>Ga0070741_10000249_pt1 | contig 206556 bp, 194 predicted proteins | sample Coa_R1_4_FD_66440 | JGI IMG/M metagenome (GOLD analysis project Ga0070741, IMG submission 66440) | Surface soil microbial communities from Centralia Pennsylvania, which are recovering from an underground coalmine fire - Coalmine... | ecosystem: Environmental > Terrestrial > Soil >... | reverse complement strand
AATGGCGAGAACCCGCTGGTGCATGGCGCCACCCCGATCCTGGGCTGCGACGTCTGGGAGCACTCCTATTACATCGACTACCGCAACCGCCGCCCGGACTATCTGAAGGCGTTCCTGGATCACCTGGTGAACTGGGAGTACGTCGAGGCCATGTTCGAGAAGGCCTGAGCGACTTGAGCCGTCATTCCGGGCTGGTGCGTCAGCACCAGTCCCGGAAGCTCGAGATTCTCGGGTGCGCAATTGCGCACCGTCGTTCGACGCCGTTGCATCGCCCCGGAGTGACGACGGAGAGGCGGTTTCCCGTTTTTCCGATTTAGCCGCGCCGAGCCCCTTCCAGGCGCGACAGCGTGGACTCTTGTAATGTTATAATATAACGTTCCGGGATGGTTTCTCCCGCCTCCCACGGCCACAGCCACGATCACGGCCATGTGCACCACCATCACGGCCATGGCCCGGCCTCGCCGCACCCGGCGCAGGCCGCGTCCTGGTCGATCCTGCGCATGGCGGCGCTGTCCCGCCTTGTGGCGGCTTTTGCGGTCATCGCCACCCTGTGGGCCGTGGTCTGGCTCGCGATGAGGTGAGGATGCCGGCCCAGCTCACATTTCGCGACGTCACGCTCGGCTATGACCGCCACCCGGCGGTGCATCATTTGTCAGGCGAGGTCGCCTCAGGCGCACTGCTGGCGGTGGTCGGCCCTAACGGTGCCGGCAAGTCGACATTGTTTCGCGGGCTGGTCGGTATCATCAAGCCGCTGTCGGGGACGATCTCGCTTGAAGGCCTCAATGTGCGGGATATCGCCTATCTGCCGCAGATCGCCGAGATCGACCGCAGCTTTCCGATTTCGGTGTTCGATTTCGTCGGCACCGGGCTGTGGCGGGTGACCGGCATTTTCGGCGGCATCGGCAAGGGCTCGCGCGAACGGATCGCGCAGGCGCTTGGCCTGGTCGGTCTGACCGGCTTTGAGAACCGCGCGATCGGCACGCTCTCGGGCGGCCAGATGCAGCGCATGCTGTTTGCGCGCGTGCTGCTCCAGGAGTCGCCGCTGATCGTGCTGGACGAGCCGTTCAACGCCATCGATGCCAAGACAATCGATGATCTCCTCGCGCTCTGCAAACGCTGGCATGTGGAGGGACGCACGGTGATCGCCGCGCTGCACGACATGGACTTGGTGCGCGCAAATTTCCCGGAGACCCTGCTGCTGGCGCGCGAAGAGGTCGCCTGGGGCGTAACGGCCGACGTGCTGACGCTTGAAAATCTCGCTGAGGCGCGGCGGATGTGCGAGGCCTTCGACGACAGCGCCGCTGCCTGCGCCGACGGCGTCAGACAATCACAGGCCGCCTGACCGTGTCGATCTACGATGCGCTGATCGCGCCCTTCCTCGAGTTCGAGTTCATGCGCCGGGCGCTCGCGGCCATCATTGCGCTGTCGCTTGCGGGCGCGCCGATCGGCGTGTTCCTGATGCTGCGGCGGATGAGCCTGGTCGGCGATGCCATGGCGCATGCGATTCTGCCGGGCGCTGCGATCGGCTTTCTGTTGTCGGGCCTGAACCTGTTCGCGATGACCACGGGTGGGCTGATTGCCGGGTTTACCGTCGCGATCCTCGCCGGGCTCGTTTCACGCACGACCGGGCTGAAGGAGGACGCGTCTCTTGCGACCTTCTATCTCGCCTCGCTTGCGCTTGGCGTCAGCATCGTCTCGCTCAAGGGCTCCAACATCGACCTGTTGCACGTGCTGTTTGGCAACATTCTTGCGATGGACGATCAGACGCTGCTGGTGATCGCGGTCAACGCGACCATCACCCTCGTCGTGCTGGCGCTGATCTACCGCCCGCTGGTGATCGAGAGCGTTGATCCGCTATTCCTGCGCACCGTCAGCCGCGCCGGCGCACCGGCGCATCTGATCTTCCTGGCATTGGTCGTGATCAACCTCGTCAACGGTTTCCAGGCGCTCGGCACGCTGCTTGCGGTCGGCCTGATGATCCTGCCGGCCGGCATCGCGCGATTCTGGTCGCGCGATATCACCGGGTTGATCTGTATCGCAGTCCTGAGCGCACTCATGTCGGGTTATGCGGGCCTGGTGCTGTCGTTCCAGACGCGCCTGCCGTCGGGGCCGGCGATCATCCTGGTGGCGGCGGGGCTCTATATGGCATCCGTCCTGTTCGGCAGCGTCGGCGGGCTGGTGCGGCAGCTCTTTCCCGGCCGCCATCTCGAAGCATGAGGCGCGCGATGGACGGCTTTCGCGCGGCTCTGGTTGTCCTGGCGATGGCGTTCGGGGCAGCCCCGCTGCATGCCACGGAGCGGCTCAACGTCGTCGCGAGTTTTTCCATCATGGCGGACTTCGTGAAAAATGTCGGCGGCGATCGCGTCAACGTAACCTCGTTGGTTGGCCCCAATGGCGACGTCCATGTCTATGCGCCGGCGCCCCAGGATGCGAAGACCATCGCCGGTGCAGAGCTCGTCGTGATCAATGGCCTCGGCCTCGAAGGCTGGCTGCCGCGGCTGCTGCAATCCTCCGGGAGCAAGGCGGTGGTCGTCACCGCGAGCAACGGCGTCGATCCGCTCGCGCGCGGGTCCGAGGCTGATCCGCATGCCTGGCAATCGGTCGCGAATGCGAAGATCTATGTCAGGAATATCCGCGACGCTCTGGTGCGGGCCGACGCCGCCGATGCCGATTATTTTCGGCAGAATGCCGAGCGCTATCTGGCCGAGTTCGATGCGCTCGATCGCGAGGTGCGCGATGAGGTCGCAAAAATCCCGCCCGAGCGGCGCAAGGTCATCTCCACGCACCGCGCCTTCGGCTATTTCGAAAAGGCCTACGGCATCGCCTTCATTGCGCCGCTCGGCGTCTCCACCGAAACCGAGCCGAGCGCGCGCGATGTCGCGGCCATCATTACCCAGGTCAAGAAGGACAGCATCCCGGCTATCTTCCTCGAGAATATCAGCGATGACCGGCTGGTCCGCAGGATCGCGGAGGAGACCGGGGCGAAACTCGGCGGGACGCTGTTTTCGGACAGTTTGACCGACGAAAAGGGCTCCGCCCCCACTTACATTGCCATGGTCAGGCACAATATAAAGGCCCTGACCAGCGCGCTTGGCCCTTGAACGGGCGGGGCTTCTTGGCCCGCCGGCCGCAGCGCAACACCCCGTTTTGTGAGCCTAGAGGTTTTCTAAAGTTATGGCTGAAACGACGTCGGACAAAATCCCCGTGACCGTGCTGACCGGCTATCTCGGCGCCGGCAAGACCACACTGCTCAACCGCATTCTGTCGGAGAACCACGGCAAGAAATACGCCGTCATCGTCAACGAATTCGGCGAGATCGGCATCGACAACGACCTCATCATCGGCGCCGATGAGGAAGTGTTCGAGATGAACAATGGTTGCATCTGTTGCACCGTGCGCGGCGACCTCGTGCGCATCATGGAAGGCCTGATGAAGCGCCGCGGCAAGTTCGACGCGATCATTGTCGAGACCACCGGACTTGCCGATCCGGCGCCCGTGGCGCAGACCTTCTTTGTTGACGAGGACGTGCAGAAGAACGCGCGATTGGACGCCGTCGTCACCGTCGCCGACGCCAAATGGCTGGCGGATCGTTTGAAGGATGCGCCGGAAGCCAAGAACCAGATCGCCTTTGCCGACGTCATCGTGCTCAACAAGACCGACCTTGTCAGCAAGGGTGAATTGTCCGAGGTCGAGGCGCGCATCCGCGGCATCAACCCTTATGCCAAGCTGCATCGCACCGAGCGCTGCAAGGTCGCGCTGTCCGACGTGCTGGAGCGCGGCGCCTTCGATCTCGACCGTATCCTCGACATCGAGCCGGACTTCCTGGAGGTCGGCGACGATCATGATCACCACCATCATGATCATGACCACCATCATCACCACGATCATGATCACGATCACGGTCTGAAGCACTATCACGACGAGGAGATGCAATCGTTGTCGTTCAAGAGCGACAAGCCGCTCGATCCCATGATGTTCATGCCCTGGCTGCAGAACCTGGTGCAGGCCGAGGGCCAGAAGATCCTGCGCTCGAAGGGCATCCTCGCCTTCGCCGGCGATGACGACCGCTACGTCTTCCAGGGCGTGCACATGATGCTGGAAGGCGACCATCAGCGGAAATGGAAGGAGGGCGAGAAGCGCGAGAGCCGCGTCGTCTTCATCGGCCGCGAATTGCCGGAAGAGAAGATCCGCGCCGGCTTCGAAGCCTGCATCGTCGAAAAATGAGCTCGGAGCAGACGTCCATTGCGTCCGTCACCGACCGCGTCCGCGCGGTCGAGATCGGCGCGCCTGTCACCTCGGCCTATTTTCTGAAAGACCGCGCGGCCTTCGTGTGCGGCGAGGAAAAGATCGCGCTGGTGAGCCTTGAAGGCGAGATCACCAATGTCGAGGTTCACGGCGGCGGCATCCTGTCCGCGGTCTCGGACGGCGGGCGCATCGTCACGGGCGGCGATGACGGCAAGGTGGTTGCGCTCGACGCCAAGGGCGAGGTCACGCTGCTAGCGACCGACCCGAAGCGGCGCTGGATCGACAATGTCGCCGTGCATGGCGACGGCACCATCGCCTGGTCGGCGGGCAAGACGGCCTATGTGAAGAGCCCGAAGGGCGAGGAGAAATCGCTCGACGTGCCTTCGACCGTCGGCGGGCTGGCGTTTGCGCCAAAGGGGCTACGGCTCGCAATCGCCCATTACAACGGTGCGACCCTGTGGTTTCCGAACATGGCGGCGACGGCGGAATTCCTGCCCTGGGCGGGATCGCATCTTGCCGTGATGTTCAGCCCGGACAACAAGTTCCTGGTCACCTCGATGCACGAGCCGGCGCTGCACGGCTGGCGTCTCGCCGACAACCGGCACATGCGCATGACCGGCTATCCCGGCCGGGTCAAATCGATGTCATGGAGCGCCGACGGCAAGTTCCTGGCGAGCTCGGGTGCCGACACGGTGATCATGTGGCCGTTCGCCAGCAAGGACGGGCCAATGGGCAAGGAGCCTGCGATGCTCGCTCCGCTGCAGGCGCGCGTCACGGCCGTGGCCTGTCATCCCAGGCAGGGCGTCCTTGCGGCCGGCTACAGCGACGGCACCATCCTGATGGTGCGCCTCGAAGACGGTGCAGAGATTCTGGTCCGCCGCAACGGCACGCCGGCCGTATCGGCACTGGCCTGGAATGCCACGGGCACATGGCTCGCCTTTGCCGATGAAGAGGGCCATTCGGGCCTGCTGGAGTTGTAGTTGGGCCGGGAACATTGGCCGGCACCACGGGTTGGTTTCGCTTCACTGCCTTCGAGTCGACAGCGATGCCAATGGACCACGAGCACTGGGAAATCAGACGGGACACGGGCCTTGCCGCGGCGCTGCTTGCGGCGGGCACTTTGATGGCCGGCATTTCGCTCGCGGCCCTGGTTGTGCGAGACGATCCACAGCAGATGGCGCAGGCCGTGCAAGGGACGAACCCCGGCACACCGCCGTTGCAGGGCACGCCTGCGCCCGAGAGCAGCAACAAGCCCGCCGAAGCCAAGCCTGGCGGCACGCGTCCCACCACGCCCGCACCGGAGCCGGCGCGCCCCGATCCGCAGGCCCAAAACGAAGGCGTCAAGCCTGCGCTGCCGGCAGCGCCCGCGGAGAAGATGGCGCCGCCGATCAAGGACAAATAGGCCTGGTGTGACGGCGTTACGACGCCGTATCACATAATCGTTCTGCGCCTGCCGCTTTTACGGCCTCGCCAGTTGCGCGTGATGATTCCATAATTGGTACGTTGTCACCGACGGAACCAGGCTCATGAAAATCGAAGACATCAGGCGCAATGCCTATTCCATGCCGCTCACCAACCCGTCGTTTCCGCCGGGGCCCTACCGCTTCTTCAACCGCGAATACTTCACCATCACCTACCGCACTGACCCCGAAGCGCTGCAGGCCGTGGTGCCGGAGCCGCTGGAGGTCACAAAGCCCGTGGTCAGCTACGAGTTCATCCGCATGCCGGATTCCACGGGCTTCGGCGATTACACCGAGACCGGGCAGGTGATCCCGGTGCGCTTCAAGGGCGAGGACGGCGTCTACGTCCACTCGATGTATCTCGACGATGAGGGCCCGATCGCCGGCGGGCGCGAGCTCTGGGGCTTTCCGAAGAAGCTGGCGCGCCCGAAGATGGAGGTCGAGAGCGACGTGCTGGTCGGCACGCTGCATTACGGCTCCGTGCTCTGCGCCTCCGGCACCATGGGCTACAAGCATCACAAGGTCGATCACGACACGGTGCTGAAGGGCATGAAGGTGCCGAACTTCATTCTCAAGATCATTCCCCATGTCGACGGCAGCGCGCGGGTCTGCGAGCTCGTGCGCTACCATCTCGAGGACATCACCTTGAAGGAGGCCTGGACCGGCCCCGCCGCGCTCGGCCTGTTCCCGCACGCGCTGGCGGATGTCGCAAGGCTGCCGGTGCGCGAGGTTGTCTCCGCACTGCATTTCAAGGCGGATCTGACGCTCGGGCTCGGGACCGTGGCGTTCGATTATCTGGCGAGGTAGCACCGTATCCGGAATTGTCATGCTCCGCGTTAGCGGCGTCGCGAACCGCCGCCCAAGAGCACGCAGCCGGGAGATTTCGAGTGAGGTGGGCGCGATGCCCGGGCTCCCTTCCCCCTTGTGGGGAAGGGGGTACCACGCACACCGAATCCGGGGCTTACCCCCTCCCCGCAAGGGCGGAGCGGAGAGAGCATACGAAGTTGATGACGAGTGCGGATGCTGGAACGGCGCTCCTCGATCAAACGCCTCTGTGACCCGCGTCATGCTCACCGGCTATCGACCGGTGATCTCGATCACGTCCGTGCCCCGCCCGCCATGTGACAACGAAGCCTCAACTCTGGAGGCTGCCATGCGTCATTTCAGCCGGTCGATTTCGTTAACGCGCGTTTTCCATAGCCAGCTGGCCGCCTACGCGGCCTATCATCGCGATCCCAGCAATTGCATCACCCACCTGATCGGCATTCCCTTGCTGTTCCTGGCGGTGATCACGCCGCTGCAGGCGCTGCGGATTCCGCTGCATCATCACTATATCCCGCTCGCGGTGGCGCTGACATTGCCGGCGATGGCGCTGTGGCTGATGCTCGATCTCGGTGTCGGAGCGACGCTGGTGCTGTCGCTGTGTCCGCTGTTTGTTATCGCGGCGCGGATCGCGCAACACGGGGGCGAGGCGATGTGGGGCATCACGGCTCTGCTGTTTGTCGTCGGCTGGATCTTCCAGCTGGCCGGCCATTTCATCTTCGAGGGTCGCAAGCCGGCTTTCGTCGATGACCTCTCGCATACGCTGATTGGCCCGATGTTCGTGGCGGCGAAGCTCTTGGTGTGGCTCGGCCTGCGGCGGGATCTTGTGCCGTATCTTGAGGAGGTGCAACAGGACGGCCGCACGGCGCCATTTGATTGGGTCAGGTGATCTTGTCATCGCCCCACCCAACCCTTGTCATGCTCCGCGCAAGCTAGGCATCCAGTACGCCGCGGCTCATCCGCATTTCACTTCGGTCTCTCGAATATTGGATCACCCGCTTTCGCGGGTGATGACAGCGAGTGAGCGGCTGACGATGGCCAGATCGCGGTGCTGGTGCGCCTTACCGCACCAGCACGTTCCTGAACTGCCATGGATCCGAGGTGTCGATATCCTCCGGGAACAGGCCCGGGCGGTCGGTCAGCGGGGTCCAGTCGGTGTAGTAGCCCTTCACCGGGCCGAGATAGGGCATCTGGATCTCAAGCAGGCGCTCGTAATCCATCTCGTCCGCTTCGACGATGCCTTCATTCGGGTTTTCCAGCGCCCACACCATGCCGCCGAGCACGGCAGAGGTCACCTGCAGGCCGGTGGCGTTCTGATAGGGCGCGAGTTCTCGGGTTTCTTCGATGGAGAGCTGCGAGCCGTACCAGTAGGCATTGTTGTCATGGCCGAACAGCAGCACGCCGAGTTCGTCGATGCCATCGACGATTTCGTTTTCATCGAGGATATGGTGCTTTTCCTGCATCTTCCCTGCGCGGCCGAACATTTCATGCAGCGACAGCACAGCGTCGTCAGCCGGGTGATAGGCATAATGGCAGGTCGGCCGATAGATCGCCTTGCCCGATCCGTCGCGCACGGTGAAGTAATCAGAGATCGAGATCGACTCGTTGTGGGTGACGAGGAAGCCATATTGCGCGCCGCGGGTCGGGCACCAGGTGCGTACGCGCGTGTTGGCGCCGGGCTGCATCAGGTAGATGGCAGCGCCGCAGCCAGCTTCGTGGGTATGCGCATTCTCGGGCATCCATTTTTCATGGGTGCCCCAACCCAGTTCGGACGGCTGCATGCCTTCCGACAGGAAACCTTCCACCGACCAGGTATTGACGAAGACATCAGGCTCTTTCGGCGACTTGGAGCGCTGGGTGTCGCGCTCGGCGATGTGGATGCCCTTGATGCCAGCCTGTCGCATCAGGTCCGCCCACTCGGCCCTGGTCTTCGGCTTGGGGGCATTGAGCTTCAGATCGGCGGCGACGTTGAGGAGCGCCTGCTTGACGAAAAAGGAGACCATGCCGGGATTGGCGCCGCAGCAGGAGACTGCCGTCGTCGAGCCTGCGGGGCGCGCCCTCTTGGCGGCCAGCGTCACTTCGCGCAGGGCATAATTGGAGCGTGCTTCCGGGCCCTTCGACGAATCGAAGTAGAAGCCGAGCCAGGGCTCGTTGACGGTGTCGATATAGAGCGCGCCGAGTTCGTTGCAGAGCTCCATGATGTCGGTCGAGCCGGTATCGACCGAGAGATTGACGCAAAAGCCCTGGCCGCCGCCTTCGGTGAGCAGCGGGGTCAGCAATTCGCGGTAATTGTCCCTGGTCAGGCCCTTCTGGATGAAACGCACATTGTGTTTCTCGCAAAGCGCCTTGCGGCCCTCGTCCTTAGGATCGATCACGGTGATGCGCGACTTGTCGTAATCGAGATGCCGCTCGATCAAAGGCAGCGTGCCTTTGCCGATCGAGCCGAAGCCGACCATGACAATGGGGCCAGTGATTTTCGCGTGGATCTGCGCGGCGGGGCTCATGATGTCTCCGAAATGTGCTTGGGCTAGAGGGTTATCAGGTGGAACGGCGCTTGGCGGTCACTTCGATCTCGACCTTCATCTCTGGCTTGAGCAGCGCGGAGACGACGAGTAGCGTCGCGGCCGGGCGGATCTCGCCGAGGAACTCGCCACAGACGGCAAAATGGGCATCGGCGTCCTTGACGTCGGTCAGGTAGTAGGTCGCGCGAACGATGTCGGCCAGCGCGAAGCCGGCCTCTTTCAGCGCGGCTTCGATGGTCTTGAAGCAGTTGCGTGACTGGCTTGTGACACCATCGGGCATGGTCATGGTGGCGTAGTCATAGCCGGTGGTGCCGGCGACAAAGCAGAACTCACCGTCCACGACGGCGCGGCTATAGCCCGCGGTCTTTTCAAATGGCGAGCCGGTCGAGATCAGGCGGCGTGACATCGGATACCTCCGCTTTCCCTGCGGTTCTCTGGTGGTTGCCGGACTTGCGACCGGCGGCTGAAAATCTTGGCTAACTCAGTGCGACCGTTGTGTCACGTCGGAGGAGGGCTGCCGTTCGGCGCTCCATCGACGCGCCAGGATATCCCGGACGATGATGACCGCGAGCATCACCATCAGGGCCGTGGTGATGAGCCTGCGTGCAAATGAGGGGCCGTTCCGGCGACGCTCCGGCCGGGTTGATGCCGACATGATGTTCAGTCCTCAGGCGGCGTGGGCGACGAGGCGCGCAGATTTCCTTGCGGATTTCCGTCCGCGAACGCCCCTCGCTTTCCGCGCCGGCGCGCCGGTCGGTACGATCATGCCCCAGGCGCCGTCGAGCGCGCCTTCCGAAAGCTCAAGCCCCAGCAGCCGCTCGCGCTCGAAGGCGCCGGGCAGGATCAGATCGGTGGTCTTCGCGCTCGAGAAGCCGAAACGGGCGTAGTAGGGGGCATCGCCGAGCAGGATGACCGCGCGATGGCCGCGCTCCATTGCCGCCGCAAGAGCGCGGGCCATCAACGCGGCCCCGACCCCGAGCTTGCGGCAGGATTGCTCCACCGCCAGCGGGCCGAGGATAAGCGCCGGGACACCCCCGGCGCTGACGTGCCACAACCGCACGGTACCAACCAGCCGGCCCTTGCGCACGGCCGAAAGGGCAAGGCCCTCGGCGGGCGTGCGTCCGTCGCGCAGGCGCTGGCAGGTGCGCATCTGGCGGTTCTCGCCAAAGCAGGCATCCAGCAGCGCTTCACGCGCGACGACGTCGGAAGCACGCTCCGCACGGATCGCGAACGGAGCGCCTTGCGAGGGGAGGGCAACGGGGGTGTTCCGCAAATCGGTCATGGCACGTCAGTCCCCGCTTGGTCGCGACGGCAAAAAGCGCCGCGGTCCAGCGTCGTCAGTCAATTCGAATTGAAGGTGGAGGAGCCGGCGGGCCGGCTCCCGGTGCGTCAGGCCTCGGACCGATGCCGGGCTTAGATGTGGTAGGTCCTCAAGGGCGGAATGCCGTTGAAGGCCACCGACGAGTAGGTCGACGTATAGGCCCCAGTCCCCTCGATCAGCACCTTGTCGCCGATCTCGAGCGTGACGGGGAGCGGATACGGCATCTTCTCGTACAGCACATCCGCGGAGTCGCAGGTCGGACCCGCGAGCACGCAGGGCGTCATGTCCGCGCCGTCATGCGGGGTGCGGATGGCGTAGCGGATCGACTCGTCCATGGTCTCGGCGAGACCACCGAACTTGCCGATGTCCAGGTACACCCAGCGCACCTCGTCCTCATCGCTCTTGCGCGAGATCAGCACCACCTCGGACTCGATGACGCCGGCATTGCCGACCATGCCGCGTCCCGGCTCGATGATGGTCTCCGGGATCTGGTTGCCGAAATGCTTGCGCAGCGCGCGGAAGATCGAGCGGCCGTACTGCACGACCGGCGGCACGTCCTTCAGGTACTTGGTCGGGAAGCCGCCGCCCATGTTGACCATGGAGAGGTTGATGCCGCGCTCGGCGCAGTCCCGGAACACGGTCGACGCCATCGCCAGCGCCCGGTCCCACGCCTTCACCTTGCGCTGCTGCGAGCCGACATGGAAGGAGATGCCGCAGGGCTCCAGCCCCAGCCGCTTGGCGAGGTCGAGGACCTCGACCGCCATCTCCGGGTCGCAGCCGAACTTGCGCGACAGCGGCCATTCGGCGCCGGCGCAGTCGTAGAGGATGCGGCAGAACACCTTGGCGCCGGGGGCGGCGCGGGAGATCTTCTCGACCTCGGCGGCGCAGTCGACGGCGAACAGGCGAATCCCGAGCGCGAAGGCGCGCGCGATGTCGCGCTCCTTCTTGATGGTGTTGCCATAGGAGATGCGGTCCGGCGTCGCACCGGCGGCCAGCGCCATCTCGATCTCGGCGACGGTTGCGGTGTCAAAGCAGGAGCCCATGGAGGCGAGCAGCGCCAGCACTTCGGGCGCAGGATTGGCCTTCACCGCGTAGAACACGCGGCTGTCCGGCAGCGCCTTGGCAAAGCTCTGATAGTTCTCGCGCACAACCTCGAGGTCGACGACGAGGCAGGGCTCGGTGTCGAGACCACGGTTGCGGCGATCGCGCAGGAATTCCCTGATGCGTTCGGTCATAGCACCCTCCAAACGGCCGCTAGCGACAGCGAGCCAGTTCAAAATGTTCTCGGACGAGGGTGCCTCGACACTGCCGGCGCGATGGAGGCGCGACAGGGCCGAAAACCCCAGACCGAATTGTGCTGCCGTGGATTGGTTGGGAATGCTCCCGCCCGCTCACCTGGCAATGAAGGACAAGCCTTTTCAGTAGCCCGCGCCGGCGTTGGACTGCCGGTAGAGACCAAAAAAGCCCGCTCCGTCGTTGCTTTAAGTCGCGTCCCCCGTTGAGAGCGGGGTGCGCCGGTTCGCCTCCGGCTGCCAGTCACGGTTGCAAGGAGTGGTGAGACCTTCAACGGCATCTCTTGAGAGAGATGCTGGGCTCCTTCCGTCATCGCCGACGCGAGCGTCGCGACAACTTCAGGTGCCCCTCGGTTCTACCATCCCTTGGCGGCTGTCCGGCCTCTTGTCCGGATACCTACCGACTGACACACGACCACAGGCACGTGCGAAATTGGGCAGAAACGGAAATAAGCTTTTTGAATCTGCTGTGCAAGAAATTTTTCAGGCTGCGCGCAAATTTCCCTAACGCGAGCTTGCGATGCCGCGTCCGTGAGCGTTTGTAGATGAACGCTCGTTAAGTTTTTGCGCGAGAGCTGTGCTTCCCGCCGAGCGCTGCGTTGCAAGTTGTGCCTGTGCCGCAGCGCTTTCTTGCATCGCGCCTCTCAGGCGCGGCGCGTGAAGGGCTCGACGCGCGCGGCGTTGCGGACGAAGGCGATCATCACGAACACGCCGCCAACGAACAACAAGGCCTGCAGGATGTGCGCGCCGGTGTCGCCGAGATCGAACAGGATCGCGAGCGCCCAGCCGCCGGCAAATGCCGCGCCAAACACTTCCGCACCGATCAGGATCGCGGCGGAGATCACGGTGACGACGCTCTGCCAGACGATCTGGCGGGAGGCGGGAGAAGCGGGTTGCGGGCTCATGGTCTGTCCTTGATTGAGGGGCGCAATCTCTCTGAAAAGTGCTGCAGTTTCAAGCGCAAAAGGCCCAAAAAGGCCGGATCGCGTGCTATAGCTGAGGGCTCATTTGTAAAGCAGCAAAATGGACAATTGTGATGTCAGAGATAGCGCAGACCAAGGTGCTTCCCCAGGCCGACACCAACCCGCTGCTCAAGCCCTGGGAGACGCCGCACCAGACCCCGCCCTTTGACGAGATCAAGCCGGAGCACTTCCTGCCCGCGTTCGAGCAGGCCTTCACCGACCACGCGGCCGAGATCACCGCCATCACCCACGATCCTGCGGCGCCCGACTTCGACAACACCATCACGGCGCTCGAACGCTCGGGCAAGCTGCTCAACAAGGTCTCGGCGGTGTTCTACGACCTGGTGTCGGCGCATTCCAACCCCGAGATCCTGGAGATCGACAAGGAGGTCTCGTTGCGGATGGCGCGGCACTGGAATCCGATCATGATGAACGGCGTGTTGTTTGGCCGCATCGCGCTCCTGCACGACAACCGCACCAGCCTCAAGCTGACACAAGAGCAGCAGCGGTTGCTGGAACGCACCTACACCCGCTTCCACCGCGCTGGCGCCGGCCTCTCCGAGGATGGCAAGAAGCAGATGGCGGAGATCAATGAGCGGCTGGCCCAGCTCGGCACCACCTTCAGCCACCATTTGCTCGCCGACGAGCAGGAATGGGTCCTGGAGCTTGGCGAGGCCGACCATGCCGGCCTCTCCGACACCTTCATCGCCGCCGCCAAGGCTGCGGCCGAGGAGCGCGGCATGGCGGGCAAGGCCATCGTGACGCTGTCGCGCTCCTCCGTGGAGCCGTTCCTGCAGAGCTCGGCGCGGCGCGATCTGCGCGAGAAGGTCTACAAGGCCTTCATCGCGCGCGGCGACAACGGCAACGCCAATGACAACAATGCGGTCATTGGCGAGATCCTGGAGCTGCGCGAGGCCAGCGCCAAGCTGCTGGGCTACCCGACCTTTGCAGCCTATCGGCTGGAGGATTCCATGGCCAAGACGCCGGAGGCGGTGCGGGGCCTCTTGGAGCGGGTCTGGCGGCCGGCGCGGGCGCGGGCGCTCGCCGACCGCGACGAGATGCAGGGGCTGATCGCGGAGGAGGGCGCCAATTTCAAGCTCGCCGCCTGGGACTGGCGCTATTACGCCGAGAAGCTGCGCCAGCGAAAAGCCAATTTCGACGACGCGGCGATCAAGCCCTATCTGCCGCTGGAGGCCATGATCGCGGCCGCCTTCGACTGCGCCACCCGCCTGTTCGGCATCACCTTCGCCGAGCGCAAGGATATCCCCGTGTGGCATCCCGATGTCCGGGTCTGGGAGGTCCGCGACGCCTCGGGCGCCCACAAGGCGCTGTTCTATGGTGACTACTTTGCGAGGCCCTCAAAGCGCTCCGGTGCGTGGATGACCTCGCTGCGCGACCAGCAGAAGCTCGATGGCGAGGTGGCGCCCTTGATCATCAATGTCTGCAACTTCGCCAAGGGCGCCGAGGGCCAGCCCTCGCTGCTGTCGCCCGACGAGGCGCGGACCCTGTTCCATGAGTTCGGCCATGGCCTGCACGGCATGTTGTCGAATGTGGTCTACCCGTCGCTGTCGGGCACGTCGGTGTTCACCGACTTTGTCGAGCTGCCATCCCAGCTCTACGAGCACTGGCAGGAACGGCCCGAGGTGCTGCAGAAGTTCGCCCGCCATTACCAGACGGGCGAGCCCCTGCCGGACGACCTGCTGCAGCGGTTCCTGGCCGCGCGAAAATTCAACCAGGGCTTTGCCACCGTCGAGTTCGTCTCCTCAGCGCTGCTCGATCTCGAATTCCACACCCAGCCGGCCGCCAGCATCAAGGACGTGCATGCTTTCGAGCGGGCCGAGCTCGAGAAGATCGGCATGCCCGAGGAGATCGCGATGCGACACCGGCCGAGCCAGTTCGGTCACATCTTCTCCGGCGGCTATTATGCGGCGGGCTATTACAGCTACATGTGGTCGGAGGTGATGGACGCGGACGCCTTCGGCGCCTTCGAGGAGGCCGGCAACATCTTCGATCCCGATGTCGCCAAGCGTCTTCACGACGACATCTATTCGGCCGGCGGTTCGGTGGATCCGGAGAAGGCTTACATCACCTTCCGTGGCCGCGAGCCCGAACCCGACGCGCTGCTCCGCCGCCGCGGGCTCTTGCAGGATGCGGAGGCGGCGTAACCGCGATTACTTGCCGCGCTCTTTCCGTTCCCTCCCCCCTCTTGTCCGCCGAAGCCCGCCTTCTGGCGAAGGCGGATGCGGGGGAGGGCCAGGGAGGGGGTAAGCCCCGGGTTCGGTGCGTGTGGAACCCCTTGCCCACCCTTCCCCGCAAGGGGGACGGGAGCCCGTTCAGTGTGCTCACCTCACAAGGCGGCACGAGCACGAGGCGGCGCCCACCACTCCCTCACAGCCTCTTGAGCAGGGGCAGGAAGAAGATCGCGATGTTGATGGTGAAGCCGACATTCCACAGGATGGAGCGCAGCCGCGGGCGATTGCCGATATAGGTCAGGACATAGGCGACCCGCACGATCAGGAACAGCATCGCGAGCTCGTTGATCAGATTCTGCGGCGCCTCGCGAAACTCTGCGAGCAGCACGGCCACCGCAAAGAACGGGAAGGCTTCAATGCCGTTCTGATGGGCCCCGAGCGCGCGCGCCCGGATCGCATCCTCATAAAAGGCCGGATCGCGCGGTTTGGCATTGTCATAGTCACGGTACGACAGCCATTTGATCGGAACGATCGTCAGCAGATAGAGCGCTACGGTCGCGAAAACGCAATATTCGGCGATCGTCATCTGTCATCCCTGTTAATTTGCGCGGAGACTATCGAACCCAGCCGCGGCTTGACAAGGACGGTTCAACGCGCGAATCCACGCCGGATGCCAAGATGGATGCAATGACAGCTGTCCTCCCAACTGAGAGCGCAACACCAGTGGCTGTACCAAGCCCGCAGCGGGTCGGCGTGCTGCTGGTCAATCTCGGGACGCCGGATACGGCGAACGCGGCCGGCGTGCGGGTCTACCTCAAGGAATTTCTGTCCGATCCCCGCGTCATCGAGGACCAGGGCCTGCTTTGGAAGGTCATCCTCAACGGCATCATCCTGCGCAGGCGCCCCCGCGCCAAGGCGCGCGACTACCAGAAGATCTGGAACGACGAGAACAACGAATCCCCGCTGAAGACGATCACGCGCTCGCAGGCCGAGAAGCTCGCTTCGGCGATCGCCGATCGCAAGCATGTCGTGGTCGATTGGGCGATGCGCTACGGCAATCCGTCGATCCTCAGCCGGATCGAGGCGCTTACTGCGCAGGGGTGCGACCGCCTGCTGCTGGTGCCGCTCTATCCGCAATATTCCGCAGCGACGTCGGCGACCGTCTGCGACGAGGCGTTCCGGGTGCTGACGCGCCTGCGCGCCCAACCGACGCTGCGCGTGACGCCGCCTTACTACAACGATCCCGATTATATCGAGGCGCTTGCGGTCTCGATCAATGCGCACCTTGCGACGCTGCCGTTCAAGCCGGAGATGATCCTGGCCTCCTATCACGGCATGCCGAAAGCCTATGTCGATGCCGGCGATCCCTATCCCGTGCATTGCGCGGCGACGACGGAGGCGTTGCGCAAGCGGCTTGGCCTTGGGCCGGATAAACTGCTGATGACCTTCCAGTCGCGCTTCGGCAGAGACGAGTGGCTGCAGCCCTACACCGACAAGACGGTAGAGCGCCTGGCGAAAGAGGGCGTCAAGCGCGTTGCCGTGGTGACGCCGGGCTTTGCCGCCGATTGCCTGGAGACGCTGGAGGAGATCGCCGGCGAGAACGCGGAGATCTTCGAGCACAATGGCGGCGAGGAGTTTTCCGCCATCCCCTGCCTCAACGATAGTGATCCCGGCATGGATGTCCTCCGCCAATTGGTGCTGCGCGAGCTGCAGGGCTGGATTTGATCCAGCGGGCGGGCGCGCCGGTCTTTTGCAATGCGAGCCCCTTGCAACCCGTTCGGGATTCGTGCTCTTCCCGCTACACGAGGCCGTACATAGCCGGGCAGTAACAAGAACAGTCGGTGAACCGGCGCCGGCACCGGCCAGACAAATGGCAGGGTCGAACGCCTACGCTCGGCCGGGGATCGGCTTGGAGGAGTGAATGTCCGGTTTCGATGTTTTTGCGATCGTTCTTGTGTTGCTCGTCGTCGTCACGCTGTTTGCCGGCATCAAGACGGTGCCGCAAGGTTACGACTGGACCATCGAGCGCTTCGGCAAATACACCCGCACGCTCAAGCCAGGGCTCAACCTGATCGTGCCCTATTTCGACCGCGTCGGCCGCAAGATGAACATGATGGAGCAGGTGATCGGCATCCCCGAGCAGGAGGTGATCACCAAGGACAACGCCACCGTGACGGTCGACGGCGTCGCCTTCTTCCAGGTGTTCGAGGCGGCACGCGCGAGCTACGAGGTCGCCAATCTGGAGAACGCGATCACGGTGCTGACGATGACCAACATCCGCTCGGTGATGGGGTCAATGGACCTCGACCAGGTGCTGTCACACCGCGATGAAATCAACGAGCGGCTGCTGCGGGTGGTCGATGCCGCGGTCTCGCCCTGGGGCGTCAAGGTCAACCGCATCGAGATCAAGGACATCGTGCCGCCGGCGGACCTCGTGGAGGCGATGGGACGGCAGATGAAGGCCGAGCGCGTCAAGCGCGCCGACATCCTGCAGGCCGAAGGCCAGCGCCAGTCCGACATCCTGCGCGCCGAGGGCGCCAAGCAGAGCCAGATTTTGCAGGCCGAGGGTCGACGCGAGGCCGCCTTCCGCGATGCGGAGGCGCGCGAGCGTTCCGCCGAAGCGGAAGCCAAGGCGACCCAGATGGTCAGCGAAGCCATTGCCAAGGGCGACGTTGCGGCGCTGAACTATTTCATCGCCGACAAATATATCAAGGCGTTTGGCCAACTCGCGGACTCGCCGAACCAGAAGGTGATCATGCTGCCGCTCGAAGCGACGGGCATGCTGTCCTCGCTCGCCGGCATTGGCGAGATCGCGAAGGCGACGTTTGGAGAAAGCGCGGTCTCGGCCGCCGCTGCGGCCCGCCGTGGCTCGGTGCCATCAGCCGGAGCCACACCGCCCGCGGTGCCGCCGAAGGCATAGGCTTGGAAAGGCATAGGCTCGGAAAGGTATAAGCTTGGAGGTCATTTCATGGCCGAGATGTTTGTCACGCTGGGCACCTGGAACTGGCTGATCTTCGGTTTCATCCTGATGGCGCTGGAGTTGGCCGCACCCGGCGTGTTCCTGTTCTGGCTCGGGCTCGCGGCACTGCTGGTCGGGCTGGTGTCGTTCGGCCTGCATCCATCCTGGCAGACGCAGCTCCTGATGTTTGCCGTGTTCGCCGCCTGTGCCGTGCCGGTGTGGCGGCGGCTGGCGCTCGGCGCCCGCAAGACCGACGAGGGGAGTGCCTTCCTCAACCGCCGCGCCGAAGCTCTGGTCGGGCGCGTGTTCACGCTGGAGCGGCCGATTGTCGACGGCGCCGGCACTGTGCGCGTCGACGACACCGTCTGGCGCGTCGCCGGCCCCGACACGCCCGCCGGCTCGCGGGTGCGCGTGGTGCATGCGGACGGTGCGAATCTGACGGTCGCGGCGGTTTAGATTCTTGCCTTGCCCCGCGCGAGGAGAGGCCGGATTGCGTCGCCAGATGCAATCCGGGTGAGGGGGGAACTCTCTCAGTTTGTCTCCCGCTTGCACCACCGTTCCGCAAAACGGTGCAGCGGCAGGAAGGTTTCGCAGAGTTCGCGGCCAAGCGGGGTCAGGCCGTAGCCCTCCGGCAGCACCAACTCGACAAAGCCGGCCTCGCGCAGCTCGGTCAGGCGGGTCTGCAGGATGGTCGGAGAAGCATCGTCGCAGGCCGCACGCAAGGCGCGTGAGGTCAGCCGCTCGCCGCGCAATTCCCACATGATCCGCAGGGCCCAGCGTCGGCCGAGGAGGTCGAGCAGCACCATGATCGGCCGCCCCGTGCGCGACCCGCGTACGTTGCGCTTTTTTGCGACGTGTTTCGCCAAGGTGGCTCCTTGTCCGTCCGCTACAGATAATGTAGCGTACCGCTACGGATATTGTAGCAGAGGAATCGGCCATGTCAGGTCCCGTATCACGCGTCCCGCCCATCGAGCCGCCTTATCCATCCGATATCCAGCATCAGTTCGACCGCATCATGCGCGGCGCGCCGCCCTTGATGCTGTTCCGCGTCATGGCTGGCCACGCCCGCGCCTGGGAGAAATTCCGCGCCGGAAGCCTGCTCGACCGCGGGCCGCTGTCTCTGCGCGAGCGGGAGATCATCATCGACCGCACCTGCGCACTGAACAGATGCGAATATGAGTGGGGCGTGCACGTCGCGATTTTTGCCGCGTCGGCTGGGCTCGATGCGGCGCAGGTTCGTGCCACGGTGCTGGAGGGCAGCGACGCCCCGTGCTGGTCGGCGGCGGAACAGGCGCTGATCGCCGCGGTCGATGCGCTGCATCACCATGGGACCTGGACGGACGCGGAGTTCGCTGCGCTGAAAGCGCATTATGACGAGGACCAGATTCTCGAGATCATGCTGCTGTGCGGGTTCTATCGCACCGTGTCGTATCTGGCGAACGGCCTCGCGCTGCCGCTGGAGGAGAAGGCGGCACGGTTTCCGCGCTGACGTCATTGCAACGACGGCGAGCAGATGCCCTAAGCCACCCCCGCCCGCAGCAGATCGTGCATGTGCAGGATCCCCACCGGCTTGTTCGCTTCCGTCACGATCAGCGTCGTGATCTTCACCGAATTCAGCAGCTCGATCGCTTCGCTGGCGAGCGAGTTGGCTTCGATGACCTTGGGATTTCTGGTCATGATGTCGTCGACCAGGGCGGTCATCAGGTCGGGGCGCATCTTCCGGCGCAGGTCGCCGTCGGTGATGATGCCCGCGATCTCGCCTTTCGCATCGACGATGGCGACGCAGCCAAAACCCTTGGCGGACATCTCGACCAGCGCTTCCGACATCGTGGTGCCGAGCGGCTTCAGCGGCACCTCGTCGCCGGTGTGCATGAGATCGCTGGTGTGCTTGAGCATCGCGCCCAGCTTGCCGCCGGGATGGAAATTGGCGAACTGGCGCGCGGTGAAGCCGCGGCATTCCAATAGCGCAATGGCGAGCGCGTCGCCGATCGCAGCCTGCATCAAAGTCGAGGTGGTCGGCGCCAGATTATGCGGGCAGGCCTCGCGCACCCTGGGCAATTCCAGCGCGATGCGGGCCGCCGCGCCCAGCGAGGACTCCGCGTTCGAGGTGATCGCGATCATCGGGATCGCAAAGCGCGCGGAATAATTCACCAAGGTCTTCAATTCCGGCTGCTCGCCGGACCAGGACAGGGCGACGATCACGTCATCGGGCGTGATCATGCCGAGGTCGCCATGGCCGGCTTCGGCGGCGTGGACGAAGAAGGCCGGCGTGCCGGTTGAGGCGAGCGTTGCGGCGATTTTGCGCGCGACATGACCCGACTTGCCGAGCCCGGTGACAATGACGCGGCCCTTGGCGTTGCGGATCAGCTGGACGGCGTCCGCAAACGCCGCGCCGAGCGCGCCCTGCAGGGCCGTGACGATCGCGGCAATGCCCTGAGTGCCGACCTCCAATGTGCGCAGGGCCGATTGCACGGCGTCGTCGGACGATGTCGCCATCAGCGGTTTCGATTGAGCCATATCGCTTTCCAGGGGAGCGGCCGGTCGGCCATTTTATGAATCTTAACACGCGCGCCAGTCGGAGGCGACGCGGCTTACGGGCCCTCAACGGGTCATTAACCATAATTGTTTTAACTCCATTAACGCCCCCTTCCGCAAGGCGTCCGCGCCGGGCTGGAGTTCGCCATTTAAGTCTATGAATTTGTTGGAGTTTAGGAATCGTGAGGGCAAGGCCAGCCCGAGGCCGAAAGAGCCGTGCGCTATTCGTGCGCGCAGGCTTCGCCTGCCTGTGGCTCGCCGTCCTTGATCCCTCTGCAGCGCGCGCCCAGACGCTGACCTCCGACCTCTTCAATCCCCAGCGCGGCGCCTTTGTGCCGGCGCAGGAGATGCCGTTCCGCAAGCTTGGAGACAACGCCGCCTCCGCCGACGCATCGCAGGGCGCGTCTGCTGCTCCCAGCCAGCCGATCGGGCAGGCAGCACCTGCGCCGTCGGGCGTCGGCGTTCCCAATGATGGGCTGCAGGGCTCGGGCAGCGTCCGCGACTCCGGCTTTGACGCACTCAATCGCAATCGCAAGCAGCCGACATATTATCCGGGCCAGGCCAAGCCAAAGCCGTCGCCGGGGCCCGGAACGCCACCACCGCAGCCGCCTCAGGTCAATGTGACAGGAGATTTGCGCTTGTCGATTCCGCCGTCGGACAGCGCCAACAAGCCGCCGGTCGCACCTAGCGTGGCTGGCACCGTGCCGGGCCAGCCGCAGCGGCGGCGGCTCAAGCCCGACGACGATCCGTTTGGCGCGGTCGGCGACTATGCCGGTCCCTTCCTGATTAGGTCGGCCGTCGAGCTCTCTGGCGGCTACGACACCAATCCCGGACGTCTCAGTGAGCCGCGTGGGCTGCCGTTCTGGGTGGTGGCGCCTGAGTTTCTCGCGGTGTCGAACTGGGAGCGGCACGCACTGGTGGCGGATCTGCGCGGCTCCTTCACCGGCTATAGCGGTTCGCTGCCGGCGACCATCGACGGCGGACCATCCCCGGCGCCGACCAATGTCAACCGCCCGGACTTCACCGGCCATGTCGACGGCCGTCTCGACGTGAGTAACGACACCGACATCGCCGCGCAGCTCAGGCTTCGCGTCGCGACCGACAATCCGGGCAGCCCGAACATCCAGGCCGGTCTTGCGAGCTATCCGATCTACACCACGGCCGGATCGACCGTCGGCTTCGACCAGCGCTTCAACCGGCTGGCCGTGTCCGCCGGCGCCACCATCGACCGCACCGACTACCAGAATTCCAAGCTCACCGATGGCGAGATCACCAGCAATGGCGATCGCAACTTCACCCAATATGGCGGGGTGGGGCGCGTCTCCTATGAGGTGCTGCCGGGGTTGAAGCCGTTTGCGGAGGTCGAGGGCGACACCCGCGTGCATGACGAGCAGTTCGACCGCAACGGCTATCAGCGCGATTCCTCCGGCGGCTATGCCAAGGCCGGCAGCTCCTTCGAGTTCACGCGGCTTCTGACGGGCGAGCTCTCGATCGGCTATGCCGCGCGCAACTATGTCGATCCAAGGCTCAGCCGCCTCGAAGGCTTCCTCGTCTCTTCCTCGCTGGTGTGGAGCGCGACCCCGCTCACGACGGCAAAATTCTATTCGGATACCCAGATCGCCGAGACCACGCTGCCGGGCTCGTCGGGCGTGCTGGTGCACACCTACACTTTCGAGGTCGACCACGACTTCCGCCGCTGGCTCACGGCGATCGGCAAGTTCACCTACGGCACGTACGACTACCAGGGCGCCGACCGCAACGACCAGACCTTCTCGCTGGAAGGCGACGTCATCTACAAGATGACCCGCAATCTCTGGATCAAGGGCACGCTGCGCCAGGACCGGCTGGATTCCAACGTGGTGAATGCGAGCTCGAAGGCGACGGTCGTGATGCTGGGCGTAAGGCTGCAGAATTGAGGACGGGGCGGCGCCTCGCACTCAACTTGTCATGCCCCGCGCAGGCGGGGCATCCAGTAACCCGCGGCTTGGCCGTATATAACTCCGCTCTCTGGAATACTGGGTCACCCGCCTTCGCGGGTGACGACAGTCATCGTGTGCCGGCCGCCGTCCCCTTACCGCGGCAGGTCGGTCCGGCCCATCAGGAACTTGTCGATCGCCTGGGCGCACAGGCGCCCCTCGCGGATCGCCCAGACCACCAGTGACTGGCCTCTCCGCATGTCGCCGGCGGAGAATACGTTCGGCCGGGAGGTCTGGTAGTCCGCGGTGTTGGCGCGGACGTTGCCGCGCTGGTCGAGCTCGACGCTCAAGAGCTTCAAGAGGCCCTCGTGCACGGGATGCACAAAGCCCATGGCGAGCAGGACGAGTTCGGCCTCGAGCTCGAACTCGGTGCCCGGCAGCGGCTTGAACTTGTCGTCGACCCGCACGCAGTGCAGCTTGGCGACCTTGCCATCGGTGCCCGTGAAGCTCTGCGTCAGCACAGCGTAATCGCGCGCGGCGCCTTCGGCCTGGCTGGAGGAGGTGCGCATCTTCAGCGGCCAGTTCGGCCAGGTCAGGCCCTTGTTCTCGCGCTCGGGCGGCGCCGGCATGATCTCGAGCTGGGTGACAGACCTGGCGCCTTGCCGGAACGAGGTGCCGATGCAGTCGCTGCCGGTGTCGCCACCGCCGATCACGACGACATGCTTGTCGGTGGCGAGGATCTCGGCCCCGGTGATCGGCTCCTGGCCGATGCGACGATTCTGTTGCGGCAGAAAGTCCATCGCGAAATGGATGCCGGCGAGATCGCGGCCGGGGATCGGCAGGTCGCGCGGCGCTTCCGCCCCGCCGGTCAGCGCCAGCGCATCGTATTCGTTGAGCATGACGCGCGGATCGACCGCGCCATCGCCGCTGCCGCCGACATGGGCGCCATAGTGGAACACCACGCCTTCCGCCTCCATCTGCGCGATGCGGCGGTCGATATAGTGCTTCTCCATCTTGAAGTCGGGAATGCCATAGCGCAGCAGTCCCCCCGCCTTGGCGAATTTCTCGAACACATGCACCTCATGGCCCGCGCGCGCGAGCTGCTGCGCACAGGCGAGGCCCGCCGGGCCCGAGCCGATCACCGCGACCTTCTTGCCGGTCTTCACTGCCGGGGGCTCGGGGTGGACCCAGCCCTGCTCCCAGGCGCGGTCGACGATGGCGCATTCGATCGTCTTGATGGTGACCGGGTTGTCGTCGATGTTCAGCGTGCACGAGGCCTCGCAGGGCGCGGGGCAGATGCGGCCGGTGAATTCGGGGAAATTGTTGGTCGAGTGCAGGTTGCGCGCGGCCTCCTGCCAGTTGCCCTGGTAGACCAGATCGTTCCAGTCGGGGATCTGGTTGTTGACCGGACAGCCCGGCGTGCCCGGTTGAACCGAGCCGGTGCCGTGGCAATAGGGGATGCCGCAATTCATGCAGCGCGCGGCCTGGTCGCGAAGCTCTTTCTCCGTCAGGGGAATGACGAATTCGTTGAAGTGCTTGATGCGCTCGACGACCGGCGCGTACTTGCGGTCGTGCCGCTCGATTTCCAGAAAACCCGTGACCTTGCCCATTAACCCAAAAACCCCTGCGACTATTTTTTGCGGTCATTCCGCGGCGCGCCAATGGCGCGAACCCGGAACCTGGAGATTGTTTTGCGAGATCCCGGGTTCATCGCTGCGCGATGCCCCGGAATGACGCTGGTGAACTACGCCCCGATCGCGATCTTCGGCTCGGCGTCGGCATTGGCCTGCATCTCCCGCAGGGCGCGCCGGTACTCGACCGGCATCACCTTGCGGAACTTCGGCAGCCATTCCTTCCAGTTGCCGAGGATCTCGATGGCGCGCCTGGAGCCCGTCGCCTTGGCATGGCGCGAGATCAGGACATGCAACCGCTCGACGTCGGAGTCGAGCAGGTTCTTGAACACGTCGACCTTGCCATGCGCCTCGAGATCGCCCGAGAGACCGTAGATGCTCTCATTGACCATCTCTTCCGACAGCACCGGCTCGAGCTCGACCATCGAGAGATTGCACAGCTTCTCGAAGTCGCCGGTCTCGTCCAGCACATAGGCGATGCCGCCCGACATGCCGGCCGCGAAGTTGCGCCCCGTTTTGCCGAGCACCACCACGATGCCGCCGGTCATGTATTCGCAGCAATGATCGCCCGCGCCCTCGACCACCGCGACCGCGCCGGAATTGCGGACCGCAAAGCGCTCGCCGGCAATGCCACGGAAATAGCATTCGCCTTCGATCGCGCCGTACAGCACGGTGTTGCCGACGATGATGGACTCCTCCGGCACGATGCCGCCATTGCGCGGCGGCTTGACGATGATCTTGCCCCCGGACAGGCCCTTGCCGACATAGTCGTTGCCTTCCCCCTCGAGATCGAAGGTGACGCCGCGCGCGAGCCAGGCGCCGAACGCCTGGCCCGCGGTGCCCTTGAACGAGACGTGGATGGTATCGTTGGGCAGGCCGGCATGGCCGTAGATCTTGGCCACCGTGCCGGACAGCATCGCGCCGGCGGAACGGTCGGTGTTGTTGATCTCGGCATCGAACTTCACCGGCGCGCCCCGGTCGAGCGCGGGCTTCGCCTTCTCGATCAGCTTGCGGTCGAGCACGGCGTCCAGATGATGGTTCTGGGCCTCCGAGTGATAGATCTTCTGGCCCTTGGCTTCCTTCTGCCGCACGAACAGCTTGGAAAAGTCGAGGCCTTTTGCTTTCCAGTGCGCGACCAGCGACGTCTGGTCGAGCATCTGGGTCTGGCCGACCATCTCGTTGAACGAGCGGTAGCCGAGGCTCGCCATGATCTCGCGCACCTCTTCGGCGACGAAGAAGAAGTAGTTGATCACGTGCTCGGGCTGCCCGGTGAAGCGCTTGCGCAGCACCGGATCCTGCGTCGCCACGCCGACCGGGCAGGTGTTGAGATGGCACTTGCGCATCATAATGCAGCCGGCCGCAATCAAGGGCGCGGTGGCGAAGCCGAACTCGTCGGCCCCGAGCAGCGCGCCGATCACGACGTCGCGGCCGGTGCGGAAGCCGCCGTCGACCTGCACCGAGATGCGGCTGCGCAGCCGCTCGCGCACCAGCGTCTGATGGGTCTCGGCGAGACCGATTTCCCAAGGGCTGCCGGCATGCTTGATCGAGGTCAGCGGCGAAGCGCCGGTGCCGCCTTCGAAGCCCGCGATGGTGACGTGGTCGGCGCGTGCCTTGGCCACGCCCGCGGCCACCGTTCCGACGCCGATCTCGGACACGAGCTTGACCGAGACCCAGCCGTCGGGATTGACGTTCTTCAGGTCATAGATCAGCTGCGCGAGATCCTCGATCGAATAGATGTCGTGGTGCGGCGGCGGCGAGATCAGGCCGACGCCCGGCGTCGAGTGGCGCACCTTGGCGATGGTGGCGTCGACCTTGTGGCCGGGCAGCTGCCCGCCTTCGCCGGGCTTCGCTCCTTGCGCCATCTTGATCTGCATCATGTCGGAATTGATGAGATATTCCGTCGTGACGCCGAAACGTCCGGAGGCGACCTGCTTGATCGCCGAACGCATGGAATCGCCGTTCGGGAGCGGCTTGAACCGGTCGGCCTCCTCGCCGCCTTCGCCGGTGTTCGACTTGCCGCCGATCCGGTTCATGGCGATTGCAAGCGTCGTGTGCGCCTCGCGCGAGATCGAGCCGAAGCTCATCGCGCCGGTGGCAAAACGCTTGACGATGTCCTTGGCCGGCTCGACCTGGTCGAGCGCGATCGGCTTGCGCTTGTCCTCTTCCGCCGTCTTGATGCGGAACAGGCCGCGCAAGGTCAGCAGCCGCTCGGATTGCTCGTTCAGGATCTTTGCAAACGCGCGGTAGCGGTCCTTGGAATTGCCGCGCACCGCGTGCTGCAGCGTCGCGACCGACTCCGCGGTCCAGGCGTGATCCTCGCCGCGGGTGCGGTAGGCATATTCGCCGCCCACATCGAGCGCACCCTTGTAGACCAGCGCTTCGCCAAAGGCATCGTTGTGCCGCCGCACGGATTCTTCCGCGATCTCGTTCAGTCCGACGCCCTCGATGCGGGTGTGAGTGCCGGCAAAATATTTGGCGACGAAATCCGCCTTCAGCCCCACGGCATCGAAAATCTGCGCCCCGCAATAGGACTGGTAGGTCGAGATGCCCATCTTGGACATCACCTTGAGAAGACCCTTGCCGATCGACTTGATGTATCGCTTGACCAGTTCGTAATCGTCGAGCGCGGTCGGCAGCCGATCCTTCATGGCGATGATGGTTTCGAACGCCAGGTACGGGTTGATGGCCTCCGCGCCATAGCCGGCGAGGCAGGCGAAGTGATGCACCTCGCGGGGCTCGCCCGACTCGACGACGATGCCGACCGAGGTGCGAAGCCCGACGCGGATCAGGTGATGATGCACGGCGGCGCAGGCGAGCAGCGACGGGATCGGAATCCGGTCGGTGCCGACCATGCGATCGGACAGGATGATGATGTTGACGCCTTCGCGGACCGCAGCTTCGGCGCGCGCGCAGAGCTCGTCCAGCACCTGCTCCATGCCGGAGGCGCCGAGGCCTGCGTGGAAGGTGGTGTCGATGGTGCGCGACTTGAAATGGGTGTCGCCGACCTCGGAGATCGAGCGGATCTTCTCAAGATCGGCGTCGGTCAGGATCGGCTGGCGGACCTCGAGCCGCTTGGTGGATGCGAGGCCCTTGAGATCGAACAGGTTCGGCCGCGGCCCGATGATCGAGACGAGGCTCATGACGAGCTCCTCGCGAATCGGGTCGATCGGCGGGTTGGTGACCTGCGCGAAGTTCTGCTTGAAGTAGGTGAAGAGCTGCTTCGGCCTGTCCGACAGCGCCGAGACGGGCGTATCGTTGCCCATCGAGCCGGTCGCCTCTTCACCGGTGGAGGCCATCGGCGTCATCAGGATGTTGATGTCTTCCTGGGTGTAGCCGAAGGCCTGCTGCAGATCGAGCAGCGGCAAATTGGAACGCACGCCCTGGGCCGGCGCGTCCTTGAGATCCTCAAGCACGATCTGGGTGCGGTCGAGCCACGCCTGGTAGGGATGGCTCTTGGACAGCGAGGCCTTGATCTCGTCGTCGGGAATCAGCCGGCCCTGGTCGAGGTCGACCAGCAGCATCTTGCCGGGCTGCAGTCGCCATTTGGTGACGATCTGGTCCTCGGGGATCTTGAGCACGCCCATTTCGGACGCCATCACGATGCGATCGTCCTTGGTCACGAGATAGCGCGCCGGGCGCAGGCCGTTGCGGTCCAGCGTCGCGCCGATCTGGCGGCCGTCGGTGAAGGCGATCGCGGCTGGGCCGTCCCACGGCTCCATCAGCGCTGCATGATATTCGTAGAAGGAGCGGCGCTCCTTATCCATCAGCGGATTGCCCGCCCAGGCCTCCGGGATCATCATCATCACGGCATGCGGCAGCGAGTAGCCGCCCTGCACCAGGAATTCGAGCGCGTTGTCGAAGCAGGCGGTGTCGCTCTGGCCCTCGTAGGAGATCGGCCACAGGCGGCTGATGTCCTTGCCGTAGAGCTCCGATGACACCGAAGCCTGACGCGCCGCCATCCAGTTGACGTTGCCACGCAGCGTGTTGATCTCGCCATTATGCGCAATCATCCGATAGGGATGCGCCAGCGACCAGGTCGGGAAGGTGTTGGTCGAGAAGCGCTGATGCACCAGCGCCAGCGCGCTCTCGAAATCCGCTTCATGGAGGTCGGGATAGTACTTGCCGAGCTGGTCGGCGAGGAACATGCCCTTGTAGATCACGGTGCGGCAGGAGAACGAGCAGGGATAATAACCGGCGCCGCCGCGGTCGCGGCGCTGGTAGATCGCCTGCGAGATCGACTTGCGCAGGATGTAGAGCTTGCGCTCGAATTCGTCGTCGGTCCTGGCGACGCCGTTGCGGCCGATGAAGACCTGCATGTGGGTCGGCTCGGTCGGCTTGACCGTCTCGCCCAGCGAGGAGTTGTCGGTCGGCACGTCGCGCCAGCCGAGCAGCAAGAGACCTTCGGCCTTGATCTGGTCGGCGATGATCGACTGGATCACCTTTCGCCAGGCCGCGTCCTTGGGCATGAACAGCGCGCCGATGGCATATTGGCCGGGCTCGGGCAGCTCAAAGCCGATCTCGGCGGCCTTGCGCTTGAAAAAGGCGTGCGGGATCTGCACCAGGATGCCGGCGCCGTCCCCGGCGCGCGGATCGGCGCCGACCGCGCCACGATGCTCAAGATTGCAGAGGATATTCAGTGCGTCGGAAACGATCTGATGCGACTTCTTGCCCTTGATATTGGCGATGAAGCCGACGCCGCACGAATCCTTCTCCAGCGAGAGGTCGTACAGGCCCTCGGCCGGCGGGCGCCAAGTATGTTCTAGCGCATGTTCTAGCGTGTGTTCGAGCGCATGCTCGTGCGTCGCCTCAGCCGGTTTCGAGTCGCAAGCCGCCTGCGATGCTTCGCTCGAGATGTTCTGGCGCTCGAATTCCAACCCGCTCATTTTGTCCTCTCAGTCCGGCTGGTGCGGTGGCTCACCGTCCGGCGCACCTTTGGCGTCCCGCGGCACCCTCAAAAAGGGCCACCGCTCGTCCTCCGCGAGCCGGATTTTTTCGCTTTCAGGCGTCCCGTTCAGCGTCCCCTTTGAACGGCCGTGCCTGCACTTTATCCCGGCGTAAAAGCGCCGGATCTTCGTTGCAATCCCTGTGCCGGGATTGCCCCAAATTTAAGACAGTGAGACTGTCCTAACACCGACCATGCCAAACTTTTTCCTATCACACAAGCGCGTGAATGTCGCCGCTCGCCTGACGTGGCCGCAGGTCAAGTTTTAGAGCGATTGTTGGCGCGCCTCGGATTTGAGGCAAACCCGCCCTGATGCGGCCCAAGGACCGCCGAAATCCCCAATGACCCTTAACCATGGGCTCGTTGGGGGCTCAAGTGGAGCAAGAGAGCAATGAAGCTGCTCGCAGGGTGTGTCGTCTCGGCCGGGTTGGTTTTTGCGGGCTTTTCCGCGAGCGCGCAAATGCCGGGACCCCAGATGCTGGGGGCCTATGGCGCTGCACAGTCCCGTTACCAGACCGTGTCCGATTTCGAGGAGCCCTATGGCGCAATGCCGCCGGTGCCGCCGCGTTATGGCGCCGCGCCGCCATCGCCCTACGGCGCGCCGCCAGCCGACGCGCCGCCCGGCGTGGCCTATGGCTACGAGCCCGCGCTGATGCCGCCGCGTGAGGTCTATGCGGTGTTGCGTGAAAACGGCTTCCTGCCGCTCGGGATTCCGCACCGGCGGGCTTATGCCTATGAGATCGCGGCCATGGATCCGGACGGCGAGGATGGCCGCCTCCTGATCGATGGCCGCAACGGCCGGATCATCCGTTTCATGCCGGCCGCTCCCTGGATGGGCGGACCGCATGCGTCCCAGTCGACCGGCCCCTACGGCGCGCAGGCCGCGCTGCCGCCGCCCACCACAGTGCGGGGATTGCGCCCGCCGGCTCCAATTCCCAATGTCACGAGTCGCGATCTGACCAGACGGGATGCCGGTCGCGCAGTTCCATTGCCCACACCCAAGCCGGCCGAGACGGCCGCCGTACAGCCGCGGCCTCAGCCGCAAGTCAGTGCCGCCGCGCCGCTGCCCGCCGCACCGACCGTCGAGGCCAAGCCGCAGCCGGTGATCAAGCCGACCCAGGACATGCCGCCGGTGCAGGGGTTGGACTAGGTCCTTCCACATGAGGTCACGCGCCGCACAAAAAACGCCCCGGTCTCCCGGGGCGTTTTCGTGAGTGACTGGAATTCACGGGATATTTAGGCTGCAGCCTTGTCCGCCGAGCCGGTCGTCACCTGCGCGGGCTGCGCGGCGCCGCCGATCGGAATCTGCCGGGGCTTCTTGGCCTCGGGAATCTCGCGCACGAGGTCGACATGGAGCAGGCCGTTCTCGAGCGAGGCGTTCTTCACCACCACGAAATCGGCGAGCTGGAATACACGCTCGAAGGCGCGCGCGGCGATGCCGCGATAGAGCACTTCGGCCTGGGGCTTGCTGTTCTCATTGGCGACTTTCTCGCCCTTGATGGTCAGCGTGTTCTCCTTGGCGACGATGGACAGCTCGTCCTTGCCGAAGCCGGAGACCGCGACACTGATGCGGTAGGCGTTATCGCCGGTGCGCTCGATATTGTAGGGGGGATAGCCGGGGCTGCCGTCGGACGTCGCCTGGTCCAGCAGGGAAAAGAGACGGTCGAAGCCGACGGTGGAACGGTAAAACGGAGTGAGATCGTAGGTACGCATGGAGTCCTCCATTGAGCGACTGTTGCATGAACCCGCCCGCCATCGGGCCGGGCTGTTAACTTGTGCAGCCTGATGCCCGGAAGTTCTCTTGGGGAGTTCCGAAGCACTGGTAGCGGCCTGCACGAAGGTGATATGGGTTGATTCCAGACTGCTTCAAGAGGGCGCGATCAGCTCGCTTTTTGCGTCTCTCACGTCGCGCGCCCCTTGATTTCCAGCACCATCTCCCTACCGCCAGGCACCTGCAATCAACCTCAAATGACGCTGGTCTCGATTCCCTCCAATCCCGTTCCGGAAGATGTAGTCAGCGGCACCATCAAGACGCCCGACGGCGCGGAGCTGCGCTTTGCGCGCTGGGCGCCGCCGTCGGGCCGCAAGGGCACGGTCTGCGTCTTCACCGGGCGCAGCGAGCAGATCGAGAAATATTTCGAGACGGTGCGCGACCTGCGCGACCGCGGCTTTGCGGTCGCCATGATCGACTGGCGCGGGCAGGGGCACTCGTCGCGCCGGCTGCGCGACCCACGCAAGGGCTATGTGCGCAGCTTCTCGGAGTATGAGGTCGACGTCGAGACCTTCGTGCAGCAGGTGGTGCTGCCCGATTGCCCGCCGCCGCACTTCGCGCTGGCCCATTCCATGGGCGGCACGGTGCTGCTTCGGATCGCTCACGCCGGCAAGCGCTGGTTCGACCGCATCGTGCTGTCGGCGCCGATGATCGACCTGCCCGGCCGCACCACCTCGCTCCCGGTGCGCGCGCTGGTGCGGACGCTCAGATATATCGGCCGCGGCGGCGGCTATATTCCCGGCGGCAGTGACCATCTCACCGGCACCGATTCCTTCATCAACAATCCGCTCACCAGCGATCCCGTGCGCTACGCGCGCAATGCCGCGATCCTGGAGGAGGACCCGACGCTTGGCATCGCATCGCCAACCATCGCCTGGACCGATGCCGCCTTCCGCGCCATGATGACCTTTCGCCGCTCTGATTATCCCTCGCAGATCCGCCAGCCGATCCTGATGCTGGCCGCGTCCAACGACAGCGTGGTGTCGACCTCGGCGATCGAGGAGTTCGCCTATCATCTGCGCGCCGGCTCCCATCTCGTGATCGCCGGCTCCAAGCATGAGATCCTGCAGGAGCAGGACCGTTACCGCTCGCAATTCTGGGCCGCGTTCGATGCCTTCGTGCCGGGCACGCCGCTGTTCAAGTGAGGCCTCGATCCGAACGGGCCTGGCCATGCGCCGGCAAGCCGTCCTTGCAGAGGGCATGAGTCCGCGCTCTCGCGGCGCCTGTCGCCCGAAGTCTTGCATTCGTCTTGCCCTCGAACAGAAGAGGGCACAGGGAAGGCCGGGTGGCCGCTGCACCCGGGGCCCTCGCGCAGAAAAAACTGCGCAAGCGCGAAAACCACAGGTACAGGCGGTGACAACCGGCCTTCCCTGCGCAGTGGTTTACGGCTTATAGGCGCTCTCCTCGGTGAACCCTCTCGTTTGCCACCGTCGCCTTACGCTCATCCCGCGCAAGACTTGACGCCAGAGCTTTGGGGCGCCAGGACCACACCACTTCGCCGTCCGTGTCGGCGCCGCTCGTCGGACGGCGCTCTCACGTCCACCGCATCCCCGCCGCACGTGCCGTGACGACCGCGATACGTCCCTCATGTCGAGGCGGGATGATCGCAATATACGCCAAATCCGAATTTCTGTAAATAGGAAAATTTTTACATGTCGGGCTTGACAGGGTTTTGCCTGACTGGCCATCAGGTCGGATTTGTGGGCGGACTAGCGGCAGCGTAATTCGTCATTCGCGCCCCAGCCCTTGTCGCCCCAACGAGAAGTGTCGGCTATGGTCCCCACACCGGCAACCGCGCTGTCACCGAGATTATCGTGTCTCACTTGAGGGGTGCAGTCCAGTAGACATCCAACTAACAGGCTTCCCGGCCTTGCGCCGAAATCCCAACCCGCTTGAATAGGTATAGGCCGCCCACAATGCTCGGCATTCACGATCTCCCGCTCTTCATCGTCTCTGGCCTCATCCTCAACATCACGCCGGGGCCCGACACGGCCTACATCGTCGGTCGCAGCGCGCAGCTTGGCTGGCGGGGCGGGGCGCTTGCTGCGATCGGGATCAGCTGCGGCTGCCTCGTTCATGTCGTGGCCTGCGCGGCCGGGCTGTCGGCGCTGCTGGCCGCCTCCTCGGCAGCATTCACTGCGATCAAATGGCTTGGCGCGGCTTATCTCTGCTTCATTGGCCTGAAGATGCTGCTGTCCCGCGAGAGTTCTGCCGTGCCTGGTGACGAGAAGCCAGGCGGAGAGGACGCCGTCCCGCTGCGGCGGGTGTTCTGGCAGGGCGCGCTGACCAATGTGCTCAATCCGAAGGTGGCGCTGTTCTTCCTGGCGTTCCTGCCGCAATTCGTGATGGCGGATTCGGCACACAAGGCGCTCGCGTTTCTTCTGCTCGGCGCCATCTTCATCTTCAACGGCACGCTGTGGTGCCTCGGCGTGGCCGCCTTTGCTGCGAAAACGGCGCACCGGGTCAGGCAATCCGGCCGTGCGATGGCGTGGATCAACCGCGCGCTCGGGACCATGTTCGTCTATCTCGGCGCGCGCCTTGCGCTGCTTCAGGCGAAATGAGGGCGCAGCTCAAGAGTCCGCGGCGCGTTTGGGTGCGGTTTCGACCAGCTTGAGCCGCGCGAACGGGATGCCGGCTTTGAGCAGCCCCTCTTTGTAGCTGGCGACATCCGCCGGCTCTTTCCAATGGAAATTCCGCAAGTGCCGCTCGACGGTCAAGTCCGGATGCTTGCTCAGCAAGATCTGTGTGGCTTGTGCCGCTTCCTCGGCCCGCCCCAGCTGCGCCAGCGCCGCCGCCTTGACCGCGAGCACCTGAAGATGACCGGGATGCGAATAGAGCGCCTCGCGCGCCCAGGACAGCGTGGCGTCATATTGCCCGAGCAGATAATGGCTGAAGGCGAGCAGCGCCGGCCATTGGTAGCGGGGATCGCTGTTGCCGCGCTGGACCGCCATGGTCAATAGCGCGATCGCCTCGCGATGGTCGCCGGAGACCAGATGGCAGGCGCCCTGAACGCCGCGTGCGCCCATGTCGTAGGGGTTGAGCGCAATGGCCTTGCGGATCGCGTCGTGCGCGGCTTCGATGCGGCCCTGCATCGCGTGCAGATAGGCCAGGATCGAGAAGGCGAACGAGGAGCGCGGATCGAGGCGGACGCTGTCCTGCGCCAGCTCCATGGCGGCCTCCCACAATTCCTGGGTGCTCCTGATCCATCCGAAATGCACGCCCTGCGTCATCATGGTGGCCAGATAGGCCCGCGCGATCGCAAGCGCGGGGTCGAGCGCGATGGCCTCCTTGAACAGCGCCATGGCAGTTTCGAAATCGGCGCTGGTCTGGCGATAATAATGCGAGAGGCCGCGCAGGAAACGATCCCATGCGGTGAGGTCGCCGGCGGGCCGGCCACGCGCAAGCGCTTCGGCGCGAAAGATCTCCGGTGCGATCGCCGCCGACAGGCTGGTGGTGATCTCGTCCTGCAGCGCGAACAACTCGCCGATGTCGCGGTCATAGCGCCCGGTCCATAATTGCTCGCCGCTTTCGGGCGCGATCAGCTCGGCGGTGACGCGGATCTTCTCGCCGGCGCGGCGCACCGAGCCCTGGATCAGATAGCTGGCGTCGATCTCGCGCGCGATCAGGCGGGCGCTCAAATTCCTGCCCTTGAACGGGAAGGTCGAATTGCGGCTCAGCACCCGGTAGAAGGATTGCAGCGACAGCGCGTGAATCAGGTCCTCGGTCAGGCCGTCGGCGAAATATTCGTCCGCGCCGTCGCTGAGATTGGTGAAGGGAAGAACGCCGACAATGGCGAGCCGGTACTGCGCAGCCAGCGCGGATGTCTCCGCAAATTCGCGCTTGCGCTCCTCCGAGTCCTCCGATTCTTGCGGCTCCCAGGTCCAGACCTCGATCGGATCGCCGATGTTCTTGAAGCGGTGATGGCCGGCATTGACCATGCTGATGTCGAGATGCCGGCAAGCCTCGCCATAGGCCTTGGCCGACACCGCGATGCCGCCGGGTGGCGAAGCCTGCTCGAGGCGGACGGCGATGTTGACATCGTCGCCGAACACCTCGTCCTCATCGGCGATGACATCGCCCATGTGGATGCCGAGGCGGAAATGCATGGCGCGATCGGAGGGCAGATGGTCATTGCGCTCCGCCATCAGCCTCTGCAGCGCGATGGCGGCCTCAGTGGCGCCGACCACGCTCGGAAATTCCAGCAGGAAGCCGTCGCCGGTATTTTTGACGATGCGGCCGCCGTGATTGAGGATGATCGGGTGGATAGCGGCCCGATGGGCCTTGAAGGTCGCGTGCGTGCCCGCCTCGTCGGCACCCATCATGCGCGAATAGCCGGCAACATCGGCGCAAACGATGGCTGCGAGGCGTCTCTCCATGGGCGTCAGGCACTCCAGGACCGGCGGTTGAATCGGGTACAGCCAGCATTCATAGGGCATCTGGTCGTGGATGTCCCCCGGATGAGACGGTAACGTAAACACAACGCCGATGGCACTGGTGCGAACGGACAAGCTTTGGACAAGGTTTGGACAGAGAGCTGCACGCACAAGTGGGAGCGTGGGGCGCGCGGCAACCGCAATGTCGCTGCTACTCCGCCGTGAGCTCATAGATTGCGCTGCCCGCGAGATAGATTCCGAGCAGGATCATCCCGATCAGGAACCAGCGGCGGAAGGCTTCGGTCGGCATTTTCGCACGCACATTCTGCCCGACGAGCATGCCGGCAAAGGAGCAGGCAAGCGCAATGCCGCCGAGAATGGCGGTCGTGCCGTTGAGCAGGCCGGCGGCGCTGACATTGACTGACAGCGCGAGCGTCGCGACGGTGAAGAAGACCCCCAGCGCCTGCACCAGTTCGTCCTTCTCCATGCCGATGGCCTGGATGAGAGGCACCGATGGAATCACCTGCACACCGGTCGAGGCCGAGATCACCCCGGTGAGGAGTCCGACAATGCCGCCGACCCATTTTTCGTGGCGAGGCGCGACGCGCAGGCGCAGCTGGGCCAACCCGATCACGGCATGGCCGACCAGCAGCACGCCGAGCGCGATCGTGCCGTAGCGCGCATAGGGCCCGGTCATCGCGCCCGCGCTCATCAGGCTGCCGATCACCGTGCACAGCATCAACGGCCACAGCCGCCGGACAATGTCGCGCAAGTATGGGCCGCCGAAGGTCTGCCAGATATTGGTGATGATGGCCGGCGCAATGACGATGGCGAGCGCGCGGCTCGGCTGCATCGCCACGACCAGCAGGCCCATCGACACGGTGGGCAACCCAAGGCCGAGTACGCCCTTGACGAATCCCGCGAGCAGGAAGACCGCGGCGATCAAAAACAGCATGGGTTCAAGCATGCGGCCACATTGACCGCTGTGCCTGATCGGCACAATCTGGAGGTTACGGAGATAGCCTTCGGTGTTGCCGAAGGCAGGAGGCACGATGCGTTTCGATCTGGTCGACCTGCAGCTCTTCATCGCGGTGGCGGATGCCCGCAGCATCACCCACGGCGCCGACCGTGCGCATCTGGCGCTGGCCTCCGCCAGCGAGCGCATCAAGGGGCTGGAGCAGGCGTTCGGCGTTCCCCTGTTCAAGCGCGTCCGCCGCGGCGTCGAGCTGACGCCTGCCGGCGAAAGTCTGCTCGATCACGCCCGCCTGGTCATGCATAATGTCGAGGCGATGCGTGGTGATCTCGCCCGCTTTGCCTCAGGCGTGCGCGCCAGCGTCCATCTGCTGGCAAACACCTCCGGCCTGTCGGAGCATCTGCCGCGCGCGCTTGCCATTTTCTTGCGCGATCATCCCGACATCAATGTCGATGTCGAGGAGCGCGAAAGCACCGACATCGCGGCCGCGATCGCCAATGGCGCGGCCGATCTCGGCTTTGCCGCCGAGCACGCGCTGCCCGACACCATCGAACGTTTCGTCTTTGGCGAGGACCGGCTGATGCTGGTGACGTCACGGCGCTCGCCACTCGGCAGCCGGCGCCAGATCGATTTTCACGAGGCGAAAGACCAGGCCTTTGTCGGGCTGACCAGCACGACCGCGCTGCAGGTCCACATCAGCAGGCATGCGGCGCGCCTCGGGATGCGCCTGCACGTCCGCGCCCGCCTGCGCGACTTTGACGCGATCTGCCAGATGGTGGCAGCCGATGTCGGAGTTGCCGTGGTGCCGGAAGCCGCCGCCAAGCGCTGCGCGCGAACCATGCCGATCGCGACGGTGCGGATCAGGGATGCCTGGGCCAACCGCCGGCTCGTGATCTGCGCGCGCGATTTCAAGAGCCTGCCGCGGCCGGCGAAATCACTGGTCGAGCATCTGCGCAAGGCTGCGGCTTGAATGTGGACTCACTTTGCCGTCTCCACGCCGGCGTCCTTGATCACCTTGGCCCATTTCCTGCTCTCGGCGTCGATGAAGGCGCGAAAATGCTCGGGCGTATCTGGCTCCAGCGTCAGGCCCTGCTCGGCGAGCTTCTGCTGCACGGCCGGATCCGACATCGCTTCCGTGGTCAGGTGGTTCAGCGCCGTTATGACGGGAGCGGGCGTCCGTGCCGGCGCGACCATGCCGTACCAGTTCTCGATGATGAGGTCGGGCAGGCCGACCTCGCCCGTGGTCGGCACGTCGGGCGCGGTGATGGCCCGTTCGCGCGCGCCGATGGCAATCGGACGGAGAGTGCCGGCCTTGATCTGCGGCAACAGCACCGGGAGATCCAGAAACGTCATCTGCACCTGCTGGCAGAGCAGGTCGTTCACCGCCGGCGCGGCACCACGATAGGGCACATGGACGATGTCGATGCCGGCGGTGAGCTTGAACAGCTCGCCGGCCAGATGCGGCAGGCTGCCGGGACCGGAGGAGGCGTAGTTGAGCTTGCCGGGCTCGGCCTTGGCGAGCTGCACCAGCTCGCGCATGTCTTTCGCAGGAACGGAGGTGGCGACCACAAGCATTTCGGGCACGGTCGCAACCAGCGTCACCGGCGCAAGATCCCTGGCCGTGTCGTAAGCCACCTTTTCCATGCTCGGGCTGATCACCAGCGCGCCCGCGCTGACGATGCCGACGGTCGTGCCGTCGGGCGCGGATTTCGCGACAATGTCGGTTCCGAGCACGCCGCCCTGGCCGGGACGGTTGTCGACCACGACAGCCAGGCCCGTGAGCTCGGACATGCGCTGGCCGATCACGCGGGCGATGATGTCGTTGGGGCCCCCGGGCGGGAACGGCACGATCAGCCGTATTGGCTTTTTCGGGAGAGCGTCGGCTGTCGCGAGGGTAGGCAAGAGCAGGAGCAGCACGACAAGCGCGAGCTTCTTGATTGTTTTCATTGTGAGCCTCCCATTGTGGGAAGCTTAGCTTCTTATCCTCGCTCTCTCAAAGCGCGTGACACCTTCAAACCGTCACCCTGAGGCGCTCGCGGCAGCGAGCCTCGACGGGCGACGGCCCGGCTCTGGTAGCGAGGGCCGTTCATCCTTCGAGGCCGCCGCTGCGCGGCGGCACCTCAGGATGACGGTTTGAAATTCACTGGCTCCTCAGGATAAGGGGCACCACTGTCAGCCGTTCAGCAGCTTCAATGCTTCCGCATGAACGCGGGGATCGCCGGCTGCGACGATGCGGCCGCCGCTTTGCGCCGGTTCGCCTTCCCAGGTGGTCACCACGCCGCCGGCACCGGTGACGATCGGGATCAGTGCGGCGATGTCGTAGGGCTTCAGCTCCGTCTCGACCACAAGGTCGAGATGGCCGGCCGCCAGCATGCAGTAGGAGTAGCAGTCGCCGCCATAACGGGCGAGCCGGGCCTGGTCCTGGACGCGGGAGAAGGCGGCGCGATCGGCTTCGTTCATCAACAGCGGGCTTGTGGTGTAGCAGGTCGCTTCCTTGAGCGATCCGCAGCGACGCACCGCAAGCCGCCGCTCGCCCGACGGGCCCTGGTAGCGGGCGGAGCCGTTGTCGCCGGAAAAGCGCTCGCCGATGAAGGGCTGGTGCATCATGCCGAACACCGGGGTGCCCTTGTGCAACAGCGCAATCAGCGTGCCCCAGATCGGAAACCCCGCGATGAAGGACTTGGTGCCGTCGATCGGATCCAAGACCCAGACATAGTCGGAATCGGTGCGCTCATTGCCGAACTCCTCCCCGACAATGCCATGCTGGGGGAAATTGGCCTTGATCAGCCGCCGCATCACCGCTTCGGCGGCGCGATCGGCCTCGGTCACGGGGTCGAACTCGCGGTTGCTGCTCTTGTCCTCGATCGACAGCGAGGTGCGGAAGAACGGCAGGATGGTCTCGCCGGAGGCCGTCGCTAAACGCCCGATGAAGGCCTTGAAATCGATGACGGTCACAGCACGTCCCTGGAAAGCTGCGTGGCGAGGAGGAGTCTACCACTCCTGCCTAGCTCAATCCGGCCTCGCAGGCGACGGTGTGACGCGACTTATCCGGGCCCATTTTGAATGCGGTTTTGAGCGTTGCGCGCGCGGTTTGAGCGTTTCCGCAAGCAATCACGAAATCGAGAGTCTTTGTGATCGGCCCGGCGGGAGAGCGGCATATTTGATATAAACTATTGAAATACCGCCAATAAATCTCATTGGCGGGTCCCGTTGCAGTTCTGCCAGAGTTGCGAAATTTGCATGGGAAATGATTCAAAAACACTTGCACTTTGTGCAGCGCGGTCGCATATTGTTGCGGTGCGGTAGCGCCTTGCGCTATCGCTGCCCTCCTTGGGCGTTTCCTCCCTAGACTTGGGCCGCTTGCCATCGCAAGCGGCCCTTTTTTCTTTTTGGCGTGTAGGGCCCGCTTTATCCACGAGCCATTCCGGGGCGGTGCGTGATGCTTCGCTCCGTCATTCCGGGGCGGTCCGAAGGACCGAACTACGGTGCGCAATTGCGCACCTGAGAATCTCGAGATTCCGGGTTCGACGCTAACGCGTCGCCCCGGAATGACGGTGGAGAGAATTGCGCGCGAAAAGTCCGACTATTCCGCCGCGGCCTGGAACGGCCCCAAATCGCCGAGCGGCACATTCGCGAGCACGTCGGCGAGCGTAGCGAAGTCGGCGGCGACTTGCGCAAAGCGCGGACCTTTCTCACGGCGCCGCTCATCCATATAGACGGCGCGGTTCAATTCGAGCTGCACCACATGCAGCCCGCTGACGGGATTGCCGTAATGCTCGGTGATGAAGCCCCCGGCATAGGGCTTGTTGCGGCCGACCGAATAGCCGAGCTGCGTCATGGTGTCCTCGACCATGTCGGGCAGGATGGACGCGCAGCTCGTGCCGTAACGGTCGCCGATCACGATGTCGGGCCGGCGCGGCTCGTCGCGCGACACGCCGATCGACGGCATGGAGTGGCAGTCGATCAGCACCGCAGTGCCGAAATTCTGATGCACTCGCGCGATCAGCCGGCGCAGCGCGCGGTGATAGGGCTTGTACAGCGTCTCGATCCGAGACAGCGCCTCATCCACCGACAACCGCTCGCGGTAGATCTCCTGGCCGTCGCCGACCACCCGCGGAATAGTGCCAAGGCCGCCCGCCACGCGCATCGAGCGGGTGTTGGCAAAGCTCGGCAGCCGTCCGGAAAACATCCGCGGATCGAGCTCGTAAGGCTCACGGTTCACGTCGACATAGGACCGCGGGAAATTCACCCGCACCACCGGAAAGCCGTGAGCGCAGAGATCGCCGATCAACTCGTCCATGAAGCTGTCTTCGGAGCGCCGCAGGGTCGGCAGATCGATCCGCGATGCGTTGACAAAGGCCTCGGGGTAGACTGATCCGGAATGCGGGGAGTTGAAGATGATCGGGGCCCGCCAATGGTCGGGCTCGACGATCTCGAACGAAGACGAAGCTTCGCCATCAAACCGGGTCATGAGCGGGCGTCGTCCCTTCGATTCTGATCCGCTTTGCCGCGCAGGCTACAGCTTTTCCGCCGGAAAAGCGGGTATTTATGGCCGTACATTGTCGATAATCACAACCGTTCTGCCAAGGGAAAAAGTTTTGCAACGAGCTGGAACGTCTCTTAACAGCCGCAATCCCTTTGCATTGATTGATTGGCCGACCATTCCGGTGATTGTTAACGACGTAAGTCGTGCGACGCCGGAGCGAAGCAAATTTCACTCGAAATTTACCGTCTGTCAGGCTTAGTACGTCCATTGATCCGCCGAACCGGAAGTTCTTCAGTACATGGCCGCCATGCCCAAGATTCTCCTCGCCGAAGATGACAACGACATGCGCCGTTTCCTGGTGAAAGCGCTGGAAAACGCCGGGTTTGTGGTCTCCTCCCATGATAACGGCATGTCGGCCTATCAAAGGCTGCGCGAGGAGCCGTTCGAGATGCTCCTGACCGATATCGTGATGCCGGAGATGGACGGCATCGAGCTGGCGCGCCGCGCCTCCGAACTCGACCCCGACATCAAGATCATGTTCATCACGGGTTTCGCGGCCGTGGCGCTCAATTCCGATTCGGAGGCGCCCAAGAACGCCAAGGTGCTGTCCAAGCCGGTCCACCTGCGCGAACTCGTCAGCGAAGTGAACAAGATGCTGGCGGCCTGATTCGGTCGCCAAATCAGGGAAACCGGTCGAAGTTTGGGGCGGAATCGGCGGCAACTGTGCTTGCCTGTCCGCCCCTGAGCCGATATACGGACCCCCGACCCATCCAATACTTCTAGGGCACGTAGCTCAGCGGGAGAGCACTACCTTGACATGGTAGGGGTCACAGGTTCGATCCCTGTCGTGCCCACCACCCCCTAATTTTTCTCCAACCTATTCAATGGGTGCGACGTTATTTTTCTCTAACCTGGGGTAGGGTGCGACAATTTTCGTTCTCGGTACGGTCCAGACTGATCAGGAACATGGCTTCACCGGCGAGCCGTCTTTGTTCGGCGGCGCGCGTGTAAACCTCCGCCATCGCCGGGGTATCCCAGTCGAACATTGCCATCAGTTGGCGCGTCGTGGCACCGTTCTCTGCCGCGATGGTGGCACCGGCTTTTTTTAAACCGTGAGCAGTGCAGCGAGGCAGACCAGCCTCGTCGCAACGATCTCTGAACCAGTTGCCAAAGCCAGCCTCGGTGAACGGCTTACCGTAGGCGGTAACAAGAAACGTCAGATCGCCAAGGATGTCATTGGCATCTTCGATGATCCGTTTCAGGACCGGCAGCAGGGGCTTCTGCGAAATCTCCCGGCGGCGCCATAACGTCTTCTTCGGCGTGTAGCGTATCCAATCACCAAGCGTGTCGGGCTGCGCTCCACGGCAGTGCTGCCTGCCGATCGTCACCATGTCCTGCCGTCGCATCCCGCCGAACAAGAGCAGGCCGAGCGCTAGGCGCGCCTTTCTTGACTGAGTGGCCGCGCCACTGTGGTGCGCGAGAAACTGTTGAACGTCGGGGATGGTCCACGTGTAGAAGCCGCCGCCCTTGATGCGTCTGCCCGCCTTTATGTCTCTTACCGGATTGAAGGGCATGAGCTTGTTCTCCACGGCCCATGAGCAGAGCGTAGAGAGGTTCTTACGGCGGCCGGCTCGCGCCCCCGGCCCGTCCTTCGCCTCGATCAAGCGCTTCAGTTTCTGTGCCGACAGATGCTTGATCGGACAGTTACCCATGGGTTCTTTGTCCGTGTCGCTAAGCGGGTAAGCGAAGCATGCTTCAAGGTCGTTGCGGCGCCTGCGTTGGCTGTCCGGGCTCAGCGTCAGAAACTCACCCTCGCCCCTTGACCTGAAATACTCGGCACCGAGCCAACCGAACGTCCCCTTCTCGTGCTGCGGGGGTGGCGTGACGCGCGGGCGCTTGGAAGGTGGAGTACCTAATTGCTCTAAGGCGGCAGCATAGGCAGCGAGGAAATCGGGGTGGCCGGGTTCAACCAGCAGGCGAACGCGCTTGCCGTGGCGGCGCACGTACAGCCGGTTGTTACCGTGACGGTTATTTTCGGACGACAAGTACTTGAGGTTCACGTCCATCTTCAACATCCTTGATCCTCCCATTTGGAGGCCGGAACAACATCTTGCTCCATCTCGGGCATGAGGGAAACAGCGTCGAGTGGCTTATGGCTGACAAGCAGCGTGCCATCGCTCTTCACTCCCACCACGAACAGCCCAGCGCGCTCCACGCCACGGACGGCACGAGCGAGCGATGCTTCAGTAAATGGCAGCGCTTTGGTCATCAGATTTGTAGGGTTACGTTGTAGGTGTACGCGATACCGCGCGGATAACCCTTATGGCTTCGTTAATCCCGTCGTCGGGTTACGATGCACACCAAGTGCCGCACGAACCGGTACGCCCCGGACAAGGGCGGTACCTGCCGCGATCTCCGCCCTAAAAGCCATCACCCCGCCAGAAATCCTTAAACCGCGTCGGCGATAGCTCGGTATAGCGCACCGTGTGCTGGATGTTCTTGTGCCCGAGATAGGCCTGGAGGGCCCGCGTGTCGTGCCCCTTGGCGGCCAGCGCAAAGCCGCAAGCGTGCCGCAACATGTGCGGGTGGGCCTTGAAGCCGAGCCCTGCCTCCACGCCAGCACGCTCGACCATGCGCGCGAAGCCCGCGGTGCTGAAGGGCGAGCCGCGCTCCGAGGTGAACACAAAGGGCGACTTGGGCTCCTGTTCGCGCTGCAGTCGCCGAAGCCAGCGCAACTCGTCGCCGAGGATCGGATGGGTGCTGGGGCTGCCCTGCTTGACCCTGCGGACGTGCAGGGTGGCCGTGGCGAAGTCCACCTGATCCCAGCGCAGGTCCGTCAGCTCGCTCGCCCTCAGGCCATGGCGATAGGCCACAAGGATCATCGTGGCGTCCCGGTGCGCCCAGCGGTTGCCCTTGGTGCCCCTCAGCAAGCGTTCGACCTCGGCTTCGGTCAGGTATTCGCGGGTGCGCAGGTCAGCATTGGGGCGGCGCGTGGGCCGAACTGTTCGTATTTCGGTGCTCGGTGTGACCAGCTTCAGATGCGATTTCGCCATGTCTCTTGCTCCTGCGAATGAAGAACTGTTCGGATAATGGGCATTTTTTGAACTGCTCTGATGGTGCCGAGTTGTGGCCGCCCGTGATGATCGTTCCGTATGTCGAGACTGGATTTTAGAGGGACTAAGCGCTGCGGGAAATCGCGACGAATGCATCACGATAGGCCGCGTAGCTGCTGGGGAACGGCCCGTGCGCGTGCCCCTCAGGCGCGAAACCGCGGTGCCGCGGCCACCAGAACCAACCAGCGCCCCTCCAGCCGAAGGTTTCGAGCGTTCGGTCGGAGTAGAACACCTCAATGCTTGCCCCCGTCACCGGGTCGACATCGAAGAGCGGCGCGAACCTGGGGTTCCGGTGATCGAAGCTGCGCGTTGTCATGCCGCGGCCTCCGTCGCCTCCGCCAGAGCTAAACCACGGAGATAGTCGGCGGCCTTTGACGCCTGGCTGCAGGCCGTGAAGAACGCCCGCTTGTCGGCCTTCAAAAGTTCGATCCAGTGCCCGATGTAACCTGCGTGCCGGAGGTCGCCGTCGAAGCCAAACTCCGCACACAGGAACGCGGCGCCGAGTTCTGCAACAAGCTCCTCAGCGGCGTAATTCCGCGAGCCAAAGCGGTTCTTCAAATCTCGATCAAGGCGAGAACTGTGCGCCGTCCAGTGTGTCAGCTCGTGGAAGGCGACATTGTAGAACTGGTCCGCGCCCTTGAACGCCTCGAATGCCGGCATGGAGATGAAGTCGCGGCTCGGCACATAGTAGGCTTCGCCGCCCTCGCGTATGTCCGCTCCCGTAGAGCGCAAGAATTGGTCGGCCAAGTCGTCGCGTTCATCCGGATTGCGAACGCGCATCGGCTTACCCGCACTGACGGTGTCGGGCAGGCCTTCGCACTGGTCGACATTGAAGACGGTGTATTCCCGCATCATGGGGACTAGCCGCGTTGAAGCGTTGTCGTCCGCGTCTTCTTTGACTTCAAGCTGTTTCACAAAGTAGACCTTTGTCCCGCGCTCGCCCTTGCGAACGTGCCCGCCCAAGTCCAAGGCCTGTTTGAACGTAAGATAGCGAGGCGTTCGATAGACCGCCGCTTGCGCCATCCACAGCAGAACGACGTTGCACCCGGAGTAGGGTCGATTGGTCACTGCGTTGCATGGAGTATTCGCGCCGGGAGTTGCTGCCCATGGCTTGATCCATGGCGCCGCACCGGCTTCTAGCTCGGCAACAATGCGTGCCGAGACTTCCGCGTAGAGATCGCGTTTCATGAGTACCCGCTTATGGCTGAAGCGACCACGGGAGGTCGCGTTGTTACAGCCGTGTCGGGGCGCTCAGGGCGCGCGCTTCAAAATTCACCCCCCGGGGGTACTTGGACAGGCGGGGGGCCTCGCGCGCGCGGAGACGTGGCTCGAAAATATGTAGCCCCAGTTTTTCGCGCGTTAACACTTCGTTAACCGAGGCCACTCGCCCCTTCGTCTGCCCCGTGCCCCGAAAAGGTGGGAAGGTGACACGGCTCATTGCGCTCGATGATGTTGGCGAAAAGGGGTCTTGCCCTTGCGACCTTTCGATGACTTGAGGTGCTGCGGCGAGTTCTTCGGCAATTAAGGTTCCTGAATTAATGCGCAGCGCGACGATCAAGCTTAATGCGCGTCTTTCGTTGCGACACAATGTCGATTTGATAATTTGTATGCGCCGGCGGTGGATCGAAAGGTGCGACATTGCCGTAGCGCGTTGCGCCGCCTTCGCCGGCTTTACGGCTGATCTCGAAGGTCAAGTCATGGATGACAAGAAACACGCACATGAAGCTCGCAAAGCGTTCCGCTCGTCTGACAAGAAGGCACCCCTGACCGAACATGAGGAGAAGCAAAGGGCGGTGCTCAAAAACCTAGAACGGTTGAAGGCCGAACGCCTGGCGCGAGAGGCGGCGAAGTCGAAAGACGATTGATCGGCCTGAAAGGCGTCGGTCAGGATCGAGTCTCTTCAGTTAGAGTTCTTCGCATTTTGACCCCATCGCCGAAGGCGCGGGCGTGCAAACAAGAACGGGCGCCATCCGCCACCAAGCGATCATGGTGCGTTTCCAGGAATACTTGGAGGCCCACTCCGACCGCCCGCTGTATCTTCCGGAGATTTGCGAGAGTATCGGGGTTTCGGAACGCACTCTGCGAGGGGTGTGCGAGGAGCATCTCGGGATGGGGCCGATCCGTTTCTTGGCATTGCGTCGAATGCATCTCGTGCAACTCGCGCTTTCGCGTGCAGAAGCGTCGAGCGTCACGGTTACTCGCATCGCCACCGACCATGGTTTTTGGGAACTCGGTCGGTTCTCAGTCGCCTACCGCGCGCTATTCGGGGAAATGCCGTCGGAGACACTGCGGAGAAAGCCTGAGCCGTTTCCGAGCGGCCTCAATGGGGCCATCCTTACTTCGGTCATTTAGCCGCGAGACTGTCTGCATGTCGCTGTCCAGACTGCGGCGAAGATGGCTCGGACGCCGGGATACTGCGCCTCACGGGCCTTCTCGCGGAAGGGATATCCGGAGTGGGGTTTCTATCAAGACCTACAGACCCTCGCTCGGTTCGGCTCCGCTTAACCAATCGGTGTAATAAGAGGTTCGGACCGGCGACGGCGGAAGTAACCGCGCCGGTCCAGAATATGCCCCGCTGACGGCGAGCTATGGCGCCGTTGTTGAGGGGCATTTTTTGCGGGAAGCCGGGCTGCCGTTTGAGCAGGGGCTGCCATGCATATTGTGGCGTACCCGCGGCAAGGCTTTGGTGGCCTAATCCAGCCGCAGCCTAAAGGCTGCAGCATGCAAGAGTACGAGCAAACTTTATCCCCGCTCGAAGCACGCACCCCCCTGCGACCCTTCTGTGCCGAGAGCGGGGACCGTTCTGTCAGAGGCGCAAGGCGCACTCTCGCCCTCCTATTCGCCTCTCAACCTCTTTTCGATATAGTCGCTCACGGCTTGGGCAAAGTCGCGCTGCGCCCCAAGGACAGCGTTGCGCTGGTCCAGTACGTCTTGCTGGATGAGCCGCAGGCCGCTCTTTCGAGCCTTCTCCAGCGTCACGTCCCAATATTCATTGATGGCCCGCTCGGCCAAAGGGAGGCCATTCAGGTCGCCCTTGGCGATCAGGCGGCGCAAAATTCCAACGCAGTTTTCTAAGTTAGGCATGGCGCGAATATGAAGAGATCAGCGCAGATCGTCCAGCACCCGCTCCATGGCCGGATGCGTGCGGTCCTTCACCCAGTGCCGGGACCTCCCGGCCTGATACGGCTGATCACGATGTTTCGACACGAGCCCCTCAAGCCCCATCCGACACGCTACCCGGAATGGGTCGGCGCCGATCTCGCCACGCTCGAACTCGCTAACGAAGATGCCCTCCGGCCGGCGCGCGAGCAGGCGCTGGAGGTTCATCTTGCGCATGCAAAGCGGCAGCTTCCGGAGATCGTCGCCATCCTCGACGAGCATGTCGAATGCGCAGAATTGGACCTCGTGATTGTGCTTGCCGCTGTGGAGCGCATTGAAATCTGCGATGCCATCGACGCCCAGGATCACGGCCTCGCCATCGAGCACGAACCGGCTTTGGCGGACCTTACGAGCCGCTTCCACGATCCACGGATACCGGCTGGACCAGTTGTAGCCGCCGCGGGTGATCAGGCGAACGTGATCCCTATCGCGCTCAAGGCGGAGCCGGTATCCGTCGTACTTCACTTCGTGGCGCCAGTCGGGGCCGTGGTGGACTTGGTGGGGAGGCAGAAGGCAAATGTCTTAAACATGCGACGAAGATAGGCAGTGCAGGCGCATCTTGCGAGAGCAAAAAACAGGGCCCCTACGCTTCCTTGCTACTTACGCCTAACCGCTTGGGCCGGTGGCAGCGACACGGGCTCATGACGACAATAGCTCCACTCCCCCTCTGGTCGAACGATTTCCATTCATCTACCTTTGGCAAGGCAAATACAGCCAAGACATGGGTCCCAACTGGGCGTGGGCGGACATGATAGCCACTGCAATTATTATATTTAGTGCAATCGTCTTTCTGATGACCACATTGGATATTCTGCTGAGCCCCAAACAGAAGGACGCCATTCAACTGAGGACATTGCGTCTTTGGAATTGGATTGACGATGTAAAGCGCCTGTTGCCACTGCATGCGTTGCGCGAGCGAGGTGAGAGACTCTTTAAGAACAAGATTGTTCAAGATGTCGCTGGGTTCGCGTTTCTCTTAGCGTTGCTCCTTTTTCTCTTTCAAGGTCCCCGTTTTGAGACTGGATTGAAATTCATCGGCTCCTTAATTGCCGAGGCATTTTTTCTTGCTTTCTCTTTGGGGACGATGTGGCTTGTGCTCACGTCAATAAACTTTCTGTTGAGCGCAGCACTTTGGTGGGACGTTCTTGTTAGGGCGTTCGTTATCTGTGCGGCTTGGTGGCTGTGGGCATACCGCTTCCTTCCGTACTTGATGCCTCAAGTCGAGTACTCGCTGCTGTACTTCGCGTACCTATCGCTGTTCGGGATCACGATCGGGGCGGCAGTCATTCCAGCTACTGTGCCCATTCTGGCAGCAGTACTGCTGTCAGGCCTATTGACAGTGTCCGAGACACTCATGCGCCGCTTAGCTGAGTACCCGAAAGGGGTTATACTCGGCGTTTCCGGCCTAGCCGGTGCAATATCAGGGGCTCTAAAGCTCTTCCTGTAGATCGCATTACCACGTTACATCGTGACAGGGTATATGGTCCTCCCGCTGCTCATGGGATAAGAACGCGCTGGCAATGACGCAGCGCGGGCCAAGAAGATGAAGGCGATTAAGTTTGGTGTGGGACTGATTGTTGGGGCTATCTTTGGCTTCATTGGCGGGATCGGTATTCTCATCTACTTCCAAGAACGCAATAAGGACACGGGAGAGATGTCAATCGTCTTCGCGCGTAAAAATTATTACGACAGTGACCAGATGGTTGCGATCTCGGGCACTCTCACTGGACCTGGAATGGCCTACCCGAATAATACATATAGCTTCGGGTGTTATCAGGATCGGAAGGAGTGCTGGATGACCTATGTGGAGGCTATCGGCGCGCAACAGATCGGGCGGATGGACGCGCCATCCGCATATGACATTAGGTCGTGGACAAAGAACGAGATCGTTGCGGCATACGACGGCACCTTCGGCTGCTACAAGACCACGATCACTATTTCCCGGGCGACCGAACAGCTATTGTGGGTCGATGAGCCGGTCAATCAGACGAAACCATTTTGCAAGAATGCTGAGAACAAGATAAGGAAGTTCTCGATAGAAGACCCGCCCGGGTCGAAGCGGCTTTTTGGCCAGAGTAAGTAGCGACTTGCCAAACGCTGCACGGCGCTGCACCCGGTCCCGAGCGCCGTGACGACGAAGTTAGAAAGGATGGGCGGCTTTTCGCCCGGCCTGCCGCTCCTATTTCCAATCTGTCTTAAACCCAAGGGCGCGGGTCATAGTGAACACGTTGAAACATTGCACTCCCATCGTCAGGCACACGTCTGGGATTTTTCGATTTTGCCGCTTTTTGGATGGCGCAGAAACCTCGTTAGAGATGACGCAGCGCTCTCCGGGTGCGGCCATGGCATAGGCGATCAGGAACGGGTCGCGGCCTATCACCAGCAACTCATCGTCTGTTAAATCCGGCGCGTAGCCAGCCTTAGTGCAGCTTGCTACATGCGCCGGATTGACTTGCTCGTCTAGCATAAGTTTCTTCTTTACGTCAGCGTCGGCGGCCCACTTGTAAAGTAAGTCTTCCTTGCCGCCCTGCGTGATCTCCTCGTAGATTTCAAATGGAACCTTGATGATCCCATTCTCGGCTTGATGCAAAAGCCATTCCCAGAATTGGGGAACGCCATCTATAGGGTAGTATTGGTTGTGCGCTGTTATCAACACGTTGGCGTCAACGAGGTGGAGCGGCATGCAACCCCATTATGCGGCTCGATTGCCGCTCATCGGATTGAGAAGAGACGCGACGCTACGCGGCTTGACGCCAAGAATACTTCCAGCGCGCGTTGGCGTGAGCGCCCCGTTGTCCAAGGCGCGGCTCACGGTCTGGATTAGCGCATTTCCCAAGCGATGACGCCGAACGACATAGTAATTTGGGCCGTCCTTGTCTTTGTCGCGCTCCCGCTTAGCGTCCCTGCCTCTGCGCCAGTTAGCTAGGAATATGCCGGTGAGCGCTCGCCAAGCGTCTTCGGTCAAAAGCGAGGCTCGATACAGGCGGTAGGCAACCATAGTTCGGCTGACATTATTTTCATCAGCAAATCTTCCTATCAGGTCAACCGCCGCATTGATTGTCGTCCGCTGCGAGACCCCCACGCTCGCCAGTTCATGCACAGGCAGCAAAAAAGAGGCTGCAACGTCGTTGCAAAACTGCTCGATGCGCAGATCGGGCGAACGCCCGCTTACGCCCGATTGACCGAGCCAAAGGTGCGCGAGTTCGTGCAATAGGGTGAACGACCATGCCGCAGCACTATCTTGATCATTGATCACGACAAAAGGGGCGACTGGGTCCGCAAGCGCGAAGCCCCTAAAAGCCTCCACGTCAATTGCGGTGTGGTGGCTCCCGAGATTGCCAAGCAGCAGAACGAATATGCCCATTGCCTCTGCTTGCGAGCGCAACAGCGCAAAAGCCTTCTCTGGCGACGCTTGGCGTCGATACTCGGACAGATCGAGCTTGAGTGTAGTTTTGATCGACGCCAAGACGACCTCGATACCGTCCGAAGCCTTCATGGAGCTAATGAAGGTAAGCGGTTCGTTATCCTCATCTTCGAGAAGAAGGTCGCGGATCACCTCTTGCCTCGCTCGTACGTCGCGCAAGAGCGCGTCAACGAGGGCCTCCGAACCTGTCTGCTTATCAGGAGTGCTGCGGAAGTCCTCACCCCGGTCCCCCTTGGCAGGAGGCGCATCCAAGTAGAATGCCACAAGAGGCCGATGATACTTTTCGGCCATCTTCGAGATTAGGGCGCGACTAGGAGTTTCCCTCCCATTTTCGAGCGCCGCGAGCCGATCTACAGCCCGCCCTTTTCGCGTGTCCTTTAAACCAATGGCCGCAGCGGCGCGGCCAAGCGAAAGCCCAGCTGTTTCACGCGCCCAACGCAGTATATCCGGCTTGACCTCAGGCATGGCTTTGCGATTTCGTGTCGATTTCCCCACCGACCAAGGCTTACCATCTAAGTCGCTAAGCTTACCTTATACAGCCAGGCAATTTGGAGCAAAAATGGAGGTAATGGATGCCAAATCCCTCAAGATGCGGTCCCGAGGCTGCACATGGTTTCTTCCGCATCTTGACCATCGCGGTCTAGCTTGGCGATCAATTCCTTTTGCCTCAGGATATGCCGCTTTATCTGGGCCGTAAGGCTGCTGTAAGGACAATGAGGCACTATCATCGCGGCGCTGTGCCAGCGCCGTCCCTTCTCGCCCCAAGCGGAACGAAGCCCCGGCTCGGTGGTTCGCCCCATCGGGACGGGGCTTGTGCTTTGTGGTGATCGCAGCAAGACAGCCTCGGCCGGGGAAGCCGAAGCGCCCTACTTCGGAGGTTGCAATGCGGCTGAGTTGGCCCAATCGTCTATATGGGAAGCGGTGTCGGCCTGACGTGCTTTCCTGCGAAGCGCGTCCTGCTCGGGACCCGGCGGAAGCCGTGCAGCCCGGTCCCTCATCTCTTTTGCGGATGCTAACAGCTTCTCGCGCAAGAGTGGGGTTTGCTTTGAGTGACAACGACGCTTCAACATGGGCCCGTATCCTGCTCTTCTGTACTCGTGGCGGGAGCGCAACTGGCGTTCACATCACTGCTGGGACGCAGCCTAAGCCTCCCCAGGAAGACTGTCCGGATCAAATGATATGCGACTTAGTCGAACTGGACGCCAATGCGCTTCTCCTTGCGCCATTCGATATGGCAAGGGCGGCGGCTACCATCGCGATCTATTCGCAACGTAGACTGCTCGGGAAACCAAAGCGGACTGTTCACTTCAATTACGGCGCCGGTCTCGGAAATGTTGCGAATGATGGCAAGGAATGTTGGTGGTCCCAAATTCGATCGCGGCAGCAAATAGCACCCGATGGCGGTTTGCCGCACGAGGGTGTTTGCTGCCGTCTTCCATGGCCGGTCAAACTGCGACGGGTCAGCTCTTCGGGATCGTCGCTTCCGCGATTGCCCTTTTGACTTCTGAAGCCAGCACGCCGTAGTGCTCGGCGAGCTTCGCGAACAGGTCACGCTTCGCCTTCTCGGTTGCCAAGCTGGCGATCAGCGCGCACTCCGAAGCCTCGGTCAGAAGCTTACCCAGCTGCGCGTGCATGTCTTTCATAGCCGTCCTCTTTTGGAGCCAATATGCGGAAGACACCTCCGAGGACGGTACCAAAGGATACAGAGCAGGAAATTTGGTTGGCGTCAGTGACAAAAGCGCAACGGCGCCGTCTGGGGCAATTTACCGCCTTTGGGCGGTCCTTTCCTCGTTCATCCGATTGGCGGATGCCAGACCGGCGGCGGGATTGGCCCCAAGGATGACAATCGGGCGCACAGCCGTGCTGATAGACAAGGGGCTCGTGAACTTCGCGCGAGGGATCAGATCACGTTGGAGCAGCACGACGCTGCGCAAGACGCCATTGAACACGATCCTCTCCGCGCTGGATGTGATCCGTGGCGCAATTGAGCAAGCGGAGAGGCGTAACTCAACGCCCAACGGTGTGCCGTGCGCCAGGCCGACCAAATTTGCTCCAAGTGAGACTTCGGCATGTGATCGAAGCGCGACATTGGTAGTTAGCCGTCCTGACGAGAGACTTGATCTTGGGAAGTCGGTAGCGCGGTCGCTGTGGCGGTCGTTAGCCCGGTATCAAAATACGTTAGGAGCATTTGTATCAACCTGCTGTGATACACCGCATAGACACGGGTCGACATGTCTTCACCCTTTTTCCCAATGATATTGAACAATAGTCGGTCCTTCAGAATTTTAGGCCGCATCCACGCTTTGTAGGCAAAATTTTCGTCGACGAGCGTTAGATCGCCGTCCCGATCTATCTTCCAAGTCGTGACGCGGCCTTCGGCGACGCCGCGTTTGATAGCGGATAGCAGTGTCTCTGCTTGATCTGTGAAGGCTCTAACGGCCATCTTATGACTCGCCTTCCTCAACGTCGGAGTCTTCGGGTCGTGAAGTCGCTTTTTTGGTCTCTTCGGGAGAAGCGGCCTTTGCGCTGTCACTGCCATCTGACACTACAGCACGAGTCCGCTTGAGTAGGCTGACGAAGCGTTCACTTCGCTGGGTGTCGCGAGCGGCCGCCACTTCCTTGAAGGCGGACTCGCCCACGTCTACCTGTGCGAACTCCTTTGCGGCTCGCAAAAATCCTTCCGTAGAGTAAAGCCAGATTGACTGGCCTGTAACTGTCCGAAATTCCTTACGAAGAGCTGGTAATGGTCCCACAAGGCGGGAGCCTTCATAATGCCACCAATCCTCCTTGACATCGTCGGTGACCAGCATGAAGTCTCGCTTCTTTTCCACGGCAATTGCCATGATCTGCTTCCATGCAATGTAATCGCCGTAGCATTCTGGCTCTTCTTTATCTTTGAGGTCTTCAAATCCGGGAGGGATGTTGATGGCGAAGCGGGCTTTAGCCTCGTCGTGTAATATCTTTAGCTCTTCAGGGCTGGGCTCTGGCCCAATTTTTCCGTCGAACAACTGTAGCAACATGTCCGAAGACTCGTCAGAAGCCATCGACTTTTCCATCTTCGACTTGCCGTCAGCGAGTTCTTGCAAGATGGTCTCGATTGCCGCAACAGCGGTTCCCGAGAGATAGGGTTGTTCTTGCTTGACCTTATGTTTGCTCAGTAGTGCGTCTAGGTCCCTTTCTGCCTTCTGAAAATTTGAGATTTGCTTGTTGATGACTTTCGCCCGATTGCGACTGTATTCGAGGGCGAACTGATACGGCAGCGTAATTCGTTCTCTGAATTTATCATAAGCATCGACTAGTTCATTTTTAGTCTCTGCTGAATAGCCGTACAGGTTGAGCAACGAGCTTGCGTCGAACGTGATAAGACTTTCGCGCCAAAGACGCTCAAAATCCTGGGTCGTAGGACGAAAGAATTCTTGCAAAACCTCTCTCATACGACTTCCTTACCGTAGTTTCGCCAACGACGCGGTCACCACTCATCTCCGCAAGAGCGCGGTCAAGTCCTTGCGACCCAGCAGGTAGGGCTAATGGCTATTTGGACGACCACAGTGAAAAAATCTAGTCCTTCCTACAGAGCTGGATGCATCTTGAGGGCCGAGAAATCCTCGCCGCCGCGATCGATGTAGGCTCTCTGACGTAGTGCTGACCAGATGTGCTCCAAATGAGACTTTTGGCATGTGACCCGCCGCGGATCGACCTCAACGCGCCCGCTCCCTTTGCAGCGCTTCCCTATTGATGTGGCCCGGTTGTCGACGTATTGGTTTGCGCGCCGGCCGTTAGAGCGCGTCCTGGGGACAAGACGCAAGTGGAAAGAAATCGGAAAACTACTGGATCACCTTGGGTACGCGACACCGTTCATTTATGCGGCCGCGACATACGGGCTTTTTCATTGGCTTGACGAAAACTTGTCAGACGAAGCAAAGGCCGCGCTCGCAAGCGCAATGTGGCTTAGGGACTACGATGAAAAGCGCCTAGCGCCGGCGTTGGTAGAAGTGTTTGATCGAATATATACCTACCCGCTTCTGCGCTGGCAGGCTTTTTTCAGATCGCTTGTGTTCACCACTATTTTGTCGGCGCTATGGCTATACGAAATTGGGGTGGCATCCGATACTGGCTCTCGGCTGCTTGCCGCGTTTTCTCTTTCCGTGAACATCGCGACAGATTATCTCTCCCTGTTCATTATTCGACGACAGCTCCGGCTGAGCGGCGCGAATCCCCTGTTTAACCTAATTGCGGGCGCCACGATCGGGTTGCTGCTTGTGGGTATCGGTGCTCTAGTTAGATACGTACTCCTGTTTGTTTACTATAAAGTATCTTACAATTTCGGTTACGGCACACTCCGGGCGTTCGTCTGGCCCCTAGCTTATTCAACGTTTGTTGTCGCATTGCCGGCAATGGTGGTTTTCGCGTGGTTGCCACTGCTCGCGTTCGGCATCTTTGTTGTGCGCACAGTGAAGCCTCTATCGTGGATTGTCCGCAAGACTCAGTGGTTCTTAAAGGACGGAAAAGTACATCCATTGAGAGCAGTTGGGTATGTGGCGGCCGCCTTTGTTCTTGTGGCTGTCATGACCTGGCAGGCAATTTTCGATGCGTAACGGATCAACCCGCTACCCGCAGATGTCGAAGAGGAGCGAAAGTGCTAAGCTTTGGCGCGCCCTCGCGCCCGTCAACTTTAACCTTTTCACTTTGACTGTCCCGAGCGGCAACGAAGCGCTCAAATGATGGAGCGCTCGTCGGGTGCACGAGCGTTTATCTGCATATGCCGACGGGCCGAGCTGAAAGCACTGTGTGCCCTCGCGCCCGCCGACGGTTGACTGTCCCGAGCGGCAACGAAGCCCTCAAACGATCGAGCGCTCGGTTAGTACGCGAACGTTTGACCGTGTTACTTAGATCGGCGTCCGGTTGCTGACGACTGATGGCAAACGGTTGTGGAAAGGTAGCTTGGCAGCCCTTGATCGGCGAACGGGCGCCGGGCATCTTGGCGAGATGAATATTGATACTTGGGCCGTAGTGCTCGCAACAATAGTCGGCCCGGTCGCGGCTGTTTTCATTACACGCTGGAACGATCAGCGCCGGGAGGCTCGCAGCAGACTGCTGCACGTTTATCGGGTGCTCATGGCCACTCGGCGCTCGAACGTGTCCCAAGACCATGTCGCCGCAATCAATCTCGTTGAAGTAGAGTTTCACGGAGTGAAGCCGGTCATCGAAGCGTGGTCCGCTTATCTGACGCACCTCAACACCAAGGCACCGACCGAGAGCGAAGAGCAGGGTAAGGCTTGGAATGACCGCCGCTCAGAACTGCTGGCCATCTTATTGGTGAAGATCGCGGCGCATCTAGGTATTACCAAGGGCGAGATCGAAATTCTCCACGGCGGATACGCCCCTCAAGCATGGGCAACGCGAGAAGGTCGGCTTGATGCGGTGCAAGACTACGCGGTCCGGCTTTCTGAAGGAAAAGCGGTTCTCCCACTCGCAGTGGTGCAGCAGGCGCCGCCAAACAATCCATATCCCCCACCTCCGTAAAAGGAACCTTAGCTTTGGATGGCTTCTACGCTGCCTATCTCACCGGTCGCGCTGGCAACACGGTTGTGCTGCTTGCAATCAAGTCGGGTTCACTCGTCGGAGCTGCTGCGGGTGGCCTGAAGTACGATGGGACGGTCGAACCGAGGACCGATGGCGGCTTCAACTTTCATGTTAAATACGTCATTCAACCGGGCACCCCGCTGATCACTGGCGTGGGTAGCGTTGCAATTCCTACCCCCGTCTCGTTGGATTTCACTGTACCTGCGGATTTTGCCTCCGGCACAATCCTAACCATTCACACGCCCTTTGGGCCAATAAACGCCAAGATGAGCAAGCTCAGAGACTTCGATTTCTCAGCTCCTCAAAGCTGATTGTTCGCCGAAGGTGCCCAATTATAGACAGCGCGCCCAGTGCGGAGTTTCAAGGTCTGGTTACCGCTATCTCGAAGTCCGCGGCCTCGGCTGCGACACCCTGGAGCGCTACATGCGCTGCAAGTAGCGCTCGCAGGTGCGGCGGCGCAGCCATCTGGTCGCGTTCGGCGCACCAAGATTTCGACGAGCGATCCGTCGTCTGCTTGGTGGCCGGGTCAGCCGTGAGGCCAGCTTAGGCGATTTTCAATTTAGCTCCAACGCCGAGTGAAGGAACTGCGGCGTAAGGCCCATCGCCAAACATGGCTTGGATTACAAGCATTACCGACCAGACCACCGGCAACTCTGCGCCCGCGCCAGTAAAGAAGTAGCCTTTGCGGATAGCCCAGAAATGCGCCGCACCCACCATCAGGGGAAGCGCGTAGAGCGCAACCCAACGCGTGCATATGCCCGGTATCAACAGGATCGCACCTGCGAACTCGGCCGATATGCAGTACCACGGGGTGATCGCGGGATATGCATTCTTCGCGAAATTTTCCCACCACGTATGTAGCCCACCGGGCAGAATGGCGAATTTCCAATATAGATGTGCGATAAACAGAGAGCCAAGGGTTACGCGCAGCAGAAGCGCCGCCCACGGAGCAGTGCGTTGATCGATCATTGCGGCCCCCGCGAGAATATCTCCGAGACTGTTATCCTCCTAATCCCCTGTCGATTTGCAATCTCTACTTTCGCCGAATGGGTGGGGTACTAGGTGCGTTAGCCTTGATGTCAGCGCCAAAGGTTAAAATCTCGAACGCTCTCGTAGCTCGATGGCCGACAAAGGTTGGCATCGCACGTTCGACGGCAACTAAGCGCCGAGCCCCGGACCGGCGTTCCTGGGCTTAGGCTTTAGTTGCACGAAAGGACTATTTCGCTTAAATAGCGCAATTCCGATGAGCAGTATGGGCCGTGAAAGCGATCAACTCGCTTGTGCTGGCCGAACGTGCGGAGTTGGGAGTAAACTGGGACCATGGGGGCAGTGAGAGGTGGCCAATGAAGCGTTCGCGCGCGTCAAGATCGATCAGCTTCTGAAGGACGCCGATTGGGCGCTCACCGACGGCCGCAGCGTGCGCTTCGAGTATGCGCTCGGTGATGGTGGTAAGGCGGATTACGTGTTGTTCGACCGCCATGGCCGCGCGCTCGCCGTGCTGGAGGCTAAGAGTACCAGCGTTAATCTTAGTGGGGGCGAAGCGCAGGGAATGCGCTATGCCGATCAAGTCGGCGTGTCCTTCATCTTCCTGTCAAACGGCGAGGAAGTGTGGTTTCGCGACAAGACCCAGGACGCTCATTTCCGCCGCGTTGAGACGGTGTTTACACAGAACGACCTCGCCCGGCGCAAGGCCGCGAGCGCAATTCGCCGGAACCCTCTCGATATTCCGATCGACCACCGCATCGTGGAGCGTCTTTATCAGCACGCCTGCATCGACGTAGTGTGCCGAGAGATTGTCGCCGGTCGGCGCAAGCTGTTGGTCGAGATGGCGACGGGCACGGGCAAGACGCGGACGGCGGCGGCCCTGTTCAAGCGCCTGTTCGAGGCCAATTGGGCGACACGCGCCTTGTTTGTCGTCGATCGCAACACGCTGGCGATCCAGACGGAAGACGCCTTCTCCGAGCACTTGCCGCACCTGCCCTGTTATCGTGTGCCTCGCGTCGGCCGCCGCTTCCAGGACGAGAAGCGCGTCACCATCGTCACCCTTCAGACGCTGGTGAACGAGTACGAGAACTATTCATCCGGCTACTTCGACCTGATCGTCATAGACGAGTGTCACCGCAGCATTTACGGCAAATGGCGGCGCGCGCTCGACCATTTCGACGGCATCAAGATCGGCCTCACCGCCACCCCCTGCGTCATGCGCGACGCGCCGGATGTGGACGAGGAGGACCGCGACGCCATCCGCGACACGATGCGTTTCTTCGAGGTCGATCGGCCGACCTACAGCTACACCATGGCCGAAGCCATTGCAGACGGGCACCTTGTCCCTTACGAGATTTACCGAGCTATCACTGCGCGCACGGCGGCAACCGATGGCTTTACAGTTTCACGCACCGAAATCGACTGGGACGCAATGGACGAGGCGACGCGCGCCGAAATGGAAAGGCTGTTCGCCGAGCACGATCCGCTGGTTGTCGACCCCACGGCGCTCGAACGCAAGTTCACCATCCCCGAGCGCAACCGCGCCATGGTGCGCGAGTTTCGCGATATACTAGAGCACGGTTATGTCGGCCCGAACGGTGTCCGCCGCGCGCCGGAATGGGGCAAGACCATCGTTTTCGCGGTTACCAAGCGTCACGCCGAGACGCTCGCCCGTATGTTCGACGAGACATTCGCCGACAAGAAACCATCACCCACCACCCGCTACGCCGATTTCGTCGTCTCAGGCCTCGGGCCGCATGATACCGTCGATGGCGAGACTAAAATCAAACGCTTCAAGAAGGAGCTGTTCCCGCAAATCCTGGTCAGCGTCAATATGCTCGACACCGGCTTCGACTGCCCCGAAGTCCGCAACCTCGTCATGGCCCGCTTCACCCACTCGTCGATCCTCTATCAGCAGATGCGCGGACGCGGCACGCGCCAGGCGCAGGGCAAGGACCGCTTCACCATGTGGGATTTCACCGGCGTCACCTTGCGCCACAATGATGACGAAACGCCCCATGAAGGCGGGGTTGTGGTCGTGCGCGCGGCAAAGCCTTCAGCGCCCGCGCCGCGCCGGCTGCTCACTCTTGATGTGCACGACGAGATCGACCCCTCCACCCGCGAATGGGTAACGGTGGACGAGAACGGCCATGCCTTCATGGACGTGGACGAGGCCCGCGCCGAGGCGCTTGGAGCGGCATTCGAGACATGGCTGGACGATCAAAGCTTCGACACCGACCAGCTTCGGCTGCTGCACCTCATCAAGGAGCAGATCAAGGCCAATGCTGCGGACATGACCGTGTTCGAGAGTTGGCGTTTCGACGCGCCGCCCCTTTCCATGAATGGCGGTTACGAGCGCGCCCGCGTCGTTTTTAGCAGTGAGGCGGAGTTGGAGCGCGTGCTCGCCAGCCTGAACTGCGCCGTCTTCGGCCTTAGCTCATCCGGGCAAGCGCCGGAGGCGGACGCCCCCCAGCCGACCAAGCCAATCAACTAGAGCCCACCGATGCCCTTCACCCCCGATATGCGCCGCAAGGTCGATCAAATCCGCGACTATCTTTACGGCGGCGGCTATCCCGACCCGCTGTCAAACGCGGAGCAACTCAGCTTCCTATTCTTCTTCTATATGATCGAGGGGATCGACGCGGCCAACATTCGTCAGTCAAGGGCGACTAAGCGCGATTATACTTCCCTCTTCGCCGGAGACTGGACAATCCGCAATCCCCTGAACGCCCCGGCCAAGGGCGTCGAGAGCATCCCTCGTCAGCGGATGCGCTGGTCCTCCTGGGCCAATGCCATGTCGGGCGAGCAGCTTGTTACCTTCGTGCGCGACGAGGTGTTTCCATTCTTCGCTGCCGTTGGCGACCAGTTCGGTATGAGCTTTATGGCGCAGGCGCGTCTCGCCATTGACGAACCGACCGTGCTCACTCAAGTCGTGACGTTGGTGAACGAGTTACGGCTTGAGCAGGCCGATCCCGATACCAAGGGCGACCTGTTCGAGCATGTGCTGCGCCAGATCAAGCAGGCGGGCGAACTCGGCCAATTTCGTACGCCGCGCCACATCATCCGTGCCATCGTTGATCTGGTCGATCCGAAAATAGGGGAAACGGTCTATGACCCCGCCGCCGGCACCGCGGGCTTTCTCGTTGCCAGCTACGAGCATGTCCGGCTCGCCAATTCCTCCGCCAACGGGCGCGAGGTGGCTGAGCTGGAAGGCAAGACCTTCCAGCGCGGCCTCGGCGACAAGCTGAGCGCGGCGCAATGGCGCAAGCTCCAGACCGCGACCTTCTATGGGAACGATGTTGATCCCAAAATGGTCAGTCTCGCCAGCATGAACCTGGCGCTGCGCGGCCTGCCGGACGTACGTATTCTCAAGCGCAACGTGCTGACCACGAGCTTTGACCGGCAAGCCAAAGCGGAGAAGGGGCTGCCGCTCGACGGCTATGACGTGATCCTCGCCAACCCGCCCTTCTCGGGTCGGATCGATCGTGACCGTATCGTCGATGACGTGAAGATCGGCACAACAACCGCAACCGAGCTTCTGTTCGTCAAATACATGATCGACAACCTCAAGCACGGCGGGCGCTGCGGCGTGGTCGTGCCGGAAGGCGTGCTCTTCGGCTCGACCGGCGCGCATAAGGAGCTGCGCCGCATGCTCATGCAGAACAACCGGGTCGAGGCCGTGCTTTCGCTGCCCGGCGGGGTGTTCCAGCCCTATTCGGGGGTGAAGACCTCAGTGCTGATCTTCAAAGCCGGCGGGCGCACCGAAAGGGTGATGTTCCTCCACGCCAGCAATGATGGGTTCAAGCTCGATGCCAACCATGACCAGCCCATAGAGGCCGACGACCTGCCCGGCCTGATCACTGCCTTTAAGGACCGAAAAAAGAATTGGGGCACTTGGCAAGCGCGCGATGCGGCCAAACCCTGGACGGAAAATTGGTGGTTCGCGGAAGCCGCGACAATCGAGCACGAGGATTGGAATCTCTCGGCCTCCCGCTACCGGCCCGAAAGTCGCGAGGCGGTCGAGCATCGCGATCCGCGCGAGTTGCTGGAGGAATTGCAGGAAGACGTGGAAACCATCCTCGGCGACATCCAGGCTCTGGCGGCGGAGTTGCGGGGGGAGGCAGCATGAGCGCTTGGCCCCTTTGCGAATTGGGCGATGTAATCGAAATCAACCCTCGGCAGCCCAAGGATATCGCCGCGGCTCAGGAAATTTCCTTTGTGCCGATGGCCGCCGTGAACGAAATCCACGGAGCCATAGCCGATCGACAGGTGCGTGAGTTCGGGGCCGTGTCGAAAGGGTTTCCGACCTTCGCCGAAGGAGATGTTCTTTTCGCCAAGATCACGCCGTGCATGGAAAACGGCAAGGTGGCCATCGCGTCCAATCTGGTCAACGGTATCGGAGCCGGTTCCACGGAATTTTACGTGCTGCGGCCCAGCCGGAGCATTTTGCCCGAATACGTCTTTCATTTTGTGCGGCGGCAGTCCTTCCGGGAGGCTTGCAAAGCGAACTTTACGGGCAGTGCCGGTCAACAGCGCGTCCCGCGTTCGTATCTGGAAAGGGTGTTACTGCCTCTCCCGCCGCTGGAAGAACAGCGGCGGATCGCGGGGCTGCTGGATCGTGCAGCGGAGATCAGACGCCGCGCTGACGCCGCCCGCGCAAAAGCACGCGCCATCATCCCCGCACTCTTTCTCGACATGTTCGGTGATCCGGCGACGAACCCGAAGCGGTGGCGTGCTTTGAGCTTTGGGGATGCCTTGCTGTCAGGACCGCAAAACGGCCTTTATCGGCCGGCGAGTGACTATGGAGACGGTACTCGAATTCTACGAATAGATAGTTTCGACGATGGCAGCATCAGCGATCAGCGCAATCTCAAACGCCTACGCATCGACGCTGCCAATCGCGAAAAATTTGGTCTCCACGAGGGAGACATAGTCGTAAATCGGGTGAACAGCCCGCCACAACTCGGAAAAGCCGTTCTTATCCCAGCCCTTGAGGAACCCACTGTATTCGAGTCGAATATGATGCGGATGCGGGTCAGCCCTGAGATTTTGCTACCCGCCGTGGTTGGTGCCATGTTGCAGCTTGGATCAGTCCGACAGGCACTGATCAAGAATGCGAAGCACGCAATAAATCAGTCGAGTATCAACCAGGGTGACGTCATGGGCGTCGTGGTTTTCTCTCCACCCCTCCAGCTTCAAACGATCTTCGCTGAACAAGCCCAGCGCCTCGAAGCCACCGCCCGTGCCCTCGATGCTGCCGGTGTCAAGGCCGAAGCCATGGCCGCCGCGCTATCAGCGGAGGTATTTGAATGAGCGGGACGGAATTTGCAGCTACAATTCCAGACTACCAGAGCCTCATGCTGCCGGTTCTGCGCGCAGTTGAGGTTGGTGAGGCGCGGGTCGGCGATGTGGTCGAAAGACTGGCCGGCGAACTGAGATTGAGCGGGGCAGCACGCGCCATCCTGTTGCCCTCCGGCCGCCAGACCCTGTTCGCCAACCGCGTGCACTGGGCTAAAACCTATCTGACCAAGGCCGGGCTCGTGGAAAGCACGCGGCGGGGCCATTTTCGGATCACGGCGCGTGGGCGGGACGTATTGGCCGCACAACCGGAACGGATCGATAATCGCTTTCTCACCAGGTTCGAGGAATTCCGACAATTCACTGATCGGACGGAAGTGCGTTCTGAGGAAACCCCCTCTCCCGGACCTGACGTAGTTGCCGATCAGACGCCGGACGAGATTATGCGGGCGGCGCACCGGCGGATCGAGGCCGCCCTGGCGCAGGATTTGTTAGATCGTGTGTGCACGGCGCCGCCTGACTTCTTCGAGCGGCTGATTGTCAATCTGCTGCTCGCTATGGGTTATGGAGGATCGGCGGCGGAAGCAGGGCGCGCCCTCGGACGCAGCGGTGACGATGGCGTGGACGGCGTGATTGATCAAGATGCGCTTGGTCTCGACCGAGTTTACATCCAGGCCAAGCGTTATGCGCCTGGCAATACGGTCGGGCCGAGCGCGATCCGCGATTTTTTCGGCAGTCTCGACCGACACAAGGCCGCAAAAGGGCTGTTCGTCACTACCTCGACTTTCACGGCGAGTGCCCGAGAAACCGCCGATTATTTAAGCAAGCGCATTGTGCTGATGGATGGCGAGTATCTGGCACGCCTCATGATCCGGCACAATATCGGGTGTCGCATTGAGGAAACCCTTCACCTCAAGAAAATGGATGAGGACTTCTTTGAATAGCGGATTGGCAAGCCGTAGGAGGGCGACCGTGCCTGTGCGCAAGCGGGGGAATAAGCTCGAACGTTGGGAAATTGCCCTGATAAAGGGGATGGTCGCCGATGAGCGGCGGCCGAACGACCCAGGACGTCCTCGCCTATTTCGCGCGGCCCAAGGCGCTCTAACGGACGTTGCCGGATTATGTGCTTGAGATTGTGATGGGGCGTAACGAGAAAAAGGACAGGGCCGTCCCATGAGAACAAGATATTTTCATGGCGGCAATCGAGGCCTCCGGGTTGGACAGTACATCCTGCCCCAGTCAGAAACCGGCGTGCAGGGAATGTCACATCCGCTCTGTCGAAAAGACCGGGTCTACTTCACACCCCATATCGATCATGCTCGGTTCTTCGGGGCAGCCGCTACTAATCCCGTTGTCTATGAGGTGGCGCCTGAAGGAGAAATTGAACATGATCCCGATACGCCCCAAGGCATCTCCTACGCGAGCCCCAAAGCTAAGATCATAGCGATCCAGAAGATACCGGGCAAAGTGATCAAGAAGCACAGGAAGAAGCTGCAAATAGGACCGCCAACGGCAAAAACCGTGTGAACTATACTGACGTTGGCGCCGCGCGTTAGCTCCTCGGAGCGGCGAGCCCAAGGTCGGTATAGAGTGGTTTCAACTCATCGAACGTGAGCGGCCACGCTTCTTGCGCGTCCGCCTGACGCCTCGAAACCGCAAGGTAAACAAGCATAATGCTTGGCTGACGAAATAAAAGCTTCGTTGCGGCGCGCTCCTTGATGCGGTCGAGCAAGAATGGCTTCTGCGAGAACAGTGAGCGGATGGCTTCCTCTGGCTTCTCGCCAGCGAACGACGCGAACGCATCATTAAGGAGCCCTTCGGCTCTTGTCGGATCAGGCTCTCGACCGACAACCTCGCGATACAATGCGGCCATTTGTTTTGAAAGCTCTCGTGCGGGTGCGACATTTCTCTCGATAAGCTCCATCAGCTCCCGGAAATAGTCACCCGTGGCCTCGATGAGTGCCATGCTCTTCGCCGCAGCGCGGTGCATCTCGGGGGTCTGCGTCACGCTCGGCTTATAGATAGTGTCGTGCGTCAACTCGCTGTGAGCGTGCTGAAGGAGCGTTCGCACCTGCACTTCGCAAGGTGTCCCACCCGCCACGATAAGTTCACCAACCTTCTTTTCGCCTTTCGCACGCACCACATAATGGACCGACTGATACGTGAACTCGTACGGCGCCTTCGCGCGCTCCTCCTCATAGTCGCGGTCCTTAGATGCTTCCCACTCTCCGCACTGCTCTACGGCGTGACATACAGTCGCGATATCTCTGTCCAGCAACACGACGAAACGAACGCCGACCTTGTCCGTGATCTCGTTGAGCGGATCGGTGTAGCTTTTATCGCGATAGAATGCCTTGGTGAGGATCGAGCCATCGCCTTTCACTCGGGGTATGGCTGGGATGCGGACGAAGATATCAGCGGAGACGGGAGCCACGAGCGGGGAAATGTGCTCCATTAGCTTTTGGACGACGAACTTCCCCCACGCCTCGACACTGGGGCGCTCGTGGTACCACCGCTGCAGAAATTCTTCCTCGGTCATTCTTGTGCACGGATGCGGTCTTTGATGGTGATACGCGTCCACTCGGCGGATTGTCCGGGCTCGGCACCATCAGCGACAACGGTTTCCATGTGGATTAGGTCCTTGAAGGCCTCCGGCGGCCCGCTCAGCTCTATGCTGCCGGAGAACCGCACCCGCCGCTTCTGAAGCTTTCCCTTCAGGTCGGCGATGTCCTTCTGGACGGCAGTTAGCGGGAATTTCTTGCTCCGCATATAAGCCGTGTAATCATCCTGGGCCTCATTTGGCAGATAAGCTGTTGAGAAGCTGTTAACCTGGATCGTGGGTGTCTGGTCGATCTTGAGGTAGGTGTATAGCGAGGTGAGCAGGTCGTCCTTCACCTCGGGTTCAACCGAGAGCTGACGAATAAATTCTCGGGTGTTCTCGAAGAACGAGCGCGTAAGATATGCGCTGTTCATCGGCAGTTTGCACCCAAGGAAGGTACCGTAAAAGTATTTTGCCGCCCCATCCCGGTTTCGCTGTGTCATGTGGCTATCGTAGACGTGGGCGCGCCAGCCATCTGGCAGGTTTCGGCGCGCATCCGCCAGGGTGAAAAACCCAATCTTGTAGAGCTTCGACGCAGGCGTCAGGAAGAGATCAGTCAGGTACTGTATGGCCGTGCCGCGCTCGCGGAAGCCGCTCTGCTTCTCTGCCTTGATGACGCCAACGAACGGCCGAGAGCTGGCTTCAACTGTGCCGGTGAAGACCACCAAGATGCCTCCGGGCAGGTTCTTGGCTTGTTGGGCATTTGCGAGCTTATCCGCGAATTTGGCGGACCTTGCAATGAAAGCAGCATCCGGCTCGCGGACCAATGAGACCGCGATCCCGACCGCGCTGTCAGGTCCGCTCTCCGCGATTTCCAATTCCATACTTTGTGAGGCGTCGCCCATTGCGTCGACGACCCGCTCCGTGAATGAGCCCATGGCATCGGCCGGCAGTGCCACGAGTTGCCCCGCGTATCGAGGGGTGATCAGTGAGCCATCGAGGCGACGCTTAAAGACCTCGTGGAGAACAACTTTTTCCACGACCAAATTCTCAAAGGACATGGTTTCCCCCCATCCCGCAAACTGACGGCGAAAGGAGGATAAACACTACTTAGGCGGGTTTGGCGAGAGCGAGCCGAGTTCCTATTTTGTTCTACGCAACCGGTGTGGATAACGCAAGGGTTCTTTTTCGGCGGAAGCTGATTGGAATTAGGCATTGGCGTTCTGCCTAAACTAAGCGGCATGTTTAAGGGTTTTGATCTCTGCCTTCCGACCAAGACCACTACAGTCCAGTCCGGCCCCGACGGGCTCCACGAAGTTAAGTATGACGGTTTCCGATGCCGAGGACAAGTTCGTCTGCGGCCAGCGTGGCGCCGACATTCGGTCGGACTGGCAGACCGCCGTGCAGGCTTAGCGCGCGTTATCAACCCGGCTCTTCAGAGACCTTTTTTCCTTGCGACGGACGGACCAACAGTTCACCCGAACACTCGGGGAAGGAGCCCGCTGCGAACGTACCGAAGTTTTAGGAATGACGCTTTCGTGTCTTGCGAACTTTGGTTGACGCGTAGCGCTTTTGCCGGTCCAACATCTCTGCTACTTCCCTTTCCCGTTCTTTCTCCTGCTCCCTACGTTCGTTCGATAGCGCGTCGCTCAGCCACTGAAGGACCCAACCCAGCAGCTTCTGTCGCTCAGCATCGCTAATATTGGGGTACCGCGCCCGCAATTCCCGCATGCCATATACTTGAGCGGCACCGGAGAAGGTGAGCCTCGGACCCGACGGGAGTGGGTTCGCGAAGTATGGTTCTTCGGTGCCCCTTCCGGCATTGTAGTTCAAGCTACCGACGCGGCTGACGCCCCATAATGCAGCGAGTTCAGCCAGGGATGTGCCGAACTTCTCCTTTGTTTCGGCAGTGAGGCCTTGGCCAGTAGCCTCACAGCACGCGCGCGCAAAGGCCCAGGCGGTGTCGGCGAGAAGGGCACCGAGGCGCCGTTCGACGCGGTCTGAATGGGCGTTCCAAACGGCGCCCTTTAAATCAGGAAAGTCGTAGTACGCTTGATGGCTGGCGGCTGCCACGGCCGCGCACCGAATTGGAAACTTCAACATCGTGCTCGGAACACGTGCGAGGTTCACATACCTGTTATTGTAGACCGTACATAGGTCATAAGTGCTGCCATCGGCCCGAATGAGCTGGGTGCAAAAGGCATGGCCAACTTCACGGTCGGTCTCGACGTGCCTGATCAGGAAGTAGTCCAGCTCTGGTTCTAGTCGATAGTACATCTTCATCATCCCCCGCCTGCTACCTTTTTACCTTGCCACTGGTTGCGAAAGATTAGCTGCCAATAACAGTCTCAGGTGTCCCACTGAGCGCGGTGGCGATATCACCCGAAACCCGCGTGGCTGCGGCGTTTGTCTCAGCTGTCCCAGCAGGCGCGGCAGGGGCGCATCTCCTCTTCCTGCCGATCTTTTCTTCGTCTTTAAAGGTATTTGAATTTTGGTGAGACAACTGGGACAACTGCGACAAACCCTTATTTTTCGGGCACTTGTCGCGTGCCGTAGCTGAGACGGCAGGTGGGACAGCTGAGACAGACATTCTAACCATCGTCGCTTCCTCACTTGAGGCCCAGTCGCTTATCAACCGCCTGCTGCCAGACCGAGGCCATCGGCACGTGGTAGCCATAGGGACGTTTGTTGCTTCCAGCGTTGGCGGGCAGCCGCCTTCGCGGCCCGAACATGTCGGTGCACGCCTTGCCGAATGTCTCGGTTGCCACCGCGCGTAGACCAGTCTTCTTGCAGAAGCCGGTATAAGCGTTCAGGAGATCGGGGTATGAAATCAAGGTCCCAAGGTCGAGGTCTGGACGCTGATCTGACACGGCGATTGCGTCGGCGATGATGCAGGACTGAGACCACTGGCACGCGCTATCACCACTCATGCGCTGCTGCTCAGTCGTCTCCTCGGTCTTCACGATCCTACGAGGATGCCAATCTGCGAGCTGCAGGTTCTGTAGCAGCCATAGAAACTCACTCGTGCCACCTTCAGCGAGATCACGATAGAGCGCATCAAAGTAATCTTTGTCGCCCACGTACTCGTTACTGACATCGTACACGATATTCCGACGCTCGCGAACGCCCGCCGCGACAGCATGATCGTGATTGGTGCACGCGATGAATTTTGTGTGGTTTGGTACTTGTCGGCAACTTCTATATTTGCCCTCGACCTGAAGGACTTCGCCAGTAACGATTGATTTCATCTTGTCTGCCGACTTGAGATCGCCAGCGAATAAAATCTCTTCAGCGAGAACGAAGCAGGCGGTTTCGAGCCAGTCGTTGAACCGGCCGAGCAGTCGATCCTTATCGTCCACGAGAAAGCCGTGCTGACCAAAGATGTCGAGCATCACCTTGCCGACGGTGCTCTTGCCCGTGCCTTGCTCCCGGCTCTTCAATACGAGCACGACGCCGGCGTGCTTGTCCGGGTTTTGTACAAACCACGCGAGCAGGCGCATGAGATATTTGAATTTATGCTTGTCGCGTCGGCAAATCACTCTATGCAGATGTCGCAGAAAAGCACGTTGCTTCTGCCATCCCTTGCGCAGTTCAACACCAAAACCACGCCAAAGGTTGTATTCGCCAGGCTGTGTCGTACCGCCCGGCCTGAAAACAAGCTCTTTCTCGTGCCGATTAGGGCTTTCTTTCCAAAACCTTTCCGCGGGCACCTGCTTGCCCTTACTCCAAACGAAGATGTTTTGGACGGCGAGCCGGAACTCGTCCATCGGGATAAAGGATATGGTTTCATCATCGTTGATCCGAAAGATAGCGGTCTCCTGCTTGCTCTTGCCGACCAGAAAGTGTGCGTTCAGGAGGTTTAGCGCATCCGCTTCGGAGTAGACGCCGCCTTGCAGCAGCGGGCGCGCGGGTGAGGTTTGCGTACCACTAAGTGACGCCGACGCGCCCGAAGAACTGATTGAGCTTGGCACCGGCCCATGCGATGGCACCGACGATGGCCTGGCGAAAATGTTCGTAATCAGACTGTCCACGGTCTCATGATCTTGTTCATCCTTCGCTGGCTTCGTCGTGGAACTAGGCTGGTGCGGCGGTACCTGGTCCAGAATGGATTGAAAGGGACTTGTAGTCATTGCGCGTCTCCATCATCACCGAGGATACGCGCGGGTTGGTCGAACTCTCGGACGAGCCGCTGGTCTTCGCCCAAGTCGATCATGATGACGAACTTCTCACCGGTGCCAATGTTCTCGCTGGCGCCCGCCGCGACTTGTCGCAGTTCTTTAGCGGCTTCGATACGATGACGCGGTGAAATGGTCTCGTTCTCTAGGATTGCGGCGAGGACGGAGGGGGCCTTTACAAAGTGCCGCTGCGCAGCTTCGCGCGCCGCCTCGCCACTTGAAATGCGTCGCTGCCGCTCGGTTTTAATCGCGTTCAGCAGGCGGGCGTTTTCGGCCAGCCGTCCCCAATCCGGTTCGTCCAGCCCCCAGTTGTCTCTTAGCTCCTTGTCGGACTTCAGCCCTTCGATGTTGCGGGCGCAGTCGGCGACAAAGCTCCTGCCGGCCTCGCTGTCGAGGCTGACCGGAGTGCCGAGCAGAGTTATATCTCCGACCGGACCCACCTGCAGCGTGGATGGGCCCTCGTGCGATGCAGAGGGGAGGCCGCTGCCTGCTGTTACCGTGGCGGTAATACCACTGCGGTCGGCTGGTGGCTCCATCTTCGCAGGCGAGTGGCCACGGTCTGTGCTGGCGCGGGGCTGCTTGTTACCGTGGACGGTAATTTCGTTGTTCCCGCCACCATCGCTATCTGCCGAGATCACGTCGCGCCTCCCCGATTGTCGGAGCTGGCCGGCAACGTCGGAGGTCTGCTGGAAATCGGTTCCGCGCTCTGAATGGTTACACCGCCGTTTTCAGCCGCAAATTCTGGACTGTCCGAGGTGGAGTGCATGCGCGGGCCAAGCCTTGACGCTACCCATTGATCTAGATCGGCGGGCGTGTAGAGCGGCACGCGGTTCAGAAGTCGGAAGGGTGGTCCGCCGCCGATCACGGCTAACTTGGCGAGCGTGCTAGGTTCGCGCTTCAACCCGAATTTGTCGCGTAGGTAGGTCGAAGCTTCTTTTCGGCGGAGATAAGTTTGATGCTCCATCGTCATCCTCTTCTGGATGTTCCTGCCCATTGCAGGAAAACGATGGACCACCTGTGTGCCGAACTCCCTATGCAAATCTAAATGAGTTTCTCGTCGTGTCCGGAAATAAATAGCAGCCTGCTCTAGCGCTTACGGCCCGGCGCGTCCTGGATAAGTACAGCACGCCTTTCTTTTCAGCTGTGCGGGGGATGTAGGTCTCGTGTCGCCGAGCCAAATCCGGTCTACAGCTGCTTCAGTTGCTGTCTTCTTGCCCCGGTCGTGTCCTGTTTTACGGCCGAAGGGTGCGACAATGCCGCAGGTTTTATGTGGTTTTCGAGGGGTTTTATATCACCCCAAAGCTGTCGCACCCGTTGAAATTTCTAGCTTCTGACAGGACTGTCGTGCCCACCACGCTTCGCCCTTCGGGCTACGCGTGGCGCAGCCACGCAAGAGCCCGCAGGGCGAAGCGTGTCCGGCGAAGCTGGAGCGTTAGCGGAAGCGAAGACGGACTGGGTCGCATACGCGGTCTAAATCCTCCCCTCAATCTCCTTTGCCGCCTCCAGCAATATCTCCGCGACCTCCTGCTCGCGCCGCGGCCCTAGCCGCGTGCGGACAGCTGAGACCGTCATCGCTGCCGCGGGTCGCCCGTCCGCCGTCTTGATCCAGGTCGAGATCGATTTCGTGCCTTGCACCAGTCCTATCTCGCGAAGATTGTAGCCGCGCCGGCGCGCTGCAGCGATCTGGCCGAGCACGGTGGGCACCGTGGTGCGATAGGCAGCAAAGCGCGTCTCGTTTGCGGTGACGATTTTCCGCGCCTCGTTGGCGCCCATCGCCGCAAGGATCGCAACGCCTGCGCTGCTGACGCCGAGCGGACGCCTGGCGCCGACCTCGATCGAGAGCACCTGGATCGGGTAGGCGCCGATCCGGCGGTCGACACACAGGGTGTCGTTGCCGGTGCGCACGGTGAGGAACAGCGTATCGCCGACCTCGCGCGAGGTGCGTCGCATCACCTCGTCGGCGGCTGCAAGCAGCGGCGAACGTGACGAGCGCGCCAGCGCGAGTTCGCCGACCTGGCCGCCGATGGCGTAGCGCCCGGTCTTCTCATGGCGCTCGACGATGCCTTCCTCGATCAGCACGTGCAGGATGCGATGCACGGTCGGGCGGGTGAGGCCGGTTGCCTGCACCACGTCAGCCAGCGGTAGCCCGGTCTCGCGGCCGACGGCGAGGATGCGAAGCACCGCGAGCGCGCGGCGGATCGCCTGTGCGCCCGGCCGCTGTGCCGTGGGATGGCTTGCGCCTAAAGGCGGATGATCCTTGTCCATAATGTGGACAAAAACCGCATAATTCGGTCGACAGGTAAAGGGGCGAAATCGAATGATGGCGTTGCGACCGAGCGCCCGCTGACGACAACGCTCATCGCGCAACAAGAACAGGGCGAGGCTCAAGACCCGCCGTTGACGTTCGGGAGGATACGTCTGATGTCTCGCAAGAGCGGCAGCAATGTGTGCCAGCCCGCCGCGGCTGTGAGGCCGTGATGCGGATCGATCCGTCAGAGCTTGGCGCGGAAAAGATCTACCGGCTGATGACCGGCATCGTGGTGCCGCGCCCCATCGCCTGGGTCACCAGCCTCTCGCGCAAGGGCGTGCTCAACCTCGCCCCTTTCAGCGCCTTCACCTTCGTTTCGCAGAAGCCGCCGATGCTCGCGATCAGCGTCGGCCGCAAGGCCGGTGTCTACAAGGACACGGCGCACAACATCCTCGACAGCGAGGAATATGTCATCCACATCGCCGACACATCGCTGATGAACGCGGTGCATGAAAGCTCGGTCGAGCATCCGCCTGAGGTCAGCGAGGTCGAGCTGCTCAAGCTCGAAACCTTGCCGAGCGAGTGCATCAAGGTGCCGCGGCTGGCAGCCGCGCCGGTGGCAATGGAATGTCGGCTTCGCCAGAGCCTGGAATTCGGCGATGCGCGGAGTCGGCTGATCGTCGGCGAGGTGGTGATGTTCCACTTGCGCGAAGGATTGGTGCAGAACGGCAAGATCGAGACCTCAGCGCTCGATCCGATCGCGCGTATTGCGGGCCCGCGCTACGCGCGCCTCGGCGAGATCATCACGCTGCAAACCGTGTTCCAGACCCCGAAATCGACCGACTGACCGAGCCGCCAAAGCGAGGGCACGACTGACATGAGCAAAAATCCAGCGCGAGCCGATGTCGACCTGTATACGGCTCGCGAGCGCGCCGCGATCATCTTCTCCTGCATGTTCGGCTTCGCGCTCGATCTGTACGACGTGCTCATCATGCCCTTCCTGATGAGCTCGATCCAGTCGTCGCTGCACATCTCACTGGCGCAGGTGGCGAGCGTCACCAGCCTCACCTTGATCGGCTCGGTGATCGGTGGCGCGCTGTTCGGTTGGCTCGGCGACCGCATCGGCCGCAAGCAGGCGCTGCAATTGACGCTCGGCGTGTTCGCGGCTGGCTCGATCGCCTCGGCCTTTGCCTGGAACTATCCGAGCCTGGCCGCGCTGCGCTTTGTCACCGGCGTCGGCCTCGGCGGCGAGTGGGGCGCGGGCATGGTGCTGTTCAACGAGGCCTGGAACAAGGATCGGCGCGGGCTCGGCAGCGCCTTCATCCAGGGCAGCGCGGTGGTGGCCAGCGCCGGCGCATCCATCGTGGGCATCTGGGCGACCACCTCGTTCTCGCTCGACTGGGGCTGGCGCGTTGGTCTGCTCACCGGCGGCTCGCCGATCGTGCTGATGATCTTCATCCGCTTCTTTATGCCGGAATCAAAGGCCTGGCTGCAGTTCGATCGCGCGCGCAACAGCGGGATGATCGAGAGCAAGGCCTCCACCACCAATACGCTGCTGTTGATGTTCCGCGGCCGGCTGTTGCCGATCTCGCTGATGTGCCTCGTCTGGATGATGGCCTACATGTTCGCCTATTACGGGGTGGTCGTGTTCATGCCGACCTTGATGCAGAAATCGCTCGGCGCCCCGCCGGAGGTGGTGCGCAACATCTCGGTGATCTGCTCCATCATTGGCGGCTGCTCCTATATCAGCATGGGCGCGCTCAACGATGCCTTCGGCCGCCGCTTCGGAGCGCTGCTGCCGGGGCTTGCCTGGGGCGTGATGGCGGCGCTGCTCTTTAGCTTCGCCCACGACAAATATTCGGGCAGCATCATCGGCTTTCCGATGTTCTGGACCTATGTCGCTTTCGTGATCGGCAATTCGGCGCTGGGCGTGGTCGGCACCTGGCTATCGGAAATCTACCCGATCGAGGTGCGCTCGACCGCGGTGTCGTTCATCTACATGGCCGGCCGCGGCGTCGGCAGCCTTGCGCCAGTGGTGGTGCCGCTCGCGGCAGCCGGCCTCGGCGGCGAATTGGCCATGGGGATGCTGGTTGTGGTGCCCGCGATCGTCATCTTCCTCGCCATGACCTTATCGCTACCGGAAACGCGTGGCCGCGAGCTTGCCGTCATCGACACCGGAAATCATGGCAGGCAGCCGGCCTGATCCAGCTACCACGCAGGAAATTGTCATATGCGACTTCTGAGTTACAGTATTCATGGCGAGCCGCGTTATGGTGCCGTCGTTGATGGTGGGGTCGTCGAGCTCTCTCGGCGGATCGGACGCGACTTCCCCGACCTCAAGACGCTGATCGCCCGCGACGGACTTGACGCTGCTCGTAAAGCCGTCGCGGGCGAGAAGCCCGATTATTCCCTCGGTCAGTTGACGCTGCTGCCGCCGGTTGCCGCGCCGGAGAAGCTCTGGTGCGTCGGCGTCAACTACATGGACCGCAACGCCGAGTACAAGGACAACTCGGATCTGCCGAAATATCCCAGCCTGTTCGTGCGCAGCCCCTCGTCCGTCGTGGGCTCCGGACAGCCGATCGAGAAGCCGAACGTCTCGGACGAACTCGACTACGAGGGCGAGCTTGTCATCGTCATCGGCAAAGAAGGCCGCCACATTCCGCGCGAGCAGGCCTGGTCGCATATTTTCGGCATGACGCTGTGCAACGAAGGCACCGTGCGCGACTGGCTGCGCCACGGCAAGTTCAACGTCACCCAGGGCAAGAATTTCGATCGCTCCGGCAGCATCGGCCCGTGGATCGTCACGTCGGATGAATGCGATCCGCGCGGGCCGCATGACATCGTGACCCTGGTCAATGGCGAGATTCGGCAGCAGGATACGACCGAGCGGCTGATGTTCCCGTTCGATTTTCTGATCGCCTATCTCTCCACTTTCGCGACGCTCAAGCCGGGCGACATGATCGTGACGGGCACACCGACCGGCGCCGGCGCACGCTTCACGCCGCCGCGCTGGCTCAAGCCTGGCGACGTGGTCGAGGTGGAGTCGTCGAAAATCGGCGTGCTGCGCAATACCGTCGTTGCGGAGGCGTAGGTCATGCTTGTTGCCGCAACCATCACGCGTCTCGCCGAGCGCCTTGACGAGGCCGAACGCTCGAAGAAGCTCATTCCGATGTTCACGCGCGAATATCCCGATCTCACCATCGAGGATGCCTATGCCATCCAGCGCGCCTGGACCGAGCTGCAGCTGAGCCGCGGCCGCGTCATCAGGGGCCACAAGATCGGACTGACCTCGAAGGCGATGCAGAACGCCGTCGGCATTGCCGAGCCCGACTACGGCGTGCTGTTCGCCGACATGTTCTACCAGGACGCCGGCGAAATCCCGTTCGGCCGCTTTCACGCACCGCGCATCGAGGTCGAGCTTGCCTTTGTGCTGAAGGCCGCGCTGCGCGGGCCCGGCTGCACCATCTTCGACGTGCTCAACGCCACCGACTATGTGACGCCCGCGCTGGAGATTCTCGAGACGCGCATGCATCGCGTCGATCCCGAGACCAAGCAGACCCGCAAGGTGATGGACACGATCTCCGACAATGCCGCCAACGCAGCTCTAGTCCTCGGCGGCCGGCCGTTCCGGCCGCTGGATGCGGACCTGCGCTGGATCGGTGCGCTGTTGTTCCGCAACGGCCAGATCGAGGAGACGGGGCTTGCGGCCGGCGTGCTCAACCATCCTGCCAACGGCATCGCCTGGCTCGCCAATCGCCTCGCGCCGCATGACGAAGGGCTTGCGGCGGGCGAGGTGGTGCTGGCGGGCTCGTTCACGCGCCCGGTCGATATTCGCCGCGGGGACACCTTCCACGCCGACTATGGCCCATTCGGCTCGGTGTCCTGCCAGTTCGTCTGATCAAGAAGGAAACAGCGTCATGAGCAATTCACCACGGCGCAAGAGCATCCATATCGGGAGTTTCACGCACGCCAACCCGATTCCGAACGCCTGCCGGATCGGCAATCTCGTGATGTCCGGCGTCATCCTCGGGCGGGATGCCAGCGGCAAAATGCCGGAAAGCCTGGACGCGCAATGCGCCAACATGTTTGCGCATATGAAGGCGACGGTGGAGGCGGCCGGCGGCACGACCGAGGACATCATCAAGATGACCGTGTGGCTGAAGGACCGCTCGCAGCGCGGGCCCGTCAATGTCGAATGGCTGAAGATGTTTCCCGACGAGCATTCGCGCCCGGCGCGCCATGCGCTGCAGATGGACATGGAAGGCGGCGCGCTGGTGCAGTGCGACTTCACCGCCGTGATCGATTAAAGGAGCTTCGCGTGCCGACCTATCTTCCGTTCGATCCGAATCCGCGCCGCCCCTCAAAGCTGCCGCCGCCGAACACTGTCGACAGCCAGTTCCATGTGCTGGGGCCGATCGAAAAATATCCGGTGCGGCCGGGGGCGGCCTACCAGATGCCGAGCGCGACCTGGGAGGCGGCGCTGCGCATGCACAGGGCGCTCGGCATCGAGCGCGGCATCATCGTGCAGACCACGACCTACGGTGCCGATCATGCCGTGGTGCTCGACGCGCTTGCGGCCATGGGCCCGAACTATCGCGGCTGCGCCAACGCGCTGGTGTTTGCCGAAGCCGGCGATGCCCATCTTGCCAAGCTGCATGACGCGGGCGTGCGCGGCGCGCGCTTCAGCTTCCGCCAGGAGCTCGGCGCGGTGCTGTCCGATGCAGATTTCGCGCGCGCCATCGCCCGCATCCGCGAGCTCGGCTGGTACGTAAAAATCCAGCCGGAGAAGGATGGCATCGTCTCCAGCGTGGAGAAATACCAGCGGCTCGAGGTTCCCGTCCTGATTGATCACATGGCACGCCCAGATCCCACCCGCGGCAAGGACGATCCGAACCTGCGCAAGATGCTGGAGCTTTTGTCGAGGGGCAATTTCTGGGTGATGCTCTCGCTCGGCGAAAAGACCTCGAGGAAGGGCGCGCCGTGGGACGACGTGATCCCGATCGCGCGCTACCTTATCGAGGCTGCGCCTGATCGCTGTGTCTGGGCCAGCGACTGGCCGCACCCGGTCTCGGTGATGCAGCCGCCCAACGACGCCGACTTGTTGGAGCTGATGTACCGCTACGCACCGGACCAGGCGACGCTGGAGAAGATCTTGGTTCACAACCCGGCGAAACTGTTCGGTTTCCCTGATTAGCGGTCAACCGGCAATCCACTTGCAACCGAAACGGCGTCGGGCACTTAATGGTGCCGACGCCGTTTTTGCATCAGGCAGGTGACTGTCGGGGTTATTCATGGCGAAAGCATTCAAGGTCGGCGATCACGTGAGCTGGAATTCGGAGGCCGGACGTGTGCACGGCACCATCCTGCGCGTTCACACGAGCGACGTGAATTACAAGGGCTATGTCCATCACGCGAGCCCGGACGATCCGCAATACGAGATCAAGAGTGACAAGACCGACCACGTCGCCCTGCACAAGGGCCGCGCGTTGCGGCACCTGTCGCGCTGATGTCGTCTGGCGATGCGCGCGGAGCGACCGTGACGATGACGCATCCTTTCTACACGATCGGCCATGGCACCCGTCCGCTGGCGGAGTTCGTCGAGCTGCTGCAAAGCGTCAGCGCGACGCTATTGGTCGACGTCCGTACCATGCCGCGCTCGCGCACCAACCCGCAATATAACCGCGAAGGCTTGCCGGCCGCGCTGGCGGCGTTCGGCATCGATTATGAGCACATCGCAGCGCTCGGCGGATTGCGCAGCCGGAATCGAAACGTGCCGCCTTCGCTCAACGCATTCTGGCAAAACGACAGCTTCCACAACTACGCCGACTACGCCATGAGCGCCGACTTTCGCGACGGATTGACCCATTTGCGTCAGCGCGGACACGCCCAGGTCTGCGCCATCATGTGTGCCGAAACCGTGTGGTGGCGCTGTCATCGCCGGATCATCACCGATTATCTGCTGGCGTCCGGCGAGACGGTGTTCCATGTGCTCGGCCCGGGGCACATCGAAGCCGCGGTGATGACCGAGGCGGCGCAGATCAATCCCGGTGGCGCGCTGGTCTATCCCGCCGGGCAGGGTGACCTGTTCGATCAGGCGCCTTGAGCGCGGCGTTCTGCACAAGGCCGTGGTAAACCTAGAGGTGCGACGCTTTTACCGAGCCAAGTTTAATGGAATTTGTGTCACAAGCCGGTGTTTAGCTCGCGTCGCGGCACACTGGCTTCCAGGGGAAACGCCATGAACAAAGTCCGGCTTCCAAACGCAGCCATCCTGTTGGCGGCTGCAACAATGCTCTTGTCCGTCACGACGGCCAATGCGGAAACCATCACGCTGAAGGCCGATCTGAAGGGAAGCAACGAGGTCCCGCCCAACAGCAGCCCGGCCTCGGGTACCGCGGAGGCGACGCTCGATACCTCCAGCAAGCTCCTGACCTACACCATCACCTACAAGGACCTGACGGGCCCGGCGCTCGGCGCGCATTTCCACGGGCCGGTCGAGGCCGGCAAGAATGCGGGCATCGTGCTTCCCTTCAAGACTGTGCAAAGCCCCATACAAGGGAGCGCCACGCTGACGGACGAGCAGGCCGCGGATCTCCTGGCGGGCAAATGGTACGCCAACATTCACACCGCCGCGAACCCCGGCGGCGAATTGCGCGGGCAGATGATGAAGTGAGAGGGGCGGCGCGGATCGCAGCGCGCTGCTCGTTATTGCGCCCTCGCCCCTTGTGGGAGAGGGCTGCTCCGCTCGGAGACACGGGCGAGTTTGGGTGAGGGGTTGTCACCGCGGATAGATCTGTTGCTCATTCTGGGCTTGAATCCGCGGAGAGAGACCCCTCATCCGTCGCGGGCTGCGCCCGCGCCACCTTCTCCCACAAGGGGAGAAGGAAAAAAGAGTGCTGAGACTCACGCCACCAGCGTCGCATCGAGCGCGGCGCGGATGTCCGACTTCGCCTGATGGATTTCCACGAGCTCGGTGAATTTCGCGATCGGCACGGGCGGCGAGACCAGATAGCCCTGGCCTTCCTCGACACCGCAGGCGAGCAGCGCCCGCACCTGGTCTTCGGCCTCGATGCCTTCGGCAATCACGGTCATCGCAAGGTCCCTGGCGAGGCGGACCAGCATCTCCACAATCGCCGTGGTCGAGCCGTCGCTTGTGATGGTGTCGACGAAGAACTTGTCGATCTTCATGGTGCTGGCGCCGAGCGCTTTCAGCTGCGACAGGCCGCTATGGCCGACGCCGACATCGTCGATGGCAACGCGGAAGCCGAGGTCGCGCAGCTCCCGCACGACCTCGGCGGCGCGCGCGATGTCGTCGAGCTTGTCGCGCTCGGTGATCTCGAGCACGATCTGGCGCGTCGCGACCTTCGCCGCAGCGACGACGCGGCGCAAGGTCGGCACGAAATCCCTGTCCAGGAGATGGCTCGGCACGACATTCACCGACAGCTTGAACTCCTTGTGCTCGCGCAAATGCGCGTTGAGCTCCCTCAGCGCGCGCTCGAGGATCTGCCAGGTCATGGGCCGGATGCGCCCGCTGGATTCGGCGAGCGGAATGAAGCTCATCGGTGGCACCACCGAGCCGTCGTCACGGATCCAGCGCGCCAGCACCTCGCAGCCGAGAATGGCGCCGCTCGTCAAGTGGAAGGTCGGCTGGTAATAGGGCCTGAACTGCTGCCTGGCGAGCGCGCGGTCGAGCTCGGCCAGCGGTCCTTCAACCCGGCGGGTGCGACTCGCGATCAGCCCGAAGACCAGTCCGAGTGCCGTGGCCAGCAGCATCGCCGGCCAGTAGAGCTGGCCGTTCCAGTTCGCGAGCGCTGCGCGATCGACGCTGATTGCGGCCAGCAGCGGATAGCGGGCCGAGCGCCTGACAAGATCGATCGGATGGCTGAGGGTGACGTCATCGAGGGCGAACTCGCCGAGCGCCTGGCCGTTGGCGAGCTTGACCACCACCTTGCTTTGCGCGCGCAACTCGGCCGGCATGATGTCGAACAGATAGGAGTTGATGCCGAGGATGGCGACGACCGAGCGCCCATCGCCGAGATCGCGCATCACGCCCAGCGCATCGGCCCCGAACTGCTCGACGCGGAACAGCAAGAGGCTGATATCGCGCGAAAACAGCATGTCCTGGCGGCTGACCCAGCCCTTGTCGAACTCCAGCGTCTCCGAATATGCCGAGCAGATCACCGAGCCGTCGGAATTGACCAGCCGGACGTCCTTGACCCCGGGGCGCTGGTAGACGCGCAGCCGCAACGCCTGCAGCGTGGTGGGCTCGCAGCCGATATTGCCGCCCTTGACGATCTCGTCGATGCTGGCGGCACCGGAGTCGACCGCGACCTCCGAGCGGCGCAGGACGACGTCGGTCAGCTCATTGAGCTGGCGCATCTGCAAGCTCTCGATCAGCGCTTTCGCGGCAAAATGGCCGCCGGCGCAAAACGTCGCCAGGCTGGCAGCGACGATCGCGGCCGATCGCAGGCTCGATCGCCAAATTTTCGACGACCAAGAGGTCTTCCATGACCGGAAGGTCTTCATGACAAGGCCTTCATGGGATGAATGGCTGCGTTAATTGAAAATTAAATTTAGCCTAGCCCGGAGGTTCTAATTTTCGGTTTAGGGATTCGCATGATGCAACGGGAGCGGTAGGTCAGGAACGCTGTCGCATCGTCCGAGGACCAGGCGCCTCTATCTGGACGGGCCATGCTGCTTCGGCAGGGGGCGCACGGCACGGTTCTCCGCGCCTTTCAGGGGACCTTGGCTGCGGAGTTCCTCGACCAGAAAATCCACCAGCGCGCGAACCTTGTTGGAAGGCCGCCGGCCGCCGGGGAATACGGCATGGACCTCGACCGGCGGAAGTTTGTAGCCGCGCAGCAGCGGCACCAGCGCGCCTGCTTCGATTTCGGGCCCGGCCATCACTGTGGACACCATCGCGATGCCAAGGCCCGCCATCACGCTGGCAAACACGCCGGGACCGGAATCGGTGTGAATACGGCCGCGCACGTCGACCGAAATTTCGCTGCCGTTCCGCGTGAACGACCAGCTGGCGCGCCCGAAATTGCCGGGGCCGAAAATGCAGTCATGCGAGGCCAGATCGGCGGGCGACCTGGGCGTGCCGCGCGCAGCGAGATAAGCGGGCGAGGCGGCGATCATGCGTCGCAATGTTGCAAGCTTCCGCGCCCCGAACACGGAATCGTCGAGGTCGCCGAGGCGAATGGCGAGGTCGGCGCCCTCCGCTACGAGATCCTGGCGCGCATCGACGACCGACATTTCCACTCGCAGCTCGGGATGTGAGCTGAGAAACCTCGGCAGGCGTGGGATGATCGCGCGGGTGCCGTACATGACGGGAATGGCGAGACGGATGGTGCCGCGCAGCGAGTCGCGCCCGCGCGCGGCGTCTTCCGCATCCTCGATCTCGCTCAGGATTTCGCGGGCGCGATCGAGAAACAGCGCGCCGGCGTCGGTCAGCGTGATGCGGCGGGTCGTGCGCAAGAGCAGCCTCACGCCGAGCCGCGCCTCGAGCTCGCCGATGATGCGGGACACTGAAGGCTGCGACAGGCCGAGCTCGCGGCCGGCGCGCGAAAAGCTGCCGCTTTCCGCCGCGCGCACGAAGACCGCCAATTCCTGCAGCCGGTCTGTCATTTGCATTCCAAATAAATGTTCTTCGTTTTTGCCTTATACCCCTTTTCCGGCAAATGAGCCAATTGTCTCCAGCCAACCGATGGAGATGACCATGGCCCTGCAAGACCGTCTCAACGCATTCAAAGCCGATTTCGTGGGAGGCAGGCTTCCGGTCAAGCCAAGCCAGGCGCGGCTCGAAGCCATGCACCGCGCCACCGCCGAGCTGATCGCGTCAGGCCAGGCGCAGCATGCTAAAAAGGCGGGTGATGTCGCACCTGGCTTCACCCTGCCCGATTCCGACGGCCAGCCGGTCGCTTCGCGCGACCTGCTCGCAAAGGGGCCGCTGGTGATATCCTTCTATCGCGGCGTCTGGTGCCCGTATTGTAATCTGGAGCTGCAGGCGCTGCAGGCGGCGCTGCCGGAGATCACAGCCCGCGGCGCGAGCCTGGTTGCAATTTCGCCGCAGACGGCGGCCAACAGCCGCAAGTCGCAGCGCGACAACAAGCTCGGCTTCCCGATCCTCAGCGACGCCAGGAGCGAGGTCGCCAGCGCCTTCGGCATCCGCTTCGCGCTCCCGGATTATTTGATCGAGGTCTACAAGGCCTTTGGCAACAACCTGCCCGTCATCAACGACGACCCGGCCTGGGTGCTGCCGATGCCGGCGCGCTATGTGATCGATACCGACGGCACCGTCGCCTATGCCGAGGTGAATCCGGACTACACGCAGCGGCCCGATCCGTCCGAGCTTCTGCCCGTGCTGGATCGCCTGCGCGCGAGCAAGGCTGCATGACGCATAGGGGGCCGGCGCGCGATGATGCCGGCCTCCCTGCCGCTTCAAGCTGGCCCCACGCCGGGCTGGGCCCGCCGCCGCTCGAGCAGATAGAGGGCTGCGATTGTCGCCGCGAGAATCCCGGAGGCTGCGCCGACCCCGAGCGCCCAGCGCGGGCCGAATTGGTCGGCGACCCAGCCGACGATGGGCGCGCCGATCGGCGTGCCGCCGAGCGCGAGCGCCATCAGAATGGCAATGACGCGGCCGCGCATCGCAGGATCAGTCGACAGCTGCGTCAGGCTGTTGGTCGAGGTGGTGAAGGTCTGGGCGGAGACGCCGACAGTGAAGAGGATCAGCCCGAAGGCGAGATAGAATGGCGCGAAGGCGGCGACCGCACAGGTCACGCCGAACATCGCGGCGGCGCCTGCCAGCAGCGGAATGCCGGGTCTCGTGCGGGCGGCTGCGAGCAGCGCGCCGGTGACCGAGCCCGCCGCCATCATCGACGTCAACAGGCCAAACTGGCCGGCGCCGACATGAAACACGCTCACCGCCATGGTCGAGATGAAGATCGGAAAGTTGAGTCCGAAGGTCCCGATCAGGAACAGCATCGACAGGATCAGCTTGAGATCCGATCGCCCCAGCACGTAGCGAAAGCCATCGGTAAGCTTGCCGCGAGCGATCGTGCGCCCCGAGACCGGCCTGTCGATGCGCAACATCGCAAGCGCGACCAGCACTGCGACAAAGGACGCCGCATTGATCAGGAAGACATAGCCGGATCCCACGGCCGCGATGACGATGCCTGCGATCGCGGGTCCGACCATGCGCGCGGCATTGAACGAGGTGGAGTTCAGTCCAACCGCATTGGCCAGCAGGGCCGGCTCGACCAGTTGCGTGACAAAGGTCTGTCGCGCCGGTGCGTCAAAGGCGGCTGCGCAGCCGAGCAGGAAGGCGAAGACATAGACGTGCCAGAGCTGGACGAGGCCGGTGACGACCAGGAGCCCAAGCCCGAGCGCGAACAGCCCCATCGCGGCTTGGGTGCAGAACAGGAGCTTGCGGCGATCAAGATGATCGGCGGCGTAGCCGGTGAGCGGCAGCAGCAGGATTTGCGGGGCGAATTGCAGCCCCATCACGATGCCGACCGCAGTCGCGTTGTGTTGCGTCAGCTCGGTCAGCACGATCCAGTCCTGCGCGGTGCGCTGCATCCAGCTGCCGATGTTGGACACCAGCGCGCCGCCGGCCCAGATCCGGTAGTTCCTGTTGGCCAGCGAGACAAAGACGCGGTGCAACGCGCTCAACCCTTGAGCGGCGTGTTGCCGCCATTGAAGCGCCCGAAGTGGCCGGCCGCGAAAAGCCCGGCGAGCAGCATGCCGAGGCCGAGCGCCGCGGCGTCTTCGCTCGCGCGCAGGTCGAAATCTCCGACGCGGCAGATCAGGAAATAGGCGATGACCAGGTTGAAGAAGCCCCAGGCCATGTTGACGAGGGAGGAGGAGAGGCCCTCCCCACGTGGCTTGGCGAATGGGCTTTGAAAGGCTCGGCCCATGGTGCCGCTGACGAAGTGCGGCACGGCGTTGGCGAGTACGAAGCCGCCGGCAAAATAAGCGAGATCATGCAGCCAGGACATTGTCGGCATCCTTTGCTTTCGGGGCGGCTACGCGCCCGGCTGTGCACTGATCAGATCGAGCAGCTCACGCGTTGTGCCGGTCTCGCTCATGCGCGGAAAGATGCGCCTTACGCTGTTCTCATGAGCCTCGAGGCTCATGTCGGTCATCGCATCCACCGCAAGCGTGACGTTGAAACCGAAATCGTGAGCCTGCCGCGCCGTGGACTCGACGCCGGCCGAAGTTGACACCCCGGTGACGACGACCTGGGTGACGCCGCGCTGGCGCAGATGCTGCTCGAGTCCCGTGTTGGCAAACGCGCCCCAGCTCCGCTTGGTGACGGTGTGGTCGCTGGCCTGCTGCTTCAATTCGGGCATCAGCTCGGTCCAGTCGGCCGGCATGCCCTGGGTGGAGAAGGCGCGCTCGCTGCGGCCCGGCGCGCGGGCGTCGACATTGATCAGCACCACCGGAAGATTGCGGCTGCGGAATGCGTCAAGCAGTGTAACGGCGTTGCCGACGACGGCTTTCACAGGATGCGCGGTCGGCAAATTGACAAAGCCTTTCTGCAGGTCGACGACCAGAAGCGCGGTGCCCGGGTCGAGTGTACTGATGGTCATTTCCAGTTCTCCTGTTACTCGGTATCGACAATGCGGCTCAGCAGGCCGAGCGCGGATCTGAGCTGAACCTGCTCCTGCGGCGTGAGTTTCGAGGTGACGGCGCGCAGCAGCCATTCGTGGCGCGCCGCGCGCCCGCTGCGGATCATGGTCTCGCATTTGGCTGTCAGCGACAGGATGGTCTGCCTCCCGTCGCTCGGGTCCGGCGATCCCTTGACCAGCCCCAGGTCCTCCAGGCTTGCGACGGTGGCGCCCATGGACTGTGGCCGGACGCCTTCGAGCCGCGCCAGCGCGCTCACCGTGGTGGGGCCGGCGCGGTCGAGATGCACGAGCACCGAGATTTGCGACGGCGTGAGGTCGCCGCTGGAGGCCTGTGCGCGCAGCCTGCGCTTGAGCTTGCCGAAGATGTCGGCGAGCTCGTCGACCAGGGCGGTCGTGGCGGCGACTGGGGTCTCAGGCTCGGCCTTGCGTTTGATCATGGCCGAAGCAATACCAGATACGAAGGTAACCTTCCAAGATAAACTGTGTAGTTTGCCTTCCAATCAAGCGGAGTTGATCAGTCCGGCCCGGAGCCGCCCGTCGCGAGTAATGTGGGCCACAATGCCTAAGGCGTGACCGCGCCGCGCTCCACGGGCTTCGGCGCGGTCAGCTCCTTCCAGGTGGAATTCGCGACATGGACCGGGGAGAAGGCGGGGCGCTCGACATAGCGGCCGTCGCCCTTCTCCGCACGCAACTCGCCCTGCTGCCAGGCGATCTTGCCGCGCGAGACCGTCACGACCGGCGCGCCGGTGCAGGCAAAGCCTTCGAACACATTATAGTCGATGCGGCTGAGCTGATGTCTGGCGCTGATGGTCTTGCTGCGCGCGGGATCCCAGACCACAAGATCGGCGTCGGAGCCCGCGGCGACCGCGCCCTTGCGCGGAAAGATATTGAGGATGCGGGCGATGTTCGCCGAGGTGACGGCGACGAACTCCTCTTTGGTGAGCCGTCCGGTGTTGACGCCTGCGGTCCAGAGCAGCGGCATGCGGTCCTCCAGCCCGCCGGTGCCGTTCGGGATCTTGCGGAAATCGTCGATTCCGATCCGCTTCTGCGCGCGTGTGAAGGAGCAATGGTCGGTCGCGACCACCTGCAGTGAGCCGGACTGCAGGCCGGCCCACAGGCTGTCCTGATGCGCCTTGTCACGGAACGGCGGTGACATCACGCGCGCGGCCGCGTGGTCCCAGTCCTTATCGGCATACTCGCTGGCATCGAGCAGCAGATGCTGGATCAGGGGCTCGCCATAGACGCGCTTGCCCGCGGCACGTGCCCTCGCAATGGCCTCATGGGATTCGCGGCAGCTCGTATGCACCACGTAGAGCGGCGCGCCGGTCACCTCGGCGATCATGATGGCGCGGCTCGTCGCCTCGCCCTCGACCTCCGGCGGCCGCGAATATGCGTGTCCCTCCGGCCCGGTGACGCCGCGCGCGAGCAGCGCCTCCTGCATGCGTGCGACCACGTCGCCGTTTTCCGCATGCACCAGCGGCATGGCCCCGAGCTGGGCGCAGCGTGCGAACGAGTTGTAGAGCTCATCGTCGTTCACCATCAACGCGCCCTTGTAGGCCATGAAATGCTTGAAGGTGTTGATGCCGTAGGTCCTGACGACAACCTCCATCTCGTCGAACACCTGCTTCGACCAGGAGGTCACGGCCATGTGGAAGCCGTAATCGGCCGCCGCCTTCTCCGATTTCCGCCGCCAGTCCTGATAGGCTGCGAGCATCGACTGTCCCGGATCGGGGATGCAGAAATCCACCACCATGGTGGTGCCGCCCGAGAGCGCCGCCTTGGTGCCCCATTCGAAATCGTCCGCCGAGGTGGTGCCCATGAAGGGCAATTCAAGATGGGTGTGCGGATCAATGCCGCCGGGCATCACATAGCAGCCGCCGGCGTCGATGGTTTCGGTGCTCGCGGCCGCATCGACCTTTGGCGCGACGGCCGCGATGGTGTCGCCATCGATCAGGACATCGGCGCGGCGCGAGTGATCATGGTTCACCACCGTGCCGCCGCGGATCAGGAGAGGCATGAAAGCTCCAGCTTCAGATTGAGTTGGGGCGAGGACGCCTGAGCTTAGCCTGCAATCCGGCATTGGACAGGCGAAAGTTTAGCCAGCCGCCGATCGGAACCTGGCGCTCACGCTGCTGGAAACCACAGCTCGAATGCCGCACCGTCATCGCCAGGCAACAGCCGGATCGCGCCGCCATGGCTGGTCATGATCGCCCTGACGATCGCAAGCCCCATGCCGGTGCCGCCCTGCTCCCGCCGCGTGGTGAAGAAGGCGTCGAAGATCCGTTCGCGGTTGGTCGCCGAGATCGGATCGCCGTCATTGCTGACGGTCATTCTGATCATTCCGTCATCGCGCGCAGCTTCAAGCCGGATGGTCTTCGCGTTGTGGCGGACGGCGTTGTCGGCAAGATGCGACAGCACGATCAGGGCCTTCTCAGCCGACATGGCGATCGAACTGGCGCTCGCGCCAGCAAGGCACCCGCCGGCGTCGACCGAAAGCGCCGGAAAGCGGCTTTTCAAGCTGGCCACGACTGCATCGAGCTCCGTCCGCTCATTCTGCTCGGCGATCTCGGCGCGCGCAAGCTCGCGCAGCCGCTGCGCCATCGCCTCCAGCCGCGCGGCATCGCCCAGGATGTTGGAAAGAAAATTGCGCTGCTCGCTGGCGGTCAGCCTGCCCGCTGTGCCAACCTGCGAATCCAAGAGCAGCTCGGCCGCGCCCTTGATCGACGTCAGCGGCGACTTCAGCTCATGGGTGAGATGCGCGGAGAAGCTCGCAATGTAGTCCGAACGCCGCGACAGCTGCTCGGCCATGTCGAGAAAGCTCTGCGACAGCAGGGCGAACTCCCGCGTGCCGTAATGCTTGAGCGGGCGGAACGCGTCGCGCTCGCCGCGGCGGATGCGCTCGGCGCGGCCGATCAGCTCGTACATCGGCCGGGTCACGGTGCGGGAGAACACGAAGCCGATCAGGATGGTCGCGAGCAGCACGGTCGAGGCGGCAAGAACGAATTTCACCCGCTCCGCGTAAAAGTGCTGGAAGATGTTGTTGGGCGTGCGCGAGGTGTAGATCACGCCGGCCACCTTGTTGTCGACGATGACGGGCATGGCCGAAAACACATGAACGCCGACGCCACGGCTGATGGAATAGATCGGCGGCGGCGGCCTGTCCGGAACGCGCGTGCGCAGCACAGCGCGATACTCGCCGCGCAGCGCGGTTGCGACCTCCGCAATATGTGCCAGCGACTGCCCGACCTCCTGCCGTCCGGCGATCACCACGCCATGCGGATCGAGGATGCGGTAGCCGGCCAGCGTCACTTTCTGCGTCTCGATGATCAGCGGCATCAGTGTTGCGCCGATCTCGAGATAGGCAGGATCGGCGGGCGCGGGCGCGGCACGCGCGTCGGGGCGTCGCCGCAACAATTCGTTGGCGGCGAGGTCGAGCTCGGGCTTGATCGGCGCGAACTGGTCACTCGGATCAGGCCGCGCTTGCGGGGGAATCTCGGCCCCGAGTGCAATCCCGCTGTCGCGTCGTGCCTCGACCTCGCGGGCGAAGATCGCCGCAAACACCTCACTCTGCGCGATCAGCTCGGCCTGGGTCTGGCGGATCAGCTGGTTGTCGTAGAGGCGGAAGAAGAACAGCCCGACCAGCGGCAGCACGGCGACGGCCGCGAGCACCGCGAACACGATCATCGCAAGCGACGGCCGCCACTTCTCCTTCACCTTGCCGCTCGTCATGCCGGCGGCTCGCAGCGGCCGAGCCTGAAGCCGACGCCGTGGACGGTCTCGATCGCACTGTCGCAATTTGCGGCCGCAAGCTTCGCGCGGATGTTGCGAATATGGCTGTCGATGGTGCGGTCGGAGACGCGGATGTTGAGCTGATAGGCCGCGGCCATCAGCTGCTCGCGGCTGAACACCGCAGCTGGCCGCGACAACAGCGCGCGGAGGATGCCGAACTCCATCGCGGTGAGCTGCAGCGGTCGATCTGCGAAAGCGGCGATGTGCTGGATGGTATCGATCGACAGCTTGCCATGCGTGAGCGCGGTCGTAGCGGTGCGGCCATCTGCCTCGCGAGGCGCCACGCGGCGCAGGATGACATTGACCCGCGCGACCAGCTCGCGCGGGCTGAACGGCTTCGTCACATAATCATCGCCGCCGATCTCGAGTCCCAGCACGCGATCGATCTCCTCGTCACGCGCGGTGAGAAACAGGATCGGCACGTCGGATGATTTGCGCACCTGCCGGCAGACCTCCAGCCCATCGAGCTCGGGCATGCCGATGTCGAGCACGATCAGGTCCGGCGTGTCGCGGGCAAAACGCGCGAGGGCCTCATTGCCGTCGCGCGCCTCGACCACAGCCATGCCGGCCTTCCTCAGCGCCACATTGATCACCTCGCGGATGTGAGGATCGTCATCGACGGTGAGGATACGGTGCGTCAAATTCCACTCCGGAAGATGCTCAGGTGCTCAATCCGTGACATGGCGCGCGCGGCGGTCCAGGTAAAGCTGCAGCCGGTAACTTCGGAAACCCCAGCTGCGCCAGGATGCCATGTCCTGTGCCTGCATCTCTATAAGCTGATCGCGCCGTCTGACAAGACATGGGGCGACGCCGAGAGCGGTCACGCCGTTCAGGATGGCCTTGTTGATGGCCGGAAGGGCCTGAGGGCCCAGTCCCAGCAAGTAGGTCGCATCGAGCGCCGCGCCCTTGCCGCCGGCCTCCTTGCTATGTGCGACATCGTAATCGGCGATGATGGCGGCGAAATTGGTCAGTGAGCAGAGGTAGAGCGTGCCGATCAGCGTGGCGAGGTTCTTCCGGACAAGCCACGCGTTCGAATGACCGTACCAGATGCGCATGACGATCAGCACGAGCCCAACCGCGACCAGCAGCATCCAGACAAAGGCGGCGATTCGCCAATAGGTGAGCAGGTAGAATTCCACATAGAGCTGCAGTCGCAGGATGGATGAGGCCACCAGCGTCACGTTTTGGGCCACGAAGACATAGACCAGCGGCCGGATGATCGGCGATTTTTCCGCAGGTCCCCCCGGGCGCATCGCCACCAGCACAAAAGCCGCCGCGAGCAGCGCGGTCGCGATCAGCGGATAGGCGCCGCGATGTGCGTAGGCGGCGTAGCTGATGCCGGCGGGCAGTCCGGCATTGCCCCAGAGATAAATGAGGTCGAGCAGGGTCTGCACGGCAAACAGCAAGTTGAACAGGATCAGCGAGCGCAGGATCTCCGGCGCCCCCAGGATTGCGCGGTTGCGCTCCTCGGCGGGGGATACCTCATCGAGGGCGACGGCCGGTGCAGGCTGCTTCATTTTGCGCCGCCGCCAGCGGACATGAACGAAGGGCCAGACCAGCGCGACTACGGCCAGCCAAAACAGTGTACGCCAGATGTCGATCTTCTCGATCCATTTCTCCGGGTTGAGCAGGGAGATCCATTTCTCGATCAACGGATTGGCGGACGCGAACAGCAGCACGAATACACTGCCCAATGCGACAGGCACCAACCATAACGCGATGCCGCGGGTCAGCGACTGGAGCTTCAGCGAGTTGATGACATCGACGACCAGCCGGAACGGGCCGATCAGATAGAGATCGCGGAGCGCCGCGAGGCGGTCCCTGATGCGCGAAAGCTCCCGGCCGGTGACCAGCGCAACGCTCATCGCGAGCGAGAGGACGACGAAGAACAGCGACAATGCGTTGAGCTCTTCGACGGCCGGCAGAAGCCCTGCGAGCAGAACGAGGCCGGCGAGGCCCGCGCGCCGCGGCGCAAGCTGGTCGACATTGGCGAGCAGCGCCGCAACGGCGAGCGCGACGGCGAAGACGACGACCGAGATGCCGCTGCGCTGGTCATAGAACAGCCAGTCAGCGAACCCGGTCAGGAGCAGGGCGATCGCAAGTTTCGGCATGGTGGAGATGCGCAGGCCCGAATGAAGCTCGGGGAGCGGAAAGGTGAAGCTTGTCATGTTCAGTATTCCTGCCTTGGAGGCGGCCAGCCCTCGAATGGCGATCGCGGAACAACGCCTTTGCGATGGGCGGCAGCCGGTGTGCAGGACCGACTATGACGACTGCCTGTGCAATCACAGCAGAGGCCGTCTGCAGGAGTTCAGGAATTTCATGCAGATTTTGTGCAGATGCATTTTTCGCGGTGACATCGCATCGGCGGTGCTGATACGGCGTTTGCGCTCACGACATGTCCCGCGATGGCTCGCCCGGTCTCCCGATGCAAAGTCTCAGACGTCTCGGCATCCTCTCGCTCTGGCTCGGCGGCATTGTTTTGCTGTTCATCGGCCTGAAGACATACGACCCCGTCCTGCTGTCCCTGCGCGGTCTCGGCAATCTCGCGCTGTGCCTCGGCAGCCTTGCCGTCGTGACGGTCTTGCTTTGGCGCGGCGGTTGGCGCGCCCGGCCATGGACGGCAAGGCTCCTGGTCCTGCTATGGATGCTGCCTTCGCTTGCGATGCTCTACGCAACATTTGCCTTCCAGATTTGCAGGCACACGGTGCTGCAAACCGAACCGGCGCTCGCTGTGAAGCTCGGGCAGCATTTCATCGTCGGCTACACCTCCTTCCCGGAGGTCGCGCGCCTTGCCGACAAGGGGCTGATTGGGGGCATCTACGTCACCAAGCATAATGTTGCGGGCCGCAGCGTTGATGCGGTCCGCTCGGAAATCAGCACGCTGCAGGCGCGCCGGCAGGCCGCCCATCTGCCGCCTTTGATCGTCACCGCCGACCAGGAGGGCGGCACCGTCTCGCATCTGTCGCCGCTGCTGCCGTCATTGCCGCCGCTGTCGGCGCTCGCTGCCCTCTCGCCCAACATCCGCGCCCGCGCCGCCGAGGAGTTCGGCCGTGCCCATGGCCGTGCGCTGGCTACGCTTGGCATCAATCTCAATTTCGCGCCGGTGCTCGACCTGCGGCCCGCCGCGGGGCGCAACCCGTTCGATCTCAACACGCTCATCGAGCAGCGGGCGATCGCTTCCGATCCTGACATCGTCGCCGATATCGCCCGCGCCTATGTGCAGGGACTCGAGGCATCCGGTGTCGAGGCCACGGTCAAGCATTTTCCGGGATTGGGCCGCGTGCGCGGCGACACCCATCTGTTCGACGCCAGCCTCGATATGCCGCTTGCCGATCTCGAGGCCGCCGACTGGCGCCCCTTCAAGGCGGTGCTCGCGGCATCGAGGGCCGCACTGATGATCGGTCATGTCAGCCTGACCGCGATCGATCCCGACCGGCCGGCCTCGCACTCCAAGGCCGTTATCGACGGGCTGCTCCGCAAGGGATGGAATTATGATGGCTTGATTGTCACCGATGATCTGGTGATGGGCGCGATCGCCAAGCACGATGTCTGTCGCGCGATCGCGGAAGCACTTAACGCCGGCGCCGATCTCCTGCTCGTCGCCTACGACGGCGCGCAGTTCTACCGCCTCTTCGCCTGCGCCGCCGCCGCGGATGCGAAAGGCGGGCTGGATGCGGCGATGCTGGAGAGGAGCGAGGTGAGGTTGAGGAGGTTCGAGGATGCGTTACCGATCGATCCTTCCGCAGCTTCGGTGCACCTCGCCCCGGGTGAGGGGAGAGGCCGCCGCGCAACGCGCGGCGGGTGAGGGGGCGTCTCCGCGCACGCCTCTGTCGTAGGGTGGGCAGAGCGAAGCGTGCCCACCGCGCCCTGGATCGGGACAACAGTGGTGGACACGGCGCAAGCGCGCCTTTGCCCATCCTACGATTGCCGCGCATCAATTTATCCGCGGACGCGGTGCACCTCGCCCCGCCTGATCGGGCGCATTCCGGCCCTGCGGTCAAGCCCCCTTGCGCCGGGCCGCCCGGGGGAGCATCTTTCGCCCGCGGCCGGAAGAAGCCGCAAAGGAAACGCTTGAGGACACGTTGATGCCGGCTACTCGCATCGACTGCGACATCCATCCCGCGGTGGGTGGAACACGCACCACGCTGCTGCCCTATCTGGACGATCACTGGAAAGAGCAGGTGGTAAGCCGCGCCATCGACGGCCTCGACCTTACCTCCTATCCGCCGAACATGCCGCTCTCCGGCCGGCCCGACTGGCGCCCCGAGGGCGGCAAGCCGGGCTCCGATCTCTCGATGGTGCAGCGCGGCGCGTTCGATCAGCTCGGCGCCAGCCATGCGATCTGCAACGTGCTCTATGGCGCGCAAGCCGTGTACGATCCTTATATGGCGTCCGCCTTCTGCAAGGCGATCAACGACTGGATCGCGGCCGAATGGCTGTCGCGCGATGCGCGGCTGCGTGCGTCCATCGTGGTGCCGCTGCAGGCGCCTGAGCTTGCGGTCGAGGAAATCGAGCGCCGCGCGGGAGATCCACGCTTCGTCTCCATCCTGGTGCTGGCGCAGGGCGAGATGCTGCTCGGGCGTCGCCATTACTGGCCGGTGCTGCAGGCTGCCGAGAAGCACAAGCTTCCGCTCGCGATCCACGCCGGCGGCGCCTATCGTTTCGCGCCGAGTTCGATCGGCTGGCCATCGCATCGCTATGAATATTACTTCGTCGAGGCGCAGGCGTTCCAGGCCCAGGTACTGAGCCTGATCTATGAGGGGGTGTTCGGCAAATTCCCCGGCCTGAAAGTTGTGCTGATGGAATCGGGCGTGAGCTGGCTGGCCGCCTTCATGTGGCGCGCCAACAAGACCTGGCGCGGCGTGCGCGTCGAGGTGCCCTGGGTCGAGCGCGAGCCAGCTTCGATCATCCGCGACCATGTCCGCGTTACCATGCAGCCGTTCGACGCGCCCGATGATGCGACCAGTGTCGAGGACATCATCGACCAGATCGGCTCGGACAGGATGTTCCTGTTTGCATCAGACTATCCGCACTGGCAGTTCGACGGCGACGACCCGATCCCGCCGCATCTGCCGGCAAGCATCGTCGACAAGATGTGTTCGGAGAATCCGCTTGAAACGTTTCCGCGGCTGAAGCTCGCGGCCTAATATTTCCTTTCCAGGAGGATCGCATGAGTGAAGTCCTCGACCGTCCGCTCGATCAGCAGGAGACCTCGCGCCAGGCGCGGCTGCGCATCATCGATTGCGACATCCATCCGAGCCTGCATTCGCGCGCCGACCTCAATCCGTTCCTGGCCAAGCGCTGGCAGGAGCATCTGAAGACCTACGGCGATCATCTGCGCACGCCCTACATCGGCACCACGCCCTATCCGCGGTCCTCGCCCTTGATCGCGCGGCGCGATGCCTGGCCGCCGACCGGCGGGCCGCCGGGCTCCGATCTCGCCTTCATGCGCAAGCAGCATCTCGATCCGCTCGATGTCGAGTTCGGGCTGTTGCAGGTGCTCGACCTCTTCATCTTCTCGCAGCAGAATCTCGAATTCGGCGCGGCGATCCAGCGCGCGATCAACGAATGGCAGCTCGCGCATTGGTGCAGCCGCGAGCCGCGGCTGAAGGCGGCCATTCTTGTCGGCCAGGATGACTCCGCCGCGGCGGTCGAGGAGATCGAGCGCTGCGCGAAACTGGACCAATATGTGCAGGTCAACATCTCGCCGCGGGCCAACGAGCCGCTCGGTCGCCGCCGTTACTGGCCGATCTACGAGCGCGCACAGGCGCTGGATTTGCCGCTCGGCATTCATGTCGGCGGCTATGGCGGGCATGCACCGACCGGCGGCGGCTGGCCGTCCTATTATTGCGAGGAGCATCAGTCCAACGCGCACACCATGGCGGCGCAGCTCGCAAGCCTCGTCATCGAAGGCATCCCCGAGCGCTTCCCGAAGTTGAAGATCGTGTTCATCGAGGGCGGCTTCGGCTGGATCGCATCGGCCATGTGGCGCATGGACCAGCATTTCGTGCGCTTCCGCAGCGAGGTGCCGCATCTGAAGCGCAAGCCATCCGAATATGTGCGCGAGCATTTCTGGTTCACCACGCAACCGATCGACGAGCCCGATGAAGCGCGGCATCTGCGCCAGCTGATCGAATGGGTCGGCGTCGATCGTCTGCTGTTCTCCTCGGACTACCCGCATTGGGACTTCGACGATCCGCGCTTCGCCTTCAAGACGCCGCTGACGGACGAGGAGCGCCGCAAAATCTTCAACGCCAACGCGCGTGCGGTCTACAAGCTTTGATGCGCGGCAATGTTGTTAACGAGCTACATCCACGCGCTCGGTCCACCTCTCCCCAGCGGGGAGAGGTCGGATTGCGCGCCAGCGCAATCCGGGTGAGGGGCCGCAGCACCCGGACGAACCGTAACCTCTCACCCGGATCGCATCTGTCGATGCGATCCGACCTCTCCCTTCGGGAGAGGTAAACGTCCCCACTCAAGTACATTGCAAATCAATGGCCCGTCACATCGTCGCCCGCACCACCGAGATTCCCGAAGGCCGCAACAAGGTGGTCGAGATCGATGGCAGGGACATCGTGGTGTTCCATGTCAATGGTGAGTTCTTTGCATTGCTCAACCGCTGCCCCCATGAGGGCGCGCCGCTCGACAAGGCCGCCTGTGTCGCACGCCTGACCTCGCCGGAGCCCGGCGTCTACCAGCGCTCGCGCGTCGGCGAGTTCCTGCGCTGTGCATGGCACGGCTGGGAGTTCGACATGCGCAACGGCCAATCCTGGTTCGACCCCAACCGGGTCAAGGTGCGGTCGTATCCGGTCAAGGTGGAGAGCGGCGGAGAGCTTGCGAAGGGGCCGTATGTCGCCGAGACGTTTCCGGTGCATGTCGAGGATAGTTACGTGATCGTCGAGGCGTGATCTCAGGGTCGTCCCGGCGAAGGCCGGGACCCATACCGCGGAATCCATCCGCGGCAGTCGGTGCCAGACGATCTTCGCAAAACTACTCCCTGTGGGTATGGGTCCCGGCCTTCGCCGGGACGACATGTGAGGTTGGGGTGACAGCGAGGTCAGCGCTACCTGCCCTTCACGACGCCGCGAACTTGTCCGCATAATCCGGGTGCCAGCGCGATAGCGCGGGGCGGTTCTCGACGATGTCGCCGGCGGCCCAGAGGATGCGGCGTTCGTCGAGCGCGCGGGGCACGTCGTTGTCGGGACAGAGGATGTAGAAATCGCCGGCCTCGAGGCTTTCAATCATGAAATCGATCGTCTGCTCGGGCGTCCAGGCCGCGGCCGGTTTTTCGCTCCGGCCATGCGCGGTCAGCGGCGTGAACACAAAGCCCGGAATCAGCAGATGGGCCGTGATCTTGCAGCCCGGCGTGTTGCGCAGCTCATGCGCCAGCGCCTCGGTGAAGGCCTTCACGCCGGCCTTGGAGACATTGTAGGCGGGATCGCCTGGCGGCGTGGTGATGCCCTGCTTGGAGCCGGTGTTGAGGATGAGCCCCGGCCGGCCGCGCGCGATCATGTTGGGTGCGAAGATCTGCGTGCCGTTGATGATGCCCCACAGATTGACTGCGAGAATGCGCTGCCAGTTGTGGGGCGGGCCGAACATCTTGCTGCCAGGCTGGATGCCAGCATTGTTCATCAACACGTCAGTGCCGCCGAAGCGATTGCGCACGGCGGTCTCCAGTTCGGCCACACTTGCGGGATCGGCGACGTCAGTCGCTACCGCCATGATGCTGCCAGCACCGGCCAGCGCCGCAGATGACAATCTTGTCTCAGCCTCGTGCAGCCGCGCGCCGCCGATATCGGCGATACAGACCTTCATGCCGGCTTGCGCAAAACGCAGCGCCGCGGCAAGGCCGATGCCGGAGGCACCGCCGGTGATCACGGCAACATGATCGGGAGCGAGGACAGGATGCGGCATGCGGAGCCTCCAACGCGTTGTCAGGTCGACGTAGGTCGTGCGCGGCGCGCACACCACCCGTGCCGCAGCATGGGAGGTCTTCGCATCAGGGCCCACGCGATCGGCTTTACGCCATAACACCATCGCGGTAGATTTTCACCTTCAATGGTCGGGTCAAGGCGATCGACCATCCGGCGATCGGTATCAACAACATCAAGGGAGAGACAATATGGCCGTATCTCAGGCTGTTCCGATCACGCGCCATCCATTTGCCGATGGCTCCTACAAGAAGATGCTGATCGACGGCAAATGGGTCGACGCCGCCTCCGGCAAAAAGTTCGAGACCTTCAATCCCGCGACCGGGGAATTGCTCGCGACCGTGGCCGAGGGCGATGCGGAGGATATCAATCGCGCGGTCGCGGCCGCGCGCCGCGCTTTCGACGGCCCCTGGAGCAAGGTCAAGCCATACGAACGGCAGAGCCTGCTGCTCAAGCTTGCCGATCTCGTCGAGAAGAATTTCGAGGAGCTGTCGCAGCTCGACACGCTGGACATGGGGGCGCCGATCAGCCGCACGCGTGGCAACCGTCTGCGCGTGCTCGGCATGCTGCGCTATTACGCGGGACAGGCGACCGCGCTGCATGGCGAGACCATCGAGAACTCGCTGCCCGGCGAGATCTTCTCCTACACGCTCAAGGAGCCGGTCGGCGTGGTCGGCGCCATCATCCCGTGGAACGGGCCCTTGGCGGCAACGGTGTGGAAGATCGGACCTGCGATCGCGACCGGCTGCACGGTGGTGCTCAAGCCCGCTGAGGAAGCGCCGCTGACCTCGCTGCGCCTCGCCGAGCTCGCGATGGAGGCAGGCATTCCGCCGGGCGTCGTCAACGTCGTGCCGGGCTATGGCGAGACCGCGGGCGCTGGGCTGGCCTCGCACCCTGATGTCGACAAGGTCGCCTTCACCGGCTCGCATATCACGGGACAATCGATCATCCGCGCCTCCGCCGGCAATCTCAAGCGCGTCTCGCTCGAGCTCGGCGGCAAGTCACCGGATATCGTGTTTGCCGATGCCGATCTCGATGCGGCGGTGCCGGGCGCGGCGATGGCGGTGTTCGCCAATTCGGGCCAGATCTGCAGCGCCGGCACGCGGCTGTTCGTGGAAGCGAAAGTCTATGACGAGTTCGTCGGCCGCGTCGCCGAGTTCGGCCGCAAGCTGCAGGTCGGCAACGGCCTCGATCCGAACACGCAGATTGGTCCGCTGGTCTCCGAGCAGCAGCTCGAGCGCGTCACCGGCTATCTCGCCATCGGCCAGAAGGAGGGCGCCAAGGCGCTCGCCGGCGGCGGTCGGGTGACGGAGGGCGCGCTGGCAAAGGGCTATTTCGTGCAGCCCACGGTGTTTGCCAATGTGCAGGACAATATGCGCATCGCGCAGGAGGAGATCTTTGGTCCCGTGATTTCGGCGATCAAGTTCACCGACATGGACGAGCTGATCAAGCGGGCCAATGCCACCACCTTCGGCCTCGGCAGCGGCGTCTGGACGTGCGATGTGTCCAAGGCGGTCCATGTGTCAAAATCGCTGCGCGCAGGCTCGGTCTGGGTCAATTGCTACCAGGCGATGGACCCCGCTGTGCCCTTCGGCGGCTACAAGATGAGCGGCTACGGCCGCGAGTCCGGCAAGCAGCATTTGGAGGAATATCTCAACGTGAAGGCGGTCTGGATCAAGATGGCTTGAGGCGATTTGCGTCGCCCGCTCGCGAACCGGGAACGGAAGCGAAGGGAGAAGCAAGTTGCGACTCGCCGTCGTATCCCCGGCGGGCGCGCGATATCACCGTAAGGCGGGCACAACTGGCCGGGCTCCCTTCCCCCTTGCGGGGAAGGGTGGGGAAGGGGGTACCACGGTCTCCAGCGCTTGTGGCTTGCTCCCAGGAGCAACATGCACCGAACCCGGGGCTTACCCCCCCTCCCTGACCCTCCCCCGCATCCGCCTTCGCCAGAAGGCGGCTACGGCGGACAAGAGGGGGAGGGGACGGAGAGAGCGGAGTGACTGCATTTCCAGCAGCCACATCCTATTTCATACCGTGCCTTCCCTTCAGTATGATATTCATCCTTTAATAGACCCTCGGGGCAATTATGAACCTTCCTCACCTCTTTTCGCCGCTGAACGTGGGACCATATCATCTCAAGCACCGCGTCGTGATGGCACCGCTGACGCGGATGCGCGCGGCAAAGCCGTCACTGGCGCCGCGGCCGCTGAATGCGGAATATTATGCGCAGCGCGCCACGCCGGGCGGCCTGCTAATTGCGGAGGCTTCGCCTGTGGCGGCGACCGGGTTCGGCAATCCCGGCGTGCCCGGCATCTACACCGAGGCGCAGATCGCGGGCTGGCGCGAGGTTGTCAATGCCGTCCACGCCAAGGGCGGCATCATCTTCCTGCAGCTCTGGCATGTCGGCCGCGTCTCGCACTCGTCCTACCAGCCGAACGGGGCGCTACCGGTTGCGCCTTCGGCGGTGGCGATTTCGTTCGAGTACAAGACCGTGACCGCTGACGGCAAGCCGACCACCTATGAGACGCCGCGCGCGCTCGAGACCGAAGAGGTGGCGGGCATCGTCGCCGCCTTCGGGCAGGCCGCGCGCAACGCGCTTGCTGCCGGCTTCGACGGCGTCGAGATCCATGGCGCCAATGGCTATCTGCTGGAGCAGTTTCTGCAGTCGCGCACCAACCTGCGGACCGACGGCTATGGTGGCTCGATCGAAAATCGCGCGCGGCTGCTGCTCGAGGTCACGCAGGCCGCGATCGATGTCTGGGGCGCCAACCGCGTCGGGGTGCGGCTGTCGCCCTATGGCATTGCCAATGATTCCGGCGAGCCGGACCCGATGCCGCTCTATGGCCACGTCGTCAAATCGCTCGATCAACTCGGGCTCGCTTATCTGCACTTCATCGAGCCGCGCTCCTCCGGCGCCGGCCGCGCCGAGGTCAACTGGCAGAACGTGCCATCGGCCATGGTGCTGTTCCGCCCGCTGTGGAGCGGCGTGCTGATCGCGGCCGGAGGCTTCACCGGCGAGGCGGCGGAGGCCGCGATTGCCGACAAGCATGCCGATGCGGTGGCCTTCGGCCGCATCTTCATCTCCAATCCCGATTTGCCGCGGCGCCTGCAGCACGGTTTTCCGATTACGCCCTACAACCGCGCGACGTTCTATGGTGGCGAGGCGGCGGGGTATACGGATTACCCGGTGTATGACGAGATGGCGCCGGCGTAGCCTCGTCATTGCGAGCGTGGCGAAGCAATCCAGGGCCGCGCGTGAGGCCCTGGATTGCTTCGTCGCTTTGCTCCTCGCAATGACGTGCTTGGGAGACGGCAGTGACAAAACCTACAGCAGCAGCCGGAATCGCCAAAGCGCAGTGCCTCTGCGGCGCGGTCGCGTTCGAGATCGACGTGCCGGCGCGCTGGGCCTGGCATGATCATTCTGCCGCAAGCCGCCGCGCCCATGGGGCGGCCTATGCGACCTATGTCGGCAGCTGGCGCAAGCGCTTCCGCATCACCAAGGGCGAGAGCGCGATCACGCGCTATGAGGATGCGAAGACCGGCACCGCGCGCAGCTTCTGCGCGCGCTGCGGTACGCCGCTGATTTACGAGCGCCCCCGCTCGCCGCACATGGTCAACCTGCCACGCGCGCTGTTCACCGGCCGCACCGGGCGGCAGCCGCTCTACCACATCGGAATCGATGAGCTGCAGGAATGGGCCTATACCGGCGAGCCGCTGGTGCCGCTGAAGGGCTTTCCGGGCGTGGTCTGGCAGCGCACCAAGAAGAAGCGGCGCGCGGCGGGGGAGGATCCGTTCGAACTCGCACGCGACGAGGTCTGAGCGGGGCACGGACCGCCATGCGAGGCAGCCATGACTCGCTCCATTGCCCCGGCTGACCAAGTTTGGTGATGTGTCCTCGCCCGCGACCACGATCGCGCACGGGAGGAAACATGAAGAACCGCATCACCGGCCGCTCGGCCTTTCTCGCTCTTCTCAAGGACGAGGGCATCACGCATCTGTTCGGCAATCCCGGGACCACCGAGCTGCCGATCATGCATGCGCTGAAGGACCATCCTGACCTCACCTATGTGATGGCGATGCAGGAGAGCCTCGTGGTTGCGATCGCCGACGGCTTTTCCCGCGCCTCCGGCAAGCTTGTCGCCTGCAACGTCCATGTCGCGCCCGGGCTCGGCAATGCCATGGGCTCGCTCTACAACGCGCAGTTCACGGGCACGCCGATGATCCTCACCGCCGGCCAGCAGGAGCAGGGCCACGGGCTGATGGAGCCGTTGTTGTATGGCCCGCTGGTGCGGATGGCCGAGCCGCTGGTGAAGTGGGCGGTTGAAGTCACGCGTCTCGAAGATCTGCCGCGCATCGTGCGACGCGCGGCGAAGATTGCGACCACGCCGCCGACCGGGCCGGTGTTCATTTCCCTGCCCGGCGATATCCTCAATTCCGAGGCTGGCATCGATCTCGGTCGTTCGACCCGCGTCGACGCGCGGGGGCGCCCGTCTGACGAAGCCGTGCAGGCGCTGGCGCAACGCATTCTGAGAGCGCAGCGGCCGGTCATCGTCGCCGGCGATGAGATCGTCAAGAGCGATGCGCTGCAGGAGGCCGCGCAGTTCGCCGAAACGCTCGGCTGTCCCGCCTACCAGCAATCCGCGCCCTATGGCGCGCATTTCCTGTCGGAGAGCCCGTGTTTCATCGGCGCGCTGTCGCGCTCGCAGCCACAGGTGCGCGAGGTGCTGTCGGCTTACGACCTCCTGATCGTGCTCGGCGCCGATCCCCTGCGCATGTCGGTGCACAGTGAGGTCGAGCCGTTGCCCGATGGTCTGTCGATCGCGCAGATCGGCCTGGTCGATTGGGACATCGCCAAGAACTACGGTGTCGAGATCGCGCTGAAGGCAGATGTAAAGGAGACGCTGAAAGCGCTTCTGCCGGCGCTGAAAGCGGTTGGCGGCCCGGCGCTGCAGGCGCGTGCGCAAAAAGGCCTGGCAGAGTTGGCGCCGAAGAATTGGACTGCCAAGCGGAGGGCGCTGGTTGAGCAGATCGGCAAGGCGGCTGCGAAGTCGCCGATCGACCCGGACTATCTCACGCTGCAAATGGTCGAGGCGATGCCGGACAATGCGATCCTGGTCGACGAAGGCCTGACGTCGGGCCGGCAGATCCTCAATTTGCGCCCGCATCGCGACCGCTACGGCTATCACGCGTTGGCGTCAGGCGGCATCGGCTGGGGCCTGCCGGCCTCGGTCGGCGTCAGCCTGGCCAATCCGGATCGGCCGGTCGTCTGCTATTCCGGCGACGGCAGCGCCATGTACTCGATCCAGGCGCTGTGGACCGCGGCGCATCACAAGCTGCCGCTCTCGGTGGTGATCGCCAACAACGGCGGCTATCGCATCATCAAGCAGCGGCTGCTGTCGTTCCATGGCGACAGCAATTACATCGGGATGGATTTTGCCGATCCGCCGGTGGATTTCGCGGGGATCGGCAGGTCGCTCGGGCTGGATGCGGTCCGGATCACGGATCCGGCCGATCTGAAGCCGGTGCTGTCGTCAGCGTTCAAGCGACCCGGTGCGAAGCTGATTGAAGTCGTGGTGGATGGGAGTGTTTGACTGGCGGAGCGCACTCGGTAACGCCCCGTCATCCTGAGGCGACGTCGCGAAGCGGCGGCCTCGAAGGAGACGGCCCGGGTGCTGCAGCGGGGCCGTTCATCCTTCGAGGCCGCCGCTTCGCGAGCGCCTCAGGATGACGGAACTGGCGGTGTAGCGCTTATCCCGCCTTACCCACTCGATACTGCACCGCCGGATGCGGCGCCGTGAGCCGTGCGCGTCCCGTGCCGAACAGTTTCTCCCGCAGCGTCCCCGGCGCATACTCGCTCTTGAATCGCCCGCGCTTCGTCAGCTCCGGGACCAGCATGTCCGCGATATCCTCGAAATCGCCGGGCGACACCGCAAAGGGCATGTTCAGCCCATCGACATCAGTCGCCTCGAACCACGCCTCGATCTCGTCGGCGACCTGCTCCGGCGTGCCGACGATCACCGGTCCGATGCCGCCGATGCCGACATGCTCTGCGACCTCGCGTACGGTCCAGACCCGGTCGGGATCGGCGCGCGTGATGTTGTCCATCGCGGAGCGGCCGGCGTCGTTGGTGACATGGCGCACCTCCTGGTCGAGCGCGTAGGTCGAGAAGTCGACGCCGGTCCAGCCCGACATCAAGGTCAGCGCGCCCTCGGGACTGATATGGGCGCGGTAATCCTCGTACTTCGCCTTCGCTTCGGCCTCGGTGCGGCCGAGGATCACCGTGAACATGCTGAACATCAATATCTCGCGCGGATCGCGCCCGAGCTCGGCCGCGAGCTCGCGGATCGCCTTCACCCGCGGCGCGATCACCTTGGCCGACGGTCCTGACATGAACACGCACTCGGCGTGTTGCGCGGCGAACTGCCGGCCGCGCGGCGAGGTACCGGCCTGGTAGAGCACGGGCGTGCGCTGCGGCGACGGCTCGCTCAAATGGATGGCATTGAGCCGGTAGTTCGCGCCTTCGTGCGTAACACGATGCACCTTAGCCGGATCGGTGAAGATGCCGCGCACGCGGTCGCGCACCGCCGCATCATCCTCCCAGCTGCCTTCCCAGAGCTTGTAGACCACCTCCATATATTCGTCAGCGATATCGTAGCGGTCGTCATGCGCAGTCTGCTTGTCGCGGCCCGCGCCGCGCGCGGCGCTGTCGAGATAGCCGGTCACCACATTCCAGCCGATGCGGCCGTCGGTGAGATGATCCAGCGTCGACATTCGCCGCGCAAACGTATAGGGCGGCTCGAAGGACAGATTGCTGGTGACGCCGAAGCCGAGATTTTTGGTCACCGCGGCCATCGCCGATATCAGAAGCAACGGCTCGTTGGCCGGCGTCTGCGTCGCATGACGCAGTGCGGCATCGGGGCTGTTGCCATAGACGTCATAGACCCCGAGCACGTCGGCCAGAAACAGCCCGTCGAACCGGCCGCGCTCCAGCGCCTTCGCGAGATCAATCCAATAGGGCAGGCGGTTGTATTCGGCGGTGCGGTCGCGCGGATGCGTCCACAGCCCCGGCGATTGATGCGCAACGCAGTTCATGGCAAAGGCGTTGAGCTGGATTTGTTTGGACATGAAAATCTGCCGGAACCGTAAGACAAAGACGGGGGCGAAATTGGTGTAGGCTGGCCCCTTTAGCAAGGCAAATCTGGCACGCGAATTGCTGTTAACTGGCGCCGCCGTCAGTTGCTACGGTTGTCCTACCGAATGAGCTGAGCAAGAGAAGATATGACCAGAACCGACGCCATCGCCCATGCCCAGGAGCAGCTTCGCTCCGGGGCCTTTCTGCGCGAGCTCGATCGCCGTGTGGCCTATCCGACCGAGAGCCAGAATGCGAACCGGCGCGATGTGCTGCGGGCCTATCTCGAGAAGGAGCTGATCCCGGCCTTTGCCGAGCTCGATTTCGAAAGCCGGGTGGTGGAATCTCCCAGCGGCAAGTCGCCTTTCCTGGTCGCGCAGCATATCGAGCGCGCGGACGCACCGACCGTGCTGACCTATGGCCATGGCGATGTCGTCGATGGCATGGCCGGCGAGTGGCGCGACGGCCTCAATCCGTTCCAGACCACGCAGGTCGGCAATCGCGTCTATGGCCGCGGCACCGCCGACAACAAGGGCCAGCACTCGATCAATCTCGCGGCCCTTCGCGCGGTGCGCGCCGCGCGTGGCGGCAAGCTCGGCTTCAATGCCAAGTTCATCATCGAGATGGGCGAGGAGATCGCCTCGCCCGATCTCAACGCCGTCTGCACATCGCTGAAGGACGAGCTGAAGGCCGACCTCTTGATCGCCTCCGATGGGCCGCGATTGTCGGCGGAGCGGCCGACGCTGTTCCTGGGCTGCCGCGGCGGCTACCGCATCCACCTCGACGTGAATTTGCGCGAGGGCGGCCATCACTCCGGCAATTGGGGCGGCGTGCTCGCCAATCCCGCGACGATCCTGTGCAACGCGATCGCGACACTGGTCGACGGACGCGGGCGGCTGGCGATGGAGAGCCTGAAGCCGCCGCGGCTCACCAACCAGATCCGCAGCTGGCTCGCCGACGTCAAGGTCGAGCCCACGGCCGACGAGCCGTCGCTATCGGAGAATTGGGGCGAGGACGGCTTGTCGCCGGCCGAGCGGCTCTATGCCTGGAATACGCTGGAGGTGCTGGCGATCTCCGCAGGCAATGTCGACAACGTCGCCAATGCGATCCCGGGCCGCGCCCGCGCCATACTGCAGCTGCGCTTCGTCGTGGGGACAAAAATCGATAACCTGATCGAGGCTGTCAGCGACCATCTGCACGCCAATGGCTTTCCGATGATCACGGTGTCGGGCGCGCAGCGCTTTGCGGCCTCGCGCACCGATTTCGACAGCCCGTGGATCAAATGGGCGGCGGATTCCGTGCGAGAGACTACCGGAAAGCCGCCCGCTGTGCTGCCGAATTTCGGCGGCTCACTGCCGAACGACGTGTTCTCCGAGACGCTCGGGCTGCCGACGATCTGGGTGCCACACAGCTATCCCGGCTGCTCGCAGCATGCGCCCGATGAGCACATCTTGCTCTCCGTGACGGAAGAGGCGCTCGGCATCATGGCGGGCCTGTTCTGGGATCTTGGCGAATTGCCGGGTCCGCTGGCAAAGAGCGCTTGATCATGGCGCTCGCCGGGTTGCGCGTCGATGGGGGCTGGTCCAAAGACCCGAGCCGCCCGGCGTTACCGCCGAAAGTCACATTTCTTAATTGGCCCGGTTTGTGCAAGCATCCGGGCAATCCAAAAAGGGGGAGTCCCACCATGAAACATCTCAATATTCTGGGCCTTGCGGTCGCTGCCAGCCTCTGCGCAGGCACGGCTTATGCCGAAGACCTGTCCGGCACGCTCAAGAGCATCAAGGACTCGGGCAGCATCACGCTTGGCTATCGCGAATCTTCGATTCCGTTTTCCTATCTCGACGACAACCAGAAGCCGATCGGCTTTGCCATGGACATCTGCTACAGAATCGTCGATGCCGTGAAGAAGGAGCTCAAGCTCGACAAGCTCGACGTCAAGCTTGAGCCGGTGACCTCGTCCAACCGCATCCCGCTGCTCGCCAACGGCACCATCGATCTCGAGTGCGGCTCGACCACCAACAATGCCGAGCGCGAAAAGCAGGTCGCCTTCACCAACACGCATTTTCTCACCGCAAGCCGTTATGTCTTCAAGAAGACGAGCGGCCTGAAGTCGATCGATGACCTCAAGGGCAAGTCGGTGGTCTCCACCGCCGGCACCACCAACATCAAGCAGCTGACCGAAGCCAACGCGTCGCGCAATCTCGGTGCCAACATCATTCCAGCGAAGGATCACGCTGAGGCGTTCCTGATGGTGGAGACCGATCGTGCGGTGGCCTTCGTGATGGACGACATCCTGCTGGCGAGCCTGGTGGCGAGCTCAAAGGATCCGTCGGCTTACGTCATCTCCAAGGACGCGTTCTCCACACCCGAGCCCTACGGCATCATGCTGCGCAAGGACGATCCGGCGTTCAAGAAGGTGGTCGATGCGGCGACTGCTGCGCTTTACACGTCGGGTGAAGGGCAGAAGCTCTACGACAAGTGGTTCATGTCCAAGATCCCGCCAAAGGGGTTGAACCTCAACACCCCGATCTCGCCGGAGCTGAAGGCCGAATTCGCCAAGCCTTCGGACTCGCCGGATCCGGCGTCGTACAAGGCGATGTGAAGACAAGATTTGGTGCCGCGGACGCGGTCCACCTCTCCCATAGGGAGAGGTCGGATCGCATCGCAAGATGCGATCCGGGTGAGGGGTCACGGTCCCTCGACAGAGCTGCGGCCCCTCACCCGGATTGCGCCGGACGATGCTGCGCACCGCCGGGAGCAATCCGACCTCTCCGCTGGGGAGAGGTGGATCGAGACCGCGGCAACCACCTGATCGAGGCAGAAAGCTCCCGTGACCTATCACTGGAACTGGCACATTTTCTTCGAGCCGAACCCGACCGGCGGCGGCACCTATCTCGACATGCTGTTGTCGGGACTGTGGCTGACGATATTGACGTCGCTCTGCGCCTGGATCATCGCGCTGCTGATGGGTTCTTTCATCGGCGTGATGCGCACGCTGCCGTCGAAGACCGCGAACCTGATCGGTTTTTGCTATGTGGAATTCTTCCGCAACATGCCGCTCCTGGTGCAGATCTTCCTCTGGTTCTTCGTGCTGCCGGAGTTGCTGCCGAACGCGTGGGGACTGTGGCTGAAGCAGCTGCCGCATGCGCCGTTCTACACCTCGGCAATCGGCATTGGCCTCTTCATGTCGGCGCGCGTCGCCGAGCAGCTCCGCGCCGGCATCTCCTCCCTGCCACGCGGCCAGAAGCAGGCGGCGACTGCGCTCGGGCTGACCACCACGCAGGTCTATATTTATGTCCTGCTGCCGATCGCCTATCGCATCATCCTGCCGCCGCTGACGTCGGAATTTCTCAACACCATCAAGAATACCGCCGTCGCCATCACCATCGGCCTCCTGGAATTGACCGGCGAGGCGCGCTCAATGCAGGAGTTCTCCTTCCAGGTGTTCGAGTCCTATACCGCCGCGACCGTGATGTATCTTGCAATCAACGTCGTCGTCGTTACCGCCATGCGCCTGATCGAGCGGCGGGTCGCGATCCCCGGCTACATCGCGGGGAAATGAGCATGTTCGCCAATTTCGATTTCGACGTCATCCGCCGCGCGCTGCCCTATCTGTTCTACGAGGGCATGACGTTCACGCTGACGCTGACGGCGCTGTCCGCGATCGGCGGCATCGTGCTGGGCACGCTGATTGCGTTGATGCGGTTGTCCGGCTCGTGGCTACTCGGGTGGGCCGCCGCGCTCTATGTCGACTTCATCCGCTCGCTGCCGCTGGTGCTGGTGATCTTCTGGTTCTATTTCCTGGTGCCCTATATCGGGCAGTGGATCACGGGATCGCCGCGGCCGATCAAGGTCGGCGCCTTCGCCTCCTCGCTGATCACCTTCATCATGTTCGAGGCGGCGTATTTCTCGGAGATCATGCGCGCGGGCATCCAGTCGATCTCGCGCGGCCAGCCAGCGGCCGCGCAGGCGCTGGGGCTGACCTACAGCCAGACCATGCGTTACGTCGTGCTGCCGCAGGCCTTCCGTAACATGTTGCCGGTGCTGCTCACCCAGACCATCGTGCTGTTCCAGGACACCTCGCTGGTCTATGTGGTGTCGATCCCCGACTTCCTCGGGGCTGCCAGCATCGTCGGCCAGCGCGACGGGCGGCTGGTCGAGATGTACCTGTTCGCAGCCATCGTCTATTTCGCCATTTCCTCCGTCGCGTCCTTTGGCGTCCGCCGCCTGCAGGCGCGCATCGCCATTGTCCGATAAGCGAGACCGCATGATCGAGATCAGCCACGTCAGCAAATGGTACACGCCGATCTTCCAGGCGCTGAAGGATTGCACCACCAGCGTCGCGAAAGGCGAGGTCGTGGTGGTGTGCGGCCCCTCGGGCTCGGGCAAGTCGACGCTGATCAAATGCGTCAATGCGCTGGAGCCGTTTCAGGAGGGCAGCATTTCCATTGACGGCATCAGTGTCAACGACCGCAAGACCAACCTCCCGAAGCTGCGCGCCCGCGTCGGCATGGTGTTCCAGCATTTCGAGCTGTTTCCGCATCTGCGCATCATCGAGAATCTGTGCCTGGCGCAGGAGAAGGTGCTGGGCCGCAAGCATGACGAGGCGGTGGCCAAGGGCATGAAGCTGCTGGAGCGCGTCGGGCTGAAGGATCATGCCACGAAATTTCCGGCCGAGCTGTCCGGCGGCCAGCAGCAGCGCGTGGCGATTGCGCGGGCGCTCGCCATGGATCCGATCGCCATGCTGTTCGACGAGCCGACCTCCGCGCTCGATCCCGAGATGATCAGCGAAGTCTTGGACGTCATGGTCGATCTCGCCCGCGAGGGCATGACCATGATGGTGGTGACCCATGAGATGGGCTTTGCCCGCAAGGTCGCCCACCGCGTGATCTTCATGGACCGCGGCGAGATCGTCGAGGACGCGCCGAAGGAGGATTTCTTCGGCAAGCCCCGCAGCGACCGCGCGCAGAAATTCCTGTCGAAGATCCTGTCGCATTGACCTGCGTCGTCATTCCGGGCGCCTCGAAGAGGCGAGCCCGGAATCTCGAGATTCCGGGTTCGGTGCTGCGCACCGCCCCGGAATGACGGAGCAAGGGTTTATTCGGCCGGATGATTGTTCTATACGGTACCGCAACGCGGCTTTAGCTCCCTGCAAGGAGACATCACTTGGACTCGATTGCTTACGTCAACGGATCCTTCGTCCCTCTCTCCGAGGCCAAGGTGTCCATCCTCGACCGCGGCTTCCTGTTTGCCGACGGCATCTACGAGGTCGCGGCCGTGCTGGACGGCAAGCTGGTCGACAACGCCTCGCACTTGGCGCGGCTGAAGCGCTCGGTCGGCGAGATTGCGCTGGAGCTGCCGGAGAGCCTGGAGCGGATCGAGCAGATCCAGAAGGAGCTGGTCGCGCGCAACAAGCTGGAGAGCGGGCTGGTCTATCTGGAGGTGACGCGCGGCGCCGATACCAGCCGTGACTTCGCTTTTCCGAAGGGTGTCAAGCCGACGCTGGTGATGTTCACCTCCGTCAAGGACATCATCAACGCGCCATCAGCCAAATCAGGCATTGCGGTGATCACCGTCCCCGACATCCGCTGGGAGCGGCGCGACATCAAGAGCGTCGCGCTGCTGGCGCAGGTGCTGGCCAAGCAGGCGGCTGCGGCGGCCGGCGCCGGCGAAGCCTGGATGATCGAGGACGGCAAGGTCACTGAAGGCGGCTCGTCCTCCGCCTTCATCGTGACCCAAGACGATGTGCTGGTGACCCGGCAGAACGGCAGCGAGATCCTGCCCGGCTGTACCCGCAAGGCCGTGGTGCAACTCGCCGAGGAGCGCCAGCTCCGCGTCGAGGAGCGAGCCTTTACAATCGCCGAAGCGCTGGCCGCCAAGGAAGCCTTCATCACCAGCGCCTCGTCCTTCGTGCAGCCGGTGGTCTCCATCGACGGCAAGCTGATCGCGAATGGCAAGCCCGGACCGATGGCGACGCGGCTGCGTGAGATCTACGTCGATTTCGCCCGCGCGACCGCGGTGTGATCCGTCGCTTGTCGCGGCTTTCCCCTCACGCAAGCGCCGTGACGTCGACCACGGCCTGTGCGAAGGCCTGCGGCGCCTCCTGGGGCAGGTTGTGGCCGATGCCGCCCTTGATGTCGCGGTGCTCATATTTGCCGGAGAACTTCTTGGCATAGGCCGCGGGCGGCGGATGCGGCGCGCCATTGGCATCGCCTTCCATGGTGATCGTCGGAACTGAGATCGCAGGCGCTGCCGCGATGATCTTGTCGAGATCGGCATAGCGCGGCTCGCTTTCGGCCAGTGCCATCCGCCACCGGTAATTATGGATCACGATCGCGACATGATCGGGGTTTTCGAACGACTTCGCGCTGCGGTCGAAGGTCGCGTCATCGAACTTCCATTGCGGCGAGGCGAGCTGCCAGATCAGCTTTGAGAAGTCGTGGCGATATTTGTCATAGCCTTCCCGGCCACGCTCGGTCGCGAAATAGAACTGGTACCACCATTGCAGTTCGGCCGAAGGTGGCAGCGGCATCTTGCCGGACTCCTGGCTCGAGATCAGATAGCCCGAAACCGAAACCATGGCCTTGCAGCGCGCCGGGTACGCCGCGGCAATGATGTTCGCGGTCCGCGCGCCCCAATCGAAACCGGCCAGCGTCGCTTTTTCGATCTTCAGCGCGTCCATCAGGGCGACGATATCGGCGGCGACCGCCGCGGGCTGGCCGTTGCGGAAGGTGTCGGTCGACAGGAAGCGCGTCGTGCCATAGCCGCGCAGATAGGGCACGATGACACGAAAGCCGGCCTGCGCAAGCAGCGGCGTCACATCGACGAAGCTGTAGATGTCGTAGGGCCAGCCGTGCAGCAGAATGACGGCGGGGCCGTCGGCCGGGCCGGCCTCGGCATAGCCGATGTCGAGCAGCTCGGCGTTGATCTGCTTCAGCGGCGCGAAGGAAGTGTTGGTTCCTGGCTTGATCGCGGGCAGCGCCGGCTTCGCCGTGCCTTGTGCGCCCGCCGCGCTGACTGCCGCGAATGTCGCCGCGGCACCCCCTAGAAGATTCCGCCGGCGATAGTTGATGTCCTCGGACATGTCGCTCTCTCCTTGATTTCGTCCCGGCGCGGCTCGCGTGCCGCTTGCTACGGGGAGCGCGCAGACCACAGTCCCAGCCTATGCCACGCGCTTTCAGAATGCCTGGATTTGCGCGTTGGAACGCGCTGATTTTCGCGGCAAGGCAAATGGCCCAGGCGCCTCATCGGGTCTGTATGGGTCAGAAAGGTTGCCGAACTGCGCTATTTTCGACGCCCGAGCGATGGAGCGCAGGTACAGGGCGGATTGGCGGAGCGTAATCCGCCCTCAGGCGCGCCGCAGCCGGCGCGGGGGCCCCTTTGCTTGGAGATATCCTCCCGCACCGCGCTTGGCCTCTCAACTCGCTTGGGATTACGCCAACGCGAATCCACGCTGGAGCCTCGTCTATTGCTTCCAGCCAAAGCTCTGCATGAACGACGGTTGCTCGGCATTCTGCAAGGGCTGTTGCAGTGCGAGGGCATCCTGGATCGGCGCAGCCTGTCTCCGTGCGGCCTGCTTGTGCTGGCTCTTTGTTCTGGGCTTCTGAACATGCGGCATCTCGGCGCGCGCATTTCGCAGGGAGCTGGTCGTCCCATGTCTCTGCGCGGGCTCCTCTGGGGTTGGTTGATCTCGAGCAATTTGCACTGGAGCCGCCTCTGCGGGCCGTACGGACTCATCCGCCTCTGCCTGCTCCTGCCGCTGTGCGTCTTGCCTGGCCGCCCAGGCCTGGAATTGCTCCAACAGCGCTCCGGATGATGTCTCATTGTTTCCTGGCCGCGCCTGATTGCTCAGTTCGGCCAGTGCAGCCAATTGCTCGTGGGTTAGCGCGGCTCCGGCAGCTGGCGCGGAAGACCGTGCGTCGGCTGATGATTGGACAGGAGGAGCGTCGGCGGCTGACCGAGTCCCAAGTGAGCCTTGTTTGTCGCTCAGCGAAGCCGTGGCGTCTGCCAAGACCCTCACCGGATGTCCGAGCGTCACCGCAAGCACGATCCCGCTGACCGCCACCGCCACAGTGATGATGCTCGCCCTGATCAATCCGGACGTGTCCCGCAGCTCGCGTTCAAACGTGCTCGGCTGCTCGTATTCGTCGTAGCCGTACTCGTCATATTCGTGCTCAGCCGCACGAGGAGCGAGAAAGGAGGGCAAGGGATAGTCCGGCATCGTGGAAGCCTCCGCTGGCTGCTCTTGCCGACTATCCCCGCTGTCGAGGTCCAAAAAGCGGAGAAATCTTGATTTCACTTGGGCCGCGGAACCCGCATGAATGTGCGGGCCGGCAGCGCATCTTGATCGATCCACGGCCATTCGATCGGTTCCGACAAGGGTTGCGCAATCCGGTCGAACGGCGGCCCGACGGCCAGCGGCTGCTGCGCCGGATCTGCAAACAACAGCGGCCAGAAGGCAGGCCGCTCGACAACAAGCAGGGCTCGCAGCCTTTGCTTAAGCGGCGCGAATACCGGAGAGGAAGCTCGTCACATCGGCCCTGAGCCGCTCGGCCTCTTGCGACAAGGTGGCGGCGGCGCTGAGCACATTGGCGGAGATTTGCTCGGTCTCGGCGGCGGCGCGGCGCGCCGCGCCGACATTGCTGGAGACCTGCCTCGTGCCGTTGGCGGCCTGCTGGACGTTGCGGGCGATCTCTTGCGTCGCCGCGCCCTGCTGCTCGACCGCCGCGGCAATGGCCGAGGCGATCTCGGAGAGCTTCTCGATCGTGCCGCCGATTCCCTTGATCGCGTTGACCGACTCCTCCGTGGCCGCCTGGATCCCGGCCACCTGTTGGCCGATTTCGCCGGTGGCTTTCGCGGTCTGCTCGGCAAGCGCCTTCACTTCCGATGCGACCACGGCAAATCCGCGGCCAAATTCGCCGGCACGGGCCGCCTCGATCGTCGCATTGAGCGCCAGGAGATTGGTTTGGCCGGCAATGGTGTTGATCAATTCCACGACATCGCCGATGCGGCTTGCCGCCTTCGACAGTTCACTGACCCGATCGTTGGTGGCCCGCGCCTGATCGACAGCGCCGCTCGCCATCCGCGCCGAATCCTGTACCTGGCGGCTGATCTCGCTGACCGAGGACGCCATCTCCTCGGTGGCGGAAGCCACCGTGCCGACATTGGCGCTGGTCTGCTCGGCAGCGGCGCTGGCCAGTGACGCCTCGCCGCCGGCGGTCGAGGCGACGGACGACATTGCTTTGGCCGAGGCCTCCATCTCGGTGGCGGAAGCGGCAATGCCGTCGATCACGGCCTTGAACGAGGTCTCGAACCCGCCGGCGAGATCGCGCATCGCGCGCTGGCGTTCAGCGACCGTCTCGGCCTTCAGCCGGTCCTGCTCGGCGGCGAGCCGGGTCGCTTCGGCTGAGCGCTCCTTCAGCACCACGACAGCCTGGGCCATGGTGCCGATCTCGTCGCGCCGCTCGGCGCCGGGAATTGCGACCGCAAGATCGCCGTCGGCGAGCCGGTGGGTGGCTTCGGTCAAACGCACGATCGGGCGGGTGATGCGGCGGCCGAGCCAGAATGCGAGGGCGAAAGTCACTAGCGCAACGGCCGCCACGATGCCCACCGTATTGAGTGCGTTGTTCCAGGTCGCCTGATCGACCTCGTCGAGATAGACACCGGAGCCGACCACCCATTTCCAGCGGGGTGTCAGCAGCGAGTAGGTCGCCTTGCGCACCGGCGGCGTGTTCGGCTGCTTGGGCCAGAAGTAATAATTGAAGCCGCCGCCATCCTCAGCCTTCGTGATCATGTCGCGCGAGAAATAGGCGCCGGCGCTATCCTTGTTGTCGTACGATTTGGCGCCTTCCCGGTCGGGGAAGAGCCCATTGATGGTGATGACGCCGTCCTCGCGCCGCGCCATGACATATTCGCTGCCATCGTAGCGAATGGCGCGGAGCGCCACCTTGGCAGCCTCCTGCGCCTGGTCGTCGGTCATTTCGCCTCTGGCCGCCTTCGCCTCATAGGCCTCGACGATCTTGCTCGCCGCCTCGGCCACTGCGCGCGCCCGCGCCTGGTGCTCGGTCAGCGTGATATCGGCGATGGTACGCACCGAGGCCGCGCCGGCCAGAATCAAGGCCGCAAGCGCCACGACCGGAATCAGCAGGACGCGGCCGTTGATGCTGTGAAAGGGGTTGCGCATGACCGCTCCTTCGGGCGCATCCGCTCAGCGCGCCGCGGGTACAAGAGGCACAACTAGGAATAATTCGCTAACGTAAACGAGTAGCTAAGGTCGCGGTCGAATACGCAAACTCGTTTGCACTTTTTTGAGCACGCCTGCACCGTCTCGAACCATGAAGGCCGCCTCATATCGCCTGCTGTTTGGAACCTGACCGAATGTCTCCCCGCATCGTCGGCGAAGGCCCGAGACCCATACCGCGGGGTCATCAATCGCACTCGGTGGCAGACGATCTTCGCAACACGGCACCCTCGGCTTATGAGTCCCGGCCCCCCGTGCGCATTGCGCACCAGGCCGGGACGACCATGGAGCGGCCTGGCTGGCTTACGCCGCGCTCACCGCCTTCGCCTTCACCGGCGGCATGGCGCGGAACGAGATCGCGAGGCGGTTCCAGGCGTTGATGGTTGCGATCAGCATCGTGAGGTTGACGGTCTCGGCCTCGGAGAAATGCGCACGAACCTCCTGATAGACATCCTCAGGCGCGTGGGTGTCGGATATCAGCGTCACCGCCTCCGTCCAGGCGAGCGCCGCGCGCTCGCGATCGGTGTAGGCGGGCGCCTCGCGCCAGGCGTTCAACAGATAGAGCCGCTGCTCGGTCTCGCCGTGCTTGCGCGCGTCCTGGGTGTGCATGTTGATGCAATAGGCGCAGCCGTTGATTTGCGAGGCTCGCGTCTTGACCAGTTCGATCAGCGACTGCTCGAGGCCGCTCGACGTCACCTGGTTCTCGAGCGCCATCAGCGCATTTATGGTCTCGGGCGCGGCTTGAAAGAAGTTCATGCGAGGTTTCATGGTCGTCTCTCCTTGCTTGGGGATTTCAGAGATCTTAGTGGGCACCGCCGGCACTCACGTGATCCGGCTTCTTCAGGAGCAGTCCGGCGATCAGCGCGACGATCAGCGCGACACCAAGCAGATAGAAGGTGTCGCTGAAGGCGAGGATGAAGGCCTGCTTCTGCACGACGTGGCCGACCGCAACATAGGCGCGATTGAGGGCATCCGCAGGATTGGCAACGCCGTGGTTCATGAAATATTGCGTGAGCTGGTCGAGCCGGCTGCGCGTTGCCTGTTCGAACAGCGACACCGACTGCATCAGCACGTTGGAGTGATACTGTTCCCGCTTGGTGAGGAAGGTCTGCAGCAGCGCAATGCCGACGGCACCGCCGAGGTTCCGCATCATGTTGAACAGGCCCGAGGCGGAACCTGCATTCTCCGCTTCGATGCCGGCGGTCGCCACCGCAGACAGCGGCGTCATCACCAGCGCCTGGCCGATCGCGCGCACCACGTTGGGCCAGAACAGCTGGTCGGTGCCGTAGTCGGCGGTCATGAAAATGTTCATGAAGTTGGACGCCGAGAACAGTGCAAAGCCTGTCGCGATCAGGATGCGCGGGTCGAAGCGCTGCATCAGCCGCGGCACCAGCGGGATCAGCAGCAGTTGCGGCAAGCCGGTCCAGGCCAGCACCATGCCGATCTGCTCGGCGTTGTAGCCCTGCACGCGCGACAGATATTGCGGCAGGATGAAAACCGAGCCGTACAACGCGACCCCGAGCAGGAAATTGGCGAGCATGCCGAAGCCGAAATTGCGGCGCACCAGCAGGCGCAGGTTCAACAGCGGCTTCTTCGTCGTCAGCTCGATCACGAAAAACAGTGCGAGGGCGACGGTGGCGATGATCGAGAGGCGGACGATGAAGGGCGAGCCGAACCAATCGTCCTTGTTGCCTTCCTCCAGCACGGTCTGCAGTGCGGAGAGACCGATCGCCATGGTGATGATGCCCGGCCAGTCGCCTTCGCGCAGCAGATGGAGCTTCATCGGCTTTGCTTCCAGCGAGACAAACAGCATGGCGACCATCACCGCGCCGGGCGCGAGGTTGACATAGAAGATGTACTGCCAGCCCCAGTTCTCGGTCAGATAGCCGCCGATGGTCGGGCCGATTGCGGGCGCAAAGGTTGCCGACACCGCGAACAGCGCAAGCCCGATCGGCTGCTTCGCCTTCGGCAGCAGCGTGATGATCAGCACGAACGCCATCGGGATCAGCACGCCGCCCGTGAACCCCTGCACGGCGCGGATCGCGATCATCTGCGGCAGGTCCTGTGCCAGCGCACACGCCGCCGAGAACACCAGGAACAGCACGGCATTGGTCAGGAGATACACGCGGACCGAGAACACCTGGGCGAGCCAGCCGCTCAAGGGGATCACGACGATCTCGGCGATCAGATAGGAGGTCGAGATCCAGCCGCCATCATCGATGCCCGCGCCGATGGCGCCCTGCACGTCGGCGAGCGAGGCATTCACGATCTGGATGTTGAGCACCGCCATGAACGCACCGAGCGTGGCGCCAAGCACGGCGATCCAGGTTTTGACGGAGACCTGAGTGCTTGGGGCCGTTTCGGCTGCCGCGGGCTGAGTGGCGCCGGCTGGGCGGGATGTTGCGAGGGTCGCTTGGAGCGCAGTCACGGCGTGTCTCCTCTCGTACTCACGAGGAAGATGAATGGGATCGATGCTTTTGATAATGGGACGAAGAGTGGAAGGATTATCCGGCGGCGATTGAAGATGTGCCGCCGGAGTCCCTGCTGTAGCTCAGCTGCCGTGCTCGGTCAGCGCCGGACCAGCGGCGAGCTGGCTGTGGTGCTCGCGCTCGGCAAGCACGGTAGCCTTGGTGTCGATGGTCGGCTCGGCCGACATGCCGGGACGCAACAGGCCGGTCAGGCTTTGGTCATCCAGCACGATCTTCACGGGCACGCGCTGCACGATCTTGGTGAAATTGCCGGTGGCGTTATCGGGCGGCAGCAGCGCAAATTCGAGGCCGCTTGCCGGCGACAGGCTGTCGACATGGCCGTGCAGCTTGCGTCCAGGGAAACTGTCGACCACGAGCTCGACCGGCTGGCCGTTGCGCACATGGGTGAGCTGGGTCTCCTTGTAGTTTGCCACGATGTACACGGCCTCCAGCGGCACCACCGCCATCAGCTGCGTGCCCGCCTGGACATACTGCCCGACCCGCAAGGTGCGCGCGCCGACCGTGCCGTCGACCGGCGCGGTGATCCTGGTGTAGGACAGGTTCAGCGCCGCCTGCTGCTCGACCGCACGTGCATGCGCAAGCTGGGCGACCGCCTGCGCGCGCTGGCTGTCGAGCACCTCGAGCTTCTTGCGGGCCGCGACCAATGCCGCCTTGCCCTGCTGCAATTGTGCGTCGCTGGCGCGCAAGGCCGCATCGGTCTGCTGGGCACGCTGGACCGTGCCGGAGCCGGTCTTCATCAGATCGTCATAACGGGTGCGTTCCTGCTGGGCGAATTTCTGGTTGGCCTCAGCCGCCTCGACCTCGGCCGCCTGCTGCGCGATGACCGGCTGCTGCAGCTCGATCTGGGCATCGAGGTTGTGCACGGCGGCCTCCGAAGCCGCGACATCGGCATGGGCCTGATCCAGCGCGGTGCGGAAATCGCGGTCGTCGATGCGCGCCAGAAGCTGGCCGGCCTTGACCGGCTGGTTGTCCGTCACCGCGACTTCGGCGATGTAGCCGGAGACCTTCGGCGCGATGATGGTGGAATCGGCCTTCACATAGGCATCGTCGGTCGTCTCGAGATAGCGGCCGGTCGTGACGTAGCCGTAGCCGAGGTCAGCGGCAACCGCGATGCCGGCTGTCAACGCCAGCACGAGGCCCGCGCGCTTGATCCCCCGCCGGGACAGGCGCAAGCCGGTTTTTTCTTGTTGTTCAGCGACATAGGACAGGCTCGACATGGCAACCTCCGAACACCTCGGACGCCGGCCCAAGACGGGTCATGGCGTCGTTCGGGCGCCAACATGCGATGTCCTTCCTCAACTGATAATCTCCCAAAAAATGGATACATTATCCACGCAGAGAGAATAATCGGAGCGGCGCCAATGGATCGGCTGACCAGCCTCACAGCGTTTGTCCAGGTTGTTGACGCCGGCGGCTTTTCGGCCGCCGGTCGCAAGCTCAACATGTCCACCACCATGGTGAGCAACCACATCCAGGCGCTGGAGGAGCGGCTCGGGGTGCGGCTGCTCAACCGCACCACGCGCAAGGTCAGCGTGACCGAGATCGGCCGCGCCTATTACGACCGCGCCACGCAGATCCTCGCCGACCTCGAACAAGCCGACGATATCGCCACCGCCCAGCAATCGACCCCGCGCGGGACGCTGCGGGTTCACACCGCGACGCATATGGTGCCGTTGATCGCGCCGGTGGTTGCGCAGTTCCTGGCAAGCTATCCCGAGGTTAAGGTCGACCTTCGCATGGGCGAAGCCAACGTCGATCTGATCGAGGAGGGGCTCGACATCGCGCTTCGGATGACGCCGCCGCCGGACTCCAGCCTGATCGTCCGCAAGCTCGCGACCTGGCGCCACGTGCTGTGCTGCTCGCATGGCTATCTGGACAAGCATGGCAGGCCCGAGCAGCTCGCCGATCTCGCCGACCGCGATTGCATTCGTCACGTCCTGTACCCGTTCGGCGACGATTGGCAGTTCGTGGACCGCAAGGGCGCGCCGGCCTCGGTGCGGGTCGGCGGCCGGCTCGTCACCAACAGCGGCGAGGCGCTGCGCATCGCCGCGCTTCACGGTGTCGGCATTTGCCTCGCCGCGGGCTTTCTGGTCCAGGACGATCTGGAGACCGGCCGTCTGGTGCGGCTCTTGCCGGAATACCGGACGGTCGAGCTCTCGATGAACGCGGTCTATCAGCATCGCCACCATTTGTCGGCCAAGGTCAGAACTTTCATCGACATGCTGGTGCATCACAGTTCCGAGCAGCAGAAGCTCATCAATCCATATTCGTGATGACAGGTTTTGCCGCCCTGGAAGAACGGCTCGTGCAGCCAAAGCGGTGAGATGGGGATCGCTCGATCGCTGCGCCGGACCCCGCTGCTTGCGCGGCGGCATGGATCGCGCAAGCCGCGGGTCGCAGCGTTGCGGTGCGATCCGAGCAAGATCACGCGAGACGCTCCTTCAGTCGCTCAACCTCCGCCTTCGCCCTGGGGATCGCGGCCTCCTTCACCGGACCATAGCCGCGGATCTCCAGGGGCGCGCGAGCGATCGCGACCAGATCGGGGAGGGTCCTGGCACTGAGCTTTGCCAGGACCATGTCGATCTCGCGCTCATACCAGCGGATCAATTCGCGCTCGCCACGCCGCTCGGCGGTGTAGCCGAATGGATCGAATGCCGTGCCGCGCAGGAATTTCAATCGCGCCAACAACTTCATCGGCGCCTGCAGCCAGGGCCCGAACGCGCGCTTGCGCGGCCTGCCGCGCGCGTCCTTGCTCGAAGCCAGCAGCGGCGGAGCGAGATGGTAGGTCACCTTGAATTCGCCCTCGAACTGCCGCTTCAGTTCATCCAGGAAGCCGCTTTCCATGTGCAGCCGCGCCACCTCATACTCGTCCTTGTAGGCCATGAGCTTGAACAGCGATCGTGCGACCGCGTCGGTCAGCTTTTCACTGCCGAACGCCGCTTCCGCGCTCCGCACCCGCGCAATTGTCGCCTCGTAACGTGCAGCATAGGCGCGGTCTTGATACTGCGCCAGGAATGCGCTGCGCCGCGCGATCATCTGATCAAGCGTCTCGGCTGCAGGCTCGCTGCGCGGTCCCTTGGGCAGAAAGGCCGGATCTGCACAAGCGATGCGGCCCCACGCAAAGGCCTGCTTGTTGCTGATGACAGCGACGCCGTTGAGCTCGATTGCGCGCTCGATCGCCGCAAGCGAGACCGGCGCCAGCCCCTGCTGCCAGGCGAAGCCGAGCATCAGCATGTTGGCGTAGACGGAATCGCCGAGCAGCTCCTCGGCCAGCGTATTTGCATTGATCGTTGTGAGATGATCGGCGCCGACAACGCGTGCGATCGCAGCCACGCGCGCGCTGCTGGCGAGGTCTGCATCACGGAAGCGCACCACGTCGCCGGTTGGCATTTCCGCAGTGTTGACGGCGGCGCGCGTGCCGTTGCGGTAGGTGCCGGAGGCCTTGGCCGATGAGCTGACCACGAGATCACAGCCGATCAGCGCGTCCGCCGAGCCCTGGTCGATCCGCACCTGATGCAACTGGTCCGGTGTGGCGGCGAGCCGCAGATAGCTCAGCACTGGGCCGAATTTTTGCGCGAAGCCGGTGAAGTCCAGCACCGAGACGCCGCGGCCCTCCAGATGCGCCGCCATGGCGATCAGCGCGCCGACGGTGATGACGCCGGTGCCGCCGACGCCGGTGACCAGGAGATCGTAGGGACGGTCGAGCATCGCCGGTGCAGGCAAAGGCAGAGTCGCGGAGCGGGTGAGCGGATCAATGTCGGATGCAGCCTTGGCGCGGCGCTTGCCGCCTTCGACGGTCACAAAACTCGGGCAGAAGCCGTTGAGACAGGAAAAATCCTTGTTGCAGGTGGAGAGATTGATCTTGCGCTTGCGCCCGAACGGGGTCTCCTTCGGCTCGACACTCAGACAGTTCGATTCCACCGAGCAGTCGCCGCAGCCTTCGCAGACGAGATCGTTGATGTAGGCAAACCGCGCGGGGTCAGCCATCTGGCCGCGCTTGCGGCGGCGCCGCTTTTCGGTGGCACAGGTCTGCTCGTAAATCAGCACCGTGACGCCTTCGATCTCGCGCAGCTCGCGCTGCACGGCATCGAGCTCGTCGCGCGGATGGATGGTGACGCCTGCCGGGAAATCCCTCGCCTCGAATTGTTCCGGATGGTCCGAGACCAGCGCGATGCGCGAGACGCCCTCGGCGCGGACGCTGTGGGCGATGGCGTGCACGCTGACCGGGCCATCGACCGGCTGGCCGCCGGTCATCGCGACGGCGTCGTTGAACAGGATCTTGTAGGTGATATTGGCCTTGGCCGCGATCGCCTGGCGAATCGCCATCGAGCCGGAGTGATAATAAGTGCCTTCGCCAAGATTCTGGAAGATGTGCTTGCGGCCGGTGAAGCGCGAGGAGGCCGCCCAGTTGACGCCTTCGCCGCCCATCTGGATCAACGAGGAGGTCTCGCGGTCCATCCAGCTCGCCATGAAGTGACAGCCGATGCCGGCGAGCGCCTTCGATCCCTGCGGGACTCTTGTCGAGGTGTTGTGCGGGCAGCCCGAGCAGAAGTACGGCGTGCGGGTGGCGCCCGCAACCGTGATCATGCGCTGCGCATCCGGTACCAGCGCTGCTGCGCGCTGCTTCAGCTTCAATTCGGGAAACAGTGGATCGAGCCGGCGCGCCAGCACGTCGACCAGCGCGCGGGGCGACAATTCGCCGATCCAGGAGATCAATCGCGCGCCGGTCTCGTCATGCTTGCCGACCATGCGCTCGGGCTTTGATCCCGGGTAATCGTAAAAATATTCCTTGAACTGGCTCTCGATGATGCCGCGCTTTTCCTCCACCACCAGGATCTCGCGCTTGCCCGTGACGAAGGCCATCGCATCATGCAAGGCCAAAGGCCAGACCATGCCGACCTTGTAGATGTCGATGCCAAGGCTGCGGCAGGCTCTCTCGTCAAGGCCGATCAGCCGCAGCCCCTCCATCAGGTCGAGATGCGCCTTGCCCGTGGTGACGATGCCGTAGGTGGCATCGGGGATATCGTAGATGCGTCGGTCGATTGGATTGGCTTTTGCAAAGGCGTAGACCGCGTGCTTCTTCGCCTCCAACCGCTCCTCGATCTGTGGACCCGGCAGATCAGGCCAGCGATAGTGCAGCCCGCCGGGCGGGGCAGTGAATTCCGGCGCGATGAATCGGCGCTGCGGCTGCAGGGCGACGGAGGCGCCGGACTCCACGATTTCCGAGATCGCCTTGAAGCCGACCCACATGCCCGAGAAGCGGCTCAGTGCATAGCCGTATTCGCCGAAGGCGAGATATTCGGCCACGCTTGCCGGATGCAGCGTCGGCATGAACCAACTCATGAACGCGACGTCGGACTGGTGCGGCATCGATGATGACACGCAGCCATGGTCGTCGCCCGCGACGACCAGCACGCCGCCATGCGGCGAGGAGCCGTAGGCATTGCCATGCTTGAGCGCATCGCCGGAACGGTCGATGCCGGGGCCCTTGCCGTACCAGAGGCCGAACACGCCATCGACCTCGCGATCAGCTTGCGTCTCCACCTGCTGTGAGCCGAGCACGGCGGTCGCGGCGAGGTCCTCGTTCACGGCCGGCAGGAATTCGATGCGCTGCGCCTTCAGCTGCTGCTTGATGCGCCAGAGCTCCAGATCGACGCCGCCGAGCGGCGAGCCGCGATAGCCGGAGATGAAGCCGGCGGTGTTCAGGCCCGCCGCGCGATCGCGCCGCGCCTGGTCGAGCACGATGCGCACGATCGCCTGCGTTCCCGTGAGGAATACGCGGCCATGCTCGCGTTCATAGCGGTCGGCAAGCTGGTAGATGTCGAGGGAGGGTCTGTCGTCCATGGCCGGTCTCCGGCGCAACAGCGCTTCGCTTCGCGACAACGCTAATCCCTTGAAGGTGGCAGGTCTTTCCTATCTATTGCCCGGGGGAGCAAATAACGGTAGGAGCTTTCATGATTCGCTCTGATTTGGTAAAATCTACCAAGATGGATAGGATTCATGGTTGAGGAGCAGGACCAGCGGATTCTTGCCGAGCTGCAGAAGGATGGCCGCGCCACCAACCAGCAGCTGGCCGATGCGGTGGGGATGTCGACCTCGGCCTGCTGGCGGCGCGTGCGCGCGCTGGAGCAGGAGGGCATCATCCGCGGCTATTCCGCGCTGCTCGATCGCGAAAAGGCAGGCTTTGCCACCTCGGCCATCCTGCATGTCTCGCTGGAGCGGCATGATGCGACCTTCGTCGATCAGTTCGTCGCGCAAGTGAGTAGGTGCAGCGAGGTGCTGGAATGTTTCGCGACGACGGGCGATGCCGACTACCATCTGCGCGTCGTGGTGCGGGACATGCAGGCCTACAACGATTTCCTCGACACCTTCATGTTCCGCCTGCCGGGCATCCGCCACGTCCGCACCAACATGATCTTGAAGGAGATCAAGACCGGGGTGGCGCTGCCGTTTCCAGGGAAGGCGAAGCGGAGGTGAGGGGAGTTGCGGCGAATAAATCTGCCGTCATCTCGGCGAACGCCAGAACGACGATTTTGGCGATGTTTAGATTCGAATTTCAAACAGCACACTCCGTCATTGCAAGCGAAGCAAAGCAATCCAGGACCGCGCGTGAGACTCTGGATTGCTTCGTCGCTTTGCTCCTCGCAATGACGCTGCGCATACAACTCCGCGTTCCCGCGACGCGTTGCGCCCGAGTCCTGCATCGTTCATCACCCTCTTGAATGTCAGAGGGCACAGGGAAGGCCGGGTGGCCGCTGCACCCGGGGCCTTGCGCAAAAGGAATTTGCGCAAGCGCAAGAACCACAGGTACAGGCGGTGATCACACCGGCCTTCCCTGCGCAGTGGTTTTACGGCTTATACGTGATCTCCTCGGTGAACCTTGCCGATTGCCACCGTCGCCCTTTGCGAAGCTTGTCAGCTTCGCATGGGCTTGAGCGCCAGCCTTTGGGGCGCCAGGACCACACGATTTCGCCGCCGCGTCCGCACCGCTCGTCAACAGCACATCCGCAGCCACCGCATCCCCGCCTCACGTTTCGTGACGATCGCGATACGCCCCTTGTGTCGAGGCGGGATGGCGCGTACCATACGGCAAATCAGAAATTCGGAAAAGCGAAATATTTTTTCAGGCGGGGATTGACAGGGAGTTGCGACCGCCGCCCGTCGGGCAAATCACCGCGTCTCTTTCACGAACCTGTTGCGCAGGGTGCCGATGCCGGTGATGTCGATCTCGACCACGTCGCCCGCCTTCAGGTCCGGCGAGGCGCCGTCGGTGCCCATCCAGATGACGTCGCCGGGCCATAGCGTAAAATATTTGGTCAGCTCGACGATGAACGGGACGATGCCGAAGATCATGTCGTTGGTGCGGAAGCGGCCGGTTTCGCGGCCGTTGACGCGGATGACGGTCTCCATCTTGTCGAGATCGACATCGGTCTCGATCCATGGCCCCATCGGCTTGAAGGTGTCGCAGTTCTTGGCGCGCCACAGGCCGCGGTCGGCTTTCTGCCAGCTGCGCTCGCTGACATCATTGCCGATGGTGTAGCCGAACACGCAATCCATCGCGTTGTTCTCGATCAGATGCTTGGCCTTCTTGCCGATGACGACGACGAGCTCGCCTTCGTAATGAATTTTCTCGGTCGCGGTGGCCGGGATCACCACGTCCTCGTCATGGCCGATCAGGGCGTTCTGGGCGCGATAGCCGATCTCGGGGCGCTCGGGGATGTTCGGCACTTCGCCGCGCTTATCGGCGGCTTCCTTCAGGTGCTTCAGGTAGTTCAGCCCGACGCAGTAGAAGGTGCGCGGGATCAGCGGCAGCTCGATCTTGACGTCCCTGAGCGCATGAGTTCGCGCAGCTCGCTGCCACTCGCCAAAGGGATCGCCGCTGACGGCGACGACGCGGTCGCCTTCGATGATGCCCCAGGAGGTTTCGCCCGCGGCGGTGAATTTGAGCCAACGCATCTGATATTCCTTATTCGGCCGCTGCCTGCGGTTGTGGCTTCCAGGCGCCGGCGCGAGGGCGCTTGAGCCCGAGGTTTTCCCGCAGGGTCTTGCCGGCATAATCCTTGTGAAATAGCCCGCGTCGCTGCAGTTCCGGCACCACATGCCGAACGAAATCGGCGTAGGAGCCAGGCACATAGGTCGCCGCCACGACAAAGCCGTCGCAGCCGCGGTTGACGAACATGTCCTCGAGCTTGTCCGCGATCTCCTTGGGGCCGCCGACGATGACGTCCTGCACCTGGCCGCGGCCGGAGTAGGTGATGAAGTCGCGCGTCGACGGATTGGTCTTGCCGGAGGTGCGCAGCACGCCGTCGCGGATGCCGAGCATGCCTTGCATGCCCTGCAATTCCGCTGACGTCAGCGGCTCGTCGATCGGTTTGGCGGCGAAGTCGAAATTCAGGCCCTCGGCCAACAGCGACAGCGCGTCGATCTCGAGCGGCAGCCTCTCGATCAGCGCCATTTTGTCCTCGGCCTCGGCCTGGCTCGCGCCGCAGACCGGTGTCACCAGGTTGCAGAGGAACATCTGGTCCGGGTCGCGGCCGGCCTTGGCCGCCTCGTTGCGGATGGCGTCGTAGCCTTGTTTTGCAGTGGCCAGGTTGCGCGCCGCGGTGAAGATGACCTCGCCCCAGCGGCCGGCAAAGCGCTGGCCGCGCCCGGACGCGCCGGCCTGGATCACCACGGGATGGCCCTGCGGCGAGCGTGGCACGGTGAAGGGGCCGCGCGACTTGAAGAACGGCCCCTGATGGTCGAGCCGCTTGACCTTTGTCGGATCGGCAAAGCGGCCGCTCTTTTTGTCGATGATCAGCGCATCGTCGTCCCAGCTGTCCCAGTGGCCGAGCACGACCTCCATGAACTCGTCGGCGCGGTCGTAGCGCAGGTCATGTTCGAGATGGCTCTCCTTGCCCATGTTGAGCGCTTCGCCGTCGTTCACAGACGTCACCACGTTCCACGCCGCCCGGCCGCCGGTCATGAGATCCAGCGTCGCAAAGCGCCGCGCCACGTCGAACGGCTCGAAATAGGTCGTGGAGCAGGTCGAGGCGAGGCCGAGCCTGTCCGTCACCATGCCCATGGTGGTCAGCACGATCACGGGATCCATCTTCACACAGCGGATACCGTATTCGACCGTGTGGGCGTGATCATTGCCGTAGCGGTCGGGCATTGCGAGCCGATCGTCGAAGAAGGCCATGTGAAACTTGCCGGCTTCGAGAATGCGCGCGATCTCCTGGTAGTAGTCCGCCGACATCGAATCATCGCGCGAGTCTGGATGACGCCATGAGCTCGGCAAGTTGGTGCAATTCTGCGCCTGCAGAAACCCGACCATCGCCATTTGCCGTGTCATGTTTTTCTCCCCTGGTCGGCCATTCATGTCAGATCGAGTTCGGTCGCCAGCCCATACTCCTGCGCCAGCGCGCGCAGCTTGGCCCAGGTCGCGTCCTCGATTTCGATGCCGTTTGTCTGCCGCTCTTGCTCGCGCAAAAATTCGATCTCGCCCGGATAGAATACGCCGTGCGAGCCTTGCGACGGCGGCGTCGATTTCAGATAGCGCGCGAACTCGGCGACCTCCTGCTTGAACCTGTCGAGCGGACGAAACGCCGCGACATTGAACACGGCCATGAAGCAGCCGTCATTGTGCCGGCCGGTCGGCTCCACGCCAAAGCCCAAGCCCGTGAGCAGGCCGCACAGCACTTCGACCATGGCGGCGAGGCCGCTGCCTTTGTAGCCCTCGGTGCCGCCGAGCGGCAGCAGCGCGCCGCCCTTGCGATAATCGCGGGGATCAGTGCTGTGCCGCCCCTCGGCATCGATGATCCAGCCCTGCGGAATCGCTTCGCCGCGCGCCACCGCGAGCGCGACCTTGCCGGCGGCAACCGCTGAGGTCGCCATGTCGAGATAAAACGGTGCCTCCAGGTCGGAGGGCACGGCGATGGCGATCGGGTTGGTGCCAAGCCGCGCCTCGCGGCCGCCAAAGGGGGCGACATGCTTGGGCGAGCGGCCGGAGTCGGCGGTAGCAAGGCCGATCATGCCGGCTTTCGCTGCCATCAGCGGATAGGCTGCGAGACGGCCGACATGGCTCTGCCGGAACACGGTGCATGCCGCGACATTTGCGGTCTTCGCCTTCTCGATGGTCAGCGCCATCGCCTTGGCATTGACATGAAAGCCAAAGCCCCAATTGCCGTCGATCACGGTGGTTGTTGGCGATTGCTGCACAATGGTGAAGGGCGCGCCAGGGACGATATGACCGGCCTTGATGCGGTCGATATAGGTCGGCACCGCAATGATACCGTGGGAATCATGGCCGGCGAGGTTGGCGTTGACGCAGCCGGTCGAGACCGCCTCCGCTTCCTCCTCCGATGCGCCGGCGGCCTTGAGCAGCGCCGCGCCAATACGCATCAGGCGATCGGCTTTGACGACCGGCATGGCGTTTCCCTTCAACCCTGCTCGCCCGCGCTTGAGGAAAGGCGGGTCTTGCTTGTTCTGGTCGCACCATCGTCGCAAAGAGCGGCGGCCCCTGCAACGGTATTCGGAGGAGCCGCGCTCGCACCGCTGTCATAGGTGCGATGCAACCGCCTGCGAGCTCAAGGTTAGCATTTGCTTGCGCGCGTGCTGGCGCAGCTCCGTAGTTCTCATGGCATTTTCACTGCGGGGTTGGCGGGGCGTTCACCCTGAATTGGGTTTGCTGTGTTCAATAACCCGCATTTAGGCCGCGCCAAGCCATAAACCGGCAATTGCGAAGGGGATGGATTGCCGTGAACTCGGATAGCGCGCGGACATTGGCGGCGTTGAGCGTGACCAACGAAGCCATCCTGTACGCAAAATCCCCCGAGGAACTCTACCGCAAGGTCTGCGAGGCCGCGTTCTCGAGCGGCGGCTTCCTGGCGGTTGCGGTGTTCCTGCTGGAGGAGACAAGCGGGCTGTTGCGCTGCGTCGAAGGTTTCGGCGAGGATGTCGCGCGCCTGCGCAGTATCGAGATTTCATCCATTGCGGGCACGCCCCAGGGCGAAGGCGTCGGCGGCAACGCGTTCCGCAGCAAGGCGCTTTGCGTCAGCAATGATTTCCTCCGCCAGTCGCACTCGCTGGCCTGGCGCGAAGGCGCCGCCAAGGCCAAGGTCGGCGCGGCGGCGGCGCTGCCCTTGATTTGCGGCGGCCGCAGTGTCGGCGTGCTGATGGTGACGCGGCGCGACGCGGGCTCGATCACCGACGAGATCGTCTCGCTGCTCGAGCGCATGACCGCCAACATCTCCTATGCGCTCGACAATTTTGAGCGCGAGGCCGCCCGCCAGCGCAACGAGCAGGAGATGCGCCGGCTCAACCGGATGTTTGCGGCGATCAGCGCCACCAATGAGGCGATCATCCGGGTGAAGAGCCGCGGCGAATTGCTCGATGTGGTCTGCGAGGCGGCGGTGCTCGGCGGCATGTTCAATTCCACCAGTATCGGCTTGCTCGAGCCGGATGGCGCGAGCCTGCGGGTCGTTGCGGCCAAGGGCCGGTATAGCGAGCGCATGCTCGACCGTCGGTGCTCGCTCGCGGAAGATCACCCCGAGAGCCGCGGCGTGATCGGAACCTCGTTCCGCACCCGCGAGCCCTGCATCATGAACGACTATCTCAACGATCCCCGCAGTGCGCATTGGCATGCGCAGGCGCGTGGCGACCAGAGTCTGGCCTGTGCCAGCTTTCCGCTGCTGCAGAACGGTGACAAGCCGGTCGGCATCCTGTTGTTCCTCGCGCCGGAGAAGGACGCCTTCACGCCGGATCTGGTGGAGCTATTGGCGCGGCTTGCGGAGAACGTCTCGTTTGCGCTGGATAATTTCGACCGCGCCGAGGAGAAGGTGAGGGCCGAGCAGCAGAAGGAACGACTGGCGCGGATGTTTGCGGCGCTGTCATCGACCAATGAGGCGATCATGCGCTCGGGCTCGCGCGCCGAGCTGTTCGAATTGGTGTGCGAGGCGGCGGCCGCCGGCGGCAGGTTCACCTCGACCAGCATTTCCCTGGCAAGGCCAGATTCCGATTTCATGGACATGGTCGGAGTGGCCGGGCCGACCGCCGAGAACAGCCGCAAGGTCAGGGTTTCCGTCAGCGAGGCGCATGCCGAGGGACGTGGCGTGTGCGGCACCGCCTTCCGCTCCGGTCAGCCCTGTATCTGCAACGACTATTTCTCCGTGCAGGCCTTCGCCGCCTTCCACGGCGTGCTGCGCAGCGACGGCGCGCATGCAGCCGCAGCCTTCCCGCTTCAGGTGCGCGGCCGCACCGTTGGCGTGATGCTGTTCATCGCCACCGAGAGCGACACGTTCACCTTCGAATTTTCCGAGCTGTTGCAGCGGCTCGCCGCCAACGTCTCCTTTGCGCTGGAGAATTTCGATCGCGTCGACGAGAAGACCAAGGCCGATGAGCGCATCGAATATCTCGCCTCCCATGACAGCCTGACCCGGCTGCCGAACCGCGAGATGTTCAACGCGCTGCTGCGCCATTCGATCGAGACCGCGCAGCGTCACCAGCGACGTTTCGCGGTGCTGTTCATCGATCTCGACCGTTTCAAGGTCATCAACGATTCGCTGGGACATCAGGCCGGCGATGCGCTGCTGGTGGAGCTGGCCGGCCGCCTCAAGCGCTCGCTGCGCGCCAGCGACGTGGTGGCTCGCCTCGGCGGCGACGAGTTCGTGGTGATCCTTGGTGAAGCCGAGCAGGCGAGCGATGTCGAGCGCATCGCGCACAATCTGTTGTCGGTGCTGAGCCAGCCGTTGCAGGTCTCCGGCCATGAGTGGGAGACCACCGCAAGCATCGGCATCGCCATGTATCCCGCCGACGGGTTGGACGTGCAGACGCTGACCAAGAATGCCGACATGGCGATGTATCTCGCCAAGGAGGACGGCAAGAACGGCTTCCGCTTCTTCACCAAGGGCACGACAAACCTGTCGGTCGAGAGCCTGCAGCTCGAGGCGGCGCTGCGGCGCGCGCTGGAGCGCAGCCAGCTCTCGCTGCACTACCAGCCGAAGATCGGCATGGCCGGCGAAGGCGTCACCGGCGTCGAGGCGCTGCTGCGCTGGAGCCATCCGGAGTTCGGCGCGGTCTCGCCCGCGCAATTCATTCCGCTGGCCGAGGAGACCGGGCTGATCGTGTCGATCGGGCGCTGGGTGCTGCACGAAGCCTGCGCGCAGGCAATGCGCTGGCAGGATCGCGGCCTGCATCCGTTGTCCGTCGCAGTCAACCTGTCGCCGCGCCAGTTCGCCGACGAACATCTCCTTGATGATATCGACGGGGCGCTGGAGCGAAGCGGGCTCTCGCCACAGCTTCTGCAGCTCGAGGTCACCGAGAGTATGGTTATGCGCAACGTCTCGCGCGCGGTGAAGGTGATGGATGCGATCAGAAACCGCGGCGTGCGCCTTGCGATCGACGATTTCGGCACCGGCTATTCGTCGATGTCGCTGCTCAAGCAGCTCCCGATCGACACCATCAAGGTCGACCGTTCCTTCGTGCGCGACCTGCCGGCCGATTCGGAGGATTGTGCCATCGTGCAGGCGATCATCAGCATGGCCAAGGCGCTCGATCTGATGATCGTCGCCGAGGGTGTGGAAACCGCAGCGCAGCAGGCTTTCCTCCGCGTGCTCGGTTGTGACGAGATGCAGGGCTTCCTGTTCAGCCGCCCGGTCGTGGCGGAGGAGCTGGCGACCTTCGTGCAATCCGCCGCGCGCGTGACGTCGCCGCCGTTGCAGCCCGTCGCCGGAGCGGCGGGGCGGGCGAAAGTGCAGTAGGCGCCGACTGCACCACCATCCGAGCGTCGCCAGCCGTGACCCGTCATCCTGAGGCGCGAGGTTGGGAACCTGGTCGGGCAGCTTGTAGGTGACTGCGGCCGGATTGAGCTCGGCCGCAGCGCCAATGCTCAACTCAGCATGACAGGGCCGTTTACGCCGCCTGCAATGATGCTAGGTTGCCGCTGCAAAAGCGGGCTCGAACGCCCCAAGCCAACAGGGGAGGATCAACTGATGAAGCACTCAATGCTGCTCGCCGCGGCGGTTCTCGGCGCCGCGACCATGCAATTCGCAACGGCTGCCTCAGGCGAAAGCGGCGGCTGGATCACGCTGCTCGACTCCAGCAACAAAGGCGAGTGGACCGAGGTCGGCAAGGCCAACTGGGCCATGAAGGATGGCGCCATGACCGCCGACAAACTCGACGGCAAGGAGCTGTCCTATCTGGTCAGCAAGGACTCCTACAAGGATTTCCAGATCCGCGCGGAGTTCTGGGTCGACGAGGAAGCCAACAGCGGCATCTTCATCCGCTGCGACCAGGCCGAGAAGATCGACTCCAAGATCTGCTATGAGGTGAACATCTTCGACAAGCGGCCTGATCCGAGCTACGGCACCGGCGCCATCGTCGATGTCGCCAAGGTCGACCCGATGCCGAAGGCGGCCGGCAAGTGGAACACCTACGAGATCACCGCGAAGGGGCCGCATCTCACTGTCGTGCTCAATGGCCAGAAGACGGCCGATGTCGACGACTCCAAACATTCGAGCGGGCACTTCGCCTTGCAATATGGCTCAGGCACCGTGAAGTTCCGCAAGGTCGAGATCAGGCCGCTGTAAGCCAGCGATCCTTGCAGGTTTTCGACGAGCTCATCGCCCGCAGCGGTGGGCTCTTTCGTATTCCGCCCAGACGGCCTTTGCGCGACCCAAATTGCGGATTGCTGCCACGCTTCGTTAACTGATGCGGCCGAGCGTTGCGATCAACTGTCTCGATTGCCGCAAGATACTCTTAACCAAGAAAGTTTATCATCTCTCAAGGCCGGGCATGGCCTCGGGTGCGGCGCTTTTCTCGTTTGGCTGCGCCCGGTTGCGTTGAGAACGGCTCGGTCGGTACGCGCGAGAATGACAGCTTCGACCCTTGCAAAACAGGGTGAAAATTCCGCGATTGCATCCAGGGTACGTTAACTAGGAATTTAGGATTTGGTTGTGCGTACCCATGCGTCCCTTAAGGGTTTGATTAAATTACCCTGGAAAATGGGGACTGTTGTAATGCGTGTCGCTGTCGTTCACGACTGGCTCTATACGATCGGCGGAGCCGAGCAAGTCCTGCGCGAAATACTTAAATGCTATCCCGACGCTGACGTTTTTACGCTGTTCGATCTGTTCACGCCCGACGAGCGCAACAAGCTCGGCTTCGAAAAGTCGCACACGAGCTTCCTGCAGAAGATGCCGTGGCTGGCCAGGCATCACCGCGCCTATCTGCCGCTCATGCCGATCGCGATCGAGCAGTTCGACCTCTCGCGCTACGATCTCGTGATCTCCTCGAGCTACGCGGTGGCCAAGGGCGTCATCACCGGCCCCGATCAGCTGCACGTCGCCTATGTGCACTCGCCGATGCGCTATGCCTGGGATCTGCAGCATGTCTATCTGAAGGAGAGCGGCTACGCTTCCGGCGTCAAGAGCCTGGTTGCGCGCGTGATCCTGCACCGCATGCGGCTGTGGGACGTGCGCACCGCGCACGGGCCGGATGCGATCTTCACCAATTCGCAGTTCGTGGCGCGGCGGGTGAAGAAGATCTACGGCCGCGACGCCAAGGTGATCTATCCGCCGGTGACGCTGTCCGGCCGCGACAGCGTGCTGCCGGCCGGCAACCATTTTCTGGCAGCGTCTCGGCTCGTGCCCTACAAGCGCATCGAGCCGATCGTGCGCGCCTTCAACTCCATGCCGGACCTCAAGCTGGTGGTGGCAGGCGACGGACCGGAGGCCGCGCGGCTGAAGAAGCTCGCCGGTCCCAACGTGAGTTTCGCGGGCTTTGTCTCCGACAAGCATCTGCGCGAGCTGATGGCGACGGCGCGCGCTTTCGTATTCGCGGCGGAAGAGGATTTCGGCATCGTGCTGGTCGAGGCGCAGTCGGAGGGTGCGCCGGTGCTGGCGCTTGGGCGCGGCGGCGCGCGCGAATCGATCGCGACATCCGGTCCCTACGCCACCGGCATGTATTTCGAGAACGCTGATCCCGCGAGCATCGCCGATTGTGTCCGGTCGTTCGTGGCGCGCGAGCCGCTGATTTCGCGCGCCGACTGCCGGCAGCGCGCGACCTTCTTTTCCGCGGAACGCTTCCGCAGGCAGTTCGTCTCGGCCGTCAACGACGAGCTGGAGCGCTTCCATGCCAACAGGCAGGGCCGCTCGTTGCCGCGTCTGATCGCCTGAGGCATGTGATGAGTTGAGAGTGAACCGATGAGGCACGCGATCATACCGGAGGCCTTGTCCCGCCTGGACGCGTTCAACAGGCTGTGGCGCAACAAGCGCGTGTTCCTTGCCGTGTTCCTCGCGACCGTCGCCGCGGCCGTGGCCGCGCTGATCGTGCTTCCGGTGCGCTACGTGGCGACCGCCTCCGTCATCGTCGCCGAGCCGGAGCCAGGCGTTTCCAGCACCTCGCCGGCCTGGGCGCAGAAGATCGGCGATCCTGCCGACCTCGAAAGCCAGCTGCTCGTGATCCGCTCGCCGCGGCTGTTGCGCCAGGTGATGAACACGCCGGGCGTTGTTCCGGCGGTGGTCGAGGAGTGCCAGCGCGGCCAGCTGTTCGGCGGCGCCGCGCGCTGCGAGCGGCTGCCGGGCGATCCCACCAGCTTCATCGAATATGTCGATACGCGTTATGCGGTCGCCTCCGCCGGCCGCTCGCGCGTGATCAACATCTCCTATCAGTCGCCGCTGCCGGAGGTGGCGCAGCGGCTGGCCAATGCCCTGACCAATGCCTTCCTTGATGACCAGCGCAATGAAGGCGTGAGCAGCCGCGAGGTCGCGACGTCCTGGCTGTGGCAGGAGCTGCAGCAGCTCGATGGCCAGATCCGCGCCGCGGATGCCAAGATCCAGGAATTTCGCCGCAACAAGGGGCTGATGCGTGGCGCCAATGCGCCGATCACCTCCGAGCGGCTGACCTCGATCGGCCAGCAGCTCGCCGCCGCCGAAGCGGCGCGTGCGGAGGCGCTGGCGCGGCTCAATGAGATCAAATCCGAACAGGCGCGCGGGCCGACCGATGCGCCGTCCGTCCTGTCCAGCCGCACCGTCGCCGACCTCAAGCAGCAATTGACGACGGTGAGCGCCCAGCTCGCCAGTGCGACCAGCGTGCTCGGGCCGAAGCATCCCTCCATCCTGGCCCTGACCCATGAGCAGGAGCTGATCCAGCAGCGGCTTGCCGCCGAAATGCAGAATATCGCCAACAGCGCCCAGAAGACGTTCGATGCCAATGACGCGCTGGTCGCTTCGCTGAAGAAGCAGATGGATGGCGCGAAAGCCGACGCGGGGTCGGCCACCGTGGACGAGGCCTCCATCGAGAGCATGGTGCGCGACACCGACGTCAAGCGGCAGCAATATGCCGAGCTCTACAAGAAGGCGAGCGAGCTCGAGACCGAGCGCCGCGTCATGTTGGGCTCGACGCGCCTGGTGAGCCTGGCCGAGCTGCCGAACAGGCCGTTCTTTCCGAAGAAGCTGCCGTTCCTGGCCGCTGGCGGCACGCTGGCGCTGATCCTCGGCATTGCCGCGGCATTGCTGGCCGACCAGCTCTATCCACCCCCGCAGAATGGCACGGTAACGACGCCGCAAGCCGCGCACAAGGAGGTTGAAGCCGCGCACGCGAAGGCCGCCGCCTCGTTGAGCGCGCTGCGGAAGATCAGGGCGATAGCTGCAGGGCCTGTGCAGCGCAAGCCGCAGCGCGCGGCGACATCGAGCGCAGCAGCGCCGATCCTCGCCCGGCTGCCGCGCCTGCGGCGGGTGCAACCGCTCTCGCTGGTCGGCGCCATCATGCAGGATCACGTGCCGCTGACGCTTGCGCAGACGCTCGATCTCGCGGAGGGCAATGGAGGCTTCCGTAAGGCGCTGGGCGAGCTCATGCAGGGCTTGCGGATCGGGGAGGGTGAGCCGGGCCGTCGCATTGTCGTGACGTCGGCGGCATCTGGCGAAGGCCGCACGCTGGCGACGCTGGCGCTGGCCCATCACGCCGCCGCCGCGGGCTGCCGCGTGCTTGCGGTGGAATGCGACCTGCAGCAGCCGGCCTTTGCCCGCGCGTTGTCTTTGCCCGATCGGCCGGGGCTGCTTGGCGTTCTCGCCGGCGCCATTCCCATCCGCGACGCGGTGACGCAGACTGGCAATCCCAAGCTCGATGTGCTGATGGCCGGCGGTGCATCGACGAAAGCCGCCGATCGGCTGGTGCGCAAGAGCCTCGCGCAGTTGCTTGCGGTATTTCGCAGTTACGATGTCGTGCTGATCGACGCCCCGCTTCCATCGCGTCTGCACAACCGCTATCTCGCCGGCATCGACAACGTGCTGGTTTGCATGAAAGCCGACGCCGCGCTGGCCGAGCGCACCGCAGGCGCGGTCTCCGCGGTGAAGGCCCTCGGCGGCAGCAACATCGCGGTCGCAGTCACCATGGCGGAGCCGGAGCGCGCGACCTCGCGTCAGCCGCGGCCTGTTCCAGTGGAAGTCTATGCAAGGGCGGTGTAATGGGCAGCGAACGTATCCTGTTCGTGGATCACACCGGGCAGATCGGCGGCGCCGAGCTGATCCTGCTTGACGTCGTCGCGGGCCGTGAGAATTCCTCAGCCTTCCTGTTCGAGGACGGTCCGCTCGTGCAAGCCCTGGCCGAGCGCAAGCTCAAGCTCATCATCTCCAAATGGGGCCACGGCCTGTCGCAGTTCCGCCGCGACAGCAAATGGCTGGCAGCCATTCCGCTCGCCGGGCGCTTCATCGCGATTGTCGAGGAGCTTGCGCTTGCCGCGCAGTCGCATGAGGTCGTCTATGCCAATTCGCAGAAGGCCTTTGTGCTGGCGGCGATCGCAACCCTGTTCGTCCGGCGTCCGCTGATCTGGCATCTGCACGACATCATTTCGCCTGCGCATTTCGGCGCCATGCAGCGCCGCATGCAGGTGATACTCGCCAATGCCTGCGCCACAAGAGTGATCATGCCCTCGCAGGCCGCAGCTCACGCCTTCATCGAGGCTGGCGGCAAGCGCGAGCTGGTCGAGATCGTGCCCAACGGCCTGGCCCTGCCGCCGGAGCCGCGCACCCCAGCCGAGCTCCGGCAGAGCCTCGGCCTGCCGGAGGGGCCGCTGGTCGGCGTGTTCAGCCGTCTTGCGGCCTGGAAGGGGCAGCATGTCCTGATCGAGGCGCTTGCCAGCCTGCCTGGCGTCGGCTGCATCGTGGTTGGCGACGCGCTGTTCGGCGAGCAGGCCTATGCGGCCGAGTTGAAGCAGACGGTGCTGCAACGCGGCCTTGCCGATCGTGTGCGCTTTCTCGGCCATCGCGGCGATGTCCCGAAGCTGATGAAGGCGGTCGATGCGATGGTGCATCCCTCGATCGACCCCGAGCCTTTCGGCCGCACACTTGTGGAAGCCATGCTCGCGGGCGTCCCGGTGATTGCCACCAACGCCGGCGCCGCGCCCGATATTCTCGAGGGCGGCAGGGCAGGAACGCTGGTTCCGCCCAATGATGCACCGGCGCTGGCCCGCGCCATCGCGGCCGTGCTGGCAAGGCCCGAGGCGCTCAAGACTCAGCTCGCCTATGCTTCCGCCCGCGCGCAGGCGCAGTACAGCGTGACGCAGATGCTGGAGGCGATCGGTCTTGTGATCCGCAAGCTGCAGGCGGGAGCCGCGGCATGACCACGCGGGTCGCAGCAACGCCGGGGTTCAGCATCGCGGCCGTGCCGGGCTGGCTCGTTGCGGCGCTGCTTGTGATCGGCATGGCGGTCGTTGGCGGCTCGCTCGGCGGTTTGTCGCGGCCGGCATTCGTATTGGCCTGCGGCTTTGTCGGGTGGTTCGCCTGGCGGCAAGGCCCCGCAACGCATCTGCAGGCTGCGCTCATTCTCTTCACCTTCGCGCCTTTCGTGCGCCGCGTGGTCGATCTTCATCTTGGCTATGATCAGCTCGGCTTGATGCTGATCGGGCCGCTGCTTGCGATTCTTGTTCCCGTGATTGACTTGCCGCGTCAGCTCGAAACCTGCCGCGTCGGCGAATATGTGATGTGGCCGCTGGGCATTGTCGCCGCCAGCGTGCTCTATGCCGGCATGCTCTCGATGGGGCAGGGCGACTGGACCAATGCCGCCTCCGGGATGCTGAAATGGCTGGCGCCGCTGCTCTATGCCGCGCTGCTCGCGGTCAGTGCCGAGCGCGAGGAACTGATCAAGGCCGCCACATCGGCCTTTGCCTTCATCCTCCCGGTGGTCGGCATCTACGCCATCTATCAATATGTCGACCCAGCCGACTGGGACATTTACTGGATGCAGTTTGCGCCGATCCCATCGATCGGCCAGCCCGTGCCTTACGGTGTGCGCGTGTTCGGCACGATGAACGCGCCGGCGGCCTTTGCGACCTTCACCGCAACCGGGCTGTTCCTGATCGGCTTCTCCAGGCGGCCATGGCCGGCGCTGCTGGCGATGCCGGCCGCGCTCGGGCTGTTGCTGTCGTTGTATCGCACCGCCTGGATCTCGCTCGCCGTGAGCATCCTGTTCTGCCTGTTGTTTGCGGGTACGCGGCGGCGCGCCGGGATGATCCTGGTGGGCATTGCTCTCGCCGTGCTGATCGCCGTGCTGTTCACGCCATTCGGCGACCTCGTGATGGATCGCCTCTCGACCCTGAGCGAAGGCACCCAGGACGGCAGCGCCCAGGAGCGGCTCGGGGAATTCGTCAGGCTCTGGAACCTGCCTGACTCCTCGCTGCTCGGCAGCGGCTTCACCATCACCGATGTGGGCGCGGCCGGCGCCATGCCGATCGACGGCATGATCATCGCCTGCTGGCTCTCGATGGGAATCATGGTCGGCGGCTTCAGCCTCGCCGCATTGCTCTGGGCGATCGGCAACGCGGTCGCGGCGGCCTGGACCGATCCGGCCCCCGAAGCGGTCGTGATCGGCGCGCTGGCACTCGGCGCGTTGGCGCAAATCCCGCTCGCGAACATCACCTCGGGCGAAAACGGTTTCCTGTTCTGGACCTTTGCCGTGCTGGTCGCGCCAAAGCTCACCCCGAGGGTGAAGGGAGAGCAGCGATGATCGCCTTCTCGGCAGCGATGGTTGCCGCCAACGTGCTGACACTGCCGCTGGCGAAAGCCGCCGATCGCATGCTGGGCCCGCGAGGGTGCCTATTCACCTTCCACCGCGCGGCGCCCTCGGCCGAGTGGGACAAGCTGCCGAACCGCGACTTCTACATCGACATCGAATTCCTCGATCGCTTTCTGGCCCATCTCAAGGCGCAGGAATGGGAAGTGGTGACCATCGCGGAAGCGGTGCGACGCGCGGGCAGCACGGATAACCACAGCCGCTACGTCAACTTCTCCATCGACGATTGCTACCGCGACAGCTTCGAGCTGGTTGCCCCGGTGTTCCGCCGCCACAACGTGCCGCTCACATTGTTTGTCACCACGGGAATCCCTGATGGCACCATGCTGCTGTGGTCGATCGGCCTGGAAGATGCCTTGGCCGCGCGCGACCATATCGTGCTGGACAACCAGGTCATACGATTGTCGAGCGCCGAGGGCCGGCGCGCCGCCTTTCAGCGCATTGCCTCCCGGTGGGACGGGCCGGATGCGGAGCGCCACTATGCCGCGTTCTGCGCGGCGAACGGCATCGATATGGAGACCACGCACTGGAAGCACGCCATCTCCTGGGAGATGCTGGAGGTGCTGGCGAGGGATCCGTTGATCGAAATCGGCGCCCACACCATCAATCACCCGCGAATCTCCAGGCTCTCGCCCGAGGCCGCGCTGGCCGAGCTCGCGGGCTCGCGAGCCCGGCTGAACGACCGGCTCAACGTCAATGTGCAGCATTTTGCGTTCCCTTACGGCCGCTCCGCCGATTGCGGGCCGCGCGATTTTGCCATCGCGCGACGCGCGGGCTTCCTGAGCGCTGCGACCACGCGCAAGGGGCTGGTGCGCGGTGGCCAGGATCGCTTCAGCCTGCCGCGCAACACCATCAATGGCGGCCATCGCAGCCTGGGCGCGATGGAGATGCATCTGATGGGCCTCACCGGAGCGGCCGCGCGGATCGCCGGGCGTGTCTGATTTCAGGCCATTGCGGATCGTCTCCATCGCTCATCCGGCGGTGAGCAGCGAAGCCGGACGGCTTCGCTATCCCTTTCTCGCAGCCAAGCGCGACGTCGACTTGCATCTGGTGCTGCCGGCGGTCTGGAAGGAATTTGGCCGCACCATTGTCGCCGAGCCGCCCCCACAGACCGGCTTTTCGGTGCATGTGCTGCCGATCCTGCTGCCGCAGGCCGGTCCGATGAAGTGGTATCTGCACTTCTATCCGGGACTGCGCCGGCTTTTGCGCACGATCGATCCCGACGTGATCCATCTCTGGGAGGAGCCGTGGAGCATCGTCGCGCTGCAGGCGCAGCTGCGCAGGGGCCGCGCCGCCCTGGTGCTGGAGGTTGATCAGAATATCTTGAAGCGCCTGCCGCCGCCGTTCGAGAGCATCCGCAAATACGTGTTGGCGCATACGGATCATGTGCTGTCCCGCAGCCCGGACGCGACCATGGTGGTGCGTGCGCGGGGCTACAACGGGCCGGTGACGCCGGTCGGATACGGCGTCGATCCCGGGACCTTCAGGCCGGCGTCGATAGCTGCCGCGCCCTCGCGGCGCAGTGTCTTGAGGATCGGCTATGTCGGTCGACTGATCGAGGAGAAGGGACTCGACGATGTCCTCGACGCGATGGCCTTGCCCGGCGTGCCGCTCAGTTTCAGCATCATGGGCGAGGGGCCGTACGAGGCAAAGCTCCGCGAGCGCGTCGCGGCGCTGGGCCTGTCGAATCGCGTGACATTCCGCGGCTGGGGCGCGCCTGCCGATGTTGCTGATTTCATCCGCAGCCTCGATGCGCTGGTGCTACTGACGCGCACGACCAAGGCGGTGCGCGAGCAGTTCGGCCGCGTCATCATCGAGGCACAGGCCTGCGGCGTGCCGGTGATCGGCTCGACCTGTGGCGCGATTCCCGATGTGGTCGGCGGCGGCGGCTGGATCGTGCCGGAGCGTGATGCGAAAGCCTTGCGGGAGCTGCTCGACCGGATAGCGGGGGATGCGGCGCAACTGCGGGCGAAGGGACTGGCGGCGCGGGAAAATGTCCAGGCGCGGTTTACGTATGAGGCCGTCGCGACCGCAATACACGCGGCCTGTAGAGCTGCCGCGGACGCTACCCTGTCACCGTCACCCTGAGGCGCCTCCGCTGCGCTCGCGTCTCAAGATGACGGGTCAGAATCACAGCGCCTCACGGCGCGAGCGGCAGCGGCTGCTCGGCCGCACCCTGCTTCTCCGCGTCGATCTCTCTCAACAGCTCGATATAGTGCTGACCGATACGGTCCCAGCCATAGCTCCTGGCGGTGGCCAGCGCGCCGTCGCGCAGGCGCTGCATCAGGACCGGATCAGCAAAAGCCGCGGCGAGCTTCGCCGCGATATCCTCGGCATCCATCCGGATCTGGAAACCGTTGATGCCGTCCTCAAGATATTCCTCAATGCCGCCGGCGGCGGTGGCAAAGACCGGCACGCCGCAGGCCATCGCTTCCATGCACACCAGTGAGAAGGTCTCGTACGCCGTCGGCAGCACGAAGGCGTCGGCGGCGGAATAAAGCGCGGGAAGGTCGGCGCGAGCGCCGGCGAAGATCACGCGATCGGCAAGCTCGGGTGCAAGCTTGCGATAGGGCGCAGCATTATCCGAACCGACCACGAGCAGGTAGGTGTCGCTGGAGAGCCGTTGCAGCGCGCCGATGACGTGTGCAAGGCCCTTGCGCTGGAACTCGTGGCCGACGAACAGCAGCAGCTTTGCGCTTGCCGGGATATTGAACTCGCGCCGGATCGCACGGCCGCTCTCGGCGCAGCGGCTGAAACGAGCGAGATCAATGCCGTTGGAGATCACGCGGATGCGCGAAGGCGGCACGGCATACAGCCGCTGCAGCTCGGCTGTCACCCGCGACGAGACCGCAACGAAGGTGCGGTAGCGCAGGCCGCCGATCATGAAGCGATCGCGCAGGCTGACCCACAGATGCATCGGATTGAACAGCCAGCGCCAGCTGCCGGCATTGCGCTTCTCCGCCAGGCTCTGCGCGTTGACCGCATGCACCACCAGGACGTCGCCCGCGAGCGAATCGCCATGGCTGATCACGATCGCCTTGCGGTAGCGACGTTTCAGCGCCCAGGTCGCGGCCAGCGTGAAGACCGGGACGACGATGATGCGCCCGAGATGCCGGAATGGGCCGCGGGTCGGGATCCGCGACAGCCATGGGGCGATCCGCTCGACGTTTGCCGTATCTTCGAAGTTTTTGCTGACGGCGCTCGCCAGCACTACATTCGGCAGGTTGTTGCGGCTAAAAACGCGTGCGAGTTCGCCGGCGACGGTCTCGACGCCGCCGGCGGTGCTCAATTCCTGCACGACCTGCACGATCTGAAAACCCGCCTGAGAATCCATGGCGCCGTGTCTTAAGGGCCGAAGCTTGAAAATCCCTTCCAATTTGCGCGCCTTGGCAGTGATGGCGTTAACCATCGTGTTGGCCTGCGGCGCAGCCAGCCTTGCGAGCGGCGGCAGCGATGCGGCGGGGAACCGGCTACGCGACCACATCGGCGGCGGCAATCTGGTGACACATCTGGCGGGGCAACCGGCTCTGACGCAGCTCTATGCGGCGCTCCATGGCGTCGGCGCCACCATGGGGCGCATGGACTCCTATGGCTGGCGCACGCTCGACCGCAAGCCGACGCCGCACGATTTCGATGCTGAAATGCTTCAGGCCCATGAGAACGCAATCACGCCAGTCATCCTGCTCGAATATGACGGCAGCTACCAGACCCTCAATCCGCCGCAACCGATCGGATCGTATCACGACTGGTTTGCCGCGGGACAAGCGATGGCAAGGCGTTTTCGCCCGGATGGTGAATGGGGGAAAGAGCACGGTATCATCGGATGGGGCGCGACGATCTTCACTGCGATCAACGAGCCCGATGTGCTGCAGACCATTCCGCGCGCGGACTATCACGACGCGTTGAAGGGTCTCGCGGACGGCGTGCACAGCGTCGATCCCGTGCTGAAGGTCGTGCCCGGCGGTTTTGCGACCTGCAATTCCGCCCGTGACGCGACTTTGCGCGGCTATGGGCCTGCAATCGCCGACCTGTTCGAGGACGGCCGGCTCGACGGCATCGATCTCCACACCTATTACCATTCCAGATGGTATCCGATCACCAAGGGGCGCGAGTTCTCGGTGCAAACCTGCTTCGATCGCATCAAGCAGGCGATGGGTCTCAAGCGCGACATCAGGTTCTACACCACCGAGTTCAACGTCGCGCGGCTCGATGACTGGGACGATACGAAGCTGGCGGCAAAGCTGTTCCTGACTGCATTCTGGGACCAGGTCAGCGTGGTCGGCGCCGACGGGCATTCACCCGTTACAGCGCTGGCATTTCCCTGGAACCTCGGCGACACCGTGCGCGTCGACGGCCCGGCCTATGCGATGGCAGCGACGGAAAATCCGTGGACGCCCGATCCGCGTGCGATCGTGCTGCGCATGGTGCTCCAGCTCGCTGGCGACATGACCATCACGTCAATCGACAGGTCGCGCGGGTTGACCGCGCTTGCCGGCGCCGATGCCGAACTCATTGTGTGGCAGAACCTGTCTGGCTGGACCGATCGCCCGGGACGGACGCTTGAGCTCGAATTGCCTGACTGGGCCCGCATGATCGAAGTCTGGGGATGGGACGGCCTGCGCCGCCGCGTTGCGGTCAAGGGCGGTCATCTCACGCTGGATGGACTCGATGAGAACGAGACCATCATGATCCGCGTACCGAGATCGTGACCACGTTAAGGTAAACGCGGAACGAATGCGCCGAATGCGTCGCTTTGGCTTGCATCCAGGGCGCAACTTGCTGTTATCGGCTTTGTCTCAGAATTTATTGCGATCGACTTTTTCGCAAAAGCCATTTGTGTCGCGGATCGAGCCGGTGCAGATCGAAGCCAGAGCCTTGCAACCAGACCGTCAGCGTGACGCGCCGGCACCGGAGGCGCGCCTGAGGGTCCGTGAGATCCGCGAGACTGATCTCCCGGCAATCGCCGCGCTGCTCAACCGCGGCTTTGCGTTTCGCTCAATCGACTATTGGCTGCGCGGGCTGAAGCGTCACGCCGATCGTCCGCGCCCTCCAGGCTATCCAACCTTCGGCTACTGCCTCGATCACGGCGGCGCGCCGGTCGGCGTCATCCTGCTGCTGTTTTCGGACGTGCGTGCCGGCACCGAGCGCGTCATCCGCTGCAATGTCTCGAGCTGGTATGTCGAGCCTGCGTTCCGCGCCTTCTCCTCCTTGATGGTGCGGGCCGCGACCAGGGACAAGCGCGTGACCTATTTCAACATCACGCCGGCCCCGCACACCTGGTCGACGGTCGAGGCGCAGGGCTTTTCGGTGTATTGCAAGGGGCAGGTGTATGGCGCGCTGGCGCTGTCCCGGAAGGTCGCGCAGGCCAAGGTGGAGCTGTTCTCGGAAGCGGCGACCGAAGGCCTCGATGATGATGAGGCCGATTTGCTCCGCCAGCACGCGTCCTTCGGCTGCCTCAGCGTCGTCGTCCGCCACGGCGCGACGGCCTATCCGTTCGTGTTTCAAAAGCACCGGGTGAAGGATGTGTTGCCGGTCTACCGGCTGCTCTATTGCCGCGACATTGCCGACCTGCAGCGCTTCGCGGGCAATCTCGGACGTTTCCTGGCACGCTGCGGCGGGCTGCTGGTGCGGTTCGATGCCAATGCTCCTGTCCCGGGAGTGATCGGCTGGTATTCGGAAAAGCGTGGCCGCAAATACGCCAAAGGCCCGCGGCCGCCGCTGCTCGGCGATCTGGCCTTTACGGAAGCGGCGCTGTTCGACAGCTAAACTCAGCCGCGCGCGAGTGCGCTGCGTTTACGACCGCGTGCACTCGGCGCAGCGAAGGCGCCCCTTGGAGGCGCGAAACAGGCTCCGGCAATACCAGCGCCGCGCGACCAGCTGCAGCGGCTTGCGCATCGCCTGGGCCATGAAGAGAATTTCAACCATCGTGACTGTCCTTCGTCAGAGGACGAAGTGGGAGCGGCATCTCGCTTTGACAATGCCGCCCCGGCACGCATCAGCCATGCAGCTTTTTGGCGGTCTCCGCGATCACGCGTCCTTGATAGCGCGCGCCCGCGAGCTCGTTGGCGCTGGGCTGCCGGCTACCGTCGCCGCCGGTAATGGTGGTCGCGCCATAGGGCGCACCGCCGGTCACTTCGTCGAGCTTCATCTGGCCGGCAAAGCCGTAGTTGAGGCCGACCACGACCATGCCGAAATGCAGGAGATTGGTGATGATGGAGAACAGCGTGGTCTCCTGGCCGCCGTGCTGGGTCGCCGTCGAGGTGAAGGCGCCGCCGACCTTGCCGTGCAGTGCGCCCTTGAACCAGAGGCCGCCGGCCTGGTCGAGGAAGTTGGCCATCTGCGAGGACATGCGGCCGAAGCGGGTGCCGGTGCCGACAATGATGGCGTCGTAGTCGGCGAGGTCCTCGACCTTGGCGACGGGCGCGGCCTGGTCGAGCTTGTAGTGCGAGGCTTTTGCCACCTCGGCCGGTACGAGCTCCGGCACGCGCTTGATGTCGACGGTTGCGCCGGTCTCGCGCGCGCCTTCGGCAACGGCGTTGGCCATCGCTTCGATATGGCCATAGGCCGAGTAGTAGAGGACGAGGACTTTTGTCACAGGCAGTCTCCTTTGGGGGATCGGTGATGGGAGTGGGCGTCATGGCACGACTATCGGCCATGACGCGTGTTGTTGGCTTACGCCGCGTCCACGAGCACCAGCTCGGAATCTTCCAGCGCCTTGATGCGCAGGTTTTCCTCGCCGGAGATCGCAGCACCATCGCGGGCATTGACCCGCACGCCGTTGATTTCGACGCTGCCGGCTGCCGGCACCAGATAGAGATTACGCGTCTTGCCCGTCGAGTATTCGGCGCTCTCGCCGGCCTTCAGCGTCGTTGCGAGCACCCGCGCATTGGCGCGGATCGGCAGCGCGTCGTCGTCGCCCTTGATGCCGCTGGCGATGGTAACGAGCTTGCCGGAGCGATCGGCCTTGGGGAACGGCTTGGAGCCCCAGGTCGGCTCACCGCCGCGTCCGGTCGGCTGGATCCAGATCTGGAAGATCTTGGTCGTATTCGGCTCCAGATTGTATTCGGAGTGGCGGATGCCGCTGCCCGCGCTCATCACCTGCACGTCGCCGGCTTCGGTGCGGCCCTTGTTGCCAAGGCTGTCCTGATGGGTGATTGCGCCCTCGCGCACATAGGTGATGATTTCCATGTTGGCGTGAGGATGGGCGGGAAAGCCGGTGTTCGGCGCGATCTCGTCGTCGTTCCACACCCGCAGCGCGCCATGGCCCATGTTGTGGGGATCGTAATAGTCGGCGAACGAGAAGTGGTGGCGGGCGTTCAGCCAGCCATGGTCGGCATGGCCGAGCTTGGCAAAGGGTTTGACGTCGATCATTCGAGGAGTTCCTTTCGATCTCTGTTCGAAATGTCCGTTGCGCTCTGGATAAGGATTCCAGCACGGTATAGAAATAGAAACTGTTGAAACTCATTGTTTCAAATTCTATCACTATGCAGGCTGCGGCATGGCAAAGCTTCCGGATTTCGAGGCGCTGGCGATTTTCGCCAAGGTGGTGGAGCTGCGCTCATTCGCAGCTGCAGCCAGCGAGCTGGCGCTCTCGAAGGCGACCGTATCCAAGGCGGTGAGCCGGCTGGAGGAGCGGCTCGGCGCACGGCTGTTCAACCGCACCTCGCGCCGGCTCGCGCTGACCGACGCGGGGCAACGGCTGGCGACGCGGGCCGCACAGCTGCTCGCCGATGGCGAGGAGGCGGAGAACGAGACTCTGGCGCAATCGACCGCGCCGCGCGGCCTGGTGCGCCTGGCGGTGCCGATGTCGTTCGGGGTGAAGGCCGTGGCGCCGCTGCTGCCGGGATTCCTGTTGCAATATCCCGACGTCTCGATCGACCTGCATCTGAGCGATGCGACGGTCGACCTGATCGGCGAGGGTTTCGATGCAGGCTTACGCATCGCGCGGCTGCCGGATTCCTCGCTGATCGCGCGCAGGCTCTGCGGGATGCCGCGCTACACGGTCGCCGCGCCATCTTATCTCAAGCGTCACGGCCGGCCGACGCATCCGATGCATCTCGCCGAGCACAAGTGCTTCGGCTATGCCTATCTCTCCAGCAATGTCTGGCAGTACACCAACGCGGCCGGCGAGCAGGCGAGCGTGCGACCCGCGGGGCAACTGCGCGTCAACAATGGCGAGGCGGTGATGCCGTCGCTGATTGCAGGCCTCGGCATCGCCGATCTGCCGGATTTCATCGTCGGCGATGCGATTGCGTCAGGCCAGGTCGAGGTGATCCTCAAGGGCTGGAAGCAGCCGGAAGCCGCGGTACATCTCGTCACGCCGCCGGGCGGCCCGCGGCCTGCGCGCGTGGAGGTGCTCGCGGAGTTTCTGACCAGGCAATTTGCGAAGGCGAAGCGGCGGAGCGCGTGAGTTCAGCGCCGCTTGCTACATCGCGGCGCGTGGATTGTCGCTCGTCGCCGGCGGAGCCCCGGTCACCCTGTGGCTCAGGGCCTGCGCGAGCTTGGCGGCGAGGTCGTGGAGCTGGAAGGGCTTGCCGATGGTTTGTGCTTCGTCGATGCCGCTGAGCAGCGTGCGATCGGCATAGCCGGTGACGAACAGGATCGGCAGCCGCGGATAGCGCGTCCGCACCCGCCGGGCGACTTCCGCCCCGCTCATCCCGGGCATCGCGAAATCGAGCAGCAGCAGGTCGATGGCCCGGTTCGATTCGAGGATGTCGAACGCGGCGCCGGCGCTGCCGCTTTCCAAGACCTCATAGCGCAACTCGCGCAGCATGTCCGCCACGACCTGCCGCACGGCATCGTCGTCATCGACCAGGAGGATGCGGGCGGGGAAATCGGGATCGGCGCCGAGCTGTTCGGCCGCAATGTCCGCACGCTGCTCGGCAAGCTCGGAGCGCGGCAGGAAGATGCGGATCGAGGTGCCTTGGCCTTCGACCGAATCGATGCGCACGCCGCCATTCGATTGCTTGGCAAAGCCGAGCACCTGGCTCAAACCGAGCCCCGAGCCCTTGCCCACCTCCTTGGTGGTGAAGAACGGCTCGAACACCCGCGCGCGGACGCTCGGACTCATGCCCGAGCCGGTGTCGGACACGCAAACCTCGACATAATCGCCGGGCACCGGATCTTCCGGTGCGGTCGCTTCGCGCAGGCTGGCGTTGCGGGTCGCGACGGTCAGGAGGCCATCGACACCCATGGCATCGCGGGCGTTGATGGCGAGGTTGAGCACTGCGAGCTCGAGCTGGGTGGGATCGACCAGCGCGTGCCAGAGATTGTCGGCCAGGGAGGTCTCGATCCGGATACTGCCGCCGATGGTGCTGTGGAGCAGGTCGCGCATGCCTGCAATGGTGTTGTTCAGGTCCAGCACCTTGGGCTCCAGGCGCTGGCGCCGGGAGAAGGACAACAGCTGGTCGGTCAGCTTGGCGCCGCGCTCCGCGGCCGAGCGCATGAACTGCAGGCGCTGCCGCAGCTTGCCGTCGATGCCGCGCGCGGCAAAATCCTTTTCCATGAAGGAAATGTTACCGAGCACGACCGTCAACAGATTGTTGAAATCGTGTGCGACGCCCGAGGTCAGCTGTCCGACCGCCTCGAGCCGCTGCATCTGGCGCAGCGTGCTTTCAACCCGCTCCCGCTCCTCGATCTGTGCCAGCAGCTGGCGATTGGCTGCGGCGAGCTCGTGCGTGCGCTCCTGCACGCGAAACTCGAGCTCCTCGTTGAGCCTGCGGCATTCATACTGCCGGCGCCGGCCGCGCAAATGGGTGCGCACCACGCTGATCAGCGTGGTCGGATGGAACGGCCGCTCGAGAAAACTGACGCTGCCGAGCGCGTCCGTGAGCTGCGCGGCGGTGGGATTGCGCTCCACCCCGCCGCCATGCTCGGTCAGCACGATGAAGGAAAAGTCCGACCAGGCCGGCTGTGCCCTGACCCATTCGACCAGGCCGCGCATGTCGACACCGCGGAAAGCCTCCTCGGTGACAATGGCGAGCTCGCAGCCCGCCTTGATGCCCTCAACCAGGTCCTGGAATGTTGGACAGATATCCGCGCACAGCTCCGCTTCGCGCAGGATGCTCTGCGCCAGGATGGCATCGCGGCCGCGCGGTGCGAGGATCAGAGTGCGTTCAGCCGTCACAAGGTCCTGCCTGTTCACGGGCGCTCCATCAGCGGGGCCGCTTTGCCGACATAGGTCGGAATTCCGCGCAGCACGCCCTGGAAATCGGTGAGCGGCTCGCCGACGCTGATGCCTTTTCCGCTGATCTTGAGCTCGCGGATGGCGTCCTCATGCGAGCCGGTGCGCTTCTTGATCACCGAGATCGCACGCCGCACCCGGCCCATTGCCTCGAAATAGCGCAGCATGATCACGGTGTCTGCGAGATAGGTGGCGTCGATTGGCTGCCGCATGTCGCCCATCATGCCGTGCTGGGCAATGGTCAGCAGCGTGGTTGCGCCGCGGCGGTTGAGATATTGCAGGAGCTCGTGCAGGTGCAGGATCAGGAACTGCTCCTCGGGCATGGCCGCCTGATAGCCGTTGAGGCTGTCGATCGCCACGGTACGGATATCTTGCCGGTCCACGTAATTGCGAACCCGATGGCTGAATTCGCCGGGTGTCAGTTCGGCCGCGTCCATCTGTTCGACGAACAAGCTGCCGGCGTCGCGCATGGCCTGCAGATCGATCCCGAGGCTTTTGGCGCGCGCAAACAACAGTCCGAACTCCTCGTCAAAGACAAACAGACCGACGCGCTCGCCGCGCCTGACGCTCGCCGCGAGGAATTGAATGGACAGCAGGGATTTGCCGGTGCCCGCGGGCCCGATCACCAGCGTCGAGGAGCCTGCGGTCAGGCCGCCGCCCAACAGCGCGTCGAGCTCGGCCACGCCGCTTCTGACGGCTTCGCCCGCATAGCCGTGCCGGTGCTCGGCGGCGACCAGCCTGGGGAACACCTGAACGCCGCCGCGCCCGATGATGAAGTCGTGATAGCCGCCCCGAAAACTCTGGCCCCGGCATTTGGCCACCCGGAGCCGCCGCCGCTCGGCGCCGTAATTCGGGGCGAGCTGGTCGAGATGGATCACACTATGCGCAATGGAGTGAACGGCGCGGTCGGTGCTCTCGGTGGTGAGGTCGTCGAGCGTGATGACGGTCGACTTGTGGCGTGCGAAATAATGCTTCAGTCCGAGGATCTGCCGGCGGTAGCGCAGCGAGCTTTGCGCCAGCAGCCGGATCTCCGAGAGGCTGTCGATCACGATGCGCTGCGGCTTGTATTTTTCGATCGCCTCGAAGATGCGCTCGACAGTCTCGCCCAGCTCGAGGTCGGAGGAGTAGAGCAGGCTCTGATGCTGATCGGGATCGAGCACACTCTCCGGCGGAACCAGCTCGCAGATGTTGATCATGCGCCCGTCGATCTGCCAGCCATGCGAGGCGGCGCCCTCGCGCAACTCTTCCTCGGTTTCGGCCAGGCTGACATAGAGGCCGGTCTCGCCGGCGGCGGCGCCCGCCATCAGAAACTGCAGCGCAATGGTGGTCTTTCCAGTGCCGGGGGTGCCCTCGAGCAGATGCAGGCGGTTCTGGGCGAGACCGCCTTCGAGCACGTGATCGAGTCCGGGAATTCCTACGTGCGCACGAGGCAATGTTCGGCTGCTGACTGTCATCGAATCAAAGAGAATGGTTTGGAACTGGTGAGTGGGGAGACAAACGCAGCCGAGCCGCAGGCGGTTCCCGCGCTCGCGCTGTCCGAAACTTTTGGCGAGTCGAGAGAAATCAATGCGGCTCGATTTGTTCCCGGCCGCCGCTCACAATTTGTCCATGTCCACCTCCATTCGTGAGGCGGACTCCGGAACTACAGTGGTTCAGGTAACCGCGACGCGCTCCGCTGCGGCCTGGCTCGCGTCGCGCTGCTCGCAGACATCCACCCATTCGGCACCGACGAGCTCGGCCATCCGCTCGGGGCTGATGCGCACGGCGCTGTGGGTCGAGCCCGCGGCCGGCACCACGATGTCGAACGCCTTCAGCGAGACGTCGCAATAGATCGGCAGCGGCGACTTCAGGCCGAACGGGCAGACGCCGCCGACCTCGTGACCGGTAATGTCGGCGACCTCGTCGAGCGCCAGCATCTTCGGCTTCACCCCGAACAGCGCCTTCACCTTCTTGTTATCCATGCGCGAGGTGCCGCTGGTCACGATCAACACCACGCGCTCGCCGACGCGCAAGGACAACGTCTTGCCGATCCGCGCCGGCTCGACACCATAAGCCTCGGCGGCAAGCGCGACGGTGGCCGAGGAGATCGGCGAGACCATGACGTCGATGTCGGGGGCTTTTTCCGCAAAGAAGGCGCGGACCGATTCCAGACTCATGCAGCTTTCACAATGTTGGGCAATTCCGCCAGCGACCGGATGCGGTGATCCGGCGCGAAGCCGAGCTCGTCCGTCTGGGTCCGCAGGGCCTTGAACATGGTCTGTGGCGCAATCGCTTCACTCTCCACGCAGGCAAGCGCCATCGCTTCCGGCGTCACCCGCTCGATCCAGGCGACGTTGAGCCCGAAGGCCTTGGCGCCGCAGGCGTCCCACGGGTTCGAGGAGACGAAGAGCACGGAAGCGGGCGGGATGGCAAGGGTCGATTCGATCAGGCTGTAGGCCTGCGGGCTCGGCTTGAAGATCCTGACGGCATCGACGCTGATGGTGGCATGAAGCACGCGGTCGAGCCCGGAGTTGCGAACCAGCGCATTGAGCATGTCCGGGCTGCCGTTGGAGAGGATCGCAAGCTTGCGGCCGGCCATGGCATCGAGCGCGGCCATCGCGTCGGGATAGAGGTCGAGATGCAGATATTTGTCGATGATGCGGTCGAAGTCCTCGGGCTCATAGCTCAGCCCAAGCACGCGCAGCGTATAGGCAAGCGAATCGCGCGTGATGGTGGCGAAGCTTTCGTAGCGGCCCATCAGCGAGCGCAGCCAGCTATATTCAAGCTGCTTGATGCGCCAGATCTGGGTGATGATGTCGCCATAGTCCGGAAATGTCTCCTCGGTGACCGCTGCGACCGACTGGATGTCGTACAGCGTGCCATAAGCGTCGAACACGATCGCCTTGATGCTCATTCTCTTCACCTGTCCGGTTTCGATCGCGAATCGTCCTTGCCGCCGATCATGCTGGCGAGAAAGTCGTGCACGGCCTCGATCGACTGCGTGGCTGCGACCTCATTATATTCGAGATGGTGGCCGAGATAGGTACGCGGAGTTTGCAAGGCGGGCACATCGAAAGCGTGATAGGCGCTCGCGTAGACGATCAGCTTCGCCGGCACGCCCATGCCCTTCTTGCGCGAGATCCCGAACCCGTCGCGTCCCTCCACCATGTCGCGGCACTCCTGCGCCGGCGTCCAGTCGTCGCTCGCGCCGATCAGGATCAGGGTCGGCACGGTCATGTCGTCCTTGAAGCCCTTGCAGGGCGGATAGAAGGCGATGCCGGCGCGGAATCTATGGCGCGCGGTTTGCGCGATGACGCCGCGTTCGAGCGAGGTGAGGGTGAGCCAGCCGCCTTGCGAGAAGCCGAGCAGAACGACACGGGCGCTGTCGACGAAGGGTTGCTCGGCCAGATAATTCAGCGCCCGATAGGCATCGAAGGCCATGTCGACCGGCGCGTTGCTCGCGCAGGTGTTGTCGATGCCGCGCGGCCCGAAACTGTCGATCGTGAGCGTCACATAGCCCCATTGAGCGACGCGCTTGCCCCAGCGCTCGTCGAGCCGCTTGAAATTGCCGTTGCAGCCATGCAGCAGCACCACGGCGGGCAGGGGGATTGTGCTTTCGGGCTGCCGCAGATAGGCCTGCAGCGGCTGGGTGCTGGCGAGCGGCGTTTCCAGATCGACAATGCGAGGTGACGGCTCGGTCGCCGTGCCGGCGCGCCCCACGAAAAGCGCGGCGGCGAGAGCGGCGAGGGTGAACAGCTTGGGCATCGCGCGACCCCCCTCGGGTTCGGCTCGCGCGAGTGCCGGCTTTGCGATCAGATGCCGAGCAGCTTGCGCGCGTTGGCCTTCAGCACTTTCGGCCGGATCTCCTCGCGGATGTCGAGCTTGGCGAAATCCGCAAGCCAGCGGTCCGGCGTGATCACCGGCCAATCCGAGCCGAACAGCATCTTATCCTGCAAAATCGAATTGATGTAGCGGACCAGGATCGGCGGGAAATATTTCGGCGACCAGCCGGAGAGGTCGATATAGACGTTCGGCTTGTGCGTCGCGACCGACAGCGCCTCCTCCTGCCAGGGAAAGGAGGGATGGGCGAGAATCATCTTCAGATCGGGGAAGTCCGCCGCGACGTCGTCCATGTACATCGGGTTGGAATATTTCAGCCGCATCCCCATGCCGCCGGGCATGCCGCTGCCGACCCCGGTCTGGCCGGTGTGGAACAGCGCGATGGCGCCGCCGTCGTTGATCGCCTCGTAGAGCGGATAGGCGAGGCGATCGTTGGGATAGAAGCCCTGCATGGTCGGGTGGAACTTGAAGCCGCGCACGCCATAATCCTGCATCAGCCGCTTGGCCTCGCGCACCCCGAGCTTGCCCTTGTGCGGGTCAATGCTGGCAAACGGGATCAGTACGTCGAGGTTCTGCGAGGCGATCTCGAGCATCTCGTCATTGTTGTAGCGGCGGAACCCGGTCTCGCGCTCGGCATCGACAGGGAAGATCACGGCCGCGATCTTCTTGGCCCGGTAATAGGCTGCGGTCTCCTGCACCGTCGGCGGATGCTTGTGCGGGGACTTGAAGTATTCGGCCATCTGGGCCTGGAAATCGTCATAACCGTCGTCGCCATGCATGCCGCAGGGCTCTTCGGCATGGGTGTGGATGTCGATCGCCACGGCGTCGTCGATGTTGGGCAGGGTCAGTTTGGGCATGGGTTTTCCGTCCCGGCAGCTTGGTTCTGGGTCTTGGCAAATTGATTATACCTTATAACGATTTTGGCAAGCCCCTCGACAACGGGGCGGTCGGGGCCGAATGCGGCCATTTGAACGAGGCCTCCACTCCCGACGGGCTTCGCGTATTGTTCGCGCGCCGATAACAAGAAAACGGGAGGACGACATGGCCGAGCCGGCCGCTTTCGAGACCGACTTCTGGAAGCATGCGAATTTGCGCAAGGTCTGGGACGACATCGTCCCGGGCGAGCCGCGCAAGACCATTCCCTACACGCTGACCCGCGAGGCCATCGAACTTTATTGCCGATCGGTGGGTGAAACGCACCCGCTCTATTTTGACGAGGCCTATGCCAGGACGACGCGCTACCGCGGGCTGATCGCGCCGCCCTCGATCCACATCCTGCTGATGTTCTCCTGCACGCCGAGCGACGACTGGATGCGTTCGCCCGGCACCATCAATGCCGGCCAGTCCTGGAGCTACAACATCCCGGCGCGGCCCGGCGATGTCATCACGTTGCAGGCGCGCGCGCTGGACAAATTCATCAAGCGCGAGCGGCTGTTCGTGGTGCACGACAACGTCTTCTTCAATGCCAAGGGAGATGTCATCTGTTCGGGTCGCGGCTGGACCATCCGGCCGGCGTGAGGGAGGGCATCATGATCACGACGTTCGAAAGCCTGAACCCCGGCGACGGCATCGAGGGGCCGCAATTTCCGGTGTCGCGCGAATCCATCCGCCTGTTCTGCGATGCCTCGCTCGATTACAACCCGCTGCATCTCGACGACGACTACATGAAGGGCAGCTTCGGCAAGACGCAATTCGGCGGTGTCATCATGCACGGCATGAACAATTTCGGGCTGATCACGCGGATGATCACCGACTGGGCCTATCCGCTCGATGCGGTCCATCGCCGGCTCGAGACGCGTTGGGTGATGCCCGTGAGGCCTGGCGACACTATCCGGCCGTCCGGCATCATCCGCTCCAAGCAGGAGACCGCGAAATCACGCTGGGTCGTGATCGACGTCGTGGTCCGCAATCAGCACGATGAGCGGGTCGCGACCGGGGAGGCGATGGTTGAGTTCCCCCGGGAGCCTTTGGTCTGATCGCTGGGCTGCCGCTCGACTGGCCGGGCGAAAGGGCCCATTTGCATTGACATCGGGGCCCTCGATCGCTTAGAAACCGCGCCATCCCGGGCGGGTACCGCCGGCGGGATGGTCCCCATTTTGCCACATCCGGCCTGTCGCAACGGCCTTTGGAAGCATCAGGATTCTGCCATGAAGGTCCGTAACTCGTTGAAATCGCTGCGCGGCCGCCATCGTGCCAACCGCCTGGTCCGCCGCAAGGGTCGGGTCTATGTGATCAACAAGGTCCAGCGCCGTTTCAAGGCGCGTCAGGGCTAAGTTCGTTCGCGGCTTTGGTTGACCCGTTCCAGCGGTAAATTCGCGCTTCTCACGGGTGTTTGACGGCTTGCAGCTTTGCAAGCCGCCTTCGCTGCGCATACACTTTGCCAATGGCAAAGAGATTCTGCGTGGCCCCCGCGGCTCGTCGCTTTCTGACTGCATTGGGCCTTGCTGCGGCCCTCGCAGCGCTTCCGGTCCAGGGCTTTGCCCAAGACCGAGCTGCGCCGCCCAGGTTGAGGCCGCCGGAGGCCCCGCCCAAGCTCCCGAAAGTTCCAACAGATCGCGTCAAAGGGCTGGACTTCTTGTTCGGCGCGCTCAAGGCCGCGCCTGACGACGACAGCGCCAAGGCTGTGGAGGCGCGGATCTGGGCGATCTGGCTGCAGACTCCGAGCGACACGGCCGCCCTCCTGATGATGCGCTCCAAGGCCGCCATGGAGGCGCAGCAGCCCGAGCTTGCGATCAAGCTGCTCGATGCCATCATCAAGCTGCGCCCGGACTATGTGGAAGCCTGGAACCGGCGCGCGACGCTGTATTACCTGCAGAACGACTATGCCCGCTCGCTCGCCGACATCCAGCAGGTGCTGGCCCGCGAGCCCCGGCATTTCGCTGCGCTCGCCGGGCTTGGCATGATCATGCAGGACCTCGGCGACGACAAGCGCGCGCTGGAGGCCTTCCGCAAGGCGCTCGCGATCAATCCGCATCTGGAGAAGGTGCCGGAGCTGGTCAAGCAACTCTCGGAAAAAGTCGAAGGCCGCGATATCTAGCGGTACGACATTTACCTTAGTCCGAGGCGCTCGATGCCATCGGGGATTTTTCCCGATAGTCTGGCCTGGCGTCTCATTCCGCCTGCATCAGGGAGCAAGATCATGAAGCGCGTGATGCTCACGGGCGGCCTGTTGGCTGCATTGGCAATGCCGGCTTTTTTGACGCCGGCTTGGGCCGACGGCATGTTCTGGGTGGTCGGCAGCCACGCCACTGGAAAATGCCAGATCGTCACCAGCAATCCGGTGGTGGATGGCAGCGACATCTGGTTCGGGGACGGGCCCTACAAGTCGCGTGACGACGCCAAGCTTGCCCGCTCGACCATCAACGCCTGCCCAAAGGTTGATCCGGGCAAGGAAGAAGCCGACGAGAAGTAAGGGCGGGGACGACCCGGCTGCGGCGCGTTAGTGCAGCGCGCTGCTGCGTCGCTCGACGAGCCCGTTGCTGGCGGCGTGGGCATAAAGCTGCGCCAACTCCGCTTCCAGGTGCTCGTTGATCAACAGCAAGGCCCGTACCGCACCGCGGAGATCACCATTGCAGCTCGCCACGATTTCCTCGATGGCGGCATCGCTCGATCGGATACTCATGAAAACATCCCTCCATTTGACTGAGGAGCAATCGCCAAAACGGGCTCCACGTTCCTGTGGATGACGTGGAAAGCTCCGGCGGCAACTGTCTCAAAATGGTCTGCGCCCGCCGTTCAGAAATAATGCTGAGAATGGTTATAAAATGGCCGACGACGGCAGTATGACATCACAGGGGATAACGCGGGAAAAGCCCGGCCTCTCGAAACCAATTCGTCCCAGCCGTGTGGCTCGTCCGCGGCAGGATCGCTCGGATAAGCTCAATGATATCAATCGTACTGCTGGCTGCGCTGATTGGTCTCGCGCTGCTCACGCAGGCCGGCGTGGCGTTTTTGCAGCGGAGTTATCCCCAGCGCGGTGAACCTGTCGAAGTCGACGGCGCGCGTCTGAATGTGGTCGATCTGGGGCCGCGCCACAGTTTCGACCCGCCGATTGTCCTGGTTCATGGTGCGAGTTCGAACCTCGAGGTGATGCGCTGGCCGCTCGGTGAGCGTCTTGCGGAGCGCTATCGCGTGATCCTGATCGACCGGCCGGGACATGGCTGGAGCGCTCGCAACAGCGAAGTGGCCTCGACGCCCGACGTCCAGGCGCGGATGATTGCGGACGCGCTGGAGAAGCTCGGCATCGGCCGCGCCATCCTGGTGGTGCATTCCTGGAGCGGGGCGCTCGGGGCCCGGCTGGCGCTGGATGCGCCGGATCGCCTCGCGGGCCTGGTCATGCTGGCGCCGGTCACCCATCCCTGGCGTGGCGGCGTCGGCGGCTACAACAAGCTGGTCACCACGCCGGTCATCGGCCGGCTGCTCGCCCACACGATCACGCTGCCGCTCGGACTTCTGCTGGCAAAGTCGGGCGCACGCAATGTCTTCCTGCCCCAGTCCTTGCCCGATGGCTTTCTGCGGGACAGTGCAACGCCGCTCTTGCTCAGGCCGCATGAATTCCTGGCCAATGCCCGCGACCTCGTGACCTTGAAGCCCGCGGTGATCGCGCAGGCGCCGCGCTATGGCGAGATCAGGCTGCCAGTCACGATCCTCGCGGGCGATGTCGACAAGACGGTGTCGACGGAGATCCACGCCCGCGCCTTCGCACGCGCGGTGCCGCAAACGAGGCTCGTCCTGCTCGAGGGCGTCGGCCACATGGTGCAGCAGGCCGTGCCCGAGCGCGTCATCGCAGAGATCGAGGCGATGATGGGGGAGGTGAAAAGCGTCGCGCTTTGATCGCCCGCGCGCAGCAAAAAGCCCCGGGCGAGAGCCCGAGGCTTTCTACTCTCAAGCTCGCGAAGCTTACTGCTTCTGCTTGCCATCCTTGTCGAAGGAGGAAATATAAGCCCACAGGTTCTGGGCTTCGGTCTCGTTCTTGATGCCGGCGAACGTCATCTTGGTGCCGGGGATCTTGGCCTTCGGGTCCTTGATGTATTCGAGGAACTGCTCCTTGTTCCAGGTGATGCCGGAGTTCTTGTTGGCATCGGAATAGTTGTAGTCCGGCGCGGTGCCGGAGTGACGGCCGTCAAGGCCGTTGAGCTCCGGTCCGACCTTGTTCTTGGCGCCTTCGCCGATCGAGTGGCAGGGCAGGCACTTGTTGAACGAGGTCTTCCCGGCCGCGGCGTCCTGCGCCAGCGCGCTGGTCGCGGTTGCGGCAGACGCGATGACCACCAATGCACTCAAGGTCAGTTTCTTCATGGCATGAGCTCTTCGTTTTGGAAGGAAGTTCGTTTTGAGGAGGGACTTCGGGCGCTGTTCTGGCATGCCGTGCATGGGCCGGACAAGCCACCAAAGGGCGTATGCGTCTCATTTGTGGCGGAGCGTTGCAGCGCTGCAGTTGCGAACGTTTCGCGACCTGTTCAATCCGCATCGGATATGCTTGATTTGGCCTCACAAATTCAAAAGCCGGACACCCGCTCATGACCATTCTGATGCCGCAACCCGATGCCGCAATTATCGCCCGGCGCGCGGAGATCGTGGCCAGCCTGCGTGCGATCGTGCCCGGCGAGGGGGTTATCTCGTCTGCGCCCGAGATGCTGCCGTACGAGTCCGACGGGCTGATGGCCTACCGCCAGCCGCCGATGGTCGTGGTGCTCCCCGAGACCACCGAGCAGGTCTCGCGCGTCCTCAAATATTGCCACGCGCAGGGCATCAAGGTGGTGCCGCGCGGCTCCGGCACCTCGCTGTCCGGTGGAGCGCTGCCGCTGGCCGATGCCGTGCTGCTGGGCCTCGGCAAATTCAAGCGCATCCGCGAGATCGATTTCGACAACCGCGTGGTGGTCACCGAGCCCGGCGTCACCAATCTCGCCATCAGCCAGGCGGTCGCGCATGCCGGCTTCTATTATGCGCCCGATCCGTCCTCGCAGATCGCCTGCTCGATCGGCGGCAATGTCGCGGAAAATTCCGGTGGCGTGCACTGCCTGAAATACGGCATGACCACCAACAATGTGCTCGGCTGCGAGATCGTGCTGATGACGGGCGAGGTCCTGCGCATCGGCGGCAAGGCGGTGGAAAATTCGGGCTACGACCTGATGGGCATCATCACCGGCTCGGAAGGGCTGCTTGGTGTCGTCACCGAGGTCACGGTGCGCATCTTGCAAAAGCCGGAGACCGCGCGTGCGCTGATGGTCGGCTTTGCCGAGGTCGAGGCGGCCGGCGAATGCGTCGCGCGCATCATCGGCAACGGCATCATCCCGGGCGGCATGGAGATGATGGACAAGCCCGCCATTCACGCCGCCGAGGCGTTTGTTCACGCCGGCTATCCGCTCGATGTCGAGGCGCTCTTGATCATCGAGCTCGATGGCCCCGCAATCGAGGTCGACGAGCTGATCAAGCGCGTCGAGGCGATTGCGCAAGGCTGCGGCTCCACGAGCTGCCGGATCTCGACCTCGGAGGCCGAGCGCAATCTGTTCTGGGCCGGGCGCAAGGCGGCGTTTCCGGCGGTGGGCCGCATTTCACCGGACTATCTCTGTATGGACGGCACCATCCCGCGCGGCAAGCTGCCGCAGGCGCTGGCGCGCATTCGCCAGCTCTCGGAGAAATATGGGCTGCGCTGCGCCAACGTGTTTCATGCCGGCGACGGCAATCTGCATCCGCTCATTCTGTACGATGCCAACCAGCCCGGCGAGATGGAGCGCGCGGAAGCCTTCGGCGCCGACATCCTGCGCTGCTGCGTCGAGCTCGGCGGCGTGCTGACCGGCGAGCACGGGGTCGGCATCGAGAAGCGCGATCTGATGCCGGAGATGTTTTCCGACATCGACCTCAATCAGCAACAGCGGCTCAAATGCGCCTTCGATTCGCAAGGATTGCTCAATCCCGGCAAGGTGTTCCCGACGCTGCACCGCTGCGCCGAGCTCGGCCGCATGCATGTGCACGCGGGCAAGCTGGCGTTTCCGGATTTGCCAAGGTTCTAGCGCGCGGGCGTTGCGTGCCTGGTCTCGGCGCCCTTGACGTCGGGATAGAATTGCGGCGCCTCGCGGCGGTCGAACCGGCCATAGTCGCGCACGATGCGAATGCGGCGATGGCGCATTTGATCGACGCCGTCGAGCTTGCGAGGCGACCATGTGCCGGCGGCTGCGGCGCTCTTCCATCCGACCAGGAGCGCGAGCTTACCCGGATTGTAGATGCTTTCGAACACGTCATAGGCGACGACGCTGGCATCCTTGACGTCAAGGCCAAGATGAGCGGGCAGCAGATCGGTCTGCGCCGCTAAGGCCGCACCCTTCACCGGGACGATTTCGGTGAGGCTGACGAATTTCGCCGCTCCCACCTCGGTCTCGTCCAGGCGCCGTTCCTCGACGGCCGCCGCCTTTGGCGGATCGCTGTCGAACGTCACCTCACCGACACGCAAATGATAGTCCTGGAAGATGTCAAAACGGCCCTTCTCCTGGACCGCATGATGCTCGCCCTCGGTGCGCCAGCGAATCACGGATTTCTCGTCGCGCCAGGTCGAGTGCGACAGCACCCAGCCCGGCCTCCGCCTGCTCTCGAAGCGTTCATTGTCGATGAAGCCGTCGATCGTCTCCAGGATCGGCTTCAGATGTTTTGCGAGCCCAAGGTATTCGTCCTTCTTGCCCTGCGCGGGCAGCACTTCGAAGATCACGGAAAACATCATCGTCTCCTTCTCGATTCTTCAGGAGGGAACAGGCGCGACATCCTGGCCGCACAGGAAGTTGATGCTCTCTTGCCAGAGCGCGAGCCGCATGGTCTCGAGATGCATCAGATGGGTGCCGCGGCCGATCTTGAGGTCGCGCTTGCTTGGGGCTTGCGTGAATGCATCGAACAGCCAGCGCGCATCGTCATCCAGCATCAGACCATCCCACTCGCCGCGGATGATGGCAACGCTCGTGCGCAGCTGTGACGGATCGTAGGCCAGCTGCCCGTGCCAGGCCTTGATGATCTCGCTGAACGGGCCGAGCGGCGTCTTGACGGCAGCCGGTGCGCGCGAGCGGCTTTCGGGATCGCTGTCCAGATAGCGCTCGCCCCATTCGGCGAAATGGGCGCGCGACAGCACCGGCGGCTCGTGGGCCGGGACGTCCTCGACAAAGCGATTCCACTGGTCTTCCACCGTCACCATTCGCCAGGCCGGGAATTTCGGCGGGCTCTCGTAGCGGCGCGGGCCGCGGCGGCCGATCGGCGCAAACAGCACGATGCGGTCGACGAGCGCGGCGTGCTGGCTTGCGAACAGGCCGGCCGGCATCGATCCCCAGGAATGCGAGATCAGGGACAACGTTTCCAGGCCTTGGTGGGCGAGAATGAAACGGACGGCGGCCTCCAGCTGCCCGGCCGCATCGTCCGTCACACAAAGCGGCGGGTTGTCGGACGGCGGCTGCTCCATTTCCGGATAACGGTCGGAGTGGCCGAAACCGTAGAAGTCGAGGCCCCACACGTCGAAGCCGGCGTCGTTGAGGGCATCGCGCCATGATCTTCCATCGAAACGATGCGCGATCGACAGCGCCGATGGAAAGGTGGCACCATGGACATAGAGCACCGCGCGTCGCGGACGGAACCTGGTCTCCGCCGAAGGCAGGAAGCGCAGGAACAGCGACAGTGCCCCGTTTGGTCCCGGAATGCGGAAATGCTCCTCACGCGGATCGAGTTTCGATGCTGCAGAATAGTCTGTCATGCATGTACCACGTCGGTTGTATCGGAAGGGCGCGCGGTCGCGGTTGTGCTGGCTCAACTCGCGACCGCAGGCGGCGTTTCCTGCCGCTGCTTCGATGCCGATCGAAGTGACAGCGGCAGGATCATCGCTAACGCGAAGCGTTAGAGCAGCGCATATTGCGCACGCTCGCGTTTTGCGAGCAGCGGCAGCGCTTCGCCGGCAATATGGCTCTTGAAATGTGCGCTCTCCTGGTGCGCCTTGAAGGCGGCCTCGTCGCGGAACAGCTCGTAGAACAGGAACTGCGCCGGATTGTCGGTCGCGCGGCTGATCAGGAACAGCTTCACGCCGGGTTCTGCCTGGGCTTGCGGCAGGAAGCGGTCGAGAATGCCGGCAATCCGCTCCGCTTGTCCTTCCTTGGCTTCCCACTGCGCCACCACCAGCAGCCCGCCCTCGTTCACGGCGTCGTTGATGGTGCGCTCCTTGATTGCATAATGGGTCATGTCGATCTCCTTCGGGTCACGCCCCTCGATCGCGATCGACGGGACAATTCGGTATATGCCGAACAGTGCCGGCCAGATGTTTCGATGACGATCGAAGTGAGGTGGCGATCCGCGGGCCGATTGCGACTGCAGTCACATTTGCTTTCGGCGGCGATTTTGGTTACGCGCTTACACCGTGGACACGTTGAAAATCAGAGACGCCAAGGACGTGGAGGAAGCGGTGCGCGCGGCGATTGCCGGCGAGCAGCCGCTCGAGATCATCGGCCATGGCTCCAAGCGGCCGGTCGGGCAGGTGATGGCGACCAATGCCGTGCTCGATCTGTCCGCCTTGAGTGCGGTCTCGGCCTACGAGCCGCAGGAACTGATCATCACCGTCCAGGCCGGCGCGCCGTTATCCGACGTCACGTCGCTGCTCGATTCCAAGAACCAGCAATTCGCCTTTGAGCCGGTCAGCCTCGCGTCGCTGTTGGGCACGCCCGAGCGAGGAACCGTCGGTGGCATGATCGGGGGGGGCTTCGCTGGTCCACGACGGATCGGGGCCGGAGGCGTGCGCGACCACCTGCTGGGGGCGCATGCGGTGTCCGGCTTCGGCGAAAGCTTCAAGGCTGGCGGCAAGGTGGTCAAGAACGTCACCGGCTATGATCTTTGCAAGCTGCTGGCGGGGTCCTGGGGGACACTGGCGGTCATGACCGAGGTCACGCTCAAGGTGATGCCGCGGCCCGAGACCGAGAGCACGCTTTTGCTCCGCGGCCTCGATCCTGCCGCGGCAAACCGGGCGATGACGGCAGCGCTTGGCTCGCCCTTCGACGTCTCCGCGGCGGCCCATGTGCCGGCCTCCAGCCAGCGCAGCGAGGTCGGCTGGCTCGACAAGCTCGGCTCGCCCAAGGACGCGCTGACGTTGTTGCGGCTGGAGGGCATCGCGGCCTCGGTCCGTCACCGCGCCGCCTCGCTGAGCGAGGCGCTCAAGGCGTTCGGACGGATCGAACTGGTGGAGGAGGCGGTCTCGCAGGAGGCCTGGGGCGCCGTTCGGGATGTACGGCCGTTCGCGGCGACCGGGCCGCTCGGGGCTTGGCCGGTGTGGCGGATCGTCTGTCCCCCAGCCTCCGGCGGGGAGCTTGGCGAGGCGCTCGCGCGCCAGACGGACGGCGAGGTGATTTATGATTGGGGCGGCGGCCTGATCTGGGCAGCGGTTCCGCCCAAATCCGATGGTCAAGCCGCGCTGGTGCGCCAGTGCGCAGGCGCGATCGGCGGCCATGCCATGCTGGTCCGTGGCGCGATCGAACTGCGCCGTGCGATCGATGTGTTTCAGCCGCAGCCGGCAGGACTGCGCGACCTGAGCGAGCGCGTCCGCAACAGCTTTGACCCCCGCCGCATTCTCAATCGCGGCCGGCTCAGCCGGGAGGGCGCATGAAGACCGAGTTCAGCCTCGCCCAGCTGGCCGATCCCAATATTGCCGAGGCCGACAAGATCCTGCGCGCCTGTGTGCATTGCGGCTTCTGCACCGCGACCTGTCCGACCTATGTGCTGCTCGGCGACGAACTCGATAGCCCGCGCGGCCGCATCTACCTGATCCGGGAGATGCTGGAGAAGGACAAGGCGCCGACCGAGGAGGTGGTCAAGCATATCGATCGCTGCCTCTCCTGCCTTTCCTGCATGACCACCTGTCCCTCCGGGGTGCACTATATGCATCTGGTCGACCAGGCGCGGGTGCGTATCGAGGAGCAATACACGCGGCCGTTGGCCGAGCGGTGGTTGCGCGCGGTGCTCGGTTTTGTGCTGCCGCGGCCGGCCGCATTTCGGGCGGCGATTCGGCTCGCTCGGCTGGCGCGGCCTTTGTTTGCGGCGCTGCCAAAGGGCCAAGGAGAGGGGCGAGGCACGGCGCCTCTTCCGTCCCTGTTGCGCCGCGTTAGGGCCATGCTGGACCTGTCGCCTGCCAGCCTCCCGCCGCCGGGACCGGCTGGAGGCACTGTATTTCCCGCGCTGGGCGAGCGGTGTGGCCGCGTGGCGCTGTTGCAGGGTTGTGCGCAACAGGTGCTGGCGCCGCGAATCAACCAGGCTGCCATCAACGTCCTGACCCGGCATGGCATCGAGGTGGTGCTGGTCAAGGACGAGCAATGCTGCGGCGCGCTCACCCATCACATGGGGCAGGATGCCGATGCCCTGGCTCGCGCGCGGGCAAATGTGGCGGTGTGGGCGGCGGAGGCCGAGCGGGCAGGGCTCGACGCCATCGTGGTGACGACCTCGGGCTGCGGCTCGGTGATCAAGGATTATGGCTACATGCTGCGGACCGATCGCGATTACGCGGCGCGCGCCGCCAAGGTCTCCGCGCTTGCCAAGGACATCACGGAGTATCTTGCCGGCATCGAACTGAAGAGCGCGCGAGAGAAAAGCGGCATCGTCGTCGCCTATCACTCGGCATGTTCGCTACAGCATGGACAGAAAATCACAGGTCTTCCGAAAGATTTGCTTTCCAAGAATGGATTCGTGGTGAAAGATGTACCTGAGAGCCATTTGTGTTGTGGCTCGGCGGGGACCTACAACATCCTCCAGCCTGATCTTGCGACAAGCCTGCGCGATCGAAAGGTCGCCAATATCGCAAGCGTCAAGCCGGACATGATCGCCGCGGGCAATATCGGCTGCATGATGCAGATAGCGTCCGCCACGTCAGTTCCTGTCGTCCACACCATTGAGCTACTCGATTGGGCGACGGGCGGTCCCAGGCCAGGATCGAAGTGATCGATCAAAGCCACCGCGGGAGATGCACGGACGATGAGACAGCGCCCGATGGACATTGATCGGCGGCAATTAGGAGGACCATGATGGCCAAAGGGAAAAAAGCCAAGAAGGGTAAGAAAGCTAAAAAGAAGAAAGTTCTAGCGGCGAAGAAAGCGTCGAAGAAGGCTTCGAAGAAGTCGGCAAAGAAAGCCAAGAAGTCGGTGAAGGCGGCCAAGGCGCCGAAGAAGTCGGCCAAGAAGGCAGCCAAGAAGACGGCGAGCAAAGCTGCGAAGGCGCCTGCCAAAAAGGCGGCTCCGAAGAAGAGCGCAGCGAAAAAACCGGCTGCTCCGAAGCCCGCTCCTGCCCCGGCGCCTGAGCCCGAAGCGGAAGCTCCGGCTCACAGCTGGGCGACGCCGACGCCCGCACAATCGTGGGGCGACAGCGCCGCGACTGGTGAGGACCAGGGCTGAGACTGGAATAGACATCCGATCAAGGGACGGCTTGGCGACGCTGAGCAGCCTTTGATCGACCGCACAATCGAAGAGGGCCGCGTCGCAATCGCCGCGGCCCTTTTCCGTGGGCCCCAGATCCCGTCGCTTGGCTTTCCGGGATGCTCGCCTGCCTCGCTCCCTGATTCGTTGCGCTGATCTGCAAGCGTGGCCTCGCTGCCGCCCTGCCGCCGCATCCCCGTGGGGTTACGGGCCACGGCGCCGCAAAATTGTTGTCGGAATGCCACACACGGCAACAACCTTCCCCGGAATCGCCCGTTAGCTCAAAAAGTCATCAGATGACTGCCTTTTAATCTTCACGATAACGACACTAGGCGTCACATTGCCAAATAATAGCTTTTGAACGGCACCGAGGCACCGCTGGTCCCCGGAGCATCAAGAAATCTGGTTTCAAAATCTGACTTGGGAAGTGGATGGGGATCGTCATGAAGAAAGTCGCTTTGTTAGCAACGGCGCTAGCATTGGTTTCGGGTTCGGCGCTTGCGGCTGACCTGCCCATGAAGGCCTTGAAGGCGCCGCCGCCTCCGGCCTTCGACCCCTGGGACATCGCCTTCGGTGGCGCGTTGATGAACGACTACATCTTCCGTGGCGTCACGCAGTCCAATCACCAGCCCTCGGTCGCGGCCTATTTCGAGCCGCGCTATAACGTCAACAAGGACCTGCAGCTCTATATCGGCACCTCCGGCGAGAGCATCTCCTTCGCCAATCGTGCCGCGGCTGAGATCGACGTCTACGGCGGCATCCGCCCGACCTTCGGCGCCGCCGCCTTCGACTTCGGCGTCTGGGGCTATCTCTATCCGGGTGGCAGCTGCGCCGATAATACCCTGACTGCGGTTGGGGCCCTCACCGTTCCCGGCGGCGGCGTTTGCCCAGTCTCGACGTCGACGATCTTCCTCGCCAACGGCAACGTGATGAAGAAGAACGTCAGCTTCTTCGAAGTCTACGGCAAGCTGAACTACACCATCAACGACAACTGGGCGTTTGGGGTCAACGAATACTACTCGCCGAACTTCCTGAACTCGGGCGCTTGGGGCAACTATTCCTCGATTACCGGCAAGTGGACTGCGCCGAGCACGACGTTCGGCTCCAGCGGCGTCGGCATGTATGTGTCCGGCGAGTTCGGTCGCCAGTGGCTGGGCACCACGGATGCGTTCTATGGCACCGCAGCCAGCGCGTTCACGGCGGCGGCCGGCTATGTTGGTCCGTTCTTCCCGAACGGCATCAAATATGCCGACTACAATACCTGGAACATCGGCATCGGCTTCACCTACAAGGTGTTCACGCTGGATCTGCGTTACTCCGACACTGATCTGAGCAAGGGCAATTGCAGCGCCTTTACCAGCTCCTTCAATGCAAGCGGAACCACCAATATTACCTCGATCAATCCGACCGGAACGGGCTCCAACTGGTGCGGCGCCGCCGGCATCGCCAAGCTCTCCTTCGACCTCACCGCGATGAGCAACTTGAAATAACCGATCCCGAGCGGATCGCGCTTAGGGCGGCAGGACAACCTGCCGCCCTTTTTGTTGATCTGGCGGATCCGGTGAAGCCGTGCGACCTATTCGGCCAGCGATGATTTCATCTCCTCCCGGCTGCGGTCCTGCAGCGAAAACACATTCCCCTGGTGGGTGAGGGCCACCCTACTGGTGTGGAATGCGGCGAGCGTCGATCGATGGCCAATCGAAACGATCGTGGTGGCCGGCAGTCGCTGCGCCAACAGGCGGTAGAGCTTCGCTTCCGAGCCCTCATCCAGCGACGCCGTGGCCTCGTCGAGAAACAGGTATTGCGGCGCGTGCAGGAGGGCCCGGACCACGCCGAGCCGTTGCTGCTCGCCCAATGACAGCATCCGATTCCAATGATCGTCATGGTCAAGCCGCTGCGCGAGCTTGGGCAAGCCAACCTCGACCAGCGCGTCTCGGACCTGTTCATCGGAAAACGCGTCCGCTTCTGCCGGATAGACAATGGCGGCCTTGAGCGTGCCGATCGGAAAATACGGCCGCTGCGGCAGCATCATCAGGCTTGCATGGGCGGGGATCGTGACCGAGCCGCTGCCATATGGCCAGATGCCCGCGATGGCGCGGAACAGTGTCGACTTGCCGGCGCCGGAGGGGCCGGTGAAGAGAACACGGTCGCCGGCGGAAATGCTGAAGCTGCTGGCTGTGACCAGCGGCTCTCCATTGGGCAGCTCGACCAACAGGTCATCGATGCTGATGGTGTCCGTCGTGCTGGAAGGCGCGAGCTGGATGGAAGACTTGCTGGCGGCGAGTTCTTCGGCCTTCTTGATGGAGGTCTCGAAACCGTCGAGACGGGCGACCACTGCGCGCCAATCCGCCAGCGAGGTGTAGGCCGTCACGAAGAAGGACAGCGAATCTTGCACTTTTCCGAATGCTTCGGCGGTCTGCATCAGCGCCCCGAGCTGGATCTTGCCGGCGAAAAAATAGGCTGGCGCGCACAGAATGAAGGGGAAGACCGCGGCAGCCTGGGTAAAGCTTTGCGTAAAGGCCACCAATCGCTTGGTCCGGCTCATGATGCCATACCAATTGGCGGCCACCGAACCGAAACGCTGCAGCAACCGGCCCCGCTCTGCGCTCTCGCCCTTGAGCAGCGCGATCTGTTCGGTGTTCTCCCGGACCCGGACAAGGTCGAAGCGGAAGTTGGCCTCGTAGCGTTCCTGCTGGAAGTTGAGGTTGACCAACGGTGAGCCGATCCATTGCGTCAGCGCGGTTCCAAAGATGGCGTAGACCAGCGCAGCCCATACAAGATAACCCGGGAACGACAGGTCGTAGCCGCTCACAAAAAACGGCGCTGCAGCTGACAAGCCCCAAAGAATGACGACGAAGGATGCCAGGCTGACGATCGAACCCAACAGCTGCACGGAAATACCGAGTGTCTGGTTGACGAACGATTTCACGTCTTCGGTCAGGCGCTGATCGGGGTTGTCGGCCGCGTCGCCCTGCAACTGCATGCGGTAATAGTTGGCGTCATGCATCCAGACGCCGAGATATCTGGTCGTCATCCAGCGGCGCCAGCGGATATGAAGCCACTGAGTGAGATAGGTCTGGTAGACCGCAAGTAGAACCGAGAAACCGGCCACCACACAGAACACGATCATCTCGCGGACAAAGCCCTCCCAGTCCTTTTCCTGAAGCGCGTTGTAAAACCGGTTCCGCCACGCGTTGATCAAGATGTCGGCGCCGACAGAGGCGAGCTGCAAGCCAATCACGGCGGCGAGCAGGGAGCGGCCCGCGATTTTGTCTTCGGAATTGAAATAGGGGATGGCGATCCGCCATACGATTGCGAGCGTCGCGCGGATTTTTGTCACCTTGTGAGTGTCTCCTGACCTGGGAACTAGGCGATACGAACTTAAGGGCCTGAAAAGGCGCCTAAATTTCGGCTCGCCCAGAAACTGCCTAGACTAAAGTTGTAGGTATGGTGGTCTGGGTTCGCTTGTCCGAGCCTTCGACTCGACCCTAGCATGGGCACAACGGCGAGGGGTGGGGGCGCCATTGCCATTCGCGAGGTTTTGAGCGGGGTTCGGCGCTTGCCGAATTTCTGAGCTGGCCTTGCAACATTGCCAGGCACTCCCGCGATCGCGCCAAGCGGGTCGATCCGTCCACGCCGGATCGCCGCGCGAAGGGGCGTGGGGAGGAATTCCGAATGTGGAACCAAGTCTATAATCCGCTGGGGAACGCGGCGCTCTCGACGGTCGCCGCTGCCGTTCCGGTCGTCACTCTTCTGGTGCTGATCGCAAGCGGCAAGGTGAAGGCGCACGTCGCCGCCATCATCGCCGTGATCGTCACCAACCTGATCGCGATACTGGTCTTCACCATGCCCGCGGGCCTGTCGATCCGCGCCTCGCTGCTCGGCATCGTGACCGGATTCTTCCCGATCGGCTGGATCGTGCTCAACGTCATCTTCCTGTACCAGATCACGGTGATGACCGGGAAATTCGAGCTGCTCAAGCGCGCGGTCGGCGGCGTCACCGAAGACCGCCGGCTGCAACTCTTGCTGGTTGCATTCTCGTTCGGCGCCTTCTTCGAGGGCGCGTCCGGCTTTGGCACGCCGGTTGCGATCACGGGATCGATCCTGATCGGGCTCGGCTTCTCGCCGCTCGCGGCCTCCGGACTGTCGCTGATCGCCAACACTGCGCCGGTCGCCTATGGCGCGCTTGGCACGCCGATCCAGGGTCTTGCCTCCGTCACCGGACTGGATCCCTATATCCTCGGCGCCATGGTCGGACGGCAGTTGCCGTTCTTCTCGCTGATTGTGCCGTTCTGGGTGGTGTGGGCGTTTGCCGGCTGGCGCGGCATGAAGGAGGTGTGGCCCGCGATTCTCATCACCGGCGTTTCCTTCGCGATCCCGCAATTCGTGATCTCCAACTACATCAATCCCTGGATCGTCGATATCGGGGCTTCGCTGATCTCGATGGGCTGCCTGATCCTGTTCCTGCGCGTCTGGCAGCCGCGCGAACTGTGGCTGTCGCCGGCTTTGCGCGGGCGCGACGAATCGGCGGCCACCATGGCCGCGGCCAAGCCGCTGGACAAGACGCTGCTGACGCAAAGCGAATTGTGGAGCGCGCTTCTGCCATGGATCATCGTCTGCATCGTGATGCTGATCTGGGGCAACGGTGCCTTCAAGACCTGGGCGAACTCGATCTTCACCTGGAACTATCCCGTTCCCGACCTGCACAACATGATCAACAAGATGCCGCCGGTGGTCGCGAAGCCCACGCCGGAAGGCGCGGTGTTCTCCTTCACTTACCTGTCCTTCACCGGGACCGGAATGCTGATTGCCGCGATCATCGCGGGCTTCGTGATGGGGCTGTCGCCGGCAAAGCTGATCTCCGAATATGGCCGCACCATCAAGCTCTGCGCCATCTCGCTGATCACGATCTCGGCGATGCTTGCGATTGGCACGCTCACCCGGCTCGGCGGCGTCGATGCCACGCTTGGCCTCGCCTTTGCCGCAACCGGCGTGCTCTATCCCTTCTTCGGCACACTGCTCGGCTGGCTCGGCGTGGCGCTGACGGGATCTGATACCTCCTCGAATATCCTGTTCGGCAATCTGCAGAAGATCACTTCCCAGCAGCTCGGCCTGTCTCCCATCCTGATGGCCGCGGCCAATTCCTCAGGCGGCGTCATGGGCAAGATGATCGACGCCCAGTCCATCGTGGTCGCCTCCACCGCGACCAACTGGTACGGCCATGAAGGGTCGATCCTGCGCTACGTCTTCAAGCACTCGATCGTGCTGGCCTGCCTTGTCGGCATCTTGGTGACGTTGCAGGCCTATGTTTATCCGTTCACGATGCTGGTGTTGAAATAACGCTTGCCACAAGAATGCCCGCGGCCCCCAAGGTGCCGCGGGCATTTTTTTGCGCGGATGAACCTGTTCAAGAACGTGCCGGTCAAATAGAAGGGCGCGTCTCTTAACCGTCGTTCCGGGGCGCGCCAGCGCGAACCCGGAAAGATGAGATTTCCGGGTTCAATGCTGCCGCATCGCCCCGGAATGACGGAAGTCGCCAAGTTTCACGAGGTCGTATGTTTTCAAGGCCATCAGTTCTCACCGTGGCAACCGCAGTCCTCCTGCTCATATCCACAGCGACTCTTGCACCGGCGCGTGCCGACAACAGTTTTCCCTTCGGTATGGAGATGACGCTCGATGCGGCGCCGATGCCCGGATCGAAGCGCATTCCCGATCTCGACATCGGCGACAATGGCGAAACAGTTGTCGAATTGTGGTGCAAGGGCGGCAAGGGCCAGTTCTCGGTCGCCGGCAACACCGTGATCTTTGTCGCAGGTCCGATGCAGGAGCGCTCCTGTCCTGCTGATCGCGCGCAGGCCGATGACGAGCTGATCGCTGCACTGACCGAGGCGACCAACTGGAAACGCCAGGGCGATTCCATCTTCTTCGTCGGTCCTCGCACGCTGCACTTCCGGCTGAACACGAATTGAGGATTGCAAGCGCCGGCGCTTTCTCTACCCGCCCCTGGAGGGGGCGGGTCGATTCGCATGAAGCGAAGCGGAATGCGAAACGGGGTGGGGTGACAGCCCCTCCGCACGGGCACTGATGATGCGGAGATACTGTCACCCCACCCCGCTCGCGCATTTCATGCGCGATCGAGCCGCCCCCTCCAGGGGCGGGTAGAGCTAGACCTGAGTCACTTCCACACCGATTTGTCCGAGTCCCAGCGCTGGCCTTCCAGCTCCTTCACCAGCGCCTCGACTGAGCCGGACTCGTCCTTCTGGTCGCCTTCCTCGTCACCGGAGGAATCGTCGGACAGATTGAGCTTGGCGCCTGCGTTCTCGTCGGCCGTCGTGATCGCGGGCGTGCCGATCCAGACGATCAGCCGGTCCGTTCCGCCGGGCCGGTCGGGAGACACCAGGCCTGTGATCTCGACCGTTTCGGTCAGCCCGAGCGCCGGAAACAGCTGGCTCGGCCGCTTGAAGGTCAGCTTGAGTTTCCCAGTGGTGCTACTCCAGCTGGAGCCGGAGAGCTTGGCCGCAAGGGTCCTGGTCAGGACATTGCTGATCGCAGCCGCGAGCTTCTCGCGGTTGAGCTTGTCGCCATCGCGCCAGTCCGCGGCGGAGATCCGGATCGCGCGATCCATCTCGATGATGCCGCTGGTCCACCCCGCGGTGATAACACCGGATAACGATTTCGCCTTGTCGATAAGCGCTGGTGCGCGCTCCGGATCGATCGAGAGGTTGATGGTCTGCTGGCCGGCGCGCATGGCGTCGCAGGTCACGGCCAGGCTGGAGACGGCAACCTCGACGTCCTGGCCCTTCAGGCTTTTCAGGAAATCCTCGACCGCCTCGAGCTTGAGCCTGACGCCGACCGACTCTGGCGAGACCTCGGAAAAATCCTTCGGCTGCGGCGTGATACCGTCGTCGCTGGACTGGCTGTCCTGGAATTCGCGTTCGCTGATGTCCGAATTGTCGGTCGAGGCGACCTCAGTGACATTCGGGCCGATTGCGATCTGGCCGCGGAATTCGAAGGTGTCCCCGGTGGGCTTGCGCGCCAGCTTGACGGTGACCGGCGCCTTGTCGATGACGCTCTGGGTCGTGCCTGACAGCGTCTGGCCGTTGACGGCAAGATTGACCACGAAGCGGTCCTTGCGGGCGCCGGTCTTGTCGGCGGGATAGCAGACATCGAGGGTTGCCGCGGTGACCTGCTTGCCTTGCCGGCTTTCCTTCAGCACCACGTCGGCATTGCCGTCCATCAGCCCGTCGATGGAGGTGAAATACCGCGTCTCGCCGGCCGCCGGAGCAGGCTTGGTCTGCAGCTTCGTATCTGCAAAAGCGAGAGACGAGGACGCAATCAACAAGCCAAGCAAAAGCGCGCGCATCAGCCAATTCCTGTTCCATCGATTCAATCGGACGGACCACCTTTTACGGGCGCCGTGGCCAAAAAAGAAGGCCGCCCGGAGGCGGCCTTCGATTTCATTTTCGGGAGGGACGGAGGCTTAGAAGCCCATGCCGCCCATTCCGCCCATGCCGCCGCCACCCGGCATCGCGGGGGCCGGTTCCTTCGGCAGCTCGGCGACCATGGCTTCAGTGGTCACCAGCAGGCCTGCAACCGACGAAGCGTCCTGCAGCGCGGTGCGCACCACCTTGGCGGGGTCGATGATGCCCTTGGCGACCATGTCGACATAGTCCTCGTTCTGGGCGTCGAAGCCGAAGGTCTCCGACTTGTCCTCGAGGATCTTGCCGACCACGATCGAGCCCTCGATGCCGGCATTCTCCGCGATCTGCCGCACCGGGGCTTCCAGCGCCTTCAGCACAATGTTGATGCCGGCCTGCACGTCCGGATTGTCATTGTGGATGCGACCGACCGCCTTCTTGGCGCGGAGCAGCGCGACGCCGCCGCCGGGGACAATGCCTTCCTGCACCGCGGCGCGGGTCGCGTTCAGCGCGTCCTCGACACGGTCCTTCTTCTCCTTGACCTCGATCTCGGTCGCACCGCCGACGCGGATCACCGCGACGCCGCCGGCGAGCTTGGCCAGCCGCTCCTGCAGCTTCTCGCGGTCGTAGTCGGAAGTCGTCTCCTCGATCTGGGCCTTGATCTGGGCCACGCGCGCCTCGATGTCGGGCTTCTTGCCGGCACCGTTGACGATCGTGGTGTTCTCCTTGTCGATCACGACCTTGCGGGCGCGGCCGAGCATCTTGACCGTGACGTTTTCGAGCTTCATGCCGAGCTCATCGGAGATCAGCTGACCGCCGGTCAGGATCGCGATGTCCTCGAGCATGGCCTTGCGTCGGTCGCCGAAGCCGGGCGCCTTGACGGCGGCAACCTTCAGGCCGCCACGCAGGCGGTTGACGACGAGGGTGGCCAGCGCCTCGCCCTCGACGTCCTCAGCGACGATCAGAAGCGGCTTGCCCGACTGTACCACGGCTTCCAGCACCGGCAGCATGGCCTGGAGCCCTGAGAGCTTCTTCTCGTGCAGGAGCACGTAGACGTCCTCGAGCTCCGCGGTCATCTTCTCGGCATTGGTGACGAAATAGGGCGAGAGATAGCCGCGGTCGAACTTCATGCCTTCGACGATGTCGACCTCGGTCTCGAGCGACTTGTTCTCCTCGACCGTGATGACGCCCTCATTGCCGACCTTCTGCATCGCCTGCGCGATCATCTTGCCGATCGCCGCATCGCCATTGGCGGAGATGGTGCCGACCTGGGCGACTTCAGAGGACGACGCCACGGGCTTGGCGCGCTTCTCGATGTCCTTCACCACGGCCGCAACCGCGATGTCGATGCCGCGCTTGAGGTCCATCGGGTTCATGCCGGCGGCCACCGACTTGCCGCCCTCGCGGACGATCGCCTGGGCCAGCACGGTCGCGGTGGTGGTGCCATCACCGGCGGTGTCGTTGGTCTTGGACGCGACCTCGCGCAGCATCTGCGCGCCCATGTTCTCGAACTTGTCCTCGAGCTCGATCTCCTTGGCGACGGTGACGCCGTCCTTGGTGATGCGAGGCGCGCCGAAGCTCTTGTCAATGACGACGTTGCGGCCCTTCGGGCCCAGCGTCACCTTGACGGCATTGGCGAGAACATCCACGCCGCGCAGCATGCGGTCGCGCGCGTCGCCGGCGAATTTTACGTCCTTGGCAGCCATTGTCCTAACTCCTCAATATTTCTGTATGGCCGTCAGGCCAGCACGCCCATGATGTCCGACTCCTTCATGATCAGGAGTTCCACGCCATCGATCTTGACCTCGGTTCCCGACCATTTGCCGAACAGCACGCGGTCGCCGGCCTTGACATCGATCGGGATCAGCTTGCCGGCTTCATCACGGCCGCCCGGACCGACCGCCACGACCTCGCCCTGCGAGGGCTTTTCCTTGGCGGTGTCGGGAATGATGATCCCGCCCTTGGTCTTCTCTTCTGCGTCGATACGCTTCACCACGACACGGTCGTGCAGCGGACGGAAAGTTGATTTGGCCATGACATTTTCCTCTCGGAGGCTTGCTGGTGAGGTCCGGTGGATCGAAAGCGCATCTGTCTGCGACCCCTGTTGTGCGCGTTGGTCGCGCGCTCAGAGGGGTGGATGTTGGCAGTCGTGCTCTCGGAGTGCTAAATTGTGGGATCGAAATATGGCTTGGCGCCGATCCTGTCAAGCAAAGCAGGCCGAACTGCCGCTTGAGACTGGTCGATCATATTGTTAAGCGAAACCAAACAGGAAATCGGGGCGTGGTTGTTGCTCCGACAGCGGATTTGGGGTTGGTTGGGCGCGGGTGCGACCACGATCCAGTTCGGGGGAAGGCCATGGTCAGTTTGAGGTACGCGCAGACGGTTCGAAATCTGTCGGTCGTCGCGGCCTTGTCAATATTGCTTGGAGCCTGCTCGAGCTTCAGCCTGGGTACCTCCACCCCGACCACGGCCGAGACCGAGCCGGGCGTGGAGCCCGCGCTGCCCTCGACCATCAAATCCGAAGAACTGGTGGGGAAGTGGGGCCTTGCGGCCTTCAACAATCCCGCCGACCGTGCGCGCACCGAGAAGATGGCGCTGGCGCAATGCAAGCAGCCCTACACGATTGGCGCCGGCCCGACTGGCGGCGTGATCATGCATCTGGCCGACCAGGCGACACCGCAGGAATTGCGGCTCAAGGGCAGCCGCAGCGGCAAGAACTATATCGGCCCCGATGGGCCGCCCGGCGGCGAGCAGGACCGCGAGATCATCTCCTTCGATGGACGCGTGCTGATCACCCGTTTCGTCGACAAGGATGCGGCAACCCGTTACCAGACCATGGTCTATGTCCGCTGCGGGCCGCGGGCGTGAGGCCATACGACGTCATTCCGGAGCGCTCGCAAAGCGAGCGAACCCGGAATCCAGAGGTTGTGGCGCGAGATTCTCAGGTGCGCACTTGCGCACCATAGTTCGCGCTGACGCGCGCCCCGGAATGACGAAAGCAAAAAAGACGCCGGCCCCAGGGCCGGCGTTTTGTTTTTGATCCTCGATTCCGCCTGCGGCTCAATCGAACAGCGCGTCGATGTCGTCCTGCGAGGCGTGGCCGACGTCGCCTTCGAGCTTGGGACCATTGAGCAGCTTCTCGTCGTCCGCGCGGGAGTCGATGATCGGCTGCGCATGGGCCTTGATGGCATCGACGCCGCCCCAGATCTCCATCATCACGTTGATGTGACCCTCGATGAGCTTCATCGTGTTCATGACCTTGTTGATGCGCTGACCGGTGAGATCCTGGAAGTTGCAGGCTTCGAAAATCGAAACCACGCGCTCCTGGATTTCCTCGGACAGGATCTTCTGCTGGTCGGGTGAGTTCACCTTCGACAGCGCGCTCGCCGCCTGGTCGATGAACTCTGCGCATTCCAGAATTTGCTGGGTCGCCTGCTCGGTGCCGTTGGCGACCGCGCCAAGCTCGCCATTGACCTTGGCCATCTCCTGGCCGTCGAAGCTCTTGCCGTGGATCGCGGCGATCTCGCGCTTGGTGCGGTTGATGGCGTCATGGATCAGGTCGAGCTCGACCTTGAGCTTTTCGCACTGCTCGATCTGAGCGCGGTAGGTCTCAAGCAGCGCGCGGGCCTCGGCCACTTCGCGGCTCGCGGAGTCCTCGAGCACGTTGGCTGCGGCGCTCTTGCTTGCGTTTCCGCCGCTCGCCATCTGGGCGCGGATCGCGCGCAGCTCAGACATGATTTCACGATGCATCGGACCCACTTCGCCTCCAGACACGTCCTCGACCCCAATCGGCACGTCAATGCCGATCGCCTCTTCAACCCGGTAACGCTTGCGATGAACAACCATCAGGGCTCCCCCCTCACATTCCGCGAAGAGTCATATCCAGACGCTCTTTAACATCGGGTTCACGTCAGGAACCATGGCGGCAGGCGCTGCGCAGTTATGGCAAATTGCGAATTAACCATGCGCGCCTTGAATTCATCGAAAATAAACGCTGTCGCTCAAATCAGCATCCGGTTGCAGACTTGGTGAATCGAAACGTCGTTTTCGTTTACCAAAGCGAGGCGGTTTCAAGGTTAATCATCGCTTCGTGCAGCGCGCTTTCCGCCTGCCGATGTCAGTTGATCAGACGAACCAGTACAGAGTACGTCGATGTTGAAAACCACCTCTCTCGCGCTGCTTGCCGGCGCTGCGCTGCTCGCGGCAGGCAGCGACCAGGCCGCAGCGATCGATGCCGCAAACGTTCCCGAACCCACCGTGATCTACGCCCCGCAACAGATCGCGCCGGTGCGCGCGGCTTACGAGCGGCCCAACATGGGCGGCGGCTTCATCGAATTCCTGTTCGGCGATCGCGAGGCCGCGGATCCGCGCTATCAGCGACAGCCGATGTATCAGCAGCAGCCCGCCTATTACGGGCGAGAGCCGATGCCGGAGCAGCAGGGCTACCCTGAACAGGGTCAGCAGGCCTACGATCCGCGGCAGCAGCCGTTCGATCCGAAATTCGAAAAGCAGGAGGTCGATTATCACGGCAGCGAAGGCGCCGGCACGATCGTGATCGACACGCCCAACAAATTCCTGTTCCTGGTCGAAGGCGGCGGCCGCGCGCTGCGCTATGGCATCGGTGTCGGTCGTCCCGGCTTCACCTGGTCGGGCGTCAAGACCATCACCGCCAAGCGCGAATGGCCGGACTGGACGCCACCGGCGGAGATGATCGCACGCCGTCCCGATCTGCCCCGCCACATGGAAGGCGGGCCGGAGAATCCGCTCGGGGCGCGCGCGATGTATCTCGGCTCCACGCTCTATCGCATCCACGGATCCAACGAGCCCTGGACCATCGGCACCAACGTCTCCTCCGGCTGCATCAGGATGCGCAACGAGGATGTCATCGACCTCTATGGTCGCGTCAATGTCGGGACCAGGGTCATCGTGCTTTGATCGCATGTTATCTGACGAATCAAAACGGCCACCCGGCGAGGGTGGCCGTTTTCATGTTGTCAGGTGCTACAGGATTCAGACGTCCTGACTGCCATCGTCGCCGAAGTCGCCGCCATTGTCGGCGTAATCATCGGCATCCATGTCGTCGCGATCGTTGCCGTCATAGCCGCTGTTGTCAGCGCCCTGGTCCAGCAGCCCGCTGCGTGACGAATTGTCGGAATAATCGCGGGACGAGCCGATGTCGTTGACGCCGGCATCACGCGCCAGCGTGCTCCCCGACTGATCACTCCAGGGACTCGGACGATCGACGCTCGGACGGTTCACCTCCTCGATCACCGTTGTCGGCTCGCCAAAGCCGTAACGTGGGCCGCCCATCATGTTGCGAATGCCGTTCATCAGAAGCGAGCCGCCGACCATGCCTGCTGCTGCCGCGGCTGCCGTGCCCAGGAATGAACCGCCGCCTCCGCCAAACGGCGGCGCACCATAGGACGCGCCGTAAGGCTGGCCCTGTCCGTAACCTGGGCCTTGCCCGTATCCCTGACCCTGGCCGTAACCTTGGCCGTAACCTTGGCCATAGCCCTGACCGTAACCTGGCGATTGCGCCTGCTGCATCACCTGGCCGCTGTTCCACACCGGGCGGCTTGCGGGCGGCGGGACGTTGGGCACCGAGCCATGCTGCGGCTGGCTGGACTGACCCTGGCCGAAAATGGCGTCGCGCATCGAATCAAGGAAGCTGCCGGATTGCTGCTGTTGCGGCGGCTCATGCTGCAGCGCTGCCTCCAGCTCCTGGATGTGGGAATTGGCGCGCTTCAAGGCTTCGTCCTGGAGCAGCACGGTTTGCACCAGGGGGTAGATGGCGTTCGGCGCTTTGCGCAACCCGTCTGCGATGGCGTTGGCCGCGTCCGGGTCGCGCGGGCTGCCCTCGAGCTTGGCGAGCCGGTCGAAAAGTTCATCAACCAATTGGCGTTCTTGCGGGTTCATATGTGTCTCCAGCGGCTTCCGGTGACGAAGCGCGCCGAAGATGTAATGGGGGTTCAAGGCGCCCTGAAGTGCGGTTCCCAATTAAATTTAGGTAGGCGACAAATTGCCTCTGGCCTTGCCGGAAGGCCCGCTCAGCCCAAAGTGACCTGTTTTTCGGCAAGCAATGCCGGGAATTGATCCCCGGACAGATAGGCGTGCTCATACTCGCGCTGATAAGTGAACGGATCGAGGCTTAACAGCTGTTCATCGACAAACCCGGGATGGCACATCACGACACCATTCGCAGGCAGACAATCGAGAAAGCCGCGCATCAGCGCGCCAAAATCGGCTTTGCGCGAAAAATCATAGGCGCCGGCGAACGCGGGATTCACGGTGAGACCGGCGCGCTTTGCACGGGAGCGAAACTGTGCGCTCAGCGCATCCAGGAACAAGGCCTTTGGCGCGGCGAGCCGCCGCAGCAGCGGCGTTGTGCGGCCGGCCTGCCGCACCCAGGCCTTCGGCGCGAGGTCCTTCACCGCGCCCAGGAACGCATCACGCACAACGGGGAAGAGCTGCACATGCTGATGGCCGTCGACGAAATCCGGCACGCGGCCGAACATCCCGGCAAAGGTCGCAAGCTGCAGCTTCAATTCGGCGTGGATAATCTCGCGATCGAGCTTATGCAAAAGCCCCGCGCGCAGAAGTTTTGCGAGGGGCGGGAACAAGCCGCCACCGAGCGGTTGGAAATGCATCGAGAGCGGCCGGAACGGCGCAGTGAGCGTGGTGTGAAGTCCGATCGCGCAGCGCGGGCTTGCTTCCACCACGCTCTGCAATGCCGAGATTTCATGACGGCCGATCGCGGCTCCCACGACCATGACCGAGGTCGCATTGAGCCGGCCGCGTTCGATCAGGTCGCGGATGGCGCGATTGACGCCGGGACTGATGCCGTAATCATCGGCGCACAGCCAGATCGGCGCGCGCCGCGCGGCGTCGTTCATTCCGCGGCGGTCCTCTTGCTTTCGCTTTCGCTCGCGCCGCGTTCCGCCTCGAACTGCTTCTCGCTGTGCTCGGCGACGAAGTAGATCGGCCGCGCCTTCAGTTCGGAGAGGATCTTGCCGATATATTCGCCGACGATGCCGATCATGATCAGCTGCACGCCGCCGATGGTCATGAGGCCGACGACGAGCGAGGGATAGCCCGGCACCTGCTTTCCGGTGGTCCACACCTCCCAAATGATCGAAAGCCCGAACAGGAAGGCGGCCGATGCCAGCAGCACCCCGAGCAGGCTCGCAAAGCGCAACGGCGCCACCGAGAACGAGGTCAGGCCTTCGATGGACAGGCCGAGCAGGCGCATGAAGTTGAAAGTGGTGACGCCGTGCGCCCGCGGGTCGGGCTCATAGTCAACCCGGATCTGGCGGAAGCCGATCCAGCTCGCGAGCCCCTTGAAGAAGCGGTTGCGCTCGGGCAGCTGCCGCAGCGCTGCCACCGCGCGCGGCGACAGCAGGCGGAAGTCGCCGGCATCCTCCGGAATTTTCTGCCGCGCGCCCCAGTTGATCAGGGCGTAGAAGCCGTGCACCGACAGCCGCCGCAACAAAGACTCATTATCGCGATGGGCCTTGGCGGTATAGACCACGTCATAGCCGCCCTCGATCCAGTGGCTGACGAGCTGTTGCACCAGTGTCGGCGGATGCTGGCCGTCGCCATCCATGAACAGCACGGCGCCGCGGCGGGCATGGTCGAGCCCGGCCATCAACGCGGCCTCCTTGCCGAAATTGCGCGACAGCGAGACCACCTGCACGTCGAGCGCATCGGCCGGCAGCGCGCGCGCGATCGCAAGCGTCGCGTCGGTCGAGCCGTCATCGACATAGACGACCTCGCAGCCGAGCCCGTAGCGCTGCCGCAGTACCTTGGCGAGATCGCAGATCCTTTGATGCAGTGCGGCGAGCCCCGCCGCCTCGTTGTAGGCGGGGACGACAATCGACAGTCCCTTGGCCGCGGCATTGACCGCGGTCGTGGACAGGCTCGAGACGTCGCTACCCAGCATGATCAATCAGATGTCCCAACTCGCCCGTGAACCCCTGCCGGAAACCGGCGCACGCATTCCCCTGGGGCCCGTGTTTACCATATGGCAATCGTGCTGGCTTGTCGCCACGCCATGGCAGCGGCGCTTCGGCGCAGTGGTCATTGTGTGTTGAGGAAGGCCTCGAGCCTTGCGAACAGCGGATTCTCGCGGTCGAACACGTAATCCAGCGAGACCACCGAGACGGTGTCCGCGCCGCCGGCGCGCAGGTAGCTCACCAGCCCATAAAGCTGCCCCGGCGGGCAGTGCAAGGTCAGCATGCCCGACGAGGTCGGGCCGCCGAACGGCGTCACCACGCCAAAACGGTTATGCGCCTCCGCCAGCATTGCTGCATCGCATCCTTTGAAGCGGGTCCGGACCTCGCTGTATTTGCTGGCGCGCGCGCGGGCGTGGATGTGATCGAGGATGACACGCGCCATCTCCAGCGCATCGCGCGACCAGTCCGCTTCCCGCGAGGCCACCAGGTTGGCATGGCTCTTCAGGATCACGCCGTCGTCGAGCACCTTCAGGCCGTTGGCGGCGAGCGTTTCCCCGGTTGTGGTGATGTCGACGATCAGCTCGGCCGTGCCGCCGGCCGGTGCGCCTTCGGTGGCGCCGGCGCTTTCGACAATGCGGTAATCGACGATGCCGTGGCGCGCGAAATGGAAACGCGTGAGATTGATGTACTTCGTCGCGACCCGCATCCGCCGGTTATGCTGGGCGCGGAAGCCGGTGGCGACATCGTCGAGATCAGCCATGGTGCGGACGTCGATCCAGGCCTGCGGCACCGCCACGACCACATTGGCATTGCCGAAGCCGAGATTGTCGAGCAGCAGCACGCGTTTCTCGGCATTGACGATGCTCTCGCGCACCAGATCCTCGCCGGTGATGCCGAAATGCACGGTGCCGCGCGCAAGTTGCGCGGCAATCTCGCTCGCCGACAGATAGGCGATCTCGACATTGTCGAGGCCCGTGATGGTGCCGCGGTATTCGCGGGCGCCGCGCGGCTTGGCGAGCTTGAGCCCGGCGCGGGAGAAGAACTCTTCCGCGTTCTCCTGCAGGCGGCCCTTGGAAGGAACGGCGAGAACAAACGGACCGCTCATGACGCCCTCGCATTGATCTTGCTGAGCGTCTCGACCCATGCGGAAAAGCCGACGGCAGGGATCGGCGACGGCGCGCCAAGCCGCGTCATCAGCTCGTCGTAGCGGCCGCCGGCCACCAGCGGCTCCGCGCCGTTGCCGCGCGCGTGCAGCTCGAACTCGAACCCGGTGTAGTAATCGAGCCCGCGTCCGAAGGAAGTGGAGAAGCGCAAGGTCTTCACATCGATGCCGCGCGCCGCCATGAAGCCGATGCGGGTCTCGAGCTGGTCGATCGCGGCCGTGATCTCGAGCTTGGCTTCGCGGGCCAGTGCGCGCAATTGCGCGACCGCCGCGTCAGGATCGCCCGCGATGGCAAGGAAGCGCTTGATCAGGTTCAGTGCATTGTGCGGCAGCGCGCCGCCCTTCAAGGTCGACTGCTCCAAGAAGCGGTCGGCGATCTCGGCGACCGTGCGTCCCCCGACATTGCTGGCACCCGCAATCGACATCAGGTCGGTGACGAGCGCCAGCGCCGCCTTGCGGTCGGAGCCGGCGAGCGCGGCGAGCACGCCCTCATATTCGTTGCGGCCGGTGCCGGTCGCGAGCGTGAGCCGCTCAAGATCCTTGTCCAGCGAGATCTTGCGATTGAAATCCTTGATCAGCCGCCGCCGCCAGACCGGATAGAGATCGAGCGCATCGACCAGCGCATTGAACAGCGCGACGTCACCGGTGCGAATTTCCAGATCGTTCACGCCGAAGGTGCGGGTCGTTTCCAGCGCCAGCGCCAGCATCTCGGCATCCGCCGCGGCACGGTCCTGCCGGCCGAACGATTCGATTCCGGCCTGCTGAAACTCGCTCGCGGCCGAGCCGCGATAGCGGAACACCGCGCCCAGATAGCTGAAGCCGGCCGGCTGTCCGGCGCGCGGCGAGGCGAGGTAATCGCGCGCCACCGGGATGGTCAGGTCGGGGCGCAGGCAGAGCTCTTCGCCGCTCGAATCGGTGGTCAGGTACAGGCTCTTGCGAATGTCCTCGCCGGAGAGGTCGAGGAAGGGCTCGGCCGGCTGCAAAATGGCAGGCTCCGCCCGCTCGTAGCCCGCCTGGGCAAACGAGGTCAGGAGCGCGCTCGCCCGTGGGGCAGTCGAGGCGGCGGTCAAAGCGGCGGTTCCGGTCATCAAAACGGGGGTCCGGGATCAGAGTTCGGCTGCCACTTAGCATGGGTTTACAACGGTTTCGACAGGGATTGGCCCGAGCCCTTAACGGAAATCCCGACCCATCGCTCATTTGCCCCGCCAGTCGCCAAGCATGGCCTGCACCAGCGCAAGGGCGGCCACCGCGGCCGTATCGGCGCGCAGGATCCGGGGGCCGAGCGACAGCAGCAGGGTTCGCGCCTGGCGCATCAGGAGCGTCCGCTCCTCCTCGGCAAAGCCGCCTTCGGGGCCGATCAGGACGTCGATACCGCTGTTTGCCGTGCCTTGGGCCAACGTGCGCAAGGGATCTGCCACCTCGGCGGCCTCGTCGCAGAAGATCAGGAGGCGTTCGGCGTCGCGGGCGGCAAGGAACCGCTCCAGCGGCATCGGTTCGGCGACCTCGGCCACGCTCAGGATGCCGCATTGCTCGGCTGCCTCGATGACATTGGCGCGCATGCGCTCACCATTGACCCGGGCCACCTGGGTGAAGCGGGTGAGGACCGGCTGCAGCCGTGCGGCGCCCATCTCCACCGCCTTTTGCACCATGTAGTCGAGCCGGGCGTGCTTCAGGGGAGCAAAGGCGTAGATCAGGTCGGGGAGGACGTCCTGCGGGCGGGTCTGTTTGACGGCGGTGAGGCTCTCCGGCCGCTTGCGGCCGGCGAGCTCGGCCAGCCATTCGCCATCGCGGCCGTTGAAGATCAGGATGCTGTCGCCAGATGCAAGCCGCAGCACATTGCCGAGGTAGTTGCTCTGGTCGCGGTCCAGCACGGCCACCGCGCCTGGCCGAAGCGCTGTGTCAACAAAGAGGCGGGGGGCACGAAAGTCGATTTCGGGCATGATCATTCAAGTCTGCGTCATATTGTTCCGATTTCACGCGTTTTAAACTAACGGTTTAGAATCAGGGGCAAATATTGACCCTGGCCCGCGACGGTGCGCCGCGCTGTTGCCAAATTCGGCGTTCTTGTTAAGGACCTGCAGGAATCGTAAGAAGGCCCTATTTCGCACCCCCGCGCCGCGGTCGAGACAAGCCCTTTGCCGGGAATTGAGCGGGTCACGGGCCTTGCCGGAGAAATTGCCTTGATCATTCGCCGCTTGCTGGTACCGCTCACGCTTGCCGTCGTCGTCCTCCATGTGGGCCACGCCTCGGCGCAGGGCGCGTTCCCCGCGCCGCTCCCCAATCAGGGTGGTGTGCAGCCGAACGACCCGGCGTTTCCGCCGGTCAATGGCGCGGCGCCGAGGGCTTCGGTCGGAACGGCGCCAGCGTCGCCCTTTCCGTCCACGGGCGCCGCGCCCGTGATGGGCGGCGGCGCTGCGGGTTTCGCTCCGCCGCCGGCCGCCGGCCCGACGCAGGCAGCCGGCCCGACGCAGGCAGCCGGCGAGGCCTGCATGAAGGAGTTCATGCCGCTGCGGGAGGAAGCCGAAAAGCGTGGCAAGATGATCAAGGCCGCCGGCGACCGGCACGCGGGACCGGACGAAGCCTGCAAGCTGATCAAGAACTACTCTGCGGCCGAATCCAAGATGCTGAAATATGTCGAGACGCATCAGGCCAAATGCGGAATCCCGCCGCAGATCGGGGATCAGATCAAGGCCAGTCACAAGAACACCGAGGCGCTGGAGACAAAGGTCTGCAACGTCGCCCAGCAGATGCAGCAGCGCGGGCCGGCGGGCCCGAGTCTGAGCGAGGTCTTGGGTTCGGCGACCGCCGTGCCGGAGGCGACCGCAGCCAAGAAGGGCGGCAGCACCTTCGATACGCTCAACGGCAACGTGCTCGCGCGGTGATGGCGTGAGCGACGCGGCGCGCGTTGCGGACTCGACCGGCAACTGGGTCGATACCCATGCGCCCGTGTGGCTCCGGCCTTATTTGCGGCTCTGCCGGCTCGACCGTCCGATCGGCTCCTGGCTGCTGCTGTTGCCATGCTGGTGGTCGGCGGCACTTGCAGCCGCAATCGCGCGCGACGTCTCGCAACTGCCGCTGACGATTGCCTTGTTCTTCCTTGGCGCCTTTGCCATGCGCGGCGCCGGCTGCACCTGGAACGACATCACCGATCGCGACCTCGACGCCATGGTCGAACGCACGCGCTCGCGTCCGATTCCGGCAGGCCAGGTGAGCGTGAAACGGGCGCTGCTGTTCCTTGTGCTGCAGGCGCTGATCGGACTTGGCGTGCTGTTGCAGTTCAACCGCTTTGCGGTCTTGACCGGGATCGCCTCCCTGCTGGTTGTTGCGATCTATCCCTTCATGAAGCGCATCACCTATTGGCCGCAGGTCGTGCTCGGACTCGCCTTCTCCTGGGGAGCCCTGATGGGCTTTGCAGTCATTCTGCAGCGGATCGATGCGACCGCGCTCTTGCTATACGCCGGCTCGATCTCCTGGGTGATCGGCTATGATACGATCTATGCGCATCAGGATGCCGAGGACGATGCGCTGATCGGCGTCAAATCCACCGCGCGACTGTTCGGCGCCCGCACGCATCGGGCGCTGGTGATCTTCTACGGTCTGGCGGTTCTGCTGATCGCGGCGGCGCTGGTGCGTGGCGGCGTGCACTGGCCGGCCTGGCTCGGGCTTGCCGGCTTCGCCTGGCATTTGGCCTGGCAGATCCGCCAGCTCAGGATCGATAAACCCGCGCTCTGTCTCAAGCTGTTCAAGTCCAACCGCGACGCAGGTCTCTTGCTGTTTGCGGGACTTCTGGTCGACGCGCTGGTACGCGCTTAATTGCGCGCGATGATCTCGCGCTCGCCGCGATAGGTCTTCGCCTCGTTGAGCAGAGCGCCGGTCCGCCGGCGCATCAGGAATTTCGGACGGCGGGTGCGGATGACGTTGCGGCGGCGGCGGCGCTGGGCCGGCTCGCGCGCGCAATCCTTGAGCATCGGCAGCGCGAAGACGTCGCTCCACAGCTGCCAGGCGCAAGCGAGCTCGTCGATATCGGTGGTGACGCAGAGCGGAATATTCAACGAGGGATCGCGATGCGCGAGCAGGAGCATCTCGCCATCCTGGACGCTGCGCAATGCGATACCGAGAAAGTCGCTGACGCGAAGCTTGACCGACATCTGCATGCCGCGCACCGCGCGATGCAGCACCACGCGCTCGCGATGCAGCTCGACCTGCCGCACGAAGCCGTCGGCACGGGCATCATGCGCATGAAAGCTGACGGGCAGAGAGAGAGGGTCGAGCCGCATTGCGCGGCTCGACCCCGCGGGATTGATCCCGCCTGTTGCTGTTTGACGCCTCACGGCTTTGGTCTCCCCGCCGGGATTGTTCCCCGGTCGTTACGCAAGACCTTAAGCCCGCGTCCGTCCGTTTCCCCTTAAAAAGGCTGGTTAAAAGGATGTCACCGGGCCTGCTTTGCTGCTCATGATTGACAAGACCTCACCGTGCATGATTGACGGGAAGTTGCGCAACAGCTGAGATTCTTATGGATCGGCTGCGCAAAAACGCTTGAAGTTGACGCCAGTTGGGCACATCTGGAGCGGTCAGGACTTGTTTCCGACGCTCCCGCAACTGCATGGGAAAACGTTCGTGATCTCTTCACCGTCAGCCGCATCGACCGCCGAAGCTGCCCGCAAAGCCGCTGGCTCCGACCTGTTCGATCAATCGGCCCTTTCCGACCTTGCGCAACGCCTTGTCGAGGCCGCCAAGCGCGCTGGCGCGGACGCTGCGGATGCAGTCGCCGTGCGCGGCGTTTCGCACGGTGTCGAGGTGCGCGACGGCCGTGTCGAGGAATCCGAACGTTCGGAAGGCGATGATGTCGGCTTGAGGGTGCTGGTCGGACGGCGGCAGGCGGTGGTCTCGACCAATGATGTGTCGGGCGACGGCGTCGCGAAACTCGCCGAGCGTGCGGTCGCGATGGCGCGCGTTGCGCCGGAAGATAAATATGTCGGGCTCGCGGATGCCTCGCTGCTCGCGCGCGACTTCCCGGAGCTCGATCTGCTCGATCCGGTGACGCCTTCGACCGCGGAGCTCGAGCAGCGCGCGCAGGAAGCCGAAGCTGCAGGCTTGGCCGTGACGGGCGTCACCAAATCGGGCGGCGCGTCGGCGTCGTCGGGCATCGGCGGCATGGTGCTGGTGACGAGCACGGGCTTCCACGGCAGTTACTTGCGCTCGAGCCAGAGCATCTCCATGACGGCGATCTCGGGCGAAGGCACCGGCATGGAGCGCGACTACGACTACACCGCCGCTCCCCATGGCGCCGATCTCGATTCCCCCGAGCGCGTCGGCCGCAGCGCCGGCGAGCGCGCGGTGGCGCGTGCCAATCCGCGCAAGGTCGAGACCTGCCAGGTGCCGGTGGTCTATGACCCGCGCGTCTCCGGCTCGCTGGTCGGCCATCTCGTCGGCGCCATCAATGGCGCCTCGATCGCGCGCAAGACGAGCTTCCTGAAGGACAAGCTCCGCCAGCAATTGTTCGCGGAAAATATCCGCATCATCGACGATCCCCTGCGCAAGCGCGGCCTGCGCTCTCAGCCTTTCGATGCCGAAGGCGTCGTCGTGAAGAAGACCGCGTTGATCGACCGGGGCATCCTGACGACATGGCTGTTGGATTGCGCGACCGCGCGCGAGCTGGGACTTGCGACCACGGGGCACGCGCATCGCGGCGTCTCCTCCTCGCCGTCGCCGGGCCCTTATAACCTGCATCTCGAACCAGGCGCCGTGACGCCGGCCGAGCTGATCTCCGATATCAAGCAGGGCTTCTACGTCACCGACCTGATCGGCTCCGGCGTCAACGGCGTCACAGGCGATTACAGCCGCGGTGCGTCCGGCTTCTGGATCGAGAACGGCAGGATCACCTATCCCGTGAGCGAGGTGACCATCGCCGGCCATCTGCTCGGGATGTTCAAGTCGCTGGTCGCCGCCAACGACCTGGAATTCCGCTATGGCATCAACGCGCCGACGCTGCGCATCGAGGGTCTGACGCTTGGCGGACGCTAGCCAGGAGATTTCGCGCGACGCCGAATTGCTGAAGGACACCGTGCGGGAGGCGGGGGCGCTTGCCTTGTCGCTGTTTCGCACCGAGCTGAAGAACTGGACCAAGGGCGTGTCCTCGCCCGTCTCGGAAGCCGACATTGCCGTCAATGATCTTCTGGAATCGCGGCTGCGTTCGGCTACCCCTGATTATGGCTGGCTGTCGGAGGAAAGCGTCGACGACGCGGAACGGCTTGGCAAAAGGCTGACATGGATCGTCGATCCGATCGACGGCACCCGCGGCTATCTCGCCGGGCGCGAGGACTGGTGCGTGAGCGTGGCGCTGGTTGAAGATGAGGCGCCGGTGCTCGCGGCGGTGTTCGTGCCGGTGGCCGGCGAATTTTTCTTTGCCGCGCGGGGGCAGGGCGCGAGTCTCAACCAGCGCCGGATCCACGCGACCGCGGGGACGACCATCGATTTCGCTCGGATCGCAGGTCCCAAGCCGCTGGTCGAACGGCTCAAAACGGGCAACCACGAGATTGCGCTGCATCCGCGAATCGGTTCATTGGCGCTGCGGCTCTGCCGGGTCGCGCAAGGTGATCTCGACGCGGCCTTCGCCGGCGGAAATAGTCGCGATTGGGATCTTGCGGCGGCTCATTTGATCGTGCAGGAAGCGAATGGTAAGATGACCGCGCTGTCCGGCGAGGGGATTGTCTATAATCGCCGGGAGGTAACACACGGGGTGCTGGTGGCGTCGGGACGCGATCGTCATGCGAGCATTGTCTCGCGTTTCCGGAAGCATTCGCCCGATTGACACGCCCCGATGTCATGAGACGATCACGCTTGAGACGACCACGTTTGAGACAATCACGCTTGCCGGGCATCCATAGGAAAGACAGCCATGCCAGATAGTGCCCCGCAACCTCAACTGCTTCATCTCGTTTTCGGCGGTGAACTCGTCGACCTCAAGCAAAACACGTTCAAGGACCTCGACAAGGTGGACATCGTCGGCCTGTTCCCCAACTACGCCTCCGCCTACGCGGCCTGGAAGTCCAAGGCGCAGCAGACCGTGGACAATGCGCACATGCGTTATTTTGTTGTCCACCTGCATCGGCTGCTCGATCCGTCCCAAGAGGCGAAATCGGACCATTGAAGAAGCTGCTTCGCAACATTTTGCGCAGCGGCTGGTTTCAGCGTGCTGTGGGGTTTCTCGCGGCCGAATATCTTCGGCTGGTGTGGAGAACCAACACGTTCATCTTCGACCCGCCGCATGTCTACGACATGGTCGAGCCGCGCCAGCCCGCGATCTTCGTGTTCTGGCACGGCCAGCATTTCCTGACGCCGTTCATCAGGAACAAAAAGGAACAGCGCGCCAAGGTGCTGATCTCGCGCCATCGCGACGGCGAATACAATGCCATCGCCGCCGAGCGGCTCGGCATCGGCACCATCCGCGGCTCCGGCGACCATGGCGGCGCGTTTCATCGCAAAGGCGGGGTGGGCGCATTCAGGGAGATGGTATATGCGCTGGAGGACAACTATAATGTGGCCCTGACCGCCGATGTGCCGAAACGCGCGCGGGTTGCCGGCCTCGGTGTCATCATGCTGGCAAGGGAAAGCGGACGGCCGATCATGCCCTTTGCAATGGCCACCAGCCGTTTCATCCGTCTCAGAAACTGGGACCGCACCACCATCAATCTGCCGTTCGGGCGCGGTGCGTTGGTCGGCATTGAAGAGATCAACGTGCCGAAGGACGCGGACGCTGCAACCATGGAGCGCTTGCGCTTGCGGCTCGAGGCCTATCTGAACGAGGCGACCCGCCGCGCCTATGCCAAGGTCGGACGCCCGGAGGCCGGCCGTGGCTAAGGCGCTGCCGATGACGCTGCGCATGTACCGCAAGCTGTCGTCGGTCGTGGTGCCGCTCGCGCCGGCCCTGATCAACCGCCGCCTGAAGCAGGGCAAGGAGGATCCGGATCGGATCGGGGAGCGCCGCGGCCTGTCGCACGATGTGCGCCCCTCCGGTCCCCTGGTCTGGATCCATGGCGCCAGCGTCGGCGAGGTGCTGGCGGCGGCCGCGTTGATCGAGCGGTTGCGCGCACTCAAGATCCGCATTCTGCTGACCTCGGGCACGGTGACCTCGGCGGCGATTGTCGCCAAGCGCTTCCCGCCCGACGTCATCCATCAATATGTGCCGTTCGATTCCCCGCGCTATGTCGCGCGCTTCCTCGATCACTGGCGTCCGTCACTGGCGCTGTTTATCGAATCCGATCTGTGGCCGAACCTGATCCTGCAGAGTGCGGCGCGGCGGCTGCCGATGGTCCTGATCAACGGGCGGATGTCGCAGCGCTCTTTCCCGCGCTGGCGGCGGATGTCGGGCACGATCTCGGCGCTGCTCGAGAAGTTCGATCTGTGCCTCGCACAATCCAGGACCGATGGCGATCGTTTTGCCGCGCTCGGCAGCCGCAATGTCATCGTCACAGGCAATCTGAAGCTCGATGTGCCTGCGCCGCCGGCCGATCCGGTCAAGCTCGAAAAGCTGATGGCGGTGACGCGCGGCCGCCCGATCGTGGTCGCGGCGTCCACGCATCCGGGTGAAGAAGAGATCCTGATCGAGACGCAGCGCACGCTCGCCGGCTTCTTTCCGCAGCTGTTGACCGTGATCGTGCCGCGGCATCCGGATCGCGGGGTCGGGATTGCAAGAATGATCGAGGCCGCAGGGCTCAAGGCCGCGTTGCGCTCGGGCCAGGAGCTGCCGACGGCCGGCACCGATATCTATGTTGCGGATACGCTCGGCGAGCTCGGCCTGTTCTATCGGCTTTCGCCGATCGTCTTCATGGGCGGCTCGCTGGTCCCGCATGGCGGGCAGAATCCGATCGAAGCGGCCAAGCTGGGCGCAGCCATCGTGCACGGACCGCATGTCTTCAATTTCGCCGATGTGTATGAGGCCTTGGACGAGGCCGGCGGCGCACGCATTGCCGCCGACCGCGAAGCGCTGGTCAAGCAACTCGGACAATTGCTGGCCGATGCCGAGGCCCGCGACAAGCTTGGAGCGGCTTCAGGCCATGTGGTTGAGCAGCTCGGCGGTGCGCTCGAACGTACGTTTGGCGCGCTCGAACCCTATCTCTTGCAGTTGCGGCTCGAGATGGGAGCCGGCAATGCGTGAGCCGGCCTTCTGGCACCGGCCCCGATCCTTCACATCGCGTCTGCTCCGGCCGCTCGGCGCGCTCTATGGCGCGGTTGCGGCGCAGCGCATGCAAGGCAAGGGCCTTGAGGCCGGCGTGCCGGTGATCTGCGTCGGCAACTATCATCTCGGCGGCGCCGGCAAGACCCCGACCGTGCTGGCACTGGCACAGATCCTCCGCGAGCTCGGCGAGAGGCCGGTCGTGCTCAGCCGCGGCTACGGTGGCGAGCGGCGTGGTCCGCTCATGGTCGACCCCGAAAGGCACAGCGCGCGCGAGGTTGGCGATGAGCCCTTGATGCTGGCGAGCCATCTTCCCGTGGTGGTGGCGCGCGATCGCGTCGACGGTGTGGCGCTGGCCAAGTCGCGGCTTGCGAGCGTCATCCTGATGGATGACGGCTTTCAGAATCCCGCGCTGGTGAAGCATGCCGCGCTCATCGTGATCGACAGCGAGCGCGGCATTGGCAACGGCCTGGTGTTTCCGGCCGGTCCTTTGCGGGCGCCGGTGGCAGCCCAGCTTGCGCGCACCGACGCGCTGGTCGTGATTGGCACGGGCACCGCGGCGCAGGCCGTGGCGGCGGCGGTTACCGCAGCCGGCAAGCCAGTGCTTGCGGCGCATCTCGAGCCGGACGCCGCTGCTGTCGCCAAACTGAAGGGAAAGCGCGTGCTGGCTTTCGCCGGGATCGGCGACCCCGGCCGTTTCTTTCGCACGCTGCAGGCAAGCGGCATCGAGGTGGTGCAGCACAAGGAGTTCGCCGATCATCATCGCTTTTCGGCGGAGGAGATCGCGGCGCTGGTTGCGGACGCAAAGCGCGAGGGCCTGATCCCGGTGACGACGGAGAAAGATCTGGTGCGGCTATCCGGCGATGCGGAGCTCGCGGCGCTGGCGCGTGAGATCTTGGCGTTTCCGGTGACCCTGCAGTTCGATGATGCGCCGGTCCTGAGGACATTTCTCGTCGACCGCCTGTTTAAGGCGCGCGAGAACTCACTTCGCGGGTGACCGTGCCGGTCGGTAGAGCCCAGCGAAACCTGACTACTTCTGCACCTGCGCCGGGTAATGCCTCTGTAGCACCGCGATCGGCGTCGCATAGGCCTCCTGGAGATCGACGCTCCAATATTTAAGCTCGTCGAGCGGGATCCGTGCGTCGGTCACCGCGCAGCGCACATAGGTTCCGGGCGAGATCACGCGGAAATCGCCGTCGAGATACTGCACCTGCGCTTCGCCATGGCCTGAGGGACCGAATTTGTTCAGCACGGTTTTTTAAGCTCCGATTAAATCCCGGTAATGTTTACCACTCATTCTTCATTCAGCATGATCTTTTCGGAAAACCGCGGCACACCTTGCGCTAACGCGGCCCTACGCGTCCGGATCATGCTGAGCTAGCTAACATAAATAGGGTGCGTTGTCCGCCCGCAAAACCCACCGATTTGTGATGTTTTATGCTTTCGGCCACATGCTATTTTTTTCCGGGGCTGACGCCGCTTCTGGCTTGGGCATGATGATTTGCAAAATTTGATGCGTGTTCTCGCCGCAATTGCAGGACTGATGCTGATCGCCACGGCGCGGGCCGCGCCCGTGGCCTTGCCGAACCAGATCGAGATTCCCTCTGCCAGCGTGACCCTGCGTGCTCAGCTGTTCAAGCCGGAGGGCGAGGGGCCGTTTCCGACCGTGATTGCGCTGCATGGCTGCGGCGGCCTGTCCACCCGCGCCGAGCCTGTGCTGCCACGCTATCGCGACTGGGCGGAGCAATTGGTAAAAAGCGGCCGCGCTGTGCTCTTGCCCGACAGCTACGCCTCGCGCGGGCTCGGCCCGCAATGCCGGGTCAAGGAACGGCGGCTCACCGCGCGCCGCGAGCGCGTGGCCGACATCCTGGCGGCGCGGCAATGGCTGATCCAGCAGAGCTGGGCGCGGCACGACCGCATCAGCCTGATCGGCTGGGCCAGCGGCGCCAGCGCGCTCTTGTGGGCGATCCGGCCGCAATCGCTCACCCGCAATTTCGACCCGGACTTCCGCTCAGCGATTGCCTTTTATCCCGACTGCCGGCTCTCGGCCGGCCTCGGCTGGAGCGCGCGGGTGCCGACGCTGCTTTTGATCGGCGCCAAGGACGACGTGTCCTCGCCACCGGCCTGCCGGCAGATGATCGACGGCGCCCGGGGCCGCAGCGCGCTGACGCGGATCGTGGTCTATCCCGGCGCCTATCACGATTTCGACCGCCCCAATCTGCCGCTGCACGCGGTATCGGCCACCGCCGACGCCGCCACCCCGGAGCGCGGCCATGTCGGAACGGACCCCGAGGCACGCGAGGACGCGCAGAAGCTCGTTGCGGAGTGGCTGTCGAGGTAGGCCGCAAGCTGTTGTTACGCCGGGCGCGGCGCTCATTGTCTTGCACCGTCATTCCGGGGCGGTCCGTAGGACCGAACCCGGAATCTCGAGATTCCGGGTTCACGCTTCGCGTGCACCGGAATGGCGAGCCCTAAAACAAGCTGCCCTGATCGGCCGACTTGACCATGCGCTTGGGCACGCGCGGTCCGCGCGCAGGCTTTGGCCGCTCGGGCTGCATCAACACCGGTCGATCAACTCCGGCGGTCGCCGCGACGCGTCCATCGGAAAATTCCAGCTCCAGGTGCGTGCCCGGCTCGACGTCGGCGGCCGCATGCAGGGGATGACCGGCCTCGTTGCGCACCAGCGCAAAGCCGCGCGCGAGCACGCTGCGATAGGACAGTGCGGCGAGCAGCTGCCCGGAGTGGTTCATACGCGCTTCCATCCGGTCGAACATGGTCAGCATGGCGCGCTCGGCGCGGTCGGCGAGCCTGAGCGTGCGCTCGCGGCTGCGGGCGATGGCCTGGCGCTGGGCCTGCACATTGGCGAGCCTGGAGGCGCGCAGGCGTGCCTCCAGCCCTGTGAAGCGGTCGCGACGGCGGCGGAGCAGCGACCGCGCGGCATGCGTCAGCCGCTCACCGCAGACCTGCTCACGGTGCCGCGCCTGCTCGACCTGGCCATGCAGCACCCGCACCGTCAGCCGTGCGCCCGCGGCGACAAAGCGACGGAAATGGGCGTGCGTGTTGGCGCGCAGGCCATGGGAGAGGGCCCCGCCGGCGCTGTCGAGCCGCTGGCGCGGGATCGCCAGGAGTTCGCCCGGCGCCGGCAGCGCGCGGGCGGCGGCGCGCAACTCGTTGCGGCGGCTTTCGTGGCCACGTTGCCAGCAGATGATGAAACGCCGGCGCAAGGTCTCGACCTCGCCCATCAACTCGCTGCGCACCGGAACGGCCATCTCGGCCGCCGCCGTCGGCGTCGGGGCCCGCTTGTCGGCGGCGAAATCGATCAGCGTGATGTCGGTCTCATGGCCCACGGCCGAGACCAGCGGGATGTGGCTCTCGGCCGCCGCCCGCACCACGATCTCCTCGTTAAAGGACCAGAGATCCTCCAGCGAGCCGCCGCCGCGCGCGACGATCAGCACATCCGGCCGCGGAATGCGGCCGCCCTCGGGCAGCGCATTGAAGCCGCGGATCGCGGCCGCGACCTGCTCGGCGGAGCCGTCGCCCTGGACCTTGACCGGCCATACCAGCACATGGCGCGGAAAGCGGTCGGCGAGGCGATGCAGGATGTCGCGGATCACGGCGCCCGTGGGCGAGGTGACCACCCCGATCACCTCGGGCAGCCAGGGCAGCAGCTGCTTGCGCCGCTCGTCGAACAGGCCTTCGGCGGCCAGCTTGCGCTTGCGCTCCTCCATCAACGCCATCAGCGCGCCGATGCCGGCCGGCTCCAGCGCCTCGATCACGATCTGGTATTTCGAGGAGTTCGGATAAGTGGTGAGCTTCCCGGTGGCGATGACCTCGAGCCCCTCCTGGGGCTTGAAGCGCATGCGATAGTGGACGCCCTTCCAGATCACCGCCTCGATCTTGGCGTTCTCGTCCTTGAGCGCGAAATAGCAGTGCCCGGACGAATGGGGCCCCCGGAACCCCGAAATCTCCCCGCGCACGCGGACATGGCCGAAATTGTCCTCGACCGTGCGTTTCAGCGCGGAGGACAGCTCGGTAACGGTGAATTCGGGCGCGTTGATCAGGTTTTCCGCTGCAGGCATTGCGATTCGCTGACTTGGGGTAGGCGCCCAAGTTAGGGATTTTGGGCGGCAAGCGCCAATGCGGCCTTGTTCGATCATAAACTCTGTGATACAGAGTTCTCTATATTGGATGCTGGAGGAAAATCATGCTGCTGAAATGGTTGCTGTGGTTCCCCTTGAGCCTGTTGCAATGGGCGCTGTGCCTTGTCGGGCTTGCGGCGCTGGTGCTTGCTGCGATGATCGCAACGCCGCTGACCCCGCTGCCCGAGCTGCACTCGGTCTCGGAGACGGCCAAGGCCGTCGACCGCAGCACCATGCCACCGCTGGATCACTTCAGCGCCCGTGACGGCACGACTTTGACCTATCGCCACTATGCGGCCCGTGGGCCGGTAGCCGGGCCGATCGCCATTCTCGTTCATGGCTCCTCCGGTTCGAGCCCGGCCGTGCATGGGTTGGCGGACGCGCTCGCAGCCCACGGCATCGAGACTTTCGCGCCTGACATTCGCGGTCATGGCGGCTCCGGCAACCGCGGCGACATCGGCTATATCGGCCAGCTCGAGGACGACATGGCTGATTTTGTCGCGCTGGTGCGGCGGACCAATCCGGACGCTCCGATCACCCTGCTTGGCCACTCCGCAGGCGGCGGCTTTGCGCTGCGCCTGGCGAGCTCGCCGATCCAGAACCTGTTTGCGCGCACGGTGCTGCTCGCGCCCTATCTCGGCTATGACGCCCCGACCAACCGGCCGGATTCCGGCGGCTGGGCCCATGCCGATGTCCCGCGCTTCCTGGCCCTTGCGATGCTGCACCGCGTAGGCATCGACTGCTGCGAGCAGCTTCCGACCCTCGCCTTTGCGGTGCCCGCAAACAGCAGCGCGATCCTCGCTCCGACCTATTCGTATCGCCTGATGCGCAATTTCGCCACGCGCGGCTACAAGGCCGACTTTGCCGCCACGACCCGACCGGTCACCTTGTTCGCCGGTGCCGATGATGAATTGATGCTGTCGGACAAATATGCCGATGCCGTCCATGCCGTCGCACCCAAGGTCGACGTCAAGCTGATCGAAGGCGCCAACCACATGAGCATCCTGAGCGACCCGAGGGCGGTTTCGGCAATCGCGGACGACGTGGCAAAACGCGGAATGGCGGGGACATGATCGACAGCAAGCAGGCCGCAGCGGCGCTCAGCGATATCGACGATATTGTCCAGCGCGTGCGGCAGTCGCAGATCTACAATCTGGCAAGCCTCATCATGATCTGGTGGGGCGTGCTGGTTTTTGCCGGCAACATCGCAACCTGGCTGTTTCCATGGCACGCCGCCTTCATCTGGCCCGCCGTCAATATCGGGGGCGTGGTGGGCACGGTGGCGATCGGCGCGCTGCTTCACATTGGGACTCGCATCCGAGCCGTCGATAGCCGGGTCGTCGCGGCTTATGTCCTGTTCTATGCCTTCGGTTACTTCTGCTCGGACGTGCTCGGCCATTTCGGTCCGCGCGAGCTCGGCGCCTTCTGGCCGATCTACTTCATGCTGTTCTATGTCCTCGCCGGCCTCTGGTTCGGCCGTGCCTTTATCGCCCTCGGCCTCGGCGTCACCGTGCTCACCTTGATCGGCTACTTCTATGTTCCCGGTGCGGCGTTCCTGCTGTGGATGGCGGTTGTGAACGGGGGCGGGCTGGTGCTCGGCGGGCTCTGGATGCGGTGGGCTTGAGCGCCGTGGCCGAGCTCGACGACATCATCCACCAGCCATTGCGCCTGCGCATCATGGCGGCGCTCAATGCGCTGCCGCAAGGAACGGGGCTGGAATTTTCCAGGCTGAAGAAGCTGACCGGCGCCACCGACGGCAATCTCGGCGCCCACATCGAGACGCTCGCCAGGGCCGGCTATGTCGGCGTGGAAAAGGCCTTCGTTGGCAAGAAGCCGCAGACCACGGTGACCGCGACGGTGGCCGGCCGCAGCGCCTTCGCCCGGCACGTCGCGATGCTGCAAGAGATCATCGCCGGTGGCGGAGGCGGGCAGGAGTAGCGCCCAGACCTCCGTCATTCCGGGACGCGCGCAAAGCGCGCGAACCCGGAATCTCGAGCTGGTGGGCGGCGATGCCAAACAGGCTCGAGATTCCGGATCGCCGCGCAAAGCGCGCCGTCCGGAATGACGGGGAAAATGGCCCGCTTTTCCCTTGCAGACGGAGGCGGACTCGTGTCACCGGACCTCCAATGGCTCTTCATTAGGCTCCTGCAATGAACATTCTCCTGCTCGGTTCCGGCGGCCGTGAGCACGCCCTGGCCTGGAAGATTGCGGGCTCGCCGCTGCTGACAAAGCTCTGGTGCGCGCCCGGCAATGCGGGGATCGCGCGCGAGGCGGAGTGCGTGGCGCTCGATGTGACGAACCATGCGGCCGTGATCGCGTTCTGCAAAACCAATGCGGTCGAGCTCGTGGTGGTCGGGCCCGAGACGCCGCTCGCCGCCGGCATCGTCGATGATCTCGAAGCTGCCGGCATCAAGGCGTTCGGGCCGCATAGAGCCGCCGCGCAGCTCGAGGCCTCCAAGGGGTTCACCAAGCGGCTGTGCAGCGATTTCGGTATTCCGACCGGCGTCTATCGTCGTTGCACCAGCGCGGCGGAGGCGCTTGATTATGTGCGGGCGCAGGGCGCGCCGATCGTGGTGAAGGCGGACGGGCTTGCCGCCGGCAAGGGCGTGGTCGTCGCCAAGACCTTGCGCGAGGCCGAGGACGCCATCGCCATGATGTTCGAGGGCGCGTTCGGCTCGGCCGGCGCCGAGGTCGTGATCGAGGAATTCCTGGAGGGACGCGAGGTCTCCTTTTTCGCGCTGTGCGACGGCGAGACCGCGATTCCGCTGGCCTCCGCGCAAGACCACAAGCGGGTGTTCGACCACGACCAGGGTCCGAACACCGGCGGCATGGGCGCCTATTCGCCGACGCCGTTCGTGACCGCGGAAATCCATGACCAGATCATGGACCGCATCATCAGGCCTACGGTTGCCGGCATGAAGGCGCGGGGCACGCCATTTCGCGGTGTGCTCTATGCCGGGGTGATGCTGACCAAGGACGGTCCAAAGCTGTTCGAGTTCAACGTCCGCTTCGGCGATCCCGAGTGCCAGGTGCTGATGCTGCGCATGATGTCCGACATCGTGCCGGCCTTTCTCGCCGCTTGCGATGGCGAATTGAAGCATTTCGATCTGCGCTGGTATCCCGAGCCCGCGATAACAGTGGTGATGGCCGCCAAGGGCTATCCCGGCGATTACACGAAGGGCACCCGCATCGACGGGCTGGACGACGCCGCGGCAATCGATGGCGTCGAGATCTTCCATGCCGGCACCATCGAAAAGGACGGTGCCATCCTTGCCAATGGCGGCCGCGTGCTGAACGTCTGCGCGCTCGGCGAGACGATCGCACAAGCCCAGGCGCGCGCCTACCAGGCTGTCGACCGGATCAATTGGCCGGATGGTTTTTGCCGCCGCGACATCGGCTGGCAGGCGGCGGAGAAGGAGCGATCCTAGCTCCCGTCATTCCGGACGACGCGCAACGCGTCGATCCGGAATCCAGAGGTTGTTTGGCGCTTCGTCCCTTACGTCGAGATTCCGGGTTCGGCGCTGCGCGCCGCCCCCGGAATGACGATGCTTTTGGCTTAAAGCAGATCCCCGCCCGTCGCCGACGCCGTCGTGCCGTGCTCGCGGAAGGCCTTGATCACGTTGCGACCGACTTTCCACTTGTGCACTTCATCAGGCCCGTCGACCAGCCGCTGCGAGCGGACCTGGGTGTACCACTTCGCCAGCACCGTATCCTGGCTGAAGCCGAGCGCGCCGTGCAGCTGGATCGCGGTGTCGATCACATGATGTACCATGTGTGCGAGATACACTTTCGCAATCGAGTTTTCCTGCCTGAGGTCCAGGCCCTTCTCGGCCTTGTAGGCGATGTGCAGCAGCATCAACCGGCCGATATAGAGCTGGCTGGCGCATTCGGCGAGCATGAACTGCACGGCTTGGCGATCGGCCAGCAATTGGCCGAAGGTCGAGCGTTTGGTGACGTGGGCCACCGCCATGTCGAGCGCGCGCTGGGCCTTGGCGATGTTGTGCATGCCGTGGCGCAGGCGGCCATAGGCGAGGCGATGCTGGCCCATGGCAAAACCGTTGCCTTCGCCGCCGAGCAGATTGTCGGCCGGCACTTTCAGATCCCTGATCTCGATCTCGGAGTGGCCGCCCGAAAGCACGTCTGCATGCGGACCTTCGATGGCCATGTTCGCGATATTGCGCTTGATGCGATAACCGGGATTGGGCAATTCGACGATAAAGGTCGAGAATTGCTTGTGACGCGGCGCGTTCGGATCGGTCTTGGCCATGACCAGCGCGAGATCGGCGACGCTTGCTGATGACGAGAACCATTTCTCGCCGTTGAGGATGTAATTCTCGTTGCCGTCCTTCACAGCGCTGGTCTGCATGCCCGTCGCGTCGGCGCCGGAGGCTTTTTCGGTCATGGAAAAGCAGATGCGCTTCTCGCCATTGAGCAGAGGTTTGAGGAATTTTTCTTTCTGGTAGGGCGTGCCGTGCTCCAGGATCGTGAGCATGGAAGCGTCGTCGGGCCCCTGCGTATTCATCGAGAGCGCGCCCAGAATGCTCTCGCCCAACTCCATCTGCACCAGCGCATTCGCCAGCGGTCCCAGCCCCATGCCGCCATATTCCTTCGGCACGAACGGGCACCACAAACCTTGCGCACGTGCCTTCGCGCGCAACTTGCCGAGCACCTCCTCGAGCGGCTTGTCGTCCAGCTCCTTCTCCGCGGGGATGCATTCGTCATGCACCCATTGGCGCACCTTTTCGCGGATGGCCTTGGCTTCCTCGGGGATTTCGAAGTCGATCGGCATGGCATTTCCTCTGCTGCTTCTTTATGGTTGTCCCCGCCCATTTGGATATATCCATGGGCGGAATGCGGCAACGAAAAACAAAGTTTGAAGCGCCATGTCCGACCTCGCCGACCTCTTCCCTGGCTTCGCGTCCGAATGGATCAACACCACATCAGGACGCATTTTTGCGCGCGTCGGCGGCGAGGGTCCGCCGCTTTTGCTGCTGCACGGCTTCTCCGAGACCCATGTGATGTGGCATCGTGTGGCGCCTCAGCTTGCCGATCGCTTCACGCTTGTTATCGCGGATCTGCCCGGCTATGGCTGGTCGGACATGCCGGAGAGCGATGCCGAGCATTTGCCCTACACCAAGCGCGCGATGGCGCGCACCATCGTGGAAGCAATGGAGCAGCTCGGCCATGTGCATTTCGCGCTCGCTGGCCACGACCGCGGCGGGCGTGTTTCCTATCGGCTCGCGCTCGATCATCCCGGCAGGCTGTCGAAGCTCGCGGTACTCGATATTCTGCCGACCTATAATTACTGGGAGCGCATCAATCGTCTCTATGCGCTGAAGATCTATCACTGGACTTTTCTGGCTCAGCCCGCTCCGCTGCCGGAAACGCTCATCACGGCAAGCTCCGATTTCTTTCTCAAGACCAAGATGGCGAGCCAGACCAAGTCGAAGACGCTTCAAGCCATCGATCCGCGTGCGCTTGAGCATTATCTGGCGCCGTTCCGCGATCCCTCGCGGGTGCACGCGATGTGCGAAGATTACCGCGCCGGCGCCTACGCCGATTACGACATCGACAAGGCGGACTTCGAGGCGGGCAGGAAGATCACCATTCCGATGCTTGCGCTGTGGGGCGACGCGGGGATCGCACGTGCTGCCGCAACGCCGCTGGAAACCTGGAAGAACTGGGCGACGAATGTCGTCGGCTCGCCGGTTGATTCCGGGCACTTTCTGACGGAGGAGAATCCGGAGGAGACGGCGAGATTGCTGCGGGAGTTTTTTCTTGCGCCGTAGCCACAGCCACCCTCGTCATACCCCGCGAAAGCGGGGTATCCAGTACGCCGCGCCGTCTCGGCTCAAGCACGGCTGTCTCTTGAATACTGGATCATCCGCTTTCGCGAATGATGACAGCGGAATGAGCAGGGGAGAGCCGCGCTCCACTACCTCCGCGTCCTGAAAAAATCCTTCAGCATCGCGGCCGCCTCGCTCTCGCCGACCGCCGAATACACCTCCGGCACATGGTGGCAGGTGGGGGCGGCGTAGAAACGCACGCCGGATTCGACCGCACCACCCTTGGGGTCGGTGGCGCCGTAATAGAGCCGGCGGATTCGGGCAAACGAGATGGCGGCCGCGCACATGGTGCAGGGCTCGAGCGTGACATAGAGATCGCAATCGACCAGCCGCTCGCTGCCGATCTTGTCGGCGGCAGCACGAATGGCGAGAATTTCGGCGTGGGCGGTCGGATCGCGATCGGTGAGAGTGCGGTTCCCGGCGGAGGCAACGACCTCGCCGTCCCGCACGATGACGCAGCCGATCGGCACCTCCCCGGCTGCGCCGGCGTTTTCGGCCGCTTTCAGGGCCAAATTCATGAAAGAAGGTGCGTTCATGCCTCGTATCTTGAAACAAAAGCTGCTAAACGGGCGGCCTTCAGCAAAAGTTAATGCCGGTTTTTGCGAAAGTAGCCGCGCGCGAACGCGCCGGACACGCGTTTTCACCGACCGAGAGAGCCTTTCATGCCCCGCGACAAAGATAAAGACAACGCTCATCCGCGGGGCCCGCGTGACCGCGCAGGCGGCCGAAAGGAGCGTCCGGCCGGGGCGCGCGGCGGCGAGAAGAAGTTCGCCAAGCGCGGCTTTTCCGACAAGCGGAGCTTTGGCGACAAGCGCGAGGATGGGGGCAGGCCGCATCGCGGCGACCGCGATGCGCGTCCCTTCCGCAGTCGTGACGACCGTGGCGAGCGGCCTTTCCGCGCCCGCGAAGACCGCGGTGAACGGCGCGATTTCGGCGAGGGCCGCACCGAGCGCAAGGGCTTCCGCGAAGATCGCGGTGAGCGCAAGAGTTTTCGTGCCGCCGATGGTGAGCGCAAGGATTCCCGCGAGGGCCGCGGCGAACGCAAGGACTTCCGCGGCGACCGCGGCAAGCGGCCGGATTTTCGCGGTGATCGCGCCGAGCGCGGTGAGCGCCGCCCATTCCGCGACGACCGGCCCGCGGGTGGCGAGCGGCGGCCGTTCCGTGAGGATCGTGGTGAGCGCAGCCGCTTCGGTGAGGACGCACCGCGCAAACGTTTCGACCGTGGCGATGGGCCGGTCAATGCCAAGGCGCGGGACGTTAAGCCTCGGGACGTGAAGCCCTGGCGCGAGCGTGACGACAAGCCGCGTGATGCGCGGCGGGACACCGAGCGACTTGGCGATCGTCCGCGCTTTTCGCGCGATCGCGACGACCGCCGCAATGACGATCGCCCCACGTTCAGCCGGCCGCGTTTCGATCGGCCACGCCGCGAGGACGACGAAGGCGGCGAGCGCTTCGCCAAGCGCCCGGCCTTCGGCGGCCGTGGTGGCTATCGTGAGCGCAAGGACGATTTCCGCGACCGCAAGGGCGGATTTGAGAAACGTGCGCCGCGCGAGGAGCTCAAGCCCAAGAAGGCCGGTGAGCGCATTGCAAAGGTCCTGGCGCGGGCAGGGCTCGCCTCGCGCCGTGATGCCGAGGAGTGGGTGGTGCAGGGGCGCGTGGCTGTTAACGGCCGCGTCATCAACTCGCCCGCGCTCGATGTCACCGCCAATGACGAGATCATGGTCGACGGCAAGCCGTTGCCGGCGCGCGAGCGCACGCGGCTGTTTTTGTATCACAAGCCGCGCGGCCTGATGACGACCCATGCCGATCCGGAGGGGCGACCCACGGTGTTCGACAACCTGCCCCAAGGCCTGCCGCGGCTGATCAGCGTCGGCCGGCTCGACTTCAATACTGAGGGGCTTCTGCTGCTCACCAATGACGGCGGGCTCGCGCGCGTCCTGGAGCTGCCGGACACCGGCTGGCTGCGCCGCTATCGCGTCCGCGCCCATGGCGAGGTGACGCAGGCGCAGCTCGATGAGCTGAAGAACGGCATCGAGGTCGACGGCGTCAAATACGGCCCGATCGATGCGACGCTGGAGCGCGACCAGGGCGCCAATGTCTGGCTGGTGTTCGCGATCCGCGAAGGCAAGAACCGCGAGGTGCGCAATGTGCTGGCCCATCTTGGGCTGGAGGTGAACCGGCTGATCCGCGTTTCCTATGGTCCGTTCCAGCTCGGCGAGATCGAGGAAGGCGCGGTCGAGGAGGTCAAGACGCGGGTGCTGCGCGAGCAGCTTGGCGAGAAGGTGATTGCACAGGCCGGCGCCGACTTCGCGCTCCCTCCATCGCCCCGTCGCGAGGATCAGGACGCGGAGCCCCCGCGCGGCAAGAAGCCGTTCAAGCCCGCCGGCAAGAGCGCCCTGATCGCCGACCGCAAGGGCCGCCGCGTGCTGGTCCAGCGCACCGGCAGTGATGAGGCCCGCGCGCGCAATGATGAGGAGGCCAGCGGCTACGGTCCGCCGCGGAGGCCCAAGCGCGGTTATCACGGCAAGCGCGACTTCAAGCCGCGGGACGAGTAGGCCACCGATGCGCGTCGTTGGGGGAAGGCTCCGGGGCCGCAATCTTGCCTCGCCTCAATCGCGCGAGATCCGCCCGACCGCGGACCGGCTGCGCGAGTCCGTGTTCAACATCCTGATCCATGCCTATGGCGATCCGCTTCCCGGCGCACGCGTGCTCGACTTGTTCGCCGGCACCGGCGCGCTCGGCATCGAAGCGGTCTCGCGCGGTGCGGCGTTTGTGCTGTTCGTCGACAACGGCACGGAAGCGCGCGCGCTGCTCCGCAACAATGTCGAGGCGCTGGGGCTCGGCGGTGTGACCAAAGTCTTCCGGCGCGATGCTACCAATTTGGGAGCAGCGCATCCTGTCGAGCCGTTCTCGCTCGCCTTCCTCGATCCGCCCTACGGCAAGGGCCTTGCCGAACAGGCGCTCGCCTCGCTGCGCGATGGCGGCTGGCTGAGCAAGGAGGCGCTGGTGGTGGTGGAGGAAGCCAAGGCTGCTTCGTTTGCTGCGCCGGACGGTTTTACCGAACTCGAGCGGCGCGCGTATGACGATACGGAATTCGTGTTCTTGCGGGCGGGTTGACCCGACGTTGTAGGGGTGGGCAAAGCGAAGCGTGCCCACCATCGCGATTGTGCCGCGTCATGGTGGGCACGGCGCGAAGCGCGCCTTTGCCCACCCTACAACCCGGCCGTCACTTCCTTCCGAACAGCCGCTCGATGTCCGACAGCTTCAATTCCACATAGGTCGGGCGGCCGTGATTGCACTGGCCGGAGTTCGGCGTGTCCTCCATCTCGCGCAGCAGCGCGTTCATCTCTTCGGGCTTGAGCCGCCGGCCGGCACGCACCGAGCCGTGGCAGGCCATGGTGGCGGCGACGTGCATCAATTTGCGCTCCAGCGGCAGCGCCTCGTCCCATTCCTCCATGTGCTCGGCGAGATCGCGGAGCAATGCAGCCGCATCGATCTTGCCGAGCAGCGACGGCGTCTCGCGCACGGCGACCGCGCCGGGTCCGAACGACTCGATCGCGAGCCCGAACGCCGCGAGGTCGCTTTCGCGCGCCAGCAGCCGCTCGACGGTGGCTTCGTCCAGCTCGACGATTTCAGGAATGAGCAGGATCTGCCGCTGCACGCCGTTCTTCGCCAGCGAAGCCTTCAGCCGCTCATAGACAATGCGCTCATGCGCAGCGTGCTGGTCGACCACGACCAGTCCGTCGCGGGTCTGCGACACGATGTAGGTCTCGTGGATCTGCGTGCGCGCCGCGCCGAGCGGGCGGTCGAGCAGGTCGCTTGGGGCTTCCGCCTCGAAGCGGACGTCGGCCGTGGGTGCGCCGACATCGAAGGCGGCCTGCTCCTGCTCGGCGAAGGCCGGCGCCGCCCCGCCGTAGCTCGGCAGCGGCCCGGTCGGCAGTGATGGCGAATGGCGCCAATCCCAATTGCCTGGCCGCGGCGGCGCAAAGGCCGGGCGGAATGAGGCGATCGCGCTACCCGCGCCATTGGCGGCCGTGCGCCTGCCCTCGCGCGCCAGCCCTTCCTTCAGCGCGTGCACGATCAGCGCGCGGACCAGGCCGGCATTGCGGAAGCGCACCTCGGTCTTGGCCGGATGCACGTTGGCATCGACCTCGCGCGCATCACAGGTGACGAACAGCGCCACCACCGGATGGCGGTCGCGCGGCAGATAATCGGCGTAGGCCGCGCGCACCGCGCCCAGGATCAGCTTGTCGCGCACCGGGCGGCCGTTGACGAACAGATATTGCCCGAGTGCATTGGCGCGGGTCAGCGATGGCGAAGCGGCGAAGCCTTCGACCACGACGCCGTCGCGCTCGGCGCGCACCTCGATGGCGTGCTTGCGAAACTCTGCGCCCAGCACGTCGCCGAGCCGTGTCAGGCGTCCCGCCGCACCCGGCAGCGCGGCAGCCCAGGTCACAGGCGCGCGCTCCTCGCCTGCCAGGGTGAAGGCAATGTCGGGCCGCGCCATCGCGAGCCGCCGCACCACTTCGCGAATGGCTTCTGCCTCGGTGCGCTCGGTCTTGAGGAATTTCAGCCGCGCCGGCGTTGCGTAGAACAGGTCGGCGACCTCGACCCGGGTACCCTGGCTCAGCGCCGCCGGCATGACTTCCGACTTCACGCCGCCTTCGACGGACAGCGACCACGCATGTGGCTCGCTCGCATGGCGCGTGGTGATGGCGAGCTTCGCCACCGCGCCGATCGAGGGCAGCGCCTCGCCGCGAAACCCAAGTGTGCGGATCTGCAGCAGGTCCTCATCGTCGAGCTTTGACGTCGCGTGGCGTTCCACCGCGAGCGCAAGGTCGGCCGCGGTCATGCCGCTTCCGTCGTCGGTGATGGCGATTTTGCGCCGGCCGCCGCCATCGGTGAAAACATCGATGCGGCTGGCGCCGGCGTCGATCGCGTTCTCGACCAGCTCCTTCACCACGCTCGCAGGCCGCTCCACCACCTCGCCGGCGGCGATGCGGTTGACGAGCTGTTCGGGGAGCTGGCGGACGGGCATGGGTTGCCGGTGAATGTCTCGAAAAGGTGGCTCGCAATCTAGTCCAAGGTGCAGTCGAATGCATGCGGCGGGCCGTGATTATCCCGCCTCAATCGCGGCTCCCTCAATCATCGAACCCGCGCGAGCCGCGGCCTGCCTTGATGTCGCCACGGCGTTTCTTGCCTTCCAGCCTGCGCTGCTTGGAGCCGAGCGTCGGCCGGGTCGGGCGGCGCGGCGTCGGGCGCACCATGGCTTCGCGAAGCAGCTCGACCAGACGTTCGATCGCATCAGCGCGATTCCGCTCCTGGGTGCGGAAGCGCTGGGCATGGATGACGATGACGCCGTCCTTGGTCATGCGCTGGCCGGCAAGGCGCTCCAGCCGGGCGCGGGCGTCCTCCGGCAGCACCATGCGGCGCGTGTCGAAGCGCAGCTGGGCCGCGGTCGAGAGCTTGTTGACATTCTGCCCGCCGGGGCCGGAGGCGCGGACAAAGCCGATCTCGAGATCGTTCTCGTCGATGGAGAGATTGCGGGAGATCCGCAGCATGGGACACCGGGTCATTGAGATTCGTGCGCACAATAGCGGTTTTGCGGCGGAATTGCCTCCTGCACCTCTCCCGTCGAAGTCGGATTCATCCGACTTCGCTGTTCTCAAAGTTCAACTCGGGTAAACCCGAGTTGAATGGGAGAGGTGAACCGAGTTCGTGGCTCGAAACGAATTCAACGAAGCAGCACCCGAGCGTTCCCAACGGATGTGATTGTCAAGCAGCCACTCACTCCGCTGTCATCGTCCGGCTCGACCGGACGATCCAGTATTCCAGAGACGCCGGACATCGAGCCGAGACGCCTCTGGAATACTGGATGCCCCGCATGCGCGGAGCATGACATCCGGGAGAACATGAAACCGCGTTCTCGCGGCGCGTTTTGCCCGAGCTATGCCAAGAACCTTGACCCTCCTCAAATCGGAGGGCGCAGGAAAGGCCGGGTGCCCGCTCGCACCCGTGGGCCCTCGCGCGAAAAATTCGCGCAAAGGCGCGAAGTCCACAGGTTGCGGCGGAGAACACTCCGGCCTTCCCTGCGCAATGGTTTTACGGCTTATACGCGCTCTCCTTGGTGAGCCAATGCTTGATTGCCACCATCGCCTCCGCGAAGCCTTTCGGCTTCGCTCGGACTTGACGCCAGCGTCGGGGCGTCGGGACCACACGATTTCGCCGTCCGCATCCGCGCCGCTCGTCAGTCAGCACATCCGCAGCCACCGCATCCCCGCCCCGCGTTTGTGACGATCGCGATCGCCCCTCTTCGGTTGGGGCGGGATGAGGGAGCATATAGCATTGATTCTTGTTTCGGTAAAACGGAAATATTTTTGCGGCGAGGGATTGACAGGATTTTGCGAGCGGTGGTCGTCGGGCAAATCAGGTGTAGGTGCACGGTCAGAAGCCTGACGAGCTACCGGGCTACTCTAACCCGCTGCAATAAGATGGCTGGGCTCGCCGAACCTCGTCAACCTAAACAGATTGTGCTTCTGGCCAACCGGCCGGCAGTCCGAGGTTCGTTGATCGACTTGCGGCGGCTGATCCAGGTCAGTCTTAGATAAGGCATCGAAGTACAGGTCCACGGCCTCTCTGCGGATTATTGCGGCTCGATGTGCTGGGCCAGCGACGCCGTCAGGATGGAGTGTCACATTGATGGTTCGGGGAACGCCGCCCTGAATTTGTTCTGTCATTCTCCGTTCCCGAGACACCTAAGCCGCAGCTGCCTGTTCCTGGCTGACAATAGCGTCGACGCATGTTGATGGGGCCTCGGGACTGCCTAAGCCCGCCAGATCGATTTCTCCGCCGGCCTGAACAATTCCCGGTCTACCCACTTCACAGCCCTAGGGGCCTCGCTGCTGCCGAGGTAGCAATTCTAAGAGGTGATGCCACCGGGCTTCAAGGCGGTGCCCGCAAGGCTCTCCGTAAAATGCGTCGAAGCCTTGCTATTGGCTGTAGACGGACGCTAGTCTCAGAGTGAGATTTCGCCGACCTCATGTTTTTCGCAGATTCTTTGGGGCCTCCTTCGTGCTGAAACACTATCCGTCACTTCGTTTCGTTCAGTCGAACGAAACGATCCCGACCCTTTGTTTTCGACGCTATGTCGGGCTTCCGGTAGCTTGCTTTCGCGATTTCCTGGCTGCCGCTGTTCGATCAATCCGGGAGTTGGATTCGTCTCTGTCTCGCCCGCAGCGCTTCAATTCCTTCCGCATGCTGCTTTGGGTCTGCGTCGCGGTTGTCGCCGCGCTCACTTTACTTCGTTGCATGTTCATAGTGACAATCGATCTGCGGGTGGACGAAGCCTACTACTGGACATGGTCGAAAGAAAACGTGATTTCCTATCTCGACCATCCACCGTTGATCGCCTGGCTGATCCGGCTCAGCACATCTGTCTTCGGCGACACGAATTTCGGCGTGCGATTTCCAGCCCTGCTGTCGATGGCTTTGATGCAAGTGTTGCTGGCGAGCATCGTTTGGCGGATCGTTCGTGACCTTCGCTACGTTGTCGCCGTTATGCTGATGCCAGAAGCCTCGCTTGCCTATGGGCTTGGAATGGCGAAGATCACGCCCGACATCGCGCTCATTCCGTGCGAACTAGTGGCTCTGCACAGTGATTTTGACAGGTTGGGTCCGGCGGTCAGATTAGCTCCGGCAGGAGTTTCGGATCAATGAGGACCTCGATGCTGCGAGGCGTCCTTGGCTGCCGTCTGATGAGGCCTTCGCGTTCCAGCGTCAGCACCATCTGGTGAACCGAAGGCGGGCTGACGCGGAAATATTCCTGCATGTCGGTTTCGGCCGGGGGCCTGCGATGCAGCCGGGTATAGAGGTGGATAAAAGCCAGATACTGCCCCTGCGTGGGCGTGAAGGGTTTTGTCGAAGGACTCACGCCGGCCATCCGATTCAGTTGTTCGTGCGTGCCTCGAACGAGGAGGCACGCCATGAATGTACGCTATCGGGTCGAACTCAGCCAAATCGAGCGCACCGAACTGAGGGCGCTGCTCAGCGGCGGCAAGCATGCGTCCCGCAAGCTCAAGCGAGCGCAGATTTTGCTGGCCGCAGATGCCGGGGCCAGCGACGAGGAGATCGCAAGGAGCGTCGGCGTGAGCGGCTCGACCGTGTACCGGACCAAGCGACGCTTCGTGGAAGGCAATCTGGAGCGGGCGCTGAGCGAAGAGCCGCGTCCCGGGGCGGAACGCAAACTCACGGGCAAGGAAGAAGCCTTGCTGGTGGCGAC
>Ga0070741_10000248_pt1 | contig 207978 bp, 199 predicted proteins | sample Coa_R1_4_FD_66440 | JGI IMG/M metagenome (GOLD analysis project Ga0070741, IMG submission 66440) | Surface soil microbial communities from Centralia Pennsylvania, which are recovering from an underground coalmine fire - Coalmine... | ecosystem: Environmental > Terrestrial > Soil >... | reverse complement strand
AAGCGAGCCCTGCTCCAGCGTGGCATCCCGATCGAAAAGCGCGTCGAGCAACTCAAGACGTTTGCCAACTACTACTTCATCGACGAACTTCCGATGCACGGAGGCCGGGCCTGCGCTCATGCGGGGGGATGCTGCCACGGCCCTAGCACGGCGCACATACGGCATCTCTGAAGGAGCGCAGCGCTGTAGGCGTACGGTTCCGGCGAAAAGCCCACCGAAGCACGGGAATTTGAAGTTTTCGTTCTGGCCTCCCACTACAGCCGCGATGACGTCCGTCCTCTTTGCGCCCCCAGTTCGACACGGTCATTTGCGCGTTGCCACGACGACTCCCTCAATCAGTCCCAGATTGATGGTCGCCGGTGAAAGGGCTGTGAGTGTGTCATCGCCGCCGACCTTGAACAGCGACATGTTGCCGTCTCTTCCGCTCATGTAGAGAAACGCGCCGTCGGGGGTTAGTGCGCCCAAGAGGGGCACGGACCCGGGCAACGGGTCGGTCGGCTGACCCAGTGGCGTCAGTGAACCGTTCGTCCCGATGGCGAACGTGAACACACGCCTGGAAATTCCATCGGCAACATAGAGGGCGTGCCCATCTCTCGCCTCCAACAGAAGGGTCGGATTCTCTACGTATGTCGGGGATTCCGCGAGGGTCCACGATCCCCCTGTCGTGCGCGTTAGGTGGCGGACGACATCGCCTGTCGAGCTGCCAGCTCTCTCGCTCACGTAGAGCGAATGCCCGTCCCGGCTGATCGCAAGGGCGGACGCGTCATTACCAACGGGAAGAGTTGGCCCGGCCTGAAGTGCGCCACCAGGTCCGACCGCCACGGTCTGGACCGCACCATATTCGTTACCCTGCACGGTGTTCGTCTCGGCCAACTCGACACTTTTGCCATCGGGGTCCACGATCATGGACTGAATCTGGGCCCCGGCGCTGACCGGGATCGGGGTCTGCGCGGAAGCAAGGACTCCGCCCGCCCCAATCAGGAAGGTCTGAATCTGATCGCTCGAAGCGGCGATCAGTACTTTGTCATCTGGGGTGATCGCTAGCCTTTGTACGCCCGACACGGCGGCAGGCGGAGCGGGATCCATTGGGGCCAGCTGCCCGCTCCGCCCAGCGGTCCATCCGACAAGAGCGCCGGAGTTCGCGGGCGAGGCGGCGACGCCGTACATGTAGCTGCCGTCGCTCGTCGCGACCGGACTTGTACATCGAGCTCCGACAGTCGGGCCGGGGTCCTGTTTCGGTGACAGTTGACCGACGGTGCCGATGGTGTACTGGTTGACGGCTCGTGCCTGGCCCGCAGGCGCGCACGCGTACAGGCTCGTGCCCTTGGTGTCGGGCCTCGGAGGCGGAGCGCTCTGATCGATTCCGACGATCGTTGGAACGAAGTCATCAGTGAGCGCATCCGTCAAAACGATATTTGCGTTCCGACCCCACGCCTGGACAATCTCCGTACGAGTCGGATGCACCGTGTACTGGGTGTTGGCCTCTAGGCCCTGGTCCCAATTAATCAGGCCGGAGTATTTGTTAAGCCAGAACGCGTCGCGGACGACGAGGCTGATGGCGCATTTGTCGCTCGAAAACTCATAGTTGATGGGCGCCGAGTACAGCCCTGTCGGGTAGACGTTGCGGAACGTCATGAGATCGGGGCTGGTTGCGCCGCTTGTGAAATAGCTCTGAAAGTACGCGTTGTCCCCCTGGTCCACGTCGTGGCCGGGTGTCGGGAAGTCTTTCAGCGTGCACTCTCCGACGAGTCCGGCGCCGGGCGCCGGCATGGGGACGTAACTACCGCTGAACCCGGCCTCACCGGCACTCGAATGACCGTCGCCATTCCATCGCGGCACAAATCCGCACTGCTTCGGGAGGGAGTCGGCAGCTCCGAAGATGTTGTCATCCAGTAGCACAATGATGTTGTGTCCTGTCGCTCCCGCTGCGAGTGGCGCGTTGCGAATCCCATTGATCGTCTGCTCGCCGACATTGCTGGCATAGGGCCGGTCGCCTCTATACGACTGACTACATAGGCTCACCGGGGGGGTCGTCGTCGGGTCCGGTGAGGTCAGCGCTTTCGCGAACGAGTTGAGATCGCCACCGTTCCCGTTGCAGATATCCGAGAAGTTGACGATCACGACCTCCTTGGGATGGTCGTACGCCCACATCGCGACGGTCTGCAGATCCAGGTCGATCGTGGCCTGCGACGCCATCGTGTGGCCGAACCGCGGCCACTGTGGCTGGCCCGCCAGCCAGCTTGTCCGTAAGTCGAAGTAACGAACACCACGGTCCAATTGCTCACGCAGGGTGTCCGGCTGCGTCACTGCCCAGTGATAGACGGACACGGGCACAGCCTTATATGCGGGGTCGTAGCTGCTGCATGCCGTGTTCCGACTGGTATCAGTGTTCATCCACGCTGTCCCGACGCCGAGTTGAGCCGTCGCCGAGTCGTGCGTTCCCGGCCACACGATGCTCGACAGCGGCGTGTCCCCTTGCGATGAATCCGTCGGGTACGCGCATCCCATCCAACCCTCGACGTTGTCTTTGCAGTTGACCGGGAGCGGTGCACCCTGCCGTACGTCGAACGTCGCGGACGAGCCTTCCTTGAGCGTGGGATTGAGGTTCCTACCAGTGAGCCAGCCGAAGAAGTGAATTTGACCGTCGTTGTCTTCGCTGAGGACCTGCGCAGCGTGGCCGTAGGACGTTCCATATGCGCCGTGCTCCTCAACGCCGACGACAAACGTGTGCCCGCGGTCGTAGCAGGTCCCGTGCTGGGGCATGTTGAGAATTACGTTTTCGAACCTCGGAACGATGTCCGCGCCAGCATTCGCGGCCGCCATCTCATAGCCGAACTGACGTACGTCCGGTGAATACACCTCAGACGCCAGGCCCTCCAACTGGCCGATTCCTTGGTGGTCGGCGATTGAATGGCCAGTGTTGTTGTCAGCTTGGATTTCGACGCTCAGCGCTTTGCCGTCCCCGTTTTCGAGCCACACGTTGTGCTTCCAAACCGTCTCGTCGTACATGCATGTGGCGGGGGCGAGGTCGACCAAGACTGGAGCATTGGCATGGTTCGTGATGTTGAGGGTCGCCCGTGCCCCCTCCAGGCCGGTCGAGGACGGCGCCACTGCCTGCGCCTCCGTTTGCGCCAGCTGAGGCCCGGCGGAAGTGACGATCCACTCATGGTCGGGGGCCGGCGACCCATGCAAATCCCGTTTTGAATCAACCTGTACCGACACAAGCGAGAGCGGGTCAGTCGATGCGGCGAGCGCGCTCGCCGCAGCCCCCGTGACGGGCAAGTCGTACTGAACAGTGCCGTGTACCGAGCCGCGCCTATTCGCCGAGCCGACCAACTGCACGCCATCGGCATCGGTGTACACGTTGGCGGTCACCGTCGATAGCTCCGAGCGGGCCGCCACATTGGGATATGTCACCGCCACATGGACGGCCTCGCCGGCAGCGGTCTTATCCACTCGGCCGCCGTAGATGACCGGTGGCCGCTGCTGCGACTTCGCCAGCTTCTGCGCGGGCGACGGCCCACTACTGCTGCAGGCGACCATCGCCGTCGCCATGAGCGCCGCGGCAACCAGCGCGACGCCAGCTCGCGCTCCTATGCGTCTCTGCGGCGAGGTGCGCATGTCCCACCCTCTCCCTCAGCATCCGAGTTACGCCGGTGCGAGCGGCGATCGGAGACTCACGCGGGGGGTTGCCGCACTCTCCTCGACGTCACAGCTGCGGTTTTACAGATAGTTCAGGTGACCGTTTCCGAATCCTTACCAATAGTCCGCTCTGGCCGAGCCGTCAAGGGTCCCGAGGTTGACACCATGAACGCGATTGCCTCGAAAAGCGTCGACACCGTCCACAGTGGTCGTCAACCCCCACAGCACGAAGCCGCGCCCACAACGACATCCATCGACTTGCGTCCTCGCTCCGACGGTGCGGCGCACATAATGCCGGTCTGGTGCGTTATCGGGAACCAGAAGATCCCCCACGCGAGTTGAAATTGTACTTGAAAAGCGAACATATGTTCGCTACAGTGGCGGCACTTCCCCGGTGGTCGTCGGTGTCGACAAGGCGGTAGCCGGATGTGCCAGAAGCTCGCTGGCCTCGAGAGGGCGGTGGTCGACTTCGCCTCGGGGTTCGAGCCTGCGGTGATCTCCGCGGCCGAAGCCGAGAAGGTGATGGAGCGGGCGGCGCGCATCGAGCATGCGGCGGCCGCGGTGAAGGCGCTGGCCGCGGCGCGCATGTCCGAGACCGAGCTGTGGGGGCTGGGCGGGGACCGAAGCCCCGCGCACATGCTGGCGAGGCGCACGGGCCAGACCGTCTCGGGTGCGGCCCAACAGCTGGAGGCGGCCAAGAAGCTCAAGAACCACCCCAAGACCGCCGCGGCGGCACGGGCAGGAAAGCTGTCGCCCCAGCAGACCGCAGCGATCACCGATGCCGCGTCGGCCGATCCCAAGGCTGAGAACGACCTGTTGGCCCTGGCAGCACGCGCCTCGCTTGGCGAACTGCGCGACGAGGCGGCCCGGCGCAAGGCGGCCGCCGAGGACCAAGAGGAAAAGCACCGCCGCATCCACGCCGAGCGCCATGTGCGTTCCTGGACCGGACCCGACGGGGCCTGGAGACTGTCGGCGTCGGGCCCGCCCGAGTGCGGGGCGGCCTTCATGGCCCGCCTGCAGCCGATCATCGACCGCGTCTTCAAGAAGGCTCGCGCCGAGGGGCGTCACGAACCGCTCGAGGCCTATGGCTTCGACGCCCTCATGCAGCTCGCCCAATGCGGCGATGAGGTACCTAAAGCGCGCGCAGGGACGACGAAGGTGTTGGTGCGGGTCGACTTCGAGACGCTGTTCCGGGGCTACGCGGCCGAGGGTGAGGTCTGCGAGATCGCCGGGTTCGGGCCGATCCCAGTGTCGGTGGTCAACGAGATCCTGGCCCAGCCCGACTCGTTCTTGGCCGCGGTGATCACCAAGGGCCAGAAGCTCACCGGGGTGGCGCACCTGGGCCGGCGGCCCACCGCCGCCCAGGTCTCAGGCCTGCAGTGGCTGTATCCGACCTGTGCAGCCGAAGGTTGTTCGGCTCCGGCTCGCCAGTGGGACCACCGCGAGGACTGGACGAGAACCCACCGCACCCCTTTCGACGGCATCGACGGGTTCTGCTGTCACGACCACGACAAGAAGACCTACCAAGGTTGGGCGCTGGTGGACGGGGTGGGCAAGCGGGCCTTCGTGCCGCCAGATGATCCGAGACATCCGAACAACGCTGCAAAGGATGACCGAGAACGGCCGCCGCCACGGGCGGCCTAGATCACGCAGTCCTCGTGAGGCGAGCTACACGGCTAGTGGCCGTTCACGCTCCAGTGCCACGGTTCGCTTGGCAGGTTGTAGAAGCCGTAAGTCGCGGCATGGGCGTTGAGCCATTGCCACGCGGGGCTGCCGTGGGAGCTGATCGTGCTGCCGTTCCAGGTGAAGTCGATGGCCAGGCCCTGCTCGTGCATCGACGTACCGGGATAGGCCGTCGGAGGATGACAGCTGTTCGGGGGCTCCTGGTAGATGGCGTACTGGCTGTTCCCGCAGTTCTCCTGGCGCACGGCAATCTGCTGCGAGGGATCGCGGTAGCCACCGCCGCTGAGAACGAAGCCGTCGTTGGCGGCGGCGCCGAGCATCTGGTCGAGCTTGCCGGCGATCGAGCAGGCGACGGTGATGCCGCGCACTGTCGACAAGCAGATGGTTCCCGACGTCCGCACCACGCTCGAGCTGCTCGTGCCCTGCGCCGCAATCTGAGCCGCGAGCTGCGAGCTCTGCTGCGCGAGCTGGTTCGACTGTCCGGTTGCGATGTCGATCTTGTTCTCGACGTCGTCGACCAATTTCTCCTGCTGCTTCTGAGACTGGGTGAGAGCGTTGAGGCGCTTCTGCACTTCCGCGCGCCGAGCGATCGTTTGATCCTTCGCCCGCTGCGCGGCCTTGCGTCGCGCCTGCAGGTCTTCGCGTGCAGCGCGCAACTGGTCGAGGGACGCCGTGGAGTCACCAATCGAGAGCGACTGGTACTCCTGGCGACGGGCGATCTCGGTCAGGTTCCCCGAGCGCAACATGTCGAAGGCGGCGGCCGTCGTCGTTCCCATGTACGCCTCGATCGCGACCTCGGCCAAGCGGTCGCGGAGCCCGGCCACCCTGGCCTCTGTCGCTGCTTCGTCGCGCTGCGCACGCCCGAGGGCGACGCCTGCGGCGTCGGCGGCCTGGTTGGCTTGGGCGACGGCGCCCTGCTGGCCCTGCACGTTCTGGTCGAGGGCATCGAGCGCGCTTTGGATCTGGGCCTGCGATGCCCGCAACACGTTCAGCTGGGCCGCCGCTTTTGCGCGCTGTGCCTCGATCTCCTGACGGCGCGATCGAGCGTCCCCCGCAGCAGCAGCGGGCGACGCCTGGCCTACAGCCAGGCCGACAACGAGAACGGCAGAGGCGATCCGCGACAGCGACGGCATGGGTTGCGGTGTCCGGGTCAGCAGCGCCGAGGCGGCTCCACATCCGACCCGCGACACAGGGAAGTGCGCGAGCGAGGAAACAACATTGACCGTTGTCTGTGCAAGTCAGGGACTGAACCACGGTGAATCTGCTTGTCCCCCACGCATCCTGCTAGCTATGGGCCATGAACGATCTGCATCTGCAGTTCCTCGCCAGCCCCGACTGGGCGAAGATGCTCGAGACCGACCTTCTGCCGTGGATTCTCCAGGCAGGCGACCTCGGCGACGACGTCCTCGAGATCGGTCCCGGTCCCGGCCTGACGACCGACATCCTGCGTGAACGGGTCGCCCATGTCACCGCCGTCGAGCTCGACGACGACCTGGCGGCCAAGCTCGCCGAGCGACTGAAGAACACGAACGTCGACGTCGTTCACGCCGACGCCACGAAGAGCGGCCTACCGAGCGACCGCTTCTCGACGGCGGCGTCGTTCTCGATGCTGCACCACATGCCGGAACAGAGGATGCATGACGAGCTCTTCGCCGAGGTGTTCCGCATGCTGCGCCCGGGCGGCCGCTTCTTCGTCGCCGACGCGGTCGACCACGAGTTGCTCCGCGAGTTCCATGTCGACGACATCTTCGTGCCCGTCGACACCGACACACTCGACGAGCGCCTAGAGGCGGCCGGGTTTGCCAAGCCTGAGATCGAGCTGACCGAGTACGAGGTGCGCTTCAGCGCGACGAAGCCGTAACGCGTTACTCAAGCGCGCGTTACCGAACGGCGCGGTACCGAAGGAAGAGGTACCCGTCGTCCTCGAGCATCGACCGCAACGACAGGTCGATCAGTTCCGGGAGCAACGGGCCGGCGAGGATGCGCTTGGCATCGCCGGCAACGAGCTTGGGCGACACGGTCAGGCACAGCTCGTCGATGAGGCGGGCCCGCGCCAGCTGAGCGTTGAGTGTCGGGCCCCCTTCGGCCAACACGTGCTTGAACCCGCGGCCGGCAAGCTCGTCCACGGCTCGCTGAAAGTCGACGCCGTCGCTGCCCGCGATGACGACGTCGGACACCGTCGCCGCACGTTCGAGGTTCGCCGGCGGAGCAGCGTCGCCGGTCACGACGAGCGGCCGCGCCTTTGCCTGCGCGAAGAACGGCGAGTCCCAGTCGAGGTCGGCCGTGCGCGTCACCACCGCGATCGGGACCGATGCAGGCCCGTAGTGCTCGGCGCGCATCGTGCCCGCGGCGACGAGCACGACGTCGGCGAACGAGCGCAGCACGGCGAAGACGCGCTTGTCGCCCAGACTTCCGAGCTCGCCGGACACACCGTTGATCGTCGTCGAGCCGTCGACCGACGAGATCATGTTGAGCCTGACGGACGGGCGGCCTTCGACGACGGGAAGGTCGGAATAGACATCGGTCGGGTCGACCGGATCGACGACGTCCGGGAACAGCTGACGCACGACTACGACGCGGCCAGCGCGGCGCGTCGGGTGCGGAAGAAGTCAAGGACTGCGCCTCGCTGGTCGGCGCTGTCGATGAACGACGTCAGCGGAAGGATCGCTCCCGGAAAGGTGGTCGCGTTCCAGAGCTCGCCGGGCACGGCCTGGACCCTAGGAGAGGACACGTAGACATATGGCTCGGCGCTGGCCGTGTCGTCGCCGGGGGACGCGCCGAACACAGCGCGCCGATCATCGCGAAGACACTCCACCGCGGCGTCGAAGTGTTCGGGCCAGAGCTGGACGCGCCCGGCATCGACTGACTCGGCGTCGGACCGGAGCTCCTCCAGCACCGACCAGGCGAATCCGAACCAGTCGCCCAGAAAGGCGGCCGCGCCGGCGTCGACCGGGAGCGGCGCATCAACGTCACCTGCGCCGGGCACGTCGAAGCCGGAGCCCCAGGCGACTTCGGGCGGGCCGTCGAGCAGAAAGGCGGCGGCATCCGCCAGCGTCGTGATCGGTCGAGAGTCGGCGGCGTCGCCCCGCTGCACCACGACATCCGCCCCCGACACCCGCACCTGTTCGTCGTCACCGAAGAACGGCGTACCGAATCCGCCGAGCGTCCAGCGCAGCCCGAACCTGGTGTTCACCCTTTTGCGGGCGGGCGCCACTACGTAGAACGCGAGGCGGTGCAACGCCAGCCGCGTTTCGGCCAGCCGCGGAGGTGCGGCCTTCAGCGGCCGCCACCCCGCAAGCCACCGGTCGGCCGCCCAGCCGGCCTGTTCCTCATGAACGGCGACCCAGGCCACCCAGTCGAGGGTGCCCGCGGTGACGGGGTCGTCGGCGAAGAAGGCGTCGAGCACTGACGGCGGCGAGGGCTCGAGGACCCAGGCGTCGGGCCCGGCGATCTCGCGGGCTTCGGCGAGTGCGTTTCGCGCATGCATAGGAGAGCAGTCCATACTGCAACGAATCGCATGAGTCATCTGCCCATCTCCGACTACGGCCTGTTGTCCGACTGCCGGTCGGCCGCCCTCGTGAGCCGCGAGGGCTCGGTCGACTGGCTCTGTTTCCCGCGCTTCGACCAGCCATCGGTGTTCGCGCGCGTGCTCGACGAGCACGCCGGGCACTGGTCGATCCGCCCCGTCGGTGACTTCACGGTCGAGCGCCGCTACTTCGAAGACACGATGATCATCTCAACGACGTTCAAGACGGCGTCGGGCACGATCAGCCTGGTCGACGGTCTGGCCGTCGGCAGGAACGAGCGCGGTCACGACCTCGGACACGGCGCCACGTCGACGCTCTTGCGGGCCGTATGGGGCATCGAAGGAGAGGTCGACGTCGAGCTCGAGCTCGCGCCGCGACCGGAGTACGGGCTGATCCTGCCGTTGCTCGAGGAGGTCGAGGGCGGCGTGCGCATCCGCGGTGGCGCGTCGCGCATGCGTCTGTGCGCGCCGTTCCCCCTCGAGATCGACGAGTTCACCGTTCGGCGACGCTGGACCGTGCGCGAAGGCGACGAGCTGGGCTTTGCCCTGCAGCACCGCAGCACGTCGGACGAGCCGCCGGATCTCTGGACCCAAAATGAGATCCTCGGACGGCTGGAAGACACCGCAGAGGCGTGGCGAACGTGGTCGGCTCTCCACCAGAAGTACACCGGTCCGTGGGTGGACCTGGTGCGCCAGAGCGGCCGCGTCTTGTATGCCCTCACGTACTGGCCCACGGGCGCGATCGTGGCGGCACCGACGACGTCGCTTCCCGAGACCGCGGGCGGCGCCCGCAACTGGGACTACCGGTACGCATGGGTGCGCGACGCGAGCTTCACGCTGCAAGCGCTCTGGGTCGCGGCCTGCCCCGACGAAGCCGAGAAGTTCTTCGACTTCATGACCGGTGCCGCGTCGTCACAGGTGCGTATGGGCGACGACTTGCAGATCATGTTCGGAGTCGGAGGTGAGCACGACCTCACCGAGCGAGAGCTCCCCCACCTCTCGGGCTGGCGCAACAGCACACCGGTCCGCGTCGGCAACGGAGCATGGACCCAGCGCCAGCTCGACGTGTACGGCGAGCTGCTCGACGCTGCCTACCGATTGCCCGATCAGCTCGACGGGCTGTCGCCTGAAAGTCTGGCGTTCCTCGCCGACCTGGCCGACGTCGCCGCGTCCCGATGGATCGACAAGGACCAGGGCATCTGGGAGATCCGGGGAGAGCCTCGCCACTTCCTCTATTCCAAGCTCATGTGCTGGGTGGCCGTCGACCGGGCGGTCAAACTGGCCGACAAGCTCGACGCCTCGGACCGCGTCGAGCGATGGACGCGGGCGCGAGACGAGATCTCCGACGCCATCGTCACGCAAGGATGGAACGAGAAGGTCGGCGCCTTCACGCAGTCGTTCGGCTCCGATGCGCTCGACGCCTCCAGCCTCATGCTGCCGATCGTCGGCTGCGTCGACCCCGCCGACGAGCGGGTGAAGTCGACGATCGACGCCATCGCCGAACACCTGGCCGACGACCGGGGACTCGTCTACCGGTATCTCGCCGAGGATGGCCTGGAGGGCGACGAAGGCACCTTTCTGCTGTGCACGTTCTGGCTGGCCCAGGCCCAAGCGCTCGCCGGCGAGCTCGACCGGGCCCGCGCCACCTTCGAGACCGCCATCGCGTTCTGCAACGACCTCGGGCTGCTCGCCGAGGAGGTCGACACCAAGACGGGCGAGCTGCTCGGCAACTTCCCGCAAGCCTTCAGCCACATCGGCCTCGTGAACGCGGCTTGGGCCATCACCGAAGCCGAGCGGGAAGCTCGTCAGTAGAGTCCCGCGACATGGCTCAGGCTCCCACCGACCTATTCGCAGTCCACGCCCAGAACAACCCCGACACGCCGGCGGTGATCGAGGGCGACGACGTCTTCACTTTCGCCCAGGTCAACGCCGAGGTGAACCGCCTCGTCGGTGGCCTGAAGGAGCTGGGCTTCAAGTCCGGTGACCGCATGGTGTGGTGCGGGCCCAACAGCCGCGAGGTCCTCGTCACGATCCACGCCGCCCGCAAGCTGGGCCTCACGAGCGTGCCGCTCTCCTACCGGTTCAACGCCGAAGAGATGCACTACATCATCGACAACAGTGAGGCCGCGCTCGTCATCGTCGACGCCGAGCAGGCACCGCTGATCGCCTCGATCCGCGATCGCCTCCCCAAGCTCCGTGAGATCGTCGTGTACCGCGGCGCGCAAGACGGCTTTCGTACGTGGGACGAGGTGCTCGCCGCCGGCAGCGAAGAGGAGCCGGTGTCGTCGGGCGAGCCGGCGACGGGCGAGACGATGATCTACACCTCGGGGACGACGGGGAAGCCCAAGGGCGCCAAGCGGGGCGCCGCCGACCAGGCCCTCGTGTTCGCCATGGTCATGGAGCTGCGCATGGGCGGCGAGGAAACGCACCTCACCACCGGGCCGCTGTACCACTCCGGCCCCAACGCCTTCGCCTTCCTCTCCCACATGCTCGGCGGCACGGTCGTGATCATGCGCAAGTTCGACGCCCACGAGTGGGTGCGCCTCGTCACAAAGCACAAGGTGACGTCCACGTTCTCGGCGCCGACCCAGCTGAAGCGAATCGTGTCGCTTCCTGACGACGAGATCGCCGGCGGCGACTACTCGTCTATGCACACACTGATCGCCAACGCCGCGCCTGTCCCCTACGCGCTCAAGCAGGAGGTCATCGAGAAGCTGGGGGACGGCTTCCTGTTCGAGGTCTACGGCTCGACCGAGCTCGGTGTCGACACCATCCTCGTGCCCGAGGATCAGCTTCGGAAGCCGGGCTCATGCGGCAAGCCCTACGGCGGCATCCAGGTCAAGGCCGTCGACGAGAACGGCAACACCTTGCCGCCGAACGAGCCGGGCGAGCTGTTCTTCAACACCGCCCTGGCCATGGAGGGCTACCACGCCACCGAGGAGCAGCTTGCCGAAGCGGGCGAAGGATGGAAGTCGGTCGGCGACGTCGGCTACATCGACGACGAGGGGTACGTCTACATCTCCGACCGGAAGAAGGACATGATCATCTCGGGCGGGATGAACATCTACCCAGCCGAGATCGAAGCTGTCCTCTATCAGCACCCGGACGTGATGGACGTCGGCGTGTTCGGCATCCCCGACGACGAGTGGGGCGAGAAGGTGCACGCCGTCATCCAGCCCAAGGCGGGCCGGACGATCGACATGGCGGAGATCGAAGGCTTCGCCTCAGAGCACCTCGCCGGATACAAGCGCCCCCGGTCCTGGGAGTTCCGCGATGAACTTCCCAGGACCGAGAGCGGCAAGCTCCTGAAGCGGGTCCTCCGTGACGAGCACTGGAAGGGCCGCACGACGGGCGTCTGACGGTTATTCGAGAGATGCCGACGCCGCGACATCACCGGACTCGTCGAGCAGACGAACCGTCTTGATCTGCCGGGCGTCGACGGCGATGGTCCGGCCCCAACTGCCGGACCCGTGTCGCAACTGGAAGCTGCCGAGGTTGATGGTGGCGCCGTCGCGCAACTCGACCTGGCACACATAGGTGTCGCTGTTGTCGCCGTCGCGGACGGTCATGAACAGCCACGACGAATCGCCCGCGTCGGCGAACACCTGTCCTTCGACGTCCTCACCGGGAGCAGCGAGGAAGCGCGCCATCCGCACGCCGGGCGTCTGAAGCGCGAAGGGCGGGGAGGCCGCCGGGCGATCGGCGACGCTGCCGATCCCCACGGCGGCGACGGCAACGGCGAGGACGCTCGCCACCGCGAATGCGAAACGAGTCCGGCGCCGGGGTCGGTCGGCGAAGCCTGCGAGGGTGCGGCGGGCGAAGCCCGACGGCGGCGCCGCTTCGGGCGCCGCGAGCAGCAGGGCGTCCGCTGCCGTCGACAGCTCTTCGACCAACAACTGGCACTCGGCGCAGTGAGCCAGATGAAGGAGAGCCGCGGCGCGTTCGTCACCCGGCAGCGCTCCGAGCGCGACCTCGGGCGCCAGCTCGTGCAGGGTCTCGCAGCTGAGAGCGCTCATGGGACCAGCACCTCGTTGGCGAGCGTGCCCCGGAGCTTGATCAGACCGGCGCGGATCCTCGTCTTGGCCGTGCCGAGGGGAATCCCCTCCTCCTCGGCGATCTCCTTCGCGGTGCGACCGCCGAACACAGCAAGCACGAGCGCGCGGCGCTGGTCGACCGGCAGTCGGGCCAGCGCGGCCCTGACATCCCGGCTCTCGTCGGCGGCCACCGCTTCTTCGGCGGGGCCCCGCTCACCGCTCGTGCCGACGAGCTCCAGCAGGGCGTCGGGCGCGGTCGCATTGGGCCGCCGCATCCGCAACGTGTCGAGCGCCAGATTGCGGGTGATCGTCAACAGCCACGTGACGACCGAGCCGCGGCGGGCGTCGTAGGCCTGGGCGTGACGCCACGCCCGGGTGAATGCCTCCTGGGCCACGTCTTCGGCGACGGCCGAATCTCGGACGATGCTCAGCGCCAGCCCGAACACCCGCCGCTCGAAGCGACGGACAAACGCGGCAGCAGCGGCCTTATCGCCCGAGCCCAGACCGGCGAGGAGCGCCTCGTCGGACAGGGCATCGACACCGCGCGACCGCAGGTCCATTCCATCTGTACGAGCGATCGCCCGCCGGAGATTGCACGGCCGCCGTGCTTTTGGTCACACCTCCGCGGCTGTCACACCTCAGCTGCATAGGGAGGCGCGGGGTCGTACTCCATCATCCGCTGCACGCCCCGAGCGTGGTCGACGCCGTAGACCTGGCCGACGACCCACAGCGACATGTCGATGCCGGCCGAGACACCGGCCGCCGTCACCACGTTGCCGTCCCGGACGTAGCGGCGGGCGTCGAGCACCGTCACGCTGTCCTTCTGACGGAAGGTCTCGACCATCGCCCAGTGCGTCGTAACCCTGCGGCCGTCGATCACACCAGCGGCCTCCAAGAGCATCGACCCGGTGCACACACTCGTCACCCATGCACAACCGGGGGCCGTCTGCTTGAGCCAGTCGAGCACCACCGGGTTCTCAGCCTCTCGTCTGGTGCCCATTCCGCCCGGGACCACAAGGATGTCGAGGGGCGGGGCGTCGGCCATGGTGTGGTCGGGCATGACACGCAACCCGAGGTTGGCGCGCACGGGCTCGCCGCGTTCAGCGATCGTCACCACCCGGTCACCGTCCTGGCGCGCCATGCCGAAAACCTCCAGCGGCCCGACGAAGTCGAGCTCCTCGGCCTCGTCGAACAACAAGATCCCGGTCGTATAGGCCATCAGGCTGTCTCCTCTTCGGTTCGGAATCGGCGGCGGTAGTCGGTGGGTGTCACGTGCAGCGCACGTAGGAATGTGCGGCGCATGGTCTCGGCCGTGCCGAAGCCGCAACGGCGCGCGATCTCGTCGATCGACGCCGCTGACTCTTCGAGCAATCGCCGGGCGCCCTCGACGCGTGCTCGTTCGACGAAGCGCGCGGGCGTGACGCCTACTTCGCGCCGGAACGTGCGCGAGAAGTTGCGGATGCTCATCGCGGCGCGCTGCGCCAAGTTCTCAACCGACAGATCGTCGTCGAGGTGGTCGGCGATCCACGCCTGAACCTCCCCGAGTGGCTGACGCTCGGCCAGCTGACCGGCGAGCTGGGCGCTGAACTGCGACTGGCCGCCCGGTCGCTTGAGGAAGACCACGAGCCGGCGGGCGATGGCGAGGGCGACGTCGCGGCCGACATCCTCTTCGACCATCGCCAGCGCCAGGTCTATCCCGGCCGTGACGCCGGCCGACGTCCACACGTTCCCGTCCCGCACGAAGATGCGATCGGAGTCGACTGCGACCGACGGGTACATCGAGTCCAACGCGTCGCAGACGCTCCAATGGGTCGTCGCCTGCCGGCCGTCGAGCAACCCGGCGGCGGCGAGCACGAAGGCGCCGCTGCAGACCGACGCCACCCGCCGGCATCGGGGCGCCAGCCGGCGAACACCTTCGACGAAGGCCTCGTCGGCCATCACCGCGGGCGTCCCCTCCCCGCCGGCGATGACCAGCGTGTCGAGCGGGCCCCGAACGTCGGCGAACGCCTTGCCGGCCCAGAGGGTCAGGCCGCTGCCCGCGGTGACGACGCCAGCCGTCGGGGCCACGATCTCCACACCGTACTCATCGGCGGCGGCCCCGAACACCTCAGCCGGGCCGGCCACATCGAGGGACTGGACCCCCGGAAAGGCAACGATCACGACCCTGCGCACGCCCCCAGCATGCGCTCCCCCGGCCGTGGCCGCAATGACAGCTATCCCACGATTTCGGCCACTGCCCTGCCGAACGGCGGAAGAGGGCTAGCTGGGGCCCGTTGGACCGAAGGCCTCGACCCGGGCACGGCGGACGGCCTGGGTGAGGAGGTCGACGACCAGGCGGGCGCGCTTGTCGTCCGGGAGCTCCTTGTGGAGGTTGGCCGCCAGCGAGCGGGCGGCCAGCAATGCCATCGGGCTGCCCTGAGCGACCTCGAGGAGCTCATCGGCGGCCCGCCCGGGGGGAACCTGCGTGGCGCACATGTCGAGTGCGAGAGCGAGCAGGTACGGAGCCAGCTCGCTGCGGTCGACCGGCGTCGGGCTGTCGCCCCCCGTTGCGGCGTCGGCGGCGTGGTCGAGCGAGTTGGCCGCGAGGAGCATCTCTCGCATCTCGCGGATGCGCGTTCGAGCCCTGCTCATTTGCTCGCGGAGACTTGCTGCTTCTTCGACGGCCACCGGGACAAACCTCGGGTTTGGGCGGAGAACTGCGTGCTTCAGTACCCACTTGCCGCCCCCAGTAATCCTCAGCCCACGCCCCTTTTCCTGGGGCGCTTCCCATGAAGGGGGTCAGTCCAGCGGTGAGCAGAGCTTGCACGGCGACATGCTCGTCGCCGGCAACTTGATCGTCCGGAGCTCGCCCTTGGGACGGTCGGCGACGACCGGGCAGTCGGGCCGGTGGAACATCGTGCCCGTGCGGGTGGCCACGAACGTTCCCGCAGGGGTGGAAGCGGCGGCGGCGCGGGGTGCTGATGCAACCCCGTTGCCTTCGGCCGCAGCGCCGTCGAGCTTGGCCTCGATGCGGGCGAGGACCTCGATCGTCTGGCGCTCGCCGGCGACGATACGGGTCAGCCAGTAGCCGAAGTACAGCGCGGCGCCGATCGTGGACAGGACGATGCCCAGCAGGCCGCCCGAGATCAGGTACGGGATCTCCTCGAACAGCCGCGTGGTGTGGGCGGCGCCGTACCAACCGATGAAGACGAGGATGACGCCCAACGGCATGAGCACGCCGCCGGCGATCGCCAACCACTTGTCGGTGGGCACCATGCCCGCCCGCCGGCGCAGGCCGGACAGACCCTTGGCCAGGTCCGCTTCGTCGACGTAGGGCGCCGCGCTCTCGGCCTCGGCGGGAAAGGTGGATGCCGTCACCGTTGTACCTCCAGGGGACACGTGGCGGGGGGTTTGTCGACGAGGTCGGCAATCAGGCGCGAGCTACCGAAGCCGATCAGGACCGCGGCCAGCAACCCAGCGAGGAGCCATCCCGCGCCGATGCCGCCGAAGGTCTTGGCGATGTCGACGCCGCCGAGGCTCTGGCCGCCGCCGCCGGTCGACTGCGGGTTGGTGCCGGCCGACGCAGGCAGGCTGCCGGTTCCCGACAGCCCGGTATCGGCTGCCACGCCCGTGCTTCCAAGCACTGACGCGTCGCCACCGCCGGTATCACTCGGGGCGACACCCGCGCCGGTGTCGGGCGTCGACTGCGAGCCCTGGTCGAAGCCGGCGCCGGCCGCCACCGACACCCGCGCCCCACCCAGGGTCACGATGATCACGTTGTTGCTCGGGTCGCTCGGAGGAATCCACGTGATGACGACCGAGCTGGCCTGGTAGGTGATGTTGCCGCCGTCCTTCTCGGTGATCGGCTGGCTGACGTAAACCTTCATGCCGAGCTTGTCGAGCGCCTGGTTGGCAGCCTGGCTGGCCGCGGCATTGACGGGCTGGGTCGAGCTCCCGATGTGCAGACCGTCCTGGTCGAGGGAAGCACTCAACCCGGCGACGGTGAGGCCTTTGACGATCGTGCCCCCGTTGGCCGACGGCGTGGTGCCGTCGGTCGTCGCCGTGGCCGTGCTGATCAGCGACTGGATCTTGATCACGCCGCCGAGATTGATGTTCTGCACCGTGCTGTTGGCCAGCGCCTTGACCGAGTTGCCGTCGAGGGTGCTCGAGCTGTCCGAGTGCAGATTGCCGTAGGTGGCGCCGGAGCCGGGCTGCTGCGCGCTCTGCACGTCGGCGACGGCGTGCACGTCGTTGGTGTCGGCGTGGGCGGTGAGGGTGGTGCCGGGGATCTGGCCGTAGCTGGCGTCGGGCGTCGAGCCGGCGCGGGCCTCGGCCCTGATCGGATACTGGAGGGCGGGCGACACCGTCTCGACCGCACCCTTCACGGCGTCGGGAACCGGCACGGGCCCGGCCTGGCTCGGGAGGGCGACGAGGATCAGGCTGCCGGCGTTGCCGCCGTAGGCCCCGGGCCAGGCGATGCTCGAAAGCCCGTAGCCGACGCCGCCGTTGGTGAGCAGCGATGTCGTGTAGGGCGCGTCGCCTTGGCCTTCGGGGTGCGCCTGGGCGCTGGGCTCGTCCTCGGTGCCCTCGATCCCCGGCGCCGAGGCGATGGCCGAGTAGCTCCCGAAGGTGGTGTCGGCCTTCGCCGTCGCGATGCGGAACCCGAAGGCGGCACCCAGCAACACGCCGAGGGCCAGCAGTACGAAAGCGCGGTTCCGGCCCGGTCGCGAGCGCATCAGCCCACCGCCCCCATGTAGGCGTGCGACACGGCGTCGCCGACGTCAGTCGTCTCGCCGATCCGGTAGATACGGCCTTGGGTCATCACCGCCGCGAAGTCGGCGACAGACAGCGCGGTCTGCACGAACTGCTCGACGAGGAGGATGGCGATCCCCTCTTCCTTCAGCTGGGCCACGTGCTCGTAGAGGTCGGCGACGATCCTCGGCGCCAGACCGAGGGAGATCTCGTCGAGGAGGAGGAGCTTCGGGTCGGTGGCCACCGCTCGGGCCATGGCCAGCATCTGCTGTTCACCACCAGACAGGGTGCCAGCCAATTGGCCTCGGCGCTCGGACAACCGGGGGAACGACGCGTACGCCCGCTCCTCGACCTCGTCCTCGGTCACGCCGTCGCGGTAGGTCATCATTCGCAGGTTCTCGGCCACGGTGAGGTTGGCGAAGACGCTCCGGCCCTCGGGCACCGTGCACACGCCAAGGCGGGCCATCGCTTCGGGGGCGGCGCCGTTCACATGGACACCGGCGATGTGGACGCAGCCCGACCATGCGGGGTGCCCGCCGCTCGCGGTGCGCAGCAACGTGGACTTCCCGGCGCCGTTGGGGCCGAGCAGGGCGAACACGGTGGCCGGCGGCACCACCAGGTCGACGCCGTGGACCACTTCGATGCGGCCGTAGCCCGTGTGGATGTCGATGAGCTCGAGGGCGGGCGTCGGTCCGTGGTGACCGTTCCCGTTGCCGCTCGACGCCCCCGCGCCGACCACGAGCGGCGCCTCGAACCCGACCCCGGGCTCTCCCGCGCCCTCGGCCGGCCGCCGCCGTTCTCGGTCCTGCCACCACGCCTTCAGGCGTTCGAGGTAGTCGCTGGTCTGGGCGACGACGCCGTTGGGACTGCGGGCCAGGCCCAGTGCGCCGAGACCGGTGAGCAGATACGGCAGACCGCGGATGTCAGGGAAGTGGGTCTGCAGCACGGAGAGGTACGCGAACGACAGTCCCGCGAACAGCACGGCGATGATCGAGTCGACGCCCCAGATGGCGAGCAGCAGGAAGATCGCCAGGCTGTTCAGGACCTGGAAGTTGATGCTCCCCACCGAGCCCTGCAGCCCGCCGAACAAGGCGCCGGCCAATCCGGCCAACGCTGAAGACGCCGCGAACACGATGAGCTTCGTCCACGTGAGGCTCATGCCGAGGGTGGCACACGCCACCTGGCTGTCGGACATGGCCACCAAGCGCCGGCCGAACGACGACCGCCGAACGGCGAGCACTCCGACCGCGGCAGCCGCGAATACGACGGCGATGAGGACGACGAAGGCGCTGTTGCCGTGTACCAGGACGCGCCCCACCTTGAGGGCGCCACCCTGCCCGAAGATGTTGTTGTTGTCGAAGAAGACGGGGGTCATGGCCACGCCGAAGGCGAACGTGGCCAGCGCCAGGTACAGCCCGCGGAGACGCAGAGCGGGCAGGGCCGACAGCGCGCCCACGGCGCCCGCGAACCCCACGGCGGCGAGCACGCCGAAGAGCGAATCTCCCCCGGCGACCTTGCCCATGGCGAACGCGCCGAAGCCCACGAACGTCCACTGGGCCAGCGAGATCTGACCGCCGTAGCCGGTGAGCAGCACCAGCGACAGCAGGATCAGGGCGGCGACGAGGCCGCGGCCCAGATTGAAGACGTTGCTGCCCGAAAGCGTGACCGCCAGGATCCACGCGACGGCGACGAAGGCGACGGCCGCGACCAGCGACGTGCGCAACGTGGGCACCTTGGTCGTGCGACGAGATAGCGCCCGCCCCACGCGCAAGCGGCTCTGCGGGAAGATCAGCAGGGCGACGTACAAGAAGATGACGGGCACCGTCGGGCGCAGCTGGCTCAGGACGCTGCGGGGCCCGTAGCCGACGACGTAGGACTCGAGCAGGCCGAGGGCCACGCCGCCCGCGAACGTCAGCGGGAGACTCTTGAGTCGCCCGACGATGCCTGCCGCGTACCCGTTGATGACGAGCAGGGTCAGCAGCAGGATGTCGAGGGTGACCAAGGGGGCGAGCAGCACGCCCGCAAGTGCGGCGAGCGACGAGCCCATCGCCCACCCCAGCATGCGCACCCGGCCGGGCGCGGCGCCGAAGTAGGACGCCAAGTCGGGGGCGTCGACCGTCGCCCGCAGGGCGACCCCGATGCGGGTCCGGAACAGGAACAGGCGCAGCCCGACGGCCACTGCCAACGCCGCGATCACCACGATGATCTGGTGGTACGTCACGTTCACGCTGAAGATCTGCACGTGGTCGGCGTTGAAGAAGCGCGGGATCGTCCGAGGCACGCCCGGATCCCAGATCCACTGGCCGATGCCGAGGAGGAACAGCATCAGCGCCACGGTGACGATCACCCGCACCTCTTCAGAGGCCGAGTGCAGATTCCGCATGATCAAGAGGTCGATGAGGATCCCGAGAACCGGCGCGAAGACGAACAGGATGAACGGCAGGGCGAGGATCGCCGGCCAGCCCTGGCTCACCGTGAGGTTCCAGTAGGTGAAGGCGGCGATCATCCCGACGGCGCCGTGGGCGAAGTTGAAGATGCCCGAGGTGACGTAGGTGACGACGAGACCGGTGGCGCTCAGCGCGTAGATGCAGCCGACGACGACGCCGACGACGGTGAACGCCAGAAAGGTCGTCACGGGCTCGTCACCGACTCACGGGTTCACGAAGTTGTAGTTACCGTCGCAGCGGTATCCCGACGCTGAGTCTGGCGCCCGGACGAACTTCCCGCCCTTGATGTCGACGATCACATAACAGTGGTCGGGACCCTTCGCACCGGGATCGGCCGGCCCGAGGATGCCGTTCGAGTCGAACTGGTGGATGTTCTTCAGGGCCGCGATCAGCGTCGCCCGTTTGGCCTGCGGTCCGGCCGCCTGCAGCGCCTGCACGAACAGCCGGGCCGACGTCCATCCGTACACGGTGAACAGGTCGGGGTTGGCGCTGGGGTGAGTCTTCTTCAACCAGGTCAGGAACAGGTTGACCTCGGCGTTGCTGCCCCGATCCTCCCCGAGATACATCGCCGTCGGCAGGTAGACGTGCACGCCCTCGAGGGCGCTGGCGCCGGCGAGGGGGATCAGCTGCGGGTCGTACGCCGACGCGCCGAGGATCGTGAGCGCCGGGTGCCAGTTCTGCTGCTGGGCCTGTTGCTCGATCCGGGCGATGCCCTTCACGTCGGCCGAAACCAGCACGAGCGTCGACACACCCTGCGAGCGCATGCTGACGATGTCGGCGGTGAAGTCAGTCTGCGTGGGCGAGTACAGCTGGTCGTAAACGAAGTTGTAACCCAACGATTGCATCGTGGCCTTGATACCGACCCACGCGTCCTTCGCCGACTGCACGTCGCCGACCAAGCTCCCCGCCTTCCCGATGGCGCCGGGCTGCTTGTCCTTGAAGTACTGGAACGGGCCCGTCGGCGCGCCGGTACGCAACGGCTGGGGGCTGAAGTTGTTCGACAGACCGGCGGCTTGGACCGACAGGGCGTTGTGCACGTCGGGCACGTCGGGGTGGGCGGCGAGCGCCTGAGCGCCGCAGTTGTCGTAAAGACTGAAGCTGCCGACGAAGGCGAAAACCTTGGGGATGTCGCTCTCGGTCAGCGTCTTGTTCTGACCGCAGTCGAACTGGTCGTCACGAGGGAGGACCTTGAGCTGGCGCCCGTAGACCCCACCCTGGCTGTTGATGTACTGGAAGTAGGCGTCGGTGCCGTTGAAGGCGCCGGCGAAGAGCCCGGGCACAGGGCCGGTGAGGATCGAGACGTTGGACACGGTGATCGAGTTGCCGGTGACGCCGACGTCGGTGGAACCGCCGTTGTCGCCTGAGAAGGCGCTCTTGCCCGACGCCCCGCCCGCAGCGCTCGATTTGCCGGCCGCCGCACCACCGGTGGCTCCGCCGCCCGCTCCGTTCGCGCCGGTAGCGCCCGCCGCCACACCGTTGTCCCCGGTGGCGCCGGCGCCGCCTTCGCTTCCCGCCAGATTTTCGTTACTGGCGCCCCCGTTGCCGTTGCGGCCGGCGCCTAGGGCCTCCAGCTTTTGGGCAGCAGTCGTACGCGATCCGCACGCGGCCATGGCCAGGGCGAGAACCACCCCGAGCACGACCAGCCTCGATCTGCGCATTGCACCTCCAGAATGCAGAGCGCCCCCTGAATCTGACGGGTCGTCGGAAAATCTAACTTCGCCGCCGACCCGCCATCCTCCTGCGCTGAAGGCGGCGCTAGGACCCGATCCCCAGGTGGCTGAACAGCTCCATCCACTGGCCGAGGTCCCGGTCGGCGAGAAAGTTGTCGCGGACACGCTCGTGGGCGGCTTCGCCCATCGACCGAGCCCGAGCCGGGTCGCTCAGCAACGTACGGGCGGCGGTGGCGAACGCTCCGAGGTCGTGAGGGTCTGTCACCAACAACCCGTCGACCCCCTCCCGCACCTGATCCTGGATGCCGCCGACGGCGCTCCCGATGACGGGCGTGCCCTTCCACATGGCCTCGGCCACGGTCAGGCCGAAGCCCTCCCGCAGGCTCTTCTGGGCGACGACGCGGGCGTGGCGCTGGAGGGCGTTGACGATGGCCGCGTTCTGCTCGAGGTCGTCCATCGGCAACGACACCAGCGACGCCGTCGTCTGGGTCTCGGCGGGAAGCTGCTCCCACATGGCCGTGCACTCGTCGAGCACCTGCTTGCCTTCGGGATCATCGGTGACGCCGGCGACGTCGGGCCCGACCAGAAGGAGGTGGGCGCCGGTGTCGGCACCGACGCTGCCGTCGACGAAGGCGCGCAGCACGCCGCTCATGTCCTTGAGTCGATCCCAGCGCGACACCTGGACCAACAGCGGGACATCCGCGGACAGAGGTGGCCCGTGGCGCAGCACGTTCGCCCTCAGATCAACCCAACGCAGGGTGTCGTCCGCATCGACGAACGCGGCGTCGCCTCCACCCGAATCGAGGATCCCGGCTCGGCCGAGGATGGCGAGCACGACATCGGCGTCGAGAGGCTGGTTCTTGGCCGAGAGCGGGTCGATCGCGGGAGGGATGACCCGCGCCCGGTCGGCATCCATCCACTCCGGCACGTACTCGGCACGGGAGAAGACCGCGGCGCTGGCGGCCTCGACCCACGGGCGAAGAAACGCCCACGCTTCGTCGGTCCACTGGTCGGTCGCTTCGGTGCCGACGTGGCACCGCCAGATCACCGAGATCTCGCGTTCGCGGAGCGCGGACACGAGCCCGATGGGCTGGGGATCGTGGATGATCACGACGTCGTCAGGGCCGACCAGTTGCAGAAGGCGTCCGGCGTTGGACTCGGTGACTCCGCGCATGACGTCGCGTTCAGCGTCGCCCAGCGCGCCATCGTCGCCGGGTTCGCCGTGCAGGCGATTGTGGAGGCGCTTGGTGACGGCGAAGAACTCGGGTGTGCCGTCGATCACGACCCACCGGCATTCCACGCCCGCGCCCTTGGCGTAGCGCACGAAGCGGTGCAGCATCTCGGCCACTCCGCCACCCGCGGCCGTGGAGCTCACGTTCCAGATCGTCCGGCCAGTGAGGGCCGCTCGCGCCGTCTCGACCAGCGTCTGTAGCAGCTCCACCCGGTCGTCCCGCAGCAAGGGCTCGACCCGTTCAGGACTCATCGGGGATACGTCGATCTCATGCACTGACCGGAATCATCGCGGACCCGCGGGCGGCGGGAGCGACTGTGGGTACCGTTGGTGGTGGTGACCGTCGAAGACCACGGTGACGACAGAGCGGAAGCGGAGCGGCTGCGTCACCTGTTCGAGTCGATCGGCGACGTCGTGAGCTATCGCTACCGGGTCATCCCGACGCCCGGCTACGAGTACATCAGTGCGAACTGCGAACGGCTCGTGGGCTACTCGGCGCAAGAGTTCTACGACGACCCCGACCTCTGGCAGAAGCTCGTCCACCCCGACGACCAGGACGCCATCCAGCTCATGTTCGTGCCTGGCGCATCCCCCATCACCGTGCGGTGGATCAGCCGTGATGGCACCGTGCTCTGGGCGTTGCAGAGTGCGTCGACCACGCTCGATGCCAGCGGCAATGTTGTCGCCTTCGAGGGGGTGGTGTACGACATCACGGCCCGGGTGCGCATGGCCGAGGAGCGGCGGCAGCGTGGTCTCGAGCTGCACGACGAGGTCGTGCAGGGCCTTGCCGTCGCCAGGCTGGCGTTCGACGTCGACGACCGCGAGCGCCTCGACCACGCCCTGACCCAGTCACTCAACGCCGCCCGCCGGCTCGTCGAGGAGCTCCTAGGTCCCGGCGTCATCGACGCCGGCGACCTGCGCCAGGAGCTGACCGACTAGGAGTCGCTCCCGCCGGGAAGCTCGCCGGTCTCGGCCAGGCGTTCGGCAACCTCGCGAAGCTTGACGTTCAGCTGCTGGGACGTCCGCCGGAGTATGTCGAACGCCTCGTCCGCCGTGACCCGCCGTCGTTCCATGAGGATCCCCTTGGCCTGGCCGATGACGTCCCGGCTCATCAGGGCCGTGCGCAGGCCCTCTTCCTCTTTCGCGGCATCCGCCCTGGCCTGGGCCGCGGCCAACACAACTCCGGCGTGCGCAGCGAACAGCAACGCCAGGTCACGCGCACTCTCGTCGAAGGCGTTGGGTTTGGTGGCGTAGAGGTTGAGCGAACCGAACGAGTCGTTGCCGATCATCAGGCGTTGACTCAGCACGGCCGCCACACCCGCCTCTCGTGCCTCGGGTCCGAACGTCGGGTAGCGATCGTCGTTGGCGATGTCGCCGGCGAGGACGACGGGCTTCCCGGCGAGGGCGTCGACGCAGGGACCCTCGTCGTCCTTGAGCTGCAGACCGTCGACATGGTCGACCAACGGGTCCGTCTGGATCTCGCGTGTGATCTGCCCGTCGTCTACAACCCACACACCCGCGTGGTCACACCCGTCGATCGTGGCCACCGCCAACACCGCGATGTGTTGGAGAGTCTCTTCGACGGACTCGCGCGCAAAGAGATCTCGCGCGAGCGACGCGAAGCTGCCCGCGAGATCGCTGGGATACTCCTGGGCCACGTACGCTCCAGTTGGTTGGCTCGGAGGGATCTCTTCTCCCCGGCCGCACCGAATCGAGCATAACCACGAGTTCGCGTGTCAAAGCGCAGACCGCGGGTAGCAAGAGGACGTGGGCATCGGAGACGACGAGACAGAGCTACAACGGGCGTGCAGGGACGCCGGCCTGTCGAACGGTGACCTCTGGCTGCGGTACTTCGGCCTGGGTGGCAGCGCCATGCCGGCCGAAGTCAGGGACTACGTCCGTGGCACGCGGGAGCCCGCGGCCATCGAATACGACGTCGTCGCGCAAGCGATCAACGAGCGCTACATGGAGCTGGACCGGCCTGAGCGGCTTCCGTACGCCCGCGAGAAATGATTGGTTTTGGGGCCGTCGCCCACGCCACGGACTGACAACCACCTCTCGGGGGGTAGAACTGCTCCGTGCCCTGGTACAAGGACGCGGTCGTCTACCAGCTGCATGTCCGGGCCTTCCATGACAGCGACGCCGACGGCATCGGTGACTTCCGCGGTCTGACGCAGAAGCTGGACTACGTCCAGGATCTGGGCGCCAACACCATCTGGCTGCTGCCGTTCTATCCATCACCGCTCAAAGACGACGGCTACGACATCGCCGATTACACGGCGGTCCATCCCAACTACGGGACGATGGCCCACTTCCGCCGGTTCCTCGACGAGGCCCACCGGCGTGGCATCCGGGTCGTCACCGAGCTGGTGATGAACCACACGTCCGACCAGCACCCCTGGTTCCAGCGCGCCCGGCGGGCAGCACCGGGCAGCAAGTGGCGTGAGTTCTACGTGTGGAGCGACACGCCCGAGCGCTACCAGGACGCCCGCATCATCTTCAGCGACTTCGAGTCCTCGAACTGGGCGTGGGACCCGGTGGCGGGCGCCTACTACTGGCACCGCTTCTACTCGCACCAGCCGGACCTGAACTTCGACAATCCCCGCGTGCGCGACGAGATGCTGCGCATCGTCGACTTCTGGCTGGGCATGGGCGTCGACGGGCTGCGCCTCGACGCCGTCCCCTACCTGTTCGAGCGCGAGGGCACCACGTGCGAGAACCTTCCGGAGACCCACGCCTTTCTGAAGGAGCTGCGGGAGCACGTCGACTCGAAGTTCGGCGATCGGCTTCTCCTGGCCGAGGCCAACCAGTGGCCCGAGGACGCCAGCGCCTACTTCGGCGACGGCGACGAGTGCCACATGGCGTTCCACTTCCCGGTGATGCCGCGGCTGTTCATGGCCGTGCAGCAGGAGGACCGTTTCCCGGTCGTGGACATCCTCCAGCAGACGCCTGAGATTCCGAAGAATGCGCAGTGGGCGGTGTTCCTTCGCAACCACGACGAGCTGACGCTCGAGATGGTGAGCGACGAGGAGCGCGACTCGATGTACCGCTCCTACGCCCGCAACCGCCAAGCGCGCATCAACCTCGGCATCCGGCGACGGCTGGCGCCACTGCTCGGCAACGACCGGCGCAAGATCGAGCTCATGAATGCGCTGTTGCTCTCGCTACCGGGGACGCCGGTCCTCTACTACGGCGACGAACTCGGTATGGGCGACAACATCTACCTGGGCGACCGCAACGGTGTGCGTACGCCGATGCAATGGAGCGCCGATCGCAACGCCGGGTTCTCGAGAGCGAATCCACAGCAGCTGTACCTGCCAGTGATCATCGACCCCGAGTACCACTTCGAGGCGCTGAACGTCGAGGCCCAGCACAACAACCCGAGCTCGTTGTTCTGGTGGACCAAGCGGATGATCGCCCTGCGTAAGCGGTCGGGCGTGATGGGGCGGGGCGACATCGAGTTCCTCTTCCCTGACAACCCCAAGGTGCTCGCCTTCGTCAGGACCTTCGGCGACGAGCGCGTGCTGGTCGTCGCCAACCTGTCCCGCCATGCCCAGTACGTCGAACTGGCACTCCCTGAGTTCGAGGGCACGGTGCCCGTCGAGGTCCTGGGCGGTACCCGCTTCCCGCCCGTCGGACGCCTCCCCTACCTGTTGACGCTCGGGGCCTACGGGTTCGTGTGGCTGTCGCTCGAACAGGACCGCAGTGACTCGACGGCGACCGGGGGTATCCCGACGGCGGTGCCGGTTACCGGCGCGTGGGAGTCAGTATTCGCCGGGCGCGAACGGACGGGCCTCGAGCGCGTCCTGCGGACGTGGTTGCGGTCGCGGCGCTGGTTCGCCGGCAAGGAGCGGCAGATCTCCTCGGTGCGGATCACCGCCGCCGTCCCGCTCCCCGACCACATCACGTTGACCTTCGTCACCGTCTCCTACAGCGAGGGCGATCCGGAGACCTACGTGGCCCCCCTCGGCATCGCCGAGGGCGAGCCGGCCGACACCCTCGTCCGCGACCTGCCCCAGGCGATCGTGGCCATGCTGCGGCGTCCTGCCGGCGACGAGGAGACGGCGCTGCTGTATGACGCCTCGTTCGTGCCCGCCTTCGGGACCCACCTGCTCGACGTGATCGCCAAGCGCCGGCGCCTCAAAGGTGACGCCACCTTGATCGGCCACGCCGTCCCCGGTTTGCGGCGTCTCGGCGGAACGATGGCCGCCGACGGTGGGCCCCTCGAGGTGCACATCCCCCGCGCCGACCAGAGCAACAGCTCGGTGATCTTCGACGACCGCTTCATCATGAAGCTGTTCCGCAAGGTCGAGCCCGGTGAGAATCCCGACCTCGAGATCAGCCGCTTCCTCACCGAGCGGGCGCGGTTCCCCCACGTCCCCGCTCTGTGCGGCGCCCTCGAGTTCCGGGATCCGCGTAGCGACGACGAGCCAGGCACGGTCGCCGTCCTTCACCAGTTGGTGCCGAACGAGGGCGATGCCTGGACCCATGCACTCGACTCCTTGGGCCGGTACTACGAGCGCCTGCTCGCCGAGGGCGAGGGGTTGTCCGCCGACGTCGCCCAGCTTCCGGGCGTCCTTGCGATGTCCGAAGAGGAGCCCAGCCCGCTCGCTGAGGATCTCATGGGCGATTACCTCGACGTGGCCGAGCTTCTGGGGCGGCGCACGGCCGAGCTCCATGGCGCGCTCGCCTCCGATTCGACGGATCCCGCGTTTGCTCCCGAACCCATCACCGCCCACTACCAGCGGGCCCTGCTGCAGGGCATGCGGGCGACGGCCCGGCGCCGTCTGCGCGAGCTGCGGCGGGCGGCGCGTTCGTTGAACGAGACGGCCCAGGCCGTGGCCGAGGAGGTGCTGGAGCGAGAAGGCCAGATCGCCGAGCGCTTCGACGCCGTCGTCGCCGGCCGGGTTCGGGCGTCGTTGATCCGCGGCCACGGCGACTACCACCTCGGCCAGGTCCTCTACACGGGCAACGACTTCGTCATCATCGACTTCGAGGGCGAGCCCGCACGCCCACTCAGCGAGCGCCGCATCAAGCGGGTGGCGCTGCGGGATGTGGCTTCGATGCTTCGTTCTTATGACTACGCGGCCGAGGTCGGCCGCCTCGACGTCGCCGGGCGAGGACTGGTGGAACGCGACTCGGAGGCCTTCGCCGGGCTCGCCGAGTGGGCGGCGTTCTGGCAGCGGTGGGTCGGCGCTGCCTTCCTGCGGGGCTACCAGGAGGCGGCCAAGCCGCCGTTCGCCACCACGGCCGAAGAGACCGAGCAGCTCCTGCCCGCCTACCTCCTCGACAAGGCGCTCTACGAAGTTGCGTACGAACTGGGCAGCCGGCCCGAGCTGGTCGACGTTCCGCTGCGGGGGATCCTCACCATTCTCAACTGGGAGGCGGTCCTCGCGTGACCCGACAAGACCTTGACCGCATCAGCCTTCTCGGCGAGCAGGACCTGTACCTGTTCAACGAGGGCAGCCACCTGCGACTGTGGGAGCACCTGGGCGCGCACCCGCTCGAAGGCGGCGTCGTGTTCGGCGTGTGGGCACCCAGTGCCGAACGGGTGAGCGTGGTCGGCGACTTCAACGGGTGGGACCGCGAGGCCGATCCGCTGTCGCCCCGCGGGTCGTCGGGCATCTGGGAGGGTGTCGTTCCGCGCGCGTCGGTCGGCGACGTCTACAAGTACCACGTCGTCGGCCCCAACGGCTATGAGGTCGACAAGGCCGACCCCCTCGCCGTGCGGGCCGAAGTGGCGCCGAAGACGGGTTCGATCGTGTGGTCGCTGGACTACGAGTGGGGCGATGCCGACTGGATGTCGACGCGCGGCGCGCGCCATGGCGTCGACGCGCCCATCAGTCTGTACGAAGTCCACCTCGGCTCGTGGCGAAGAGACCCGTCCGACCCGTCGCGGCTGCTGTCGTACCGCGAGGCTGCGCCGCTGCTCGCCGAGCATGTGCTCGCGCTCGGGTACACCCACGTCGAGCTGCTCCCGATCATGGAGCACCCCTTCTACGGCTCGTGGGGGTACCAGACAACGGGGTACTTCGCCGCCAGCTCTCGGTACGGGTCACCACAGGACCTGATGTGGTTGGTGGATCACCTACACCAGCGGGGCATCGGCGTGCTGTTGGACTGGGTGCCTTCGCACTTCCCGTCCGACGAACACGGGCTGGCGTTCTTCGACGGCACCCACCTGTACGAACACTCCGATCCGCGCGAGGGCTTCCACCCCGACTGGAACAGCTACATCTTCAACTACGGCCGCCACGAAGTCCGCAGCTTCCTGTTGTCGAGCGCCGCCTTCTGGCTCGACCGCTACCACGCCGACGGCATCAGGGTCGACGCCGTCGCCTCGATGCTCTACCGGGACTACTCGCGGAAGGAAGGCGAGTGGATCCCTAACCGCTTCGGCGGCCGGGAGAACCTCGAGGCCATCGACTTCCTGCGCCGGCTGAACGAGGAGGTGTACGGCTCGTTCCCGGACGCGCTCACGGTCGCGGAAGAGTCGACGGCCTGGCCGATGGTGTCACGGCCGACGTACGTCGGCGGTCTGGGCTTCGGCTTCAAGTGGGACATGGGTTGGATGCACGACACGTTGGAGTACGTGTCGCGCGAGCCCGTGTACCGACGCTTCCACCACGGCGAGATCACGTTCCGGGCCGTGTACGCGTTCGACGAGAACTTCATGCTGCCGCTGTCCCATGACGAGGTCGTGCACGGCAAAGGCTCGCTGCTGGCGCGCATGCCCGGCGACGATTGGCAGCGCTTCGCCAATCTTCGATTGCTGCTCGGCTACATGGCGGCGTCGCCCGGCAAGAAGCTCATGTTCATGGGTGGCGAGTTCGGGCAGGGCCGCGAATGGAACCACGACCGCAGCCTCGACTGGCACCTGTTGGAGTCGCCGCTCCACGCCGGCGTCTGCCGGTGGGCAGCCGACCTGAACCGTCTCTATCGATCGCTGCCGGCGCTGCACGCGCTCGACTGCGACCCGGGCGGCTTCGAGTGGGTCGACCTGCACGATGCCGAGAACAGCGTGCTCGCGTTCTTGCGCCATGGCGGTGACGGACAGACGGTGCTCGTCGCCGTGAACTTCACGCCCGTGCCCCGTTTCGGATACCGGCTCGGCGTGCCCGTCGGCGGCACGTGGCGCGAGGTTGCGTGCAGCGATGCCGAGGTCTACGGCGGCAGCGGTGTCGGCAACCTGGGAGCAGTCGACGCCGAGGAGGTGGAGTCGCACGGGCGCCCGTGGTCGTTGCCGTTGACGCTCCCGCCCCTCGGCCTTGTCATTTTGAAATGCGAGGTCACGCGGGAAGCGTCACGCGCTCCCTTGACTTCGTCAGACGCTTCATCGTGACCCGCTCGTCCTCGGTGGTGCCGCCCCAGATGCCGTAGGCCTGGCTCGTCTGCAGGGCGAAGCGCAGGCACTGGGACTGCACCGGGCACACCCGGCACACGGCCTTGGCCGCGAGGATCTCGTCGCGAGCGGCGCCGGTGGTGCCGGCCGGGAAGAACAGGTCCGGACTGCAGGAGCGGCAGGAGGCGTACTCCCGCCAGTTGGCATCGGTCTCTTGTGGGACCGGTCTTTCGAGCGTGAAAGCCACGCGCCCTCCTCAAGTCGCCGAGGCCGTGGCTTGACCCCCTTTTCCCCTGAGGCGCGACCTTTCCCTGTTCGCGAACTCTCTAAACCGAATTTTTCGTCTCGAGAACTCCGACCGTCGATGCCTCCGGCGGGAATTGCTCGACGTAGGCCTCGTGGACGGGCTTCCAGACGTCCATGTCTTGGGCGTGGCTCTCCTCGCCACGCAGATGGGCCGCGAGGCCGTCGAGGCAGACGTGCCACCCGGCGCTGTCGCGGGCGGCCTTGCCGAGGTCCTCGAGGACGTCAACGAAGTCGAGCACCGTCGTCTGGCCGTCGTCCTCGGCTCGCAGCTCGAACCGGAGCACGTCGTCGCCCCAGGTGAACTCAAGCACCGCGGGCGGTTGGAAGGCGATGACCTCGCCCGTCATGTCGGGCGCCTCGTTGTTGCGGAAGACGTGCCGCACGGTCGCGCCCTGTCTCCAATCTCCCTCGATGTCGTTGGGGAACCACTCCTTGAGGTGCTCTGGCTCGGTCAGTGCCCGCCAGACCTTCTCGGGCGGATGCGGCAGGCGGCGCGTGAAGTGCACCTGCCACCGGTCGCCGTCCTGCTCGAGGCGTCCTTCTTTCATGAGTCCTCCATCGTGTTCAGATGACGTTCGAGGTCGTCGAGGCGGCCCGACCACATGCGCCGGTACGGCGCCAGCCAGGCGTCGAGGTCGCGCAGCGGTCCCGGGTTCACCCGGTACATCCGCCGCTGGGCGTCGACGCGCACCTCGACCAGCCCCGCCTCCCTGAGAATCCGGAGGTGCTTGGACACCGCCGGCTGGCTCAGCTCCAGCTCGTCGACGAGCTCCCCCACCGGCCGTTCTCGCTCCCGCACGAGGTCGAGAATCCGCCGCCGATTCGGCTCCGCCAGCACCTCGAACATCGCATTAACATATCTTGATGGTTATATAGCCGTCAAGGCATCCACGGTTCTCGTGACAATGAGCCGAGATCTCCTCGGCTATCCGTCCCCAGAACGCTTCGACCCGACAATGGCGACGAGGCCAGGCGGGAACGCCTCGCCGCCGAAGGCGGGGCGGCACTCGGCGTCGACTCCGTGCTCTGCGAGCAGGGCCGGGACCTTCGAAGTGTCGATCAGTGTGTTCTCGTGCCGCTCGTCGTCGCGGCGCCAGCTGCCGTTGTCGTTCCGCAGGAAGACCGTCATGTCGCGGACGAAGGTCTGGGGCGAGGGCCGTTCGTACTCGGTGACGATGACCCAGTCGTCGGAGCGGCGCACGCTGGGCGCGGCATCCACCCGGGCGTCGCCCCACTCGAGGTCCTCGATGTCGATGGCGTAGACGCCGCCCGGTTTCAGGGCGTCAGCGGCGTTGGTCAGCGCCCGGAGGACCGACGGCTCGTCGGACAGATAGCTCACCGGGTGGCCGATCGAGACGACCGCGTCACATGCAGGCATGGGGCCGTCGGGCATCACGAGGACGCGGATGTCCTCGGCGCCCGGGGCGGTCTCGCGGGCCAGGTCGAGCATGGCTGGCGAGGCGTCCGTCGCGATCACGCGGTGGCCGGCGTCGACGAGGTACTTCGTCAGCAGACCGCTTCCACACCCGAGTTCGAGCACCACGCCCTTGCGCTCGAGCACGGGGGCGAGAAGGCGCAGGATTCCGGGCCCGCACCTGTCGGCGTGGAACCCGAAGCCCAGGTGATGGACGAGGGCGAGGTCGTCCCGGTAGTAGGGCTCGGGTGTCAGCCGAACTGGACCCAGCCGTAGGTCACGCACAGACCTGCGGCGTTGATCAGGATGAACGACGCGATCAACAACAGCACCACGTTGCGGCGCCATCCGTGGAGAAGGCGGGTACGTCTCATCGGCGACGGCATATACCACGCCGGGAGCAGCTCGTCATCGGGCTGCTCGGACGTGAGGGCCCACAACGACACGGCCTCGTCGTCGACCTCGCAGTCGGGGTCTGCGGCGAGAGCGAGCGCCGTCAGTTCGTCATCGGTGATCAGGTCCGGCGTCACGCATCCAGCGTAGGCACCTCTGCGGCCTATTTGTAGGTCGTGACGTCCGTGTATTCCTGAGCGCCCAGGACGCGCACCTTGTTTCCCGGACCCGCAGGCGGGACCTCGATGCAGGGAACAGCGATGCCGTTCTTGGTGACCTGCCTACCCCCGCCCGAGGAGGGAGACGTCTGTTGCATGTAGATGGCCGAGCAGACGATCTGCCAGCCCTCAGCCTGGGGGAAGACGTAACTCGGGCCGTTCGGCGCGACCTGGTAGGCGACTCCCTGGTGTGAGCGGCTGAGTTGAGCGGCATACTGAGTTGTCCACTGGCCGGACTCCCACAGCGGGGCGGGCGGAACCTTCCCGTTGTCGGCAGAGAAACGCCAGTACTGCGCGAGCAGTCCGTGCACGGTTGTGGGGTCGACCAATGGGTGGGCAGTTTGCGGCGTCACGAATCCGCCCGCGTCGACGGGCGGTGGTTTGATCGCCGTCGACGGTGCGGCGTACCCGCCCATGAGCTCGAGCATCCATGGTGACCGTGTGTCAGCGCGAGAGAGGACGAGGAACGCGATCCACGGTTGCTGAGCCTTCGTGGTGGCCACCTGCGCAAGGAAGCGCGCCGGGAACGTTGCCTGGTGCGGAACGGAAACGACCACCTGGCTCGGGGACCCGTACGGATCGCCGTTGCCCTCACGGGCGGCATCGATATCGAGAGCGGGCCCCGTCTCGAACGCTGCCGCGAGTGGAACGTCGTGCTGCGCGAGCGCCTGGTGGTGCAGATCCCACGCTGCCTGCACGACGGCGGTCGCCAATGACGGAGTGATGACGTCGCCCGACGCGGGCGCCGCAGTCAACGCCGCCGGCAACGCGACCGCACGCGGCGCCGGAATGTGACGTTGCGGCGGCACGTACGCGGACGGCGCGCTGGCCACAGACGAAGCATTCGACGACCCGGAGTGACTCTTGACGAACAGACCACCGGCAACGAGCGCGGCTACGAGGAGGACGACGGTGAGGAGACGGGGACGGGCGCGACGTTTCTTCCTGGGCTCGGAGGGCGCGACGCGGGCTGCCGGTGGCCCTGTTGCCGCGGCCGGTGTGACGGGTGCGTCGCCCATCCGCGGGGCCGAGCAGTATTCGCACGCGGACTCCCCCAGCGTCCCGCGGCGGCACGAGCGGCAGATCCAGAGCTTGTTGGTCCTCGCACGAGGGTGGGCGTCGATCATCGGTACTTCGGTATCGACGCAGCCTGCGGGCCGCTTGAACGGGGCTGACTACGGGCGAAGGTGGAAGACGTGTGCCGGCTCGTCCGGCGACAACCGGACATACGGGGAGGGTCCGCTCCACACGTAGGTTTCGCCGGAGAGCTCGTCATGGGCCTCGTAGGGCACATCGGAGGGCAGGCCCAGATGTTCGAGGTCGAGCCAGAGCGTGTCCTCGTGGGTCGCGAAGGGGTCGAGGTTCACCACGACGAGCACGACGTCGGCGCCGTCGTGGTCGACCTTCGAGTAGGCCAGGATCTGCTCGTTGCCGGCGTGCTCGAAGCGAATGTTCGACAGCTCAGCGAACGCCGGATGACGCCGGCGGGCGTCGTTGAGCCGCTGCACAAACGGCGCCAGCGAATCCGCTGACGACCAATCGCGGTCCTTGATCTCGTACTTCTCCGAGTTGCGGTACTCCTCGTTGAACTCCGAGGCGGGCTCGTTCTCGGCGAGCTCGTAGCCGCTGTACATCCCGTACGACGGGCTGAGGGTGGCGGCCAGCACCAGGCGCTGCTTGAACACGCCGGGGTGGCCGTGGCGCAGTGGGCCACTGAGGATGTCGGGAGTGTTGGGCCAGAAGTTGGGGCGCACGTAGTCGGCCAGCGGCCCATAGGCCAGCTCGTCGACGTACTCCTGGATCTCGCCCTTGTACGTGCGCCACGTGAAGTACGTGTAGCTCTGGCTGAAGCCGATCTCCGCAAGCCGGGCCATCAACGCCGGCCTGGTGAAGGCCTCGGAAAGAAATACGACCTCGGGGTGCTCGGCCTGCACCAGCGGGATCATCCACTCCCACATGGCGAACGGCTTGGTGTGCGGGTTGTCGACACGGAAGATGCGGATGCCGTGGCCCATCCAGAAGTCGAGGATCTCCTTGCATGCGTCCCACAGGCCCTGTCGCACCTTCGGGTCTTCAGGCCACAGGTTGAGCGGGTAGATGTCCTGGTACTTCTTGGGCGGGTTCTCCGCGTATTTGATGCTGCCGTCGGGGCGGTGGTGGAACCACTCGGGATGCTCACTCACCCACGGATGGTCCGGCGAGCATTGCAAGGCGTAGTCGAGCGCCACCTCGAGCCCGAGTCGTTCGGCCTCGGCGACGAACGCGTCGAAGTCCTCGAAGGTGCCGAGCGACGGCTCGATGGCCGTGTGGCCGCCGTCGGGCGAACCGATGGCCCACGGGCTGCCGACGTCGTCCGGCCCGGCGTCGAGCGTGTTGTTCTTGCCCTTGCGCGCCGTGCGCCCGATGGGGTGGATCGGCGGGAGATAGACGACGTCGAACCCCATGTCGGCGACGGCACTCAGACGCGCCGCCGCTCCTTTCAACCCGCCATACGAGCGAGGGAACAGCTCGTACCAGGCCCCGACTGCCGCTCGCTCCCGGTCGACCCAGACAGGAAATGCCGTCGACCGCGAGAGGTCGCCGTTGTCGGGCAGGTCGGCGACCGCCGACGCCACGCCCGGATCGAGGCCCGCGGCGACCCTGCTCTCGACGCGCAACGACGAATCACGGAGGCGCTCGATCGTCGACTGCACCAACTTGCGGTCGTCACCGTTGACCCGCTTGACGTAGCCCTCGAGCATGCGAGCGCCTTCTTCGAGCTCGACGTCGACGTCCTGGCCGGCATCGTGTTTGAGCCCGATGTCACGGCGCCACGTGGCGAACTGGTCGGTCCACGCTTCGATGACGAGCTCGTGGGCACCGAGCGACGTGGGCTCGACCTCGCCCTCCCAGCGGTCGTTGCCGATGTGGACGAGCGGCGACGACGTCCACTTGCGATCGCCCCGCGGCCGCCAACGGGCACGGGCCGCCAGCACGTCGTGGCCGTCGCGGAACACGAGCGCGCTTACCCGCAGCGGACGCTGGACGACGCCCTTGGCTGGATAGCCGTTGGGCGTGCGCGGCCGGACGTCCTCGATGACGATTCGACCTGGACTGGCCGCCCTCTCCACGACGGCCTACTTACCCCGCACGCTCGGCGCCCAAGACCGCGGCCCCGGGCGGGAGCTCGACTGTGTCGGCGTGCACCGATACAGCATCCCGGCACGACGGCGACATTGCCAACAGCTCCCGGCGCGCCGCACCCGCGAGCGGCATCTGCACGGGGCGCTCACCGACGTTCGCGGCGATCGCTAGCGGTCCTCGGTCGATGATGATCCAACGCTCGCCCTCGTCCCACGCCACGTGATCGTCGCCCAGATTTCGGCCGCCTAGCGACGCCATCTCCGGTGACCGCCGCAGGGCGATCAGGCGACGATGCCACTCCAGAAGCTCGCGGTGCGGTGAACGCTCCCGCTCGCTCCAGTCAAGGCGGGACCGCTCGAACGTGGCCGGGTCCTGCGGGTCGGGAACGACACCGCCGAAGCCGGCGTGCTCGCGCGCTCGTCCTTCGCTGACCGCCTTCGCCAAGGTGGGGTCACGGTGGTCGGTGAAGTACTGGAACGGCGTGCTGGCGCCCCACTCCTCGCCCTGGAACAGCATCGGGACAAAGGGCGAGAGCAGGACGAGGGCGGCCGCCGCCTCCAGGTGCGGCTGCGACATGAGGTGGCTGCTGCGGTCGCCCTCGGCCCGGTTGCCTACCTGGTCGTGGTCCTGCAGATAGCCGAAGAACCGAGCGCCGGGAATGCCGGGCCCCGGCGACCGGCCGTGATGGCGGCGGCGGAACACCGAGTAGCGATCGTCGTACACATAGGCGTTGTGCCATGCGGTGGCGATGTCGGCGAGCGGGCCGAAGTCGGCGTAGTAGCCCTGCCGTTCTCCGGTCAGCGCTGCGTGAAGCGAATGGTGGAAGTCGTCGCTCCACTGGGCGTCCAGCCCGTAGCCGCCGACGTCCCGAGACCACACGAGCCGGGGATCGTTGCGATCGCTCTCGGCGATCACCCATCGTTTCGGGTCGAACGCCCGCACGGCGTCGACCAACTGTTCGAGGATGTGCAGCGCCGACATGTCGACGATGGCGTGGGTGGCGTCCAGGCGCAGACCGTCGACGTGGTAGTCGCGCATCCAAAGCAGGGCGTTGTCGACGATGAACGAGCGCACGTTGTCACTCTCGGGGCCGTCGAGATTGGGGGCCATGCCCCACGGCGTCGAGTACCGGTCGGTGAAGTACGGCCCGTACGCGCCGAGGTAGTTCCCGTCGGGACCGAGGTGGTTGTAGACGACGTCGAGGATCACGGCCAGGGCGCGCGCGTGGCAGGCGTCGACGAGGCGCTTGAACCCGTCCGGTCCGCCGTACTCGTGCTGGGGGGCGTAGAGGTCGACGCCGTCGTACCCCCAACCACGAGCGCCGGGAAACTGGTTGACGGGCATCACCTCGACCGCGTTGATCCCGAGGTCGACGAGATGGTCGAGATAGGGCACGGCACCGTCGAAGGTGCCCTCCGGAGAGAAGGTCCCGACGTGCAGCTCGTACACGACCGCGTCCGCGAGCGAGAACGTTGACCACGCCGAATTGGTCCACTCGAAGGCGCCATGGTCGACAACACGCGAAGGCCCGTGCACGCCGGCCGGTTGCCACGGCGAGCGGGGGTCGGGCATGGCGTCGCCGCCGTCGAGCGAGAACCGGTAGTCCTGGCCGGCGGCCAGCGATGCGATCTCGGCCCACCACCATCCGTCGCCCGCGAGCTCCATCGACACCCGCTCGCCTTCGCCGATGACGACCTCGACACGCCGCTGTGCGTTCGGCGCCCACACTTCCAGCCGCGTCACAACGCCCCCTCGTGCGACAGCAACGCCACCGGGAAGTCGGCGAAGAGGCGACCGACGTTGACCCAGCCTCCGTCGACCAGTGCACCCGTGAGCTCCGACCGCCACTCCCCCGCCGCGCCCGGCACCGCCACCTCGCATTCTTGGCGCAGGAATGTGCGGTTACCGCTCATTTCTGCGCCAAGAACGAGGCGGGGGACGACGGTCACCGCCGCCCCTTCGGAGCCGCGCCGGAGGAAGGCGACGACATGATCGGCGTGCTCGCCGCGTACCTCGAGCGGCTCGTATGTGCTCTCGGGGCCGAACGCCGACGGCAGACGCCGGCGCAGCCGCAGCGCGCGCTGGGTCAGCAGCAACTTGGGCAGGCCGCTGTCGGCGTGGTCACGCCACGCCGTCGCTGGGTCGACGTCCGACGCCAGCAGCCGGCGGCGCACGTTGTAGTCGACGGGCCTGCGGTTGTCGGGGTCGACGAGACTCAGGTCCCAGACCTCGGTGCCCTGATAGATGTCGGGCACGCCGGGCGACGTGAGCTTCAGCAGCTGCTGTGCCAGCGAGTTCACGCGTCCCGGCCCGATCAGCGGCGCCACGAAGGCGTCGAGGTCCCCGACGAACTGCTCGTCGCCGAGGAGCTCTTTGATGAAGGCGGCGAGCGACTCGTCGAACTCGGCGTTCGGCTCGACCCACGAGGTGTGGACCTTCGCCTCCTTGGTCGCCTTGGTCATGTACTCGACGGCGCGGTCGGCGTCGAGGGGATGGGCGCCGACGAGCGTCTGGTACAGGAGGTACTCGGTGTTCGCGTCGATCTTGTGCGGCCACCGATCGAGAGCCGACCGCCATCGGGCCGGGTCCTCGGACAACAGGCACAGCCGGGCCCGCACGTCCTCACTGCGCTTGGTGTCGTGCGTCGACGTGGCCAGCAGCGCCTGGGGCCAGGCCGCCTGGCGCTCGGCGTTGGCCTTGTGGAACTCGTCGACGGAGACACCGAAACGCCCTGGATCGCCCCCGACCTCGTTCAGGGCGACCAGCCGGTTGTACCGGTAGAAGGCCGTGTCCTCGAGGCCCTTGGCCATCACCGGCCCGCTCGCCTGCTGGAACCGAGCCGCCAGCTCCTGCTCGGCAGGTCCGGCGACGTCCAACGTCAACACCGAACCAAGGAAACGGAGCAGGTCGGCATCCAGATCGGGGCGGTGGGCGATGGCCACCTCGACGGAATGCTCGACGTACCGCCGGTCGTCCTCCGACAGCGGCCGCTGCGGCGCGGCATACGTGCGGTACACCGGAAAGGCGATGAGCACTCCGGCCAGCGCCTCCCGCAGCTCCCAGCGCGTGTAGTCCCGCGTCGACCGGTGACCGGCCGCCACCTCCACGAACGACGCAGTGAGCCGGGCGACCTCACTCGCAAGCACGTCGCGGACAACGAGCTCCTTGCTGGCGCGCGCCACGTCGTCCCAACTTGCATCATCACCGGTGAACGACGCGTAGCAGTCGGTCAGCTCCCGCTCCCCCGCCGGGTCCACGAAGAGTCCAGCCACCAGATTCGTGAAGTCATAACCGGTCGTGCCGTCCGCCGGCCACGACTCGGGCAGGCGCTCGCCTTCCTCGAGGATCTTCTCGACGACGACCCACGACCCGGGCGCGGCTGCGTGCAATCGGGCCAGGTAGCCCTCCGGATCGCGCAGCCCGTCGATGTGGTCGACGCGCACGCCGTCGAGCGACCCGTCGGCCAGCCACTGCAACACCAAGCGGTGCGTGTCGGCGAACACTTCCTCGTCCTCGACGCGCACACCGGCGAGCTCGCTGATGTCGAAAAACCGCCGGTAGTCCAGCTCCCGTCGAGCCGTGCCCCAGAACGCCAAGCCGTAGTTCTGGCGCTGCAGGAAGTCGTCGATGGCGGATGGGTCGGCGTTCAGCCGAGCCACGGCGTCGTCCACGGCGCCAGCAACAGCACTGTCGTCGGACAGCACACGCGCCAACCAGCGGCGCAGCGCCTCCTTGTCACGGTGGCGGCGCTCGACACTCTCACGGTCGGTCGCGTCGGCCGGCGGCAGGGCCTCGAAGGCGTCGGCCAGCGCCAACAGATCATCCGACTCCACCGCGTCGCCCGCCGCACGCAACAACCCGTCCAGCGATCGGGGTGCGGCCGGAAAGCGCTGATCGCCGTAAACGACGAAGAAGTCGCCGCCCTCGCGCTGGACACGGATCTCGCCGCCGTCGACCGCTTGCCCATAACGCTCGGCGAGGATCGGCAGCAGCACCTTGTTGTGCAGCCGCGCGTCCTGCGGCTCCCAGTCGACGTCGAAGTAGGAGGCGTGCACGCTCGATGGGCCATTCTCGAGGACGTCCCACCACCACCGGTTCCCGGCGCGTACGGCCATGTGGTTGGGCACGATGTCGAGAAGCTGGCCCAGCCCCACGTCGGTGAGCGCCGACACCAGCTCGTCACGCCCCGCGGCGCCCCCGAGTTCCTCGTTGACCTTGTGGTGGTCGACCACGTCGTAGCCGTGGGTGCTGCCCGCGGCCGCCTGCAGGTAGGGCGACGAATAGAGATGGGTGACGCCCAACTCGGCGAGGTAGTCGACGATCGCGACCGCGTCGGCGAAGCCGAACTCCGGACGCAGTTGGACGCGGTAGGTGGACCGCGCGTCAGCGGACACGCCGGAGCAGGACGACCGACCTGGCCGCGAGCGACGTCGAGTCGCCCGGGCCGAACCCGGGGCCGTCCTCGCCCTCGGGTTGGGCGTGTCGGGTGTCGAGGAGCTGACGCCAACGCAGCCCCCACTCCGTGTCGGGCATCGTGAACTCGATGCCGTCGGGCTCGGCGTTGAACAGCATGAGGAAGCTGTCGTCCTCGATCTTCTCCCCCATCGGCCCGCGCGTGTGCACACCCTGGCCGTTGAGGAAGACGGCGAGCGCCCGGCCCTCGCCGTGCCAGTCCTCGTCGTCCATCTGGGCGCCGTCGGGGCGGAACCAGGCGATGTCGGCCGCCGCCGGATCGGACGCCACCTGCCCGACGAACCAGCGCCGGTGACGGAAGACGGGATGATCACGGCGCAGCTGCGCCAGCCAGGCAACCAGGTTCACGAGATCCTGATTCTTCTCAACCAGGCTCCAGTCGAACCACGAAAGCTCGTTGTCCTGGCAGTAGGCGTTGTTGTTGCCCTTCTGCGTGCGGCTCATCTCGTCGCCGCCGAGCAGCATCGGTACGCCCTGGGAAAGGAAGAGCGTCGCCAGGAAGTTGCGCTGCTGGCGGGCGCGGCGGTCCAACACGTCGGCGTCGTCGGTAGGGCCCTCGACGCCACAGTTCCACGAGCGGTTGAAGCTCTCGCCGTCGTTGTTGTCCTCGCCGTTGGCCTCGTTGTGCTTCTCGTTGAACGAGACGAGGTCGCGCAGCGTGAAACCATCGTGGGCGGTGACGAAGTTGACGCTGTTGTAGGGCCGCCGGCCACTGGTCTCGTACAGATCGGCGCTCCCCGTCAGCCGGTAGCCGAGCTCGCCGAGCGTGCCGGGCTCGGCCCGCCAGAAGTCCCGGACCGTGTCACGGAACTTGCCGTTCCACTCCGACCACAAGGGCGGGAAGTTGCCGACCTGGTAGCCGCCCTCGCCGACGTCCCACGGCTCGGCGATGAGCTTGGCCTGCCGGATCACCGGGTCCTGCTGGATGATGTCGAAGAAGGCGGACAGGCGGTCGACGTCGTGCAGCTCGCGCGCAAGCGTGGCCGCCAGGTCGAAGCGGAAGCCGTCGACGTGCATCTCGGTCACCCAGTACCGCAGGCTGTCCATGATCAGCTGCAGCACGTACGGGTTCCGCATGTTGAGGCTGTTGCCCGTGCCCGTGTAGTCGACGTAGTAGCGCAGGTCCTCGGGCGACAACCGGTAGTACGACTCGTTGTCGAAGCCTTTGAACGACAGCACCGGGCCGAGGTGATTGCCCTCGGCCGTGTGGTTGTAGACGACGTCGAGGATCACCTCGATGCCGTTGGCGTGCAGCTGCTTCACCATCTGCTTGAACTCTTGGACCTGCTCGCCGCGTTCGCCGGTGCTGCTGTACTCGTTGTGGGGCGCGAAGTAGCCGATCGAGTTGTAGCCCCAGTAGTTGCGGAGGCCGAGGCGCACCAGACGCTCGTCGTGGATGAACTGGTGCACGGGCATGATCTCCACGGCGGTGACGCCGAGCTTCTTCAGATGCTCGACGACGGGCGCCGACCACAACGCCGCGTACCGCCCTCGCTGCTCAGCGGCCACGTCCGGATGGCGCATCGTCATCCCTTTGACGTGCGCCTCGTAGATCACGGTGTCCTGCCACGCCACTCGCGGCGGTCGGTCGTCGGACCAGTCGAAGAACGGATTCGTGACGACCGACCGCGGCATGAACGGGGCGCTGTCGTCCTCGCTGGCGGTGAGGTCCTCCCCGGGGTCGCCGATCTTGTACGGATACACGGCGCGGTTCCAGGTCACGCCGCCTTCCACGGCCTTGGCGTACGGGTCGAGCAGCAGCTTCCGTGGGTTGCAGCGGTGGCCCTCGTTGGGCGCCCACGGCCCCTGCACGCGGAAGCCGTAGCGCTGGCCCGGACCCACGTTCGCCACATAGCCGTGGAAGCAGTGGGCGGTCTGTTCGGGCAGTTCGACGCGCGTCTCGGTGCCGTCGTCGTCGAACAGGCAGAGCTCGACGGCCTCGGCGACGAACGAGTACACCGAGAAGTTGGTGCCAGTGCCGTCGTACGTGGCGCCGAGTGGATACGGCTGTCCCGGCCAGACATTCATGGGCAGGAAGCGACAGTAGCGAGGCTCCGGATCCGGTTGAACCGGCGCCTGACGTGGTAGTCAGACACCTGTGGAAAACGGCGTCAGTCCTACCTGGGAGAGGGCACCGATGCGCCACGGATGGTTCGTTCCGGAGGGCCGGTTTGTCGACCTGCCCGGCCGGGGACGCACCTTCGTCCGTGAGTTGGAGGGCCCGCCGGGCGCACCCACCGTTGTCTTGCTGCACGGGCTGGGTGCCACCGCGGGGCTCAACTGGTTCGCCTCGTTCCAACCGCTCAGCTCGCGCTACCGCGTCGTGGCCCTCGACCATCGCGGCCACGGCCGCGGCATCCGAACCCGACGCTTCCGGCTGGTCGACTGTGCCGACGACGTCGCTGCGCTTGCCGATGTCCTCGGCGTCGAGAACTTCATCCCCGTGGGATATTCGATGGGCGGGCCCATCGCCCAGCTCCTGTGGTGGCGTCACCGCGACCGCGTCCCCGGTCTCGTCCTGTGCGCCACCAGCCGCAACTTCCGCGGCCGCGTCTTCGATCGCGTGCGCTTCGCCGGCCTGGGCCTGCTCGGGCTTGGCCTCGCGGTCCCCGGCGTGGCCACCGGTTCGGGCCGGGGGTGGCACGCGGGCGCATCGCTGGTCGCCGGGCGCCTGCCGTCCAGCCTGCGGGGGTGGGCGCTCGGTGAGGTCTCCGGCCACGACCTGCGCAGCGTCCTGCAGGCCGCTGAGGCCCTCGGTCGGTTCAGCTCGCACAAGTGGATAGAGGACATCGACGTCCCCGTCGGCGTCGTCGTCACCGCGCAGGACGAGCTCGTTCCCGTTCGCCGGCAGCTCAAGCTGGCGCGCAGCATTCCTTCCGCGGTGCTGCATCCCGTCGAGGGAGACCACATGGTCGTCGCCCGCTCGCCGGGCTCCTTTGTCCCCGCCCTGATGGAGGCGTGCGAGCAGGTAACAAGGCGCGCCGCCCGCTGGCCGGCCCGCAAGGTAGACGCCTCAGGCGGGTAGACAGACAGGCGACATGAGCCGGCCCCTCGTTCTCGTCTCACACCGCGGTCCGGTGGAGTACCGCGTCGGCGACGACGGCACCCGCTACGCGGCGAGGGGCGGTGGCGGCCTCGTGACCGCCCTGTCGGGGCTCGCAGTCGACCGCGACGACGTCGTGTGGGTGGCGGCCGCTATTGCCGACGAGGACCGGGCCGTCGCCGCCGAGCACGGCGGACAGGCCTTCACGGCCGAGCGCGACGGCGGGTCGTTCCGCGTGCGGTTCGTCGAGAACGACCCCGAGGAGCACCACCGGTTCTACGCCATCATCGCCAACCCGATCCTCTGGTTCATCCAGCACTACCTCTGGGACCTGAGCAACGCGCCCGACATCGGCGACCACGAGAAGGGCGCCTTCGTGCACGGGTACGTGGCGGTCAACGAGCGGTTCGCGGACGCCGTCGCTTCGGAGATCGAGCGTCTCGGCGACAACGCCGTCGTCATGACGCACGACTATCACTTCTATCTCCTGCCCGCGATGGTGCGCGAGCGCTGCCCGGGCGCCCTGCTGCACCACTTCGTGCACATCCCTTGGCCTCAGCCCGACGCCTGGCGGGTGCTCCCGAGCGACATGCGCAGGGCCATCCTCGAAGGCGCCCTCGGCAACGATCTCATCGCCTTCCACACTGAACGCTCGGCGCGCAACTTCCTCCTCACGTGTCAGGAACTGCTCGACCTCGAGGTCAGCTTCCGCAACATGTCGGTCATCATCGGCGGCCGGCAGGTCCTGGTCCGCTGGTATCCCATCTCCATCGACGTTGCCGACTTCGAACGGCTGGCCGCCAGCCCGGAAGTCCGGGCGAACGAGGGGGAGCTCGAGGCTCGCCGCCGAGACCATCTCATCGTGCGCGTCGACCGCACCGACCTGTCGAAGAACATCCTGCGGGGCTTCAAGGCGTACGACACCCTGTTGCATGCCCATCCCGAGCTGGTCGGCCGGGTCACGTTCCTCGCTCACCTGCAGCCGAGCCGCCAGGACGTCCCCGAATACGTGGAGTACGTCGACCAGATCAAGCGGCTGGTCGCCGACATCAACCTCAAGCACGGCAACACCGAGTGGCAGCCCATCGACCTGCAGTTGGACGACGACTTCTTCCAGGCGCTGGCGGCGTACAAGCAGTTCGACGTGCTCCTCGTGAACTCCATTTACGACGGCATGAACCTGGTGGCCAAGGAGGGCGTGCTCGTGAACGAGCGCAACGGCGTGCTCGTGCTGTCGGAGAACACGGGTGTGCACGACGAGCTCGGTGCTTTCGCGCTTGCGGTCAATCCCTTCGACATCAACGATCAGGCCGAGAAGCTCTACGCCGCGCTCACCATGGCGCCCGACGAGAAGCGGGCCCGCCGCGACCAGATCGTCGCCGTCGTGCGCGAGAACGACCTGAGCAAGTGGCTTGAGCACCAGCTCGCTGATATCGCCGTTCTCGACCGTCGCGGAAGCGTTCGCCGTCCCGGTTAGCAACCTTCTCGCCGGGTAGTCATCGACGAGAACGGACGCACGGGAACGTTTCAAGCGGCGGCCGATGGGTAGATAGGCACGCCGGTGTGAGCGGGTCGCTGCGGATCCCCGGGAACGCTGGAAGTGCGCGGTGCGCTTGGACGCTCCGCAGCGGCCCTGCTCAGGCCTTACGTTGCTCAGGCCTTTAGCTGCTTAGCCCCACAGGGGCGACGGGTACACCCCCTCGTCGACCAGGCGAGCCAGCTCGCCGCGAACGCCCTCGACGTCGTCCTGATAGGTGACGCCGAGGAAGCGTTCGGGGGTCGGCACCACGCCGACGCGAGCCGTTCCGTAGTCCGGCAGGGCGTCGATGGCGTCTCCGATGAGGAACTCGGCCTTCTGGTCATCGCCGACGCGCTTGCGGAAGCGGTCGAACTCGGCACCGAGCACCTCGCAGAAAGAGGGCCGGAAGCCCCAGAGGTTCACCGAGACCGACTCGTCGCCGGAGAGATCGGGAATCTCCTCGCTGCGCACGCGTTCGCCTTCGACGCGCACGTCGTGAAGCTCCTGGATGTCGGTCAGGAACCCGTCCTCGACGATGCAGAGCCCGCGGGACACGCCGCCATGGGTCGACAGCGTGTCCCGAAGCCGAAACCCGATGGCCACGTGGTGCTCAGAGTCCGTGGCGAGTTCGGCGGCCAGGAGCTCGTAGGAGCGCCGCCCATAGAAGTCATCGGCGTTGATGACGCCGAAGGGCCCGCTCACCTCAGCGCACGCGCACAGCACCGCTTGGCCCGTCCCCCAGGGCTTCGGGCGGTCGCCGGCCGCCTGGAGGACGTACCGGACGTCGACGTGGCGGCCGAGGCCTGACGAGACGTGCTTCTCGACCGCCTCGCGACTCTCCTCGGAGACGACGAAGACGGCGTCGTCGAATCCTGACTTGATGGCGTCATAGACCGCGTAGTCGAACAACGACTCGTCCGACGGGCCGAGGCCCGCTACCTGCTTCATGCCGCCGAACCGGGATCCCCGGCCGGCGGCCATCACGACAAGACTCGAACTCACGGATGGGGTGTTACCGCATCGACGCCGTCTTACGCACACCGCCGACAGGAATGACCTCGAAGGCGGCGTCGCCGAAGGTGTCGAGGAGCGCGTCCAGATCGCCGTTGGGCACGAGGGCGATCGCGCACCCGCCGAAGCCGCCGCCGGTCATACGAGCGCCGACGGCACCCTGAGTGACCGCCCGCTCGACGATGCGATCGAGCTCGGGGATCGAGACCTCGAAGTCGTCACGCAAGGACGCGTGCGAGGCGAGCAGGAGAGTCCCGAGGGCGCCCACGTCACCGGCGCGCAGGAAATCGACCGCTTGAAGCACACGCTCGTCCTCGGTCACCACATGGCGGGCACGGCGCCGCAGGGTCTCGTCCATCGCCGCGGTCTCCACCTGGCCGAGGGTCGCGTCGCGGAGCTGGTCGACGCCCAGTGCGGCCGCTGCCGCCTCGCACTCACGCCGGCGTTCCGCGTAGTGACCGTCGTCGAGCTTGTGCCGGACCCGTGAGTCGATCACGACGACGTGGAGGTCCGAATCCGACGGGTCGAACGGCACCTGCTCGGTCTCCAGGGAACGGGTGTCGAGAAAGAGCGCGTGCCGGTCCTCGGCGAGGGCGACCACGGTCTGGTCCATGATCCCGACGGGAACGCCGACGTACGCCGTCTCCGCTCGGTAGGCGACCGACGCCAGGACCTTCGCGTCGAGGGCTCGACCCGCGAGGGCACTGAGGGCCGCGGCAGTCGCCACTTCGAGGGCCGCGCTCGACGACAGTCCGGCGCCGGTGGGGACGGTGCTGTCGACCAGGATGTCGACACCCCCCGGCTGCACGCCCTCGTCGGCGAGGGCGTCGATGACGCCGTCGACGTACTTGGTCCAGCCGGTGTCCGCGCTCGACATTTGCAGCGAATGGGGGCGAACCTGAGCGTCACTCCGGCGGCCGGCGGCGACGGTCGTGAAGCGGTCGATGGCGATCGGCAGGACGAATCCGCCGTTGTAGTCGGTGTGCTCGCCGATGAGGTTGACGCGCCCCGGTGCCTGCCAGACCTCGTCGGGCTGACGCCCGGCCCAGCGCTGGAACTCGTCGATCACGCCTGGACTGTAGAGAGCGCACCCTCCGCGTTTCACAAGTGCTTGACCCGTGGCAGACTTCGTCGGTCCAGAGGGTCGACGAGAGTCGACAGGGGGAGGAATCCATATGCGGCGAAGATCACGACTAGGCGTGCTTGCCGGACTGATCGGCGTCATGAGCCTGTGTGCGCTCGGAGCACCGCCGGCGAGTGCCGCGCGAAATGTCCGCAACGCCCGCGTCGCGGGTGGCGATTCGATCGCGGTGGCCAATGCCAGCGGCGGGTCCGGCGGCTCAGTGCTGCTCGACATCGATCCGGCGGCCATCACGGGTAACTCGGGTGCGAGCACCGCGCAGTCGTCGGCCACCAACACGGGCAACACCGGACCGGCGTCCTCGACGAGTGTCTCGAGCCCGGTCGCCATCTCCGGTAACTCGGGTTCAACCGGCGGCACCGGTGACGCGCACACGAGCGTGTCCGCGTCGAACACGGCAATCAAGGGCAGGGTGAACGTCGACGCCAACGCCCGTTCCGGCGACAGCGGCAACTCCGGTCGTACCGGCAACGCCGTCGCCGTCGGCAACGCAGTGTCGAACGCCAACTCCGGCGCAACGTCGGCGTCGAACGCGCAGTCCGGTAGCACCGGCGACGCCGTGAACAACGTGGCCGTCCGCGCCACGGGCGGCAACGGAGGCAACGGCGGCAACAACGCCACCGCTCGCTCCGGCCGGGGCGGCAACGCCGTCATCCACTAGCGACCGATACCAACAGAGAGCTCAGAGAGCCCGGGGGAACCGACCCCCGGGCTCTCTCGCGTTCAGGGTTCAGGTGACGCCGTACAGCATCACGCCGTGGATCAGCGCACCGGTCGATGCGTCCACCATGGCGAAGATGTCGGCCGGCCAGCTTCGGTAGTACTCATCTCGCTTCTCGGCGTCCGACGCCGAGGGACAACAGGCTCCGCTCGGCGACGCGCCGGGCTGGCTCGGCTCGACAACGAGCCACACGAGGACCCGCCCAACGTGGCCGTCGGGCTGAAGCTTGGCCTCGCTGTCGTCGATCCAGGTCGCGAGCTTGACGCGGGCGTTCTGCGTCTTGTTTGGCATCAAGTCGCTCGGCACCGCCTGCAGCGCGGCAGCCATCGAAACGGTCCGCGCCGCGCCGGCATCGGGCGGGTCGAAATGCAGCGTTCCGAAGGTGTCGACGGGGGTCGTAAGCCTGTCGCCCGGCGCGAGCATCGCCAGGCCGAGCTCCGAATAGGCGGGGTGAGCGGGCGCGGTGGGTGTTGCGGTGGCGCCGGCCGAAGGAGAGTCGCTCGTGGTCGCATGCGCCCGGGCGCGGTCGGCCGGAGTTCCACATCCCGCGCTGGCAACAGCAAGCATGACGAGCCCGCACGCGATCGCCTTCACCGACTTCTTCGTGGCGCGTTTCCATGCCGATCAACCGAGGCCTACGGTGCGAACGGGTTAGGAGGAGACCGATGAAGTGTCCACGTGACGGCGGCGAGCTCGAAGAAGCGCAGCTGGACCACATCACCGTGCACGACTGTTCCGGCTGCGGGGGGATCTGGTTCCAGGCCGACGAGCTCCACCGAGCCGAGGCCAAGGCCGACGAGTGGATCGGCTGGATCGACGTCGACGTCTTCGGGGCGGCCCAAGCGACGGGCAGGAAGACGGGCCGCCACTGTCCGGTCTGCGGCGAGCAAATGACCGCATTGGAGTATCCCCACTCGAGTGTCAGCATCGACGTCTGTGTCGCCGACCACGGCACGTGGCTGGACAAGGGCGAGTTCGACAAGGTCGTCAAGGCCCTCGACGACGTCACCAACGCGATGTCAGAGCGTGAATACGGGGAGGCAGCCGCCCATCGGCTACGAGAGATCGTTCATGGCAACGAGTCGCACCTTCAGGAGCTGCGCAACTTCATGACGATCTTCCGCCTGATGGAGATGCGAATCGGCATCCAGCACCCAGCGACCGCCGATGCCGTGAACCGCATCAGCGCCGGCGGCCTGTAGGCGTCGACGACTAGCCGTGTGTCGCATGTCACACCCGGATAGGCAAGGAGGGTTGACGCCAGGCGGCGTACTGTCCCTGCAGCCGGAGTCATTGGGGAACTCAGGCGGTCGGCAGGAGGGGGAAACGATGTCATCTCTCGTGATGGGCATCGGGGCGTGGGTCGGGACTTCGACGGTGGTCGGCCTGATCGTTGGGAAAGTCCTGTACCGACTGGACCGCCGTTCGGTCACACCCACGCGGCCGTAAGCGCCGTTCATGGCCGCACGAGCGCGGCCCCCGATGTCCGCCGTCTGCGGCTCTGTGGAACGATCCACGGCATTCGGTGAGGGAGGGAGCGCAGTGCCAGACGCAACCGACATCGTTCGCCAGGCGTTCGAACGGATCAACTCCGGCGACCAATCGGTCTTCGACGAACTGGTTGCCGAGGACTACGTGAATCACGCGGCGGGACCGCAAGGGCGGGAAGGATGGCGCCAGACCCTCCAACACGTGAATCACGACATCCGCCAGACCGGCGTCGAGGTTCACCACCTCTTCGGTGACGACCAGTTCGCCTGCGTGCACATGACGATGCACGGCGTCCACGAGGCCTCGACGATGCCGCTGTTGACCGGCGTTCCTGTGTCGGGTCGTGAGGTGACATGGCGCTACATCCACATCTTCCGCGTGGCGAACGGCCAACTCGCCGAGCACTGGGCCGCCCGAGACGACGTCGACCTACTGCGCCAGGTCGGTGCCTGGCCGCCGCCCGTTAACCCGTCGACCGAGGCATAGGCGTATGCCCGCGGTGGCGATTGTGCTGACTCTCGCCTGGAAGTGACACCGGATAGCACAAACGCTTGCAGGAGAGGCGCTTGGAGTGCCGGGGCCGAGTGTTCTCACCAGCGGCCGGGCGAGGTTCTCCTCGGGAAGTGGGCGCTGAGGGACTCGAACCCCCGACTTCTGCCTTGTAAGGGCAGCGCTCTAGCCAGCTGAGCTAAGCGCCCGAAGGGACGCGATGGTAGGCGGCTAGATGACGCGGAGGAGCAGCAGCAGGATCAGGGTGGCGACGACTGAGACGACGAGGGAGCCGAGGCAGCCGAGCCTGTTGGAGAAGAAGACGAACACGGCATCAGAAGGCGGTGCGACGGCGACCGGTGCGCGACCGCTGGATCAGCCACACGATCACGGCTGAGAACACGATGGCGAGGATGAGTCCGCCCGGGCGGCCGAACAACAGACGGCCGACGATGCCACCGACGATCGAACCGGCGACGCCGACGAGGATCGTCATCGGGATGCTCATGGGGTTCGGGCCAGGAATCAACAGGCGGCCGAGAGCGCCGATGACGAGCCCGCTCAGGATGATCCAAAGGATCAGCAGAATCACGTTGTCTCCTTGACGTTTGGCATCGACCCTTACCCGTCAGGGCCGCCCACCAATCAAGAAGGCAGGTTCTCGGCCGGCACCGGCTCGATGTCGTCGGCGGGCTCGAAGCCCAGCACCCGCCCGTAGAACCACAGCTCGGCCTCGGTCGAGCGAATGATGTTCTCGGCCTTGCGGAAACCGTGCTGCTCGCCCTCGAAGGCGACGTAGGCAAACGGCAGGCCTCGAAGCCGCAGCGCCTCGACCATGACCTCGGCCTGGGCGGGCGGAACGACGCGGTCCTCCAGCCCCTGGAACAGGATGAGCGGCGCCGAGAGCCGGTCGGCGTAGTGGATCGGCGAAACCTCTCGGTACTTGTCCTTGGCTTCGGGATACGGCCCGATCAGGCCGTCGAGGTAGCGCGACTCGAACTTGTGGGTGTCGGTGGCCAGCGCCTCGGCGTCGGCCACGCCGAAGTAACTGGCGCCCACCGAGAAGTCGTCTCGGAACGTCAGCGCGCACAGCGTGGTGTACCCGCCGGCACTGCCGCCTCTGATGGCGAGCTTGTTCCCGTCGACCAGGCCCTCGGACGCCAGATGGCGGGCGGCGTTGACGCAGTCGTCGACGTCGACGCTCCCCCACGTCCCCTTCAGTCGCTCGCGGTACTCGCGGCCGTAGCCGGTACTGCCGCCGTAGTTGACATCGACTACGGCGAAGCCTCTCGACGTCCAGTACTGCGTCGAGAGATTGAGGGCCGGTGACGCCGACGCCGTCGGACCCCCGTGACTCATCACGATCAACGGCGGCAACTCGTCGGCAGGGCCCGAGGCGTCCTTGTTCGCAGGTGCATACCAGAGGGCGTGTGCCGTGCGACCCTCTTCGGTGGAGAACTCGATGGGCTGGGCGGCGGAGATGTACCCCCTGTCGGGTGTGGCCGGCCGGCTGCGCCGCAACGTCTCGACGACAGTCCCATGGCCGTCGAGCACGACGACCGCAGGCTCGTCGACGGCCGATGCCACGACGGCCACCACGCCGTCCCGGTAGGGCTTGAGCGAACCGACCGCGGTGTAGGGCACGTCCCAACGCTCAAGCTCACCGGTGGCCGGGTCGAGGACGCCGAGGTTGGCGAGTGCACGCTGCCACCACGTCACCACCAGCCGACCGTCACCGAGAAAGCCGTAGGACGACTGGCCGAAGACCCAATCGGGCCCGGTGAACTCGGCGTCGAGGGGAGCCAGGGCGCGGGCGCCGCCGGCGCCGTCTTCGGCGTAGAGGTTCCACCAGCCCGTGCGGTCCGACACCCAGTGGAGGACGCCATCGGGGCTCCATCGGGGCTGGGAGATGGACTCGTCGGGGCCGCCGGCGATGCGCTCGGCACCGGCGAGTCCGCCGTCGCCCACCTCGGCCGTCCAGAGCTCGGTGCCGTCCCACGGCATGTGCGGGTGGCACCAGCACAGCCAGGCCATCCGGCGTCCGTCGGGGCTGAACCGCGGCGCCGAGAAGAAGTCGGCACCCGACACCTCGTCATGCGGCTCACCACCACTCACGGCGTCGAGCAACACGATGTCGTTGGCCACGGCCGCGTCGAGATGGCGCTCACGCACGCAGACGAGCATGCGCCCGTCTGGACTCACGCGGGCGTCCGCATACCGGTAGGCCATGGGCCCCGGTGGTTCCGGCGTCAACGCGCGCGGCGTCTGGCCGGGATCGACGCGGTACAGGCGCTGATCGGGAAAGTGCGAGAAGAAGACGGTTTCGCCGGCGACCGTGTAGGCACCGCCGCCGTACTCGTGCACGGTGGTACGGGCCGACCACTCACTGCCTATGGCGTCGTGCGGGTCCTCGCCCGGAGCCCACGTGACGACCACTTGGCGCCCGCCCTCGGAGGGTCGACCTTCCAGCCAGTACACGCGTTCGCCGTCGACCTCGACCTGGCCGAGGGACACGGCGTGCTCGACGAGCGAGGCAGCGGTGATCGGCGACGGCCACGACCCGTACGGCAGAACCTCGCTCATGCCAAGTCCTCCTCTGAACGGACCTCGACGCCGGCCTCGCGGAGCGCCTGGGCAGTGACGCCTTCACCGTCGACCAGTTGCTCGCCGGCGTAGATCTGATGACACCCACACGACGGCGACCGTGCCTTGAGCACAGCCTGACGCGCGCCACTGACGCGCGCGAGCTCAACCGTTGCGGCCGCGCCGCGTGCGTACGCGTCAGTGACGTCGCTCCCGTCGGCGGTCACGACGCGACCATCGGGACGACGCTCGGCGGCGGCGCGCGGCGTGGCGAGACCGCCGACGGTCTCGGGGCAAACGCCGATGACGCGGTACTCGTCCGCGAGCCGCATGGCCGCCGGTGAAGGGCTGGCGCCGCCGCGATGGTTGCAACGCACGCCGAGGAGGCAGGCGGATACAACGATCGCGGGCTTGGGGCCAGTACCGTTGCTCACCGGAACGAACCTACCCGGGGGTGAACCAATGGCGGGTCGCCGCGACACCGACCTCGTAGAGGACTTGGTGCGGCAATATCTCAAGGAGATCGGTGAGTACGAGCTGCTCACCGCCGCCGACGAGGTCGATCTGGCGAAGACGATCGAAGCGGGGCTGCAGGCGGCCGACGAGCTCGAGCGCAGCACGTCGTCGACGCCCGCCCAGCGGCGGCGGCTCGAGGCCCAGGTGACCGCCGGCGGCCAGGCCAAGCAGCGGTTCATCCAGTCGAACCTGCGACTCGTGGTCTCCATCGCCAAGCGCTATCAGTCCTCGGGTCTGCCGCTCCTCGACCTCGTGCAGGAAGGCAACCTCGGTCTGATCCGCGCCGTCGAGAAGTTCGAGTACCGCAAGGGCTTCAAGTTCTCCACGTACGCCACGTGGTGGATCCGCCAGGCCATCAGCCGCGCCATCGCCGACAAGAGCCGCACCATCCGCGTCCCCGTGCACATGGTCGAGACCGTCGCCCAGGTGTCGCGCGCGTCCACGCGGCTGTCCCGGAGCCTCGGCCGGGAGCCCACGGTCGAGGAGATCGCGGCCGAGAGCGGGCTGGCGCCCGAGAAGATCGTCGAGGCCCAGCGCGTCGCGCCCGACCCGGTCTCGCTCTTCGAGCACGTGGGCGACGACAACGCCGAGCTCGTCGACTTCCTCGAGGACCGCAACGCGGAGACGCCGTTCGAGGCGGCGGCCACCGTCATGCAGCAGCACGAGCTGTGGACGGTGCTGTCGAGCCTCTCCGACCGGGAACAGCGCGTGCTCGAGCTGCGCTTCGGTCTCGTCGGCGAGCGTCCGCGCACACTCGAGGAAGTGGGCCAGGAGTTCCAGGTGACCCGCGAGCGCATCCGCCAGATCGAAGCCAAGGCGCTCTCCAAGCTGCGCCATCCCTCCACGCCCGCCGGGCTGCGGGCGCTGGCCGCGCTCTAGCCGCCCGGCTCCTCGAGCACCTGCCGCAGCGCTGCGGCCGTCTCCTGCTGCATGATCGGCAGCTGATCTTTCGAGAACCACCGCGCCTCGACGATCTCTGCTGACGTCGGGCGCACGACGTCCGGCACCGGCGGCGCGAGGCGGCACCGGAACACCACGTCGACTCGGCGGACCTTGGTGTCGATCAGGACGAGGGGCTCGCCGACGTCCTCGACGGTGAGCCCCACCTCCTCCTTCGCTTCGCGACGAGCGCCGACGGCCAGGGCCTCGCCTCGGCGCAACAGACCACCGGGCACGCCCCACCCGCCGCGGTAGGACTGGCGCACCAGCAGCACCTTGCCGTCGTCGCGCTCGATGATGCACATGGCGCCGACGCTGTAGGACGGCGCGCCCCAATGGATCAGCGTCCGGCGCACGCGTCGCGGCAGGCGACCGAACGTGCGCAGCACGAAGGCGTAGAGCCTCGCCCTGGCCGACTCCATCAACCTTCGGACGTTCGCAGGGTGACGAGCTCCGCGAGCAGGGCCGGAGTCGCCGCCGCCAGGGGCGTGCGCCTGCAATCGTGCTCGAGGCACACGAGATCGCGTCCGAAGGCGTCGACGACGGACGCACCCGCCTCCTGACAGATCAGCATCCCAGCCAGGTAGTCCCACGGGCCGTGGGCGTTCCAGCTGAAGTCCATGTAGGCGTCGAGGCGGCCGGCGGCCACCGCACACAGGTCGAGCGCGGCGGCGCCCAGGGCGCGCATCTGCTTCCAGCCGCCGTGGTGAGGGGGCCACCCCGACAGACCGACGACAGCCGTACCGAGGGTTTCGATCGAGCTGCTGGTGACTGGGAGGTCGCCGGTGGTGCGCGCGCCCTCGCCGCGAACTGCTTCGAACCACTCCCCCGTCGCCTGGTTGACGACGTAGGCGGCACGCGCGCCGTCGCCGTCGACGGCACACAGACTCGACGCGTACCAGGGGAACCGACGCGACGCGTTGGTCGAACCGTCGACGGGATCGAGGGCGACGACGATCTCCCGGTCAGGATGGTGGAGCCCCGTCTCTTCGCTGAGGATCCCCAGGCCGGCCTTGTCGAGCACCGCCACGGCGGCCTCGTCGGCCGCCAGGTCGCTGCGGTACTGGCCCGGCCGCGTGCCCGCCAATCCCCAGTCGTCCAGCACATCGAGGGCGGCGCGCACGGCGCCCGCCGTCTCTCGCAAGACGTCGACGAGATCGTCGTCGGTCATCCGGGGAAGGTAGTCCGAGGAGGCAACGACAGCGACGCACCCGCGCCTAGCCTCCTTCTCGGTGGCAGCAATCGACGTCGCCGGCTACGTGGCCGAGCTCAAAGACCATGCCGTCGACCACGGCTTCCACGTGCACGACGAACGGCACTTCGTCGAGACCTACTCGCTCCGGCAGGTGTGGGAGGTCGACCTCCACCCCGAGGAAGGCTGCGGCGGACCGCTCGATCTCCACCTCGCCCTCGAAGTCGAGCCGCGCGTGCTCCTGGCCTTCGAGGACGTGGTTGCCGAGCTCGGCGAGGACGACGATCCGCCCGACGAGTTCTTCCTGCCGCTGGTCTTCACGTGGGCCCTGCCCCCGCTGACCAACACCCCGAACCTGCTCCAGCTCGCCATCGACCTCCCGGCCCTCGGCGGCCCCGACCTCCCGCTCGAGGTGTCGGCCATCGACTCCTTGGCGAGCGTCACCGACGCCAAGGAGACGAGCCTCACCATCGTCGCCCGCCAGCAGGTCTCGTTGGCGCGGGTCTTCGGCGGCGAGCAGCTGCTGTGCGAGGTGCTCGACCGGTGCCTCGCGGTGAGCAAGTTTCTGCTCGACCAAGCGCCGGCGTGGTTGTAGCCGCTGGGCCTGTCGCCGCCCGCACCATCGCCTGCGCGGCACCCGTCGACCTCCGCCTCACACTCGGCCCGCTGTGCCGCGGCCGAGGCGATCCGACCATGCGCTTCGCCGCTGACGGCGTCTGGCGGGCTACGCGGACACCGACCGGCCCAGCCACGATTCACCTCCGTGGCGGCGGGGATCGGGTCGACGTCGAGGCGTGGGGTTCGGGCGCCGACTGGGCGATCGAGCATGCCGCCGCCCTCGTCGGCGCTGACGACGGCGAGGACGGGTTCGAAGCCCCGCACCCGGTCGTCGCCCAACTGCGCCGGCGACTGCGGGGCCTGAGGATTGGCCGGTCCCACGCCGTCGTCGAGGCACTGGTGCCGACCGTGCTCGAGCAGAAGGTGCAGGGCGTGATGGCCAGGCGGTCGTACTCCCGGCTGGTGCGAACGCTCGGCGAGCGGGCGCCGGGCCCGGTCCCGCTGCTGCTCCCGCCCGAGCCAGCGCGGATCGCGGCGTTGCCCTACCACGTATTCCACCGCTTCAACGTCGAGCGCCGTCGAGCGGAAACGGTGCGGCTGGTCGCGCGTCACGCCCGGCGGCTGGAAGAGACCACGGCGATGCCCTCCGCCGATGCCACTCGACGCCTCCGGGCGCTCCCCGGGATCGGCGCGTGGACCGCGGCCGAGGTCTCTCTCGTCGCCCTCGGCGACGCCGACGCCGTCAGTGTCGGCGACTACCACCTCCCCCACCACGTGGCCTGGGCTCTCGCGGGCGAGGCCCGCGCCGACGACGCCCGCATGCTCGAGCTCCTCGAGCCCTACCGCGGCCACCGCGGCCGGGTCATCCGCCTCATCGTCGCCGGCCATCCCGGCCCGCCGAGGTTCGGCCCCCGCCTACCGTTCAACACCTTCGCCGGCTACTAACGCCTGGTTCTTTGCGCGTTTTCTGTTGTCAGACACCAAAGGACGCGCAAAGAACGCAGTGGGTTAGGGCAGCAGGGCGCGGACGGCGTCCAGGGTGTCCGCCTCTGCGGGCGACTTGTCGTCGCGGTAGCGCTTCACCCGCGCGAACCGTAGGGCGACGCCGCCGGGATAGCGGGGCGACCGCTGGGCGCCGTCGAGGGCGATCTCGACGACCAACTCGGGACGGACGAAAACCGTGATCCCTTCACGGTGGGTCTCGCGCGCGAGGAACTGTTCGGTTTGCCAGGTGAGCAGGGCGTCGGTCAGCCCCTTGAACGTCTTGCCCACCATGACGAACTCGCCCGTGTCGGGATCGCGCGCGCCAAGGTGCAGATTCGACAGCCACCCTCGCCGCCGGCCGTGTCCCCATTCGGCGCCGAGCACAACGAGGTCGAGGGTCTTGACCGGCTTGACCTTGCGCCAGACGCTTCCCCGTCGACCGGCTTCGTACTTGCTGTCGAGGGCCTTCACCATCACACCCTCGTGACCGAGGGCGATGGCTTCATCGGCGAAGGCCTGCGCCTGCTCGGGATCAGTGGTGAAGATGCCAGGGACGCGATGCGACTCGGGCACGGAGTCGGCGAGCACGGCGAGGCGCCGCGCCAACGGCTCGTCGATGAGGTCGGCGCCGTCGACATGGAGGACGTCGAAGAACCGCACGTGCAGCGCGGAGTCGGAGTCAGGCTCGTGACGCGAGAACCGGCTCATCGTCTCCTGAAATGGGTCCGCTCCTTCGTCGCTGATGGCGGCGCCGTAGACCTCGCCGTCAAGGATGATCTCCTGCACCGGGAGCTGTTGAAGCACGCCGACAACGCCGGGAAGTCGATCGGTGACCTCGTTGAGGTTGCGGGTGAACAGACGGACAGCCTCGCCCTGCCGGTGAGCCTGGATGCGGGCGCCGTCGAGCTTCCACTCGACCGAGCTCTCGCCGTTCGCTTCCAGCGCCTCGGCCACCGTCGGCGAGGTGGCCGCGAGCATCGGCAGCACGGGCCGGAGCACTTCGAGGCCGATGGCCGCCAGCGTTTGTTCGCCGCCGTGCAGAGCGTCGCCGGCGACACGGCAGAGGTCGCCCGCGAGCATCGCTGCCCGGCGCACCACGCCGACGGGAACGCTCGCTGCCTTGGCGATGGCGTCGGTCATCACCCCTTCGAGCGCCCCTTGGCGCAGGTCGCCGATGAGCAGTCGACGCAGGAAGTCGGCCTCGTCGGCGGTGGCCCGCTCGAACAGCCCGTCCACGATGCGCCTCCGGGCGGCGGTGCTGCCGCTGCCCGTCGTGCGCTGGAGCTCGTCGATGGCGGTGTCGACGTCGGCGACGGTGAGCGTCGGAGCATCCGCGGGCGCAAGGTCGACGGTGGGACCGAGCAACGCCCAGCCCACACCGACCTTGCCCTGGCGAGGGGCACCCACCAGGAAGCCGACGACGTCGGCGACCTCCTCTGCCGGGACCTGACGCAGCAGGTCCGCAAGGGCGGCCACCTTGGTGGACCTGGCTCTCGTGCTCGCCACCGCCGCCGAGGTGGCGACCAGGTCGGCGAGGGGCAGGCTCAGGTGTTCACGCCTTCACGCACTCGTTGACCAGCTCGCCCAGCCCATCGATGCTCGTGCGCACGACCTCGCCGGGCTGCAGGAAACGAGCGGGCTGCATGCCGGCGCCCACACCGCCCGGCGTGCCGGTCGAGAACACGTCGCCCGGCTCGAGAGTGACGATCGTGCTGACGTAGCTCACGATGTCGGCCGGCTTGAACAGGAGGTCAGACGTACGTGCCTCTTGCATCAGCTCGCCGTTGACCTCGCAGCGGAGAAGCAAGTCCGCCGCGTGGCCCACCTCGTCGGGGGTGACGAGCGCAGGTCCCAGCGGCGTGCTGCGATCCCACGTCTTGCCCTGCAGCCACTCTGTCGTCCGCCACTGCCAGTCGCGCATCGACACGTCGTTGCAGATCGTGTAGCCGCCGATGGCCGCCGCCGCTCCGTCGGCTGTTGCATTGCGCACCCGCCGCCCGATGACGAAGGCGAGCTCGCCTTCCCAGTCGACCATGCTCGACGCCTCGGGCAGCTGGATGGGATCGCGCGCGCCGATGAGGGCAGCCGGGAACTTGGCGAAGAGCGTGGGGAACTTGGGCAGCTCGGCGCCCATCTCCTCGATGTGGCTGCGGTAGTTCAGGCCGAGGCAGAGGATCTTCGACGGACGAGGGATGACGGGTGCCAGGTCAGCGGCCTCGGTCGCTATGGCCGCGCCCGCCTCGTCGACATTGTCGACGCCGGCCTCGAGCACGGCGGCGACGTCGGGCGCGGCGAGAGGGACGACGCGGCCCCCTTCGAGTCGTCCGGCTTGGGTTCCGTTGGGAGTTCGTATGGTGACAAGGCGCACGGTCGTTCAGCCTGGCACAGCCCGCAGGCGTCGAACGGTGGTGGACACCGCGGCGATCGTGAGCACCAGACCGGCGATCTCGTCGAGGAGCGCCGGCCCGTGGGTGCGGAAGTCCTCAAACGGCAGGCGTTCAGGGGTGAGGTCACACGCCAGCCCGACCAGCTGGGCGAGCGCGAGAAACGTCGCCACCGCGAGCACGACGATGAAGAGCATGCGCGCTCGGCGCACCAAACGGGGCGTGAACGCGACCAGGCGGCTGCCCCACAACGCCGCGAACACGGCCGCCAGCAAGACGAGGAGCCCGGGAAACAGCCCGAGGTTGCGGGCGAAGAGTCGAGCCCGATCGACGGCGTCCACGTTGGCGAACCGAAACTCGAGCGCCGTCCAGATGGTGCTCCCCGTCCGCAGGAGGGCGGCGACGAGGAGCACTGGCACGAGCTGGTCGAGCCGCCCCGGCGGCACCGGCGGCAGAGGCTGGGGCTCAGCGTTCACGTGGGCCGGGCAGGGATCGAACCTGCGCGCTACGGATTATGAGTCCGCTGCTCTACCACTGAGCTACCGGCCCGCTGCGGTAGCCCGCCCTGTCTAGTAGCAGCCGCCCGGTCTAGTAGTTGACGGCGGCGTTCTGGGCAGCCGACGTGGGCGCCGGCGTGGTGCTGCGGGCGACCGGTGCGCCGGCGTTGATGATGATGACGGGCGTGCCCGTGGAGACCTGGTTGAACAGGCTGAGCTCGTCGCCGCCGCGCATGCGGATGCAGCCGTGCGACGCGCTGGTGCCGATCGAGCCGACGTCGGGCGTCTCATGGATCAGGATGCCGGGCGCGTTGAGCGCCAGCGCGTGGGTCCCAAGAGGATTGTTCGGACCGGGCCCGATGGTCTCGGGCATCGACGTGGACCAACTGCTGTGCGGGTTGCGCCACGTGGGGTTGGTCTGCTTGCTCACGATTTTGAACGAACCGGTGGGCGTCGGGAACTGCGCCTGCCCCGTGGCCACCTGATACGTCTGCGACAGCGATCCGTTCTTGTAGAGGTAGAGCTTGTTCTCGCCCGTTCGCACGAGGATCACCGTCGCGAACGCGTCGCTCTGCACTCCCGCCTTCGGATGGATCACCGGCAGGTTGATCTGCTTGTCGCCCCGCTGCAGGCCTTCGGTGAGAATGGCCTTGGCCTTGTCGACGTCCAGGGCGCGGCCCGCGACGTCAGGGGTGATCTTCACGAATCCACTCGACGTGTCGAGGCGGGCGTTCTTCGGTGCGATGGCCACTGCCTTCTTGGCCTCGTCGAGCAGCGAGCTCGAGGTCCCACCCTTCCAGTCGGCCTTGAGGGGGATGTTGACGCGCTCGGCGCCACGGAAACGCCGCCATGCCCGCTGGTACACGTTGCCGTCGTGGTTGGGCGTCATCGCCTTGCTCACAGCCGCAGCCACGTTGAGCTGCAGACCCATGTCCCACGCCGTGGTGTCGACCGAGAAGCCGTCGGCGGTCACGTGGATCGGCTGGTGCAGCGGCGCCTCGAGCTGGGCCCGGACCTTGTCGACCGCGGCCTGATACCGCAGCCCGCTGACGTCGACGCCGCCAATCGTGGCGTGGGCGGGGAGGACGTCGATCGTGTGGTTGTCGTACTGGATGGCCCAGGCGCTGGCGCCGGCGAGCACGGCGACGACCGCGAACAGCACGATCGCCACGACCTTCGGGCCCCGGCGGAAGTGCGGCCGCGCGAAGGCACGCTTCCGGAGAAACGTGAACGCGCCGGTTCCCGCAGCTTGCCTAGTCGCCATGAGCGCACCAGGTTAGCGAAGGTTTTCCACAGCCTGTCCAGCGCGGCGAACCTAGACCCGGTCACACTCTGTGGTCAGGCGGGTGCTCCGGGGGCGAGACTCGAACTCGCAACCTATTGATTAACAGTCAACCGCTCTGCCGATTGAGCTACCCCGGAATGGCGTTCGAAGCTAGCAGGGCACCAACAACCCCCTTGCCCTCCCGTCCTGGCGGTCGTAGGCATGGCTATACGCCGTCTAGGACCGCCAAAACGGGTTTGCCGGGTGTGTCACAGCGAACGCGGGGGGTAAACACAGATCATGCGCATGAAGATTGCCTTTGGGGTCGGGTTCGGGCTCGGGTATTACCTCGGGGCCATGGCAGGTCGGGAGCGCTACCAGCAGATCAACCGGGTAGCGCGCAAGATCAAGAGCTCAGACACGTTCCAGACCGCGGAAGAGAAGGCCAAGGCCGCTGTCGACCTCGGCGTCGAGCGGGCCAAGGACGCCGTCGAGAGCAAGACCGGCAACGGCTACGGCAGCGTCCAGCCCTACGACCCGCGCCCATAGCCGCCGACGAGCGGCGGCGCTCAGCTACTCCTCGTCGAGGTAGTCCCGCAGCCGCAGGCTGCGGATGGGGTGGCGGAGCTTGGCCAAGGTCTTGGACTCGATCTGGCGGATGCGCTCGCGGGTGACCCCGAACTCCTTGCCGACCTCTTCCAGCGTCCGGGCCTGACCGTCCTCCAACCCGAACCGCAGACGCACGATCTTGCGCTCGCGGTCGGTGAGCTCCTCGAGGGCCTCCCCCACGGCCTCGTTGAGCAACGCCCGAGCGGCGGCCTCGGCCGGGGCGACGGCCTGCTGGTCCTCGATGAAATCGCCGAGATGGCTTTCGTCCTCTTCGCCGACGGGGGTCTCCAATGACACCGGCTCCAGCGCCAGACGCTGGATCTCCCGCACCCGCGCGGGCGTCAGCCCCACCTTGGCAGCCAGCTCCTCGACCGTGGGCTCACGGCCCAGCTCCTGCAGCATCTGGCGCTGCACACGCAGGACCTTGTTGATGGTCTCGACCATGTGCACCGGGATGCGGATGGTGCGGGCCTGGTCGGCGATGGCCCGGGTGATGGCCTGGCGGATCCACCACGTGGCATAGGTGGAGAACTTGAAGCCCTTCGTGTAGTCGAACTTCTCGACGGCCCGGATCAGTCCCAGGTTGCCCTCTTGGATCAGGTCGAGGAAGAGCATCCCGCGGCCGAGGTACCGCTTGGCGATGGAGACAACCAGACGCAGGTTGGCCTCGATGAGATCTCGCTTGGCCTGCATCCCGTCGGCGACGATCGCCTCGAGGGGCATCAACCGGCTCTCGGGGATCATCGCCGGATCGTCGAAATGGTCCTCGAGCTCGGCGACCTTGGCCGCTGCGGCCAGGCCCGCTTCGATGCGCTGGGCCAGCGAGACCTCCTGCGGACCGGTGAGCAGCGGGACCTTGCCGATCTCCTTGAGATACATGCGCACCGGATCAGCGGTACCGACGGACGCGCGCTCCTCGCGCGCCGGCGACGCCTCCTTCTGCGCGTGCTCCGCGCTCGCGCTGTTCCCCGCCGGAGTCGGCTTGGGTACAGGCTGCACAACGGGCTTGGGCGGTGGCGCGGTGAGACGTTCGTCGGTGAGGTCGTCGTCGGTGAGTTCGTCGCTGCTCTCGTCGAAGACGATGCCTTCGATCTTGAGACGCGTGCGCACCTCGTCGATGAGCTCGGGCGTCAGCTCGACCTTTTCAAGGACGGCGATGACATCGTCAGGGGTCAGCGAACCCTTGAGGTGGCCCTTGGCCACCAACAGTGTCAATGCCTCGGCCGGAAATCCGGCCGGTACTGAAAGCGTCGAGCTTTCGCTCATGCCTCCACCTCGAGCCGGTCGACGAGCCAGCGTACCAACCTGTCGCTCGCATCGACGGCAGAACCGGGGTCGCGCAACTCTTCCACCGTCAACTTCAGCCAGCCCATCGCGGGTGCAAAGGCCGCGGGATCGTCGGCGTCGCGTGCCGACGCCTCCAACTCCACTAGCGCCCTGATACCCGCTTCCCTCGCGAGCCGTCCGACGACGTTGTCGACCTCCTGGCTCGGTTCTTCGACAGCCAGGCGTTGCAGCAGATCGGCAGCCGCGGGATCGGCGACGTCGAGCGCGTCGTGCAGTGAATCGGAGCTCATCAACGCGCGGTACGCGGCCGCGGTCAGCTCGTCGTCGAACAGCACTTCGTGCAGTCGACCTTCCAACTGCTCGCGGTCGTGCACCGCCAGCAACAGCGCTTCTTCTTCCGCGGTGCGCGACAGCACAACACGGCTGGCGCGGGCCGGCGTCGACGAACGCGCCGGCGTGCTCGTCAGCCGACCCTTCTTCAACGCCTCGCGCAGACGGTCGGCTTCGATGCGCGTACGGGTCGAGACCTCCATCACGTACTGGTCTCGCACGAACTCATCGGGGTGCTCGCGGATCATCGCCAGCGCCGCCTCCGCGGCTCGGGCCCGACCCTCGGGCGTGCTGAGCGACGCCGCGCTCAGAGCCCGCTCGATGCGGAAGGCGAGGAACGGCCGCGCCTCTTCGACCGCAGCACGCAAACGGTCGGGGTCGCTGCGGGCCAGGTCCGCAGGGTCCGAGCCGGGCGGCAGGTCGGCGACCGCGATGTCGACCTCGTAGCGCTTCTCCCACTCGTACAGGCGCTCGGCCGCCGACTGGCCGGCGGCATCGGCGTCGTAAGCGAGCACGAGGCGACGGGCGAAGTTCTTGAGCGTGCGGATCTGGTCTTCGGTGAGGGCCGTGCCCCACCCGGCCACCGCCCTCGGCACACCCGCGAGGAAGAATCCGATCACGTCGGTGGAGCCCTCGCAGATGATGACCTCGCCGGCCCGCACCACATCCGCCTTGGCCCAGTTCAGGCCGTACAGCACCTTGCTCTTCGAGTACAGCGGTGACTCGGCCGAGTTCTTGTACTTGGGCCCGTCGGCGCCGGGCAGCGCCCGCCCGCTGAAGGCCACCGCGTCGCCCTTGGTATCGAAGATCGGGAACATCACCCGGCCGCGGAAGGCGTCCTGCTGGCGCTGCCGACGGTTCACGAATCCGAGGCCCGTGTCGCGGAGCACGTCGTCGCCCACCTTCAGCGTGCGCGCCAGCGCGTCCCAGTCATCGGGGGCCCAGCCCAGCTGGAACTGGCGGACGACGTCGCCGTCGTAGCCGCGCGAACGAAGGTAGGAACGGGCGGCCGCAGCGTCGTCGCCCGACAACAGGCGCTCGTGGTACCAGTCGACGGCCTTCTTCATGACCTCGACGAGCCGGTCGCGCTTCTGACGATCGCGGGAGACGGCAACCTCGTCGTAGCGGATGTGCACGCCAGCCTTCGCCGCCAGTCGTTCGACCGCCTCGGCGAACTCGAGGTGCTCGACCTCGCGCACGAACGTGATGACGTCACCCTTGGCCTGGCAGCCGAAGCAGTAGTACAGCTTTTCGTCGGCGTTGATCGAGAACGACGGGCTCTTCTCGGCGTGGAACGGGCACAGGCCGATGTAGCGCTGCCCGACCTTCTTCAGGGCGATGTGCTCACCGGCCAGTTCGACGAAGTCGGTGGCGTCGCGGACACGCGCGATGTCCTCAGCGACGATCCCCATGATTAGACACCCCACCCCATGGAGCGACCGTACCGCGGCCCCTGTGACAATTTGCGCTCACTGCGCCGCTGAGGCAGGGGGATCGCCACTCGGGGTCGAACCTTCATTCGACATGGTCTACAACGGCGAACCGCTGATCCGGTGCCCCGGCTGCCGGACATTCGTGCCCATCGAGCCCTATGTGGAGCTCGTGGGTGACTCGCCGCTGCTCGATTGCCCCGCCTGCCGCGGCGCCCGCGACCTTTCGCTCGAGTACTCGCTCAACTAGCACGCCTCGTCTCGAGGAAATAGCGGTCGAAATTCGACCGCTATTTCCTCGGAACTAGAGGTGGCGGTCGAAGAAGTCGAGAATCGCCTCCATCCGCTGCACCCTGTGCTTGGGCGCGCCCGAGCGGGACAATTCGTGGGACTCGCCCGGAAAGCGCAGGAACTCGGGAGTTCGCCCCAGGAGTCTGAGGGCGACGAACAGGTCCTCGGCCTGCTCGATGGCACAGCGCAGGTCGTTCTCGGAGTGCAGGATCAGCAGCGGCGTCCGCATCTCGCGCACGTAGGTGATCGGTGACTGCCGCAGGTACTCCTCGGGATCGTCGAGGTGGCCGACGCCGATCTCCAAGCGAAAGGCGCCGGCGATGTCGGACGAGTGCTCCATCGTCAGCAGGTTGTTGCACGCGCGCTCGGACACGGCGGCCTTGAAGCGATCGGTGTGGCCGATGATCCACGACGTCATGTACCCGCCGTAGGAGCCGCCGAGAACGCCGAGCCGATCGGGGTCGACGACGTCGAAGCGGCTGATCGCCTCGTCGACAACCGCCATCAGGTCGTCGTAGTCGACGCCGCCCCATCCAGAACCTGGATCGTCCGTCGTCGTGGCGCCGCGGATCGCCCGGCCCCACGCCTCGCTGTAACCCGAGGAGCCGCGGGGGTTGGAGTAGATGACGGCGTAGCCGGCGGCCACCTGCACCTGGAACTCGTCGAACAGGCGGTTGCCGTACTGCGTGAACGGACCGCCATGGATGTTCAGCAGCGTCGGATATCGACGCCCCGGCTCGGCGCCGACCGGGCGCATGAGCCAGGCCTCGACCTCGGCGCCATCCGGTGAGGTCGCGGTGAACCGCTCGGGCTCGACGAGGGAGACCCTCTCGCAAAACGCGGCGCCGAGATGGGTCACCTGGCGCTCTTCGCCATCGACCCTTACGAACAGCTCCGGCAGCGAGGTCGGCGTCGTGACGGTGTACGCGAGTGTCCCTTGCGCCACGTCGATCGGGCCCACCTGACGGTCTCCGCCCACGACCAGCTCCGGCTTTCCCGAGCCATCGGCGGACACGCGATACAGGTGGGCGTTGCCGCTGTCGTCGACGGCGAACAACAGATCCTGGCCGTCCCACAGCGGGCCTCTCGACGCCGGGTACGGCGCGCAGTTGCGGTCGAGGGTGGCGGTGAGGATGCGGACGTCGCCGCTCGCCCGGTCCACCACCCCGACCTGCACGTGCCGCGGCACCGACCGCTCGTCGCCGCGGTGGAAGGCGATGGCCGAGCCGTCGGGACTGAACGACGGTCTGGCGTACGACGGACCGGTTTCCGTCAGGCAGACGGGCTCGCTCGGGGTACTCGCGTCGACGGCGTACAAATCGACAGCGTGGTCGATGTCCCACGTGTCATGACGGCCGGAGGCGAAGACAATCTCAGTCCCGTCCGGTGACCATGAAAGGCCGCCGTCCTCGAACTCGCCGGTGGTGAGCTGCAGCGGTTCGGCGCCCTCACCATCGCCGTCGACGTCGATCACGAAGAGGTGGGTCGGGCGATCGCCGATCCAGCCGACGCTGTCGAGGCGCGAGAAGAGCCGCGTGATGCGGCGAGGCGGCTGGTCCTTCTCCTTCTCCTGTCCGTAGCGCTCCTCGTCCCGGTCGCGGGCGAGGAACGCGAGGCGCGCACCGTCCGGCGACCACGCGAGGTCGCTGACCTCGTCCTTCCACGTGAGCAGCGTCCGGGCTTCTCCCCCACCGGCAGGGATAACGCAGACCTTGGTCTCCGTGCTGTCCTGCTCGCGGCGCATGAAGGCGATCGTCCGGCCGTCGGGCGACCAGCGAGGCGTCGAGTCCTTGTGTTCGCCGCTGGTGAACGCCCGAGGGCCGCCGTCGGACCCGTCCACGGCGGCGATCCACAGCGCGCTGCGGTACTCGTTCGCGTCCAGGTCGATGGTCGTGACTGTGAAGGCGACGGTCGCGGCGTCGGGAGACAGGCGCGGGTCGCCGACGGCTATCAGCCGGCCGATATCGACCGGCTGCATGCCTGTGATGGTGCTACTTGGTCGAGCCACCGTCGCCGGCGCCCAGAACGGCCTGGGCCGCGCTGAGGCGGGCGATCGGCACCCGGAATGGCGAGCAAGACACGTAGTCGAGACCGGCGTCGTAGAACTGCGTGATCGACTCGGGGTCGCCGCCGTGCTCACCGCAGACGCCGAGCTTGATGCTGGGGTTGACCTTGCGGCCGCGCTCCGCACCGATGTGCACGAGCTCGCCCACGCCACCGGGGTCCATCGTCTCGAACGGGTTGCGCTTCAACAGGCCCTGCTCGAGGTAGGCGGCCATCATCCGGCCCTCGACGTCGTCACGGCTGAAGCCGAACGTCATCTGGGTGAGGTCGTTGGTGCCGAAGGAGAAGAAGTCGGCTTCGTCAGCGATCTCGTCGGCGCGCAGCGCAGCGCGCGGCGTCTCGATCATGGTGCCGATCAGCACGTTGATCTTCTTCTTGGTGCCCTTGGTGGCCTCGGCGATGGCGTCCTCGGTCCAGCCGCGAGCGAGACCCAGCTCCTCGCGGGTAACCGTCAGCGGGATCATGATCTCGACGATCGGCCTCCCGCCCTTCTTGGTGCGCTCGATGGCCGCCTCCATGAGGGCCCGCACCTGCATGGCGTACAGCCCAGGCTTGATGACACCGAGGCGGACGCCACGCGTGCCGAGCATGGGATTGAACTCGTGCCACGACCGGGCCGCGTCGTAGAGCTGACGCTCCTCGTCCGTAAGGCCACCCTCGCTGGCCTCCTTGATCGCGAGCTCCTCCGTGGACGGCAGGAACTCGTGCAGCGGCGGGTCGAGCAGGCGCACAGTGACGGGCAGGCCGTCCATGGCCTCGAGGATCTCCTCGAAGTCGGCCTTCTGGACCTTGCGCAGCTCCTCGAGGGCCGCCTCTTCCTCCTCGGGCGTGTCGGCCAGGATCATGCGCCGCACGACAGGCAGGCGGTCTTCGCCGAGGAACATGTGCTCGGTGCGGCAGAGGCCGATGCCCTCGGCGCCGAAGTCGCGCGCCTGCTTGGAGTCGGCGCCGGTGTCGGCGTTCGCCCGCACGGCCAGCTTGCCCTTGCGGATCTTGTCGGCCCAGCCGAGGACGGTGTCGAACTCCTTCGGGCGCTCGCCGGTCTTGAGGTCGAGCTCCCCGACGACGACCTCACCTGTGGTGCCGTTGATGGAGATGACGTCGCCCTCGTTGACGGTGGTGCCGTCGACCGAGAACGAATTGCCCTTGATCTTGATCTTCTCGGCGCCGACGACGGCGGGCTTGCCCCAGCCGCGAGCGACGACGGCGGCGTGGCTGACCAGGCCGCCGCGAGCGGTGAGGATCCCCTCCGACGCGGCCATGCCGTGCACGTCCTCGGGCGACGTCTCGCTGCGGACGAGGATGACCTCCTCGCCCCGATCGGCGGCGTCGGCCGCGTCGTCAGCGGTGAAGTACGCCTTGCCGACGGCGGCACCCGGCGACGCGGCCAGACCCTTGGTCAGCACCTTGTAATCCGACTCGCCGAACTGCGGGTGCAGGACCTGGTCAAGGTGCTCCGCGGTGATGCGCTGGAGCGCCTCCTCCTTGGAGATCCCAAGGTCGGACTTACGGGTCATGTCGACCGCCATCTTCAGGGCGGCCACACCCGTGCGCTTGCCGACGCGGGTCTGCAGCATCCAGAGCTTGCCCTGCTCGATGGTGAACTCGGTGTCGCACATGTCCTTGTAGTGCTTCTCGAGCTTCTTGAAGATGCCGAGCAGCTCCTTGTTGAGCTTGGGGAAGCGCTTGGCCATGTCCGACAGCGGCAGGGTGTTGCGGATGCCGGCCACCACGTCCTCACCCTGGGCGTTGACGAGGAAGTCGCCGTACTCACCCTGCTCGCCCGTCGCCGGATCGCGTGTGAAGCCGACGCCAGTGCCGGAGTTGTCGTCACGGTTGCCGAACACCATCGACTGCACGTTGACGGCCGTACCGAGGTCGTGCGGGATGCGCTCACGCACGCGGTAGGCGCGCGCCCGGGTGCCGTCCCAGGACTTGAAGACGGCCTCGATGGCGCCCTTCAGCTGGTCGAGCGGGTTCTGGGGAAACTCCTTCCCCGTCTCCTTCTTGACAATGCCCTTGTACTCCTCGACCAGGTCACGGAGCGCGTCCGCGGGAATTGCCGAGTCGTCCTTGGCCTTGCTCTTCTCCTTGGTCTTCTCGAAGGGTTCGTCGAAGGCCTCGGCAGAGATGCCCTGCACGATGCGGCCGTACATGGAGATGAAGCGGCGGTAGCTGTCGTAGGCGAAGCGCTCGTCGTCGGTCTGCTTGGCCAACCCGAGCACTGACTCGTCGTTGAGCCCAAGGTTGAGGACGGTGTCCATCATCCCCGGCATCGAGAACTTGGCGCCCGAGCGCACGCTGACGAGCAGCGGGTCGCCGGGATCGCCCAGCTCGCGACCCATGGACTTCTCGAGCTTCTTGAGCTGCTTGGCGACCTCGTCGTCGAGACCCTTGGGCCAACCCTCGTTCATGTAGGCACGGCAGGCGTCGGTGGTGATGGTGAAACCGTGCGGTACCGGCAGACCCAGCACCGACGTCATCTCTGCCAGGTTGGCGCCCTTGCCGCCGAGCAGGTCCTTCATGCTCATCGGCGGCTTCTTGTGCTTGTGGTCGAAGGGGTACACGTACCTCACGGGAGGCGCTCCTTCAGGTAGTCGACGACTTTGTCGATGGAGATGCGGTCCTGGGCCAGGGTGTCGCGGTCGCGCACGGTGACGGCCCGGTCTTCAAGGGTCTCGAAGTCGATGGTGACGCAGTACGGCGTGCCGATCTCGTCCTGGCGCCGGTAGCGACGGCCGATGGCCTGCGTTTCGTCGTAGTCGGTGCTGAATTGGGGCTGCAGCAGGGCCAGCACCTCACGCGCCGTCGGCGTCAACGTTTCCTTCTTGGACAGGGGCAGCACCGCGACCTTGTACGGCGCGAGCCGCGGATGCAGGCGCAGCACGGTGCGCTTCTCGTCGTTGACCACGTCCTCGTCATAAGCGGCGAGAAGGAAAGCCATCGTCGAGCGGCCGACGCCCGCCGCGGGCTCGATGACGTGGGGCACGTAGCGCTCGCCCGTGGCCTGGTCGAAGTACTCGAGGCGCTCACCGGAGAACTTGGCGTGCTGCGTGAGGTCGTAGTCGGTGCGGTTGGCGACGCCTTCGAGCTCGCCCCAGCCGAACGGGAACAGGAACTCCACGTCGGCGGTACCGGCCGAGTAGTGGCTGAGCTCCTCGGCGTCGTGCTGGCGCATGCGCAGCATGTCCTCGGGAATGCCCAAGTCGGTGTACCAACGCAGACGTTCCTGGCACCAGTACTCGAACCACTTCTGGCCCTCGTCGGGCGGCACGAAGAACTCCATCTCCATCTGCTCGAACTCACGCGTGCGGAAAATGAAGTTGCCGGGCGTGATCTCGTTGCGGAACGACTTGCCCTGCTGGGCGATGCCGAACGGCGGCTTCTTGCGGCTGGTCTGCAGCACGTTCATGAAGTTCACGAAGATGCCCTGCGCCGTCTCGGGGCGGAGATAGGCCACCGAGCCCTCGTCCTCGACCGGGCCCACGAACGTCTTGAACATGAGGTTGAACGGGCGCGCCTCGGTGAGGTCGGTGGACCCGCAGTTGGGGCACACGCCCTCGATCTGATCCTCCCGCCAGCGCTCCTTGCACTTGCGGCAGTCGACGAGGGGGTCGGTGAAGGTCGCCAGGTGGCCCGAGGCCTCCCAGACCTTGGGCGTCATGAGGATGGCGGAGTCGAGCCCGACGATGTCGTCGCGCAGCTGGACCATCGACCGCCACCAGGCTTCCATGACGTTGCGCTTGAGCAGCACGCCCAGCGGCCCGTAGTCGTACGTCGACCGGAATCCGCCGTAGATCTCGCTCGCCGGGAAGACGAACCCGCGCCGCTTCGTCAGGTTGACGACTTTCTCCATCAGCTCGGGAGCGGGCTCAGGCATGGAGAGCCATGCTATTAGGCGAACCTTTTTGTTCGTTCGGGAGTCGTTATGGGTGTGGCAGACACCGAAGGCCTAGAGGGCTGGCTGGCCACGAGCTACGCCTCGGCGTTTCGGACGGCGTGCCTGATCCTGCGCAATCCCGCCGACGCCGAGGAAGCCGTGCAGGATGCCTTCCTGCGGGTATGGCGGTTCCGTGCCGCCGTGCCCGCCGGCGACGGCGCTCGGCCCTGGCTGTACCGGGTGCTGGTCAACGCCTGCTGCTCGAAAATGCGCCACGACCGCGCCCGGCCGAACGAAACATCCGGAGCTGACTTGCCCGAGATAGAGGGTCCGGACCCGCTGCCCGATGTCGTCGCCTCGCAATCGGAGACTGCGGAGGCCGTTCGCCGGGCACTCGCCGAGTTGCCAGAGCACCTGCGGGTCCCGGTCGTGCTCCGCTATTACGCGGGCCTGAACGAGCGCGAGATCGCCACCGCCATCCGCCGGCGTCCGGGCACGGTGAAGTCCCGACTCCACGAGGCCCGACGGCGCCTGTCGGCGGACGCCCGTCTGGCCTCGTTCGTTGCCGTCTCGGAGATGGACCAATGATCGACGAAGCCGAACTCCGCGAGCTGCTCGAAGAGGCGGCCGCGGCATTCGAGGTCCCCGATGACGGCGCCGCTCGGGTGCTCGAACTGGCAACTACGCCGGCCGAACCGAAGCGTCGAGCGCCCCGGTTGCGTAAGCCGCGCTTGGGCTTGATCGGCGCGCTGGCGGTGCTCGTGGCCGTCGGCGGTGTCTTCGTGCTTGGCACGATGGTGGGCTCGCGCCACACCACGCCGAAGACACAGGCAGTTGGCGCGCAAGGGGGCACCGGTGCTGCCGGAAGCGCGGGTGCGAGCGACAATGGATCCGCGAGCGAGGTGGCACCTCTCGGCAGGGTCGCCGCGCCAGCATTTACTCCGGCCACGCCCAAGGTCGCGGCTCCCGCTGAGCCAGTGGCGCCACCAACGCCAGCAGTGCCAGTTCCGCCCGAAGCCGACACGGCCAAGGTCATCAAGACTGGCTCGATCCAGCTCGAGGTCCGCAAGGGTGCCGTCGGGCCCACGCTGAGCCGGCTCACGAGCCTGGCGACTGGGCTCGGCGGCTACGTCGCCGACATGAAGACAGCCGAGGGAGACGACAACCCCACCGGCAGTACGACCCTTCGGGTTCCGGTGAGCACGTTCGAAAGCCTGGTCGGAAGCGTGCGCACCTTGGGCACGGTCAAGTCGGCCACGACCCACGGCCAGGACGTCACCGCGCGCTATGTCGACCTCCAGGCCCGGCTCACAGCCGCCCGGGCCACACTCGATCAGCTCTACACGATCCTGCACAACGCCTCAGCGGTAGGCGATGTCCTTGCCGTTCAGGACCGCATCGAGGCGACACAGACGAACATCGACGAGCTGCAAGGTGAGCTCAATGTGGTCAACGACCAGACGTCCTACGCCGGCCTCTCGGTCGACGTCGCACAACAAGGCGCCCCTGCAGCGGGGGCGACGGCACCGCAATCGGGGCTGGCGAAGGCCTGGCACGACGCCGTCCATGGCTTCACCCACGGCATCGAGGCGATCATCGCCCACTCCGGCACGGTGCTTCTCGTGCTGCTGATCGGCGTCGGCCTGTTCTTCGGCATCCGCGCCGGATGGCCGTGGCTCCGCCGCCACCTCGTCTAGTCGAGGACGGTCACCGAGCGGAGGCGGCGTTCGAGGTGGTGTTCCATGGCGCGGGTGGCCAGGTTGGCGACCTCGGCGGTGGCGGGGGTGACCGGCTCGTTGAGGACGCCGGCCAGGCCGCCGTCGAGGACGCGGTGCATGAGGTCGATGGCCTCGGACGACACCCGGGGCCCGCGTGCGCAGGCCGGGCACAAAGCGCCGCCGACGATGAGGTCGAACGCCACCAACGGCTCGGGGGTGCCGCACGAGGCGCAGCCGTCGAGGATGGGCTGGAACCCTTCGAGGGCCAGCAGCTTCAAGAAGAACGCGGGAACCAGCATCGGCGCGTTGTGGGCGGACAACGCCCGGAGGGCGCCCACGAGCATCTGGTAAAGGCGGGCGCTGGCCTGGCCCTCCTGCGCGACCTGGTCCACGGCCTCGAGCATCGTGGTGGCCCGGGCCAGGCGGTCGAGGTCCTCGCGGATGACGCGGAAGTGGTCGAGGGCCTCGGCCTGGGTGACGATGTCGAGCTCGCGGCCCTCGTACAGCAGCAGGGCGACGTGGCTGGTCGGCTCCAGTCGCCCGCCGAACCGGCTCTTGGTCTTGCGGACGCCCTTGGCGACAGCCCGCACCTTGCCGTGGCCCGGGGTGACGAACGTGACGATGCGGTCGGACTCGCCGAGGCGGATCGTCCGCAGCACCACACCCTGATCCCGGTACAAACCCATGGACCTTCCAGTATCAGCGCGCTGTGCCGCCGAAGCGGCGATCCCTGCTCTGGAACTCCCGGACGGCGTCGTAGAGGTGCTCGCGCGTGAAGTCGGGCCACAGGGTGTCGGTGAAGACGAACTCGCTGTAGGCGCTCTCCCACAGGAGGAAGTTGGAGATGCGGAACTCCCCCGACGTGCGAATGACCAGGTCGGGGTCGGGCATCTCCGGGTCGTACAGATGCGACCGGATCGCACGCTCGTCGATCTTCTTGGCCGGCACCTTGTCAGCGACCAGCGCTCGCACGGCGTCGACGATCTCGGCCCGACCTCCGTAGTTGAAGGCGATGGTGAGGGTCATCCGCCTGTTCTTCTCGGTCAAGGCCGACGACTCGTCCATGTTCCGGACGACGTGCCGGGGCACCCGCCAATCGCGTCGGCCCGCGAACCGGATGCGGACGCCCCGCTCGTTCAGCTCGTCGCGGCGGCGGATGAGGATGTCTTCGTTGAAGTTGACGAGGAACCGCACCTCGTCGGGCGGGCGCCGCCAGTTCTCCGTCGAGAACGCGTACACGGTCAGCCACTTCACCCCGAGCTCGAGCGCGCCCTCGACGGCCTCGAACATCGCCTCCTCGCCCCGCTTGTGACCTTCGGTGCGACGCAACCCGCGGGCCTCGGCCCACCGACCGTTGCCATCCATCACGCACCCGATGTGGGTCGGAATGCGTTCAGGGTCGATGCCGTCGATCACGGCGTCTCCAGCGCCGCCCGAGCCGCCTCGACGTCCTTGTTCATCTGGGCGACGAGCGCGTCGGTCGACTCGAACCGCTCCTCACCGCGGAGGCGACTCACGAATCGCACGCGGGCGCGCTCGCCGTACAGGTCGCCCTTGTAATCGAGCAAGTAGGCCTCCACCATGAGCGGGCCGCCCTCGGGATAGAAGGTGGGCCGGCGCCCGATGGAGATGGCGGACGCATGCAACGAGCCGTCGGGTCGTTCGAACCAGCCGGCGTAGATGCCGTCGGCCGGGAGCTGGATCTCGTTCGGCACGGCCACGTTCGCGGTCGGAAAGCCGAGCACGCTGCCGCCCCGTCCGTCGCCCCGTTCAACCAGACCGCGGACCTCATGGGGACGACCGAGGAGCCGCGCCGCGCCGACGACGTCGCCCTCGGACAGCAGGCCGCGGATCGCCGTCGACGACACCGGCCCCTCGAAGCCGGGCACCGGAACGAGCGAGAGGCCCTCGACATCGAAGCCCAGGTTCGGGCCCATGCGCCGCAAGAGATCGACGTTGCCGCCGCGCTTGCGGCCGAAATGGAAGTCCTCACCGACGACGATGAGCTTGGCCCGCAGACATCCGACGAGCACCTCGTTGACGAAGTCCTCCGCCGACTCATGCGAGCGCTCCTCGTCGAAGTGGATCACCAGCGTGTAGTCGACGCCTGCGGCGCCCAGCAGCTCGAGCTTCTGGTCCAGATCGGTGAGCAGCTTGGGCGCCGACTCGGGCCGGACCACGGCCGCTGGATGGCGGTCGAACGTCACCACCGCCGTCGGGCAGCCGAGGCCGGATGCGCGGGAGCGCACCTCCTCGATGACGGCGCGGTGGCCCAGATGCACGCCGTCGTAGGCGCCGATCGTCACCGCCGACCCCGCGACAGGCTCCGGGCACGTAGCCATGTCGCGGAGGACCTCCATCACCCGGAGGCTATGACGACGGCGGGCTTGACCCGACCCTCGTCGTAGGGCTCGTAGACGGCCAGAAGGGCTTCGTCGCCGTCGATGATCGCCCACGGTCCGGCACCTTCCAGGCCCAATGCCGCGGTGTCGAGGACCTTGCCGTGACGCACGTCATCGACCACGGCTTGCGCAACACCAACCCGTGGGTACCCGCGCATGGCCTCCAACGGAGGCAGGACTGTCTCGCTCGCAAGCTTCTCGATGGGCTGCGCTTGGGCAACGGGGAACTCCCCCACCGCCGTGCGCCGTAGGCGGCGCAGGTGCGCACCGCCGCCCAGCGCGTGGCCAATGTCGGCCGCCAGCACACGGATGTAGGTGCCTGCGGAGCAGGTCACCTCGATGGTGAAGACTCCCGGATCAGCAGCGTCTGAGACCGCCAGTTGATACACGGTGACGGGGCGCGGTTCGCGCTCGACTTCCTCGCCGGCGCGCGCCAACTCGTGGAGCCGCCGGCCCCCGACTTTCACGGCCGACACCATCGGCGGCACCTGCTCGATCTCGCCGACGAACCGCTCGGCCGCAATCCGCACGTCGTCCAACGCGACGCCGGCCATGTCGTACGTCGCCGTCACTTCGCCCTCGTCGTCCAGTGTCGACGTTTCGGTGCCGAGGACGACCTCGCCGACGTACGTCTTGGGCAGCGCTCCCGGGTACCGCAAAAGCCTGGTCACACGTCCGAGCCCGACGAGCAGCACGCCTGTCGCCCCCGGGTCGAGCGTCCCCGCATGTCCCACGCGCTTCTGCCCGAAGATCCCCCGGCACTTGGCCACGACGTCGTGCGATGTCCACCCCGCCGCCTTGTCGACGACGACCAGTCCGTCGATCAACGAGTTGGGATTTGGGCCTTGATGTCGGCCAGCACTTGGGAGATCGGCCGGGGGTCGGTGAAGCCGGCCGCGGCGCGGTGGCCGCCGCCGCCGAAGTTCATGGCGATGGCGGCGACGTCGAAGTCGGTGACCGATCGCAGTGACACGCGCGTGCCGTCATCGCTCTCCTTCAGCACGCACGAGACATCGGCCTCCCGCGTGCGGCGCACGAGGTCGATCATGCCCTCGGCCTCGTCCATCTCGACGCCGAAGCGCGCCAGGTCGTCACGGGTGATCCACGTAGCGACGAAGCGCCGCGCCTTGTCGAGCTCGGCCCGCTGCAGGACCGTGGCGACCAGCTGCAGGTACGCGAAGCGGTGCTCCTCGAACAGCTGCCTCGACATGTCGGCGATCGGCAGGTCGAAACGCGAGAGCTCGGCGGCCATCTCCAGCACCTCGTGCGACGTGTTGGAGTACTGGAAGCGCCCGGTGTCGGTGACGATGCCCGTGTAGAGGCAGATGGCGACGTCGCGCGTGAACGGCCAACCGAGACGCTTCGCCAGCCGGTAGACCATCACCGCCGAAGCAGCGGCGTCGGCGTCGAGCAGATTGATCGTGCCGTAGCTCTCGTTGGTCGCGTGGTGGTCGACGACGATGAGCTCGCCCGCTTCACGCGCCGGCTCGGCCAGCTCGTTGAGGCGGTCGAGGGAACCACAGTCGAACGTCACCATCACCGGCGGTGCGCCCGGGAAGTCGGCCGGCTTGGTCACGAGGTCGAGGCCCGGCAAGTAGGTGTAGTGCGGCGCCACGACGAACGGCTCGGGCCAGGACGCAACGGACTCCTTGCCCTGCGACCGGCACAGCAGATGCATGGCCAGCATCGAACCCAGCGCGTCGCCGTCGGGGGTGACGTGGCACGCCAACGCAACCAGCGGCGAACCCTCGATCACCGCAGCGGCACGCTCGAGTGCGTCCATCAGCCTCTATCTTCCTCCAGGCCGCGCAAGATGTCTTCGACCCTTTGGCCGCTTTCAACAGCGGGGTCGGCGCGGAAGCGCAATTCAGGCGTGCGCTTCATGCGCATCTGGCGCCCAATTGCACCCTGCAGGCGCACGCGATGTTGGTCGAGCGCCTCTTGGGATTGGGACGAGAGTGACGAAAGCCACACCGTGGCATGACGCAGATCGGGATCGACTTCCACACCGGTCACGGTCATCATCTGCAGCCTGTCATCGTCGATGCGTTCCAATTCGTCGGCCACTACTTCCTGTACCACGTGATTGATTCGCGCTGTGCGCGGATACCGGCGCGACTCAGGCATCGAGAAACCCAGACGTGGCCTCGAGGACCTCGACCTCGGGGAAGGACCACACGAACCTCTCGACGGATTGCAGAACGTCAGTGACGTGGCTGGAAGTTCCGGCAACCGCTGCGAACCCCAGCTCGGCCCGCTGCCACTTGTCCTGATACCCAACTTCAGCGGCAGCAACCTGATACCGCCGGCGGGCGCCTTCGAGGATCGGCTTGATGACGGCCCGCTTCTCTTTCAGCGAGTGGCAGGCGGGGAGGTGGAGGGCGACGTGGAGAGTTCCTACGTCCGTGGGATCTCGCGCTCCTCGTAGGTTTCGATGACGTCGCCGGCCTTCAGGTCCTGGAAGTCCGACAGCCCGATGCCGCACTCGTACCCGGCGGCCACCTCGCGGACGTCGTCCTTGAAGCGCTTCAGCGACGAGATGGCGCCCGTCCAGATGACGACGCCCTCGCGCAGGAAGCGCACCTTCGATCCGCGGGTGATGACGCCGTTGCGGACGTAGCAACCAGCGACCGAGCCAACGCGGGGCACACGGAACACCTCGCGCACCTCGGCGTCGCCGGTGACGACCTCTTCGAACTCGGGCTTGAGCATGCCGAGCATCGCGGCCTCGATGTCCTCGAGGACCTGGTAGATGACCTGGTAGGTGCGGATCTCGACGTTCTCGGACTCGGCCAGCTCACGAGCCTTGCGGTCGGGGCGCACGTTGAAGCCGATGATCGTGGCGCTCGACGCCGCCCCCAACTGCACGTCGTTCTCGGTGATGCCGCCGACGCCTCGGTGCACGAACGACAGCTTCACGTCGTCGCGTTCGAGCTTGCGAAGGCTCTCGGTCAGCGCCTCGAGCGAGCCCTGCACGTCGGCCTTGAGGATGAGGCTGAGCGTGGCCGTCTCGCCCCGCTGGATCGCCTCGAAGATGTCCTCGAGCTTGGCCCCCCCACCACCGGCCAGCGCCGACACCGGGCGCAGGCCCGCCGAACGGAATCGCTGACCGCGTGCTTCGGCGACGGTGCGGGCCGTCTTGTCGTCGGGAGCCACGCGGAAGTCGTCGCCCGCGTTGGGCACGTCGGACAGACCGAGCACCTGCACGGGCATCGACGGCGGTGCCTCCTTGACGTTGTCACCCTTGTCGTCGATCAGCGCCCGCACGCGGCCCCATGCGGCGCCGGCCACGATGGGATCGCTCACCCGCAGGGTGCCCTTCTCGACCAGGACAGTGGCCACCGGGCCCCGACCCACATCGAGGTTGGCCTCGAGGACGACACCGCGGGCCCGGCCCTCGGGGCTGGCCTCGAGCTCCTCGATGTCGGCCACGAGAAGCAGCTGCTCGAGAAGGTCGTCGATGCCGATGGACTGCAGGGCCGACACCTCGACGGTGATCGTGTCGCCACCCCACTGCTCGGGCACCAGACCCTGCTCGGAGAGTTGCTGCAGCACACGGTTGGGGTCGGCGTTGTCGCGGTCGATCTTGTTGACGGCGACGACGATGGGCACCTCTGCCGCCTTCGCGTGGTTGATGGCCTCGATGGTCTGGGGCATCACGCCGTCGTCGGCCGCGACGACGAGCACGGCGATGTCCGTCGCCTCCGCACCACGCGCACGCATGGCGGTGAACGCCTCGTGGCCGGGCGTGTCGATGAAGGTGATCAGCCGCCCGTCCTTGTCGACCTGGTAGGCGCCGATGTGCTGCGTGATGCCACCCGCCTCGCCCGCGACCACGTTGGTCTCACGGATGCGGTCGAGCAGCAGCGTCTTGCCGTGGTCGACGTGGCCCATGACCGTGATGACCGGCGGACGAGGACGAAGGTCTTCCTCGTTCTCGTCGTCGTCGGCCAGCATGGCCTGGAGCTCGACTTCCTGCTCCTGGCCGGGATCGACGAGCAGGATCTCGGCGCCGATGTCGTCGGCGAAGAGCTCGATCATCTCGTCGGCCAGCGACTGAGTGGCCGTGACCATCTCGCCCTGCTGCAATAGGAAGAGGACGACGTCGGCCGACGTGCGATTCAGCTTGGGTCCGACGTCCTGTGCCGTGGAGCCGCGCTCGATGACGATCTCGCCCTCGGGCACGGGCGCGTCGGAACGCGAGTAGCTGGTGGCCTGAGTGGGCTCGATCTCCTCGAGGCGCCGACGGCGACGACGGCGAGCGGGACGCGGGCGCGGGCCACCAGGGCGGCCGCGACCGCCAGGGCCGCCACCGGGACCACCCGGACGACCAGCGAAACCTCCGGGTCCGCCACCGGGACCACCGGGGCGACCGGCGAAGCCACCCGCGGGTCGGCCGGCACCACCGCCACCACCACCGCCACCGGGACGGCCGGCGAATCCTCCGCCGCCACCAGGGCGGCCGCCACCGCCCGGACGGCCGCCACCGCCACCCGAAGGCCGGCCGGCGGGTGCCGGGCCGCGTCCGCCCATGCCGGGCGGGGGCGGGATGGGACGGCCCGACGCCGAGCGAGGCTGACCGGGAGGAGGCGGGATCGGCTTGCCGCTGGGCGACTTCGGCGGCTGGGGGCGCGAAGGCGCAGGTGCAGATGCAGGCGCTTCCGCGGCCGGTGCCTCAGCCGCGGCAGCAGCTGCCGCCGGACGTGCCGGCGCATCAGACGGCGCGTCGGCAGGCGGCGCAGCCGCGGCCGGAGCCGCGGGCTCTTGGCGAGCGGGCGCCGGCGCGGGTGCAGGCTCGGCGCGCGGAGGCGCAGGTTCCGGACGAGGGGGCGCGGCGGCAGCCGGGCGAGGCGCGGGACGCGGGGCCGGCGGCGGCGCCTGCCGCGGGGGCGGCATCGTCAGGTCGGGCTGCTCGCTGGCCGGGCGGCTCGTGATCAGGCGGTGGGTGGGGTCGGGCGGACGAGCGGTGGACGCCGCCGCGGCAGCAGCCGGCGCTTCCTCTTCCTTCTTCTCCGGCGCGTCGGCGACGGAGGGTGCCGCTGGCTCGGCCGGGGCGGCCGCCTTCTTCGCGGCCGCCTTCTTCGGCGGCTCCTCAGGCTGAACCTCGCGCTTCAGGCCCTCTCGTTCAGCCTTGCGACGAACGCGGTCGGCCTGTGCGTCCTCGATACTCGACGAGTGACTCTTGACCCCGATCCCGAGCGCGCTGCACAGATCGAGCGTCTCCTTGTTGGAGAGCCCGAGCTCGCGCGCTAGCTCATAGACCCGAATCCTTCTTGCCAACTGCCTGCTCAGCCCTTCCTTCTACTTCCGTAACCATCCATGCTGACACGATTCCGTTCGTTCTCACGAAGCCACTCGATCGCTTCGGGGCGAATCTCGCCTCGCAGCGCTCGCCCGAACGCCCTGCGTCGCACCGCCAGGTCGACGCACGCTGACGAATCCCGGCACAGCCACGCCCCTCTGCCGCTCAACGTACGCCCTTCGGCGAGCGTTCCGTCGGGGGTGCGCACGTAGCGCACCAACTCCTCCTGCGGCCGGACCCGACGGCACCCGACGCAGGTTCTGGTAACCGCTATGTCGGACTCTCGGCCGAGGGTTCGGCCGCCTCCTCCTGCGCCGAAAGTTGCTCAACTGACGCATCGGCGGTCTCGGGCGCAGCTTCGGCGGGCTCGGCCGCAGTCTCGGACGCTGCATCAGCGGACTCGGGGGCCGCTTCCGCAGTCTCGGCCGGGGTCTCGGGAGTGGCCTCGCCAGCGGCCTCGGCGTCAGCCGGAGCCTCGCCCGCCTGCCACTGCTCGGCAGACACACCTTCGCCACCCTCGGCCGGCTTCCACACCAGCTCGCCGGACTCGTTCTCGACCCACTCGCCCTCGGCCCACTCCTGGCCGGCGTAGGCCTCTTCCTCGGCCAGCTGGGTCTCGCTCTTGATGTCGACGCGCCAGCCCGTGAGGCGGGCGGCGAGACGGGCGTTCTGGCCTTCCTTCCCGATGGCCAGCGAGAGCTGGTAGTCGGGAACGATCACCTCGGCGGTGCCTGTCTGCTCGTCGATGCGGACTTCCTTCACCTTGGCCGGCGAGAGTGCCTTCATGACGAACTCCGACGGCTCCTCGGAGAAGGGCACGATGTCGACCTTTTCGCCGCGGAGCTCGTTGACCACCATGCGCACACGCGCGCCTCGCGCCCCGACGCACGCGCCGACGGGGTCGACGTTGGGGTCGTTGGACCAGACGGCGATCTTGGTGCGATGCCCGGGCTCGCGTGCCACGGCCTTGAGCTCGACGACGCCGTCACTGATCTCGGGCACCTCGAGCTCGAACAGACGCTTGATCAGCCCCGGGTGCGTACGCGACACGACGATCTGCGGGCCCTTGGTGGTCTTGCGCACCTCCACGATGTACGCCTTGAGGCGGGCGTTGCGGTCGTAGTGCTCGTAGGGCACCTGCTCGGCCTGCGGCAACAGTGCCTCCACCCGCCCGAGGTCGAGCAGCGTGTAGCGCTGGTCCTTCTGCTGGATGATGCCGGTGACGATGTCGCCTTCGCGGCCCGCGTACTCCTCGTACTTGATGTCGCGCTCGGCCTCACGGATGCGTTGCAGGATCACCTGCTTGGCGGTCTGCGCGGCGATGCGACCGAAGTCCTCGGGCGTGTCTTCCCACTCGCGGACGACGTTGCCGTCCTCGTCGAGCTCCTGGGCGTACACGTGCATCTCGCCACTGTCGGGATCGATCGTGACGACCGCTTCCTCCGCGGCGTTGGGCATGCGCTTGTAAGCGGAGACCAGCGCGTTGGCCAGCGCGTCGAGCAGCGTGTCCATCGACACGCCCTTCTCGCGCTCGAGCACCTGCAGTGCCTCCATGAGCTCGAAGTTGGTTGCCATCAGCGAGCACCCGCCTTCGACTTGGTCTTGCCCTTGGCCTTGTCCTTCGCCTTGCCGCGCTCGGCCGGCTCCCACACGAACACCGTGCGAGCCTTCTCGACGTCGCCATAGGCGAGGCGACGGCCGCCGACGACAAAGCCCTCGTCATCGGCACTCTCGAGAGTGCCTTCAGCCCGGCGCTCGCCTTCGACATCGGGCTTGGTCTTCACAGCGACGTCGGAGCCCACGAAGCGCTGGAACTGCGCTGGCGTGCGCAGCGGACGCTCGAGTCCGGGACTCGACACCTCCAGGGTGTAGCGGCCGGGGATGGGATCGTGCTGGTCGAGGGCGTCGGAGACCACGAGGGTGGCCTCGCTCACCGCGTCCAGGTCGATGCCGCCGGGGCGGTCAACGGTGACCCGCAGGGTGGCGCCGAGTTGCTCGACGTCGACGACCTCGACGTCGTGGGCGGCGAGGAGGGGCTCGACCAGCTCGTGCACACGGTCCGTGACACTCAGCTCGGCCACCTCTTCTCCTTTCAGCAAACAAAAGCGTGGGCCAAAGCCCACGCCCATCCACCCGCGCAATGACGAACGACTGTCGTCGAGTATACGCCCGGCTGCAACCCTTTCCCGGCGGCTAGAAGTCGGTGGAACACCACGGAGCGACGTCGGAACCGAACATCAGATCGGCTCTGGCCAGTGCCCCGGCGGTCAGTTCCTCGACCCGTCCAGCCGCCGCGAGCGACGCCAACGAGACGCCCCCCAAGTACGCCGAACCCAACTCGGCCACGGAAAGGCGCAGGTCAGGGGCGGCGTTCGTGCGCCGGCAGCGAGCCCCATCGGGGCCGCCGTCGAGGTCGTAGCGGACCTCGTTCTCGGGCAGGAAGCCGTCGACGACATCGAGCACGAGCCGGTCCGCCGCTCGGTAGCGGCGGGCCTCGAGAGCGCGGGCCACGTCGACCAGCCGCACCCACAGCCAATCGGACACCGTCCGCGTTCGGAGTCGACGCGGATCCCGCAACAACCAGCGCATGGGGTCGTCCACGGGAAGGTTCTCGAACCTGATCGTCGCGACCAGGTCCACGTCGAGCAGGTACCGCCAGAGCGCAGCCCGCACCGCGGCGTTGGGCGCGATGAGCTGCACCACGCGCAACGTGTAGCTCGGAAGGTTGTCGTCCCAGCCCTCCTTCAGGCGATAGCTGGCGAAACCCGCGTCGGACCCGACGCGGCAGCTGACATGGAAGAACGGGCTGTCGCCTTCGCGCATCCACTCGGGGTCCCGCAGGTAGGCCTCCCACCATCCGTCCGGACGGCTGACCTCGCCGGGCTGCTGCCGGCGGGTCTGGTCGAACACGTCCGGCAGCACCTTGGCCGCCTCGTTCTTGTCGAGAAGCTCGAGCTCGGCGCGCGGGTCAATCGCCACGTTGAACACGGCGCGAGCACGCTCGAGTTCGGCGGCCGCGCTCGTCGTCGCCCACCCGTAGCCGAAGCGTCCGTAGATCACGCTCTCGGCCGCCAGCAGCGTGGCCACTGCCTCGCCGCGGCCGCGGTAGTCGTCGAGCTGACGACGCATGAGCGCGGTGAGGAGGCCGCGCCGCCGGTGCGTCGGCCGGACGCCAACCGCGGTCACCCCCGGGGCGTGTACGTCGCCTCCGCCCGGCACCGTGAGGTGCATGTCCCAATCGCCTGCGGTGGCGACGATGCGACCCGCCTCGAACGCGGCGAGCGCGTTCCAGTGCCCGTACCGCTGCGACTGGTACTTCATCTCCTCGTCGCTGATCTGCACACCGAAGGGGATGTGCTCAGCGCGGAGGTAGTCGGGCCACTCGTCGACCGTGACCGGACGGATCTGGACGTCCATCAGGCCAGGTCTTTGTGGATGAGCTCGACCTTCTGCTCGCTGGCGTTGGGGTCATCGCCCTGGCTGGCCAGCAGGGCCTGACGGTCGGCCTCGGCTTCCGCGGCCGCGGCCGGATCGGCGGCGGCCAGCCGGGCTTCGACACCTTCGGCCACGAGCCGCTCGGCCTCCTCCAGCAGGGCGGCGACCATTTCGTCCTCGGGCACCACGCGCACGACCTCGCCCTTGACGAATAGGTGGCCGCGGTGACGGCCGGCGGCGATGCCGAGGTCGGCACCCCTCGCCTCACCGGGCCCGTTGACGACGCAGCCCATCACCGCGACCTGGATAGGGAGGTTGCGCTCGCCGAGCGCGGCCTGGGCCTCCTGGGCGACCCTGATGACGTCGACCTCGGCGCGGCCGCACGACGGGCAGGCGATGAGGTCGAGCCCCTTGCGCTCGCGCAGGCCAAGCGCTTCCAACAGTTGGCGGCCGGCGCGCGCCTCTTCCACGGGATCGGCGGTGAGCGAGTAGCGGATCGTGTCGCCGATGCCTTCGGACAGCAGCGTCGCCATGCCGGCAGTCGCCTTGATCAGGCCCTGCGGCGGCGGACCGGCTTCGGTGACGCCGAGGTGCAACGGGTAGTCGACGGTGTCGGCCAGTTGCCGGTAGGCCTCGATCATCAGCGGGACGTTCGACGCCTTGACCGAGATCTTCACGTCGTCGAAGTCGACCTCTGCGAAGTAGGCGAGCTCGCGCTGCGCCGATTCGACGAGCGCCTCCGGGGTCGCGCCGCCGTGCTTCTTGTACAGCTCGGGGTCGAGCGATCCGGCGTTCACGCCGATGCGGATCGGCACCTTGCGGGCCTTGGCCTCTTCGGCGACCAGCTTGATGTGCTCGGGCTTGCGGATGTTGCCGGGGTTGAGGCGCAGGCACTGCACGCCGGCCTCCAGCGCGGCGAGCGCGAGCTTGTACTGGAAGTGGATGTCGGCGACGATCGGCACCGGCGAGCGAGGCACGATCCGGGCCAGACCCTCGGCTGCTTCCTCCTCGTTGCACGTGCAGCGCACGATGTCGGCACCCGCACCGGCCAGCTCGTAGATCTGGGCCAACGTGCCGTCGACGTCGGCGGTCTTGGTGACCGTCATCGACTGCACGGTGATCGGCGCTCCCCCACCGACGGGCACGTTCCCGACGTGGATCTGCCGCGTCTGCCTCCGGGGAAAGCTCACGCCCCCAGGCTATGGCCAGCGGCTAGTGGAACGGGTTGGCGATCGGGCGGACGATGTCGAGGTAGATCGTCATCGCCCCGAAAAGCACGAGTACCGACACCACCGCCGCTGTTAACGGCAACAGCTTGGCCACGTCGGCGTGGTACTTCCGACCCTTCCGCGAGCGGATGCGCTCGTAGGTTGCGATGGCGACGTGCCCGCCGTCCAGCGGGAGGAGCGGGACCATGTTGAAGATCCCGATGAAGATGTTGATGGCGACCAGCAACACGAGGAGGTCGAGCCAACCGGTCTGGGCGGCCTGGCCCGCGACCCGCACGAAGCCGACGACCGAAACCGGGCGGTCGGCTTCCTTGCCACTCACAGCCCCATGGCCGGACAGCTGCGAGGTGTAGTCCTTGAGGTGACCCGGTGAGAAGACCGAGCCCAGTGCGCCGAACGTCAGCCATGTGTCGTGGACGAGGTCACCACCCGCATGCCAGAACGCGACCGGCACCGGGACTCGATTCGGCACTTGCTTGGGGGCGATGCCGACGGCGACGCCCTCCTGGCCCTCGAGCACGATCTTGCTGGGCACCGCGGTCAGCTTCAGCAGGTTGTTGCCCCGCTGCACGATGAACTCGACCGGCTGGTCGGCGTGGGACTTCACGTACGGCGAGATGCTGTCCCAGTTGTGGACGACGTGGCCGTTGACGGCGAGCACCTGGTCGCCGACCCTCAAGCCAGCCTTCTGGGCCGGGCTCTGTTCGGTGCTCTTGGGGCCCGCACCGAACACGGTTCCGATGGTCGTTGTGGGCTTGGGATAGCCGACCGCGGCCCAGACGACGACGAGAAGGAGGAAGGCGATGATGAAGTGCATCGCCGATCCCGCACAGGCAACCAGAAGCCTCCGGGGATACGACTTCTGCCGGTAGGTGCGGGGCTCGTCGGCGGGATCGACCTGCTCGAGGTTGTTCATGCCGAGGATGCGGACGTACCCGCCGACAGGGATGGCCTTGATCCCGTACTCGGTCTCGCCCTTCTTGATCGACCACAGCCGCGGCCCGAAACCGAAGAAGTACTCGCTGACCTTCATGCCCGACCACTTGGCCGTGGCGAAATGGCCAAACTCGTGCAGCATGACGATGGTGATCAGGGCGAAGATCACGCCCAGGAACGGCGAGAAACCGGTGACGATCGCGAGTACCAGAACGACGGCGACGAAGTAGGCGAGGCGCAGGAGGCGCTCGCGGTTGTCGATCTCGACACGCGCCTTGGGTTCGGCCTCGTCCCGCCGGTTGATCAGCTGCGTCATGAGTCTTGGGCTACCGCGCTCTCTGTTGAACCGCCCGCCGTGCCCGCTCTCGGGCCCGCCGGTCTGCATCGATCACAACGTCGACAGTGTTCGGCGTTGTTCCATCGTGATCCTCCAAAACCTCTCCGATCACCTCGGCAATCGCGGTCCAGGGGATAACGGACTCGAGAAATGCTGCCACGGCAATCTCGTTTGCGGCATTCAGCCAGGCGGGGGCGGTTCCTCCGGTTCGTCCGGCTTGGTAGGCCAGGCCGAGGCAGGGGAAGGCGTCGAAGTCGGGTGCTTCGAAGTCGAGGCTGCGGGCTTCCGACCAATCGAGGGCCCCGAAGGGCGCACCACTGCGCTCCGGATAGGCGAGGGCGTAGCCGATCGGCAGGCGCATGTCGGGGCCCGCGAGCTGGGCGACCGTAGAACCGTCGGTGAACTCCACCATCGAGTGCACGATCGACTGCGGATGCACGACCACGTCGATCTCGTCGAACTCGAGGCCGAAGAGCTCGTGAGCCTCGATCACCTCGAGGCCCTTGTTCATCAGCGTCGAGGAATCGATCGTGATCTTGGGGCCCATGCTCCACGTGGGATGGGCCAGCGCCTCGTCAACCGTGACGGTTCTGAGATCGTCTAGCTGCCGGCCCCGAAAGGGCCCGCCGCTCGCCGTGATCACGATGCGCCGCACTTCGCGTCGCTCGCCAGACCTGAGGCACTGGTGGATCGCGCAGTGCTCGGAGTCGACGGGGACGATCTCGGCACCGGGCGTCGACCGCACCTGCTGCACGACCGGACCGCCGGCGATGAGCGACTCCTTGTTGGCGAGGGCCAGGCGGTGGCCCGACTCGAGGGCGGCCATCGTGACCGGCAGTCCCGCGAACCCAACGACGGCATTCAGCACGACGTCGGCGTCACGTGAGATCGCGGCGAGCGCTTCGGTGCCACCGAGCACTTCGGTTCCCGGCGGCACGAGCTCCTCGAGCTTGGGCGCTAAGTCGACGTCGGCAACGGCCACGACCTCGGGCCGCAGCTGATGGGCCTGCGCGCCGAGCAGGTCGATGGACGTCGACGCGCCGAGCGCAACGACCCGGTACCGGTCGGGTTCGGCAGCGATCACGTCGACTGCCTGGGTCCCGATGGACCCAGTGGAACCGACCAACGCGACCGAAGTCACGTCAGGCGAACTTCAGCAGCCGCAACAGGTAATACGCGGCAGGTGCCACGAACAGGAGGCCGTCGACGCGGTCGAGTACCCCGCCGTGGCCGGGAAGCACGCGGCCCATGTCCTTCACGCCGAGGTCGCGCTTCACCATCGACTCGCACAGGTCGCCGAGCGGTGCAGCCACGCACACGATGGCCGCCAGCCAGAAGGCCCGGCTGATCGTCCACGGATGCATCTTGAAGATGGCGACGACGAGGAGGGTGACGATGAAGGTGATGACGGTGGCACCGACCAAGCCTTCCCACGTCTTGTTGGGGCTGATGTTCGGCGCCAACGGCGTGCGGCCGGTGCGACCGCCCACCGCGTACGCGCCCACGTCGTAGGCGACAGTGGCGATCACCGGCAACAAGAACAGCGTGATCCCGTCGTGGGCGAGCGCGCCTTTGGCGGTGACTCCGGGGATGCGCAGCAGCAGGGCCGCGAAGCTTCCGAGGAAGCCGACGTACATGAACGCCATCACCGTGATGGCCACGTTCATCGCCGGCCGGGCGTGCACGACGCCGGCGAGATACCAGAGAAACGTGAACACGACGAACAAGCTGAGGACGAGGGGCATGGCGTCCTCGCCCTTCCAATAGACGGCGCCCAACATCGACGCCGTACCCACCAGCCCGAGCAGGGTGGCGGGGTGGTACCCACGAGTGCGCAGCGTCTCGTACAGCTCGAAGGCCGCCACCACGAGCACGGCGGTGACGAGGATGAGCACGGCGACGGCGCCGACCTTGGCCGCGATGAGCACCGCGACACCGAGAAGCAGCCCGGCACCGATGGCAACGGGGAGGTCGCGTTCCGCCGGCGGACCCGCGATCTCGGGTACCGGCTCATAGGTGGTGGGTTCGCGAGGCGGCATCGGCGGCGGGACCGTGGACGCCACCGGCTCTTGCACGGGGGGCGGCGCAGGCTCGGGCTCGTCGAAGCTGTAGAGGTCGGAGTAGTCGGTCTGGCCGGTGTCGAGGGCGCCGACGCGCGTCTCGTCGTCGGAGAGGGCGCTGCCGGCCTCGAAGTCGGGCTCCTCCCAGTCAGATGGCTGGTCGCGCCACCGGGGCGCGGCGGAGAAGGCCGACCACGCCAGCTCCTCTTCTTCTTCGAGCTCGCTCCCCGCGGGTTCTGGCTCGCCGAGGATGGCGGGGACCTCGCCCGTGCCGGGTTCGGTCCAGTGCGGCAGCTCGACGCCACGCGCCGGCGTCACGAGCGTGGGCGAGTCGGTCGTTGGGCGCGGCGGCGGCGCGGGCGGCTCGGGTTCGACGCCCCAGTCGTCGTCCTCGTCGGTGGTCCACGCCTCGGGTTCGTCGTCGGTGGTCCACGCCTCGGGTTCGTCGTCGGTCGGCCAAGCCTCGGGCTCCGCGGCCCATGCCTCCGGGTCGTCAGGCGGCGTCGGCGTCAGCCCTTCCAAGTAAGCCTCGTCCTCGAGATCCTCGGGCGACGCCGGGGTGCCGACGATCGGGGGCTTGGCCACCGACGACGGATCGGCGCCGGGCATCGGGAAGCGCAGCGGCGGCCGCGGTCCCTCGGGTGCGGCCGGGACGTCGCCGAAGCGCGGCGCGTCGTCGGGACGACGACCGGCGGCCTGGCCCGCCTCGATGGCGGCCGCCGCCTCGTCGGCGCCGATGATGCGCACGCTCTCACTGGACGGGCGAGGACCCCGGCGCTCCCGGGGTTCCTCGTTCTGGTCGTCTGTGCGGTCGGACACGGGAGCCTCCGGTTAGACCTCGAGCAGCTCGTGCTCCTTGTGCTGCACCATCCGGTCGATCTCTTCCACGTACTCGTGGGTGAGCTTCTCGAGCTCCTTCTCGGCCCGCTCGAGGTCGTCTGACGAGACGTGGCCGTCCTTCTCCAGTGATTCGAGCTCGTGGCGGGCGCTCCGACGGAGGTTGCGCACCGCGACGCGGCCTTCTTCGGCCTTGTGCTTGACGACCTTCACGAGGTCCTTGCGCCGCTCCTCGGTGAGTTGCGGGAACGACAGCCGGATCACTTGTCCGTCGTTGGAGGGATTGATGCCGAGGTCGGAGTTCTGAATGGCCTTCTCGATGGCCTTCAGGGAGTTCTTGTCGTACGGCGCGATGACGAGGAGCCGTGCTTCAGGCACGTTGAACCCGGCCAGCTGCTGCAGCGGCACTTCGGTGCCGTAGTAGTCGACCTTCAATTTCTCGACCAGGGCGGGCGTGGCCCGACCGGTTCGGACACTGGAAAATTCCGCCTGCGTATGGCCCACGGCCTTTGCCATCTTGTCCTGGCACTCGAGGAGCACGTCATCGATCAAGGTGCACCGCCGCCTGTCACCGAACCAGCGTACCGATCGACTCGCCCTCGAGGGCGCGTCGTATGTTGCCGGGCTCCATGACGTCGAAGACGACGATCGGCAGTCGGTTGTCCATGCAGAAGGTGATGGCGGTGGAGTCCATCACTTTCAGGCCGCGGTTGAGAACTTCGATGTACTGCACTTCGGCGAACTTCGTAGCCTCCGGATTGACGAGAGGGTCGTCTGTGTAGACCCCGTCCACGCCTGAGTGCGTCCCCTTGAGGATGGCCTCGGCTCCGATCTCGGCTGCACGCAGGGCGGCGGTCGTGTCGGTGGTGAAGTAGGGGTTGCCGGTGCCGCCGGCGAAGATCACGATGCGGCCCTTCTCCAGGTGGCGAGTGGCGCGACGCCGGATGTAGGGCTCGGCGACCTGAGCCATCTGGATGGCGGACATCACCCGCGTCGCCTGCCCGACCTTCTCCAGCGCGTCCTGCAAGGCAAGGGCGTTGATCACCGTGGCGAGCATGCCCATGTAGTCGGCGTTGGCGCGGTCCATGCCTTCGCCGGCCCCGGTTTGGCCGCGCCAGATGTTCCCGCCGCCGACGACGATGGCGATCTCGGTTCCGAGCGCCTGCTGGGTCTCGGCCACCTCTGCCGCCATCCGCGCCACGACGGCGCCGTCGATGCCGTAGCCGATGGACGCGTCTGCGAACGCTTCGCCCGACAGCTTGAGCACGACCCGCCGCCAGCGGGCGCGTCCCTCGCCGTTCGGCGACGCGTCTGACACTGGGATCTAGCGCCCCACCTCGACCTGGGCGAAGCGCGTGACCTTGGCGTCGCCCAGCAACTGCTTGATGGTCATCTTGGGATCGCGCACGAACTTCTGCTCCATGAGCACGCGCTCCGCGAAGAAGCGGCCGGCGAGCTTGCCTTCCACGATCTTGGGGATGGCCTGTTCGGGTTTGCCCTCGTTGCGTGTCTCAGCCTCGAGGATCTGGCGCTCCTTCTCCACCTCCTCAGCCGGCACCTCGTCGCGCGTGAGGTACTCGGGCCGCGCAAATGCGATGTGGAGTGCGATGTCGTGAGCGAGCGCTTGATCGCCGCCCTGCAACTCGACGAGCACGCCGTTGACGCCGCGCTCGTTTTGGATGTGCAGATAGGCGTCGAGGACGTGATTCGGCGGCGCCTCGAAACGCACGACGTTGCCCACGCTGATGTTCTCCTTCAGCGTGATGCCCAGGTTCTCGATGTCACCCTGGCGCTCGGCGACGGCGTTCTCGCCCTTTGTCGCGACCGCGTCGGCGAGGTCCTCGACGAGGGCGACGAAGTCGGGTGACTTGGCGACGAAGTCGGTCTCGCACTTCAACTCGACTGCGGCGGCCACCGAACCGGTGTTGGCCACCGACACCGCGCCTTGCTCGGCGGCACGGTCAGAACGCTTCGCCGACTGAACCAGCCCTTTCTCGCGAAGCCACCGGGCGGCGTCTTCCATGTTGCCGCCGTTCTCGGTGAGGGCGCGCTTGGCGTCCATCATCCCGGCGCCGGTCTGCTGGCGCAGGCTCTGCACATCTTTCGCACTGAAGTCGCTCATGACTCGTTTCCTTGCGGCGGCTTGGCGTCGCCCTCGGAGATCCCCGAGACGACGATGGCCTCATCGGGCGCGCCCGGTCCGCCCGGCGTCGGCAGCGGGGACTCGGGCGGGAACTCAGCGTTGCCGGCGCCGTCACCAGGGCCCTCTTGGACCGGCTCGGCGTTCTCCTGGCGACGGCGCTGCGCGGCCATTCGGGCTTCGCGCTCCTGGGCCTGCACGGCCGCGGCGCGGCGGGCCTCGGCCTGCTGCTGGGCGCGGCGGGCCTCGGCCTCGGCGTCCTCCGGCTTGGGCTCCACGTCGGCCTTGGTCGTGACGGGGCGGGCGTTGCGCCGGCTGGCGATGTAGCGGCCCTCGTTCACGGCCTCGGCTACCACGTGGCACATCAGAGTGCCGGCGCGGATGGCGTCGTCGTTGCCGGGGATGACGTACTGGATGACATCGGGATCGCAGTTGGTGTCGACGACGGCGACGATCGGCAGTCCGAGCTTGTTCGCCTCGGTGACAGCGATGTGCTCCTTCTTCGTGTCGATCACGAAGAGAGCATCGGGACGACGCTTGAGGTTGCGGATGCCGCCGAGGTTGCGCTCGAGCTTCTCGAGCTCGCGGCTGACCATCAGTGCTTCCTTCTTGGGCATGGCCTCGAAGTCGCCCGCGTCGCGCATGCGCTCGTACTCGGTCATCTTGTTGACGCGCCCGCTGATCGTCTGGAAGTTGGTCAGCATGCCGCCCAGCCAGCGCTCGTTGACGTACGGCATGCCGCACTTGTCGGCGAACGTGGCGACGGGGTCCTGGGTCTGCTTCTTGGTGCCGACGAACAGGATCTGGCCCCCGTCGGCAACGAGCTCGCGGACGTATGTGTAGGCCTTCTCGATCCCGCCCAGGGTCTGGTGGAGATCGATGATGTAGATGCCATTGCGCTCGCCGAAGATGTAGCGCTTCATCTTCGGGTTCCAGCGCCGGGTCTGGTGACCGAAGTGGACTCCGGCCTCCAGCAGTTGCTTCATGGTCACGACGGCCACGTCGTGCTCCTTCCCATCGGTTGCGGACACCTGCGCTTGCGCCCGGAGGCGACCGTGGGTGACGCAGGTGGTGAACAGTGAGTCGAAAACCGCCGCGGACGCGACGGCGCCGATCAGTCTACGCGGGCGGCAGCGCTTCTCCTCTTGTGCAGGCTGGTCACGCCCAGGAACGCGCCGTTGAGGAGAAGCAGTAGAGCGGCGACCGACAGGGGGAAGCGGGCGGGGAACGAGCGCCACACGGCGACGGTTCGCGTCCAGAGGGCCTCGCCGCGGGGGGCCGCGAGCATGGAAGCCGAGGGCACGACGAGGCGGGCGGGCCCGGCCACCGAGAACACGACTGGGAGGCTGGCCTGGCGTCCGGGCCCGGCGTCGGCCTCGATCACGACTTGGTAGGCGCCCCCTTTGATGGCGGGTGGGAGGGGCTGGACCTCGTCGCCGGCGTCGAGCACGCCTGCATCGACGGTGACGGGCGCCGACCCGGGGGCCTGGAGCGTCAGCTTCACGGCCGCGGGGGTGGACAGCGTGTAGTGAAGCGCGGCGGGGACGCCCGCCGACACGGCCGGAGGCTCGAGCGCGCCGGAGGTGATGGCGAGCGGCTTGTCGTATCCCGCGGGTGGCGTGACGCGTACCTTGCCGCCGCCTGCCGGCGTCATCGTCCACTTGCCCAAGGCGATCAGCGCGAGAGGCTTGCCCTCGCCGTCGAGAACCCGGAACCGTCCGGGCGCGGTGACCGTCGTCGACCCTTCGCCGACGTCGAGGGCGACCTTGATCGTCTGCGGCAGCTGGCCGGCGGGCATCGTCGTCGGCCGAAGACCGCCGTAGTACGCGGCGAGGATGTCGGACGCCTTCATCCCCCGCCTGGCCTTGCCGTAGGCGCCCCACTGGCTCATCCCCACGCCGTGCCCGTAGCCGCCGCCGTCGACGGTGACGGTGTCCCCCGAGGTCGACAGGGCGAAGCGGTCGGACGGAAACGCCTTGGGAAGGTCGCCGGGGATCGGCAGGCCGCTGCCGTTGGCCTTGGAGATGAAGTCACCCACGGCCACGCTCTGAGTCGTTGGAGCAGGCGGCGGTGGTGGTGGCGGTGGCGCCGTCGTCGGCGGGCTTGTCGGGGCCGGGTGGCCCGGCAGGGTCGTGGTGGGCTTCGGCGGCGCGGTGGTCGTCGTCGACGTGGTAGGGGCCGGCTGCTGCACTTGGTAGACGAGCCGGTCGTTGGAGCGGCTGGCGGACACGAGCGTGGCTGGCGCCGGCACGCCCAGCACACCGGAGAGCGCGCTCAGGGGCATCGTGTAGTGCCAGTGGTGAAGCGGGGCGGCGGCGTCATCGGGATCGGGCACCGACTTGAGATACGGGAAGCTGCCGGCGACGGTTCGGCCGCCGTTCGACGAGGAGTACTCGGCGAAGATCGGCGCGCCGTTGTAGAGCACGACCTGGCCGGCGGTCGCGGCGACCGCCGCGGCCCATCCCCCGCCCTGCTGCTCCTTGGCCAGCCCCGCGTACACCTGGCAGCTGTCGGTGTTGCAGATGTCAGCACCAGCCTGCTTGTAGGGCGCTGACGCCGGGCTGGTCTCGAGACGATTCAGGGCGTAGCTGCGGGCGGCGATGGCCTGGGCCTTGAGGGCCTCGACCGGCCACGTCGGGGGCACCTCACCGATGCCCTGCACGTAGTCCTCGAGGCCGACCTCGTTGATCGTCGATACGCCCCCGGCGGTGCCGGTGACGATCATCGCCCCGCGGTAGTCGCCCCCGTCGACGGTGAGCGGCGTAGCCGGGTCGATGGGCTCGAAGCGGACTTTGTCGACGACCCACCCGCTCGAGCCGCCCGACGTCGCACCCGGCGCCGCGGCCGCCGCCGGTACGGCCAACGCGAGCGCGAGGGCGGCTACCGCCATGCTCCCGACCACCGGGCCGCCCACCCGGTCGCTCCGTCCCATCGGTAGGAGAAGCGTACCGAGATCACGAAATCCGCCCTACGCGCTCAGGTTGTGCACTCGCGCGCCGATGGTTCCCGGGAAAGGGCCGGGAACGTGGGCACAACACAATCGGGGGTCGTGGACGTCGTCGACGCGCGGCGTGGTCGCCAGGTCACGGCGATGCGCGTCTGCGCCGTGCTCATTGCTGTCGTCTTCCTCGGAGGCGTGGCCGGATTGGCCGTCGCCTCACCCGCCCACCAACGGACGCCGGCGCAGCAGCTGGCGCAGGTTCGCCACTTCGTGACCTCGGAGCGCACGGCGCACTTCACCGGCACCAGCACATGGAAGTCGGGTACTCCCGCCGGTCAGGTCGGCGATCACTACGAGCACACCTCGCGCGCCCTAGGCGTGCTCGCTCTGCCCGATCGCTCCCACTGGACCGAAGACATGGGCGACGCCGCCTACGAGACCATCGTCGGCCCCGAGGGAGTGTTCGAACGGGACGCCGACACAATGGCCGGTCTCGCCCGCGAGCAGTGGAAGCAGTACCCGAACGAGCCGAACGAGCCGCAGCAGGTACCCGCAACGCCGCCGCCGACTCCAGCACCAGACTCGTCTTCGGGCGCAGACTCAGGTGGCGGCATCATGATCACCGAGGCAGGAGGCGCCCTGAGCGCCCTCGGCGCCCCGGCCGAGTTCACCCAAGCGCTGGACCACATGACCGGGCTGACGCGAGTCAACGACCACGTGATCCGCGGCACCCTCGACTTGAGCTCGCTCCACATGCCCGCCGACGCTGGGCCGCCGCCCAACGTCACGATCGAGATCGCGAGCGACACGAACGGGCGCTTGGAACAGATCGTCGCCGACATGTCGGGAACGACACCGGCCGAGTCGTATTCGGCGCACACCGAGATGCGGTTCACGCAGTGGGGCAGCCCGGTCGATGTGACCGTGCCCAACGCCGACAACGTCGACAAGACGCCAGACGTCGACGAGGACTCGCTCGCCGCGTTCACGGCCGCGCCCATCCTCGTCCCCGGCAACCTGCCCTCGGGGTACGAACTGACCAGCGGAAGCACGACCGATGCAGGCGACGGAAGTGATTGCGCCGAGGCCGATCTGACCTACGGCGATCCGTCGCAAGCAGCCTCGAGCCCTGACGCGCCGGATGCGACGGACATCAACATCACGATCACGCCTTCGTCGTGCGACACGTCACCGGCCGAAGGCGACCCGGTCACCGTCGGCGGCCACCCCGCCCGCATCAGCCACGGCGACGTGAGCAACGACGACTACGCCATCACCATCGACGCGGTCATCGGACAGACGCGGATGCTGATCGAGTCGGACCTCTCGGAAGCCGACGTGCTCGGCGCCCTGCGAACGATCGTGCCCTTCGATCTCGCCAAGCAGAAGATCGAGACACAAATGTCGGTGCCCCGCTCGGTCACCTCCTAGCAGGGTCGAACGCCGCCAGCTGGTTGTCGTCGCCCTGCGTGCTCGACACCAGGACGATGCCGTCCGGTGTCACGACCGCGCCGTTGACGAGGCCGCCCGGTGCATCGACCGTCCGCGCCTTGTGACCGGGGCCGGCCGCGAGGACCTTCCCGTCGTACAACGGCATGACATAGCGCCCGCCGGCGTCCGGGCCGGCCGGCCCTCCCCGCACGGCAGCCGCGTCGGCGCGTGTCGACCAAAGGCGGCGGCCGCGCTTGTCGAGAAGCGTCAGCCCGGCGAGGCGGTCGGCAACCAGCACGCGATCAGCGCCGACGGCGAGAGGCGGCACCTCGGGCGACCCGGCGCCCCCGACGCCCGCGCGCCACACCTGCTTGCCAGTAGAGATGTCGAACGCTTTGGCCGCGAGATCGTCATCGACGACGACCGCGACCGGCTGTGGCCCTCGCGTGATGGCCGGCGCACTCACGCCTCCGGCACGCAGTGACGCCGTCCAGCGCCGTTCGCCGGTTTCGAGATCGAAACCGCCGATGCCCGCGCCGTCGCCCCGATCGGGCTCCCACGAAGTGACGACCGTGCTGCCGGCGGCCGCGGGCGGACCGTCGGTCCGGCCTGGGAGGTGCCGTCGCCAGCGCACCGCGCCCGTGTCGAGATCGAGCGCCACGAGAACGCCGCCCCCCAGGCACGTGAGAACGGTGTGGCCGGTGACGACCGGCGTGGAAGCAGCCTCGTCGATGTCGGGCCTCATGACGTCGCCGCCGAGGACGGTGTCCCAGCGGACGCGGCCTGAGCTCCGTTCGAAGGCCACGACGCCGTCGTCGGCGGGCACGATCACCAAGTCGGATGTGAGAGCGGGTGTCTCCTCGCGAACACCGAGACGGTCGGCCTGCCAGCGCACGAGTCCGTCGGGGGCGAAGGAGAGCACGACGGTGTGGCTTCTCGTTGCCGCGCTCCCGTCGCCGTCGGCCACGGGCATGCCGACCCCCGCAGGGTACGGCGCGTGCCAGCTCCAGCGCTGCACGCCGAGCCCGGCCTCTCCCCCGTCGTGGGCGGCGACGGGGCCGCACGCGGCCAGCGCGACCAGCGCAAGCGCAACCAGCTTCGTCAGAGGGCGGGTCACGGCAGACCTCCAGCGGTGACGGTGTGGCCGACGTCCTGTTCGGCTTGGTGCACGCCGTAGGGCACCACCGCGTCGGCGACCCGGGTGAGCAGGCCCTTGCACGTCGGGGCCATGTGGTTCAGGGCGAGCTCGATCTCGCGAAAGGCGGCGGCAGACGAGGGCAGGGCATCGTGCGCCGTACCGCTCGGCACGCTGACGGTGGCGTTGTGGGCGCCGCGTAGGCGCGTCTGGGTGGCGGGCACGAGCCAGTCCTCGCGACCACCGATCGATGTGAACCACACGTCGTTCGGCACGGGGTGCTTGTTCAGCCTCTCGATGAAGCTCGAGCCCTCCGACATCTGTGAGATCGACGTGGCGCGCGGGTCGTCCTGGGACGGCAGCGCCGCGTGCACCCCGCGCAGTGCGGTGTCGGCCGCGGGATTGCGACGGAGATAGGCGACGGCGGTGGCGCCGTCGGTGCCCTGATGAGGCGAGCCCATGGTGACGACCGCGCCGAGCTGGGGCAGCCGCGGGTCGCTGCGTTCGTAGCCCGGAGCGAGGGCGGCCCGCGTGACCAAACCGCCTTGGGAGTGGGCGAGGATGTCGACGGTGATGCCCGGGCGGTCGTGCTGCAGCCGTTCGAGCAGGGCGCGCAAGCGGGCGCCGGACTCACGGATGTCGACCTCGGTGTCGGCCTTCGTGTACGGATGCTCGGCCGCGGTGCCGCCGCGATAACTGAAGCGCACAACATCGTCGGGCGCGTAACCAAGCGCCTTGGTGTCGACGCGGAAGATGGCCGCTCCCCCGCCGGTGGCGGCACCACTCGAGCCCAGCCCGCCGACGAGCACGGCGATGTGGTCGTGGACCGGCGGCGGGTCGACGTCGGGCGGTGTGCACTCGCCCTGGTCCACCACGGCGACGACCGTGGTGATCACGTGGTACGCGGCGACGGGCGGCAGCTGGTGTACGCACGCTTCCCACATGGCACGGAACTCGTCGAGGCTCGATGTCGCCCGGCGCTCCACCGCCGCCAGCGAGGCACCGGCGACGTCGACGGTCTTGCCCGCGGCCCAGTCGACGGCGCCCGCAGTGGCCCCGAAAGCGTCACCCGCGACGCCCGCCGCTCGGCTCGGCAGACCCGCGAGCATGCCAAGCAGCCCCGAACGCTCGTGGGCCTCACTCTGGGGTCTGCGTTCGCTGTCCGGCACCAGGTGCACCTGCGGTGGACCCGTGCTGAACAGGAGGCCGGGATCGATGTAGGCGTCGCCCGCCCGCGCCCCGAAATGGAAAGGCCGCGGTCCGGTGACGCCGAGCACCTGGCCCTGCCGGACCTTGTCGCCCCGCTGAACCCGGATCGACGACAGGAAGGAGTAACTCGTGCGGATGCCGTCGCCGTGGAGCACGACGACGTGGAGCGTGCCGCCGACTTGGCAGGCGAAGACCACCTCGCCGTCGGCCGCCGCTTTGACCTCGGTGCCCGGCGCCGTGGCGTAGTCCAGGCCGCGGTTGCCCGCGCCGTAGGGCGTCGACGGCGGTCGGAAGGGATCGGCGACGGGTGCGGCGACGGGTGGCTGATAACCAGCCGCGGCGCTGTCCGCGTCCGCTGGTGCGGCGCGCACCACGGCCACCACCAGGAAAGCGGCGACGCCGAGCGCCAGCACGGCAACTCGCATTGGGTTCCCCCACGGTCAGAACGGCGTGCGGGGGAAGCGCTGCCGGCGACCCTACCGGCGGGGGTGTGACAGGAAAAGGGTGTCTTGCGCTGTGCCGGTTACGCGAGCTCGCGCTCGGGCTCGGCGAGCTTGGAGCGCAGTTGCAGCACGGCCTTGGTGTGGATCTGGCACACCCGGCTCTCGGTGACGCCGAGAACCTCGCCGATCTCACCCAGCGTCAGGCCCTCGTAGTAGTAGAGCGTGAGGACGATCTTCTCCCGCTCGGGCATGCGGTTGATCGAGTCGGCGAGGATCTGCTTCATCTCCTCGACCTCGAAGGCGGCGACCGGACCCTCGCCCTTGTCGGGGATGGTCTCGCCCAGCGTCGTGGACTCGCCGCGCTCGCCACCGACGGCCAGCATCTCGTCGAGGGCCACCAGGCCGACGAACGAGATCTGGTTGAAGATCGTGTGCAGCTCGTTCTCGCTGAGGCCCATCTCGCGCGCCACTTCGTCGTCGGTGGGCGTCCGGTGTAGCTCGTTCTCGAGCTTGGCGTAGGCCTTCTCGACCGAACGGGCCTTCGCCCGCACCGAGCGGGGGACCCAGTCGATCGCCCGCAGCTCGTCGATGATCGAACCTTTGATGCGGGCGATGGCGTAGGTCTCGAACTTGATGCCGCGGTCAGTGTCGAACTTGTCGATGGCGTCGATCAGCCCGAAGATCCCATAGCTGACGAGATCGGCCTGTTCGATGTTCTGGGGCAGACCGGCGGAAACACGACCGGCGACGTACTTCACCAACGGCGAGTAGTGGACGATCAGGCGGTCGCGGGCGTCGCGCGACTGCGTGCGCTTGTACTCGTTCCAGAGCCCTTCGATGGCTGCTGCGTCGCTGTCGTCCACAATCCGTTTTATGCCCTGGGATGGGAGGACTGATGTACCGCCCGCAGTCGCTCCTTACTCACGTGAGTGTACAGCTGGGTGGTCGCAAGATCGTTGTGCCCCAGGAGCTCCTGCACTGCCCGCAGGTCAGCACCCCCGTCCAGGAGGTGGGTGGCGTAGGTGTGGCGGAGGGCGTGGGGGTGGGTGGGACTAGCCGCGCGCCGGTCGAGAATGCGCCTGACGTCCCTCGGGGTGAGGCGCTTGCCCCGCTTGTTGAGGAACAGGGCGTCGGCCGGTGAGTCGGCGGTGGCCAGCACCGGGCGCCCGTAGGTGAGCCACGCCTGGGTGGCGTCGGCCGACGGCTCGCTCATCGGCACCTGTCGCTGCTTGGAGCCCTTACCCCACACCACGAGCTGCCGGCGGGGAAGGTCCACGTCGGCGGGGCGGAGCCCGCAGAGCTCACCGACCCGCAGCCCGCTGCCGTAGAGCAGCTCGACGACGGCCTGGTCGCGAACGACGGTGACGTCGTCGTCGCCCGCCGGTGGCTCGAGGAGCCGCTCGAGATCGGCGCGGCGCACGACCGTGGGCAACCGCCCCTCGCCCTTGGGTGCCGACAGGCCCTGCGAGGGATCGGCGGCGATGGTGCCGGCGCGGTGCAGCCAGCCGAAATAGCGACGAAGAGCCGACGCCCGCCGCGCCGCCGTACGACGGCTGAGGCCTGACGTGCCGACGTACGCGAGGTAACGGCGCAGCAGCACACGGTCGACGGCAGCCGGTTCACTGACACCACCCCGTTCGGCCCATTCGCAGAAGGCCTCGAGGTCACGGCGGTAAGCCGCGACCGTGTTGGAGGAGGCTGCCGTCAGCGAGCGGAGGAACTCGTCCTGCTGCCAGGACATATCCGTCACGCTAACGGGTGAGACGGAGTCAGCGAGTGACGGAGAGCTGATAGCCCCGACAGCGGGGACTGCGACGCGGTAGCCGCCCGGCACCGCCACGATGCTCGCGGTGCCGATGTTCTTGCCGTTCACGACCGGCGGCGGCCCGGCCGGGACCCAGACATCGATGGTGCCGCCCGGTGCGGCGACGGTGCCCGTCAGCCGCAGCGCGCCGGTCGTCGGGTTGCTCTGGAGCGACAACAACCGCCCGGGCGCGGCACGCGGATAGGCCCGGCCGAGGATCCGCTGGAACGCGGGGCTGATGCCGACAGCCGTGTCGGACGGACAGGCGAGGCGAACCAGGCTGTCGGTTTGCGCGGGTGGGTGGCCGTCGGGCGTACCGAGGCTGTGGGGGTCGCCACACGCCTGCTTCCACTGCCACCAGGCGCCGCCGACGAGGTGGGCGTCCTCTTGGGCCGCGTACTCGGCGACACTTGGCGCGCTGGCCGCGGGATCGCTGCCGAACCAGCCCCACTCCCCCGACCAGAACGTGGTCTGGTAGCGGTCGGCCTCGCGTTGGGCCTCGTCGAACTCGCCGGGAATGCTGAACAGGTCGACGCCCAGGGAGCGGTCGGCGGTGATCGAGCCGGCGTACAGGTGCGGCGCGAAGACGATCTGGGCGTCCGAACTGAACGCGGGCGCGGGCGACACGCCGACGGGCGCGGCCGACCACGTGTCCATGGGCTCGACAAAGGCGATGTGGGCGAACCCGTGCGGCACCGATCGCTCGGCTTTGCGAATAGCAGTGATGGCGGCCGCGTAGTAGCGGCCGAGGAAGACGAGGTCCGTAAGGCCGGGTGTGAGGCCCGGGTGGGGCTCGTTGAGCAGGTCGTACCCCGCCACGGTCGGATTGGCGCCGAAGGTGTGCGCCAGCACCGCCCATGTGCGGATCAGCTCGGCCTGGATGCCGTCGCGATCGAGCCAGAAGTTGTTGAAGGCCTGACCTACGGCGGGCGACAGTTCGCGGAGCTGCTCCCGGCAGGTCGTCAGACCGTCGGTGATGGTGGCCCACTTTGGCGCGCCGTCCCATCCGATCGCGGGCTGCAGACCGGGCGGGCAGGTTTGGCCGGGCGGCGTGGCGATGTACTTGGCCCACGCATCCTGGTGCATGTCGAGCACGACGTAGAGCCCGTGACGGCCGGCCCAGTCGACCGCCTGTTGGATGCGGGCGATGTAGGCCTGGTCGAACACTCCGCGGCGGGGCTCGAGCAGCGACCAGTGCACGATCAGCCGGACGCTGTCGAAGCCGACGGCCGCCATCTGGGCGAAGTCGTCCTCGGTGAGCGGCACGGTGGACGGCAGCGCCGGATCGGCTTGGTAGTAGTCGCCCAGCTGGTTGGTGTTGACGCCCCGGAGGAGCACCTGGCGGTGCTGGGCGTCCTCGATGCGCGCGCCGGAACCGCGCACCACATGCACCGGCGAGAGCCCAGACGAAGACGGCGACGGCGACGGCTCCGCGTGCCCGGTGGCCGCGGGCACCAGCAAGGCACCGGCGACGAGGGCGACGACGACCAAGGCGCTGACCCTTCGCACGGCGTGTCACTTCGCCGGGGCGTCCTTCCTGACCTGCTCCCACCACCCGGCCTGACCGACGACCCAGCCGCCCATCTCGAGGCGGGCCAGGGCGACGCTGGCCTGGCCCGGGCTCAGGCCGGTGCGGACGACGAGCTGGTCGAGGCTCGCCGGCTGCCAGCCCATGGCTTCGAGAAGGGCGGCCTGGTGGGGGTCGTCGGGGGATGCGGCGGCTTCGGAGGACGTGCCGTCACCCCTCAGGGCGCGGCCGCGCTTCGGGCCTCGCCCCAGCAGGTCGAGGGCCACGAGGACGTCGTCGACGTCGCGAGCCGGCGCCGAGCCGCTGACGAGGAGCTCGTTGGTGTAGCAGGACACGGGGCTGCGTACGGGCCCGGGGACGGCCATCACCGAGACGCCGCGCTGGTCGGCGGCCTGGACCGTGTGGAACGAGCCGCCCTTGGCCCGGGACTCGACGACGACCACGACGTCGGCCAGGGCGGCGAGGATGCGGTTGCGAGCCGGGAAGCGCCACGGTTCGGGGCGAGCGCCGAGGGGCGCTTCGGAGAGGACGACGCCCGCCTCGGCAACCTGCCGCCACAGCCGGGCGTGGGCGCGGGGATACACGACGTCGAGCCCGCTGCCGACGACGGCAGCCGGAGGGGCGGCGCCGTCGCCGGCAGCGAGAACGCCGAGATGGGCAGCGCCGTCGATGCCGAGGGCAAGCCCAGAGAGGACGTGCACGCCCGCGTTCGCCAGATCGCGGCCCAGGTCGAACGCAACGTCACGCCCGTAGCGCGTGCAGCGACGGCTGCCGATGATCGCCACGCGTGGTCCGTCGAGCGCGGCGAGGTCGCCCACGCTGAACAGCACGGCCGGCGCTTCGGGGTCGTCCGCCAGCGACGGCGGGTACCCGTCCCTGCCCAGGACGTGCACGGCCACTCCCGCGTCCTTGTACGCCTCCCACCGTTGATCGACGTCGACGCCGCGATCACCGGCAGCGGCCCACGCCTCCTCGGGCGTCCAGCGGTCGAGGTACTGGCGCAAGCGGACGGGACCGATCTTCGGCAGTGCGGCCAGGGCTGCCGCATACGCCTCGCTCACCACGTCTCCTCCCCCAGGCGCGGCTCGGCCCGGAGGCTCAGAGCCAGGCACACGTGCTCATCACCGACGACGTCGCCGTCGCCCGCAAGGTCGGCAAGGGTGCGGGCCACTCGGCGCACGCGGTGCAGGCCACGTGCGCTGAGACCGTTGGTGCGCAGCTTGTGTTCGAGGAGGCTCGACGCAGAAGCCGTCAGTGGCACCGAGTAGTCGAGGAGTCGGGCCGGGAGCTCGGCGTTGCAGCGCACCCCCCGCTCGCGCGCCCGACGACGAGCCTCCGCCACCCGCTCGGCAACGGTGGCCGAGGTCTCGCCTCGCCCGCCCCGCAACAGTTCGTCGACATTGGGTTTGCCGACGACGACGCGCAAGTCGAAGCGGTCGAGCAACGGCCCCGAGAAACGGCGCGCGTACTTGGCGCGGGCGTTCACCGTGCAACGACAGAGGTCGTCGCCTCGGCCACACGGGCAGGGGTTGGTGGCGCCGACGAGCAGGAAGCGGGCCGGGAAGGCAACGGTCGCCCGCGCCCGACACACCCGCACCACGCCTTCTTCGAGGGGCTGGCGAAGCGAGTCGAGCACGGTCGGCGGGAACTCGCCCATCTCGTCCATGAAGAGGACGCCGGCGTGGGACAACGAGATCTCTCCCGGTCGTATCCAGCCCGTGCCGCCGCCGATGAGCGACACGAGCGACGCGCCGTGGTGTGGCGCGCGGAACGGCGCTGTGGTCACGAGGCCCTGGGGCAACGCCAGTCCTGCCGCGGAATGGATGCGGGTCGCGACGAGCGAGTCGTCGCGGTCGAGTGGCGGGAGCAGGCCCGGAAGCCGGCGGGCGAGCATCGTCTTGCCGGCGCCGGGCGGGCCGCTGAGCAGCAGGTGGTGCCCGCCTGCCGCAGCGACCTCGACAGCCGCCCGGCCCACCTCCTGCCCGCGCACGTCGGCCAGATCGGGACCGGGTGGCGCCGGCTCCGCGTGGAACCGGGGCAGCGCCGGCCATACCTCCTCGCCTTTGAGACACTCCACGAGCGATTTCAGGGTCGCCGCGCCCCGCACATCCGGCCCGCCGACCAGGCCGGCTTCGGCACCGCAATCGAGCGGCACGACGACCGTGCGGGCGGCGATGGCCTCGACCAGCGGCACGGTGCCGGGGACGCGGCGTACCGATCCGTCGAGGCCGAGCTCTCCGAGGAAGGCCACTCCGGCGATGCTCTCGGCGTCGAGCTCGTCGTTGGCCACCAGGAGGGCAATGGCGATCGGCAGGTCGAGCCCGCCGCCGGTCTTGCGAATCCCCGAGGGCGCGAGGTTGACCGTGACCTTGCGCTGCGGCCACGTCAGCCCGCTGGAGATGAGGGCGGCCCGAACGCGGTCGCGCGCTTCACGGCATGCGGTGTCGGGCAGGCCGACCACCGTGAACCCCGGCAACCCATTCGACACCTGGCACTCGACGGCGACGGGACGACCCTCGACGCCGAGCAACGTGGCGGACGGGACAATCGCGAGCACGGCAACGGCTCCTCGGTGACAACATCCTGAGGAGGGCCGTTGGCGCCGGCCGCTCGAGCGACGCTGAGAACTCTACAAAGGGGGTGTGACAGTGAAGCTGGTCAGCGACCCTCGAACTTCGGCTCGCGCTTTTGGACGAAGGCCATCATGGCCTCGGCCGTGTCGGCGGAGTTGAAGTTGACCGTCTGGCTGGTGGCTTCGTGTTCGAGAGCCTGGGCCAGCGAGGACTCGGCGCCGACGTTGAGCTGGGCTTTGATCATCGACAGGGCCAGGGGCGGACCCGCAGCCAGACGCGAGGCCCAGTCGTCGACGGTCTTGTCGAGCTCACCAGCAGGAACCACACGGTTGACCAGACCGAACTCCAGTGCCTCTGCAGCGGAGATGACGTCGGCGAAATAGGCGAGCTCGAACGCCTTGTGCAGCCCAACCCGCCGCGGCAACACCCAGGACCCTCCACAGTCCAACGAGAGTCCCCGCCGGGTGAAGATCTCGGAGAACCGGGCGTCCTGGGACGCCACCACCAAATCGCACAGGAACGCCAGGTTGGCGCTCATCCCCGCCGCCACACCGGGGACCTTTGCGATCGCCGGTTGGGGCACCGCGTGCAATGCGAGCGCCAGGTCGGAGATTCGGCGCATGTAGTGCAGCCCGCTGCCGCTGACGGCGCCGGCCGAGTCCGTGAGGTCGGCGCCCGAGGAGAAGTCGCCGCCCGCACCCGTCAGCACGAGGACGCGATCCTCCCGGGTCAACGCGATCTCGCGGAACACCGACGTGAGCTCGGCCGTCATCGTGGCACTGACCGCGTTCTTCTTCTCCGGCCGATTCATCGTGACCGTGACGACGCCGTCCTGGCGCTCGACTACGAGAGTCTCCATGAAGCGGACGATAATCAGACCGTGGGTTTCAACCCCTTCCGCCAGCAGCAGCGCCGCGGCACCGATTACGTCATCGTCGCCGCCGCAGCGGTGATCGTCATCGCGCTGCTGGCGTGGGCGCTGTTCGCCTAGAACGCGCCCTGGACGATCTCGACCTGGCCGCCGAGCACTGCGGCGACGTCGAACCGAATCTCGCTGGCGCGCACGCCGGCGTGGTCGTCGAGCCAGCGCGCCGCCAGGTGACGCAGCCGGACCTGCTTCTGACGGGTGACCGCTTCGGCCGGCGTACCGAACGCCACCGACGAGCGCGTCTTCACCTCGCAGAACACGAAGGCCCGCCCGCGCCGGACGATGAGGTCAAGCTCGCCGTCGCGGCAGCGCCAGTTCCGCGCCACGACCTCGTAGCCGTTGCGCTGGTACCAGTCGGCCGCAGCCTGCTCGCCACTCGCACCCAGCGCTCTGCGCGCTTGGGTCATGCAGTCACCTAGTCCTCGCGGCGGATCTCTTCGACGTTGACGTCCTTGAAGGTGACGACCCGCACCGAGGACACGAAGCGCGCCGGGCCCGGGCGGTACATGTCCCACACCCACGCGTCGTTGAGGTCGAGCTCGAAGTAGCTGCGGCCCGCGTCTTCCTTGACCTTCATGTCGACGGCGTTGGCCAGATAGAAGCGGCGCTCGGTCTCCACGACGTAGGAGAACATCTTTATGACGTCGTGATACTCCTTGTACAGCTGGAGTTCGATCTCGGTCTCGTACCGCTCGAGGTCCTCAGCACTCATCGGGCGCCGCCTTCGGCGGCTGCGATGAGCGCAAGCACTGCTCTCACACTGGTTCGCTCGCTTCGCTCGCTCACGCCAATAACTCTACGACCGCCGTCACAAGAACGCGATCCGATGTATTGGCCAGACGCGCAGAATGGCGCGCCCGACGACCGTTCGTCGCCGTATCGCACCGAAGACGCGGCTGTCCGACGAGTTCGTCCTGTTGTCGCCCATCACCCATAAGCCGCCCTTCGGCACGGTGATCGGCCCGAAGTCCGACGTCGTCGTTCCTGGAGGCAGATAGGGCTCCACCAACTCCTGTCCGTTGATGAAGACGTGGCCGTCCTTGCCCTGCACCGTCTCGCCCGGCAGACCGATGATGCGCTTGATGTACTCCTCGGTCGACGGCTGCAGCACACCGATCGACTCGAAGATGTTGCGGACGACGCGACCGACGCCCGTGCTCTTCGAGCCCTGCGTGACACCCGGCGCATTGGGCGGGGCGTCGAAGACGATGATGTCGCCCCGGTTGGGGTCGTGGAGGTCGTACGACACCTTGGACACCACGACGCGGTCGCCGATGTCGAGCTGGGGAATCATCGAGCCCGACGGGATGTAGAAGGCCTGGGCCACGAACGTCTTCACGAGGAAGGCGATCAGGATGGCGAGGCCGATGAGGAGCGGGATCTCCTTGGCCAGCTGGCCCCGTGAAGGAGGCGCCTCTTCCATGGCGAACGGCGGCAGGCCGGGCGGTTCGTGCGCGGTGGCGACCGCCGGCCGCCACCCGATCAACGAGCGGTGCGCTTCTCGCGGATCTTGGCGGCCTTCCCGGCCCGCTCCCGCAGGTAATACAGCTTCGCTCGCCGCACGTCGCCGCGCGTGACGACCTCGATCTTGGCCACGATCGGGCTGTGCACCGGGAACGTCCGCTCCACGCCCACGCCGAAGCTCACCTTCCGGGCCGTGAAGGTCTCTTGGGCGCCCGATCCCTGCCTGCGGATCACCGCGCCCTGGAACACCTGGATGCGCTCGCGGTTCCCCTCGACCACGCGGACGTGGACCTTCACCGTGTCCCCGGGCGCGAACTCGGGGACGTCGTCTCGAAGTGTCGTTCGATCGACCAGATCGGTGGGTTTCATGGCGCGCGTGCTCCTCGGCCTGGTGCGGGGTTGCTTCAGGATAGGCGACGTTTCGACGGGCCGTCATTCGAGGCCGAACTCTCGTAGCAACGCATGGTCTTCATCGCTGAGCCCACCTCGGGCCGCGACCAGGTCTGGCCGTCGCTCCGCAGTCCGCGCCAGGGAGTGGGCCCGTCGCCAGCGGGCGATCCGGCCGTGGTCGCCCGAACGCAAGATCTCGGGCACGGCCCAGCCCCGGAACTCGGCGGGCCGGGTGTAGTGGGGGTACTCGAGCAGGCCCTGGCCAAAGGACTCGTCCTCGGCCGACTCCTCGTTGCCCATCACGCCCGGGACCAGTCTGGTCACGGACTCGACGACCACGAAGGCGGCCGCCTCACCACCGGCGAGCACGTAATCGCCGATCGACAGCTCGTCGTCCACGAGGTGCTCGCGCACGCGTTCGTCCACGCCCTCATAGCGCCCGCACAGCAGCGAGAACCCGTCGCCGGTCGACAGCGACGCCGCCATGGCCTGATCGAACCGGCGCCCGCCCGGACCGAGCAGGAAGAGCGGACGCTGCGGATCGACGGCCTCCACCGCCGCGAAGATCGGCTCGGGCGCGAGCACCATCCCGGGGCCGCCGCCGAACGGCGTGTCGTCCACCGAGCGGTGGCGGTCGGTCGTGTAATCGCGCAGATCATGAACGCGAACGTCGAGGACGCCACTTTCCCGCGCCTTGCCGAGCAGGCTGCCCGAGAGTGCCGGGTCGAGGAGCTGGGGCAGACATGTGAAGAGGTCGACCCTCACGAGCGCGCCCTGATGAACGCGTCTTTGTCGTCGACGTACCCCTGGATGTCATTGCCGTGTTTGAGGGCCAGCTCCCGCTTGAGCGCCGCGTACTCATCTCGGGCCACCGGATCGGACCGCAGCAGATCGCGGAACCGCAAGTGGCGCGCCTCCCACTCGGTACCGGCTTCGCACACGTGCAGGTTGAACGTGCGCGGCTGGGCCGAGGTCGGCCAGCCGAAGAATGGATACTCGACGAAGTCGGGGTCGTAGACGTACTCGTAGCCGAGCGCCTCCAAGGGCCGCCGATAGCTGTCGAGGTCGCGGATGTCGGGCACCGACACCTGGATGTCGACGATCGGCTTGGCCGCCAGTCCGGGCACCGATGTCGAGCCGACGTGCTCGATGCGGACAGCCAGCTCGCCAAGCCCGGCTCGCAAGCGCGAGGCCTCGGCCTCGAACATGCTCGGCCAGTCGGCGTCGTAGTCGACGACCTCGATCGCCGGGCGCGGCTCGATTAACCCTTCGGGCGGGTCGATGATCACGCGCCCCGGGGACTGGTCGACGACGAACGTAAGCGGCACCAGGCCCTGCGGCAGCACAAGGAGATCGCTCGCCGGATTCGCCTCGACCTCGCGCACCCTGCCATAGAGGAGGCCGTTCACGTCGTACACGAGGGCGCCGACGAGCTCGTGCACCCACAAGGTGTCGTCTTCGTCCTCGAGGGCCTCAGCCCGCAGCACCGTGCCCCGCAGCTCTTCGGCCCGGTTGCGGTCGTTGACGTCCGCGAAGGCGACGATCCAGCGGTGCTGGTGCGGCGTCGACCGCAGCACCTCGAGGTCGCCGGCGTCGGTCGACAACACCGAGCCCGCGTCCAAACGCTCAGGCCGGTTGGTCACCAAGTCGACGATGACTTCGCCGCGAATGCCATGCGGCTTGATAATCCGGCCGACTTCGAGGAGCAACTTTTAGTCGACGATGTCGACTGTGGCCTCGACGCCCTCCTTGGCGCCGGCGGCACGCACCACGCTGCGGATGGCCTGGGCGACGCGGCCGCGACGGCCGATGACCCGGCCCATGTCAGACGGCGCCACGTGCAAGCGAAGGATCACCGAGTTGCGACGCTCTTCGGTCTCGACGACGACGGCTTCCTCGTCCTCGACGATCGACTTGGCCAGGTACGTGAGGACGTTCCTCGACAACCCACCGACAACCCGGTTGGGGTCGTCGGCCGCGTCGACGTCGTCGACGTCTTCGTCGTCCACGTCGTCGTGGACGTCGCTCATGACGACGAGGACGGGGTGCCGCCCTGGAACTGGTCCCACGCCCCGGAGATCTTCAGGAGCTTCTGCACCGCTTCGGACGGCTGAGCGCCCTTGCGCAGCCACTCGACAGCCTTGTCGTTGTCGATGTTGACCTCGGACGGCTCGGCTCGGGGTGCGTAGAACCCGATGCTTTCGATGAAGCGCCCGTCGCGGGGCGAGCGGGAATCGGCAGCGACCACGCGGTAGGTCGGCTGCTTCTTCTTGCCCATGCGCTTGAGGCGGAGCTTGACGGCCATTTCTCTCCTAACTCATGCCCGGCCCGGCCATGTCGGGCATCTGCGAGAGCAACTCCTTGGCGCCTCGCAGGCCCTTGGGCCCCTTGCCGAGCATCTTCATCATCTTCTGGACTTCCTTGAACTGCTTCAGCAGCTGGTTGACCTCGGTGGTGGACATTCCGCTGCCGTTGGCGATCCGCAGGCGCCGTGAGCCGTTGATCATCTGCGGCTCGCGTCGCTCTTCGGGGGTCATGGAGCGGATGATGGCTTCGATGCGGCCGATCTCCGAATCGTCGATCTCCGCCTTCTTCAGCTCCTTGGGGACCCCGGGCAGCATACCGATGAGGTTCTGCAGCGGACCCATCTTCTTCACCTGCTGCATCTGCTCGAGGAAGTCCTCGAGCGTGAACTCGCCCTTCTGCAGCTTCTCGGCGGCTTTGGCCGCCTCCTCCTGATCGAACGCCTCCTCGGCCTTTTCGATCAGCGTGAGCACATCGCCCATGCCCAGGATCCGCGACGCCATGCGATCGGGATAGAAGGGCTCGAAGTCGCCGAGCTTCTCCCCGGTGGAGGCGAAGGCGATCGGGCGGCCGACGACCTCCTTCACCGACAACGCGGCGCCACCGCGGGCGTCACCGTCGAGCTTGGTGAGGATCACGCCGTCGAGCTCGAGGGTCTCGTGGAAGGACTCGGCCACGTTGACCGCGTCCTGGCCGGTCATGGCGTCGACGACGAGGAACGTGTAGTCGGGGTGCACGGCGGTGGAGATGTCGCGCACCTGGTCCATCATCTCGGCGTCGACGTGCAGGCGGCCGGCGGTGTCGACGATGAGAACGTCGCGGCCGAGGCTCTGTGCTTGCTCGAGGCCCTGGCGGGCCACGTCGACGGGATCGGTGGGCTCGCTGAAGACAGGGACATCGACCTGCTTGCCGAGCACGCGCAGCTGCTCGACGGCGGCCGGGCGCTGAAGGTCGGTGCCGACCAGCAGCGGATGGCGGCCCTGCTGCTTGAACCAGCGGGCGAGCTTGCCGGCGGTGGTCGTCTTACCGGAGCCCTGAAGACCGGCGAGCAACAGCACCGTCGGCGGCTTCGATGCGTAGGTGATGCGCAGGTTCTCGCCGCCGAGGGTGTTGACCAGCTCCTCGTGAACGATCTTGATGACCTGTTGGGCCGGGCTCAGGCTCTTGGAGAGATCGAGTCCGACGCACTTCTCCTTGATGCGGGAGATGACGCCCTTGACCACCTTGAAGTTGACGTCGGCTTCGAGGAGGGCAAGCCGGATCTCGCGCAGGACCTCGTCGACTTCTTTCTCCCCCAGGCGCCCGCGGCTGCGCAGGCGCTTGAAGATGGTGTCGAAGCGATCCGAGAGTGCGTCAAACATCGAAGAGGTAAGGCTACGACAGGTACCGGTCCTCTACGGCGGGCACGGGGAGGATCGGGGGCGGACCGCCGCCGCCGTCGAGCTCGAACAGGTAGGCGGGCACGAGATAGGGCGCCGAGCCGACGTGGCCGAGCATGAGCCCGAGGCGCACACCGGTGATCGTGCCGCCGTCGGCCACCTGCCGGGCCCGGACCAGCCCCTGGCTCACGCCAACGAGCCGGTAGGTGTCGGCCCGGACCGGTCGAGCGAGGTAGCCGCTGGCCGCCGACGCCGTGGCGCCGGGTCCGACGTTGATCGTCCACGGGAGCCCGGCCGTCGGCGTGGTGCCGACGAGCGGCGATGCCTCGATGTACCACCCGCCCGGCTCATCGACGATCACGGGCCTGGACACACCCAACCCGGCGCGCCCGAGGGTCTCCATTCCGAACGACAGAGCGTCGTCGTGGCTCAACGCGAGGCCAGGTGTTGCCTCCGGCGGCGCGCCGGTGTCGGGGCAGGCGGTGGGGCCCGAGGGCGGAACCGTCTGCAGCGTCGCACCCGGCTGCGGGCTCTCGGGGACGATCTGGCACGACCCGTTTTGCAGCGAGAAGAACCACGGCAGCCCTGCCGTCCGCTGGACGCGCAGGAGCTTGTCGCCGTCGCGGACCACCCAGCCGCCGGCGTCCGTGGTGACCGGTGCGTGCATGTCGAAGGCGACGGCAAGGCGGTCGATGGCGCCCGGCGCCGGCTGCGTGCCGAGCCGATAGCCCCGGGCCTCGCCCGTCAGCTCCGGAAGGTTCTGCGGCTCGTTGAGCGGACCGCCGGTCGTCGTGGCCGTCGTCGGCGACACGGCCACCCGCGGAGCGATGCTGACTTTGGGCGGCAACGCCGACGACTCGGTTCCCGACGACGTGACGGCGATAGCGGCCGCCGCGCCGGCCCCGACGAGCAGGCCGAGCACGATGCCGACGGCGACCGGTGAGCGGGCCACGCTGCTGGTTTCTCCTGCTCTGTTACTCGAAGAGGGCGTCGACGAATTCCTCGGGGTCGAAGTCAACGAGGTCGGCGACCGTCTCGCCCAGTCCAACCAGCTTGATGGGGATGTTGAGCTCGTTCTGGATGGCAAGAGCGATGCCGCCCTTGGCCGTGCCGTCGAGCTTGGTGAGCACGACGCCGGTGACGTCGACGGCCTCGGCGAACTGGCGGGCCTGGACCAGACCGTTCTGGCCGGTGGTGGCGTCGATCACGAGCAGGACCTCGGTGACCTTGCCGGGCGGCCGCTCCGCCACGCGGCGGATCTTGCCGAGCTCCTCCATCAGATTGGTCTTGGTGTGGAGACGCCCGGCGGTGTCGGCCAGCACGATGTCGATGTCACGGGCCTTGGCCCGCTCGACGGCGTCGAACACGACGGCCCCCGGGTCGCCGCCCTCGGCGCCACGCACAAGCGGCGCGTCGACGCGGTGGGCCCACAGGTCAAGCTGCTCGGCGGCGGCGGCGCGAAACGTGTCGCCGGCGGCGAGGATGACGGTTCGGCCCTCGTCCTTCTGCTGATTGGCGACCTTGCCAATCGTGGTCGTCTTGCCGACCCCGTTGACGCCGACGAACAGCCAGACATTGGGATCGCCGGGTTCGTAACGCAAGCCCCGGTCCGCGGGCGCCAACGACTTCTTGAGGTCGTCCTTGAGCGCCTGCACGAGCTCGGCGGGCGTGGTGATGCCCTCGGCCTTCACACGGTTGCGGAGATCGTCGAGCAACGTGGTGGTGGCGGCCACGCCCACGTCAGCGCGCACCAGCGCCTCCTCGAGCTCGTCCCACGTCTCGTCGTCGATCGTCGACCGGGAGAGAACGGAGCTGACGTATCCGGCGAAGAGACTCCTCGCCTTACCGAGACGGTCACGGAAGCGCGGCTTGACCGGCGGTGGGGCGGGCGGAGCGACCTCCTCGACAGCCTCAGCCTCTTCGAGGATCGCCTCGGCTTCCTCGAGGACGGCATCGGCTTCTGCCGCCGCCTCCTCGGGGGTGAGGACCGATGGGCGAGGTGCCTCTGTGGGTCGGGCGCGCGGTGGCGCAGTGGTTCCCGGCCCGGGCTCGATGCCCGGTCGTTCGCGCCGGCGTCGCTGCAGCGGCACGACGAAGGCCAGTCCGAGAACCACCACGGCGAAGACGATGACGATGATCGTGAAAGCCATGACGGGAAATGACCCTACCCAGCTGTCATGTACGCATCAGCGGTAGCTGTTGGCGTCGGCGTCCTTGCCGGCGTCCATCACCTCGACCATGTAGCGCCAGGCGTCGGGCTGAGAGCCGTCGACGTCCGTGAAGCCGTAGACGCGGGCCAACTCCCCCGACGAGGTTGACTTGCCGTTCCACCGCGCCACGTCGGGATCCGCGGCGAGTGCGGCGACGGCGCGACCGACGTAGGTCGGCGTCTCGGAGATGCCGAAGTGCGGGTTGGCCTTGGCGCCGTCTCGCCACGTCTCCTCGGTGACGCCGTAAATCTCGAGCATCATCTCCGAGCGCAACCACCCTGGGGTGATGACGACGGCGGTCGCCCCCCTGTCGGCAAGCTCCTGGCCGAGCGAGAACCCCAGCCGCAGAACCGACCACTTGACCAGGTCGTAGAACGCCGACAGCCGGTAGTTGGTCGCGTTGTAGTCGAGCGTCCCATCCGTGACCTCGACGACCAGGCCGCCGGGATGTCTTAACAGGAGCGGCAGCGCGTAGTGGTTGGTGATCAGGTGGGTGTCGACGGCCAACCGCAGCAGACGCAGGCCTTTGTCGAGATCGTGCTCCCACACGGGCACGTTCCACTCGGTCAGCCGTTCGCCGCCCCAGATGTCGTTGACCAACACATCGAGGCGACCATGCTCTTGGTCGATGCGGGCGACGAGGGCCTCGACCTGTGACGGCACGAGGTGGTCGACCTGCACCGCGATGCCGTGGCCGCCCGCGGCGGCGACGAGCTCGGCCGTCTCCTCGATGGTCTCGGGCCGGTCGTACTCGGACCGCTCGGCGCGCGTCGTGCGACCCGTGCAGTAGACAGTCGCCCCTTCGGCGCCGAGGGCAACAGCGATGCCGCGGCCCGCGCCCCGCGTCGCGCCCGCGACAAGTGCGACCTTCCCGTCCAGCGCGCCCACACGAGGGACGCTACGCGGTGGTGGCGACCCGCTGGCTGATGACTCGGGACGAACCGCCGGGCTGCATGGTGACGCCGTACAGCACGTCGCCTGCCTCCATCGTGCGCTTCTGGTGGGTGACGACCAGCAGCTGGGCCTCGTCACGGAACTCGTGGACCAGGTCGATGAATCGGTGGAGGTTGACGTCGTCGAGGGCGGCTTCGACCTCGTCGAGCAGGTAGAAGGGCGACGGCCGGCTGCGGAAGACGGCGAACAAGAACGCCATCGCTGTGAGCGAGCGCTCGCCGCCCGACAGGAGCATCAGCTTGCGCACGTTCTTGCCGTGGGGACGAGCCTCGACCTCGATCCCGGTGTTGAGCACATCGTCGGGGTCGGTGAGACGCAGCCGCCCGGTGCCGCCCGGGAAGAGCGTCTCGAACAGCTTGGAGAAGTTGTCTGCCACGTCGGCGAAGGCGGCCGCGAACAGCTGGACGATCTCGCCGTCGACCGCCTTGATGACCTTGCCCAGCTCCCGGCGAGACGACTTCACATCCTCGAGCTGACCTTCCAGGAACATATGGCGCTCCTGCAGGGCGGTGAACTCCTCGAGGGCCAGGGGATTGATGGGGCCCATCAGTCGGAGCTCGCGCTCGAGCTCGCGCACCCGGGCGGGCGCCGACGTTGCAGGCGGCAGCTCGGGGCATTCCGCGGCGACCGCCACATCGGGTTCGCAATCGAACTCCCGACGCACGGTCTCGACAGCCGCTTCCAGGCGCATGCGAGCCTCGGCCTCGTCGAGCTCGGCCCGACGCGCCCGCTCGCGCACTTCCTCGAGGCGGCGCTCGGTCGCGCTGCGCTCGGAGCGCACGGCGTCGAGGTGCGCCGCCGCGGCCGTCGCGGCCTCGGACTGCTGCTGACGACGACGGCGAAGCCCGGCGAGATGGCCTTCGAGAGTGGTCAGGCGGTCGGTGACGAATGCAGCCAGACGGTCCGTGTGAGCGAGCAGACGCTCGAGCCGCTCTCGCTCCGACTGCGCCTCTTCACGTTCGTGCGCGTGGCGCGCCAGGCGCTCCTCGAGCTCGGCGAGACGACGGCTGAGCTCGGCCTTGCGCACCTCGACACTGGCGGCCCGTACCTCGAGGCCGGTCCGCAGCGCACCGACCGCGCTCACGCGCTCCTCCAGGCGCTCGCGCGCCGTGCGCAGGGCCTCGAGGCGCTCGGCGCCGGCCGCTTCCTCAGCTTCGAGGGTCGGGAGGATGTCGGCCAGTTGTGCGACCCGAGCCGATTCGCGGCCGATGCGCTCCGCCAGTTCGTCCAGGTGGACGCGCACGGCGTCGCCCTCAACAGCGACGTCGCGCCGCTCGGTCTCCAACCGGCGCATCGCATCCGCCGCGGCGGTGAGCTCACCGTCGTTTTCGTCCAGCCGGCGATGGGCGGCGGCGACGGCGCCGTTGGCGGCCTCAAGATCGGCTGCCGTCTCTGCGGCGCGGGCCGTGTTCGCGGCGAGAAGGTCCGCGGCCTGGCCGGCGCGCTCGCGGGCGTCGTCGAGGGCCGCCGCCGTCACGCCGGTGCGCGAAGCGCCGAGGCGCCACGTCCCCCCGCCGAAGCGGTCGCCGGCACGGGTGACGACGGTCAGGCCGGGGTGGGCGAGGGCGGCGTCGAGGGCCGCTTCCCAATCGCCGGCGACCACCACATGGCCGGCAAGCAAGGCGTCGAGGACGCGGGCAACAGCGGAGTCTCGACTGCGTACATGGTGGCGGACGGGCTCGCCGCCGGGGACCGACATCGAGACCGCGGCGGGCACGGTCAGCCCTGCGGTCACCGTGCCGACGCCACCCCCTGCCGCGAGCGAAGCCAACGCGGCGCGAGCGTCGTCGACGTCTCCGACGACGAGGGCGCCGAGCGCGTCGCCGAGGGCGGCGGCAACCGCGGTCTCCCAACCGGCGTCGATCTCGACCAGGTCGCCGAGCACGCCGACGGCCGCGGGCGACGCCGCCGGGGAGGCCGCTTCGAGCGCCAACGTGAGGGCGTCGACACGGGCCAGCAGCGCACGGTGCTCTGTCTCCGCGGAGCGATGGGCCGCTTCAGCGTCGTTGGCCGCGGCCTGTGCGGCGGCGCGGCGGGCCTCGGCTTCGTCGACGGCCGCGACCAGCCCCCGTTCGGCAGCCTCGGCATCGCGCAACTCCTGCTCGAGTCGCTCGGTGGCGGCGTTCAAACGGTCGCCCCGCTGCTGCAGGGCCTCGAGCCGCGCTTCGAGCCGCGACACCTCGGCCTGACCCAGGTCGACGCTGGCCCGCAGGGCACTGAGCTCGCCGCGCACCTCGGCGGCCTGACCGCTCGGGCCGGGCACGCCCTCGGCCAAGCGGGTTTCGAACTCCTCGCGCTCGCGGGCAAGGTCGGCTTCCGCGGAAGTCAGCCCGTCGGCCTCGGGCACGAGCTCGCGTGCGGCCGAGTCGACCTCGGCGAGCTCGCCGGTCACGCGCGCTGCTTCGGCCTCAAGCGCAGCGACGAGCGTGTGGTCGACGAACGCCGATCGATCTCGCTCGAGCGAGCGGCGCCGCTCGGCCAGCAGGGCCGACTGACCCCTCGCTCGCTCCCGCAAGGCCTCGGCCCGGCCGACGATGTCGCCGAGCCCCGACGCGTCCGTTGCCGCCAGCGCGGCTTCGGCTGCAGTGACAGCGCCGTCGAGCTGGGCCAAGCGAGCCCGGAGCTCGCGCTCCTCTTCCTCCGACGCGGCCTTGCCCTGAGCCGCCGTCTCAGCTCGAGTCTGGAAGGCGGCGACCTCCCGGCCGGCGAGGTGCAGGCGGAGGGCGGCAAGCTCACCGGCAACCTCGCCGTGGCGACGGGCGGCGTCTGCCTGGCGCTCGAGCGGCCGCAGCTGGCGCCGCACCTCCCGCAGCAGGTCCTGCAGGCGCAGGAGGTTGGTCTCGGTGGCGGCCAGCCGGCGCTCGGCCTTCTCTTTGCGGCGGCGGTACTTGAGGACGCCGGCGGCCTCTTCGATCACGGCTCGGCGGTCCTCGGCGCGCGCCTGCAGCACCGAGTCCAGCTGACCCTGGGACACGATGACGTGCTGAGTGCGTCCAACGCCGCTGTCCGACAGCAGCTCCTGGATGTCGAGCAGACGGCAGGGGGCCCCGTTGATGGCGTATTCGCTCTCGCCCGACTCCCGGAACAGCGTGCGGGTGATCGTCACCTCGGTGAAGCCGATGGGCAACAGGCCCGAGGAGTTGTCGATCGTGAGGGAGACCTCGGCGCGGCCCAGGGCCGGCTTGTTCCCGCTGCCGGCGAAGATGACGTCGTCCATCTTCGAGCCGCGGAGGGCCCGGGCGCCCTGGGCCCCGAGGACCCAGGCCACGGCGTCGACCAAGTTCGACTTCCCGCTGCCGTTGGGCCCCACGACGATGGTCACGCCGGGCTCGAAGTCGAGCGAGGTGTGCTCGGCGAAGGACTTGAACCCCTTGAGGGTGAGGGACTTCAGGAACACGCGAAATGCAGGCTAGAGGCGGTTCGGCGGTACGCCGCGGATGGTCTCACCCACTTCTGGCGGTCGTAGCCGGCCTATAGCCATGTCCACGACCACCAGAAGGGTGGAGGAGGGCTCAGAAGCTCCCCGGGCACTGGCCGGAGCGGGCGCCAGCGACGCTGTTGGGGTTGCCGTCGTTGGCGATCGGCGTGTTGCCGCTGCAGCTCAGGGTGCCGCCGATGGTGTTGCCCTCGAGCTCCGCGCCTTGGTCGTCGGGCAGGAAGGGCCCGGTGCCCGTCGTGCCCGTCACCGACGTGTTGGACCCGATGTGGTTGCCGACCAGGTCGACGGCGCCGTGGTTAGAGGTCAGGGTCACGCTGGTGCGGAAGGTGTTCGGCGCACACCCGTCGTCGCCGGCGTCGCGCAACAGGACGAAGCCACTCGCGCCCGAGATCTTCACCGTGTTCCCCACCGTGGAACCACAGATCGTGATCGACCCGGGGTTGGTGGCGGTGATGTTCCCGCCGACGGTCGAGTTGGTGAGGATCAGCGACGAGCCCGCAGGCACCGTGATGTTGCCCCCGACGCTGGCGCCCGAGATGGACGTCGAGCCCGGGGCCAAGTTGATCGAGCCTCCCGCAGAGCCCTGGGTGTGATCGGTGCCGATGGTCGTATCGTCGCCGGAGACGAGGTGACACTCGAGCCGTTGTCGGCCGAGGCCGACGCCGTGTTCGACACCGAGCCGGTTGTACTGAGCGCCACGTGGGCCACGATCGCGAACGTGGCCGTGCCGGGTGCAAAGCTCGGGTTGGTGCAACTCACGTTGTTGCCGGTCGCTCCACAGGTCCAACCCGTGGTCGGCGACGTTGCCCACCGAGGACGAATTGTGCGCGATTCAGACCTGGCACTGGGGGCACAGGAACGAACTGCGCCCGTTGGCCTTCACCCGCACGATCGTGCTGCGACAGCGGCGGCAGGCCTCTCCCTCACGGTCGTAGACCTTGTGTTGTGACTGGAAATCGCCAATCTCGCCGAAGAGGTCGCGGTACTGCTCGTCGGCCAACGACGAGCCGCGGTGCTTGATGGCGTCCTGCAGGGTCTCGACCATGGCCCGGTAGAGCCGGCGGATCTCCTGGGTCGACAACGAGTCCGACGTGCGGTCGTAGCGGAGACCGGCGGCGAAGAGAATCTCGTCGCTGTAGATGTTGCCGATGCCGGCCACGAACTTCTGGTCCATGAGCAGGGCCTTCAGCTTCATCTTCTTGTCGTTGAGCATCTCGGCAAACTGGGTCCACGACATCATCTGGTCGATGGGGTCGAAGCCCAGGTGCCCGAGCTCGGGCACCTCGCCCGGCAGCTCCTCCGGTGTGGTGACGAACAGCTCGCCGAACGTGCGGGGATCGACGAAGCGCAGCCGTCCGGCCTGGGTGAAGGTGATCACGACGTGCGTGTGCTTGTCGGGCTTCTCCTTGGCCGCGCCCTTCGAACGCAACAACTGACCGCTCATGCCGAGGTGGACGACGAGGATGTCGCCGCCCTCGAGCTTGACCAGCAGGTATTTGCCCCTGCGGTCGATGCCCGTGATCTTGTGGCCTTCGAGCTTGCCGACGAAGTGCTTCTTGTTGGGGTGCCGGCGAATCGAGCGCATGCCGCTGACGTCGACCTGCTTGATGCGCTTGCCGACGACCTCCTTCTCGAGGTCGCGCTTCAGCGTCTCGACTTCGGGGAGCTCAGGCATCGACGACCTCGGGCTCGGTGTCGTCGGCCTCCGCGTCGGAGCAGTCGCCCGTTGTCGTCAACGAGCGCCACGCCTTTTCGGCGGCCGCCTGTTCGGCCTGCTTCTTCGAGCGACCCTCGCCGCCGCCGCACTCGTCTTCGTTGATAAAAACGGTCGCGTAGAACCGCTTGGCGTGGTCGGGACCGTCCTCGCGCACCTCATAGCGAGGCAACGTGTCGAGGCGCTGGGCCGCCAGTTCCTGCAGCCGGGTCTTGTAGTCCTGCCCACCGGGGCCGGTGGCGGCCTCGGCGATGCGGTCCTCGAGGAGGTTGAGGACGAGCTCGTGTGCGGCCTGCCAACCGCCGTCGAGGTAGACGGCGCCGATCACGGCCTCCATGGCGTCGGAGAGGATCGACGGCTTCTCGCGCCCGCCGGACGCGTCCTCACCCTTGCCGAGGGCCAACGCCGGGCCGATGCCGAGTTCGGCAGCCAAGTCGGCGAGCACGCCGGCGTTCACCACCGACGCCCGAACCTTGGCCAGCTCGCCCTCGGCCAGGCCGGGGAACGTGCGGAAGAGGTGGTCGGTGACGACCAGGCCGAGCACCGCGTCACCGAGGAACTCGAGGCGTTCGTTGGACTCGCTCCCGGGCGTCTCCGCGCACCAAGAACGGTGGGCCAGGGCGAGGGTGAGGAGTGCGTCGTCGGTGAAGCGTCGTCCCAGGCGCTGCCCGAGAAGCTCGTAGGAAGAGTTCTCGGTCAGGAGGCCTGTGCGAGGCGGGCGACCACGTAGTCGACGGCGTCGCCGACTGTCTTGAGGTCCTCGAGGTCCTCGTCGTTGATTCGGAATCCGACAGTTCGTTCCCCGAGCTCCTCCTCCAGGGCCTCGACCAGCTCGATGAGGGCGAGAGAGTCGGCGTCGAGGTCCTCGGTGAACGAGGAACCCTCGTTGATCGTCTCGGGTCCGATCTCGAGAATGTCGGCAAGGCGCTCGCGGATGAGTTCGAGTACCTGCTGCCGGTCGAGCGGGCCCCGCTCCACGTGGGTCTCAGCGGGCAACACAGCTCCTGGGTCAAAAACGGCTACGGGAGCCCGCAGTCTACCGGGGGTGCCGCTTGTTCGCTTGTGAATCCGCCGCTCAGGTAGCCGCGACGGCCCCGCGGAGGCGATCGACCAGCTGACCCTCGACCATCTCGCCCGCCACCCGGACGGCATTCACAATTGCACGAGCCGACGACGAGCCATGGCTGATGATGCAGACGCCCTCGACGCCGAGCAGCATGGCACCCCCCGTGGCATCGGGATCGAGCTCGGCGGCGACCGGCGCCAGGGCGTCGAGGAGCACGCCGCTGGCGCTCTTGGCCTCGTCGGAGGAGTTGAAGGCCTCGAACACGGCGCCGACGAGGAACCTCAGGGCTCCCTCGAGGGTCTTGAGGGCGACGTTGCCGGTGAAGCCGTCGGTGACGACGACGTCGGCCGCGTCGCTCATCAGGTCCCGACCCTCGACGTTGCCGATGAACTGCAGACCCGAGTCCGCCAGCAGGCCCCGCGCTTCTTTGACCAGGGACGTCCCCTTGGTGTCCTCCTCGCCGATCGAAAGCAGCGCCACCTTCGGCTCCTTGATGCCGTAGCGGGCGGTGGCGAAGGCGGCACCCATCTGGGCGAATTGCAGCAGGTAGGTGGGCGTGCACTCGGCGTTGGCGCCGGCGTCGAGCAGGATCGTGGGCGTCTGACCGGGAACCGGGATCGGTGTGGCGATGGCGGGGCGTTGCACACCCTTGAGCCGGCCCATGCGCAGCAGGGCGGCACCCATCGTGGCGCCCGTGTTCCCGGCGCTGACCATGGCCGCCGCCTTGCCGTCGCGCACGGCCTCGGCCGCGCGCACGAGCGAGGAGTCCTTCTTGCGCCGCACGCCCTGAGCGGGGTCGTCGTGCATGCCGATGACCTCGGATGCGGGGATCACATCGAGCCCGCCGGCGTCGCGGATGGCCTCGGGCTGGCCGACGAGCACCACCGGCAGACCGAGCTCCTCGACCGCCAGCTTGGCCCCCTCGACGATCTCCTTGGGGGCGTTGTCGCCGCCCATGGCGTCAACCGCGATCGGCAGCATCAGCTCATTTGGCGGTGATTAGGGGTGCGATCACGCCCTTAATCACCGCCAAATCAGACTTCGACTGCCTGGCGGCCGCCGTACCAGCCGCAGTTGGGGCACACGACGTGGGGCAGCTTGGCCTGGCGGCACTGGGGGCAGACGCTGCGGGGCGGCTCGGAGAGGCGCCAGGCGGACGCCCGCCGGCTGCGGCTCTTGGATTTCGACGTCTTCTTCTTGGGGACGGCCACGCTTTTCTCCGATTCCTAACTCAGGTGGAGGTCGTCGAGGGCGGCCCAGCGAGGGTCTCGTCCGGCGGGCGCACACCCGCACGGTCCCTCGTTGAGATCGGCCCCGCACGTAGGGCAGATGCCCTGACAACCGGCCTCGCAGAGCGGGGCCAAGGGTAGCGCCAGCAGGACCGCCTCACGAATGAGCGAGGCGAGGTCGATCTCCTCGTGGCCGAGCGGATAGGTCTCCCCCTCCTTGGGCTGGCGCTCGAAGAGCTCGCGGAATTCGACGTCGACCGAGCCGTCGATCGAACGCAGACAGCGCCGACACTCGGCCCGCCACGGCGCCGAGATCCGGCCGTCGGCGACCACACCCTCCGGGATGGCCTCGACGCCCACGTGAACGTCGACCTCGTCGGCGGCGTCGACGACGGTGCCGGCAGACTTCAGCTCGCCGACTGGCCCCCGCAGGTCGAGCTCGCGCCGGTGGCCCGGCGTGCGGAGCAGGTCAGCGATGCTGACAACGAACGGTGATCGTTCAAGCTTCATCCTGATCGAAGAACGCCTCGTGCTGGCCGGAGTCTTCCGCACCCGCCAACGGCGCCTCCTCGGGGGTCGGGAGCGGGGTCACCCGCAGCTTCTCCCTACCCGCCTGCACGGTCTTCGTCGTGCGTTCGAGGACGATCTCGAAGGCGGCCAGCTTCTGGTCGCAGTAGTCCTCGGCCTCGTGCTTCAGATTGTTCGCCATGTCGCGCGCGTCCTGCACGGTGTTGCGGGCCACCAGCTTGGCCTCGCGCACGATCTCGGTGCGCTGCACCATGCGTTCGGCACGCGCCCGGGCCGCGGCGAGGATGTCGTCGGCCTCGGCCTGCACCTTGGCCAGGAACTCCTCGCGTTCCCGCAGCAACCACCGCGCCTGACGCAGCTCGTCGGGCAAACGGGTGACCGCCTCCTCCAACAGTTCGAGCACCTCGTCGCGGCTGATCATCACCGACGACGACAGCGGCATGGACTTGGCGCCCGAGATCATGTCGGTGACACGCCGCAGCAACGTCTCGGTGTCGGGGTGGTCGCCCCCCATGCCATCGGGCAGGCTGCTTCGGTACGTCGGCTGCTGCGGGTTTTCTACGTCGGTCATTTCTTGAACCTCTCTTGCAGCCGCTCGGCGACCTGCGGGGGCACCATCTTGGACACGTCACCCCCGAAGCGGGCGACCTCTCGGACCAGACTCGACGAGAGGAATGACCACCGCGCGCTCGTCGGCATGAACAGCGTGTCGAACTTGGCCAGCTGGTAGTTCATCTGCGCCATCTGCAGCTCGTAGTCGAAGTCCGACACGGCTCGCAGACCTTTGACGAAGACGTTCACGCCGTGCTCGGCCGCGAACTCGACGAGCAGGCCCTTGAAGAAGTCGATGCGGACGTTGTCCAGGTGCTTGGTCACGTCGAGCAACAGGTCCTGCCGCTCCTCCAGCGTGAACAAAGGCTCGGACTTCTGCGGGTTGCGAATGACGGCGACGATGAGCTCGTCGAAGTGTTGGGCCGTGCGTTCGATGATGTCGAGGTGACCGTTTGTAACGGGGTCGAACGACCCTGGGATGAGCGCGATCGCCACCCTTATGTGCCTTTCATTCCTTGGCAGCTAGAAGCACCACGGTACCGCCGTAGCGCTTGTGTCTCATGATCAACCACGGTGACGGCACGTCGAGCTCGCGGTCGGACTCCGCCACGACGACTCGGGCGCGCAGCCCCGAGAAGACCGCGTCCCAGTCCTTGAAGGAGTAGGGCGGGTCGACCAGCGCGAGGTCGAAGGCGGCCCCGCCGTCGAGCCAGCGCACGGCGTCGGCTCGCACGACCTCTCCCCCGGCGAGCCCCGTCGAAGCCAAATTGGCGCGCACGGCGGCGATCGCCGTGGGGTCGTCGTCGACGAACGTCGCCGACGCCGCGCCCCGCGAGAGGGCCTCGATACCGAGGGCTCCGCTGCCACAGAACAGGTCGACCACTGAAGCGCCGCGCACGGCCTCCATGCTTTCGAGCGAGGAGAAGATCGCCTCCCGCACCCGGTCACTGGTCGGCCGGGTGCCGCGGTTGGCCGGCGCCTGCAGCTTCCTTCCCTTGGCCTCGCCGGCAACAACCCGCACGGGGTGATGCTGGCACCTGTCCGGTTCGTGGTGGTGCCTGCCTGTTGGCCGGGACCGTCCATGGGCACAATCGATGTCGTGCCCGCTGTCCTCACGCGCCTGCGGACCGAGCTTCGCTCCCGGTGGCGTGCCTGGGCGGCAGTCGCCCTGCTGATCGGCCTGGCCGGCGGCGTCGTACTCACCACCGCGGCGGGCGCGCGCCGCACCGACACTGCGTACTCGCGCTACCTCCAGCAGTCGCGCGCGGCCGACGTTCTCGTGTCGCCCAGCAATCGCGGCCTGCCGGACTACTACGCGGCGCTCGCCAAGCTCCCGTCGGTCGCCACACTCGGGGCGGCGATCGGATTCGAGGGTTTCATCCGCGACGCCAAGGCGGCGCCGGGCGCTCCGGAGTCGGCAACGCTTGGCGCCGGTTTCGAGATCCTCGCTGCGGCTGACACGCACCTGGCCAGCGCCATAGAGCGGCCAAAGCTCATCGATGGCCGGATGCCACGATCGAGCCGTCCGGACGAGGCGGTAGCCGACCACTCCCTTGCGCAGACCATGCACCTCCACGCGGGCAGCGTCGTCCACGCGATCGTGGCGCCGACCACGGCGTCGGGGGTCGACATCAACAAGGGCCGGCCGGTCACGCTCAAGGTCGTCGGCGTCGTGGTCTCCAGGGACAACGTGGTGCCCGTCAACGCCCTGGCGTCGTCGCCCACGCTTCTGACCACACCGGCGTTCGCGGCGCAGTTCCAAGACGACTACGACAGCTTCAGCGCCTTCGACGGTGCCTACATCCGGCTGAAGCCCGGCGCGTCGCGATCGGCCTTCACGCAACAGGCGCAGGATCTGGCCGTCAAGTATCCCGAGACGGGCGCCCCCGACGGTCCGATCTTCGTGGCCGACGAGCACGCGCAAGCGGCCGCCGTCGAGCACGCCATCCGTCCACAAGCGACGGCGCTGGCGCTGTTCTCACTGCTCGCGGCACTGAGCGCCCTGTTCGTCGTGGGTCAGATCCTCTCCCGACAGCTGTTCATGGCCGCCGGTGAGAACCAGACGCTCCAGGCCTTGGGCATGGGCCGCGGTCAGCTCTTCGCGCTCGGCGTGGCCGAGGCCGCCATCGTCGCGTTCGCAGGCGCGGTGCTCGCCGCTGCGTTGGCCTTCCTCGGCTCGCGGTTCATGCCCATCGGTCCGGCGCGCCTCGCCGAGCCCCATCCGGGAATCAACGCCAACTGGGCGATCCTCGGCCTTGGCGTCCTCGTCACCGTCGTCCTGCTCGTGGTTCGTGTGGCGTGGCCGGCGTGGAAGTACGCGGGTCTTTACGGCGCCACAGAGACCTCGGGTGCGGAACGACCATCGCGACTGGTCGAGGAAGCGACCCGTGTCGGCGCGCCCGCCAGCGCGGCCGTCGGCATCCGCCTTGCGCTGGAACCGGGCCGGGGCCGCACTGCGGTGCCGGTGCGCAGCGCGTTGGCGGGCACGGTCCTCGCCGTGGCCGCCGTCGCCGCGGCCTTCACGTTCGGCGCCAACCTCGTTCGCCTCGTGCGCACGCCGAAGCTCTACGGACAGACCTGGAACCTGGCCGTCGACACGCAGTTCGGGCGCCTCCCGCCCGACACGACGACCGCGTTCTTGAAAGCGCAGAAGGGCGTGCGGGGCTGGACGTTCGGCGACCACGGCAACTTCACCATCGCGGGCAAGAACGTCCCCGCCATCGGACTGGTCCCCGCGCAGGGTGCCGAGATGTGGCCGGAGATCATCCAGGGCCGTGCACCGACCGCGCCCGACGAGATCGCGCTCGGCGCCAAGACGCTCGCCAGCGCCCACCGGCACGTCGGGCAGACGATCACGGTCACACCCCAGGACGGCGGTGACGCCCAGCAGATGCGCATCGTCGGTCAAGCCGTGTTCCCCTTCTTCGGGCAGGGGGACTTCAACCCGACCGGCCTCGGCGAAGGCGCAGCCGTCCAGGATCCGCAGCGTCCGGCGTCCGCGGACGATCCTCCCGGATACAACTTCGTGCTCGTGCGCATGGCGCCAGGTGCGGGGCCGAGCGACGTTGCCGCATTCCGCACGAACCTCGAGAAGGCGCAGGGCGTGTGTCCGCAGGACCAGGTCTGCGATGTCGAGACCGCGAAGCGGCCGGTCGACATCCTCAACTACTCACGGATCCAAACCACACCCCTGGCATTGGCCGGGTTGCTCGCCCTCCTCGCCGTCGCCACGGTTGCCCACCTGCTGGTGACGTCGATCCGCCGTCGCCGCCGCGATCTGGCCGTGTTGAAGACGATGGGGTTCGTCCGACGTCAGGTCTCGGCCGCGGTCGCGTGGCAGGCAACAACGCTGGTCGTGGTCGCCCTGCTCGTCGGCATCCCTCTTGGCGCCGCTGGCGGCCGCTGGATCTGGCAGGTGTTCGCCGACCGCATCGGCATCGCGCCCGCACCGCGCGTGCCTCTTGTGACCCTGCTCCTGTTCATCCCGGTCGCTGTGGTGGTCGCCAACGTGTTGGCGGCCGGCCCCGGACTGATCGCCGGGCGCCTCAAGCCCGCGCCGGTGCTACGGACGGAGTAGTCAAAGCGTCGGCGTCCAGGTGCCGTTGACGTTGGCGTAGTTCAACCACACCTGGGTCGACGGCGAGCCCTTGGCCTCGACAATCAGCTGGTTGCGCAGACCGTTGGGCGGTACCGCGAAGTGAGAGCCGGAGAACTGCGCACTGCAGAGCGTGGTGCCCATGGCCCATGGCCCGCTGGCGGGGGTGACGTGCCAGGCCCCGGTGGAGTCGACACACGCAAACTGCCGCGTGTCGCCGCAATTGCCGGCATGGAAGCGACCGTCGGCGCCCTGGTAGGCGCAATTGCCGGCATTCGCCACCGGCTCGTTCTGGGCCCAGCTCCACACCAGCGCGGGAAGACGCGGGTCCTGGGGCGTCAGCTGGTCGAGGCCGACGATGTTCACGCCGCACTGCATCATGCGGGCGGCCCCCGCGGGCGTGGTCAGGCTGTTCTTGCCGTTCTGCATGGCCGTCAGCCATGTGCTGTCCTCGAAGAAGCGGCGGAAGGTGGCGTCGCTCAGGCGAGCTTTGCGGTCAGCGGCACAGGCGGCGTCGTTGTACGCCGAGGGGTCACCGTGCTCGTCCCAGCGGGGCCCGCGCTCCCAAACCCACGTGCCCCACGCGCCAGGGCCGCAGTTGCCGACGATCAGCACCTGGTGACCGGCCTTGAGGATGTCGGCCGCACCCACCGTGTCCATGGGCATCGGTGCACACGGCTGGCCCGCCGGAGGGCGGTACACGAGCGAGCCGAGACCGGAGGCGATCAGCTGGCCCGCAATCTGATGGGCCTGGGCGTTCGGGCCGTTCACGTCGTCCAGCTGGTTCTCGAGGTACAGGAGGATGACCTCGTGAGGGTTGGCGTTGAGCCAGGCCTTCAGCTCGGCCAAGCCGTCCTGGAACGGGCGGTCCCAGCTGCACCCAACGTGCACGCCTTGGACGATCGACGAGTCGCCGTGACACATCGTCACCCAGAAGCCACCGGTGCTGGCGTTGCCGAAGGGGCTGGGGACCCAGTGCACGTCGATCTCGAGGGCCCGGACGTCCATCCGCAGCTGGTCGGTGAGGCTGTAGACCTGGTTCGGGTCCTGGTTGGTGACCGTCGGGTAGTAGCTCGTCGAGCCCAGCGAGTAGCTCGAAGCGTTGAAGCTGTTGTGGGTGTGGACCAGCTGCTCCTCCACCAGGGGAGCGCCGGCACCCAGGCTCCGCTGCAGTGAGAGCGCCCGGTGGGTCCACGACGACTGGTACGCGTTGACCTCGGCCTCCGAGACGGGCCGCCCGTCGATCACCGCGCACTGCTCTGGCGCCGAGTCGCTTACCGCACGCAGCGGTGTACGACACGCGGCAGAGGCCCCCCACTGCACCGCCTGCACCGTCCGATCGGCCCGTCCGCCGTTGTCCACCGACACCGCTTTGGCCGCGGCAGGAACAGCAGCCATGAGCAGCGCGACGAGCGCGGCCGAAGCAAGGAGTCTGCGGGCCACCCCGTCAGATTCGACGCGCCCCGCATCCAATCCTTTACCTGTCGTTCACCTCGTGCGCCTCACCGGCCGGCGGCGTGGAGCAGCAGCGGCGCCAGCCAGGTCTCGGCGAGAGACTCGGACGCCGCGTCTGTCATGTGCAGCCCATCGGGGCGCGAGTCGTTGATGCCGAGCGCGTTGGGGTCGAAGGTGCCGTTCGGGCACAGCTGCTGATTGAGGTCGGCGGGCTGCACCGTGCGGGCTGCGTCCAGCAGCGGCAGGATCGTCGAGTTGTGGTACTGCCGGCGCGCCTCGGCGTTCTCGATAAGCGGTCCCCACACGGAGGTGTCGAAGCAGGGCGGGACGGTCCAGACGATGTGCGCACCGTTGGCCGCCAGCATGTCGTACGCCGCTTCGTACTCGGATAGGAGCCACGGGTCGAAAATCGGGTCGCCGATGTGGTGCACCGTCGACCCCCACTGCGGCAGCTCGCGGTCGTACAGGTCGTTCAGCCCGCCGGCGACGAGCACCACGTCAGCGTGGAAGCTGGCGACCGCTTGGCGCCCTGCTTCGGTCCCCCACCACGGACAGCTCGGATCCGTCGGGTAGACGGTCCCGTCGGCCTTCAGTCGGGTGCCACCCCGACTGATCGGACACCCCGGGATGCCGTGGTCCCACACGACCATGTCGTGCGTCTTGGCGGCGCGCGCCGAGAGCCCGGTCGCCAGGTTCTCCGCCAACGAGTCGCCGAACACCAGCACGCGCACGGGCGGCGGAGGCGGCGGCGCCGTCACCGGCGGCGGAGTGGGTGCGTTCGCGACGGTCTGGGCCCGCACCTCCGGAACTCTTGTCTTCGGCACGGTTGACGCCGAACTCGGCGGCGGTGGCGGGGCAGTGGTCGTCACGGCTGCCGGCGGCGGTGGCGGAGGCGGTGGAGGAACCGCGGCGCCGTCGGCCCGCAGCGTCACCTTCGCTACGGGCAACCCGGCAACGACGAGGACGAAGACGCCGACGACGGCGATGGCGGCGTTGGCCCAGCTGAGCACCGCTACCGGCCGCGGCAGCCGTCCTTCTCGGATGGGCAGCTCGATGTACGTGTAGGAGAGCTGGGCAACGACGAGCACCACCGCGAGCCGGAGGGCGAGCAACGCGGGGCCGGACAGTCCCGTGCGCGCCGGTGACAGCAGGAGGAACAGCGGCCAGTGATAGATGTACGCGCCGTAGGAGATGCGCCCGAGCCAGGCGAGTGGCCGCACCGAAAGCACCTTGCCGACGAACGTGCCGGGCTGGGTGGCACCGACGAGCACAACCGCGGCAAGGAGGGCGACCAGCGTGAGCCCGCCGTCGAGCAACCAGTTGTCGTACTGGCGCACGACGCACCACATGGCGACGAGGGCGACGAGGGCGGGAACGGCGCAGACGTCAGCGAGGACTCGCGCCGGCCGTCCGAACCGACGCAGCCCACGCCGGTCGACGAGCACGACGGCCAGCAGCACACCGACGAGGAGCTCGGCAGCACGCGTGTCGGTGCCGTAGTACGTCCGCAGGACGACACCCGGCTGGTAGAGCAGGCGAGTCACGACCAGCGAGCCGATGAGGAGCAGGAGGGTGACGACCGTGAACACCTGCCGCCGTCCTCTGCCAACCCACACCACCGTGGCTCCGACGATCAGCGGCAACACCAGGTAGAACTGCTCTTCGACCGCGAGCGTCCAATAGTGCTGCAGCGGGGACGGGTGCGCGAAGAGGCTCGTGTACGACTGGCCCGACGCCACGAAGCGCCAGTTCGCCATCCAAAGCAGAGCGGACACCGCGTCGCCTTCGACGTGCCCCGGAGCTGCGGTGACCTGGGCGACGAACCCGGCCAGAAGCAGACCGATGAGCGCGGCCGGCACAAGCCTGCGCGCCCGCGCCCCCCAGAAGCGGACGAAGTCGACGCGCCCACGCTGTTCGATTTCGAGCAACAGCAGGGCCGTGATCAAGAACCCCGACAGCACGAAGAAGGTGGTGATCGGGAGGTAGCCGCCGCGTAGCCACGCCAGGCCGGCGTGGAAGCCGAGAACGCCCGCGAGCGCAAGGCCCCGGAGCCCGTCGAGGGCGGGAATGTGGGCGAGGCGTGGTCGGTGTCGGGTGGGTGCTGTGACGGAAGCTGCGGTTATGACCCGATGGTCTCACGCGAGTGAGTCGTCATGTTCGCGGCGTCAACCCCAATTGCCCACCACGGATGCCCCAAATCGCCCTTAGAACGACCCGGTGCACTGCCCGGATCGGGCGCCTCCGACGCTGTTGGGCTGACCGTCGTTGATGATCGACGAGTTGCCGCTGCAGGCCAGGCCCCCGCCGATCGTGTTGCCCTCGAGCTCGGCTCCGACGTCCTCGGGGAACAGGCCGACACCGGTCGTGCCCGTCACCGAGGTGTTGGCGCCGATGTGGTTGTGACCCAGCTCGACGCCGCGGTGGTTCGAGCTCAGGGTGATGTTGGTTCGGAAGGAGTTGCCCGCGCAGTTGTCGTCGCCGGGGTCGCCGAGGAGGACGAACCCGGTGGCGCCAGAGACCTTCACCGCGTTGCCGACCGTCGTCCCGCAGATGGTGACCGAACCCGGGTTGTTGGCGGTGATGCCGCCGCCGATCGTCGCGTTGGTGAGCACCACCGACGCCCCCGCGGGGACGGTGAGGTTGCCGCCGACGCTCCCCCCGGTGATGCACGTCGAGCCGCTGGACGCGACGGTCACCGAGCCGCCCGCTGACGCCTGCGTGTGATCGCAGGGCAGCGGTCCGGTGTTCAGCAAGACCGACACGTTGTCGCTACTGCTGTTGGCAGTCGCCAGGTCCGGCCTGCCGTCGCCGTTGATGTCCGCAATGGCGACGGACTCCGGAGCGCTGCCCCCGTTGAGCCCGAAGTTCTGCGCGGTCGCGAACGTGCCGTCACCGTTTCCGACGAGAACCGAAACGCCGCTGCTGGTTTTGTCGGCCGTGACCAGGTCGGGCTTGCCGTCCGCGTTGACATCTCCGACGGCGATCGAGCTGGGACCGTAGCCACCCTGGAGACCGAATGTGGCCGCGGGGCCGAAGGTTCCGTCGCCGTTGCCGAGGAGCACCGAGACGTTGGCGCTCGAGAAGTTCGCCGTGACCAGGTCGGGATGACCGTCGCCGTTGAAGTCGGCGAGCTGTACAGAGCTCGGCCCTGACGCGCCAACGAGCAAGATGCCGCCCGAAGTGAAGGCCCCGTGGCCGTTGCCGAGAAGGATAGAAACCGTGTTGTCCAAGGCGTTGGCGACCGCGAGATCAGGGGCCCCGTCACCGTTGACGTCGCCCACGGCAACCGAAACCGGGGCGGCACCCACCGGGAAGAGCGTGGGGATGCCGAAGCTCCCAGTGCCGTCACCGAGCAGGACAGACACGTCGTTCGTGAAGTCGTTGGCAGTGATCAGGTCGGGAATGTGATCGCCGTTGACATCGGCGACGGCCACGGACCTGGGGCTCTGCCCAATCACGCCGAAGGTCGCCGCCGGCGCAAAGCTCCCGTCCGCTCGCTGAAGGAGCACCGACACATTGTCCGTGATGCTGTTGGCGGTCACGAGATCGGGTAGCGCGTCGCCGTTGAGATCGGCGACGGCCAGCGAGTCAGGGTTGAACGCGCCCACACCGACGTTGGTGGCGGTGCCGAAGGTGCCGTTGCCGTTGCCGTGGAGAACCGACGCGTCGTTGCTGATGAAGTTGGCCGTGCCGAGGTCAGCGATGTGGTCTCCGTTGAGGTCCGCGATCTGAACGGCGGCCGGCGCGGACCCGCCGTTGAGCCCGACATTGGTCGCCGTGGCATACGACGCGGCCGGCGGAGCCGCATGCGCGTGCTCGAGCGACAGCATCGAAATGATGACCGCCGCGACAGCGGCAACGGCGAGACGCTTCTTCATGTTGGTCCTCCCCCTCAGCTCTTGAAAAGGAATTCTGCTTCGTCATCGTCGATGAGTAGGCGCACCTCTTCGGCCAGGATCTCGTGGGTCCGAAGGGTGGGGTCGTTGTCGACGATGTCGAACGCGACCTCTCGCGCCCGGCCGACCCATTCCCGATCACGCCGTAGCGACGCCAGCTTCAGATCACTGCGCCCCTTCTGGCGCGTGCCGAGCACGGTGCCTTCGCCGCGGATGTCGAGGTCGACCTCGGCCAGCTCGAAGCCGTCGGTCGTCCGCTCCATCGCCTTAAGGCGCTCTTCGGCGTCAGGCGTGGTCGCCTCGCCGAGGAGATAGCACCACGACTTGTCAGCGCCACGGCCGACGCGGCCTCGTAGCTGATGGAGCTGGGCGATGCCGAAGCGAATGGCATCCTCGATGAGCATCACAGTCGCGTTGGGGACGTCGACGCCGACCTCGATGACGGTCGTCGACACCAGGACGTCCAGCTCGCCGTTGCGGAAGGAGGTCATCACCTTCTCCTTCTCCTTCGACGGCATCTGTCCGTGCAGAAGTCCGAGACGCAACGAAGGCCACACCTCCGTGCGCAGCCGCTCGTACTCCTCGGTCGCCGACTTGGCCTGCACGCGCTCGGACTCCTCGACCAGCGGGCAGACGACGTATGCCTGCCGTCCGGCCGCCACCTCTTCTTCGACGCGTCGGAACGCTTCCGACTGCTCGAGCTCCCCGCGGACCCACTTGGTTTCGACCGGCGTCCGGCCGGGCGGGAGCTCGTCCAGGGTGGTGACGTCGAGGTCGCCATAGACCGTCATGGCCGCCGTGCGCGGGATCGGCGTCGCCGTCATCACCAGAACGTCGGGGTCATCTCCCTTGCCGCGCAAAGCGGCGCGCTGCTCGACGCCGAAGCGGTGCTGTTCGTCGATGACGACGGCGCCGAGCGACTTGAAGGCAACCCCTTCCTCGATCAGCGCATGGGTCCCGATGAGGATGTCGACTGACCCCTCGGCCAGGCCCTGTTGCAGCCTCTCTCGCTCCTTGGCCGTCGTCCGGTTGGTGAGCAGGGCGACAGTCAGCGGCCGCTCGCCGAACATCGTGCCGGGATCGGTGTCGGGCACCTGCAAGTCGCGTAGGAGGTCGCGGACGCCGAGCTCGTGCTGCTCGGCCAGCACCTCGGTGGGCGCCATCAGGGCACCCTGGTAGCCGCCCTGGACCGCCATCAACAGCGTGGTCACGGCGACGACCGTCTTCCCGGAGCCGACATCGCCCTGCAGCAGCCGGTGCATCGGATGGGGACCGGCCAGGTCAGCGGCGATCTCGGTGATCGCCTTCTGTTGAGCACCCGTGAGCGGAAACGGAAGGGCGTCGTGAAAACGAGGGACGAGCTCACCGTCGACGTTGTGCTGGATCCCTTTCGACTCGCGCTCCACTGCGCGCTTGCGCATCACCAGCGGGACCTGGAGGCGCACCAGTTCGTCGACGACCAACCGCTTGCGCGCCGCGGTGGCGGCCGCCATGGATTCCGGCTCGTGGATCTGCCGGTAGGCCCAGGTGCGGTCGACCACGTCGAGCCGGTCGCGCCATTCCTCCGGCAACGGCTCTGCGAACTCGCCTGCCCGCGTAAGCGCCTCGCCGACGAGGGGTTCGAGGTCCCACGTCGTCAGGCCCGCCTTCTCGGACTGCGGGTACACCGGAATGATCTTTCCGGTCTTGTTGCCGATGAGGTCGACAACCGGGTTGGTCATCTGCCGCCGGCCCTTGTACATCTCGACCTTGCCGAAGAAGATCGCTTCCCGCCCCTCAGCCAGCTGCTTCTCTCGCCAGGGCTGGTTGAAGAATGTGCACTTCAAGTAGCTCGTGCCGTCGAAGACGTCGATCTCGACGAGGGCGCGGCGGTTGCGGGTGCGACGGCTCTGCACACGCTTGACGGTCGCCAGCACCATGGCCTCGTCGCCGACCTTCAGGTCCCGGATCGCCGCTTGCTGCGTGCGGTCGATGTAGCGGCGCGGGTAGTGCGTGAGGAGGTCGAGCACGGTCTCGATCTCCATCTCGGCCAGCGACTCGGCCTTCTTTTCGCCGACCCCCTTCAGCTCAGTGACGGGAATCTTGGCCAGCTGCGCCAGCCGACGCGGCGGCACTATTCGACGGAGACCAGGTACGGGTACAGGGGCTGGCCACCGTGGTGCACCTCGGTGCTCACATCGGGGCGGTGCTCGGCCAGCCATTCGGTGATCCGCCGGGTGTCGGCGGCCGTCGCGCCCTCGCCCTCGATCACGGTGACGATCTCGTGGTCGTCGGTGACCATCTGGTCCAGCAGCCCGGTGGCCGCCTCGCCGAGGTCAGTCGCAACGGCAACGATTCCGTCCTTGGTGAGGGCGATGAAGTCGCCCTCCGACACTGGGCCGACGGCCGAGTTGGCGTCGCGCACCGCACGCGTGACCTCCCCCGACTGCACGCGCGCCGCCGCCTCGGCCATCGTGTTGGCGTTGCTCTCCACGTCGGCCTGCGGGTCGTACTCCATCAGCGCCGCGAACCCTTCGGTGATGCCCTTGGTCTTCAGCACGCGGACGCCTTTCGACGTCAGGGCGTCGACCTGCTCGGCAACCGGGATGATGTTCTTGTTGTTCGGCAGCACGACGACCTGATCGGCGGGGGCCGCTTCTACGGCCTCGAGGATCTGGGCGGTCGACGGGTTCATCGACTGGCCGCCGGCGACGATCTGCTGCACGCCCAGCGAATGGAAGATGCGGCGGATGCCGTCGCCGGTTGCCACCGCCACCACCGCCGTCGGCACTGGTTCGGTCGGCGGCGCCGGCTCGTCGGGCGGCGCCTCGCGCACCCAGCGCTCCTCCTCGACCTGCTCCATGAGGTCCGTGATGCGGATGTTGCGCGGCCGGCCGACATCGAGCGCGGCCTCGATGGCGGCGCCGATGTCGTCGGTGTGGATGTGGCAGTTCCACAGGCCGTCGCCGCCGACGACGACGATTGAGTCGCCGATGCCGGCCCAGACGTTCTTGAACACGGGGATGGCACCGTCGTCCGCACCTTCGAGCATGTACATGACCTCGTAGCGGAGGTCGCTGACCGTCGCACCCTCGGGCTCGACATGCCCGCTCGGCGGCGATGTCGTCTGCGGTCGAGCCGGCGCCGAGAACGACTCCGGCTCAGGGACCGGTCGCCCGTCGACGACGTGCAGGAGCACGTCGAGCAGCAGGATGTAGCCAGCGCCGCCGGCGTCGACGACGCCCGCGTCCTTCAACGCCGGAAGCAGCTCGGGCGTGCGGGCGAGTGAGTCCTCCGCGGCGGCCGTGGCCGCTTCGAGCACGCCGTCGAGCTCGTCGCCGTTGGCCGCTGCCGCGCCCGCAGCCGTCGCCGATTCGCGGACGACGGTGAGGATCGTGCCCTCGACCGGGCGCATCACCGCCGTGTACGCAGCCTCGCTGGCGTTGCGGAGGGCCTCGGCGATACCACCGCCGTCGACCGCGTCTGTGGTCTTGATCGTGTCGGTCATGCCCCGGAGGACCTGGGACAGGATGACCCCGGAGTTGCCCCGGGCGCCCATCAGCGAGCCATGGCTGATGGCCTTGCACATCGTGCCCATGTCGTCCGCTCCGTCGAGCTCGGACACCACCGACTCGAGGGTGAGTGCCATGTTGGTGCCCGTGTCACCGTCGGGGACGGGATAGACGTTGAGGCGGTTCAGCTTCTCCTGGTGGGCCCGAAGAGCGTCGCGATAGCCCAGGATCACCTCGCGCAGGTGCGCGGCGTCGAGAGCCTGGAGCACGGCCACAGCCGGGAAGAGTAATTGCCACTGCTAGCCTCTTCTCCATGCCCGCAGTGTGCGAGGTGTGCGGGAAGCACCCCTCTTTCGGTATGGCGATCAGCCACTCCCACCGGCGTACGAAGCGCCGCTGGAACCCCAACATCCAGCGCGTGCGCGCCTTGGTGAACGGCTCCCCCAAGCGCATTCGGGTCTGCACGTCCTGCCTGAAGGCCGGCAAGGTCCAGAAGGTTCCCGTTCGGCCGAAGGCCGACAGGGTATAGAGCGGCCGAAGGCCGAGTCGGCCTAACCCCAGCCGACCGAATACACCTTTCCGTTCCGGACAGCCCTTTCAGCGCGACTTCGCGGCCGTTCTCGAACTCGAACTCGCCGCAAGATGACTTGCGGCCGAAGAAGTCATCGGCGTCCTTGATCGCCTCCGGTGTGCAGCCCCATGCGTACGCGTACGGGCTCGCCGCCGCGGGCGGCTTACTCGCAACCGTCACCGCCCCGCACAACGCAAAGCCCTCCACGCGCACCCTCGGTCCCGACCCGACGTCGGCGGACTCCCTCCGATGGTGGATCGTTCCGAGAAGCGCGGTGCCCGTGAGATCGACGTCTGTTTCCTCGGCGACAACGATGTGAATCGATCCGAACATGGCGCTCGCCTTCAGGAGCAAGTTGTCGCCTTCGTCGCGAGAGGCTGCTTCTCCGTCTGCAACGTGTGTTCCTTCTGTCACCTATTTCACGGCGGCTCTGGAGAACACGCGGATGGAGACGCTCAGCAGCAACGCGGCGTAGGCGGCGACGACGGTGAGGCTCAGGGCGGCCATCGCTGTGGCATTGGTCATGCCCCAGATGTCGTGCAAGCCCGTCGCCCGTCCGTCCAAGAGCCCGTAACGCATCACCGCCAGCGCATGGGTGAGCGGGAGGACCTTGGCGAAGGCGCCCAGCCACGCCGGCAAGGCCGAGATCGGGAACAGCGAGCCTGCGAAGAACCACGGCACGATGGCGATGGCAGGCACGGCGCCGATGTACTCCTCCTGCTTGGCGATCCGATTGGCGAGTGTCTCTGCTCCGCCGTACATGGTGATAGCGAGCAGGAGCGCCGCCGCCGCGAAGAGCGCAATTCCGGTGGGACGGGCGTCGAATTGGGCGCCGCGCAGCAGGGCGGCGCCGACAAGGGCGACGACCTGCAGGGCGCTGATCGCAACCGCCACAGCGAGGTTCCCAAACACGATGAGCGACCTCGGCACAGGTGCGGCAAGGAGGTCGCGTCGCGCCCCGCTCTCCCGGTCGACCAGTACGCCGATTCCGGCAAACATGCAGTTGATCGGCACCAGGAGGCCGACAGTGCCGATGGCGACGAAGCTCATGTAGTCGATGCCATGGATGGCGCCCGTCACCTTCGCCAGCGCGGGAGCGATGACGACGCTGAACAGGATCGGCGTCATCAGCGGGACGATGATTTCGCGCGGCGTGTGGGCGCTCAGGGCGAAGCGGCGCCTGGTCAAGGTGGCAAGCGGCGCCGCGATCGGGCGCGCCCGACGCCGCGTGAGGGTCACGGGTGCCGGCGGCGCAGTCGTAATGGCAGTCATGGGTGTCCTTTCGAGATCAGGCGGCGAGGCGGTCGCCGGTCAGCCGCAGATACACGTCGTCGAGCGTCGGCGGGCGGGCGCTGATGCCGCCGGCGGCGATGTCCAGGTCGGCGATGGCAGCTACCGCTTGGCGGGCCGAACGGTCGTGGACCGGCACGGTGAGCGTTGCGCCCACGGCGAACGCGTCCTCACCCGCCAACCCTCGTGCCCGCAGCTTGGCGAGCGCCCGTCCCACATCGCCATCGACGCGCAGCTCGACCAGGTGGCGGCCGAGATCGGCAAGAAGCTTCGACGGCGCGTCGAGGGCCGCGATGCGACCTTCGTGCACGATCGCCACGCGGTCGCAGAGCCGCTCCGCCTCGTCGAGGTAGTGCGTCGTGAGCACGACCGTGGTCTCGCTCCGTGCTCGCAGGCCGGCGATCAGGTCGAGGAGCTCGAAGCGGATCCGCGGATCGAGTCCGACGGTCGGCTCGTCGAGAAACAGGACTTCGGGCGCAGAGACCAGCCCCCTGGCGATCTCCAGGCGACGACGCTGGCCCCCGCTGTAGCTCTCGACGGCGCGGTCAGCGAGGTCGGAGAGGCCGAAACCCTCGAGCAGTTCGTCGATATTGCTCGAACCCGCGCCCCACAGACGCGCGTGGATCTCGAGGTTCCGGCGGCCCGTGAGCACACGGTCCACCGCCGGCTCCTGGAACACCACCGCGCTGATCCGTCGGGCGGCGATCGGCTCACGCGCCACGTCGTGGCCCATGAGACGAGCGCTGCCGGCCGTGGGTCGCACCGTCGTCGTCAACATGCCGACGGTCGTGGACTTCCCGGCGCCGTTGGGACCGAGCAACCCGAAGACCTCACCAGGCGCCACCGAGAAGCTGACGCTCTTCACCGCCTCGACCCCGCCGGGATAGGTCTTGCTGAGGTCTTCGACATGGACGGCGGGGTCGCTGTGTCGTGTTCGTCGTTGCATGCCGGGCAGGACGACGCAACAGTGGAAGTTGTGACAGCGAACGGCACATGTCACATCCCGCGCTCCCACGTCGTCCTTTGAGTCATGACGCACGTCCCTGACGACCCGCTCACCGACATCTGGGCGGAGCACCGCCGCTATCTGGTCGACCTCGCCTTCCGCATGCTGGGCAGTGTCAGCGAGGCCGAGGACGCGGTGCAGGAAGCGTTCATGCGCCTGCTGAACGTCGACCTCGACGAGATCGAAGACGTGCGCGGCTGGCTCGTCGTCGTCACTGGTCGCATCTGCCTCGATCAAATGGGGTCAGCCCGCGTTCGGCACGCGGCCGGTCACAACCCGTCGCCCGAGGTCGCTACCGATACACCCGACCCAGCCGACGTCGTCACCCTCGACGACAGCATTCGGATGGCACTCGCCGTTGTCCTTGAACGGCTGACGCCTCCCGAGCGAGCAGCCTTCGTCCTGCATGACGTCTTCCAGTTCTCGTTCGAGGACGTGGCGTCGATCGTCGGGCGCTCACCCGCGGCATGTCGCCAGCTGGCCAGCCGCGCCCGGAGGCACATGCAAGAGGAGACCGGCCCAGCCCGCTTCAGTGTCGAGGCAGCCGATGAGCGAGCGGTGGCCGAGCGCTTCATCGCCGCGTGTGCTGGAGGCCAGCTCGAGGAACTGCTGGCAGTGCTGGATCCCGACGTGGCCGGCCACGCCGAGCTCGGCGTGATCCCCCACGTCGACGTCGAAGGCCGGGAGAACGTGGCGCCGAGGGTGCTCGCCCTGTTCGGCCCCCGGACCGAGTCGACGCTGGTGTCGGTGCCGATCAACGGCGAGCCCGGCATCCTCGCCTTCCGAAATGGCCGCCCCTTCGCCCTCATGGTGCTGCGGACCAAGAACGGCCTCGTCGACCACATCAGCTCGGTGGCCGATCCCCGCCAGCTCGCCTATCTGGCCCCCCTCACCTAGCAGCCTGACCTAGCTGAGTCCGCGCTCCCAGCCGGGGTCGACAGGGCCGATGCCGCTGCCGAGGCGGAAGCCGGCGGCGATGGCTCGGTGGGTGAAGTGCTTGGCGGCGACGCACGCGTCGCCGGGCTCCATCCCCTTGGCCAGGCCGGCGCAGATGGCGGCCGACAAGACGCAGCCGGTTCCGTGGTTGTGGACGGCGGGAAGGCGTGGCGCCTCGAGCCAGGTGATGTACCCCTCGACGTAGAGGCAGTCGGGCGAGGCGTCGCCCAGGAGGTGCCCGCCGGTGACGAGGACGACGGGCGGCCCCATGTTGCCGATCACGTTGGCGGCGTCTTCCATCCCCTCGCGGCCATCGACCGTCTGCTGCGCGAGCACAGCGGCCTCGGCCAGGTTCGGGGTGACGACGGTGGCCAGGGGCAGCAAGTCCTCACGGAGAACGTCGATGCCGTCGAGGTCGAGGAGCGTGTCGCCGTGGGTCGACACCAGCACCGGATCGAGCACGAGCTGGCGGAGGCCAAGCTGGCGCACGGTCTGGCCGACGGCTCTGGCCGTGGGCGCGTCGACGAGCATGCCGGTCTTCGCCGCGTCGATGCGGAAGTCGGAGGCCACCGACGTCATCTGCGCCCGAACAACCTCCGGCGACACTCCATAGGAGACCTGCACGCCGAGACTGTTCTGCGCCGTGACGGCGGTGACCGCGGCGGCGCCCCACACCCCGTGGGCCTCGAACGTCTTGAGGTCGGCCTCGATGCCGGCGCCGCCACTCGAGTCCGAGCCGGCGATGGTGAGGGCGACGGGACGGCTCAAAACTCGTGTTCCCAGCCGCCAACGCCGACGGGAAGGGGCTGTCCCGCCAGCGTGCGCTCGGCCGGGTCGGCGGTGCAGACGCCGACCCGCAACCCAACCGGCACGCGCGGCGCGGGCGCGGTGAAGACCAACTCGTAGTCCTCGCCCCCGGTCAACGCCTGCTCGAGCGTGGCGCCCGGCGCCAGAGGCACCTCATCGAGGGCGAAGCCGACGCCCGACTCGTCGGCGATGTGGCCGAGGTCGGCGATCAAGCCGTCGGAGACGTCGATCATGGCGGTCGCCCCCGCGCCGCGGGCATCGACACCCTCGGCGACCCGCGCTGCAGGCCGCCGCGTCCATCCGCTGGCGGCGGCCGCGCCGAGTGGGCCCGTGACATAGATCGCCTCGCCCGGGCTGGCGCCCGAACGCATGACCGGGGTGCCGTCGACGGTGCCGGCGACGGCCACGGTCACCACGAGGGTGTCGCCGCTCGTCAGGTCACCGCCGACGACCGGGCACACGTAGGCCTGGGCCGCCTCGGCGATCCCGTCGAAGAGGCGCTCGAGATCGGTGCCCGGTGGCGCGGCGACGGTGACGAGGAGATACAGCGGGCGTCCGCCCATGGCCGCGATGTCGCTGACGTTGACGACCACTGCCTTCCACCCGACGTCCTCGAGCGGCACGTCCTCGGGCGTGTGGACGCCGGCGACGACGGCGTCGGCGGCGAGGAGGAGGGGCCCGTCGGGAGGGTCGACAACGGCCGCATCATCGCCGATTCCGGCGAAGCGCTCGCGAAGGCGCTCGATCAGCGCGAACTCGGTGGTCAGAAGGCCACTCCGGTAACGTCCACGCACCGAGCGTAGGCAGCGGAGGGACTGCTTCTGTGCAGGGAGTGATCAAGAGTTACGACCCAGGGACCGGCGAGGGTGTGCTGCTGCGCGATACCGACCGCAGCGAGTACGACCTGGCGCCCGATGCCCTGACCGGCTCGATCTTCCGCATGCTGCGCCAGGGTCAGCGGGTCATCTTCGACCTCGACGGGCAGAACCGGGCCACGCGCCTGCGTCTCGGCTCCGAGGTCGACATGGGGACGCCGTCCAAAGCGCCCCCGGTTGAACCGTGACACAGGCGGGAAGCGTGAGAACAGCAACATCGAAGGGGAACATCCAGTGAGCAACGGCGCCACTACGAAGAACACCAAGCTCCTCGATTGGGTCGACGAGGTCGCAGCCCTCTGTCAGCCCGACCGCATCCACTGGTGCGACGGCTCGGCAGAGGAGTACGACCGCCTGGCCCAGGAGCTGGTAGACGCCGGCACCTTCACCCGTCTCAGCGACGCAAAGCGTCCGAACAGCTACTGGGCGCGTTCCGACCCCGCCGACGTCGCCCGCGTCGAGGACCGCACCTTCATCTGCTCCGAGAAGGAGGAGGACGCCGGAGCGACCAATAACTGGCGGGCGCCGGCGGAGATGAAAGACACGCTGCGCAAGCTGTTCGAGGGTTCGATGCGGGGACGCACGATGTACGTGGTGCCGTTCTCGATGGGGCCGCTCGGCAGCCCGATCGCCCACATCGGCGTCGAGCTCACCGACTCGCCCTACGTCGCCGTCAACATGCGGATCATGACCCGCATGGGCCAGGCCGTGCTCGACACCCTCGGCGACGGCGAGTTCGTGCCGTGCCTGCACTCGGTGGGCGCGCCGCTCGAGGCCGGTCAGCAGGACGTGCCGTGGCCGTGCGACGCCGACAACAAGTACATCGTCCACTTTCCCGAAACCCGAGAGATCTGGTCGTACGGCTCGGGCTACGGCGGCAACGCCCTGCTCGGCAAGAAGTGCTTCGCCCTCCGCATCGCTTCGGTGATGGCGCGCGACGACGGGTGGCTGGCCGAGCACATGCTGATCCTCAAGCTCACCTCACCCGAGGGCGACACCAAGTACGTCACCGGCGCCTTCCCGTCGGCATGCGGCAAGACCAACCTGGCCATGCTCGTCCCCACGCTGCCGGGCTGGAAGGTCGAGACCGTCGGCGACGACATCTGCTGGATGAAGTTCGGCGACGACGGTCGCCTCTACGCCATCAACCCCGAGGCCGGCTTCTTCGGCGTCGCCCCGGGCACGAGCATGAAGACCAACCCCAACGCCATGCTCACCCTCGACGGCAACTGCATCTTCACCAACACCGCGCTCACCGACGACGGCGACGTGTGGTGGGAGGGCATGACCGAGGAGAAGCCCGCTCACCTCACCGACTGGCACGGCAACGACTGGACCCCGGCATCGGAGACGCCGGCCGCCCATCCCAACGCGCGCTTCACCGCCCCGGCGGCGCAGGACCCCGCCATCGCCTCCAACTGGGAAGACCCCAAGGGCGTACCGATCTCAGCGATCCTCGTCGGCGGCCGCCGCTCGACAACCGTGCCGCTCATCCACGAGTCCTTCGACTGGGAGCACGGCGTGTTCCTCGGCTCGATCATGGCCTCGGAGACGACTGCTGCCGCCGCCGGCGCCGTCGGCAAGCTGCGCCGCGACCCGTTCGCCATGCTGCCGTTCTGCGGCTACAACATGGCCGACTACCTCGGCCACTGGCTCGACATCGGTCGCCAGACCGACGCCGACAAGCTGCCGAAGATCTTCTACGTCAACTGGTTCCGCAAGGGCCCCGACGGCAAGTTCCTGTGGCCTGGCTTCGGTGAGAACAGCCGGGTGCTCGAGTGGGTCTTCAACCGCGTGAACGGCAAGGGCGGCGCGACCAAGACGGCGATCGGCTACGTGCCGTCGGCCGACGACCTCGACCTCGACGGCCTCGGGCTTTCGGACGAAGCCGTGGCCGAGCTGCTCAAGGTGGACCCCGACGAGTGGCGGGCCGAGGTGCCGTCGATCGAGGAGCACTTCGCCTTCCTCGGCGACCACCTCCCCCACGAGCTCCGCGACCAGCTGGCCGCGCTGGAGAAGCGCCTCTCCGACTAGCGCTCCAGCAGGACCTGTCCGAGATGTGCCGAAATGTACATCTCGATGGCTCGCACACGTCTGTACAAGCGCGTCGCTGTGGCGGTCGCTTTGGCCACCACGACCTTCGTCGCACCGGCCGTTGCCCGCACCGTCGCTGCCGGGTCCGCTCCGGCAGCTCCGACGATCTCGGTCCTCTCCAACCGGGCTGATCTGATCTCCGGCGGCGAGGCGCTCGTGGCTCTGTCCCTGCCGCCTGGCACCAACCCGGCGCAGGTCAAGGTGAAAGTCGGTTCGCGCGACGTCACCAGCCAGTTCACGCCGCTGGCCGACGGGCGCCTCGGCGGCCTGGTGACGGGTCTTGCCGTCGGCAACAACACGCTCGCCGCGACCCTGCCGAACGGGGCGAGCGCGACACAGACGCTCCTCGATCACGCCCTCGGGGGCCCGCTCTTCTCTGGTCCGCAGATGAAACCGTGGGTGTGCCAAAACGGCTCCAAGGACCCGCAGTGCAACGCGCCGGCGACATACACGTTCCAGTACAAGTCGTCGATAACGGGCGCCTTCAACTCCTACGACCCGAGCAACCCGCCGTCCGACGTCGCCACGACGACCACCCAGAACGGCGTCACTGTCCCGTTCATCATCCGCACCGAGACCGGCTACATGGACCGAGACCAATACGAGATCTCGGTCTTGTACCAGCCGTCGAAGTCCTGGAGCGCGTTCAACCCGCAGCCGCAGTTCGTGCACAAGCTGCTGATCACCCACGGCGCCAGCTGTGGCATCGACCATCAGTCGGGCACGGCGCCGAGCACGACGACTGACACCGTCGGCGTTCCCGGTGGACCGGGCGTGAGCAGCAGTCCCGGAACCGCGCTCGGACTTGGATTCGCAGTGATGTCAACCGCGCTCGACAACGCCGGGCACAACTGCAACCTGCTGACCGAGGCCGAGTCGCTCGTGATGGCCAAGGAGCACCTGATCGATCACTACGGCACTCTGCGCTACACGATCGGCACGGGCTGTTCCGGTGGTTCGCTCGTCCAGCAGCAGGTCGCCAATGCGTACCCCGGCATCTATCAGGGGATCCTGCCGCAGTGCTCGTTCCCCGACGCGTGGTCCACCGGACAACAGCTGGCCGACTACCACCTGACGCGGGGCTACTTCGAGAATCCCACCGGCTGGGGCAGCGGCATCGTGTGGTCGCCCACGCAGATCGGCGCCGTCGAGGGTCACCCCAACCACGGCAACGCCATCATCTTCGACACCGTGTACTGGAACGCGCTCGCCAATCCCAGCAACGACTGCGCGGGCGTACCGGCCGCGCAGGTCTACAACGCGAAGACCAATCCGGGCGGCGTGCGGTGCACGCTCGCCGACGACATGATCAACCTCTTCGGGCCTCGGCCGTCGTCGGTGTGGTCCGCGAACGAGCAGAAGCTCGGTCACGGTTTCGCCGGGCTCCCCATTGACAACGTCGGCGTCGAGTACGGGTTGGTCCCGCTGCAGCAAGGTCAAATCACGCCTGCGCAGTTCGTCGACCTGAACACCAAGCTCGGCGGCGCCGACATCGACCTCAACCCCACGACGCAACGCATCGCTGCAACCGAGCCGGCACTGGCCAACGACTACCGGAGCGGCGCCGTCAACGAGACGAACAATCTCACTGGCGTCGCCGTGATCGACCTGCGCGGTCCCGACCCCGGCGCCTTCCACGATGCCTACCGCACGTGGACCATCCGGGCTCGCCTCGAGCAGCAGGAGGGACACTTTCCCAAGAACCACGTCATCTGGTTCGGGCCGGCGCCGCTGATCGGCGATCCGCAGTACACGACCCAGGCCCTGCTCGCGATGGACCGTTGGCTGGGCAAGGTCGAAGTCGACAAGCGCCCGCTCTCACTGGCGGACAAGGTGGCGACCGACCGGCCGTCGGACGTCCACGATCAGTGCTCGGACGTCTCCGGGCTCGAGCAGGTCGCCCTGCCCGGTGTTGGACCCGTCTGCGAGCTTCCGCTCGTCCAGACGAAGTTCTCGACGCCGCGGATGGCATCGGGCGAGGGCATCGCCACCGACATCGAGAAGTGTCAGCTGAAGCCGTTGCGCCAGGCCGACTTCTACCCGGTCACGTTCACCGACGCCGAGTGGGCGGCGCTCCAGAAGACATTCCCGAGCGGTGTGTGTGACTACAGCAAGCCCGGCGTCGACCAGCGCGGCACGGTGCCGTGGCAGACCTACCAATCCGACGCACAGGGCGCGCACGTCATCTACGGGGGCGCGCCACTCGGGGCCGCGCCCGTCAACAGCGGCTCTGGTTGGACCAGCGCCTCCTTCAGCAGCTGGCTATCGGCGCGGTAATCGGTCAGAACACTTAGACGGCGCGACCGGCGAAGGCCAAGAGGCGCTGCTGCGCGGGCGCTGAGTCCGCGCACGGTCGCTCTTCCTTGAACATCCCGCCGTCGCGCATCTGAGGCGCCACCATCTGGCGACCGACCTCGAGGGCGGTCTCGAGCAGCTCGATGTCGTCGACCTTCTGGCCGGTGGCCTCCGCGATGTCGCAGACGTGTGTGGACACGTCGAAGATGCCGATGTTGAGGGCGACCGAGGCCGGCATCTCGCCGAACGGCAGCTTGACGATCTTGTCGAGCACGCCCGGCTGGTCGAAGGCCGCGAAGAACCTGTCGCAGGCGGCGTTGAACGCGCCCTTGTAGTCGTCGCCGATCACGTCGGCCCCGCCGAGGAGCCGCTGCATCTCTTCGTCCGGCACCGAGCCCTGCTCGGCGACCATGCCGAAGTAGGTCGCGCCGCCGGTGATGTGGTTGATGATGTCGCGCACCGTCCACTCGGTGCAGAGCGTGGCGTTGCCCAGCTGGTCGGGGGTTACCCCGTCCACCACCTGACGCGCCTGATCCACGACCCGCTCCATCGTCGCCATGCTGTCCATCACGCCTCCCTTGGCTTCAGGAGGATGCTCGCGCAGCCGGGGCGGGTTTGCGCCACGCTTCTCCGATCTCTGCCAGCAGCGGGGGGTACACGAGCAGGTACCGGAACGGCTTGATAGCGGCCATGTAGGCGTGGCCCAACAGGCCGTTCGGCTTCACGATGACGGCAAGCTGAACCCGGAAGCCGCCGCCGTCAAGCGGGATGCGACCGAGGTGCAGCACGCCGTGCATCGTCCGGTTGGCGGCTTCGGCTGCGAATTCGTCGTCGAGGAGGTACAGCGATTTGAACGGCAGGGCGTCGAAGGCCGGACGGCGCGCGGCCTGGAGATCTCCTGGGAGGCGATCGCGGAGTGTCGGCACTCTTGCGCCGACACCTGCGTCGTCGTCGTCGAGGTCCAAGAGTTCGCCGAGCTTCCAGCGCGCCGCGAACAGATTGCGGACCGCGAACGATGTACTCCGCGCCGGGTCGTAGGACGTGACCGTCGCGATGACGCGTTCGAAGTCATCGGGCCCCCCGACCTCGGGCGGGCGCCAAACGTCTTCGACCCGAAAGTCGGGCGCGATCTCGTGGATACGCCATGGCCGAGACGTGTGCTCCGCATTCGGCACCCTCATCGCCGCACCGCCTGTTCGACCATCACCGGGAGTCCTCGGCGGTGCAACGCTCCGACCGGCACCCAGATGAGTGCCGCGACCGGATGGTCGTAGTGCAGGAACAGCGCGACTGACACGCTTTCGTCGTCGACGAAGGCAACGGCGTGGCCGGTCATGTACCACGACGACGTCTCAACCCTGATCCAGTTGTCGCCCCGCTCGGCGATCCGCCAGCCCTGTATGTGGTCCGGCGAACCGGCGGGGCCGAGGCGCAGTCCGAGGGTGCGCCACAGGAGCGGCGCCCCTCGGCCCGTGGGCGTCTGCTCGAGCACCACACGCGCCCACTCCTCGGCCGTGCGCTCCGGCGCCCGCCCCGTTCGGACGGTGCACGAGTCGACGTAGTCGGCGTCGTCCATCGCGCCGGCGTCCAGGATCGGGTCTCTCACGTTCGCCACTCCGACAGACAGCGCAGCCATCCGGGCTTCCCTCCTTCTCGCTCCGGTTCGGCCGACCGATCATCGGTCGGTTACCGACTGACAGTCAGTCTGTAACAATTGGGTCGTGGTCGTCAAACCGACGCTGCGGGAGCGCCAGGCAGAGGCAACCCGCCAGCTCCTGGTCTCGGTCGCCCGCCAGCTGTTCACCGAGCACGGCTACGCGGCCACGTCGATCGAGGAGATCATCAAGCAGGCGGGCGTGGCCAGGGGCGCCCTGTACCACCACTTCCCCGGCAAGGACGCCCTGTTCCGGGCCGTCTACGACGAGGTCCAGGCCGAAATCGCGTCCCGAGTGGTCACAGTCGCCCTGTCGGCATCCGAGCCCTGGCATGGGGTCCGCGCCGGGTTGGGTGCGTTCCTCGACGCGTGCCTGGAGCCCGAGTTCCGGCGCATCGTGATCATCGACAGCGTCCCGGTGCTGTCACAGGACGTGTGGGACGGCGGCATCGAGCACAACGAGCTGCCGATGCTGCGCAGTGTCCTGACCCCGTTGGTCGAGACTTACCTCCCGGGCGTCGCCGTCGAACCGCTCGTCCACGTCGCCCTCGGCGGTCTGTACGGCGCCGCCCTCTACATCGCCCGGTCGCCCGATCCGAAGGCGGCGCGCGCCGAGGCGGACACAGTGCTCGACACACTGATCGGCGGTCTCCGCCGTCAGGAGCTGTAGCCGCTAATTCAGCGCCGCAATGGCGCCTTCGCCCGCCACGAACGTCGGCAGTTCGCTCGGCGGGATCGGCCGGGCGAACAGATATCCCTGGGCCGCGTCGCAGCCGAGGTCGGCGAGTATCCGCAGCTGTTCCGTCGTCTCGACCCCCTCGGCCGTCACTGTGAGCCCGAGCGCATGGCCGAGGGCCATGACCGCCGACACGATGGCGCTGTCAGCGCGCTCGACACCGAGGCGGGCGATGAAGCTGCGGTCGATCTTGAGGCCGTCGACGGGGAAACGCTCGAGGTAGGACAGCGACGAGTAGCCCGTGCCGAAGTCGTCGATGGCCAGGCCGACGCCGATGTCCTTGAGGCTGCGCAAGATCTGAACGGAGCGGTCGACATCTTCCATGAGCACCGACTCGGTGATCTCGAAGCTGAGTTGGTTGGGCTCGATGTTGGCGGCCGCCAGTGCGCCGAGGACGTTGCCGACGAGGTCGGGCGACGAAAGCTGACGCCCGGAGAGGTTCACCGAGACCACGCCGCCGCGGATGCCGATACGGCTCCAGTGGTGGAGTTGCCGGCACGCCTGGTGCAACACCCACGCCCCCAGAGGCCGAATGAGGCCGGTGTCTTCGGCGATCGAGATGAACGAGTCGGGCCCGACGAGGCCGTGGTCGGGGCGTCGCCAGCGGACGAGCGCCTCGACACCGAGAAGCTGCCCGCCATCGACGGCGACGACGGGCTGGTACATAACGTCGAATTCGTCGCGAGCGATCGAGCGGCGGAGTGCCATCTCGGTGGTGAGCCTGCTCGCCACCTCTGTGTGCACGGCCTCGGTGGCGATCTCGGCGCGTGAGTGTCCTTGCGCTTTGGCCTTGTACATCGCGGCGTCCGCATCGCGGAGCATCGCTTCAGGTGAATCACCGGCACCCCCGAGGGCGACACCGACGCTGGCATTGACGATGACCTCGTTGTCGCCGAGCGCGATCGGCTTCTGGATCTCGCGGGTCAGGCGGGCCAGGTAGCTCGCCACGTCCTCCTTCGACATGATGCCTTCGCGCACGACGACGAATTCGTCGCCGCCGAACCGGGCAACTGTGTCGCTTCCGCGCACGATGCTGCGGAGTCGATCGGCGATGGCGACGATCACCTTGTCGCCCTCGGCGTGACCCCAGCTGTCGTTGATGAGCTTGAAGCGGTCGAGGTCGAGGAACACGACGGCGACGAGGCAAGCATCGCGTTCGGCGCGAGCCAGCGCCTGACTGATTCGGTCGCGGAGCAGGCGTCGGTTCGGAAGGGTGGTGAGCGCGTCGTGCAGCGCCTGGCGCTCGAGGCGCTCCTCGGCGACCTTCCGTTCGCTGACGTCTCTAGCGATGCCCTCGACGGAGATGATGCGCCCGTCGTCGTCGCGGACCAGGCTGAGACGCTGCTCGACCCACACCGTCGAGCCGTTCTTGCGCCGCATCCGCAGCTCCCACGAACGGTCGAGGTCGGCGTCGTGGAGCCCCTCCATCATCTCGACGTACTGCGGTTCGAGCACGTCGAAGACCAGGTCGGGGTTGGCGTAGAGCTCGGCGGGTGTGTAGCCGGTGATCGCCTCGCACGCGGGGCTCACGTAGTCGTACCCAGGCTCGGGTCGCAGCCGGTAGCTGAAGATGAAGTCGCGTGCGTTCTCCGCCAGGAGGCGCAGACGCTTCTCGCTCAGCTGCACCCGCTCTTCGGCTTCGGCGGCGACGCGCTCGTAGTCGACGCGTTCGTCGGCTGGGCGACTCGCGTCGTCGCCCCGTCGTCTGAGACCTCGAACCCCCAACTGGTCTCCCCCGTGCGCCCCGTGTCGGCCTGGAAGGTTCAAGCCCGGCGCTCTCCGCACACTGCGCCCGTTGCCCACTCGCCGCAATAGCCCGCTGGGGCCATTTTCCCTTTAGTCACGTTCGCGCGGGGGTCGACACCCGGGCAAACGGTGTGTCATCGTGACCATTGAGGGATCAACTGGGGGGTTGGTGGGGTGCCTGGGGACTCGAGCGACGTGCTGTTCGACCACGCCGTCCACATCGGCGCGGCACTCGAGGGCGCCGAGTCCGATGAGGTCGTCGCCGAGCTTCTCGCCCTGTCGGGCCGGCGGCGAGACGCCCTCGAAGAAGCCCTAGCCCGCATCCGCTACCTCCACCCCGGCGACGACGTCTCCCGGGCCGAAGCGCTCCTGCGCGCCGCCCTCCGCCGCGGCGACGCCATCAGCTACTGGCGCATCGACCTCACCGACAAGTAGCTGCTAACGCCGCTGCCGTACGGACGGGTGATGATTTCGAGGAAGTGATCGTCGGGGTCGGGGAAGTACACACCCCGACCGCCGTCGTCATGGTTGATCTCGCCGGGGTGGCGCTGCGCCGGATCGGCCCAGTACTGAAGCCCGCGCTCGGTGATACGGCCGAAGATCTGGTCGAACTCCTCCTCGCTGATCAGGAACGCGTAGTGCTGCGACATGATCTCCTCGTCGGTCTCGTGATAGGCGAGGATCACGTCGTTGCTGACCTCGACCTCGAGGAACGGCCCGAACCGCTTCGGCGCCGGCAGCCCGAGCACGTCGCTCAAGAAAGTCGCCGACACCCGCTGATCACGGCACCAAACGATCGTGTGATTGAGCTCGACGGTCATTCCCTGATTCTTTGCGCGTTTTTCGTTGTCAGACAACAGCAGACGCGCAAAGAAACGCATCGATTCGCGCCGCGGCGTCTTGCGGACGGTGGACGACCTCGTCCCACTCGAATTCCTCAACCGTCCACCCCAGCGCCCGCAGCATCGCCTTCCGCTCTTCGTCACGGCGACGCTGGCGTGCCGTCGAGTGCCACTTGGCGCCCATCGCTTCGAGCGCGCCGAGGCGATCCGGATACGCCAGGTCGATCTCGGCGACGATGATGCCGTCAACTTCCACCGGGTAGTTCCGCACTGGCATCGGCAGCGCGTACTCGCGGATGACGTCGAGCAGCATCACCTCGAACCCGCTCCGAGCGGGTCGGCCTTCGGGACGTAGGTCAAGAACCCTGCGAAGCACGCCGCTGCCCCGGCATCCGCTGCCGCCGACCTGCGCCAGCCGCCGGCGAAGTGCGCCTTCACTCGTGAGACCACGCCGAAACGCGTCCTCGACGGCGCGCTCAACGAGTATCGGCGGTACGACCGCGCCGTAGTCGATGAGCGTGCGATTGACAGCGGTCACTGGTACGAGCCGTTTCACGGTGCGGTCGACAGGGTCCCAACGCAATGTGCGATGGAGGACGGTGCCACGTGGTCGCGGGCACTTCGTCTGGACTGACGTGAGCTCGACGACACCCTCGTTCGAGCCGTCCAGCCAATGCAGCGCAGCGGCGGCCCGATGAGAAAGCACGGAGTTGGCCCCGCAGGCGAGACAAGCTGCCAAGGCCCGCTGCAGCCATGACGGGGACGCGGAACCGGTGAGGTACACGCCGGGGTGCAGTTCCCGCCAGTGTCGATTGGCGAGCCGCGTCCGTATGTACTCATCGGTACCGCCCCGCCCACGGACGTCGCCGCGAGTGAGGAGTCCGAGCTGGGCTGCAGCGTGGGTATGGATGGTGTCGTCAATTTCGCTCATACGCCCAACATGCGGGGCGCGCCTGTCAGCCGCGCTGTCAGCGGAGCTGTCGTGCGCGCTGTCACAAGCGCCTTTTCTCGTTCTTTGCGCGTTTGTTGTTGTCAGACAACGACAGACGCGCAAAGAACGAGGCGGTTAGCTGAGGAGTTGGCGGACTTCGACGTCGGTTACTTGGCGGAAATCGACATAGAACTCGCCGACGGCGAAGAAAACCGCGGGGGTGGCGAGGGTGAGGACGTCGTCGTAGGCATGGGCGAGGCGGTCGGCGGTCTGCGGGGGTGCGACGGGGACGGCGAGGATGCGGCGACGGGCGCCGGCGCCCGCCAGCCAGCGACCGACGGCGATGGCGGTGCTGCCGGTGGCGACGCCGTCGTCGACGACGATCGCCTCGCGGCCGGCGACATCGAGCGGAGGGCGGTCGCCGCGGAAGCGGCGCTGGCGATCGACGACTTCGTGCTGCTCGCGCTCGATCGCGGACGCCAACCACTCATCGGTCGCGCCAACACGCCCTGCCAGGTCCTCGTCGATCACCGCCGAGCCGTCGGGGCCGACGGCGCCGATCGCCAGCTCAGGATTTCCCGGCGCCCCGACCTTGTGGGCGAGGGCGACGTCGAGAGGACGCCCGAGCACGCGCGCGACCTCGGCGCCGATGACGACGCCGCCGCGCGGAATCCCGAGCACAACACTGCCGTCGCCGCCGACACCGCGCTCGGCCAGCGCCTCACCGAGACGCCTGCCAGCCTCGGCGCGGTCCGCAAACCTGTCTCCAGGCATTGGCCTACGATGCCTCAACCGCGGCGCGGGAGGGAGAACGGATGACGGTCAGCGCATACGTGCTGATTCAGACTGAGGTCGGCAAGGCCGCTCAGGTCGCCGACGAAGTGTCCAAGATCGACGGCGTGGTCTCCGCCGAGGATGTGACTGGCCCCTACGACGTGATCGTGCGGTCCGAGGCGGGCTCGGTCGACGACCTCGGCAAGATGGTCGTCAGCCGAATCCAACTGATCGACGGGATCACCCGAACACTGACGTGTCCGGTGGTGCACCTCTAGTCAGCGGACTGAGAGCCTCGACGCGGGCCGTGCTCGCCTGAGCGAGCGACAGCGCGGCGAGCATCAGCAGCTCGCTCGGCGCCTCGTGCAAGTGGGCGCCCGGGACCCACGCGGACGCCGACGTTCGGCTCAGGCAGTCCCGCAGCTCGGGTCGACCCAACCTCCGTCGCCGAAGCTCACCGGCCAGCTCCGTGCCCTCGACAATCATGCGCGTGCCCCCTGTGCTGGAGGCTCTCACCATCGGCCATCGAGCCTGTGGAGCACAAGGAGGGAAAAGGTGTGGAAACGGACGGTTACAGCTGTGGATCAACGTCCGAGCGGTCGAGCTCCCGCCGCCGTCCGATGCGGCTCGACCGGCGAGCGTGGCGGTCGACCGCCAGCTGGACCAGGCGGTCGATCAGCTCGGCGTAGGGCACCCCTGATGCCTCCCACATCTTCGGGTACATCGAGATCGGGGTGAACCCGGGGATGGTGTTGACCTCGTTGAGCAGGAAACCCCGCCCGCCTTCCTCGTAGAAGAAGTCGACCCTGGCCATGGCCTCGGCCTCGACGGCGACGAAGGCGGCGACCGCCAGCCGCTGCACGGTGGCGACCTCCTCGGCCGACAGCGGCGCGGGGACAAGCAGCGCGGCCCCGTCCACGAGGTACTTGTCGTCGTAGTCGTAGAACTCCCGGCTCGGCCGGATCTCGCCCGGGACCGACGCCTCGGGGGGATCGCCGAGGACGCCGCACTCGATCTCGCGGCCCGTGATGGTCTCCTCGACCACCACCCGTTCGTCGTAGGAGAGCGCCAGCCGCAGTGCGCCGTCGAACTCGCTCGCATCGTGTGCCTTCGACACCCCAACCGAGGACCCCAGGTTCGCCGGCTTCACGAACACCGGCCACCCGAGCTCACGCTCGACGCGCCCCGCAAGGCCGCCGTCGTCCTCGTCGTGGCGCAGCCCGATCCACTTGCCCTGCGGGATCCCCGCCTCGGCGGCCAGGCGCTTGGCCGTGATCTTGTCCATGGCCGCCGCCGACCCCAGCACGCCGCTGCCGACATAGGGCACGCCCGCGAGCTCGAGCAGACCCTGGACCGTGCCGTCTTCGCCGAAGGGACCGTGCAGCAGTGGCAGCACCACGGTCTGGGCGACGGTTTCCAACGGCTCGACCGCCGGACCCTCCGCCACCAACGCCGGCGGCAGGGCGGCGGGTCCACCCGACGCCAGCAGCTTGGCTGCGTCCTCGGCCAGCACCCAGCGACCCTCGTGGGTGACGCCAACAGGCACGACGTCATACCGCGATGGGTCGAGCGCTTGCAGGACGTTCACGGCGGTCGTGCACGACACCTCATGCTCGGCCGACCGCCCCCCGAAGAGCACAACAAGCCGAACGCGCTCAGCCATTTACGTCCGCCCGACGAGCAACGCCCTGATCCCGAGCCCCATCACGAAAAGCCCGCCCAGCCCGTACAAGAGATAGAGGCGGTGCCGGAGCTGCGCTCGGTACGAATAGATGATGCCGACGGCGATAATGGCGACGAAGCCGTAGAACATGTGGAACTGCGGGGCCTTCAGGTGCTGGCCAGCGACGAGCCCCACGCCCAGGGCGACCTGCACGAACACGGCCAGCTCGGCGAACGCCGTGAACCACCACAGCGCCCGCGTCCGAAAGCCCGGCCAGTAGTTGGCCGCCAGCGCCCACAGGCCGGCGAGGCCGTTGCCGACGATGACGAACCAGGCCCACCCCTTGTGGACCTGCAGAAGTGTGCCTAGGAGCAGGGCGAATCAGGAAGTCAGGAAGCGGCGGCCGCCGGCTCGCCCGCAGCTTCTGCGGAACGGGCCTGGGCCTCGGCGAAGGCCTGGGCGGCCACGTCGACGAGCTCGGTGATCTCGTCGTCGGTGAAGCCCGCCAGGCGGCGGAACTTCTTGGCCAGGTGGATGGGGTTCTCGTCGTCCTCACCGCGGAAGCCGCCGAAGCTGAACAGGTGGTCGACCGCCCGCTGGAAGTCGAGGGCCGCCTTCTGCCGCTCCGGGTCCTTGGCCGTCAACCGCCTCAGCCAGTCCGAGCCCATCTTCACGTGGGTGACCTCATCGGCCAGCATCCAGTCCTCGCAGAACTCGAGGACGGGGTCGCCGGTAGCCACACCGAAGTCGCGCATCGTGTTGAAGACGTCGATGGCGAGGCCTTCGAGGGCCCGGTTCACGCCCGTGAGCCGCAACACCGGATCGGGGTTGCAGGCCGCTTCGTAGAGCATCGTCTGCTCGGCGAACTCGCCGATCTCGGTGCCCATGTGCTCGGTGAGCTTCACCGAGATCTCGACGTGGCGGGACTCGTCCCAGCACTGGCGGGCCATGTCGAGCTTCAACTCGAACGGCGCCTCTTCGCGCCCGGTGCCGGTGTCGAAGTCCCAGCACGTGCGGCCCGCGCCCTCGAGGGCCTGGATCTCGCCCACGAAGATGCTGTGCATCAGCTGGCGTGAGGCGTCGGGCGCGTCGGGGTCCGTCGGCTTGAACGCGTTCTTCTGCGAGCGATCGTCGCGGATGGCGTTGCGAGGATCGAAGACGACTTCCTCGATGTTGATGCGCTGGAACCGCGTGTCCCGCGCCAACTCCTCGACGGGAAGGATCCTCTTCATCGACTGAAGGCCTCCTCTGAAGCGTGTAAACGAAGCTTACCCGTGTGCCCAAGTTGGCATGGGTGCTCCGACGAACAGCTGGGCGGCGACCGACGGCACCAGTCCCTTGGCCGAGTTCCCGTCGAGGAACAGCAGGTAGGGGCCCGCCGGCGCGACCGCGCTGTTCGGCGGCAGTGCAAGGGTGACCGTGTCCTTCGTGTGGCTTATGACGGGCAGGATCACCGAGCGCTGGTCGCCGTCGACGAGGTGGGTCAGCGACGTGTTGCGGGCGAGCACGGCGTGGTCGATCGTCGCCGCATCGGGCGTGGCGACCGTGAACGTCCCCGTGGGGCTCCACCCGATCGAGGTGGGTGCGGCCGTGATCGTCGGCCGCGGCCCCCGGAACAGGTACGGCGGGCTGAAGATCTCGAACGACGGATCCCGGTGGTTGGAGAACGGCCCCGGCAGGTCAAAGTTCTTCGTGTACAGGAAAGGAATCGGCGCGTGCCCGCCGACGAGCACCCGGCCGTCGGGAAGCAGCACCGCCGTGTTGTGGTAGGTGCGCGGGTGGCTCTGCATGGCGGCCGCCGTCCACTTGCCGGTCGCCGGGTCGAAGATCTCGGCCTGCTCCTGGGGGATTTCGATGCCAGGGGTCACGACCTCGTCACGATCAGCACCCGAGAAGGCGGCGACGGTTCCGTCGGGGAGCTGCACGGCGCTCGAGTACCAGCGCGGATGGTTGAGGTTGCCGGTCGCCTTGGTGCTGATGGCGTCGCCCTTGGTCGAGTTGACCGTCGTGATGTTGCTGAAGGGGTTGGCGATGTAGCTACCGGGCGTCGGGAACAGCGTGCCGCCCGCAGTCAGGAATGACGCTGACGTGTACGGCGGCGACAGCGGCAGCATGATCGAGAACGTCGAGCCGCGGAACCCGGGCGCCGCCGTGCCGATCCCGGGGATGCCCACGTTGGTCCACGTCTTCTTGGCCGGGTCGTACACCGAGTCGAAGTTCCACGTGGCTTCGTCGTACGCCTCACCGGCGGGGCTGAACACCTGGCCGCCGCCGTCGTAGAAAACCTTGCCGTCGGGGAGCAGGTGCAGACGCGGGAACAGCGGCAGGCTGTGCTCGGCCGAGGGCCCGTTGTCGGTCCACTTGCCCGTCGCCGGGTCGTACGTCTCGGTCTCCCTGACGTTGGTGCCCGAGTCAGTGAGGCGGTCGAGGTACAACGGCTTGAGCAGCTTGGTCACGCCGCTGGCGACGAACACCTTGCCGTCGGGAAGCGTCACCAGACTCGGGTACCAACGGGCGAAGTTCATGCTCCCCGTCTGCGTCCACGTATTCGTGTCGGGGTGGAAGACGCGTGTCTCCTTGACACCCTGCAGCTCGGCGACGCCATAGGGCGTGCCCGGAATCTGTGGCTCGTCGTACCAGTTGGTGCCGCCAGGGACGAGCACGGTGCCGTTGGCAAGCTGCACCTGGTCGGTGCAGAACAGGTCGCCGTCGTTGCCGTGGTTGGGGTCGGTCGCCTCGCTGCCGGTGACGCCGGGGATGAGGTACTGCGCCTGGTCCTTGGCGCCCGCGTCCGACGGCGACGGCGTCGACCAGCTCGGGCTCGAACCCGAGAGATCGAGCACGCGGCTCTGGCTGTTCGCCGCCGCGTCGCCGGCCTCGAGCACGGTGTTGAACTTGATGTTCTCGGTGCCCTCGAGGTTGTTCCAGTACAGGATCTTCCCGTTGGCGAGCACGACCGACGCCGCAGCAGCCGGTTTGCAGATCTGGGTGCCGTCCTTGGCCGAGACGCACTTGGGCCCCGGAGGCTCGAACGGCGCGCCGAAGCTTCCGCCTACCGACGGCGCGATAGCGGCCGAACGAGCGGGGACCCCGCTCCCCCACGCCGTCAGCGCCGCGACCACCGCCACCACAGGAATTAACCTGCGCGCTGCAACTCCCATTCGTGCTGCACCCCCAAGGCAAAGACTTCTAAAAGCCCTTATTCCGTCAAAGGGTGCCGCGGATGACCACCCGGTCGCAATTCGGCGACCAGGTGGTCACATCGGGTGACAACCGGTCACACAGGGTCGACGATGTCCTCGCCAGCCAGGTGGGTCGCCGGTGTCGATGCCAGCTCGCCGTCGCGCATGAGCTCCTCGACGGCCGGCACGGGATGGGGGTCGGCGAAGATCCGACCGTCGCTGTAATCCGCGGGCCGCCCGGTGACGTCGACCGCCCACCACGAGGCCTCGAGAGCGATGCCGTTCGGATCGCTGAAGTAGATCGAGCGCACGATGTCGTGGTCGACCACCCTGGTGACCTCGACACCTGCGTCTTCGAGCCGTCGCTGTAGCTCTTCGAGGGCCTGCTCGTCGGGCAGGTTGAAGGAGAGGTGGTCGAACTGCATCGGGAACCGATCGGTGGGCATACCCGCCGGCTTCGCGTACGTCTCGGTGCCCGACCACTCGAAGAAGGCCACGGTGTTCTGCGGCCCGATCTCGAAGAAGTAGTGGCGCAGAGGACCAGCCGACAGCGTCGCCACCAGCCGCATGCCGAGCACGCCGTGGTAGAAGCGGACGGTCTTGTCCATGTCGGGGGTGATGAGGGCGAGGTGGTTGACGCCTCGCCAACGGGGCGGATCGACGCGTTCCATGGACAAAGCGTAGGACAGTGTCAACGCAGTGAAGGTTGCGTTGACGTTGACACAAAATGGACCTTGCGACGCGCAGTGGACATGCCGATGATTGGGTAGCACTTGCGCTCTGCGAACATCGTGGAAGCCGGGTCGTACTAGCTGGGAGGCTGAGGACGTGTCCGAGTTGCGGGTTCTCATCGTCGATGACGAGGACGACATGCGAGCGCTCGTACGCGCCACCATCGAGATCGCCAACGAGGGCCTGACCGTCGCCGCCGAGGCTTCCGACGGCGAGATGGCCGTGGACATGGTGCGTTCGGAACGACCCGAGGTCGTCGTGCTCGACCACCGCATGCCGGGTACCAGCGGTCTGGACACCGCCCGTCGGATCCTCGCCGAGCACCCCGATCAGGCGATCGTGCTGTTCAGCTCGTACCTGGATCGGGACGTGATCAACACCGCCCAGACGCTCGGTGTGCGCGTGTGCCTGTCGAAAGACGAGATCCGCCAGCTCCCGAAGGTCATCTGGTCGACCGACGACCGGGAGACGCTCGGGGGCGGCGGCGCCGCCTAGCGCTAGAAGGCAGCTTCGAGGATCGAGCGGGCGTCGTCCTCGGACACCGGGCGCGGGTTGGACTGCACGCTGTAGTTCGACTGCGAGAGGCGAACGACGGCGTCCAAGTCCTCGTCGGTGACGCCGACATCGGACAGACGGGTGGGCAGCTCCAACCGCTCCAGCAGACGGTCGACGGCGCCGGCCGGATCGTCCGCATCGCCGAGTGCTTCGCCGATGCGACGCATGTCCTCGGGCACAGCCTCGGCGTTGAAACGCATGGCGTGGGCCAACACGATGGCGTTGGCGAGGCCATGGGAGATGCCTGTGCGGCCGCCGACCAGCTGGGCCAGACCGTGATGCACGCCCATGCTGGCGTTCTGCAGCGCCCGCCCGCCGAGAACCGCACCCGCGAACATCTGCGTCCGGGCCAGCAGGTCGACAGGGTCGTCGACGACGGAGGGCAGCGATGACGCGATGCGGTGCGCGCCCGCCAGTGCGATGGCTTCGGCCTCGGGGGTCCGGCCGATCGAGTACGCACACTCGACACAGTGGGCCAGGGCGTTCATGCCCGTCTCGGCGCTGACGCGCGCCGGCGTCGAGACCGTGAGGTCGGGGTCGTAGACGGCGGCCACCGGCGCAATCGTTGGGCCACCTCCTCCGCTCTTGCGTCGCGACGCCGGGTCGGTCATCCCGAAGAACGGCGTGAGCTCGGCGCCCGAATACGTCGTAGGGATGGCGACGTGCGGGAGGGCCGGTCGGTCGAGCCAGGTGGCACCCGGCGTGCCCGCCTCCCGCTCGGTGAAGTAGCACACGGCTTTGGCCAGATCGGCGCACGAACCGCCCCCGAAGGAGACGACCGCATCAACGCCATCTCGCCGGGCCTGCTGGGTCGCGGCCTGCACGGCGGGCGCGGGAACGTGGGACTGGACGCCGGCGAACGTCGACGCCAGCTCTCGGCCGAGTGCCTTGGTCAGACGTTCCCCGTCGGGCGACGCCAGCCGCCCCTCGGTCGTGACGAGGAGGACGCGCCGGCCGCCCGCGTCGCGCACGATCGAGGGAACGTCGCCGATGGCGCCCGACCCGAAGCGGATCAGCTGCGCGAACCCGGTGTGCGTCCAAGTCACGTAACCGCGGTCTCCCGCTCGCGGCCAAGCTCGACGAGGGTGAGGGAACGTCCGTCGCTCTCGAGCACGGTGCACGAGCAGTTGTCAGGCCGGAAGTTGATGACTCGGTCGTCCCCGGTGGCCACGCCAACCGCGGCGTTGATGGCGATGTAGTGGGTGGTCACGACCGTGTCGGCCTCGAAGCTGAGGAGGGCGGCCACGACGCCGTCGCGCCAGCGCCGCCGTTCCGTGTCCAGCTCACCCCACCGGCGTTCGCCGCGGAGGATCGCTCCGAGCCACGCCGAGCGTTCGGCCAAATCGTCGGTGGGAGACTTGATCTCCCCTACCGCCGGCTCGATCGCGGCGGTGACCGCCCACTGCCGCTCGAACGGAGCCGCCGTCTCGCGCGTCCGGCGCAGCGGACTGGTCACGACGGGCAACGGGCCCAGCGGGGCGAGGTCGGCGGCGGCCGCCTCGGCTTGCGCCCTCCCCACGTCGTCGAGGCCGGGGTCGTGGTCCTGGTCGTAGCGGGCCAGCGGCTGGCCATGCCGCACGAGATAAAGGCGGGTCATTCGATGCCGTCGAACAGGCTCGTCTCCCGCTCCTTCGGTCGGGAGCCACGGCGGATGTACCACTCCTGGCCGAAGCCGCGGGCGAAGAAGTCGTCGGGCATGGCGAGGAAGAACGACGAGTCCGATATCTGGCTGGCGTGCGCCCGCATCGACGCCCGCTTCACGTCGAGGAAGTCGGTGACGTCGATGACGGTGGTGATCTCGGCGTCGGTGACGCCGAACTCCGAGAAGGCGTCGGGGTCGAGGTCTCCCGGCATCTCGACGCCCATCTCCTGGGCCTCCAGGAGGCCATCACGGAGGGAATCACGATTGCCGGTCGACTCGTAGACGCGAGGCGTACCGGCCAGCTCGGCGGCGCGCACGCCCACGCGGTGGACCTGGATGTGGTCAGGGTGGCCGTAGACGCCGTGGTCGTCGTACACGGTGAGAACGTCGGCGTTCTCCTGGCGGAGGATCGCCGCCAGCTTGGTCGCCGCTTCCTCGACGTCGGCCTGCCAGAAGCAATTCGGCGCGTCGTTCTCCGGCGTTCCCATCATCCCCGAGTCGACGTAGCCCAGGAACTCGACGCGGGAGGCCCCGAGGATCTCGGCCGAACGGTGCGTCTCCTGCACACGCCGTTCGGCCAGCGTCTCGCCGGGGTCGAGGAAGCCGTCCTCGACCTCGCCGTGCTCTCCCCTGGTGCCGAAGACGAGCACGACCCGGTGTCCGTCCTTGGCCGCCTTGGCCAGCGTGCCGCCGGTGGGGATGGCCTCGTCGTCGGGATGGGCGTGGAACGAGACCAGGGTGGCCACGTTCTCAGCCCTCCGCCTGGCTGACGGCGCCCGCCTCCCGCAGCTTCGCCACCTCGTCGGCCGTGAAACCCCAATCGGCCAAGGCGTCGGCGGTGTGCGCCCCGGGCGCGGGCGGCGGGCTCGCGATCTCGGCCGTCGTGCGGCTGAACCGCGGTGCCGGCGCCGGCTGGGTGACGCCGTCGCGCACGACAAACGTCTGGCGTGTGACGTTGTGGGGATGGTCGGGGGCCTCGGTCATCGACAGCACTGGGACGGCGCAGGCGTCGGTGCCTTCGAGCAGCGCCTGCCACTCGTCGCGCGTCTTGGTCTTGAACAACGCCGTGAACCGCTCCTTCACCGCCGGCCACTGCTCGCGGTCCAACTGGAAGGGAAGCTCCTCGTCCTTCAGGCCTGTGCGCTCGATGAGCTCGGCGTAGAACTGGTGCTCGATGGCGCCGATGGCCATGTACTTGCCGTCGGACGTCTCGTACACCTCGTAGAAGTGCGCCCCGGTGTCGAGCATGTTGTGGCCGGGGTTGTCCTGCCAGATGCCCATGGCGATGAACGCGTGCAGCATGGTGCTGAGCACGGCCGCACCGTCGACCATGGCCGCGTCGACCACCTGGCCCTGGCCCGAGCGGGACGCCTCGAGCAGTCCGCAGACCAGGCCGAAGGCGAGCAGCAGGCCACCGCCGCCGAAGTCACCCACCAGGTTGTTGGGCGGTACCGGCTTCTCGCCCACGCGCTTGAAGTTGTTCAGCACGCCGGCGATGGCGATGTAGTTGATGTCGTGACCGGCGGCCTGCGAGAGCGGGCCTTCCTGTCCCCACCCCGTCATCCGTCCGTACACGAGCTTGGGGTTGCGGGCCAGGCACTCGTCGGGCCCAAGACCCAGTCGCTCCATGACGCCCGGCCGGAAACCTTCGATGAGTGCGTCGGCCTGCTCGACGAGGCGCAGCACGGTCTGCACGCCGTCGGGGTGCTTGAGGTCGACGGCGATCGAGCGCCGGCCCCGGTTGAGGACGTCCTTCTCGGGGTTCAGCACACGAGCGTTGGGCCGGTCGACACGTAGCACCTCGGCGCCCATGTCGGCCAGCATCATTGCTGTGAACGGGCCGGGCCCGATGCCCGCCATCTCGATCACCTTGAAGCCCTGCAACGGTCCTGCCATGGGCCCGAACCTATCCGTTCAGTCTGTTCAGCCTCCGAACAGACGCCGGGGGTTGTCGGTGAGCATGGAGTCGAACATCTGGCGGTCCATGCCTCGCGATTCGAGCTTCGGCCAGAAGTCCGTGAACAGGAAGGTGTGCGGCCGCTTGAACATCTGGTCGTACACCGTCGGCAGCATCTGGTCGAACATCTCCTCGAACCCCTCGGGGATGGGGTACGGGAACTTGGGCGACGCCAGACAGCACATGTGGTCCTGGCTCAGGCAGACCTTGTCGGCGTGGCCGGCCTCGACCAACGCCATCACCTGGTCGGCGCGCTGGTCGTCGGGGGCGAGGATTTCGTAGCCGCACCGGTCGTAGCCGACGAACGATCCTCGGTCGGCGAGACCGCGGATGTACTCCATGTCGGTGGACTGGCCCTGGTGGCCGATCAGCGCACGCGAGAGGTCGGCACCGTTCTCAGCCAGGACCTCTTGCTGTACGTCGCCGCCGACCGAGTTCTCGCAGTGGCTGATGATCGTCAGGCCTGACTCGGCGGCCGCGATGGCGGCGGCCGCGATCACCTTGCGGTCGTAGTCACCCGGCGGGTCGCCGGAGGCGATCTTGATGCACCCCGGCTTGATCCCCGTCTCGCCGATGCCGTTGTTGATCTCGTGGAGGTAGAACTCGGCGATCTCCTGCGGCGACCGCACTCGCCAGTAATAAGGAATGCCGATGTGCTCGAGATAGAAGCCGGTGGAGCACACGATCTGCATACCTGACTGGCGGGCGACCTCGGCGAGCAGCTCGGGGTCACGGCCCAGGTCGATAGGGCACGGGTCCACGAACGTGCGCACACCGTGCTCGGCGAGTCCCGCCATGCGCTCGACACCCGTGGCGATGCACTCACCCCGATCCCATGAATACGCGGGGTCGAGCTGATCACCGGGATACGAGATCCGCACGTGTTCGTGAACGAGCGTGGGTCCGAGATCGCTGGAGTCGATCGGCCCGAGGACAGTTTGAACGGTCGCCATGCCGGCGAAACTTAGTTACTTCTCTCAGGCCGAGCGCGAGGAGGCAAGCACGGCGCGCAGGTCGGCGTATGCGGCGCGCACCCGGCTCTTCAGCGTGCCCTCGGGGACGCCGAGGCGGGTGGCCGTCTGCACGAGCGTGTGACCGGCGAGCACGTGCTCGACGGCGACGCGGCGCCGGTCGTCGAGACCGGCCACGGCCCGGCGCACACCAGTGGTGAGGTCGATGAGCACGACGGCGTCGGCGGGCTCCCCGCCGGCGTCAACCGGTTCGGGCACGACGGCGAGGTCGACGTGGTGGCGCACGCGCCGCAGGTGCCCGAGGGCGGCGTTGCGGGCGATGCGCAGGATCCACGCGTCGAGCGACCCGCGGTTCCGATCGAAGCGCGCCGCGTGGCGCCACACCCGCTCAAAGGTCTCCTGGACGACGTCGTCAGCCGCCGCATCGCCCACGATGCGGCGCCCGACAGCCCGCACCGACGGCCCCAGGCGTTCGTACACGGTCGCCAAGGCGTCGCCGCTGCCGGCCGCCACCTCGGCCATCACAGCAACCTCGTCCACTCCGTTCGACTCTCCGGCCAACGCGGGCCGGAGCGGTAGTGGACGATGGTCCTAAGACCTCTAGGACCTCTCGCCCCCGATGCCGCGACTGCGCGCCCAGAGGGCGGCCTGGGTGCGGTCGGTGACGCCGATGCTCTGGAAGACACTGGTGAGGTGGGCCTTCACCGTCTTCTCGGCGATGCCGAGCCGACGAGCGATCTGCTTGTTGGCCAGCCCTTCGGCCAGGAGGGCGAGCACCTCTTGCTCTCTTGCCGTCAGCTCGGCCGCCGGTCGGGTCTCGGCGCGCGCCGTCAGCACCGCCTTGGCCGCTTTCGGCGCGAGAGGCGACTCCCCGCGCGCGGCCGCCTCGATGCCCCGGAGGAGCTCGTCAGGCTCAGCGTCCTTCAGGAGGTACCCGACGGCGCCCGCGTCGAGAGCGTCGAGGATGCGCTCGCGGTCTGAGAACGACGTGAGGACGACAACTCGCGACTCGGGCCGGGCAGCCATCAGGCGGCGGGTGGCTTCGATCCCGTCGACGCGCGGCATCGAGAGGTCCATGAGCACCACGTCGGGTTCGTGCTCATCGGCGAGGGCGACCGCCTCCTCGCCATCCGCGGCGGCCCCGACCACCGCGAAGCCGTCGGTCCCGTCGAGAAGGGCGGTGAGCCCCCGGCGCACGACATCGTGGTCGTCAGCGAGGAGAATGCGGATGTCCTCACTCATGCCACGGGCACCTCGGCTTCCAGGCGTGTGCCCTGACCTGGGGTCGACGCCACCACCAGCCGTCCGCCGGCGTCGGCCACGAGGCCGGTCAACAGTGTGAGCCCGAGGTGTCCCTCCTCGCGGCGTTGCTCGAGCCGGTCGGGCGAGAAGCCGAGGCCGTCGTCGGCGACCACGAGCCGGGCTGAGCCGTTGTCGCGGGTCAGCGACACACGCAGATGGCTGGCCTGGGCGTGGGCGGCGACGTTGCGGACCGCCTCCTGAGCGACGCGGTAGAGCAGGGTCTGCGCCTCGGGTGACGCCACCGCGGTGTCGTCGATGTCGACGGTCGTCTCGACGCCCTCCGCGGCGAGCGGGGCCACCAGCTCCCCGACGGCGTTGTCGAGGCCCTCGTCATGCAGGTTCGGTGGCGAGATCTCGATGATGAGGCTGCGCAGGTCGCGCATGCTCCGACGGGTGTCGGCCGCGGCTTGGCGCAGCGCGTCGCCCACCTCAGCGCCGTCGGAACTGCCGTCGAGGCGGTCGGCGGCCGCGGCCAACGAGTAGGACACACCGGCCAGGGTCTGGACGACGCCGTCGTGGAGGTCGCGCGCGATGCGCCGTCGCTCGGCCTCGGACGCGTCGATGGCGCGCTGCAGCAGCTGTTCACGCTCCTCCTGGCCCTGCCGGAGGCCGCGCGCCATCGACCACGCCAACGGCACCTGCACGAGAAAGAGAAGAAGCAGCCCACCGACCATGACGGGCACGAACGAACCGAGGATGTGGCGGCCGCTCTGGGCGATCGAGCTGTAACGGAGGTACGCCTCGAACAGCACGGGGTGGCCGCCGAGCGTGTGAACAGGGACGTAGACCTCGAGGAGCTTGTTGTACGGACGCTCGAACTGGTTTTCAGGCTCATCGAGGTTGCTGAGGTCGGCGTCGACCTTCCCAGTGCGGAGGGCAGCCCGTTCGCCAGCGCCGAGATCGAAGGTCTGTCCGATGAGACGAGGTTCGTCGGAGTAGACGATCTGGCCCTCCGGTGTCCACACCTTCACCCGGACGACTTGATCGCTGAGGACGCGCGCGTGGACGACCTCGTTCAGGTTCGCCAGCCCGGTGGGGTCGCCCGTCAGCACTCCGTCGGCGAGCACAGGAGCGGCGACGGAGTGGCCGAGGATGCTGGCGATGTCCCGGGCGTTGCGGATGGCCTCGGTCGTGGCGTTGTGGCGAACCACGTAGATCGTGCCCGCCGAGATGAGCACGACGGCGGCGAGGCCGGCTAGGACGAACTGCGTGACCGAGGTCGCCACCGACTTCCTCATTTGAGGAAACGTTAGAACTCGTGGCGCGTTCTATCGGGGCTGGTCTCGGCCATCTGCTTGTAGATGGCCTGCTGCACGCGCATCGGCGACGGCACCATGCGCAGCACCTGCTGGCCCCGCTCCCCGCCGGACTCGACGCGTATGTCGCCCGCGCCGATGAGGCGTTCGAAGAAGCTCTGCCGGTAGGTGAGGTCGTTGATCCGCTCGAGCGGGATCTCGCGCCCGCTCTTGGCGAACACGCCAGCTCGCAGGATGAGCCGGTCCGTGGTCAGCACCATGTTGGTGGTCGCCCAGCGCGTGTAGCGACGGACGAAACGCACCAGCACGACGAGCACGACGAGCAGACTGGCGATCAGGATCGGATCGTGGGCAACGCCGTGCACGACGATCGACACCGTGATAGCCAATGCCAGGCTGAGGACGAGCAGTAACGCCGAGCCGACCAGCACCCACCAATGGGGACGCAGGTCGAGGATCACGACCTCGTTCTCGTTGAGCAGCCGGCGAGGGAACGGCACCGGCGCCCCGTTACTGACCGGGGGCCGAGCTCGTCGGCGGCGGAGCCGCGGTGGTCGACGGCGTCGTGTGCGTGGTCGTTGTCGCCGCCTTCGTGGTGGTCGTGTGCACGGTCGTCGTCGTTGCCCGTCCGCTTGTGGTCGTCGCGCCGGCCACCGTCGTGGTGGTCTGCGAGCACGGCGTGTTGCCGACGGCGCCGGCAACGTGGAAGGGGACGTGCACGACGTTGGAGACGACGTTCAGACCCGTGCGGTCGGCGGGCACAGTCGCGGGCGCCGCGTCACTCACCACGTAGGCGTCGAGCGTGCTGTCGAGGTCCACGCCGAACCGCGGCTGGCCGTTGACCCACGTGGCCCAGATCTCGCCGGAACCATCGGGCTGCTGGGAGACGCTCACGATCTGGAACAACCCGGCGATGTTGGCCTGGGGACCTCCGAGCGCCGGGTCGGTCGTCGAAAGGGTGACGACGAGGTTCTGGTAGATCGGATTGCGACCGGGTTGACCGGGCTGGGCGGCACGGATGCCGGCCTTCAACAGGTTCGGGTCCTTGGACTTCACGGCCAGGTCGATGACGATGCCGTTGCCGCATACGCCCTGCACCGAGTTGGGCTCGGGCGAGAACGCCTGCACGGTGACCGGCGTCGACGGGGTCGACGAGGTGGTGCTGTTGGTAGAGGCGTTCTTCTTCGACCCGCCCGACGAACACGCGGCGAGCGCGAGGAGGGCGACAACCGGGAGCACCATGAATCGCTTCATGGGCTCTGGACCTTACTTGTAGACCTTCCTCCGGAAGAGGGATTCATGCGACGACACGCGGTCGAGGAACAGGATCCCGTCGAGATGGTCGAGCTCGTGCAACAGGGCGCGAGCTTCGAAGGCGTCGGCCTCGATGACGCGCTCGGTGCCCTCGACGGTGAGCCCGCGCATCACGACGGTCGTGGCGCGCCCCACATCGCCGGTGAGGTCGGGGACGCTCATGCAACCTTCACGCGCCACGACCGGCCCGTGGGCCAGCAGGACCTCGGGATCGAACAAGACGATCTCGCCGTGGCACGAGCGCGCCTTCTTGTGACCGGTGACGTCGACAGTGAAAGCCCGCACGCCCACGCCTATCTGAGTGGCGGCGATGCCGACGCACGCGGGCGAGGCGCGCATGGTGTCCACGAGGTCGGCGGCCAAGGCCCGGGCCGCGTCGTCGACACGGCCGACAGGAGCGGCCGGCTGCTTGAGGAAGTGGTCGGGGAGCCGGAGAACCGGCCTGACTGCCACGAGGCGCTGTCAATCCGACGGCCGCTCACGGCGCCGAAGGCGCCCACATCGGATGTCGGTGGAGAAATTGAGCGCGGAGGGCGAGCGGCTTTGCCGGGAGCCCGTAGCACGATTAGCTCGCCGAGCAAGCTCCGCTTGCGAGTGCGAAATCACAGGATGTCGGCTTCCGACGGGTGGAGAGAGCACTCGACGCCGAGGTCGGCCGCGAGGCCCGCGAGGTTCGACCGCAGCGTGGTCGTGTCGGCGCCGGCGGGCAGCGTGACCTCGAGGATCATGGCGTATACGGGCCGCTCGCGGTCGCCGATCACTCGAGTGCTCAGATCGACGATGTTCACGCCGTTGTCAGCAAGCAGCGAGGCCACGCGGTGGACGATTCCCGGGCGATCGGCGCCATAGACCGACACCGTCCAGGAGTCGCCCTCTGGCGACCGCGGGATGTCGTCGTCGATGGCGCGCACGGCCACGACCAACTCGAAGGCCGACGCCGGACCGGCGAGCGCGCCTTCGAGCGCGTCCTGCGTGAGGTCCGCGGGGGCGGCGACGACCAGCATCATGGCGAAGTGCCCGCGCAGGATCGTCATCGATGTGTCCTCGAGGTTGCACCCATGTTCCAGGAACACGCCCGTGACCGCGGCAACGATGCCAGGACGGTCGGCGCCGACAGCCGAGACGGCGTAGTGACCCACGTGCCCTAGGCGAACAGCTCGAGCTGGCAGAGGCGGCCGACGGCGTCATCCCACGACCGCAGGCGGCGGGCGCGGCGAAGCACGTCGTGGCGGTTGTAGGGCTGGTCGAGCAGCCACGACTCACATACCTCGGCGAGCAACTCGGCCTCTTGAGGGTTGTCCTCGACCGTGGCGCGTACGCCGAGGCGGCGTGCCACCTCGGCCTTGGTGCCCAGCAGGGTGTGGTGGACCTCGTCGAGCGCCATTCCATGGTCTTCCAGCCAGGCCACGGTCACGTCGGCCAAGTGCGCGGGGCGGGCGGTGATGCCGACGATGTCCCACCCCGCCTCACGTAGGGCGGCGACGCCGAACGCGGCGCCGTCTGCCGCGTCGGCCTCCGCGTACAGGCTGGGGTCGCCGAAGGTCTCGTCGAGAAAGGCGTGAAAGGGCCCTCGGGGGACGCCGAGGTCGAGAAGGCGCAGGTCGTAGCGGGTCCACGCCGATGGATGCGTGGCCACGCCGAAGCGACGGGCGATGCGGGCCGCGACGGGGGGACCCAGGTCGCACACCACGCCGTCGAGATCGAGACCACAAAGCACGACCCAAAGGTTACAGACGGGGTATGACACGAATCCCTCGACGGATCCCTTGACGGATCTGCCGGCGTCGCGAAAGATGCTGATGCACCGGTTCGCTTGGGTGCCCCGGTCGGATCGGCCACAGGCCACTCCCCGGTTGGTACGCAGCGGAATGGTGCGGGCACGGCCCCGAGGAGACCGGAGGGATCCACCCGATGGCTACTCGGGGTCGTTCCGCGTCTGTACGGGGATCCGCGTTCTTGTCACACCCCCTCGTTACGGTCGAACAGATGTCCGATCTTCTGGAGGGGTTGAACGACGCCCAGCGCCGCGCGGTAACCACCCGGACGGCACCGCTGTGCATCCTGGCCGGTGCCGGGTCGGGCAAGACGCGCGTGCTCACGCGGCGGATCGCCTGGCGCATCGCCGAAGGCGACGCCGACCCCAGGCACGTTCTCGCCCTCACGTTCACGCGCAAGGCCGCAGGCGAGCTGAGTAGTCGCCTCTCCGTTCTCGGTGTCCGCGACCACGTAGCGACGGGCACGTTCCATGCCATCGCCTACGCCCAACTGCGGCGGCGCTGGGCCGACCGCGATGAGCGTCCGCCTGCCCTCGCCGATCGCAAGGTGCGCCTGCTCGCTCCCCTTCTCTCCAGTCATCACCGGGCGGCGGTGCAACCCATGGACATCGCCACCGAGATCGAGTGGGCGAAGGCGCGCTTCGTGAGTCCCGCCCAGTACGAAGCCGAGGCCGCGGCCGCCGGTCGCAAGCCGGCGCTCACCCTCTCAGTCGTGGCGTCGCTCTATGAACGCTACGAAGAGGAGAAGCGGCGGCGGGGCGTCGTCGACTTCGACGACCTGCTTCTTCTGTGTGCGCGCGCCCTGCAGAGCGACGAGGCCTTCGCCGCCAGCCAGCGCTGGCGGTTCCGTCACCTGTTCGTCGACGAGTTCCAGGACGTGAATCCCGTCCAGTTCCGCCTCCTCGAGGGGTGGCGCGGCGACAGACGCGACCTGTGCGTGGTCGGTGACCCCAACCAGGCGATCTTCGGCTGGAACGGCGCCGACGCCAATTTCCTCACCGAGTTCGGCACGCGCCTGCCGGGCGGAGAAGTCGTTCGTCTCGACGACAACTACCGCTCGTCGCCACAGATCCTGGCGGTGGCCGACGCCGTCCTCAACGGAAGCGGCAGTAGCCGTAGCCGTCCTCTGCGCGCCAACCGCCCCGAGGGCTCGACACCGTCGGTCCGCAGCTGGGCCTCTGACCGCGACGAAGCGCGCGCCGTTGTGCGCGCCATGCGGCGCCGCCACAGCCCGGCCCTGCCGTGGTCGGCCATGGCCGTCCTCGCCCGCACGAACGCCCAGCTGCTCCTGTTCGAAGAAGCGTGCACGGCGGCGGGTGTCCCCCACCGGGTGCGGGGCGAAGGTTCGTTCCTCAGCCAGCCCGAGATTCGCCAGGCCCTGAACGAGCTACGGCACCTGCCGCCCACCAGTCCGCTCTCCTCTGCAGTTCCCGACCTGGACGAGATGGTCGAGGAAGCCGAGGGCGATCGTCGCCAGCGCCTCGAGGGCCTGGTCCGCCTCGCGCACGAGTACGAAGCGGTCGATCAGGCGGCCAACATCGACGGCTTCTTTGCCTGGCTGCGGGCGACGGTCGGTGGCGACGCGCCGGCCACCGGTGGCGACGTCGTCGAGCTAGCCACGTTTCACGCCGCCAAAGGGCTCGAGTGGCCGGTCGTGTTCGTCGTCGGCCTCGAACGGGGGCTGGTGCCGATCGCCCAGGCCGACACTCCTGCGACCCGCGCCGAGGAGCGACGCCTTCTCTACGTCGCGGTCACGCGTGCCGAGCAGGAGCTGCACTGCTCGTGGGCGGAGCGGCGCACATTCGGGGCGCGCACGCTCACCAGGAGTCCGTCTGCCTATCTGCCTGCAATCGAGGCCGCCGTCAAGGCCGGCGCCGAGGGCTCGCCCGGCGAGTGGCGCCGCTTCCTCGACGACGGACGGCAGAAGCTGCGCACCGCGTCCGAGCGCCGGCCGGCGGACGTGCGCGCCCTGCTGGAGAAGGCCGATCCCGGAATCTTCGAAGCACTGAAGTCGTGGCGCGCCGCAACGGCCAAACGCTCAGGCGTGCCCGCGTACGTGATCTTCCACGACACAACGCTTGCCGCCCTCGCCGAAGCCAAGCCGCGGGACCGCACCGGGTTGCTCGCCGTCCCCGGGTTGGGCCCGGTCAAGGCCGAGCGCTATGGCGAGGCAGTGCTCGCGGTGCTGGCCGGCGCGGCGAGCTAGCCGCTCTTCGGCAACACTCTGGCGCGTGAAGTTCCACCTCGAGCACACATTCGACGCGCCCCTCGACGCCGTCGAGGCGGCGATGGTCGACCCCGTCTTCCTCGAGGGCACCCGGCTGCCAGACGTCGGGCCTCCCCAGGTGCTGAGCCGAAATGAGGACGGCGACACCGTCACGCTGCGTGTGAGCTACCACTACACGGGCAGTCTCGACTCGTTGGCCCGCCGAGTATTGCGGACGACCGACGTGGCGTGGGTACAAGAGACGGTGCTCGATCGCAGCGCGCACCGCACGACGTTCACCGTGATCCCGAAGGTGTACCCGGAGCGATTCGATTGCGGCGGTGTGATGCAGCTCACGAACGCAGGCAGCGGTACCGAACGGGTGATCGACGGTGAGCTCAAGATCAAGGTGCCGATCTTTGGAGGTCGTGCCGAAGGCCTGATCGTGCCTGGCCTGCGCACTCGTATGAATCGCGAGGCGGAACTGCTGGACGAGTGGTTGAAAGGGCACCAACCCGGTTGACGGGAGCGCCGTCAGGCGCGAGAACGGACTCATGAGCTCGTTCCTTTGGCCGAGCGACGAAGGTTGGCCCTATCCGGACACAGTGGGCGAGACGGTCGACCTCGATGCAACCACCGACGACGACACACTCTGCATGCGTGCCTCGCCGTCACAACTCTTCAACCGGCTCGACCCCCTCGAGCGGGCGGTGATCACCGCCCACTACGGCCTCGAAGGCCAACAGCCGCGCACGATGAAGCAGTTGCACGCGGAGATGGGCTTGCCTCGCACAGAGCTTCGAGACGCGCTGGGCACCGGGCTGGCCAAGCTGCGCACAGAGCTGCAGTAGGCCCTATCTCTCAGAGGTCGTAGTCGACCAACAGCGGCGCGTGGTCTGACGGGCTCTTGCCCTTGCGCGCGAAGCGATCGATGAGAGCGAACGTCGCCGCGTCGGCCAGCGGCTTGGTGGCGAGCTGCAAGTCGATGCGCATGCCGCGGTGCTGGTGGAAGTCACCGGCGCGGTAATCCCAGTAGCTGTACAGCCGGTCGTCGTCGTAGAGGGTGCGGAAGACGTCGACCAAACCCCAGTCGAGCAATGAGCCAAGCGCTTCACGCTCAGGGGGGCTCACGTGGGTGAGTCCGTTGACTTTTGTCGGATCCCAGACGTCTCTGTCCTCGGGGGCGATGTTGAAGTCCCCGAGGATGACGAACGGTTCATTGGGATCGCACGTCGCGTCCAAGCCGCGCCGAAGACGCTCGAGCCACTCGAGCTTGGCGAAGTAGTGCTCGCTGTCGACCTGCCGGCCGTTGGGCACGTAGACGCTCGCCGCCCGCACGCCCTTGCATGTCGCCCAGAGAAGGCGCGCCTCGGTGACCTCGTCCTCGGTCTGGTCGGAGAAGCCGGCGACGACGTCGTCGAGGCCGACGCGGCTGAGGATCGCCACACCGTTCCATTGCCCCTGTCCGCAGTGCGCCGACTCGTAGCCGAGGGCGGCGAACGCCATCGCCGGGAAGTTGGCGTCGGACAGCTTGGTCTCCTGCAGGCACAGCACGTCGGGCTCGGCGTAGCCGAGCCACTCCTCGACGCGCGGCATGCGCTTGTTCAGCGAGTTGACGTTCCAGGTCGCGATCCGCATCTCGTTGGGAGCCTACGCTCGCCGTGGTGGACGGATTCGTGTCGGTCGTGGTCCCGACCCGCAACCGAGCCGAGAAGCTGCGCGTCTGCCTCGAGAGCCTCCTCGCGCAGAATTTTCCGGCCGACCGGTACGAGATCGTCGTTGTCGACGACGGGTCGACGGACGGCACGATCGAGACGGCGCTGGCGCTGGCGGCGTCAGGGGGACCGGTGCCGCTTGTCGTCGTCACCCAGTCTGCGCGAGGCGCGGGCGCGGCCCGAAACGTGGGCTTGGCGGTGGCGACTGGCGACCCCGTGTGCTTCATCGACGATGACACCGATGTCCCGCCGGAATGGCTCCCGGCGATGGTCCAGGGTTTCGAGCGGTATCCCGGTGCTGACGCTTATGCCGGGCGGGTACGAGTCCGCGTCGAGAAGCGTGGGTGGAAACCGTGTCCACAGCACCCGCTGGCGGCCACGCTCAATGCCGGAACCGCCGACCGCACACTGTTGACCGCCGTGGGCGCCAATATGGCCGTCCGGCGCTCGGCGGTCGACAAGGTCGGCGTCTTCGACGACTGGATTGTCGGCGCTGAAGACACCGAATGGTTCGACCGGCTGCGTCATGCGGGCGGCACGGTCATGTACATCGGCGAAGCCGGGGTGTGGCACCGGCGCGACGCCAGAGACGTCCGTGTCGTCAGATTGGTGCGATCGGAGTTTCGACGCGGCATCGCATCGTGCACGTACTTCCTTCGCATCGGTCGGCGTGACCCACGCCCGGCGCTCCGCGCCGCACGGTGGTTGTTAGGGATGGCGGCGAAGGAGCGGTGCCGGGGGGCGCTCGCAGGCGCGGCACGACAGGCCGGCTACGCATACGGACTCCGCCGGCAGCGCCGGGCCGCGCCACCCCCGCCCAACGTATGGGTGACCCGGCCGGAGCAGACCTGGACGGTCGTTTCCCGTTAGTCGGTGATGCAGCAGTTGACCGGGCCCTCGGTGCACCCGGTGTCGCAGTTCTCGTCGCACGGCACGAGGCATGTGCAACAACCGCCGACACACTGCGCCGGCCCGAACGGACACAACCCGGAGTCACACGGGACGCAAGTGCTACTGCATGGCGTCGCGTACCCCGGGCCCTGGCCCGGACCGGTCGTGGCCGGGTAGCAGCCCGGCTGTTCGGGATTCCCGGTGCACGCCTTGCCGCGCGGGCAACAGATCATCGAGGCGCCGGAGCCGCATGGCGTGGTGGCCTTCGGACACCCGCAGATGCCGCCCGCGACGCTGAGGCACGGCACGCCCGTTGCGCAGCACGACGTGCCGCACGGCGTGGTGCCCCGGCAGCAGCAGGTCACAGTGGCGGGGTCCGCGCACGTGTCGTTCCTGTTGCAGCACCCGTTACCGCAGAACGTCATGATGCTGGGGTTGCATCCGCAGCGGCCGGTGTTGACGTCGGCGCAGATCAGCCCCGACGGGCAGCAATTCTGGCCACACGGCGTCAGGCCGGCCTTGCACGCGCACTGGCCGGTGGAAGCGTTGGTGCAGACCTGGTTCGGCGGACAACAAGTCTCGCCGCAAGGTGCCAATCCGGTCTGACAGTCGATCTGAGCGTCGCCGCGGAACGGCTTCAGCACCGTGGCAGCAGTTGCCGCGGCCACCGCCGTGCCCATCATCTTCAGAACGCCGCGCCGCGACGTTCCGCGTGCCAGCGCTCTCGACATCTCCTCGAAGTGCTCGCCCATCTCGTCTCTTCCCTCCGCGCAGCACCCCAGCGGCTGGCCAAACCGTAGCAACCGGCGGTGCTCGGCGGCGACATTTTTGACGCGTCTTCCTTTAGAACGTGCCTGTGCACTCCCCTGAGCGGGCGCCATGGACCGTATTCGGTTGATTGTCGTCGGTCGCCGCCGGCGTGTTGGCGCTGCAAGTCAGGCTGCCGCCGATGACGTTCGCTTCGATCTCGGTGCCTGCGTCCTCCGTGAACGGGCCGGCGCCGGAGTTGCCGCGGACGGTCGTTGCGCCACCGATCTGGTTGTGGCCCAGCTCGACGCCGCCCGTGTTGTTCTCAAGGTGGACATTGGTGCGCAAGGTGTTGCCTGCGCACCCGTCGTCGCCCGGGTCGCCGACGAGGACGAAGCCCGAGGCGCTGGACACCGTCACGTTCCCGACGTTGGTGCCGCACAGCGCGAACGCCGCCCCGCCGTTGGCGGTGATGCTGCCGCCGATCGTCGAGTTGATGATCAGGACCGACGTGTTGGGGCCCACGGTCACGTTGCCGCCCACGGTTGCCCCCGACACCAGCCAGCTACCGCCGCCGGTGTAGGAGCCGTTGCCCGGCACTGAGCCGGTGACGGTGGGATGAGAGAACGTGATGTTCGGTACCGCCGACCCACTTGAACCCTGATAGCCGGGCGCGCCCAAGTACGCGGCGCCGATGGTCTGGCCAGGAAGCAGCAGGTTGATGGTGATGGCGGCTTGGCCGCCGCTCAAGGTCACGGGAGGACCGAGGTTCGTCGATCCGTTGGAGAACTGCACCGTTCCGGTCGGCGTTCCGCCGCCGGGCGCCAGCGCGCTCACCGTCGCGGTCACAACGAAGGGCTGCCCGAAGGGCACCGAGGGCGGCACCGAGAGCGCCGTCGACGTCGCCGATGTGGCCACGTCGAAGGACTGGGGCGCGCCATCGGCTGCGGTGTAGGAGGCGCCTTGTGCCACGTGGGCGGTCAGCGTGCACGTCCCCACGCCGACGAACGACACCGTCAGGTTGTCACTACCGACCGTGCAGACCGACGTCGTCGACGACGTCACCGACTTGGCGCCGTCGCCCGTGGTCGACACCGACGCCACGAAACTCCCGCCGAATGTGGGCGACGCGGGAATGTTGCTGACGGTCGGTGTGGTGGGGGTGGCCAGCGATGCTGCTCCCCATACCCATGTGTCGTTGAAATACTGAGTGGTGTCGAACCCACCGAAGAGCACGAGCTGGCCGGTGCCGGGATCAAAAGCCATTGCCGCGAGTTCGCGGGCAGGCGGGCTGGTCGCCGGCGATGCGGCGGCCCAAGTGGTGCCGTTCCAGGTCCATGTGTCGTTGAAGACGTCAGGGCCGTCGACGCCGCCGAAGAGAACCAGCTGTGCAGTGGCGGGGTCATAGGCCATCGACGCGCCGCTCCGAGCCGACGGGCTGCTCGCCGGGGACAGCACCGTCCAGTTGGTGCCGTCCCAGCGCCAGGTGTCATTGACGCGGGCGGAACCAGTAGAGCCGCCGAAGAGCACCATCTGCCCGGTGCCGGAGTCATAGGCCATAGAGGCGCCGTCCCGGGCCGAAGGGCTGTTCAACGGATGGAGTTGGGTCCAGTTGGTGCCGTCCCAAGCCCACGTGTCGTTGACGCGCCCGGCAGCGGTGGAACCACCGAAGAGCAGCAGCTGGCCGGTAGCGAGGTCATAGGTCATCGACGCGCGCAAACGGGCGGAGGGACCGCTCGAAGGATGGAGTTGGGTCCAGTTGGTGCCGTCCCAAGCCCACGTGTCATTGACGAGCCCGGCAGCGGTGGAACCGCCGAAGAGCAGCAGCTGGCCCGTACGGGGGTCATAGGCCATGGACGCGCCAATCCGGCCGGACGGGCTGTTCGCCGGATGCAGTTGAGTCCAGTTGGCGCCGTCCCAGACCCAGGTGTCGTTGACGTCGCCGGTGGGACTTGCGCCACCGAAGAGCAGGAGCTGGCCGGTGCCGCGGTCGTAGGCCATCGACGGCAAAAGCCGGGCCGCCGGGCTGGTGGCCGGTGACTGGGCGCTCCAGTTCGGCGTGGTCGCGGGCGGGCCCCAAATCCAGGTGTCGCCGAGATAGCCGCCGGTGTTGGCGCCGGCGAAGCCGCCGAAGAGCACGAGCTGGCCGGTGCCCGGGTCAAAGGCAATCGGGTTGACTTGGCGGACGGACGGACTCGCCGACGGCGACTGCTGAATCCACGTCGCGCCGTCCCAGACCCAGGTGTCGTTGAGGAAATGGTTACTGAAGCCGCCGAACAGCACGAGCTGACCGGTTGCGGGGTCAAAAGCCATGCCCTGTCCGGTGCGAGCGGGCGGACTGGCTGCGGGCGACAGCTGGGTCCACGTGCTGCCAGCCCAGACCCAGGTGTCACCGAGGACGCCGCTGGGACCGGAGCCGCCGAAGCCCACCAGCTGCCCGGTGGCCGGGTCAAAGGCGAGCGACATCTCGGCTCGGGCGGACGGGCTGTTCGCCGGACTCAGTTGGGTCCAGTTCGCGCCGTTCCAGACCCAGGTGTCGTTGACGTCGCTCGTGCCGTTGAACCCGCCGAACAGCAGCAGCTGGCCGGTTGCAGGGTCAAAAGCCATGGAGGCGGCGGACCGCGTTGACGGGCTCGTAGCCGGAGACAGCTGCGTCCACGTGCTTCCGTTCCAGACCCAGGTCTCGTTGTTGTAGTTGTTGTTGGCATAGCCACCGAAGAGCACCAGCTGGCCGGTCGCCGGGTCATAGGCCATGGAGGCACCGGATCGCGCCGGGGGGCTGGTGGCCGGAGACAGCTGGGTCCACGTGCTGCCGTTCCAGACCCAGGTGTCGCCGAAGGAGTCGCTGAAATGGCCGCCGCCGAAGAGCACCATCTGACCGGTGCCGGCGTCGTAGGCCATCGATGCCCCACCCCGGGCGGACGGGCTTGTCGCCGGGTGTTGCTCCGTCCACGTGGACGTCGCAGTGGTGGCACTGGCAGGACGCGCGGCGCTCAACGCACCTACGGTTGCCAAGCCGGACGCAACGACCAGCGCCGCGGCGAAGAGAGCCGCCTTCCTCATGGGTGTCCTCCCCCTCAGTTCAACGGGTCGTAGTACGACCTACCAGGAGCATATGTGAACGCGATCCTTTGGTCTGACTATCTCTGACCGTGGTGCTACGTCGGCCTGGATCGGTCGGCCTTGCTGCGCTCGCTGGGAGTGACGGTCACGTCACTCCCCTACGAGCTGCACCCCGAGATTCCCGTCGGCGGGATCTCGTTAGAAGAACGCTGGGGCGCTCGCTACGGCGAGGCCTCGGCCATGTACGCCCGGATCGAGCAAGAGTGCGAGAACGCAGGCCTGCCGTTCCGACGCCCGGCGCGCGTGCCGAACACGCGCCGAGCGCTCGAGACCGCCGAGTGGGTCCGGCGCCACGAGCCCGCCGCATTCGACGCGCTCGAGCGCGCACTGTTCGAAACTCACTTCATCGAGAACCGGCCCCTCGACGATCCCGATGTCCTCGACGGATTGGTGAACGCCGCCGGTGCCGACGCCGCAGCGGCGCGCGAAGCCGTCGAGCAAGGCGCTATGCATGAAGCGCTGCGTCAGTCGATGGAAGCGGCGATGGACGCCAATGTCACGGGCACGCCCGCCTGGCTTCTCGACGGCCGGCTCCTGATTCCGGGCGCCCAGTCGCGAGACCTCTACGAAATCTGGGTCGCCCGCTTGCGGGAGCGGGAGCCCTAGGCCTTCTTCTTGGTGGCCTTCTTGGCCGCCGCCTTCTTCTTGGTCGCCTTCTTCGGCTCCACTGGGGCCTTCTTGGCGGCGGCCTTCTTCGCCGGAACGGCCTTCTTCTTCGCCGCGACCTTCTTGACGGGTGCAGCCTTCTTCTTCGCCGGCTGAGCAGTCTTCGTTGATGCCGCTTTCTTCTTTGCGACCGCCTTCTTTGTCGGCGCGGGCTCGACGGTCTCGGGCTCGGGTGCGAGTGTGGCTGTGGGAGTCTCCTCGACTGTCGGAGCAGCCTTCTTGGCGGCCGCCTTCTTCTTGGCCGGCTGAGCAGTCTTCGTCGATGCGGCCCTCTTCTTGGCCGCGGCCTTCTTCTTGGCCGGGGCCGGCTCGGCGGTCTCGGCCTCGACGGTCTCCTCGGTCGGCGCGCCCGCGACCCTGGCCACCTCCGGCAGCGCCAGCTCGATGCCGCGACGGGGCGGATCAAGGGCCTGCACGACGAACGTGCGCGGCTCGCCCCGGTGAAGCACGTCCTTGGCGCTGCGCGGCGGCGGGTCGCCCAACCCGGTCAGGGGCACGTAGCACCGCGCCCCGTTGGAGGTCACGAAGGCGCCGTGGGACGTGAAGCTCTCGACGGTCGCCTCGACCTCGGTGCCGGGCTGGTGGTCGGCGATGAAGGTGATGAATGCGAGCGGTTCATTGACCGGCTCGGCAGGACCCCGCCCCCGCCCGCCCCGGCGACGCCGGCCACTCCGCTCCTTCGGAGACACCGCGTCGGCCGTGGCCTCGGCAATGGCGTCACGCGCTTCGTTGCTCACTTTCTTCTCCACCACCTTGGCCGCCTTCTTGCTGGCACGGACCGCCACGCGGCTCTTGGGTCCCCGCACCGGTGTGCGGGGGGTGAAGATCCACCCGACGCCCTGTACCGGCTTCCCACCGATCAGTCTCCCCTCGTCGAACAGCCACCCGTACTCGCCGTGGAACTCCTGGAACGAGTCGTTCGACAACACCGTCGCCCCGGTGCGGTTGGCGATCTGCAGGAGGAACTTGTCACCCCGCCCGATCGCGCCTGCAGGCGGCGACACCAGCTCGCCCGCGGCCTCGGCTCCCTCGAACGCCCGGCGCTCCGAAGGGTCGATGCGATGGCCGAAGGTGGCGTCCACCACGACGATGACCGTGTCGTCGGGATGCTCGGCTTGGTAGGCGCGGACGGCCTCGTCGAGCTGAGCCAAACTCGGCAGCGACCGACCCTCGGTCGCGATATTCGAACCGTCGACGACGACTTGGCGTTCCGCCATGGGGCGCCAGTCAACCATCCCGGTCATCGCCGAGCGGTATTGCCGTACGCTTCGCAACCGATGGACGATGTCACCGGCGAGGTCACCGACCTCCTGCAGCACCTCATCAGGAACGCGTGCGTCAACGATGGCAGGCCCGATTCCGGCGAGGAGTCGCGCAACGCCGACCTGCTGACGTCATACCTGGAGGGCTCGGGGCTCGACCTCGAGCGCTACGAGCCGGTCGAAGGGCGGGCCAGCCTCGTCGGCCGCATCGAAGGCCGGGATCCAAACGCGCCGGGCCTGATGTTGATGGGCCACACCGACGTCGTGCCGGCGAACGCCGACGGGTGGGAACGGGATCCCTTCGGCGGCGAGCTGGTCGACGGCCAAATCTGGGGGCGGGGCGCCATCGACATGCTCAACCTCACGGCGTCGATGGCGGTGGCCACGCGCCATCTGGCCGACGATGGCTTCCGACCCGAGGGCGACCTCGTGTACCTGGCAGTCGCCGACGAGGAGAACCTCGGTGAAGCGGGCGCGAAGTGGCTCGTCGAGCACGAGCGGGATGCAGTCGCCGCCGACTACGTCATCACCGAGTCCGGCGGTATCCCGATCGAGACCCCGGCCGGCATCAAGCTCCCGGTCGTCGTCGGCGAGAAGGGCACCCACTGGACGACGCTGCGCGTCCGCGGCACGCCGGGCCACGGGTCGTCGCCACTACTGACCGACAACGCGCTGGTCAAGGCCGCCGAAGTCGTGCGCCGCATCGACGAGTACCGCCCCGAGGCGCAGATCCACGCCACCTGGCGGCGATTGATCGAGTCGATGGGTTTCCCGCCAGAGCTGAGCGAGCCGATGCTGCAGTCGGAAGGCTTCCGCGACATGTGCGAGGCCCTCCCGATGGTCGGCCTGGCGCGTCTCGCCCATGCCTGCACCCACACGACGATCGCACCGACCGTCGTGCGCGGCGGCTCGAAGGTGAACGTCATCCCCGACAAGGTCGACATCGACCTCGACATCCGCACGCTGCCGGGGCAGAACGGCGAGGAGATCGACGCCATGTTGCGTGAGGCGCTCGGCGATCTGGCCGACGACGTGGAGCTGATCGTGCGCGATCACGAGGACGCCACCGAGTCACCCGCCGACACGCCGTTGTGGGACACGCTCCAGCGAGTGTCGGCCGCCCTGTTCCCGGGCTCGGCCACGGTGCCGCTGATGATGATGGGCGCCACAGACGCGCGGTTCTTCCGTCGTGCGGGCTCGGTGGCCTACGGGTTCGGGCTGTTCAGCCAGCGCATCAGCTACGACGAGTTCAGCTCGATGTTCCACGGCGACAATGAGCGCGTCGACCAGGAGTCGCTACGGCTCAGCACCGAGCTCTGGGACGCGACGGCGCGAGACCTGCTGGACCACTGAGTGATCAAGGCCGTCCTGTTCGACGTCGGGGGCGTGCTCATCAGCAGCCCCTTCGAGTCGTTCTCCCGCTACGAGGCGACCCACGGCCTGCCCGACGGTTTCATCCGCAAACTCAACAGCACCAACCCCGACACCAATGCGTGGGCGCACCTCGAACGCGGGGACGTGAACTTCGACGAGTTCTGCGAGCTGTTCGAGGCTGAAGCTCGAGCGGCGGGCGGCGAGCTCAAGGGCCGCGACGTGATGGAGCTGCTTGCCGGCGAGATGCGGCCCGCCATGCTCGAGGCTGTCCGGCGGTGCCACGAACGGTTGAAGACGGCAATGGTGACGAACAACTGGCGGGCGGAGGATGAGGGCGGCCGGCTCGACACGCTGCTGCCGTTGTTCGACGTCGTGATCGAGTCCAGCAAGGCCGGCGTCCGCAAGCCCGAGCCGCGGTTCTACGAGATGGCGTGCGAGCAGCTCGAGATCGAGCCGTCAGAGGCGGTGTTCCTCGACGATCTCGGCGTGAACCTCAAGCCGGCGCGGGCCATGGGGATGACGACGATCAAAGTCACCGACCCCGACGTCGCGCTCGCCGAGCTCGAGGAGGTCGTGGGCTTCCCGCTCAGGGCTGCGCCTGCCGACTGACGCAATCGCCTCGGCCGTCGATGACTGGCTCAACTGCGACTCGTGATTCGTGGCGTCGCTTGTTGAGGCGTGGCGGTCGACCATTTGGGGTATCGCCGAGACGACACCTCGAAAGGCGGGTCTCATGGTTCGTGACATCATCATTGCGGTACTCATCACGCTGATTGCCATCGCACTCGGCGTCGCCGTCAATCCCCTCCTGTTGTTCATCATCGTGCTGGCCATCATCTGGCTTCTCGCGCGGCGCGGCGCCTGGGCGTAACGGAGAGCAGACACCCCGAGGCCGCCAGCACGTCCCCGTTGTACGGCTGAAGGAAGTGGCACACAACGGTCAAACGGGACCATTTCCATCAATTGTCTGGCATCAATGGTGCGAGAGCCAGGACAACAGAAGTCCCTTCGCGGTCGATGTCGACCTTGCCGACGCCCCGTTTCTCAGCGATGACGAGAACCCCCACCGATACTCCGGCTGGCGGCTACCAGCGACTTAGTTCGGGCAGCCTGGATTAGTGGCTCATGATGGAACGCCGCGCACGTCCTCGCTCACGTAGATCGTCGTGCCGTCAGGCCCGCGCATGATGAACACCGCTTTCGAGTGCCTCGTGAACTCGACTTCACCGGTCGTCGTGATTGTGCGGATCTGGCCGTCCGGCGAAGAGCGGCGCTCGCCGGTCGTGGAGGCGAGTGCGTCGACGTCTGCTGAGGGCAGGCCAAGACTCCGGCCCGTTATCAACACGAGCACGGTCTCGAGGGAGATGTGTCTGAACGAGAAGGGCTTCTTGTAGTCCACAGTTTGGAAGACCAGGCGTACCGGGCCGGAGTACCGCAGGAAGTTGCCGTCGTCCAGGTCCTGCTTGGCGGCCTCCATGCTCGTCCAACCTCGTCGTACCTGGTCGGCCTCCCAGTTGAGCCCGCTGCCCAATCCTCGTGCGGCGATCGCCGCGAAGGCCACGCCGTGCTCGGCTGCCTCCCACTTGCCCGCCTTCACCACGTGCTCGAGCACGGAGCGATATTCACTCGTCAATGGAACTTCCTGGGTGGCGCCACCCGTGAGGGGTGCGTACAGGGAGGCGTCGGTCATCGTGACCTTTCGTGCAGGTGGGTTTCGATTCCGCGGCTCGAACGACGACGCGCAGCATTGCAGGTTGACCGTCGTCATCAGGCGCGGGGGGTCTCGTTCTTCCCCTAGCGGCTCCGTTCGCCGCAGACTGCTTATGGTTTCGGCAACCGACGAGGCGCAACCTTGCTCAGAGGATGACGATAAGAGTGATGCCGCCGGCGGTAAGGAGCAGGGCCACGTAGTCGGGGAGGCGGAGTCGCACCGGGAGCTTGGGCGCGGGCCCGACTCCCCCACGGCCGTCGATGGCATCGGCCATCTCGCGTGCGCGGCGGAGGGCCGAGACCAGCGCACCGACGAGCAGGTCGTGCAGGTTGAGGACCTCTTCCTTGATCGTCGTCGGAACCTCGGGGTGCCGGAGCCGGCGCACGGCATACAGCGTGCGCAGCTCGTCGACGAGCAACGGAAGGCAGCGCACGCACAGGGTCACGGCGGCCACGATCTCGTCGACCGGGAAGCGCAAGAGCCGGAACGGCGCGAAGAGGCGAGTGAGCGCCGGGCTGAGGTCGGCCAAGTGCGTGGTCCAACCGAGGACGACGGCGTAGCCGAGGACGATGACGGTGAGGGTCGTGAATCGGAGCCAGTCGATCAGGCCGCCGAAGCCCAGCGAGATGCCGTTGAAGTGGACCTCGGGCTTGCCGCCCGCGGTCAGGGCGATGAACCCGGCGAACGCCAAGAGGTAGAGGAACCACACCGGGACTCGAGGCACGGCGCTGAGCGGTACCCGGCACGCGAGCAGGGCGGCGATCAGGAGCGCCGCAGCCACGGCCTGAGACAGCCAGGAGGGCTCGGCGACGACGGCGATGCCGATGCCGGCCACGACGAGGAGCTTCGTCCCGGCCCACATGCGGTGCACCGGGCTGTTGCCCGGGACGTGCCGCAGGAAGTGGAGCTCGGTCGCCGCCGTCGTCACTGAACGGCCGCCGTTCTCAGGACGTCGGCGACCGTGCCGTCCGCGGTGATGTGCCCGTTGCCGAGCACGAGGGCGCGGTCGGCGATGCGCTCGGCGTCCTCGGTGTCGTGAGTCACGACCAGCGTCGTGAGCCCGGCAGGCAGGCGGCCCAGCACCTGCACCAGTGATTCGCGCGACGGGGCGTCGAGGCCCGCCAACGGCTCGTCGAGCACGAGGACGCGCGGGCGCCGAGCGAGGACGCCCGCGAGGGCCACCCGCCGCTGCTCACCGCCGCTCAGCTGATCGATGCGCCGCGTGCGGAAACGCTCGGGGTCGAGGCCGACGTCGGTCAGGGCCCGGTCGACCGCGGCCTCGTCGATGTCGAGCCCGAAGCGCACATCCTCGCCGACGGTCGGGCGCAGAAGCTGCAGGCGGGCGTGTTGGAACGCCATCGCCGTGTGGCTCTCCTCGATCGACAGAGGACCGCCGTCGAGGGTCACCTCGCCTTCGGAGGGAGTGAGCAGTCCGGCGAGGATCCACGCCAGTGTGGACTTTCCCGACCCGTTGGGCCCGACGACGATGACGCGCGCACCGTCCTGCAGCTGCAGGTTGACGTTTTCGAGGGCGCGGTGCGCCCACGGCGTCCGCGCCGAGTACACATGGCCCACGCCGTCGAGCACGAGCATGCGGCTACACCCCCGCCCGCTGTCCGAGGATCACATCGGGCGGTCCAGAGGCCTCGATCTGTCCGTCGCGCAACACGACGACGAGGTCGGCGCCGACGGCCTCGTTGAGGTGGTGGGTGACGTGGACGACAGCCGTGCCCTTGGCCGGCAGCTGACGCAGCACGTCCATCACCTGGCGGCGTCCGGCAGGGTCGACCATCGCCGTCGACTCGTCGGAGACGAGGAGCGCGGGGCGCCGGGCGAGGGCAGCGGCGATGGCGAGACGCTGCAGCTCACCGCCCGACAGCGTCGACGTCTCCCGCTCGGCAAAGCCTTCGAGTCCGACCGTGCGGAGGAGACCGTCCACGTCGACATGCTCGTCGGCGGGAAGGCCGAACCTCAGGTCATCGGCAGCGCGTACGCCGAGCACCTGGCTCTCGGGGCGTTGGAAGATCTCGGCCGTGCCGCCGTCCTTGCCGAGAGCGGCGGCGCCCGGCCGCTCGACGCTGCCACCGGTGGGCGCCCGGCCGGCCAGGAGGCGGGCGAGCGTCGACTTCCCCGAGCCGTTGTGCCCGACGACGGCGACGAAGGTGTTGGGTTCGATGCGCAGGTCGACGCCCCGCAGCGCTTCGTCGGATGCGCCGGGGAACCGGTAGCGGACCTCCTTCAGCACGACCGGGAGCGGACCGGGCTCGCCACCCTCGCGTGCCGGCTCGGGCCCGGGGCGCCCGAAGGCGGCATCCAGGCGGCGCAGCGCGGGGAAGGCGATGCGCCGGCACAGCAGCGCGGCCAGCACAAAGAACACCAGCTCGAAGATCGGGATCATGATCCACCAATGGGTGATCGACCAGTGGACGGCGTGGTCGCCCCACTTGGCGACGCCGTCGAGTCCGAGCCACCGCGCCAGCCGCCGGGATCCCTTGGTGCTGATGTCGATCTGCTTGAACGTGAGCTTGCGGGTGCTGGCGAACGCCCACAGAGCAGCGAGCGTGAATGTCACCGTCGGCAGCCACACGACGGGGATGGCGAACAAAGACGTCCGCAGAGGTCCCCACCGCCAGCGGTAGGCCAGGCCGACGGCCACGCCGATGAGGGCGACCAGGATGTGGTTGAGCTCGAGGGTGAAACCGCCGAGCAGGAACGCCACCTGCCCCGACGCCACCGTGGCGATGACGACGGCCCGAAGCCGGCGCCGGACCGTGAGGGCGGCGAATGGCACGGTCGCGGCTGCGAAGAAGACGAGGGGGAACGGCAGCAGCCAGCCCGCGAACGAGAGCACGAGGGCCACATCTCCCAGCACGGCTGCCTCGGCCAGCTCCGCGGCACTGAGCGGTCCGTGCCGTCGACGTGCCATCGACACTGCTTACCGCTTTTGCGAGCGCACCGAGCGGCGGGGTACTACCTCATACATGTCCATTCACGACATCGACATCAACACCCTCAACGGCGAGCCCTCATCGCTCGCCGACTACAAGGGCAAGGCCGTCCTCGTGGTCAACGTCGCCTCCAAGTGCGGCCTGACCCCTCAGTACGAGGGCCTCGAGCGCATCCACGAGCAGTACGCCGACCGGGGCTTCACCGTCCTCGGCGTCCCTTGCAACCAGTTCGGCGAGCAGGAACCGGGCTCACCGGACGAGATCGCCAGCTTCTGCTCGACGACCTACGGCGTCACGTTCCCGATGACCGAGAAGATCGAGGTCAACGGCGAAGGCCGTCATGCCCTCTACGACGAGCTCACGGCCAAAGAAGACGCCGAGGGCAAGGCGGGCGACATCCAGTGGAACTTCGAGAAGTTCCTGATCTCCCCCGAAGGCGAGATCGTCGCCCGCTACCGCCCCATGACCGAGCCGGAGGCCGACGAGGTCATCCAAGGCATCGAGGCCGCGCTGCCGGGCTGACCCGATCGCCGGAAGTGGCGGTCGAGCTCGTTGGCGTACGACTGACCGAGGGTGTCGCCGTGCTGTCGGATCCACTCGCTCACGCGGGTCGGCGCGGTGGCGGGACCGTCGACGTCGGCCAGACCGGCTGCCATCGCCCCGAACTCGTCGCCCGTGAGGACCACGTCGCGCACGGCAATATCGAGCCCGCGGGCAAGGATCGGGATCACGAAGCCCGGTACCCGGATCAAACGCGAGCGGCTTCCCACCGCTGACCGGATCTCCTCGACGAGCTCGAGGAAGGTCGGCCGCTCAGGGCCGACGGCGTCGACGATGACGTCCTCGTCGCCTCGGCCGTGCTCGACAGCCAGGCTCGCAAGATCGTCGACGTGCACGCCGCGGATGCGGTAGTCGCCAGTCCCACCAACGGCAAAGACGGGCAGCCGGCGCAGCAGCCACGCGATGTTGTTCAGCAGTACGCCGTCTCGGCCGAAGAGAATCGCCGGGCGGAGGATGGCGAACGACAACTCGCTCTCGACGAGCGCGCGCTCGACAAGCGCCAGCCCCGGAAGTACGGATAGGGCGACTCGATGCTCGGGTTGGTGATGCTGACGTGCACGACTCGACGGACGCCGGCGCGCCGCGCTGCGTAGAACAGTGTGCGTGAGTTGGTGACAGCCTCGTCGTGCGTGGACCGTCCGCGAGCGAACCTCACCCAGTAGGTGTTGTAGAGCGTGTCGACGCCGCGCAGGCTCGTGATCAGCGCGGGAAGGTCATCGAAGTCGAGCGGATAGGTCTCGATCCCCTCGTGCTCGCTGGCTCGTTGGAGGTGGCCGGTGAGGGTCCGCACCGATCGTCCGTCGGCCAGCAGGCGCTCCGCGATCGCCCGGCCCGAGTAGCTGAAAGCGCCGGTGACGAGGTCGACGGTCATGTCAGTGATCCGATCAGGGGTGCGAACGTCGACGCCTGCTCGAACAGCGCGGCAGCCGGTTTCCGGTCCCCATCGAGCTGGGCAAGCAGTTCGAGGCCGAGGTACACCGCGACGATGGCGTGAGCCACGTCGTCGGTCGCGAGCCCCGTTCCGCCGAGGACTCGGTCGACTGCAGCCTTGGCAAACGAGCGCCACGGCTTGATGCGCTTGGCCACCTCCGGTCCGAGACCGGGCGTCGACGAGGCGCCGCCGATCATCTCGGCCAGCACCGTGACGTAGCCCTCGTCCAGGTCCTCTTGGAAGATCCGCGAGGCCACCGCCACCAGTTGCGGCAGATCGTCCACCTCAGACAGTGCTCGCTCGTACTCCTCGAGCCGGCGCCGGCTGACCTCGTCGAGGGCGGCGAGCAACAGATTGGCGACCGAGCCGAAGTGATAGAAGACGAGGCCCTGGTTGCATCCGGCTCGGGCCGCGATCGAGCGGGCGCTGGCGCCGCCGAACCCGTCTTCCCGAAGCGCAGCGATGGCGGCGTCGACGAGTGCTTCCCGGGTCTGTTCGGCGCCGGGCGAGCTCTTCTTGCGAACTCGAGTGGGTGTCCCTGGACGAGCCATGACAACTCCTTGAGCGTCTGCTTTAAGCAATCGCTCAAATCATGGCACGACACCAGCCAGGCCGCAACCCAGGTGCTTCCGTGTGGCGCCTAGTGGGGCTCCATCTGGTTCCCTCGCGGACCGAGGAGGAACCAGTTGGGGATGCCGACGCCCTTGGTGTCGCCGGGGGCGGTGTCGCCGCTGTAGTAGTAGAGGAGGTGGCCGTAGTAGGTCACCTGGTTCGCCACTTGGCCGTTGGCCTTACCCAGCTGCGACTTGTCCACGCCAGGCCCCGCAGTCACGGTGCCGCTCTCGGTCAGCGCCGGCCACGTCGTCGCACACGCGCCGGTGCACGCGCTCGTGGTGCCCTTGTCCTGAGCGAAGAAGTAGAGCGTGTGGCCGTTGGGCCCGGTCTCGTAGATGCCCTGCGGCCCCTTGGCGAGGCTGACCGTATTGCTCGACGGCGCGGCCGCACCGACGCTGCTCAGCGCCGCTCGAAGGTCGGAGGTCGTCGACGTCTCCCCCGCCTTGGTTGTCGACGTGCTCTTCGTCGCCGATTTGGACGACGACCCACCACAGGCTGCGGCGATGAAAGCCACCGCTCCCAACAGGACCACCAACGTTCTCGACGCTCGCATGCGCCGGAACGTAGTGGTCATTCTCTACGTTGTGGTCGCGGCGATTCTCAGCCTGCGCTCAGAACACAACCGACGCCGACACCTCGCAGTCGTAACCATTGCCCCCGACGTAACCCGACAACGAGCACTCGGGCGGGATGGGGCCCGACGCGATGTTGACGAGCACGTAGAAGGTCGCGGTGTAGGTCCTCCCCTTCACGGCGGGGATCTGGCCGCTGATGCTCTCGTTCGGATACCCGTAGTTCTCGTAGTCGCTGCCGGCCCCGAGCTCGCTCACTTCTTTGCGGTCGCCGTAGGCGTAGATGTCCCCGCCACCCAGGGAGCTCCCAGGCGGGCAGATTGTGCGGCCGGTGAAGGACAGCGTTGCCGGACCTGACGGCTGTAGGTCGGTGATCAGCTGACACGTGCCGCCGGACGTGTCGAACGGGACCGTGAGTGTGTGCGTCGCCGTTCCCAACGTCGGATCGGGCCCCACGTTCGGCGCTGAAGCGGGCGTGGCGTACTGATCGAAGCTGCAGTGCCAGAACTGTCCCGTTTGCGAGCAGTGCTGATCCTGGGCTGCCGTGAAGCCGTCGGGAAGGTAAGCGTCAAAAAGAAGGGTGCCGTCGTACGCGTGCGCCGTCTTCGGGTTCATGTAGTCGAGATCGGCGGTGGCCGATGAAGCGTTGCTGATCGGCTGGTCCGCTGATGCGACCCAGTTGCCCACGCCCGAGTACGGCCCGGAGGCGGTGACGCCGGCGGAGTAGGCGCTGAGATCGATGATGCTGTTCGACAGATCCATCGACACCCCCAAGAGGCCAGGGCACGATGCGGTTGTGTGGTGGTGCAGGCCGGTCACTGTCGCGTTGCTGAGCGTCTCGGTCAGAACCATCGTGAAGGTGCACGCCGGCGACGACGTCGAGTACGTCTGCTGACTGACCGTGACGGTGGACGTGGCGGCCGCCGCGGGCGACGCCGCGAGCGGCGCGACACCGGTCGCCACGATCAGTGACGTAGCCAATGCCCAGACGACCTTGAAACGTCGACCCATGCCGTCCACCCCCGGACCCCCACCAACGAGACGGGTTCAGGATTCGACGATCGCCTGACCGGTTCCTCCTAAATGTCGGAATCAGTGGGCGCTCAGGGCCACCACAAGTGCGAACACCACGAGAAGCGCAGCCGCGCCGCCGTGGAAGATGAGGAAGCCGCGGCCGACGTCGCCCTCGCGCCGCCGGTTGGGCTGGCCGCGGCGAGACCGAAGGAACGCCGTGACGCCGAACGCGGCGGTCAGCAAGACGAGCCCGAGCATGACTGACGCCAAGGTCGTGCCGCGTGTAGCCAGAAAGATCGCCAGCAGCACGAGCGACGCCAAGGCCAGCGCCATGTGCGACACGACGACTGCCAGCGTGCCGTTCGGCGCCGACAGGCGCTCGGTGTCGTACCACTCGATGAACACCATGGTCCCGCCCAAGGCGGTGACCATCAACAGAAAGAAAGCAAACGGACCCATGAGCTGTTGGGGTTTCTAGTTCGGGACGTCAGCGAGAATCTTGTCGAGGAGCTCGGCCTGCTCCTGCTGGTGCACCGTCGCGCTGCCCGACGCGGGGCTGGCGGACTCGACGCGGCTGACGTGCTTCAACGTGAAGTCGTCACGCAGGAGCCGGTGCAGGCGGGAGTGCACGAACGGCCACGGGCCCATGTTCTCCGGCTCCTCCTGGAGCCAGTAGACCTCCGACGCCCGTTCGTACTGGGCGAGCACGTCCGCGATCTGCTGCTCGGGCCACGGGTACAGCTGCTCGAGGCGCACCACCGCGACCGGGGCCTCGGCCTCGTCGCGAGCCTTGATGGCGTCGTAGGCGACCTTGCCGGAACAGAGGACGACACGGCGCACCGCGGAGGGATCCGGCACCGAAGGATCGTCGAGCACTTCCTGGAACGACCCCGACTCGAGCTCCTCCACCTTCGACCGTGACGTCCGCGCCCGCAGGATCGACTTCGGCGTGAACACCACGAGCGGCTTGCGCACGTCACGCCGCACCTGGCGGCGCAACAGGTGGAAGTACTGCGCGGCGGTGGTGGCGTTGGCCACCTGGATGTTGTCCTCCGCGCACAGCGTCAGGAAGCGCTCGATGCGGCCGGACGAGTGCTCGGGCCCCTGGCCCTCGTACCCGTGCGGGAGGAGGATCACGAGCCCGGACGTCTGGCCCCACTTGTCCTCGGCGGCGACGACGAACTGGTCGATGGTGATCTGGGCGCCGTTCACGAAGTCGCCGAACTGCGCCTCCCATGCCACGAGGGCGTCCTTCTGCACGACGGAGTAGCCGTACTCGAAGCCCACCGCTGCGTACTCGGACAGCAACGAGTCGTAGATGAAGAACCGGCCCTGCCCGTCGTCGAGGTTGGCCAACGGGACGTAGTCCAGACCGGTGTCGTTGTCGACGAGAACGGCGTGGCGCTGCGAGAACGTCCCTCGCCGTGAATCCTGTCCTGACAAACGCACGTCGGCGCCCTCGAGCAAGAGCGATCCGAAGGCGAGCGCCTCGCCGAGGGACCAGTCGACATCGCCGCCGTCGTAGAGCTTGGCCCGCGTCTGGATCTGCTTTTCGAGCTTGGGATGCACGTGGAAGCCGTCGGGATAGGTGTGCAGCGCGGCGACGATGCGGTCGAGCACGTCGCGCGACACCCCGGTCTCGATGTGCGGCAGGACGCCGATGGTGGTCGGAGGCTTGGCGATGGGCTGCTCGGGCGGCGAGGACTGCTTGGTCTCCTCGAACGCCTGGCTCATGCGGTGCTGGAAGTCCTCGAGGGTCTTCTCGGCTTCCTCCATGCTGATGTCGCCCCGACGGACGAGCGCCTCGGTGTAGAGCTTGCGCACCGAACGACGGTTTTCGATGCGCTTGTACATCAGCGGCTGCGTGTAGGACGGGTCGTCGCCCTCGTTGTGGCCGTGGCGCCGGTAGCAGACCATGTCGATGACGACGTCCTTGTGGAACTGCTGGCGGAAGCCGAAGGCCAGGCGGGCCACGCGCACACAGGCCTCGGGGTCGTCGCCGTTCACGTGGAAGATCGGCGCCTGGACCATCTTGGCCACGTCGGTCGGATACACGGACGAGCGCGCCTGCTCGGGACCGGTTGTGAAACCCAACTGGTTGTTGATCACCAGGTGCACAGTGCCGCCGACCGCGTAGCCGGGCAGGGCCGACAGATTCAAAGTCTCGGCCACGACGCCCTGACCGGCGAAGGCGGCGTCGCCGTGGATGAGGAGGGCGAGCACCGGGAAGGCGTCGTGCTCGTTGAGCTGATCCTCCTTGGCGCGGGTCATGCCCTCGACGACGGGGTCGACCGCTTCGAGGTGCGACGGGTTGGACGCCAGCGTCAGCGGCAGCTCGCGGCCGGAGCGGCCGACGAACTTGCCGGACGCGCCGACGTGGTACTTCACGTCGCCGGAGCCCTGGATGGTGTCGGGGTCGATGTCGCCCTCGAACTCGCGGAAGATCTGCCGGTACGACTTGCCCACGATGTTGGCCAGCACGTTGAGGCGGCCGCGGTGGGCCATGCCGAGCACCGCCTCCTGCGTTCCCTCCTGAGCGGCAAGGTCGAGGAGCTCGTCGATGAGTGGGATGGCACTCTCAGCACCCTCGAGACCGAAGCGCTTGTGGCCCACGTACTTGGTGTGAAGGAAGCGCTCGAAGGCTTCCGCGGCGTTCAGGCGGTCGAGGATGTGCAGCTGCTCGGCGGGCTCGAGCGCGGTGCTGACGCCTTCAACCTGTTCCTGGATCCACCGCTTCTGGTCGGGCTCCTGTATGTGCATGTACTCGACGCCGATGCGCCGGCAGTAGGCATCGCGCAGCACCCCGAGGATGTCGCCCAGTGTCATCACGTCGCGGCCCGCCAGGCCGTCGGTGAAGAACTCGCGCTCGAGGTCCCAGATCGTGAGCCCGTAGGTGGCGGGGTCGAGTTCGGGGTGGGTGTGGGGCTCCTTCCACCGCAGCGGGTCGAGGTCGGCGATGAGATGACCGCGCACCCGGAAGATGTTGATCAGCGACTGGACATGGACCTGCTTCTCGGCCTTGACCCGGTCGTTGTCGAGCGGGTTGACGTCGGGTCGCCAGTGCACGGGCTCGTAGGGCACGCCCATCGCCCCGAACACGTCCTCGTAGAAGCCGTCCGCACCGAGCAGCAGATCCTGGATGCGCTGGAGGAACAGGCCCGACTCGGCGCCCTGGATCACGCGGTGGTCGTACGTCGACGTGAGCGTGAGCACCTTGGACAGACCGAGCTCGGCGATGACCCGCTTGTCGGCGCCCTGGTACTCGGCCGGATAGTCGAGCGAGCCGACGCCGACGATGACGGCCTGGCCGGGCATCAGCCGCGGCACGGACTGCACGGTGCCGATCGTGCCCGGGTTGGTGAGCGACATCGTGGTGCCCGAGAAGTCGTCTGGTGAGAGCTTGTTGTTGCGGACCTTGCGGATGAGCTCCTCGTAGGACGACCAGAACGACTTGAAGTCGAGCGTGTCCGCGTTCTTGATGCACGGCACGAGCAGCGTGCGCGAGCCGTCCTTCTTCTCGACGTCGACGGCGATGCCCAGCCCGACGTGCTCGTGGCGCACGACCTCTGGCTGGTCGCCGTCACGCGTGAACGTGGAGTTCATGTTGGGAACGGTGGCCACCGCCTTCACGACGGCGAAGCCGATCAGGTGGGTGAAGCTGACCTTCCCCTGGCCGGTGCGGCCCATGTAGCCGTTGAGGACCTTACGGTTGACCTCGAGGAGGCGAGCCGGCACCGTCCGCACGCTGGTCGCGGTAGGGACGGCCAGGCTGGCCTCCATGTTCTGCACGATGCGGGCCGCCGCCCCCCGGATGGGCTCGCCCTCGGCACCGTCGGACGGCGAGGCGGGCGCCTTCTTCGGCGCAGGCTTCTCCTCCTTCGCCGTCTCTGTCGCGGTTTGGACGGGTGGCTTCTCGCCGTCGCCGTCGCGGTCGGGTTCGGCGTGCTCATCGGCGAAGAAATCGCGCCAGCTCTCGGAGACCGAGGACGGATCGGCCCGGTACTGCTCGTACATCTCGTCGACGAGCCCTGAGTTCGGCCCGAAGGTGGTGTCTTGTTCAGCCATCGCCAATCCCAATTCTACCGGTGGGTCCCCCGTAGCCTTCGGGGCGCATGACTCGGGCGCGCATCGTTCGGTGGGTGGTGATCGGCGTCTGCGTCGTTGGCATCGCCGGGATGATCGTGGGTTCGGTTGCCGACAAGAACGATGTTGCCCTGACCTTCGGCCTCATTACCGCTGCGGCCGTGCTGTGCCTCATGGTCGCCACTGCCGTCACGCCGCCGCAGGCCGCGGCAATAGCGACGACGACAACTTCATACGACGAACGCCAGGCGGCGCGTGTTGAGGAGCTCGTGGAGCGCCTCGTCGCCGATGGCGCACGTGAGAACGCCGTCAGGGAACTCGTCGGCGAGGCCGTGCGTTTGGGCAAAGGTGCCGCCGAAACCCAGGAAATCCCTCACATTCGCCCTCCAGATGCCGATGATTAACCCGTGAGTACCAAGACCGTTTGGAAGAGCCGTGCGGTGACGCGGCCCGTCGAAGCGGGCAACTCAGCCGTGTGCGCCGCATGCGACGAGCCGGTCAAGTTCGCCGCCCGCAACAAGGCCTTCCAGGTGATCGCCAACGTGTACGAGAACGGCGTGTGGGACCGCGTCGAGCACTACCACGCAGAGTGCTACGCGTCCGCCGGCGAGCCGTACGGCACCGCCGCCTAGCTCAGTCTCTTAACGCGAGCGCGAGCTCGAGGAACAGTCGGGTCGGCTGAGTCTTCGGATCCGCGCCCAGCAAGGCCTCGATGCGGTTGAGCCGGTACTCGAGCGTGTGCCGGTGCACAAACAGGCTGCGAGCCGCCGCGGCGAGCGACAGACCGGACGAGTAGAATTCCGATAGCGAGCGCAGCAGTTCCTCGCCCCTGCTGTCGGCAAGCACCGGACCCAGCCACGCGTCGACGAACGCCTGGCGCTCCTCGTCGGGGCCGTCGAGGACGGCGGCGAGGGGCACGACGTCCTCGTAGCGCACCAGCGGCCGCCGAAGGTGGGCGGCGACACGGGCCGCGGCGCGCGCCCGGCGGGCACCGGCCTCGGCGTCGGCGGCGGGGGCCAGCCCGGCGCCCTGGATCCCGTCGAGATCGGGGGCTTCGTCGCCGGGGAGGTAGCTCACCACCGCGCCCCCGACCCGGCCCACGATGGCCTCGGGCATGGCCCGGCGCAGGCTGCGCACCAGCGCGCCCACTTCCTGCTCGCCGACGTCGACGGCCACGCACCACCGCAGGGCGGCCAGATCGACACCGCGGCGCCGGGCCCGTTCGGCCAGCTGCTCGTCGGCCTCCCGAACGCCGGCAAGCACCTCGATGAGGGCCTGGAAGTCGTGTTCCTCGTCGGCGACGATCTCCTCGGCGGTCTCCTGATAGCCCGCTGACACCGACGCAACGGCCGTCTCGAGAAGCTCGAGCATCGTCCGGGTGACGTCGTACAGCACCTCCAGGCGCTCCTCGGGCGAGTCCGGCGCCAGCTCCACGATGTGCTGCCAGAAGCGGTGGGCGCCGACCTGGAAGGCAAGGAGGACGTCGGGCAAGGGGATGCCCTGGCCGGCGCGGCGCCGGCCGAGAGCGGCCAGCGCCCCTTCGAGGCCCTCAGGCGGCCCTTCTCGCCGCAAGCGGGACATCCCCACGAGCACCACGGCCTGGGCGCCGGCCCTCACGTCCACCAGGAGATCCGGCGCCGCCTTGGCGTAGGACGGGATGGTGGCCATGTAGGCCTCCATCATCGATTCGACGACGGTGTCGATACTGGCCTCCACGGCGTCGACCGCCTGCAGGACCGCCTTGGACGGCCCCTCGTTGGACACCCCGTCCATCTGTTGCATCCCCCACCGCCCCCCAGCGTCACCCTGTCAGGCCCGATATTCGACCCGACCCCCCAAAGCTTCCCACACCGCTTCCAAATGGTCGAAGGTTCCTTCCGGGAGCGTGGCCAGACGGGCCAAGAGCTCCTCTCCGGCCCCCAAGGTCCGGGCGCTCTCGATGAGCGCCGTCCGGTCCGCGGGAAACACCGACGGCTGGAGGTGGCGGGCCAGTTCGGCCCTGGCCTCCACCTCGTCGTGGTTCAGGACATCGGGGGTTGCGCCCTGGCGCTCGCTTGTGAGCAGGGCGTCGGGTGTCGGCTCGCCGTCCGCCGGCCCCTCCTGCTCGCGGGACTCGTTCGCCCTGGCCTCTACGGGTGAGCCCCGCACGAGCGAACTGAGCTCACGCTTGAGCTCCTCGTCGACCCTCGGGGCATGCTTGTCACTACTGCGCTCCATGGCCCGCTCCCTACCCACAGCAGGCGAAAAAAATCTTCGGGAGACTGGTTTCAAGGTTTCTCGAAGGGGTAGAAACGGAATCCCCAAGAGGAGTGCGGGCCATCCTGTGCTCCATCCCCCCAGTGCCAGAAGGCCCGGTCCGCCCCGGGCCTTCTGGTCGTTCTGGACCTGGACACATCGTCCAGACCGGTCCCGACGCTTGGGCGACAGCGTCCAAAGGGGCAACACCGGCCGCCGCCTAACAACATGCCCATGCGCAGACGCCGGGCATTCGTCGCTCTCTTTGCCGTCCTCGCCATCGGCTTGACGGCCACCCCCGCCCTCGGGACCTTCCCCTTCCCAGGGGGCGGCACCGGCGCCGCGGTCTACGACTACTCGCGCCTGCACATCAACAACGGCTCGTGCCCGCCCGGGCCCGGCAGCGACCTGCCCAAGGGGTTCGACTGCAAGACTTCGTTCAAGCTCACCGACTACGCGCCCCAGCCCGGCGACTCCGACTACGACCCGATCACGGCCAACAACCCCCAGGAGCTCTTCGGGGTGAAGGGCCCGGGCACCAACCACGCGTGGGAGGTGACGACCGGCCGGCCCGACACCCTGATCACGGTGATGGACAGCGGCATCCTCTGGAACACGCCGGAGCTGGCCAACAAGATCCACCTCAACATGGGCGAGCTCCCGGTGCCGTGCACGTCTTCGCCCTGCACCACCCGGCGCGGCAGCACGCTGCAGGACTACGACGTCAACCACGATGGCGTGTTCAACGTGCAGGACTACGCGTCGGACCCGCGCGTGACCGACCGCAACGCCAACAAGATGCTCGACCCCGAGGACCTGATCCTCACGTTCTCGAACCACGCCGACGACGACCACAACGGCTACGTCGACGACATCGCGGGGTGGGACTTCTACCAAGCCGACAACGACCCGGCCGACGACGTGACCTACGGCCACGGCACCGGTGAGGCCCGCGACTCGTCGGCCGAGGTCGAGAAGCAGCTGAGCCAGTGCCCGAACTGCATGGTCGAACCACTGCGCGTCGGTGACTCGTTCATCGCCGACATCAACCACTGGGCCGAGGCCGTCTTCTACGCCGTCAACAACGGTGCCAGCGTGATCCAGGAAGCGCTCGGCACGATCAACCACACCGCGTTCGCGCAAGCAGCGGCCGACTACGCGTACAGCCACGGCGTGCTCGTCGTCGCCTCCGAGGCCGACGAGTCTGCCGGGCACCACAACTACCCGGCCGCCCTGAACCACACCATGGTCGTGAACTCGGTGACGCCCGGCGCGACCGCGGGCGACATACCAGGCGTGGGCGACGCGCTCGGTCAGTTGCCGTCACAGCTGCAGGGCGTGAAGGACACACCCGTCCAACGTCCGAACACGTTTCTCGCCTTCAACGGATGCACGAACTTCGGCGGCTACACGTGGACCTCGATCGAGTCGACGTCGTGCTCGTCGGACGCCACCGGTCAGGCCTCGGGCATGGCCGGCCTCGTCTACTCGGCCGCCCGCAACGCCGTGCAGAAGGGGATCATCGCTCCGGACGCCTCGGGCCGCCCGCTGTCGGCCGAGGAGGCGAAGCAGCTGTTCCGTCTGGGCGCCAACGACATCGACTTCTCCACGCCGCGTTGCGACCCGGCACCCAAGTGCGGCCCGCCGAACAACTTCGCGACCACCCTGCCTGCGTCGTCGCGGTTCGTGACGACCGCCGGATGGGATCAGATCTCGGGCTGGGGCCGGTTCAGTTCAAACACGGCCGTCCACCTCGTCGCCGACGGCAAGATTCCGCCCGAAGCCGACATCACCTCCCCCAGCTGGTGGCAGCCGCTGCCCACCTCGGGCAGCGTCGACATCGTTGGCAGCGTCGCCGCGCCGCGGGCTGTGAGCCACAGCTACACCTACGAGGTCCAGTTCGCGCCAGGCGTGCAGCCGCCGCGCTGGCCGTTCAACGACAAGTGGACGACGGTCAGCCACGGCGCTGGCACCAGCGCCAAGCAGGGCGTGCTCGCCACGGTGAACCTCGATCAGGTGCGGCACGCCATCGACACCGCGCCGCCCGCGTACACACCCGTCGACGACCCGACCTCCCGTGATCTGCCCGAGAAGGATGCTTTCCGCGTGCGCGTGGTCGTCCATTCCGACGGCGACACCACCACGCCGTGGAAGACGGCGATCGAGCAGCGCCAGTACTTCTCCCACGGCGACCCGACACTCGTCGGCGGGTTCCCCAAGTCGCTCAACGCCGATGGCGCGAGCTCGCCGGCCTTCGCCGACATCGACGGTGACGGCATCAACGAGCTGGTGATGGCCGACGGCAACGGTTTCGTGCACGCCTTCAAGCAGAACGGAACGGAGGCCAAGGGCTTCCCCGTGCACACCAATCCGTTGAACCTGTCGGCCACCCAACTCGGGGGCCACACCGTCTACGGCCCCGTGCTTCTCGGGTCCCCGACCGTCGCCGACCTCGACGGCGACGGCTGGCCGGAGATCTCGGCGGCTGACACCGAGGGCTACCTCTATGTCTGGGAGCACGACGGTCAGCTGCGCAAGGGCTTCCCGGTGCAGGTGAACCGCGCCTACTCGGAGTCGTCGGTATGCCAGGCCTCGGAGCCCTTCACGCCGGGATGCACCCACCCCGTGCGCGACCACGTCAACACCGTCGACCACGCGTTCACGTCGAACCCGTCAGCGGGCAACCTCGACCCGTCGTACCCGGGTATGGAGATCGTCGCCGGCGCCAACGACGGGCACATCTACGCCTGGCACGCCGACGGCACACCCGTGCCCGGGTGGCCGGTGCTGCTCCGCGATCCTGCAAAGGTTGCGAGCGTTGACCCCGTGACGAACTTCATCACCTTCAAGCCCGGCGCCAACCCCGCGTACGGGCGCCAGGTCATCACCACGCCGACCCTCGCCGACCTCGACGGTGACGGCATCCCCGAGGTCGTGACCAACGTCGACGAGGAATACAAGGAGGCGCCGAACGTCTCGGCCGCCCGCAGCCCCATCTTCGATGCCGTGTCGACGCTCGAGGGCGGCAACACGCGCGTCTACGCGCTGTACCACGACGGCACCAAGCATCCAGGCGTAGCCAAGGTCGCCAACCTCGGTGACAACGCCTACATGAAGGGTTGGCCGGTCCCGATCGCCATGCTCGAGACCGAGTTGCTGCCCGACGTGGGCTCGGGCGCTGACGCCGCGCCCGTCGTTGCCGACGTCGACGGCGACGGCAAGCCCGAGATCGCGGTGGCGTCGATCGGCAGCCCGCCCTACCTGCTCAACACCGACGGCACGAGCAAGTACGGCAACGGCCCCGACGGCAAGTACATCTCGATGGCCTCAGAGGCGGCCGAGTTCAAGAACCCCACCGCGACCGACGGTCCTTCGGTGGCGTCCCTCGGCGGCCCGGCATTCGGGCGCTTGGGCGGCGACAACTCGCCGATGTCGGTGGCCATGGGAGCAACCGGCCTCCGGCGTCTGCTCGACGTCGTCTTGCCGGAGCAACAGTTGGGCGCCGAGGACCACGTCGACGCGTGGAACGCGCTCACCGGCACGTTCGACCCCGGCTTCCCGGCCCAGATGAACGACCTGCAGTTCTTCAACACACCGGCCATCGCCGACGTCAACGGCGACGGCCGGGCCGAGGTGTTGCAGTCGTCGGCCATGTACGACCTGCGCGCCTACGGGCTTGGCGGTATCGCGCCGCCCAGCTGGCCGAAGTTCACGGGCGGCTGGTCGGTGATGACGCCGGCCGTCGGCGACTTCGATGGCGATGGCAAGGTCGAGGTGGCGCTGGCCACGCGTGAAGGCAATCTCTTCGTGTGGCACACGGCCGGCGACGCCTGCCAGACGGCGCAATGGCCGAAGTACCAGCACGACCTCCGCAACACGGGCGACGCCGCCACGGACGCCACGCCGCCGGGCGTGCTGAAGAACGTGCGGCTCGACGGGTCGACGCTCGCGTTCACGACTTCGGGCGGCGACGGTCCGTGCGGGACAGCGGCGACTTTCCGCGTCGTGGTCGACGGCCACCAGGTCCCGATCGACGACGTGCCCGCGCCGTCCAACACCCAGCAGTCGTTCGAGCTGCCGAACCTCAGCGCCGGGCACCACACAGTGACCATCCAGACCGTCGACGAGGCGGGCAACGCCTCGATCCCGGTGACGGTGCGCTCGTAATCAGCGTCAGTTCGTGTCGAACAAGCTCGGCTGCGCGTCGGGCTTGTTCGTGCGCGTGGGCGCGGCGCGCCCGACAACTTCGACAACGGCCATCCCGACCAACACGATCGCGGTGAGAAGCAGCACGCCTTTGGGACCGGGGCGCTGCCACACCACGAGGATCAGGGCGCCGAGGATGGCGATCACGTAACGCAGCGCCCGCTTGTGCGCTGCCACCAACGTGCCGATCGTGCCGAACTCCCAGTCCTCCCGCTCGGCCAGGCCGGTAAGCCCGCGGCGAACTGTCGTACGCACCCGAACGGCGGCGGCGGATGGACCGCTCACCCATGCCGCGGCGGCGAGCACAATCCCGATCGTGAGTCCGGTACGGAGGCCGGTGCGAAGGAACCGGACGATGGTGTCGAAGAACGCCACCGCCGCGTCGTGAGGCACGTCCTGTCCGCCCGCCGCGCTCACGGCCCACGCTCGTCCCGCGTACAGCAGCGCAAGCATCACGGCCATCGAGAACGCCAGCCCCAACCCGCCGTGGAGCAATGTTCGCCGCCGGTCCTCCGAAAGTCCGATGGCCAGGGCGAAGGCGGCGAGCACCCCGAGCGGGAGGAGGATCGCCGCGGCGTCGAGATACCGCACGTACTTCGACGCCTGCGCCAGGTGCTTCGACTGGACGAGCTCGAACGTGTCGTTGATCTTGATCCCGTCGAACAGTGTGACGCCCTGGTTGTGCAGCTGCGTCTGCACGGTCGACGTCAGCGCGCCGAGGTTGAGGAGGATCTTGCCGTCCTTGGACGTCACGACGCCGCCGCTCTTGCCCTTGACCAAAGCCACGACCTGTGTGTGGGCGATGCGGTTGGCCTGCTTCCATAGCTCGCTGAACTGCGGCGACGCCAGCACCTTTTCCGCCGTCTGCTGCGTGAACGAGCGCAGCCCGCTCGATAGCGGGCCGGCGAGGAACTGGCCCTGGGGCGGGAGCGCCTGTTTGGCCAGCGTCTGCACGTCGACGCGGGCGAAGAGCTCGTTGGTGATCTTGGCCGCTACGGCGGCGTCGATGGCCTTGTTCTCGCTGAGCGGCGCCACCGTCTGCACGTAGCGGTTGGTGTCGTTGACCTGATCGTGCAGCCAGATGGAGAACACGGCGAGCGGCGCGAAGACGCAGGCGAGCACGAGGAGGATGGCGACCAGCGGGCGCCGCCAGTTCCGCGGCGGGTGTACGACGCGGTCGAAGGCGTCGGTCTCGGCTTGCTCACGCTGGGCCGCTCGCAGGCGGTCGACCTCGGCGCGCAGCGACGCGACCTCAGCCTGGAGCGCCTCCAGGCTTCCAGGCGCCGGTGCTGGTGCCATTGGCGCCGGTGTCCACCGCGGCTCGTCGCTCGACATGGCACCCAAGTGTGCCCCGCGCGCACCCCCGACGCGGCGCTTTTCAGGACACGCGCCTCTTCACGACACGTACTTGGCAAAGAAGTCGAGGATGCGAGCCCGAGCGTCCGCGGTCGCGGCCTCGTCGTACCCCATGCCCATCGGTCCCACGGCCACTTGGACGACCCGCGGACCGAACTTGTTCATGAACGAGTGACCGACGTCGGGGTACTCCTTGACGTCGTGGTCGACGCCGAGCTCGTCGAGGGCGCTCTCGAGCCTCTGCGCGGCGCCGCGCAGCATGCGGTCCTTCTTGCCGAAGCTGGCGACGATCGGGCAGGCGCCGGCAAGTACGTCGACCGCGTCATCGGGAACCTCGCCGTAGTTCGGGGCGGACGCCTCGAAGTGACCGGTGGGCGCCATCAGCAGCGCGAACCCGCCGCCCATGCAGAACCCGGTGATGCCGATCTTGCCGTTGCATTCCTCGCTCGCGGCCAGCCACGCCTTCGCCGCCTCGATGTCCTTGAAGCTCCGGCCTCGTCCCGCTCGCAGATCACGGAACGTCGCTCGCAGACACGAGATCTTCCTTCCCCACGAGTACAAATCGGGGGCGAGGGCGACGTACCCCTGCTCCGCGAACCAGTCGGCGTGCTCCCGGAGATCGTTGGTCATCCCGAGGATGTCGTGGATCACGATCACGCCCGGCCACGGGCCGTCACCCTTGGGCCGAGCGAGGTAGGCGCGGAGCTCGCCTTCAGATGCGGGGAACGTGACGTCGCTCATGCGCGCCAGTTTTCCCGAGCCTCGTTGAGGGCGACGAGTCCGACGATGACGGCGGCCAGAGGATCCGCCCACCACCAGCCCACGGCGTGGTCGAGCAGGAGGGCGACGAGCACCCCGGTCGCCAGGCAACCGTCGATGAACGTCATTGAGGCATCGGCGATCAGCGGCCGGTTGTTCAGCGCCGTGCCCGTGCGGCGCTTGGCCCAGGCCAGCACGAACATGACCACGACGGTCGCGGCCATGAACACGGTTCCGAGGAGAGACGACTCGGGATTTATTCGGGTGACGAAGCCTCTGGTCGCCTGGGCCAGGAGATATACACCGAGAAAGGCGAACGCGCCGGCGATGAGGCGCATGGCTCGACGGGCTCGACTCGGATCAGCCTCTTCGCTGGCGCCGCCGAGATGCCAGAGGACGACCAGCGATGCGAACACCTCCACGCAGGAATCCAGCCCGAATGCGACCAGAGCGAGTGAATGGGCGGCGACACCCGTCCAGATGGCGACGATTGCCTCCAGGCTGTTCCAGGCGGTGGTGGCGTACTCCAGCCGCCGGCCGCGGCGCTGGAGCTGCTGTTCCGGGGTCCTCACTCCTCCAACGTAAGGGCAAGCACGGGGCACGCGGTGACGGCCCGCCGAGCGTGCTCGAGGAGGTCGCCGTCGATCAGCTCCTCGCTGATGATCGGGTAGCCCCAGTCGTCGAGCGACACCCGCTCGGGAAACAGCTCGGCGCAGACCCCGTGGGCGTCACAGAGGATGGGGTCGACCCTCAGGCGGAAGGTCACCGCCACGTGTCGCGAACGGGATCCGGCAACGGAAGCACGTGGCGCTGAGCGGGGCAATGCCCGCCGCGCAGATGTCGGTCGACTTCGTGCTGGAACGTCGCAAGAGAGCTGCGAAGGAATCGACCGGCGCCGTCCGGAAGACGGCACGCGCCACGTCCCTCTATCTGTCCGGCCCAGCGCACCAACTCCATCGCTGCGTCGCGCGGCGCGCGGCCCCGCGCGATGGTGCCCGCGGTGTGCGCGATGGAGGCCAGACCTTGCACGCACGAGCCGCACTGGCCGGCGGTTGACGCCGCCATCCAGGAGACGACACGGGCCGACTCCACGACACCGCACACGTCCCGAGGCAGCGCCAGGACCACGCCACTGCCGGGCGATCCCCCGTACGGCGCGAGACCGTTGCAGCTCATGTGTGCGTCGGCCGCTTGCTCGGGCGTGAGCCACGTGCCGAAGTAGCCGCCCACGAGGACGGCGGCGACGTCGCCCTCGACCGCGCCCGCTCGCTGCAGGACGCGCCCGAGGGACGCGCCGACCGGCACTTCGTAGACGCCAGGTCGGACAACAGCACCCGAGACGGTCAGCAGCGTCGAGCCCGGCTCGGCCCGTGTTCCGACGGACCGGAACCAGGTCGGGCCCCAGCGCATGATCTGCGCCGCGTGCGCCAACGTCTCGACGTTGTCGACCAGCGTCGGCCGGCCTCCGACACCACGCTCAAACGGTCGAGGCCCCGATGTGGGCTTGGCCTCGCCACCATTCAGCCAGCGCACGAGGGCGGTCTCTTCGCCCGACACGTAGTGCGTCGGCACGCCGACGAGTCGGACCGGCACCGGCGTCGGCTCCACGCGCAGCCGCTCCGAGAGGGCGCGCTGCACCGACTCCAATGCCGGCGTCGCGTGCCGGTCGACACAGATGATGACTTCGCGTGCGCCTACCGCCGCGGCGGCAATGAGGCCGCCGTCGACGACGAGGTGGGGCGCACGCGTCAGGAGCAACTGGTCCTTGCCGCTCGCCGGTTCGCCCTCGGCGCCGTTGACGAGGACGACGGGTCGCCCCGGCCCGCTCGCCACCGTTTCCATTTTCCGAGCCGTGGGGAAGGCGCCACCGCCTTTCCCGCGCAGGCCGGCGCGTGCGATGGCGTCGATGACGTCGATGCGGGGCTGTCGAGCGACCTTGGGGATCGGCCCGGCGCGGCGCCGGTGCTCAGAGAGGTCGACCCACGACTGGCCGATCTCGGCGAGCAGTCGGGGAAGTCGCTCCGGCGGGGCGGCGGCCTGGATCGCAGCCGCGGCGACGCTCACCGGTGCCCGACCTCTACGGGTTCAGGAAACGCGACCGTGAGACGCCAGACCACGGCCCAGAGAACGACCGCCGTAGCCAGGCCTTCGACGGGAAGCAACCACCCGTGCGTCCGGTCACTGCCCTGACCGAGGCTGTGGGCGACGGCGAGCGGCCAACACGCATAGGCCGCCCAGTGCACCCACCGCCACGCCCGATACCCGACCCGGACGCGCAGCAGGCTCGTGACCACGATCGCGACGAGGAGGTCGAACGCGATGGCGCCGAGACCCGTCCACAACGGCCGGTATCCGGAGCGGAAGGGGATGACGGCATCGATCCAACGCAACGGTACGAAGCCGTCGATGACCGCAGACCCGACGTGTATGGCGAGAAAGACGAGCACCACCAGCGAGACGTTGCGGTGGAACCACTCGATGACAAACCGTGGCCACGCTGGCGACGACCAGCGCACCGATGTCACGACGCCGAGCAACAGTGCGGCGGTGAGCAGAAGGAGCGTGACGACCCCGCTCCCCCGCGTCACGTACCAGAGCGCCTTCGTGTCTACGGCCGCGACGGTCAACGGGCGGCTCTCTCTGCCTGTGGCCATCCGCCCAGTGGCCATCCGCCGAGCCGCAACACCGCACCGTCGATCCCCACGAGACGGGCCGGCAGTGCTTGGGTGGCAAGCCATTCCGGCGCACGCTCGCCGCGAATGATCGCGGCTGTCGATGCCGTGTTGGCGTCGACGCACGACGCGGCAGCGACACTGACCGTTCGCCACATGCTGTCGGCCGGGGCACCCGTCTGCGGATCGACGAGGTGATGGAGCTCCTGGGATCCCCGCCTCCAACGACGGACGACGGTGCTCGAGGTCGCAACGCCGCCGGTGTCGATGCCGATCGTCGCGGCGATGCCCGAACCTGAAGCGCCGTGCCAGTCGGCGACGCCGACGATCCAACCTCCTTCAGGCGCGGGTCCCGCGGTGGCCACGTCCCCGGCGAGACCGACAAGAACGCCACAGCCGAGATCGCTCACCGCCTTGTGCGCGGCCACGTCGGCGGCCCACGCCTTCGCGGTCGCTCCCAAATCCAGTTGAACGCCGGCCGGCAGGGTCACCGTGCAGTCGCGCTCGGTCGCGACGCAACGCCACCCCGGCACACGCGCGAGCCGGACCACGGCGGGTCCCGTCGCCGACAGCGACCCGAAGTCGCGGTCATATCCGAGGACCCGTACCGCCTCACCGACCGTTGGATCGACGTCGCCATCGGTCACCGCCGCGGCCCGAAGCGCAACCTCGATCGCTTCGTGCAGCAGCCGGCTCACGCGCGTCGGTCGACCCGCGGCCGCATTCAGCGCCGTGAGCTCCGAGTCATCTCGGAAGCGGCTGCACGCGGCGTCTATCGCGTCCAGCTGTTCCTGGACAACCCACTGAGCACGCGCCAGCGCCCGAGGATCGGCGACAGCCACGATGGCCTCGCCGCCGAACATGGGAAACCGGACGCGGGTGATGGCCTCGACCGTCACGATCCTCCGGAGACGACGTGGGGGCGCACGTGCGAGACCACCGGTGCCGGCCGCGTCGCCACCGTGACCGGTTGACGGATCGGTACGACGGGGCGAGGCGCGGTCACGGGCGGCTGGAGGACACGGTGCGCAGGCACCGCGGCGCGCACCGGAAGGGTCGTCGACGTGGTCGTCGGCTCGGTTGTCGTCTCGGCAACGGGCGGGGCAACCGTGTCTGCTGGGGGAGGGACGACGGCTGCCCGCGACCCGCTGCGACCTGGAAACGCGTGAGCGGCGACGGCGGAGAAAACGCCGGTCAAAGCAACGCCTGCCGCCAACGCACCGCGGGTCAACCACTTCACGCGTCGGAGGCCGGCGTCGCGCGCCGCAACAGCAGCATCGCTCGGCATGGGGTCGACTGTCGCGAGTGGACCTGAAGGAAAGGTGAAACGCCTGGTCAGGTCGTCTATCGCCGGCCGTTGCCGTCGCGGCCGTCGACCGTTGGAAGGCGCAACTCGAGCACGGCGCCACCGTCGGGGTGGTTGTAGGCCATGACCGAACCGCCGTCGGCCTCGGCGACCTGTCGCACGATGGCCAACCCAAGACCCGAACCGGGCAGGCCACGCGCCGCCGGTGAGCGATAGAAGCGGTCGAAGACGTGCGCGAGGTCTTCGGGCGCGATGCCAGGCCCGTGGTCACGAACGACGACCATGCCCTCACGAGTCACGACTTCGACCTCGCCCTGCTCCGGGCTCCACTTGACCGCGTTGTCGAGCAGATTGGCGATGGCCCGTTCCAGTCGCGCTCGACCGGCGCGCACGCGACTGGCGTGCAGCTCAGCATCGAGTCGCACGTCCTTCGTACGCGCGTGGCCCTCGGTTCGAGCGAGGACGTCGGCTACGACCTCGTCGAGCGACAGGTCGTCGACGTCCGTGTTCGGTTCTTCCCCACGGGCCAGCTCGACCAGGCTGGCGACGAGCTCGGTCAGCTCCTCGGTCTGGTCGACAACGTCGGCGAGCAAGAGTTCTCGCTCTTCGGGCGACAGCTCGTGTACTCGATGCAACACCTCGACATTGGTGCGTAGGCTCGTCAAGGGCGTGCGGAGCTCGTGTGACGCGTCGGCGACAAGCTGCTGCTGTTCGCGACGGGAGCGCTCCAGCGCGGCGAGCAGTCGGTTGAAGCTGGTCGTGAGCCGGCCGAGCTCGTCCCGCCGCCCGTTCTCGACCCGACGGGTGAGGTCCTCGGTCTCGCCGACGTGCTCGACGGTCTCGGTCAACCGGTCCAGCGGAACAAGCGCGGTCCTGGCCACGGCCCAGCCGAGGCCCGCAGCCAGCGCAACACCGGCGACGGCGACGACGCCGAAGATGAGGGCCAGGCGCTGCAGGTCGCGGTCGACCTCTTCGAGCGACCGGGCGACCTGCAGGGACGTGCCCTGCGCAAGGGGCACTGTCAGGACGCGCAGGTGCTGACTGCCACTGCGAACAGTCGAGAACGAAGAGCCGCGGCCGGTGGCGGCAACGGTCTTGGCGAACACGGAGGCTGGGAATGGCGCCTTCCCGCCGCCGAGCGCCGTCGCGGTTCCGTCAGACGACACGATCTGAGCCAGTCCCCCGACGCGTGCCATCTCGTCTCGGCCCTCGGCCCCCTCGGCCATGTCGCCGTCCCTCGCCAGGCCCGCCACGGCATTCACTCGGCTCTGCAGCGTCTCGTCGACCGAGCGGACAAGGTCGTGCCGCAACGCGAGGAACGCCGCCGCGCTCGCGAGAAGGATTCCAACTGCGACAGCCGCGGCCGCGGCGAACGTCAGACGGGCGCGGAACGTCATTCCTCGCGGAGCACGTAGCCCACGCCGCGCACCGTTTGGATGAGGCGCGGCTCGCCGTCCTCCTCGGTCTTGCGGCGCAGATAACCGATGAAGACCTCGAGGGAGTTGGACCCCGTGCCGCCTTCGTAGCCCCAGACCCGGTCGATGATGACGCTGCGCGGCAGCACCTGACGTGGGTGCTCGAGGAACAGTTCGAGCAGGGCGAACTCCGTCTTGGTGAGCTTCAGAAGTCGCTCGCCGCGGCAGGCTTCGTACGCGACCGGATCGAGCGTGAGGTCGCCGAAGCGAAGAACGTCACCTTCGGCGGGCAAGCGCCGCAGGAGAGCACGGAGGCGGGCGAGCAACTCCGGGAGCGCGAACGGCTTGACCAGATAGTCGTCGGCGCCGGCATCGAGACCCTCGACCCGTTCGGATATCGAGTCCTTGGCGGTGAGAATCAGAACGGGCGTGGGATCGGCAATTGCCCGCAGCCGGCGGCAAACCTCGAGGCCGTCCATCTCGGGCATGCGGACGTCGAGCACGAGCGCGTCCGGTGGCGAGGCGATGACCTCGTCCAGGGTCTGCCGTCCGTCGGCCGCGAGCGTCACCTCGTAACCCTCGAGGCGCAGCGCCCGTTCGAGGGAGCTGCGGACGGCGAGATCGTCGTCGGCCACGAGGACGCGCACCAATCGAGTGTCGCTTTCGTTCCTGAAGATTTCCGAAGAAAAGCCTACGTGGCCTTACGTCGCCCAGTGGCATGCTCCGGGGCAGCGCGTTGTTCGATTCGTCGTGGAGGACCCCGACGCGTTGTACGACGAGTACGCCGACAAGGACGTCTTCGGTCCATACACGAAGTTGGCCGATACCGATTGGGGCACGCGCGAGTTCGGAATCTGGGACCCGGACGGCAACACCCTCATCTTCATGCGCGACCTGTAGAACGCCGCCGGTCTGTGGGAGTGTGACGAGCGTGAAGGAGTCGCCGGACGTTGCGGCCGCGGTGCGCCGGTTCTATGAGGCGTTCGTAAATCAGCGAAGGTCTGAAATGACTGACCTGTTGGTAGACGATGACGCGCTCCTTCTCATCGGGTCCAATGACGCGTGGGTACGCGATCGCGCGCTGGTCTTGGGTCAGCTTTCAAACGAGTCGCAAAAGCTTGCGCCGCGCCTCGTGGAAGACGGGATTGTCGCCTACGAACTGGGCAACGTCGGGTGGGCCGCTGATCGCCCCACAATGTTCTTGCCGAACGGGTTTCGCGCCAAGTTCAGGATCACGTGCGTCCTGTGCCGTGATGCGGAGCGATGGCGGATTGTGCAGTCCCACCTGTCCGTTGCGGTGCCCGATGAGGACCTGTTCACCGAACATCTCGCGGGTGCGCCGTAGCTAAAGAGTCGATCGCCAGACCCCGTAGCCGTCCACCTTTCAGTCGAACTCGCTCTGGAAGACGTTCGATCGGAACTGGGACCGGCGAATATTCTTCGCCGGGATGCTCAGTCAAGGATCGGCTGCCCTGCCCGATCGACCCCGCTTCAGCCGAGCCGAAGCGTTCCTGTTCATGGTCGCGTCATGGGTCGTTGTCTTCGGGGCTATCCCCGTGGCGGTCGCCCGGCGTGGGCGGCGGTTCGGCTGGAAGAGCGAGAAGCCAGGAGCATGGAACCGCGCCGGACTCTTGTCAGTCGGGGTCGGCGCGGCGGGCCTCGGGTACTGCCTCAGGGCGCACTATTCGCCAGGGGATACGGCTGCGCTCAGCCTCGTCCCCGAGAAGCTGCTCGCGTCTGGTCCTTACACCGTCAGCCGCAACCCGATGTACGTGAGCGAGCAAACGATTCTGCTCGGGTGGGCGCTGTATTTCGGTAGTCCGCGCCTGGTCGGCGGCATGGCCGTCTTGGGCGCCGCGATGCGGTACGCGGTTCTCCGGGAGGAGAAGACGTTGGAGAGTCGCTTCGGCGACGCGTGGCGGGACTACGCAGCGAGGGTTCCTCGCTGGATCTGACCGCTCGGAATGCCGCACACCGATTGCGGCGCGAGGTCAAGCGGCAGCGTGCGATTGTGCTGACTCACGCCCGGAAATGACACCGAATGGCACAAACGCTTTGACGGCGCCGGAAGTAGCAACAGCTACTTGGAGCGGCGGGCCTCTTCTTCGAGGTCGGACTTCACCATCATCTTCACGAGCTCGGCGAAGGAGACCTTGGGCTTCCAGCCGAGTTTGTCCCGGGCCTTGGAGGCATC